>ENA-UOJL01000037-UOJL01000037.1-human-gut-metagenome-genome-assembly--contig:-P47-NODE-37-length-207718-cov-15.402416_pt1 | contig 207718 bp, 162 predicted proteins | sample MGYA00242347_ERZ723894 | MGnify/ENA metagenome assembly ERZ723894
TGAAACGGCTCATCTGCAGGAACGAACCTCCCTGGTTGAAGATGCCGTCGGCCATCGGGTAGTCGATGTCTACGGTGCGGGGCGAGGGGTTGAACAGGCCCGTGTAGCCTTCGTGCAGGCCGATGACGCGATAGCCCTGGCGCAGGAACGTTTTGGCGACACTGCCCACTACGGTATTCATGCCGGGAGCCGGTCCGCCGCCGGTCAGAATTGCGATTGCTTCTTTCATGGTTTTGATAGGGTTTTTATGTTTTGAGAACCTTTTTTTCGGTTTCGGACGCCCAAAAGTACTGCTTTTTTTTCAAACGGGCAAGAAAAAAGGAGGCCTCCGGTTCGAGGGGACCTCCTTTTTTGCTCTCTGTAATTATAGTTTGCGCGATTACTCAACTACAGTTACGTTAATAGCCTGTTCTCCCTTGGCACCGGAGCCAACTTCGAACTCGACTGCCTGACCTTCGTTGAGCGACTTGAAGCCGTCCTTTGCGATGCCCGAGAAGTGTACGAAAATCTCTTTTCCGTTCTCCGCCGTAATGAATCCGTAGCCTTTCTTGCCATCGAACCATTTTACCTTACCTGTCATAAAAATAGAGAATTAAAGTGTTAATGTGTTCGGCAAAGTAAAATAAAAAACATTGGCTTTCAAAACTTTTTGGCATGTTTTTTCGTCTTGTGCGGAAAATTCTTATCTTTGCATTGAGAATGTTAAACCTCATGGCGTTATGAACAGAAATCTGAAACTCGCGCTGGCAGCCCTTCTGGGCTTCTCCGCAGCCTGTACGTCGGTGAAAAACGCTCCCAAGGAGGACACCGCCAAGACGCAGGGCGCCGATACGACGGCCGTAAAGGGATACCCCGAATTTCCCCGCCGCGTGGTGGTCATGTACGGCGTGCGGACGCCCCGGCAGGACAGCGTCCGCAACGAGCGGCTCAAACGCCTGGAACGCGAACGTCCCGATTCGCTGCCTCCCGTGGCCGAACGTCCGCAGGAGGAGGACCCTTCCGTCGGCAGGAAATAAGCCATGTCACGCCGCCGGCTGGGGCTTCGCAAACGACTGGCCCTCAATATTTTTTCCGAACTCTATGCTTCGACGGTGCGCGAACACCGTCTTGATACGCTATTCTGGGAGTGCACGCTGCGCTGCAACCTCTCGTGCCGCCATTGCGGCAGCGACTGCCGGGTGGACCCCGGCGTGGCGGACATGCCGCTGGCTGATTTTCTGAAGGTGCTCGACGAGGAGGTGACGCCCCACGTCGATCCCGCCGACGTGCTGGTCATCTTCTCGGGCGGCGAGGTGCTCGTCCGCGCGGACCTGGAGGAGGCGGGCGCCGAGGTCACGCGCCGCGGCTACCCGTGGGGCATGGTGACCAACGGCATGGCCCTGACCCCGGAACGTTTCGGCCGTCTGCTCGACGCGGGGCTGAAATCGGTTTCGGTGAGCCTCGACGGGTTCGAGCGCGAACACAACTATATCCGCGGCAATCCCCGCAGTTACGACCGCGCGCTGGAGGCCGTGCGGATGATCGTGCGCGAACCCTCGCTGTCGTACGACGTGGTCACCTGCGTCACGGGGGCGATGGTCCCGCAGCTGGAGGCCTTCCGCGACATGCTCCTTTCGGAGGGGGTGCGCCACTGGAGGCTCTTCTCGATTTTCCCGATGGGGCGTGCCAAGAACGACCCGACGCTGCGGATGACCGACGCCCAGTTCCGGGAGATGCTGGAGTTCATCCGCCGCACGCGGCAGGAGGGCCGGATTGAGGTCAGCTATGCCTGCGAAGGCTTCCTGGGCGGTTACGAGGCCGAGGTCCGCGACCATTTCTACCAATGCGCCGCGGGTGTTTCGGTGGCTTCGATCCGTGTCGACGGGGCCATTTCGGGGTGCACGTCGATCCGCGCCAACTACCATCAGGGAAACATCTACCGGGATCGGTTCTGGGACGTGTGGCAGAACCGCTTCGAGCCGTTCCGCGACCGCGAATGGGCGCGAATGGGTGAATGCGCCGATTGCTCGATGTTCCGCTACTGCCAGGGCGGCGGCATGCACCTGCGGGGCGACGACGGCGAATTGCTCTACTGCCACTACCACCGGCTGTGACCGTTCAGAGATGGTTCAGATAGCCCCGCCGGACCAGGTCTTCGTCGTTTTCGCACGGATAGGCCTGCCCGTCGGCCATTACGTACAGCCGGTCGGCAATGCCGGTCACGTGGCGGTACATGTGGTCGGTGAGCAAAATCCCTTTCGTGGCCTTTTCCTGCCGGATGAGTGTTTGGAGCGTTGCAACGTGCAGGGGTGCAATCTGCGAGAACGGCTCGTCGAGCAGGATGAACCGGGCCGGGCTGCGCAGGATGATGAAACATTCCAGAATCCGCTGTTCCCCGCCCGACAGCTCCCCGATGCGGGTTCCGCGCAGGGAAATGAACTCCGGAAACCACCGTTCCAGGTCTTCCCTTTGCAGCCCGAAATCGCCGAGCGCGCGTTCCAGCCGCAACCATCCGGGAATGAACGGATGCTGCGGAAGGTAGCGAATCTCCTTTTCGGTAAACCGTCTGTGCCATTTCCCGTCGATGCGCATCGAGCAGAATCCCGCTTTCAGCGACCCCGACAGAATCTTCATCAGACAGCTTTTTCCGCATCCGTTGCGCCCGAGCACAGCCGTCACGCCGCCTGTTTCGACGAGCAGGTAAACACCCGAGAGAATGCGCCGTTCGCCGAACGCCAGCTCTGCGGAGTCGATTTCGAGAATATGTTTTTCAGCGGGCGGCATGCAGCAGGGCGGCGGAATAGTTCAGCAAAAGACAGCATAACCCGAAATCCACCGCGCAGCTTACGCCCAGCAGTGTTCGGCGGCGGATGCCGAGGTTGCGGTAATAGTAGAATTCATCGGAATAGCGCGGGATGATCCACACGTAGAGGAAAAGCGGGTAAATCAAGGCCTTTCCCAGCAGCAGGGCCGGGACGATCGGCGTTCCATGGACCTTGGCGACCCATGCCAGGGCGAGGCTCGCCGCTCCGCAGAAGAGGAGCATCGCCGAGCGGTAGAAGCGGAGTATGAGCAGCAGTTTGGCGGTCATTGTCTGTAAACATGAAAAAACGGGCGGCCGCAAAACCGGATTGCATCCGGGGCGGTTGCGCCTCCTGGCTCGTGAAAGCGTCGTTGCGGCATCAATATACGAAAAAAATCGGTCTCTTGTTCCGGAAGCCGGGATTTTCCGCCGCCGGGGCGGACCGGGCGCTGCGAGGCGGCCGCGATCGTCCGCTGCGGGGCTTTTGAGTCCGGTCCGTTATTTTTGAAGAATGTTTTTTCGGAAATAATTTTGTCTTTTCGGATTTTAAACTTATCTTTGTGCGCTCTTAAAACGATAAGGGCACTTGTTCGGGGTGTAGCGCAGTCCGGTTAGCGCGCCAGCTTCGGGAGTTGGAGGTCGCTGGTTCGAATCCAGTCTCCCCGACAAATCGGCAGACTGCTCGATAGGGTGGTCTGCTTTTTTATTGAAATTCCGGCGGAAGCCGCGGCGTTCGGAGTGTAGCGCAGTCCGGTAGCGTATCTGGTTTGGGACCAGAGGGTCGCAGGTTCGAATCCTGTCACTCCGACAGACGATGTATGAAATGAGGAAACCCCTCCGGTCCTGCGACCGGAGGGGTTGCTTTGTTTTGTTCCTGTCTTTGCCGGATCGGCGGGCTTTCGGCTGGCGGCGCGGTTTCTGCGTATGACGCGGATGATGCGCTCCCTGCCGACGGCGCGGTTTCCGTTGCGTCCGGCGACGGACCCGTGCCGTCGGCGGCCGACCGAGCCGCCCACGGCAAGTTCGCGGCCGTGTTTTTCGACGCGGCTTTTCCTCACGGGCGACACGGCCGCGGCGACGGGCGGCATCAGTCGGCCTGCGCGATTTTACAGGATCTCTTCGTAACGGTTGAGATTGTCGAGTATGTGGCCGAAATCCTCCCCCGGACCGGGCATGTAGACCGCGAATCCGAGTCTCTGCGCGGCGTCGACGTTCTTCTGTCCGTCGTCGATGAAAAGCGTCTCTTCGGGGCGCATGCCGCCTGCGGCGATCATCTTGCGGAAAATCGCCTCCGAGGGCTTCAGCTCGTGCAGTTCGTAGGAGAGGAAAACGGCATCGAAATAGTCGTCCATCGTCTTGCCGTCGGCCGTGAACATCCGTCGGATGTATTTCATCGACGCGGGGTTGTTGTTCGAGAGCACGCAGGTCCGGATTCCGCGCTCGCGCAGGGCGTCTATCTGGCGGAGTTTCGCGACCGGGATGCGCACGAGAAATTGGCCGTAGGCCCAGGCGATCTGCGCGTCGGTTATCTCGGGCGTGCCCGACAGGCGGCGCATTTCGTCGCAGGCTTCGTGGAACGAAATGATGCCGTGTTCCAGCCGTCCGATCATCTCGGCGGGGTAGTAGGGGTTGATCAGATCGGCCACGGCATCCATTCCGAGGCTCCGGAAGGCTCCGGTGCAGCGGTCTATGTCCAGATCGACCAGCACGCCTCCGAGGTCGAAGACGACGGTTTTGATTGTGTTCATAATTTATTGTTTTTTTCGTGCTCGAAGAGCCTATTTCTGAAATTTCATCGTGAACCTGCGGACCGGACGCAGCACCCACATCGGCAGTATCTTGCAGAGGGGAATCCACACGCGGTTCCACCAGTCGGGGACGATGCACCGGCGTCCCCGCCACAGGGCGCGCAGTCCGCGCCGGGCGCACGAGTCGGCCGTGATAAGCACCCCGAGGCGCGTGCCGATGCGCTGCCAGCGGGGAGTCAGTCCGTAGAGGTCGGTCGCCACACCCGCCGGGCAGACCGCCGTGACGCGGATGCCGTGCTCGCGGATCTCCTTCGCGAAGGCCACCGAGAACGACCGCAGGTAGGCCTTCGACGCGCTGTACAGGGCCAGTCCCGGAAAGGGCATCCACAGCGAGTAGGAGGACATGTTGAGAATGTGCCCCCGGCAGCCGCGGCGCACCATGTCGGCCGCCGCCATCCGGCACAGTTGGGTGTTCGTCAGGTCATGCAGCAGGATGATGCGCTCGATGCGCTCGGCGGGGGTTTGCAGGATGTCGCGGAACGAGAATATCCCGGCGTTGTTCACCAGTACGTCGATGGCGGCTCCTTCGCGTCGCACGGCCTCCCACAGCTCCGCAGCGGCTTCGATGCGCGCCAGGTCGATCTCCACGATCCGCACCTCGGGCCGGAACCCGGCGGCGGGGGATGCCGCTTTCCGGACGCCGCCGTCCGGACCCGCTCCGGCGGCGAGTATTTCGCTGCATACCGTCTCCAGCGGTTCGCGGCGGTTGCCCGCCAGCACCAGGTTGTAGCCCAGCGCCGCCAGCCGCAGGGCGTAACAGCGTCCGATGCCCGACCCGGCTCCCGTGACCAGCGCCCAGGCGCTTCCCGGGGCGACGGCTCCCCGCCGGCCGACGCTGCGGCCGCTTCCGGAAACGGCTGCGGTGTGCTCCCCGCACGGTGTGATTGCTTCGCTTTTCATCACGGCAGGCGTTTGAGTTCTTCGACGATCCGTCGCGGGAGGTTGTCGCAATGCTTGCAGCACTTCATGTCCACGGAGTACATCCGCGCGATGCAGTAGTTGCGGTGGTCGCAGGCGCTTCGCGTCGCCGCGTCGCCCTCGCGGAGCTTTGCGACGAACGCCGGGTCGTTGACGAGCGCCCGGGCCATCTGAACCAGCTCGAATCCCGAGTCCAGCACCCGGTCGATGCCCTCGCGGCTGACAAGCCCCCCGACGTAGATCAGCGGACCTTTCAGGGCGGCCCGGAATTTCTTGGCGTCTTCGAGGAAATAGCACTCCTCGAAGGGGAACTGTTTTATCATAAAGGGACCGCACCAGCGGATGAAGTAGCGCAGCCACAGCGGCGAGTAGTAGCTCATGGTGTAGATCGGGATCAGCCCCCGCATGACGGCCATCGGGGCCTTCGAGACGAATCCGCCCGAGAGGACGATGCCGTCCACGCCGAACGATTCGATGACTTTGGCGATCTCGATGCTCTCGGGGATTTCAATGCCCCCTTTGAAGCCGTCGTACATGTTGTGCTTCACGGTGATCGCCATGCCGCACGCCCGGGCCGCCTCCACGGCCTCGCCCAGACACATGCGCATGAAGCGCATGCGGTTTTCGAGCGAGCCGCCGTATTCGTCGTGCCGGTGGTTGGTGTAGGGCGACAGGAACTGCGAAATGAGGTAGCCGTGCCCGGCGTGCACCTCCACCGAGTCGAATCCGGCGTCGCGGGCCGTGCGCACCGCCGTGCCGAAGTCGCGGGCCACCTGTTCGATCTCGCGTCTCTTCATGCCCCGCACGGGCGTGTAGGCGTAGAGGTTGAATCCCGTCGAGGCGCCGATGGGCATCTGCCCGGCGGTGGTCCAGTGGGTCATGTTGCCGCAATGTCCGATCTGGATGGCCGCGGCGGCCCCTTCGCGGTGCACGGCGTCGGTGATTTCGCGCAGTCCGGGGACGATCTCGGGACGCAGCCACAGCTGCTTGTTGAACGACAGTCCGCTGCGGCACACGGCGGCATAGGCCAGCGTGGTCATGCCCACGCCGCCGCGGGCTACGGCGACGTGGTAGTCCTTGAGCTGCCGGGTGGGACCGAAGTCCTTGCCCATGGATTCGAAGGCCGCCGAACGGATCGTGCGGTTGCGCAGCGTGACGGGGCCTAATTTATAAGGGGTGAAAAGTGTAGAGGACATTGAATTGAAAGTTGAGAGTTAGAGGTTGAGGGTTGAAAGTCGGATGCGCAGACCTCGTTCCGAAACGTGAAATTCTTGCGTCGTCCCTGAAGTCGTCTTCTTAATCCGGCGGGCGCAGAACTGGGTGAAAAACGTTGTAACGGACCATCCGCAACCTAAACCCCGCCTTTTAGGCGGGTCAATAGATGAAGGGGATGATCCGTTTGCGGCGAAGGCGCGAAAACTCTTCGCCGAACTCCTGCTCGTAGCGGCGGCGCAGCGATGCGGCGCGCGGCGCGAGGTTGGCGAAGGTCCACCATGCGAAGACCGCTCCGGCCCACGACCACGAGGCTACGGCGAATCCCACCCATTCGAGCAGTTCGCCGAAGTAGTTGGCCGACGAGACGTAGCGGAACATGCCCCCGCGGGGGATGTAGTGGCGCGTGTCGCCCGGGCGGCGGAGGTGGCGGATGATGTGGTCCGAATGGAGGTTTACGGCCATTCCGGCCACGAACAACGCCCCGCCGATATAGATATAGGGCTGTGCGAACCATCCGGCGTAGTAGTCAGCGGGCGAGACGTAGAAAATCCAGCCTCCCTGCATCAGGGCGTTGAGCGTGTTGAAGACCATGCCCATCACGACGATGCCGAGGGGCATGCGGCCCTTGCCGCGGATCAGCAGCGGGAAGATGAAGGCCCGCTGGAGGTAGTGGGCCTGGAACAGGCAGAACAGCGCCAGCGGCCCGGCCTGCCACATCCTTTCGGACGAGGCCCACAGCACGCACATGAGGATGAAAACCGGAGATTCCATCACCATCCAGCCCACGCGGTTGGGCACGGGAGGTCCGTAGCGGCGGTCGAAGAGATAGCCGTAACCCGCCTCGAAGAAGTGCAGCGCGGCGTAGACCACGGCGGCCAGAAGGGCCATGACGATCAGGAAAATGTCGAAATTCTCTTTCATAGACGTTGGGGATAAAACGCACGAAAGATACGTATTTTTTCCGGTCCCGGCAAGTCCTTTGCGCCCTATGTTTTGTTCGTTGCGTCGTGTCGCTGCGGGGGCGTTTTTCCGGTCCGTGGCGGCAGCGCCGGGCTTGCGTAGGCCGCCGCCGAAGGTCCGGAAGAGCCTCCCGCCGCAAACGAAAAAGACGGCTCCGCTTCGGGGGTGAAGCGTGAGCCGTCCGGCGTTCTGCCGCCCGGAGGGGGCGCGTGTCGCGGGGAAGGTCCCTGAATGTTCGGTCAGCCGTTGCCGGCCGCGAGAAAGCGCCCTTCAGGGGCGGCTTGAGAAGCCTCTTTTGGATGCTATGGCCGAAATTGCGGTCCGAAGGCCGCTTTTCCCGCCAGCGTTCCGGCAGTCGGAGGTCCGGTGACCTCCGGCCGCATCAATGCGTGTAGACCTTGCCTTTCTGGTGCTCCTTGTTCTCGTACTTGATGCGCGAGGGGGTGGGGTACCGGAGTTTCTCGAACTCGGCCACGGCGTTGCGGATGTCTCCCAGAAGCATGTCTGCCATGTCGCGCGACATGCCCTGGCGAACCACGATGCGCATGACGATCATCTCGTCGATGTTCTTGGGCATGGTGTATGCCGGGACCATCCAGCCGCTCTGCTGCAAGGCGGCCTGCAGGTCGAACAGCGTCCATTTGGCCTTCTTGTCGTATTCGGGGTCCATCATCCAGATGAACAGCGGGTTGACGACCTCTTTGGCGTAGTTCCGGAAGCACGGCATCTTGCCGATCTGCTCGTGGCAGTATTTGGCGATGTCCATCGAGTTCTGCTGCACCTCCTTGTACCCCTCGAATCCCAGCCGGATGAAGTTGTAGTACTGGCCGAGAATCTGCGCCGCCGGCCGCGAGAAGTTCAGGCCCACCTGCGTGATGTTCGCGCCGAGGTAGTTGACCGAGAACGACATTTCGTCGGGCAGGTACTTCTTGTCCTTCCATACGACCCATCCCAGTCCGGGGTACACCAGTCCGTACTTGTGGCCCGACGTGGAGATCGACAGCACCCATTTGAGGCGGAAGTCCCACTTCTTCTCGGGGTGTAGGAACGGCAGGATGAAACCTCCGGAAGCCGCGTCGACGTGGATCGGGATTTCGTAGCCCGTCTTGGCGTTGTAGGCGTCGAGCGCCTTGTCGAGACCCTCGATGTCGTCGTCGAGACCCGTCCATGTCACGCCGGCGATGGGCACGATGCAGATGGTGTTCTCGTCGCAGGCCTTCAGCGCCTCGTCGATGTCGAGCGTCGGGTGGTCGAGCGTCAGGGGCACGGTGCGCATCTCGATCTGCCACAGCTGGCAGAACTTCTCCCACACGACCTGGAATCCGGTGCTCATCACCAGGTTGGGTTTGTCGAAGGGTTTGCCTGCGGCCTTGCGGCGCGCCCGCCAGCGCAGCCATGCGGCCACTCCGCCCAGCATGCATGCTTCGGACGATCCGATGCCCAGCGCGCCGGTTTTCCACTCGGCCTTTTCGGGCGAGTTCCACATGTTGGCCACGATATTGAGGCAACGGCCGCACATCACCGCGACGCGCGGATACTCCGTCTCGTCGATGTAGTTGATGTTGATGGCTTCGTTCATCAGCCGTGTGGCGTAGTCGTCCATGTAGGTGGTCACGAACGTCGCCAGGTTGAGCCTCGGCTGGGTCTGGGGATAGGTCTCGTCCTTGACCAGCTGATAGGCGATTTCGGGTGCTGTCTTGTTCTTGGGAATGAATTCCGTGGGAGCGGGCGAACGCATCTCTTTCGAGCCGAAAATGTCGGTCAGGGTGTCTTCGGTGGTGTGTTTCTGTTGATCCATAGCGTAAAAATATTTATTTGGTTTACATCGGACCGATCTTGCACGAACTATGCCATAAATTTGTTACCTTTACCGGGCGAAACTACATCATGCAATGAAAAAACTTGTTGTCTTCACCGGCGCCGGCGTCAGCGCCGACAGCGGTTTGGCGACGTTCCGCGACTCCGACGGAACATGGGGGAATTACCGGATCGAGGAGGTCTGCATTCCCGAAGCGCTTGATTTCAACCGTCGGGGCGTCATCCGTTTCTACAACGAGCGGCGTGCCGAAATGCTCAAGGCCGAGCCGAACGCCGCCCACCGGGCGATTGCCGGTCTGGAACGCGATTTCGACGTCCGGGTCATCACCCAGAATGTCGACAATCTGCACGAAAGGGCGGGTTCGACGCATATTCTCCACCTGCACGGGGAGCTTACCAAACTTCGTTCGACGGACGATCCGTCGCTCATCCTGCCGTTCGACGGCGTCGAGCAGGGTTTCGACGACCGCGCTCCCGACGGTTCGCTGCTGCGTCCGCACATCGTCTTCTTCGGCGAGCCGGTTCCCGAATTCGACCGTGCGGCGGAACTTGCCGCCGGGGCCGACATCCTGATGGTGGTCGGAACGTCGCTGGCGGTCTATCCTGCGGCGTCGCTGGTGCGCTGCGTGCGTCCCGACATTCCGGTTTACGTGGTCGACCCGGGACGGCCGGCGATTCGCGGCGTGCACAATCCGCTGGAGGTGATCCGCAAACGTGCCGCCGAGGGTGTTCCCGAACTGGCCGACCGCCTGCGCGCGGCCTGTGCGGAAGGGCGGTCCGAATCGCTTTTGCCCGGAAAAGCCTGATCCGCCCTTCCCGGCGGTTCCCCGCTTCCGGCCCATCCCGGTTTGCTCTCCGTTCTCGTTTTCCCGCTTTCGGCCCTCCCTCTGTCTTTCGCTTTCCGTTCCCGGCTTTTCCCGGCCGCACGCTGCGGTTCCGGTTGGCTCTTGCTCGGATTCACCCATATTCCGATCCGGCTCACTCCATCTCCGGCCCGTTTCGCACCGCCTCGTCTGGTCGCGCTCTGCGACCCATTACGCGGTTGCGCGTCTGTCCGTTCCGTGTAACGATGCGGTTACGTAATGCTGTCGGCTTCGGTCCGGTCGGTGCGCCTGCGGCCGTTCCTGCATGAAAATCCCCGCCCTCTTTTCGAGAGGGCGGGGCTGTTTTGCCGGAGATCGGTGTCAGTGTTTGTAGGTTGTTTCAGATATGGTTATAATATCCGTGCCATAATGTACCTCCCGGTTTTCGCAAGTGAGGGATTTGTTCCCATATACGTAGTTGCGGGTCTCCCAGACGAGCTTACCTTCCGCTTCGTACGTAATTCCGTTGAGGCGTCCCCGGTAATCGTAACTGTAATGTCTTACCCAATCCCATGGGCGTTCGGCCGTTTCTTCGGAAGCCAGACAGCCGTGAATAAGCGGTTTCGTCAGTTCATCGTCGGAGTATGTGATTATGTATTTGCTTACAGCCGATACTTCGCCTGTATTCTTGAGCCAATATTTGTCACATATTTACCAGTTTCCCGTCGTAGGTGTATTTTGTTTCGGATACTTTACTATTCCCTCTGGAATATTCCAAACTGTGGGCCAGCCGTTCCTGCTGGTCGTATTCGTTGCAAATCCGTTGGATGATATGGTCGTCCTTGTCCGTTATCCGTTCTTCCAAAACCTTTTCGAGAGCGTCATCCAGATAAGTGCGTTTGAATTTTTGCGAATTCCACAGGGTTTCACCGGCCCATGTTTTTTCCGTGTATGTCACCGTTTTGCCGTCATATACGTAGTCCGAAGTTGTCGTTTCCGTAACGCCGTCTCTCGAGTTCCGGGTTCCGGTCAGCCGATCTTTTGCGTCGTAGGTGTACGTTATCACATATGTACTCTGCTCTCCTCCGGGATCGGTTCTGTGAAGGGTCGTTGTCAGCGGGTGTGTCCATTTAGAGTCGCCTGTGTTCTCTCCGTCCTCTTTTTCACAACCTGAAGCGAGCAGCAATATCGCCGCGGCCAGGTAAAAGCGTCCTTGTTTCATGGCTCGAAATTTTAACGATTATAAGGGCTGTATTATGGGCATATCCACCTGCCGGCAACCCGCCCGCCGGACTGTGACACGGGTCATTCCAGCGTCCGGGCGTCCTTGAAATAGATCTCCAGCAACTCCTTGGCGGCGATGAACGACGAGATTTTGTCCTCCAGCACGCGTTTCTCGTACGCTCCGATGCACGCCTCCACGGCCGGGTCGCGGTAGAAACTTCCGCGCAGCGCCTCGTTGATCGACTCGTACATCCAGTATTTGTTCTGCCGGTTGCGGTTGTGCTGGAAATAGCCGTTTTTCTGAATGTGGCCGAGGTACTCCTCCACGCCTTTCCAGACCTCCTCCAGCCCCGTCCGGGCCACCGCCGACGAGGTGTAGACCTTGGGCCGCCATCCCGATTCGGGCACGGGGAAAAGCCGCAAGGCCCCCTGGAACTGGGTCTGTGCCAGTTCGGCCTTGTGTATGTTCTCTCCGTCGGCCTTGGTGATGACCATCAGGTCGGCCATCTCCATGATGCCGCGCTTGATGCCTTGCAGTTCGTCTCCCGCACCGGAAATCTGCAACAGCATGAAGAGGTCCACCATCGAGTGCACGGCGGTTTCCGACTGTCCGACGCCCACCGTTTCGATGAAGATGACGTCGAATCCCGCGGCCTCGCACAGCACGATCGTCTCGCGAGTCTTTCGGGCCACTCCGCCGAGCGATCCCGCCGAGGGCGAGGGCCTCACGAAGACCGAAGGGTTGTTGCAGATGCTCTCCATGCGGGTTTTGTCGCCGAGAATCGAGCCGCCGCTGCGCTCCGACGAAGGGTCTATGGCCAGCACCGCCAGCTTGTGGCGCAGCCCCGCGACCATGTTGCCGATGGCCTCGATGAAGGTCGATTTGCCGGCTCCCGGGACGCCCGTGATGCCTATGCGGACCGATTTCCCGGCGTGCGGGAGGCACGCTTCGATGATCTCCTGCGCCTGTGCATAGTGGTCGGGGTTCGACGATTCGACGAGCGTGATGGCCTGCGAGAGGGTGGTGATGTTGCCCGCGAGAATGCCCTCGACGTACTCTCCGGTGGAGAGCGCGCGCTTCTTGCGCCGCTTGAAGTAAGGGCTTACTATCGGTTGTTCTTCAACGCCTTGCGTGACGTTGAGGGCTGTGTCGTGATGCGTGTCTGCGTACTCTTTTTCGTAATGGTCTATCCTGGTGAACGACATGGTGTGTCAGCGTGTTGATTGTTCGATCAGTTTTTCGTTGATTTGCAGGGAATTGCCCATCCAGAGGGTGCGGTTCTTGGCGTCGGTCAGCACGCCGAACGGCAGGTAGCTGACGCCGAACGCCGTGAAACTCTTTTCGGCGTTGAGGCCCACGGAGATCCGTTCCGAGAGGTAGGGGCGCAGCAGCGGGGCTATTTTCGCGGGGTCCTCCTTCGTCACGACGATCACGCGCAGTTTGGTACCCGATTTGCCCGTGATTTCCTTCAGGCGTTCGAGCGAGGTTTTGCACGCGGGATTCGTCGAATGGAAAAATTCGATGTAGGTCGTCGGGGCCGGTTCGGGCTGGCGGTTGTCGAGCCACGTCTGGATTTTGAGTTCGGGAACGCGTTCGCCGAGGGCGATGTTCTGGGCCGTGGCTCCCGCGGATGCGAAACCCGCGGCCAACAGCCATATAAGCAGCACTTTCTTCATAAGAGAGCCTTGTTTTATTCGATAAAGATAACAATTATTTGGCATATGGACCAATTTTTTAGAATCAAGTTATGAAAATAGGACTCGACACGGCTCCCGCCGCACTCCGCGGGACTTACTTCCAGCACCTCGCCAGCGTGCTGGCGCGCTACGCTCCGGAGCATGAATATATCATTGGCACAGAGGTGAATGATGGCGTCGACCTCTACCACGGCTTTAGGTCGTCGCTGCCGTTGTCCGTGCATCTGCGGCGCGTGCCTTCGGTGATGACGGTCCCGAATCTCAATTTCCTGCGCTATCCGCATCTCTATACGTTTGCCGAACGGCTTTTCGTCCTGACGCTCTACCGCCGTGCGCTCCGGCGGGCCGGCCGGGTCATCACGGTCAGCGCTCCGGCCCGCGAGGAGCTGTCGGAACGCCTCAATATCGACCCTTCGAAGATCGAGGTCATGGTGCCGCTGGCGGTTCCGGCTCCGCGCGGAAATCCATCTCAAGCGGAACTTGAACACGTGCGCCGCAAATATGCTCTTCCAGAACATTTTATATTGATGATAGGGACCGTCGAACCGCGGCACAACCATCAGGCGGTTTTCGCGGCTCTGGCCGACGCTGCGTCCCCGGCCGGGGTGGTTGTCTGCGGCCGCCGCACGGCCTGGTCCGACTATCTGCTGGGCTATGCCCGCGCCCGCCGCATCGCCGCACGGGTGGATTTCATCTACGAACTGACCCCTTCGGACCTTCCGGCGCTGTTCCGTCTGGCGCGGGTCTTCGCCTATCTGCCCGACGCCGATGCCGAGGCGTCGGTCGTCCCCGTGGTCGAGGCCCTGCGGGCGGGTTTGCCGATGGTCTTGAGCGACACGCAGGTCAACCGCGAAGCCGCCGGAGAGGCCGCCGCCTATGTGCGTCCGGAGGCGCGGGGCGAGGTTCTCGCGGCGCTCGAAAACGCGTTGGAAGACGTGTCGTGGCGCCGCACGATGCAGGAGCGCGAACGCCGCCGCGCCGAACTGTTCTCCGAATACGCCGTGGCGGAACGGCTGATGCAGATTTACACGTCGCTGTAACCCCGGCTTTCGAACCGCAGGCCGCCGGAGGCTCCGCCGGAACGAATCGCCTTTCCGGACATTTCCTGCGAATTCCGAACCCGAAGTTATTGCCAAAAAAAGTACTCTGAATTTTGGCGGTTCTGAAAGATTCGTCTATCTTTGTGTTCGCAAAATAACAACGAACGAAACAACATACGAATATCCACTAACTTAAATTTAAATTTTGCTATGAAAGTTTCTCATATCGAGCATCTTGGCGTTGCCGTGAAGAGTCTCGACGAGGCGATTCCCTACTGGGAGAACGTATTGGGCCTGAAATGCTATGCCATCGAGGAGGTCGCCGACCAGAAGGTCCGCACGGCGTTCTTCATGCTGGGGCAGACCAAGATCGAATTGCTGGAGCCGACTTCGGAGGATTCGACGATCGCAAAGTACATCGAGAACCGCGGCGTCGGCATTCACCACATGGCGCTGGCCTGCGAAAACATCGAGGAGCAGCTCGCCGACGCGGAGGCCAAGGGCATCCGTCTGATCGACAAGACCCCCCGCAAGGGCGCCGAGGGCATGACCATCGCCTTCCTGCACCCGAAATCGACCCAGGGCATTCTGACGGAGCTTTGCGAAAACAAAAACAAATAGGATTATGAGCCAGATACAGGAAAAGATCAACAAACTGATCGAGAACCGCGAAACCGCGCGTCTCGGCGGCGGCCAGAAGGCGATCGACAAACAGCACGATAAGGGCAAGTACACGGCCCGCGAGCGTATTCAGATGCTCCTCGACGAAGGTTCGTTCGAGGAGTTCGATATGTTTGTGACCCACCGCTGCTACGATTTCGGCATGGATCGCAAGCACACCTTCGGCGACGGCGTGGTGACGGGTTACGGCACGATCGACGGACGTCTGGTCTATGTCTTCGCACAGGATTTCACCGTGACGGCCGGTTCGCTGTCGCTGTCGATGTCCGACAAGATCTGCAAGGTGATGGACATGGCCATGCGCAACGGCGCGCCCTGCATCGGCATGAACGACTCGGGCGGCGCGCGTATCCAGGAGGGCGTCAACGCCCTGGCCGGTTACGCCAACATCTTCCAGCGCAACGTGATGTCGTCGGGCGTCATTCCGCAGATTTCGGCCATCTTCGGCCCCTGCGCAGGCGGTGCGGTCTATTCGCCCGCGCTGACCGACTTCATCATTATGAAGAAGGAGACCTCGAACATGTTCCTCACCGGCCCGAAGGTCGTGAAGACCGTGACGGGCGAGGACGTGACGCAGGAGCAGCTGGGCGGCGCCCTGATGCACACCACCAAGTCGGGCGTGGCGCAGTTTGCCGTCGACACCGAGGAGGAGGGTATCGGGTTGATCAAGAAGCTGATCTCCTACATGCCGCAGAACAACATGGAGGACGCTCCGCTGGCCGTCTGCACCGATAAGATCACCCGTCTGGAGGATTCGCTCAACGAGATCATTCCTGACAGCGCCAACAAGCCCTACGACATGACCGAGGTGATCAGGGCCATCGTCGACAACGGCGAGTTCCTCGAATCGGCCGCAGGCTATGCCAAGAACATCATCACCTGCTTCGCGCGTTTCAACGGCCAGTCGGTGGGCATCATCGCCAACCAGCCCAAGTTCATGGCCGGCGTGCTGGACATCAACGCCAGCCGTAAGGCTGCGCGCTTCGTGCGTTTCTGCGACGCGTTCAACATTCCGATCGTGACGCTGGTGGACGTTCCAGGCTTCCTGCCGGGTACGACCCAGGAGTACGGCGGCGTGATCACCCACGGCGCGAAGCTGCTGTTCGCCTACTGCGAGGCCACCGTGCCGAAGATCACCGTGACGCTGCGCAAGGCTTACGGAGGCGCATATATCGTCATGTCGTCGAAGCATATCCGCGGCGACATCAACTACGCATGGCCGACGGCCGAGATCGCCGTGATGGGCGCCAGCGGCGCCGTCGAGGTGCTCTACGGCAAGGAGGTCGCAGCGATCGAATCGCCCGAAGAGAAAGCCAAGTTCGTGGCCGAAAAGGAGAAGGAGTACAACGACAAGTTCTCGAACCCCTACAACGCCGCACGCTACGGCTATATCGACGACGTGATCGAGCCGCGCAACACGCGTTTCCGTGTGATCCGCGCCTTGCAGTCGCTGGCTACGAAGCGTTTGCAGAACCCCGCGAAGAAACATTCGAACATTCCTCTCTAACAGACTGAAAAGATGACAATACTGACAGTTATGAACTGGGGATGGTCCGAGATACTCTGGGTGTCGCTGATCGGGTTCAGCCTGGTGGTCGTCCTGCTGGTGGCGCTGATCTTCATTATGAAGGCCTTCGGGGCCTGCTTCCGGGTTCGCCCGGCGAGCGGCAGGAAGGTCGACACCCAGCCGATGATCAGCGAGGAGGAGATCGCAGCCATCGCTACGGCGCTCAAGATCTACAAGGGCGCCCTGCACGACCGCGAGTCCGAGGTGCTGACCATTCTCAACATCAAGCGGGCCTATTCGCCCTGGAATTCGAAAATTCACGGTTTAACCCAGCTTCCCGACCGGAGATAGGACCCTGCGTCGGAACAAGACAACCCAAAAAAGAAAATGAAAGATTACTCTTTGAAAATCAACGGACATAATTACAACGTCCAGATCGACGACGTGAACGAGGCCTCGACGGTAGCGCACGTCGTGGTCAACGGCGTGGATTACGAAGTCGAGATCGAGGGCGCGAAAGCCTCGACGGTCTCCAAACCCCAGGTGTCCCCGGCCCCCAAGTCGGCCAACAGCGCCATGATCACTCCCTCGACGGCCACTCCTTCGCCGCGCATCGCTCCCGCGCCTTCGACGTCGGGTTCCAGCGTGAAATGCCCGCTGCCGGGCACCGTGTTGAGCGTGAAGGTGGCTGTGGGCGATACCGTCGCGGCAGGACAGACGCTCGTCGTGCTCGAAGCCATGAAGATGGAGAACAACATCGACGCCGACCGCGCCGGTGTCGTGAAGCAGATTCTCGTGCAGCAGGGCGCTACGGTCATGGAAGGCGACGTTTTAATCGTAATCGGGTAGGACTATGTGGAATGCATTGACTTCCAGCTCCAATTTCGTGCTGGAAAGCCTTGAAACCTTTGCCGAATCGACGGGCGTGGCCGGTCTTTTCGCCAATATGGGGTGGGGCAGTCTGATTATGATCTGTGTGGCCTTCTTTCTGCTGTACCTGGCCATCAAACATAAGTTCGAACCGCTGCTGCTGCTGACCATCGCGTTCGGCATGCTGCTGACGAACCTTCCCGGAGCGAACCTCTACCATACGGAACTTTTTGCCGGGGGGCACGTCCACTGGGATATTTTCGTCGCCCAGGCGGGACTCCTCGATTACCTCTATCTGGGCGTGAAGCTCGGCATCTATCCCTGCCTTATCTTCGTGGGCGTGGGCGCCATGACCGACTTCGGCCCGCTGATCGCCAACCCCAAGAGCTTCCTGCTGGGAGCCGCGGCGCAGATCGGTATTTTCCTCACGTTCATCGGCGCTTATGCGCTCGGGTTCTCGCCCGCCGAGGCCGGTTCGATCGGCATCATCGGCGGCGCCGACGGTCCCACGTCGATCTACCTGACCGCGATTCTGGCTCCCGAGCTGCTCGGCCCGATCGCCGTGGCCGCCTACTCCTACATGGCCCTCGTGCCGGTGATTCAGCCGCCGATCATGCGCATGCTGACCACCGAGAAGGAGCGTAAGATCAAGATGCGCCAGCTGCGTCCGGTGTCGAAGACCGAGAAGATCCTCTTCCCGCTGATCATCACCGTGATCATCGCGCTGCTGCTGCCGTCGGCCGCTCCGCTCGTCGGCTGTCTCATGCTGGGCAACCTGATGAAGGAGTGCGGCGTGGTGGACCGTCTGTCGAAGACGGTGCAGAACGAACTGATGAACATTGTCGTCATCTTCCTGGGTCTCACGGTGGGAGCTACGGCTACGGCCGAGGCGTTCCTCAATCCGCGGACGCTGTTCATCCTCGTGCTGGGCGTGATCGCCTTCGCGATGGGAACCGCCGGCGGCGTGCTGCTCGCCAAGGTGATGAACTTCTTCTCGAAGGGCGACAACAAGATCAATCCGCTGATCGGTTCGGCCGGCGTTTCGGCCGTCCCGATGGCCGCCCGCGTGTCGCAGACCGAGGGCCAGAAGGCCGATCCCTCGAACTTCCTGCTGATGCACGCCATGGGTCCCAACGTGGCCGGCGTGGTCGGTTCGGCGGTCGCCGCGGGCATTCTGCTTTCGTTCCTCGGATAGGGAATCGCGTTCCGGGCCGCACGGCCCGATACGGTTGCAAGAGGGTTTCGGTTCGCCGGACCCTCTTTTTTGCGCCTGTGCCGTTGCAAGTCTCGCATTTTTCGCTATATTTATGAAACCTAAAACTCCTGCCTTATTATGAAACGCTTGTTTATGGTGCTTTTCGGCCTTGCGTCGCTGCATGCGGCTGCGACCGCCGCGAAAGCCGCCGGAGAGGAAAAGACCCCCGGAAAAAACGCCGGTGCGGCGGCCAGCCTTTGGCCCGAAAAGATGGACCCCTCTTTTCAGGGAAGCCGTCCGGAATGCTTCAAAATCTGGGTGATCCGCAACCTGCGGTTTCCGGCCGATCGCTACGATGTCGGGGATGAGGCGAAGGTCGAAGTCGCGTTCGCCATCGACAAAAACGGGACGCTGACCGATCTGAAAGGTCACGCATTGCGAGGAGCGGCATTTTGCCGACCGGCTCTGCAAGACGATCGCCCTGTCGCCGAAATGGTCGCCCGGACGGACGAAGGGGAAGCCCGTAAAAACGGAGCTGGAGATGCGATTCGTCTTCCGGCTGGTCGCCCCTCCTGCGGGACAGGAGGAGCTGGGGCTTTGCGCCGAGGAGTGCGACATCCATACGACGGCCGATAGGATGCCCCTGTTCTGCGGCGGCGGTCCGGACGGGTTTCGTGCGTGGGTGCAGCGGCAGGTCGACAGTCTGATGGGTCCGGGTGCGCTCACGGAGCCGCGGAAACTGATCCTGCGGTTTGTCGTCGGAAAGGACGGGCGGGTGACTCCTGCCCCCAAACCGAAATATCGGGACGAGGATGCTTTGGAACAGACGGTGCGTCAGGCCATTGCCGCGGCTCCTGCGTGGACTCCGGCGACGATTGACGGAGAGCGGGTTCGTTTCGGGGTCTCGATGCCGGTCGCCTTCGGTCCCGGGGCCGCCGGAGCGGAATACAGCGATAAAGACGCTTACCGGGTGGTCGAGGTCATGCCGAAGTTCTTCGGAGGCGGGCTGGATAAATTCCGGAGTTGGGTGATGGCTGAAGTGAGGTACCCGTCGGACATGCTGAAACGGGGCGTGCAGGGGCGTGTGGTCGCGGCATTCGTCGTCGACAAGGAGGGGCGGATTACGATGGTGGAGATTCTCGAGTCGCCGCATCCGCAATTTTCGGAAGCGGTCGCTCGCGTGCTTGGACGTGCGCCGCGGTGGACGCCGGGCAGGCAGGACGGTGCGCTCGTCCGGGTGGAATACACGCTGCCGGTCGATTTCAAAATTCGCTCGGAGCTGCGGTTCCCGAGCGGCGCCGCCGGCCGGAACCGGGGTTCATCCCGTTCGTATTGACACAGCCGCCCGACTGCCTGCCGCCCGACTGCCAGCCGCCCGACTGCCTGCCTGCCTGCTTGCCTGCCCTGCCCAGCCGCCCGCCTGTCTGCCCGCCCGACTGCCCGCCCGCCAAGGGCGCCCGCTAACGCCGCGCTCCTGCTTCGGAATGCCGCAACTCTCCTGAATACGGGGCCGTTGCGGTTTTTTTGCGCGGTTTTCGATTTTGATTTTCATTTGTTTTTGCAGATCAGAAACTTTTTCGTACCTTTGCGCACCCGCAATGTGCGGGGAACGGATTACAATAAGTTAAATTAAACGTAAAAACAGTGGATTCATTAAGCTACAAGACTATCTCGGCGAACGCTGCGACCGTCACCAAGGAATGGGTGGTGATCGACGCTACGAACGAGGTATTGGGACGTCTTGCATCGCAGGTCGCGAAGATCCTCCGAGGCAAGAACAAGCCCAGCTACACACCCCACGTCGACTGTGGTGACTACGTCATCGTCATCAACGCGGAGAAGGTGAAGCTCACGGGCAACAAAATGACCGACAAGGTCTACACGCGTCACACCGGATACCCCGGCGGCCAGCGTTTCGCTACGCCTGCCGACTATCTGGCCAAGAAACCGACGTTCATCGTCGAAAAAGCAGTCAAGGGCATGCTGCCCCGCACCCGTCTGGGCGCCGCCCTGCTCAAAAACCTGAAGGTATACGCCGGCTCGGAGCATCCGCACGCCGCGCAGAACCCGAAGACCATTAAATTAAACGAGATTAAGTAAGAGTTATGGAAGTTGTAAACACCGTAGGTCGTCGTAAGGCCGCTGTGGCTCGCGTATACGTGAAGCCGGGTAAGGGTCAGATTACAATCAACCGCAAGGCGCTTGAAGTTTACTTCCCGCTCGAAATTCTCCAGTACCAGGTGAAGCAGCCGCTGCTGGCTACCAACACGGTGGAGAATTACGACATCGTCATCAACCTCGATGGCGGTGGTATTACGGGACAGGCTTCGGCTGCTCGCTTGGGCATCGCACGCGCATTGTGCGAAATCGACGCTGAGATGCGTCCGGCACTGAAAAAGGCCGGGTTCCTCACGCGCGATCCCCGCGAGGTTGAGCGTAAGAAGCCCGGTCAGCCCGGAGCACGCCGCAAGTTCCAGTTCAGCAAGCGTTAATCGCACGACCGGATTTCGGCAAGCACGGTGCGGGTTACAAACCGGAAAGACTACCTATATTATCTATACGCGTATTACTTTCAGGTTGCCCCGCCGCGGAAAACCCGTGGGATCGGCCAGGCCGCTACCCGTCGGGTTGAAGAAAAGAGAATTAAAATTAACAAACACGATTGAATTAAAATGTCACGTACAGATTTTAATACATTATTGGAAGCCGGTGCGCACTTCGGTCACCTGAAGCGCAAATGGAACCCCAAAATGGCTCCTTACATCTTCATGGAGAAGAACGGCATCCACATCATCGACCTGCACAAGACCGTGCTGAAGATCGATGAGGCCGCTGCAGCCATCAAGCAGATCGCCAAGAGCGGTCGCCGCGTGCTGTTCGTAGCCACCAAGAAACAAGCTAAGGAGATCGTTGCCGAAAAGGTGGCAGCCGTCGGTATGCCTTACGTTACGGAACGTTGGGCCGGCGGTATGCTGACAAACTTCCCCACCATACGTAAAGCCGTCAAGAAAATGTCGACCATCGACAAGATGAACAGCGACGGCACGTTCGATAATTTTTCCAAGCGCGAGAAACTCCAGATCGCACGCCAGCGCGCGAAACTTGAGAAGAACCTCGGTTCCATCGCCGACCTGACGCGCCTTCCGGCCGCCCTGTTCGTCGTTGACGTACAGAAGGAGTCGAATGCGGTAAAAGAGGCCAAGCGCCTGAGCATCCCCGTATTTGCAATGGTAGACACTTGTTGTGATCCGACCGACATTGATTACGTTATCCCTGCAAATGACGATGCCACCAAATCGATTGCCGTAGTGCTCGATGCCATGTGCAGCGCTATCGCCGAAGGTACCGAAGAGCGCAAGCTCGAAAAGGAGAAGGAGGCGCAGGAGGCTGAGGCCGGTGCCGACGCTCCCGTGAAGAAGGAGGGCAAACCCCGCATCAAGAAAGCCGTGAAGGCCGCTATCGATGCCGAGGAGGCCGCCGTAGCCGACGTCGTAGCCGCTGTCGAGACTCCGTTCGAGGAGCCTGCTGAGGTTGCGGCCGAAGAAGCTGCCGTTGTTGCCGAGGAGGCCGCTGCGGTTGCAGCCGAGGAGGTTGCCGAGGCCAAGGCCGAGTAATTCGGGCCTTTGGGAAAAGAAATTAATCACCTAAAAGAAAGGAAAAGTATTATGGAAATCAAAGCTGCTGATGTAATGAAGCTCCGCAAGATGACCGGTGCCGGTATGATGGACTGCAAGAATGCCCTGATCGAGGCCGAAGGTGACTTTGCACGTGCTCAGGACATTATCCGCGAGAAAGGCAAGCTCGTCGTTGCCAAGCGCGCCGACCGCACCGCTACCGAGGGTGTCGTCGTTACGAAGATCGTAGGCCAGAAGGCTTACATCCTCTGCCTGGCGTGCGAGACCGACTTCGTGGCCCAGAACTCCGAGTATTCGGCTTCGGCCGAGGCCATGCTGGAGGTCGCCGTGAAGAACGACGCTGCCGACCGCGATGCGCTGATGGCTGCGAAAAACGCAGAGGGCCGCACCGTCGAGGAGATGGTGACCGAGAAATCGGGTCAGACGGGCGAGAAGATCGAGCTGGCTTACTACGGCCGCATCGAGGCTCCCTACTGCGCCGCTTACGTGCACTTCAACAAGAAGCTGGGTACGATCCTGGGCTTCAACAAGGAGATTCCCGCCGAGGTCGCACACACCGTGACCATGCAGGCTACGGCCATGGCTCCCGTTTCGATCTCGGAGGCGGACTGCCCCGCAGAGGTTGTGGAGCACGAGCGCAAGATCGCCGTGGAGGCCATGAAGCAGGACCCCAAGAACGCCAACAAACCCGAGGCCATTCTGGAGAAGATCGCCGAAGGCAAGATGCGCAAGTTCTTCGAGGAGAACACGCTGCTGGCCCAGCCGGTGGTAGGCGAGAAGGAGTCGATCGCCGACTACATCCACAAGGCCGACAAGGATGCCACGGTCGTGGCTTACAAGCGGTTCGCTCTGGGCGAATAGTCCAGGCCGATTTATATGAAAACAGACCGGAGCGATCCGGTCTGTTTTTTTGTTGCCATTTGCGGCTCTCCGCAGGAACCACGGCGGATATTTCCGCACATCCCTCGAAATCCCCGGACGGGACGCACTCCGGCGCTACCCGTCCGGGGATTTTCTCTCCCGGTCTCTTCCGTGGGCTGCCGTAAAAAAGCAGGGCTGTCGAAAGCCCTGCCTTTTTCATTTCCAGCCCGAATGCCAGAGCACGCGCAGCACCTGCCGTCGCAGCCAGGGCGGGATCGCGAGCCAGAGGCGCGACCGGAGCTGCCAGCCGGGGGAGTCGCAGCCGACGACGCGGCCCGAGGCGCGGATGACCCGGACGGCGATGCCGGCGACGTCGCGTGTCGTGCACTGTTCCATGATGCGGTAGTTCCCGTCGCCCGCGAGTGTGAGGCGCTCGCCGTCGCGGCGGACGATGCGGTGGAGGATGTGGCGGCCGCAGCAGCGGAACAGCACCACGTCGCCCGGTTGCAGGCGCGCGGGGTCGGCGCAGGGCGTCAGCACGACCTGGTCGCGCTCGCTGCGCAGCAGGGGCCGCATGCTGTGGCCCTTCATGCGGATCTGAACCTCGCGGCCTTCGGCGAGCATCGCCTCGACCTCGGCGAAGAAGAGTTGGTTGGGGAGCAGGATCATAGCGTCGCTTCGTTGAAAACCGTTCGGCAGGCGAGCTGCGCCGCCGCCGCGTCGGGCAGGCACTCCAGGTGGTAGACGGGAACCTGTGCGATCAGCCGGGAGAGCAGGCCGCAGGTGTCGTCCGAAAGCCGTTCGTCGCGGGCGAAGGCCGGGGGTGCGGAGGGGAGCAACGCTCCGATGGACTCGATCGGCCGCAGGCGGCGGATGCGGTTGTGCGGGGCCTGCGAGAGCCGTACGACGGCGGCTATCGGGCAGCTCTCGTTGCGGTAGCAGGGCGTTTTGCCGCTCCACGGCGATCCGTGGACGAGGGCTTCGCTGTCCGTGGCCCGGATGATCGGACTGTCGTCGTTGAGCAGTTCCGCACCCGGGATATGCTCCCGCCACAGCCGCGTGTGGGTGCTTTTGCCTGTTCCCGATTCGCCGAGGAACAGTACTCCCCGGCCGCGGTAGCGGATCACCGAGGAGTGGAAGGCCACGGCTCCGAGGGGCAGCGCCGCGATGTTGAAAAGAATCCAGACCCCGAACCGGAACAGCGCGGGATTGTGTCCGGGGGTGATGTCGCTCCGGGCCGCCGCCGCGCCGTAGGCCATGCGGTAGCGGGCCGGGGCGCTGCCGTCGCGGGGCGTCATTTCGAGCAGGTAGCCCGCCGCGTCGGTCCCGAAACGGCAGTCGGCGTCGGCGTCGGGAAACTCGAAGCTGTCGAGTTCGCGGTAATCGGCTTCGTCCGGAATCCGGGGGACGATTTCCAGCGCGAGGTCCGCAGGGCCGGCGCCGAGTGTCAGGAACGGGCGCAGGGCCCGGGTGAAATGCTCTCCCGTGCAGGCGTCGGGCAGGGAGACGCGGATATTGGCGATCGTATAATTCATAAAGCGGTTGTTAGCGTTCATTTTTTTTCGCGCCGGCGGTGCAAGGATATACTCTGCCGTACGAGCCGGGTGAATCGTAGGCCCTCTCCCTCGCTGGGAGAGGGTCGCGGCTGGCAGATGGGAATAAGGGACGGCTTCCGGTTCTTCATCTTATTTTTCCAGCGTTATGATTCGGTCGCAGTATTCGAGCGAGGTTTCGCGGTGGGCGATCACCAGCAGCGTAAGGCCCGGATTCCGCGCGGCGATCGCGGCGATCGAACGGTTGATCTCCCCTTCGGTGCGGCTGTCGAGCGCCGAGGTCGCCTCGTCGAAGAAAAGCACGTCGGCGCGGCGGTAGAGGGCGCGTGCGATGCCGATGCGCTGCCGCTGTCCGCCCGAGAGGCGGCTGCCGCATTCGCCGACGGGGGTATCGATCCCCAGGGGCAGCGAAGCGATGAATTCGCCCAGCTGGGCCGCTTCGAGGGCTTCGGTGACCCGCCGGCGGTCGATTTCGGCGGCCGGGACGCCCGGTGCGACGTTGGCCGCGAATGTTCCGTCGGTGAGGAACAGACGCTGCGAGACATAGCCGATGCGGTTCTGCCATGCCCGGCGGTTTGCGGCGGTGAGGGGCGTGCCGTCGACGGCGATTTCTCCCGACGTGGGTTCGTAAAGGCCCAGCAGGAGGTTGAAAAGGGTGGTCTTGCCTGCGCCCGACGCCCCGCGGATGCCGATGCGTTCGCCCTTGCGGATGGTGAGCGTGAGGCCGTGGAAAAGTTCCCGGCTCTCTTCGGTGAAGCAGAACGAGAGGTTGCGGACCGAGATTTCGCGCTCGAAAGGCAGCGTTTCGCGCGTCGGGACCTCGGGGTGCGCGGAGGCCTGCTCGTGGAGGGCCGCTTCGCGCAGGATGGGGATGGTGTAGCGGTTGTAGCGGATCGTGGCCCAGCCCGACATGATGCCGCGCACGGAGGGCATCAGCCGCAGGGCCGCCACGGCGAAAACGCCGAACAGCAGCTGCGACTGCCCGCCACCGAAGCTCACGGCCGCCAGCAGGGCCATGCCCACGGCAAGCCCGATCTCGGTGAAGAGTTGGGGCAGCTGGCCGATGTCGGCCTCGCGCGAGCGGGTGCGCACCACTTCGTCCATCGTGCGGTCGAAGGCGCGGAGCATCCCCGGGAAGGCGTCGCTCAACTCGATGTCGGCGTATCCCCGGAAGGTCTCGGCCACGAGGCGCGACTTCTCGCGCTGGGCGCGGTTCTCCTGTTCGCCGTAACGGTTGATGCGGTTGCGGACCAGCGCGTAGTAGAGCCACACCGCGGGGAGGAAGATCACGACGGAGAGCAGCGCCGCGAGGGGCGTGTAGAGAGCCAGTGAGGCGAACAGCAGGACGAAGAGCATCGCCTCGGCGATCATCGCGGCGGCGGGGCGCAGGACCCCGGCGGCGAATGCCAGGCAGACGACGTTGACGTTGCGCGCCAGCACCGAGGAGTTCGAATTGTTGATGAAGGCCAGACCCCGGTCGTGGTAGGCGATGTAGAGGCGGCGCGAAAGGGTGCGGTAGAGGTCGTAGATGTAGCGGCGTTCGGCGCGTGCCAGCAGGAAGTTGACGCCGCATTTGAGGACGATGAACCCCACGACGGCCCCGCAGACCGCGAGTGCGAACGTGCGCGGCGAGGCGACGCCCGACCAGACGTAGACCGTCGCCAGCGGCCCGTCGCCCTCGAATCCCGCGGGGTCGAGCACCAGCGTCAGCACCGGCAGCAGGGCCGCGAGTCCCGCCAGGTTCAGCACGGCGCGCAGCACGAGGGTCGCGGCGATGCGGAGACCCCGGCGGCGGAATGCGGCGGGAAGGCTTCGGAGGATGCTTCTCATGGCTCCACTTTTTCGATTTTACCCAGTTTCACATACCACAGATACCCCTCGGTCGGGGCATAACCCATTTCGCCCAGCAGGCGGAGGTATTCGCGCATTTGCCGGCGGTGGCGTTCGGCGTCGCGCAGGCCGAACTTGTAGTCGACGACGACGACCCGGCGTCCGTCGATCATCACGCGGTCGGGACGCCGCGTCGACCCTCTGCCGGGGATGATGATTTCGTTTTCGTTGCGCACGCGCTCCCAGCCTCCGCCGAACCATTCGCGCACCTCGGGGTGTTCCAAGGCCCGGGCGATCATCTGCCGCAGGGTCGCGGCATCGGCTTCGGACAGCGTGCCGTCGGCCTGCATGCCGCGCACGGCCTCGTGGATTCCGGCCTCGTCGTCGGCCTGCTCGAAGGCCCTGTGCATCAGGATGCCGAGGTTCCGGGGCGAGAGCTCGACCTCGCCGCCGTCCTCGAAATAGCGTTGCGAGGGGAGCCGCAGCCGCAGGTCGGCCTGCGCCGTGGGGTACTCCTCCAGAATGACGTGCTCGGCCTCGGAGCGTTTCGAACCGCCCGCGACGGGGCCCGCGAACTCCCCGAAAGCGAAGTGTTCGCCCGCTTCGTCGATGGTGCAGCGGCCTTCGAAGTCGCCCAGCAGGGCCTTGTCGCCGTCGGTTGCGATGCTCTGGAGCAGCAGCCCCCCGACCGTGCGGCCGCCCTTCTGCGGGATGAAGACGTGCAGCGACTCGGCGGCGCGCGTGAGGGCCACGTACAGCAGGTTGACGTTGTCGACGTGGGCGTAGACCAGCTCGCGGTAGTACTCCGACGAGAAGCCCGATTCGGCCATCGCCTTCTTGTACCTCACCGGGAAGCGGCCGATAGCTTCGGCTCCGTCGCCGCGCGCCTCGGCCCAGACGATGTTCTGCACCGTGCCGCTCGACTTGGGGTCCGGCGACCACGAGCAGTAGGGGATGAGCACGGCCCGCTTTTCAAGCCCCTTGGCCTTGTGGATGGTGGTGATCTCGACCGTCGTGGCGCTCTCCTCGACCGACAGCGAGCGGTTTTTGCCCGTCTCCTCCCACCAGCGGAGGAACAGCGCTATGTCGGCGATTTTCGTCGCGCAGAACGAGATGATCTGCTCGTGGATGGCCTGGAGGTAGGCCGTCTGCCGACGGTCGCCTTGCAGGGCGTGCCGCATGACGATCCGCTCGAACGCCTCCTCGGGCGACAGGAGCCGCACCGAGCGGAAAAAATCGCGTTCCGAATCGTCGAGCGGCCGGTCGAACGGGCGGCCGAGGTAGTGGTTGTAGACGGCGCGCGAGAGCGAGTCGTCGGGGTTGAGCGCCAGCCGCAGGGCCGCGGCGATGAACGAGCTGACGGGGGCGTTGCCCACGATCAGAGCCTCCTGGGTCATCACGTCGAAACGGTAGCGCGGGTCCTCGTTGCGGCGTTTGAAGTCGAGCAGTTCGGCGGCGACCTTCGCGCCGTCGGTGGCCCCGCGCACGAGGATCATAATGTCGCACGGCCGGAATCCCTTGTCGATCAGCGCGCAGATGCGATCCACGACGGGCGGCCGCTCGGCGAAGGTCTCGACCGAGACGTAGCCCGGGTGTTCGGCCTTGCGGCGCGGGAGCTGGGCATGTCCGCGGTAGGCGTCGGCGAGGGTGTCGCGCAGCGCGGCGGCCTCCGCGGGATCGACGGAACCCTCCTCGGAGGCCTTTGCGAGGGTTTCGTTCAGCGCACGGTTGTCCGCGGCGACGATCCGTTCGATGATGCGGTTGTTGAAGGCGACCACCGCGGGGAGGCTCCGCCAGTTCTCCCGCAGCACCTCGACTTGGGTGTCGCCCGCGCCCAGCGCCTGCTGGGCCTCGCCGTGGAGGATTTTCCAGTCGCCGCCCCGCCAGCGGTAGATCGACTGCTTGATGTCGCCCACGATCAGCACCGAGGTCTCCTCCGACTGCGCCATGGCGTTTTGCAGCAGGGGCAGGAAGTTTTCCCACTCCTTCAGGGAGGTGTCCTGGAATTCGTCGATCATAAAACGCTCGAAACGGTTGCCCACCTTCTCGTAGATGAACGGCGCGTCGTTGTGGCCGATGAACTCCGAGAGGACGTATTTGGTTTCCGAGAGGAGCATCATGTTCTGCTCGTCGCACAGCTGCTGCACCCGCTTGTAGAGGTCCGACAGCAGGGCGAAGCTGCGGTAGTTCTCCTTCAGCAGGTCGCAGGTGTTCCAGCTCTTGCGGTTGGCGTCGTAGATGTCGCACATTTCGCGCAGCAGGGGTTGCAGCTCGGGGGCCAGCGCCTGCGCGGGCGATCCCTTGGCGCCCCAGCCCTCGGGCGCGGCGGCCATCTTGGCCACCGTCGCGCCGTAGGGTTTCAGTTCGCCCGCGGCGACGGTGAAGAAATAATTGGCGAAGCTGCGGCTCTTGCCCGAAAAGTCGGCGGCCGTAAGTCCGGCCCGGGAGATGATCGCAACGGCCCGGGCGGCGGTCTGCTGCAATTGCTTTTTGGTCGCCTCGGCCTGCGCCGCGGCGCGCGATACGATCCGGCCCAGTTCCTCGCGCGACCGCGGCACCGACAGCGCGTCCTTGTTCTTCTCCTTGAACAACTCGCCGCCGAGCGAAAGGATGCCGTCGCGGATGTCCCATTTGCGGCCCTCGTCGATGCGCTCCTGCACGAACTCCGTGAGCCAGCGTTGCAGGTCGCGGTCGACGGTGATCTGCTCGATGAGCGTGTCGGCGCCCTTCGACAGCACCGAAGCCGTCTCGATCTCGACATTGTAATTGAGGTCGATGCCCAGCTCCTTGATGAAGGCCCGCAGGATGCGCTGGAAGAAGGTGTCGATCGTCAGCACCGTGAAGCGCGAGTAGTCGTGCAGGATTTTCGAACGCACCTCGGCGGCGCGTTTGCGCACCGAACGCTCGTCGAGCGACAGCTCGCGGCAGAGGTTTCCCAGATAGGGGCTTGCGCCTCCCGAGGCCAGACGGTGGATCTCCTTCAGGATGCGCGATTTCATCTCCTCGGTGGCCTTGTTCGTGAAGGTCACGGCGAGGATGTGGCGGTAGAGGCCCGGCTGGTCGATCACGTCGCGGACGTACTTGTAGGCCAGCTGGTAGGTTTTTCCCGATCCGGCGCTTGCATTCAGAATCTTCGCTCTCACTGTCCGAAATTTCGTTTTAATGGGTAAAAATACAAAACAAATCCCGAACTTCGCAATAATTTTGTAATTTAGCGGAGCTAAAACAAGATCTTGTTATGAAGAAAATGATTCTGACGGCCGTGATGCTGGCCGCCGCAGCGCTCTGCCGGGCGCAGCAGCCCGCCGAAACCGGGGAACGCCGCGAATGGCTCACGTCGTTTACAGCCGTCGAAGTGTCGGCGCCGCTCGACGTCAAATTCGTGCAGGTTCCCGACACCGAAGCCCCCAAGATCGTCTACGACACCAAAGGTTCCTATACGACCAAATTCCGCGCCGAGGTGAAGGACAAGGTGCTGCGCATCACGGAACGCTCCGACGCCCGCCGGCCCGACCGCACTTCGGTGACGGTTTATTACAATTCGCTGGAGCGCGTCGCCATTGCCGACGCCGTGGCGACGTTCGACAGCACGCTGGTGGCCACGGTCCTCGACCTGACCGTGGGCGGCATGGCGCAGGTGACGGCCCGAATGGATGTCAAGGACCTGAAAATGGAACTTACGGGCAAGAGCACGGCGACGCTGACGGGCGCGGTGCGCTACCTTTCGCTGTTCGTCTCGACCGGAAAACTCGAAGCCACGGGGCTGGAGGTGATGGCCGCCGAGGCCAACGTCACCAGTTCGGGCGTTGCTGCGCTGTGGGTGACCGACCGTTTCCAGGGCAAGACCTCGACCGGGGGCAAGATCACCTACAAGGGCGCTCCGCCCATCGTGCGCAGCGGCGCGAAGTTCATGGGCGGCGACATCACAAGGGTGGAGTGATTCGCAATTCATAATTCATAATTCACAATTTTGACTTTGCTGAAGTCGGTTTTAAACGTCTGCAAACTAAATTATTATGAATTGTGAATTTTGCATTATATGAAAACCTTTCTCCACGAAGTTGCCGAAGACCTCTATGCCCGTTACGGCGAAGGGCTTTCCGAAAGGGCGATCCTCTTTCCGTCGCGCCGTGCGCGGCTGTTCTTCGTCGACGCCCTGACGGGCATCGCCGGGCGTCCGATGTGGCAGCCCCGGTGGGTGACGGTCGACGATCTGACGACCGAGATTTCGGGACTCCGCACCGGGGACCGCGTGCGGCTGATCACCGAACTCTACAAAATCTATTCGGAATACCACGCCGAGCCGTTCGACAAGTTCTATTTCTGGGGCGACATGCTCCTGACGGATTTCGACACCATCGACAAATACCGGATCGACGCCGCGATGCTGTTCCGCAACATCTCGGAGATCAAGGAGATCGAGGCCGACATTTCGTACCTCACTCCCGCGCAGCTGCAAATCCTGCGTTTCTGGTCGACGCTCGCCGACGAAACCGATCTCTCGGAGGAGAAGCGCCGCTTCCTGGCGATCTGGAAGACCTTGGGGCCGGTTTACGCCCGCTTCCGCGAACGGCTCTCCGAGCTGGGCATCGCCTACAACGGCATGGTCCAGCGGGCCGCCGCCGACCGCATCCGCGGCGAGGGGTATGCCTTTCCCGAGGCGCGGCAATATGTCGTGGCGGGATTCAACGCCCTGTCGGAGTGCGAGAAACAGCTTTTCCGCTTCCTCTCGACGGCTGCCGAGACCGATTTCTACTGGGATTACGACTCCTATTATAAAGACCGCCCCGAGCAGGAGGCCGGGATGTTCGTGCGCGAGAACGTCGTGCAGTTCCCGCCGCGCGGGGACGTGTCGCACGACAACATGGAGCGTCCGAAGGAGCTGACCGCCGTGGCCGCCGTGTCGAACGCCGTGCAGTGCAAGCATGCCGCCGCGATCCTGCGGGAACTGGCCGCACGGGGGCCGCTGGACAAGCGCACCGCCGTGGTGCTGACCGATGAAAACCTGCTCCTGCCGCTGCTCTACGCCCTGCCGCCCGAGATCGGGAAGGTCAACGTCACGATGGGCTATCCGCTGCGGGCCAGCCTGGCCTACACCTTCGTCGAACGCCTCGTGGAGTTGCAGGCTCACCGCCGCACGAAGGGCGCAGGATGCACGTTCTACCATGCCGACGCCGTGGGCATTCTCGCGCACCCCTACGTCGCGGACAGCGATGCCCGCGAGACCCGCGCCATGCAGGACGAGATCGTGCGCGAACGGCGCATTTCGGTCGACGCCGCATGGCTGGGACGCAACGACCTGCTGCGGATGATCTTTTCGCCCGCCGCCGCGTGGCGCGAGCTGTCCGACTGGCTGCTGCGGGTCGTCGCCGCCGTGGCCCGGACGCCCTACGAGGGCGACGACCGGCGTCAGCGCGTGGAGTTTCTGGTCGTGATTTCGGAGGAGATTTCCAAACTCCGCAATTCGCTGGACGAGTGCGACATCGAGTTGACGACGGAGGTTTACACCTCGCTGCTGCGCCGCCATTTGCAGACCGTACGCATCCCCTACGAGGGCGAGCCGCTCGAAGGGGTGCAGGTCATGGGCATCCTCGAAACCCGCAACCTCGATTTCGAAAACGTCGTTCTGCTCTCGATGAACGACGACAACTTCCCGGGCAACCACATGGCGCAGGCGTCGTTCGTGCCCTACAACCTGCGGGCGGCCTACGGACTGCCCACGCCCGAGCACCACGAGGGGGTTTACGCCTACTATTTTTACCGCCTCGTGCAGCGCGCCCGGCGGGTGTGGATGCTCTACTGCTCGCACGCCGACGACAAATCGACGGGCGAACCGAGCCGCTACATCTACCAGCTCGACTACGAGAGCGGATTTCCCGTCCGGAAGGTCGAGGTGGGTGTGGATGTCAACCTCGCCGAGACCGATCCGATCGAGGTGGCCAAGGACGAGGGGATCATGCAGCGTCTCGGACGCTTCACCGACCCAGAATCGAAGGCCACGCTCTCGCCGACGGCTTTCTTCCGCTATGTGGCCTGTCCCCTGCGGTTCTATTTTCACTCCGTGGCGCGTCTCCAGGCCGACGACGAGATCGCCGAGGAGGTCGACGCCCCGATGTTCGGCACGATCCTTCACGCCGCGGTGCAGAAACTCTATGCCCGGATCGTGGGCGAGGCGCACCCCGGCGAGACCCTGCGGGCGATGATCCGCACGGGTGAGATCGCCGCGGCGGTCGAGGCGGCGATCAACGAGAATTATTTGCAGGACCCCGCGGCCACGACCGACGACTATACGGGCAACCTGCTGCTGGTCAAAGACATCGTTACACGCTATCTGCGGGGCGGGGTGATGCCCTACGATGCGGCGCACGACGGCTTCACGGTCACGGGGCTGGAGCGGGAAGTGGCATACGGATTCGATTTCACGGCGGCGGGTCGCCCCCTTTGCATGAAGTTCGCGGGCATCGCCGACCGCATCGACGCGCTGGACGACGGAACGCTGCGCGTGGTGGACTACAAGACCGGGGCGCCGCACCTGGAGTTCGCCGGGGTGGAGAGCCTTTTCCGCGGCGAGGGCAAACAGCGGCTTTCGAACATCCTCCAGACCTTGCTCTACGCCATGATGCTCTACCATACGCGGGGCGTCGACGCCGAACCCGCGCTCTACTACGTGCGGGCGATGAACCGTCCCGACTACCTGCCGACGCTCGACGACCGGGAAACGGGCGTCCGCGGCGGACGTTACACGCTTTATGCCGAACGGTTCGAGGAGTTGGTGCGCCAAACGCTGGCGGAACTCTACGATCCCTCGGTGCCCTTCCGCCAGTGCGAGGACGCCGACACCTGCAAGTTCTGCGATTTCAACCTGATTTGTAAACGATGATACGGTCTGAAAAGGAAAAGATGCTTGCGGGCGAGCCGTATGACTGCACGGACCCCGGGTTGCTGGCGCGCTGGCACGAGGCCAAGCGTCTGCAATCACTCTACAATGCCGCGCCGACGACCGATGCACCCCGTCTGTCCGCACTGCTCGATCTTCTGCTCGGTTCGCGGGGAGAGAATGTCTGGATCGCAGCTCCGTTTTTCGTCGACTACGGGGAGAATATCCATTTGGGGCGGAATGTCGAGATCAATATGAACTGCGTCTTTCTCGACTGCAACCGGATCACGATCGGCGATTATTCGGGGATAGGTCCCGGAGTGCATATCTACACCGTGTATCACCCCACGGAACCTGCGGAGCGGCTTTCGGAAAACAGCCCGCTGTGGCGTTCGCAGACGGCTCCGGTCGTGATCGGCCGCAATGTCTGGATCGGAGGCCGGAGCGTTATCCTGCCCGGGGTGACGATCGGCGACGGGACGACCGTCGGTGCGGGCAGCGTCGTCACCCGGTCGCTTCCGGAAGGAGTGGTCGCCGCGGGCAATCCCTGCCGGATTCTCCGGAAATTATAGCTTCACCACGAAATAGGACGCTCCGCTGCGGCGTGCCGCTTCGATGCCGATTGCGGAATCCTCGAAGATCAGCGTCTCGCGCGGCGTGCAGCCTTCGCGGCGCATGGCCTCCAGAAAACAGTCCGGAGCGGGTTTCGGACGCTCCACATCGGCGCCCGAGAGAATGCCGTCGACACGGCCCAGCGGCGCTGCGGGGTCCGTTCCGCCGGAGTGGAAGCCCGTTTCGGAGACCCCGCCCTCTGCCGTGGGGCCGCCGATTCCCAGGTGGCGCATCACGTTGTCGATGTTGGCCCGGCTGCCCGTCGAGACCACCCACACGCGGCCGCCGCCGGCGCGGAACTGCCGGCAGAACGTCCACAGGGGTTCGTTGAGCCGCACGGTGTCGAAAAACGTGGGGTAGAGGGCGATCTTGCGAAGCCGCAGCCGCTCGCGTTCGGCGGGGTCGGCGATTCCGAAGCGCGTGAGAAACTCGTTGCACCGCATTCCGAAGTAATTGGCGGCGTACTCCTCCTCGGTGAGCGTGTAGCCCGCTTCGCCGAGGGCCGCGACGTAGGAGAGCGTGTTGGCCCGCCGGGTGTCGGCCAGCGTGCCGTCGAAATCGAGCAGAAGAAGGCGGATTTCAGAATTTTCCATTTTTCGGTTTGCTATTCGGTCGAAGGCGTGTATCGGCTATGACTCGTTCCAAAGGCTCGTTGCCGCCTGAATCCCGGCTCTTGGCCGGGTCAGTCGAACGACTGCATGCCGGTCTGGGCGATGCGCATCAGGCGTTGGTACTCGGTGGGGGTCAGCTCCATGAAGAAATAGTGGATCGGGTCGACGCGCATGCCGTCGAGCCGCACTTCGTAGTGGAGGTGGGGGGCCAGCGAAAGGCCCGTGTCGCCCGAGAGGGCGATGATGTCGCCCCGCCGCACGGTCTGGCCCTTGCGGACGTTGATCTTCGAGAGGTGGCTGTACGAGGTTTCGTAGCCGTTGCCGTGGTCGATCACTACGGTCTGGCCCTGCGTCGAGTTGCGCTGCGCCGCGTCGCGCACCACGCCGTCGGCCGTGGCGAAGACGCGCGAACCCTCGGGGATGGTGTAATCCACGCCCTGATGCGATTGCAGCGTCTTGTAGAAGGGGTGGATACGCATGCCGTAGGAGGCTGTGAGCAGCGTCAGCTGCTTGTTGATCACGGGTTGGATCGAGGGGATGTTGTCGCACCTGCGGCCCGCCGTGTCGATGCGCGCCTGCAGTTCGAGGTACGAGGCGTTGAGCGTTTCGAGCTGTCGTTCCATCTCGCTCACCCTCTCGCGCAGTTCGCGTTTGAGCTGACGCGTCGAGCGGCCCACGATCTTTTCGTAGGTCGAACTCTGCCGCTGTTCGTGCTCCGAGTCGAAATCGTACGGCTCCGACTCGAAGAGGATGCGGAAAACGTTGCGGTCGCGTTCCGAAAGGTTTCCCAGAACGGTCGAGAGCGAGTCGTACCGGGCGGACAGCGCCTCGTATTCGCGGCGCAGGCGGTCGGTCGAGTGCTTCATCTGGTATTCGAACGGCGTGTCGAAGAAGACCGAGAAGCCCACGTAGTAGAGCACCGCCATCCCCAGCCACACGAAAAGGTGGACCGTGGCGCGGATGATCCGTTGCTTGCGCCGCCTGCGCCTGCGCAGACGCTCTAAATCCTTTTTACCTGCCATGTCAGAGCTTTTCGAAGTTGGTCTCGCGCATGTTCTCCATCAGGCGTTCGTACTCCTCGGGGGTCATGTTGCGGTTGAAATAGTTGATCGGGTTGACGGGCACGCCCTTGTGGATCACCTCGTAGTGGAGGTGGGGACCCGTCGAACGCCCCGTGTTGCCCGTCCGGGCGATGATCTGGCCGCGCGTGACGCGCTCGCCGGGTTTCACGAGCACCTCGTTCAGGTGGGCGTAGCGCGTCTTGTAACCGAATTCGTGGTTGAGCAGCACCTGCTTGCCGTAGCCGCCGTTGAAGCCGCTGGCCGAGGCTGTTTCGACCACGGCGTCGCCCGTGGCATAGACCGGAGTGCCGCGGTCGCAGCCGAAGTCGATGCCCGTGTGGGGGCGGATGTAGCCCAGCACGGGGTGCATGCGGCGCGCGCTGAAGGCGCCGATGTGGTTGTTGTGCAGCGCCGAGCGGTCGATGGGCCAGATGGCCGGGACGGCTGCCGAGAGCTGCTCCTTGTTCTTCGAGAACTGCTGCAATTCGTCGAACGACACCGATTCGAGGTAGATCGTCCGGGCCAGCGCGTCCAGCTGCCGCCATGTCCCGACCATTAGCGGGGCGTAGTCGTCGTCGGCGAGCGGGGCGTATTTCGAATCGGGGTAGGGTTGCCACACGCCCGGGATCGAGAGCGTGTCGGTCGAGAAGAGCGAGCGGTAGACGTAGTTGTCGCGGTGGCGTATTTCGTCGACGCGCTGCTGGGCGGTGCGGATGCGGTCCTGAAGAATGCGGTATTTGATCACCGTCTCGCGGTTGTCGCGCAGGATGCGGTACATCTTGGGCGTGTAGAAGAAGTAGGAGAAGAGGACGTTGGCGATCGACACGAGGATGAATCCGATCAGGATCTTGCGGATCAAGCGGTAGGTGCGGAGCCGGAACGGGGCCGTCATCACGCCGTGCGTGAGAACCTGCGCCTCGTGTGTCAGCTCCTCTGCGCCTGTCCGAAGCGTTTCGGTTCCGAATCTGTGTCCTTTTTCGCCCATCGCGGAAAAATCTCCTTTAATAGGATGCAAATTTAGTTTAAAATGTGTAATTTTGCAACCCGAAATCAAGAACGTGAAAATAGGATAAATCAATATATCATGGAGTCAAATAAAATTCGTCAGGCCTTTCTCGACTTCTTCGAGTCGAAAGGGCATGCTATCGTGCCTTCGGCCCCGATGGTCGTCAAGGGCGACCCCACGCTGATGTTCACCAACGCGGGCATGAACCAGTTCAAGGACATCTTCCTGGGCAACGCCCCCCGCAAGTATCCGCGTGCGGCCGATACGCAGAAATGTCTGCGCGTTTCGGGCAAGCACAATGACCTGGAGGAGGTCGGCCACGACACCTACCACCATACGATGTTCGAGATGCTGGGCAACTGGTCCTACGGCGATTACTTCAAGAAGGAGGCGATCGAGTGGGCCTGGGAACTGCTCCACGGCGTCTACGGACTGCCCGCCGAGCGGATGTACGCCACGGTGTTCGAAGGTTCGGAGGAGGACGGCGTGCCGTTCGACCAGGAGGCTTACGACTACTGGCTCCGGTACCTGCCCGCGGACCATATCATCCGCGGCAACAAGCACGATAATTTCTGGGAGATGGGCGAGACGGGACCCTGCGGACCCTGCTCGGAAATCCACTTCGACCTGCGCGACGAGGCGGAGATCGCCGCCAAACCGGGCCGCGAGATGGTCAACGCGAGCCATCCGCAGGTGATCGAGATCTGGAACCTCGTCTTCATGCAGTTCAACCGCAAGGCAAACGGCTCGCTGGAGGAACTTCCCGCGCGCAACGTCGACACGGGCATGGGCTTCGAGCGTCTCTGCATGATCCTCCAGGGCAAGAAGTCGAACTACGACACCGACGTTTTCCAGCCCACGATCGGCCGCATCGCGGAGATGTCGGGCAAGAAATACGGCGAGGACCGGAAGGCCGACGTGGCCATGCGCGTGATCGCCGACCACCTGCGCGCCATCGCCTTCTCGATCGCCGACGGCCAGCTGCCGTCGAACGTCAAGGCGGGCTATGTCATCCGCCGCATCCTGCGCCGCGCCGTGCGCTACGGCTACACCTACCTCGGCTTCACCGAGCCGACGCTCTGCCGCCTGGTTCCCGGACTGGTCGGGCAGATGGGCGGCCAGTTCCCCGAGCTGAAGGCCCAGCAGGGACTGATCGAAAAAGTGATCGAGGAGGAGGAGTCCTCGTTCCTGCGCACGCTCGCCACGGGCATCAACCTGCTGGACGGCGTGATCTCCAGAACCAAAGGCGAAGGCAAGGAGCTTATTTCGGGCAAGGACGCCTTCGAACTCTACGATACGTTCGGTTTCCCGATCGACCTCACGGAGCTGATCGCCCGCGAACAGGGCGTCGGCGTGGACCTCGCCGCCTTCGAAAAGGAGTTGCAGGCCCAGAAGGAGCGTTCGCGCAACGCCGCCGCCGTCGACACCGACGACTGGGTGGAGCTGTTCCCCATCCGCGAGAGCGTCTTCACGGGCTACGACACGCTGACCGAGAAGGTTCGCATCGCACGTTACCGCCGCGTCACGTCGAAGGGCAAGACGTCGTACCAGCTGGTTTTCGACCGCACGCCGTTCTACGGCAACTCGGGCGGCCAGGTCGGCGACATCGGTATGATCGAGAGCGCCAACGAGCGCATTCCGGTCGTGGCCACCGAGAAGGAGAACGGCCTGATCATCCATATCGTGAACCAGCTCCCGGAGAACCCCGCGGCCGAATTTACGGCCCGGGTGGACCCTGAAAAACGGCAGGCCGCAGCCAACAACCACACCGCCACGCACCTCATGCACGAGGCGCTGCGCAAGGTGCTCGGCGCGCATGTCGAGCAGAAGGGGTCGCTGGTGACGCCCGAAATCCTGCGTTTCGACTTCTCGCATTTCCAGAAGGTGACGCCCGAGGAGCTGCGCAAGGTGGAGCAACTCGTCAACCGGGCCATCCGCGCCAACTATCCGCTCGTGGAGAACCGCGAGGCTACGAAGGAGGAGGCCGAGAAGTGCGGTGCGATGATGCTCTTCGGCGAGAAATACGGCGACAAGGTCCGCATGGTCCGCTTCGGGTCGTCGGTCGAACTGTGCGGCGGTACGCACACCGGCGCCACGGGCAATATCGGTTTCTTCAAGATTCTCTCGGAGAGCGCCATTTCGGCCGGCGTGCGCCGTATCGAGGCCGTCACGGGCGAGCAGGCCGAGAAGGTGCTCTATGCCGCCGAGGACACGATGCGCAACATCGCCGAATACCTCAATAACCCGCAGGTCGTGCAGGCCGTGAAGAAGATGCTCGAAAGCAACGAGACCCTCTCGAAGGAGGTCGAGTCGATGCGCCGCGAGCAGGTGGCCCAATGGGCCGACAAGATCGCCGCATCGACGCCCGAGCGTCACGGCATGCAGCTTTTCGCCACGCAGACCGACCGCCGTCCCGACTTCGTGAAGGACCTGGCCTACAACCTGCGCCAGCGTTCGCCCAGGCTGGTTTTCGTCGTGGGTTCCGTCTGGGACGGGAAGCCGACGCTGACGGTGATGCTGGGCGACGAGATCACGGCCTGCGGCGTGAATGCCGGAGCCGTCGTGCGCGAGGCCGCGAAGCTGATGCAGGGCGGCGGAGGCGGACAGGCCTTCTTCGCGACGGCCGGCGGCAAGAACCCCGACGGTTTGCAGGCCGCCATCGACAAGGCTGTGGAGTTGATTTGCAATCAGCTCAATTAAAAATGAAAAATTAAGAATTAAAAATTCTGTATTTTCAGTCGCACTCTGGTCGACATCCCGGTCGTAGTTCCTGCTGAAGTTTGGGGCAAAACCCCGGGTGAAACTTTGGTTGAAATCTTGGTCGCGACGCGATTAAGCCCCCGCCAAGGCGGGGGTTGGGGGTGGGTCCAATTTGTAAACGCGGCGGTACGCCGCGACAACGGCGACCGAGAGCAATATTGACGAATAATAAAACAAGATACATTTATGAGCAACAACAAGGTATTACTTATGATCCTCGACGGCTGGGGAAACGGCCGTCACGATAAGGCGGACGTCATTTCGACCGTGCATCCCGAATACATTTCGGCCATGACCGAAAAATACCCCCATGCCGAACTGCGCACCGACGGCGAGAACGTCGGCCTGCCCGACGGACAGATGGGCAACTCGGAGGTGGGACACCTCAATATCGGCGCCGGCCGCGTCGTTTATCAGGACCTCGTGAAGATCAACCGCGCTTGCCGCGACAACTCGATCATGCAGAACCCGGAGGTGAAAGCCGCGTTCGAATACGCCAAGAAAAACGGCGTGAACGTGCATTTCATGGGCCTCGTGTCGGACGGCGGCGTGCACTCGTCGCTGGAGCATCTTTTCAAACTCTGCGACATCGCCGCCGAATATAAGATCGAAAATACGTTCGTGCACTGCTTCATGGACGGCCGCGACACCGACCCGCGCAGCGGCAAGGGCTTCGTCGCCGACCTCGAAAAGCACATGGCCGCATCGACGGGCAAGGTGGCCACGGTCATCGGCCGTTATTACGCCATGGACCGCGACAAACGCTGGGAGCGGGTGAAAATCGCTTACGACGCGCTGGTCGACGGCGTCGGCGAGAAGGCGTCGGACATGGTCGAGGCCGTGCAGAAATCCTACGACGAGGGTGTGACGGACGAGTTCATCAAGCCCGTCGTGCGCGTCGACGCTGCCGGACAGCCCGTCGGCATGATCCGTCCGAACGACCTGGTGATCTTCTTCAACTACCGCAACGACCGCGCCAAGGAGCTTACCATTGTGCTGACGCAGGAGGATATGCCCGCCGAGGGAATGCACACCATGCCGCTCTACTACTGCTGCATGACCCCCTACGACGCCAAGTTCACGGGCCTGCACATCCTTTTCGACAAGGAGAACGTGCCCGACACCATCGGCGAGTGGGTTTCGAAGCAGGGCCTCAAACAGCTGCGTATCGCCGAGACCGAGAAATACGCCCACGTGACGTTCTTCCTGAACGGCGGCCGCGAGGAGAAATTCGACGGCGAGGAGCGTATCCTCGTCGCCTCGCCCAAGGTGGCGACCTATGACCTCCAGCCCGAAATGTCGGCCCCGGAAGTGGCTGAAAAACTGGTCGCTGCGCTGGGTGAAAAGAAATTCGACTTCATCTGCCTGAACTTCGCCAACGGCGACATGGTGGGCCACACGGGCGTCTATGAGGCGATCGTGAAGGCCGTGAAGGCTGTCGACAAGTGTGTCTCCGAGGTCGTGGAGGCCGCCAGGGCCAACGGCTACGAGGTGGTGATGATCGCCGACCACGGCAACGCCGACAACGCCGTCAATGCCGACGGTACGCCCAACACGGCGCACTCGCTCAATCCGGTTCCCATCGTGGTGGTGTCGGACCGCGTGAAGTCCGTCCGCAGCGGTATTCTGGCCGACGTGGCTCCCACGGTACTGAAGCTGATGGGGCTGGAGCAGCCTGCCGAAATGACCGGCGAGGCGCTCGTCGAGCTGAAATAACCGCTCCCTGCATTGCGAAAACCCCGGCCGGAAGGCCGGGGTTTTTAGTTTCAGTAGAGTTCGATGAATTCGTAGGAGTTGCCGACGGCGGCGAGGTATTTCAGAAACTCCTCCTGCGGGATGACCACCGTCGCGCGGTTGTCGTTGGGGTGGAACGAGTAGGCGGGGCAGTCGCGCAGGTTGACGTCGAGGAACAGGTGGACGTGGTTCTCCGGGTCGTTGATCAGCCCGAAGGGCGAGACCGAGCCGGGCCGTAGTCCCAGCCAGCGTTCCATGCGCTCGGGCGAGGCGAACGTCAGTTTGCCCTGGCGCAGGCGGGCTTCGAGGTCGCGGATGGCCAGCGACCGCTCCGAATCGAAACACACGAGGTAGTGGCGGTCGCCCTTGTGGTTGCGGAAGAAGAGGTTCTTGCAGTGTTTCGAACCGTCGTCGCGCCACCATTGGCGGGCGATTTCGATGGTCGGGGCCTCGGGGTGTTCATACCATTCGTAGCGGATGCCGCGGGCGTCGAGAAAGTCGAAAACAGGTTGTTTGCGGTCCATGATTCAGGCGTTAAAACGTCCGCGCAGGCGCAGCGACGACCTGCGCAGCGCGATTCGGAGATAGAGGAGCGTGCGACACTCCCTTCCCTTCAGAATGCGGTCGAGCAGCGGGCGTTTCAGCAGCGGATGCCAGCGGGGCGTGTAGGTCTCTGCGCCGAACAGCTCCGGGCGGGCGGCAATGGCTCCGAGGACGCTCCGGCGGTCGCCGAAACGGATGTTGTTTGCGGCCCGTAGCAGCGTGTCGCGGACCAGATTCTGCCGCAGGGCGAAGAGGTATGTCTTGTCTGTGATGCCGAAGCGTTCGGCCAGCTGCGGGATGAAGCGGTCGAGCCGCTCGGCGGCCTCGACGAGTTCGCAGGCCGGCATGGGGCGTGTGCTGAGCGTGTTACGTCCGCGGCGCATGTAGTGCATGTAGAGGCCGCTGCGCCAGACGACCGACTGCATCCGGCTGATGCAGGTGAAGAAGAAAAGGTGGTCTTCGCGGGAGCAGAGGTGTTCGATGAAGCGGATTCCGAGGCGGCGGAGCGTCTCCGTGTGGTAGAGTTTGCAGACGCTGCATCCGTCCTGCAGAAACCGCTGTCCCACGGCTGCCGAAGGATCGTCGCCGATGGCGAGCGCCCCGTCGTCGTAGCTGAAAAACGCCTCGTTCGGCCCCGGCGGCTCGGCCTCCGAAAAGTCGAGCAGTATGCCTTGCATGACGATCGTTCCCGGACCCGGGGCGGGATCGCGGAAAAATTCGGCCAGAAATTCCTTTTCGGCCCAGTCGTCGGCGTCCATGAAGGTGATGAAACGTCCGCGGGCGTTGTCGATGCCCGCATTGCGGGCCGCCGAGACCGACGCTTCGTTGAGCGTCAGGGTGCGGATGCGCCCGGGGTGTTCCGCGGCGTAGCGGGCGCAGCGTTCCCGCGAATCGTCCGACGAGCCGTTTTCGACCAGGATGAGTTCGAAATCGGTGTAGCTCTGGGCCAGCAGGCTCTCCACGCATGCGCCGAGGTGGGGCGCTGCATTGTGGACCGGGATTACGACCGTGAGGTTGGGTTCGGGCTGGGACATCGGCTATTGGTTTTGAGGAGTATAGAAATCCCGGATGTTCCGTGCGATGCACTCCACGAGTATTTCGATCGCCTCGACGGGCGACCAGGCGTTGTGGGGCGAGAGCAGCAGGCGGTCCGGTTCACGGACCGAGAGCAGGGGATTGCCCGCTTCGAGCGGTTCGTGCGTGAAAACATCGAGCCCCGCCCCGGCGAGCCGTCCGGCGTCGAGGGCCGCGGCCAGCGCCGCTTCGTCCACGATGCCGCCGCGCGCCACGTTGATCAGGATGGCCGAAGGCTTCATCAGCGCCAGTTCGCGCGCGCCGATCAGATTGCGCGTGCGGTCGTTCAGCGGGGCGTGGACCGACACCACGTCGGCCCATCGGAGCAGTTCGTCGAGCGGCTTTTCGGGATAGGGTTCCTCGCGCACGACGCCCGAGGTCGAGGTATAGGCGATGCGGCATCCCAGCGCCTCGGCGACGCGGGCGACGCTGCGGCCGATGTTGCCCAGCCCGACGATGCCCCATTTCGAGCCGTAAAGCTGGTGTGTGGTGCGCCCGAAGTGGTATTGCAGGGGCGATCCTGCGTATTCGGTCTTGACGTAGCGGTCGTAATAGACCGTCTGTCGCAGCAGGCCGATGGCCGCGCCGATGGTGGTCTCCGTCACGGCGTGGGTCGAGTAGCCCACGGCATTTTTCACCGCAATGCCCAGTTCGGCCGCGGCCTCGAGGTCGATGTGGTTCATGCCGGTCGCCGCCACGCAGATCAGCCGCAGGCGGGGGAGCTGCCGGAGGGTTTCGCGGCGGAAAACCACCTTGTTGGTGATCACCACGTCGGCTTCGCGGCAGCGGTCGGCGACCTCTTCGCGGGCCGTGGTCCGATAACCCGTGTAGTTGCCCAGCGCGCGGATGGACCCGAGGTCGGCGTCGCCGAGCGAGTATTCGTCCAGAAATACGATGTTCGGTTGCATATCCTTTGTGTTTTTGTAAATTGCGTTCGGCGGCGCGGACTCGGTTCCCGGATGCGGATTCGGTCCGCCGCCCTTTGAAGAGGGCTTTCAGCCCTCCAATTCGCCGATTAAATCCCTGATTACCACGGAAGCGCATCCGATTCCGAACAGCGCGGGGATGTAGGAGATCGTTCCGACGTTCGACTTCTTGTTCTGCTCCTCGCAGAGGATCATGGCCCCTTCGCGCATCGGCTCGGGAGAGAATACGGCCCGGAACCCCCGGCGGATGCCGATCTTGTGGAGCCGCTTGCGCAGCATGTGGGCCAGCGGGCAGTGGTGGGTTTTCGAGATGTCGGCGATTTCGAGTTTGGTGGGGTCGGTTTTGGCTCCGGCGCCCATCGAGCTGACGAGCGGCAGCCCGCGCTCCAGCGAGGCGGCGATCAGCGCCAGTTTCGGCGAGAGGGTGTCGATGGCGTCCACCACGTAGTCGTAGCGCGCGGCGTCCAATAAGATATAGGTCTCCTCGTCCTTGATATATTTGTCGACCACCGTGAGTCCGATTCCGGGGTTGATGTCGCGCAGGCGTTCGGCCAGCACCTCGGCCTTCGGGCGGCCGACGGTCGAATGGAGGGCCACCAGCTGGCGGTTGATGTTGGTCGCGTTCACCGTGTCGGCGTCGGCGACGGTCATGCGTCCCACGCCCGCCCGGGCGATCATCTCCGCGGCATAGGCTCCCACGCCGCCCAGCCCGACCACGAGCACGTGGGCGTTGCGCAGCAGCTCCAGTTTTTCGCTGCCGAGCAGCAATTCGGTTCTTTCCAGCCAGTTATGCGTATGCGTTTCCATTTGTCATTGTCATTTGTCGCCCTTCGTCCGGCCCGGTCCTTCGTACTCGCCGCCTGTGAATATTCGTTTGTAATTATCTAAAATTGCCCGTTGCAACACCTCCTCCGGCACCCCTTTCGCCTCCGCCGCCCGGGCGTAAATTTCCGCGATGGGCACGGGGCTGTCGTCGGTCTCCAGAAAGAGCTGCGAAAGCGGTGTCCCGCGCAGCGCCGCAAGGGTCTTGGGCGATGCGAACGTGCGTTCGCCGAACGAGAGGCAGTAACCTTTCGCCAGGGCCTGCCGCGCCTGCTCGGGCGAGCCGATGAAGCCGTGGAAAATCACGGCCCGGGGTTCCGAGGCCGCCAGTTCGCGCATCAGCGGCTCGAAGGCCCTGACGCAGTGGAGCACCACGGGTAGTCCCCGCTCGCGGGCCAGCCGCAACTGCGTCCGCAGTGCGGACAGCTGGGCCGCACGGTCGGCGCCTCGCACGAAATCCAGTCCCGTTTCGCCCACGGCCTGCGCCCCGCCGAGACGCTGGCCGAGCGTTGCGGCGTCCTGCGTCGCGGCGTCCCACGGGTGCACGCCCGCCGTGCGGAGTTCGATCCCCGAACCGGTCGGGCGATGGGTGTGTATGTTGACGTAAGGGAGCATCCGGATTGCAAATGTAGGAATTTTAGCGGGAGCATTGCGAATTTGGAGCCAATTTTTTAACCTTCGCTTCCGGCTGCCGGCCGGCGGGACGCGGGGATGTTTTCCGGAGGTTGTTTCCGCTCCGGATTCTTTCGAAACCCTTTCGCATCGGAAGTATTCGTAAGGCTCTTATTTTGTCCCGAAAGCGGGCGTTCCAAATCTTAATTAAATTTAAGAAATAATGGTTTGCGCATGGGGAATTTCGGGAAAAATTTCGTACTTTCGCACGCGAATTAATTGTTAGCTCACTAACAGCCGAACTTGAATTCCAAACATAACAATCAAAATCATTAACCATGTCGAAAATCATTACACTACGCAAGGGTTTAGACATCAATCTGGTGGGCAAACCCCAGGAGTCGCTCGCGGATGCGCCGCAGGCTTCGGAGTATGCCCTCTCGCCCCTCGATTTCGAGGGCGTGACTCCCAAGCTGCTGGTTAAGGAGGGCGATCGGGTGAAAGCCGGCACGCCGTTGTTCTTCAACAAGTACAACGAACGCGTGCTCTTCACGTCGCCCGTCAGCGGTACGGTGGCCGCCGTCAACCGCGGAGAGAAGCGCAAGGTCCTCTCCGTGACGGTGACTCCCGACGCCTCCCAGGAGTACGAGGAGTTTGAGAAGACCGACCTCGGGTCGGCTTCGCGCGAGCAGATCGTCTCCCTGCTGCTCCGGTCGGGCCTTTGGCCGATGATCGTGCAGCGCCCTTACGGCATCATCGCCGACCCCAGCGACACGCCGAAAGCGGTCTTCATCTCCGCCTTCGACTCCGCGCCGCTGGCCCCGGATTACAATTTCGTGCTGAAAGCCGAGCAGAAGAACCTCCAGACGGGTATCGACGTGATGCGCAAACTCACTCCGGGCAAGGTGCATCTCTCGGTGCGCGCCAAGGCCGAAGGGCAGATGCCCTCGCTCAAGGGCGCCGAACTCCACGCCTTTGCGGGCAAACACCCCGTCGGCAACGTCGGCGTGCAGATCCACCACGTGGACCCGGTGAACAAGGGCGAAGTGGTGTGGACGGTCAACATCCAGGATCTGGCCATCATCGGCCGCCTGTTCAACGAAGGCCGCGTCGACATGACGAAGATCATCGCCGTGGCCGGTTCGGAGATCGAGCGTCCGCAGTACGTCCGCATGGTGGGCGGCGCGAAGGTCGACTCCCTGGTCAAGGGCAACGTGAAGCGACAGAAGGAGGGCGACAGCATCCGCTTCATCTCGGGCAACGTGCTCACGGGCACCCGGACCGCGCCGGACGGCTTCATGGGCTTCTACGCCAATCAGCTGACCGCCATCCCCGAGGGCGACAAGTACGAACTGCTGGGCTGGGCGATGCCCCGTTTCGGGAAGTTCTCCGTGTCGCGCGCCTATTTTTCGTGGCTCTGCCCGAAGAAGGCCTACAACCTCGACACCAACATGAACGGCGGCGAGCGTCCGTTCGTCGTGACGGGGCTTTACGAGCAGTACCTGCCGATGGACATTTACCCGATGTACCTGCTGAAGGCGTGCCTCGCGGGCGACATCGAAAAGATGGAGAACCTCGGCATCTACGAGGTTACCGAAGAGGACTTCGCGCTGTGCGAGTTCGTCGATCCCTCGAAGATCGAGATTCAGCAGATCATCCGCGACGGTATTAACTTAATGATCAGGGAGGCTTAAAGATGGGACTTCGTAAATTCATGGACAATATCAAGCCCACCTTCTCCAAGGGAGGCAAGCTGGGCTTTCTGGAGTCGACGTTCGATGCGTTCGAGACGTTCCTCTTCGTACCCAACACCACGACCTCGAAGGGCGCGCACATCCGCGACTGCAACGACATGAAACGTACGATGATCATGGTCGTCGCGGCGCTGATGCCGGCTTTTCTGTTCGGCTGCTACAACACGGGCATCCAGGTCGGACTCGAAGGCTTCACGGCCTTCTTCTACGGACTGGTCCGCGTGCTGCCGATGGTCTGCGTTTCCTATATCGTGGGTCTGGGCATCGAGTTCGGGTTCGCGCAGGCGCGCGGCCACGAGGTCAACGAGGGTTTCCTCGTCACGGGTCTGCTGATCCCGATGATCTTCCCGGTGTCGACGCCGCTCTGGATGGTCGCGCTGTCGACGGCTTTCGCCGTGGTCTTCGGCAAGGAGGTCTTCGGCGGTACGGGCATGAACGTCTTCAACCCCGCGCTGCTGGCGCGCGCCTTCGCCTTCTTCGCCTACACCCCTTCGATGTCGGGTGAGACGGTGTGGTACTCCGACTGGACGATGATGGGCGCGCAGGTCGACGGCATCACCGGCGCTACGGCCCTCGAACAGCTCGGCACGACCGGCGCGATGAACTACTCGCCGCTGGATGCCTTCCTGGGCTTCATCCCCGGATCGTTCGCCGAGACTTCGACGCTGGCCATCCTTCTCGGAGGCGCCATCCTCCTGTTCACGGGCATCGCCTCGTGGCGCACGATGGCGTCGGTGTTCGTCGGCGGACTGGCGATGGGCTACCTCTTCCAGGCGCTCGGCGTGACGACCTATCCCGCCTGGTATCACCTGATCGTCGGCGGTTTCGCCTTCGGTGCGGTCTTCATGGCCACCGATCCCGTGACTTCGTCGCAGACCAACACGGGCAAATACATCGTCGGCCTGATGACCGGCGCGCTGGCCGTGCTGATTCGCGTGGTCAACCCGGCCTATCCCGAGGGCATGATGCTTTCGATCCTCTTTATGAATGCGCTGGCGCCGCTGGTCGACTACTACGTGGTCGAGGCCAACATCTCGCGCCGCCGCAAACGTGTCAAACTCGCAAAATAGGGGAGACTGTTATGGCAACGAAAAAATTCAAATGCAACGTCTGCGGCTACATCCACGAAGGAGACGCCGCGCCCGCTAACTGCCCCGTCTGCGGAGTTCCCGCCTCGGAATTCACCGAGCTGAAGCCGGAGAAGAAGGGCCTGTTCAGCGACAAGAACGGCAATGCCTATATTATTATGTACTCGACGGTGATGGTCGTCATCGTGGCCACGCTGCTCGCGCTGGCCGCGCTGGGACTCCAGAAACGCCAGTACGAGAACGAACTCAACGAGAAGAAGCACGCCATCCTCGCGTCGCTGTCGGCCGGTGACCGGTCCTACGACGAGTTCATCGACGCCTATGTCGTCGACAAGGACGGCAGGCGCGTCGACGGCGAGGATGTCTTCGCGCTGCTCAACGACCTGCCGGGAACCTTCGAGGCGGGCAAGTTCCCGATCTTCGAGGCCCGGGACGGCCGGGTGGTCATTCCCGTGACCGGCATGGGTCTCTGGGGACCTGTCTGGGGCTATGTGGCTCTCGAGAAGGACATGAACACCGTCGCCGGCATCATCATGGCCCACAAGGGCGAGACCCCGGGTCTCGGCGCCGAGATCGCGACGCCCAAGTACCAGGCCAATTTCGTCGGCAAGACGATCTTCGACGGCGACAAGTTCGTTTCGGTGACGCTCCGCAAGGGCGGCGCCAAGGACCCCGCGCACGAGGTGGATGCCATTTCGGGCGGTACGAAGACCTCGGACGGCGTGACGGCGATGCTCTACAACAGCCTGGAGAACTACCTGCCCCTGCTGGAGGCCAAGCGCAACGCTGCGGCTCCCGCTCCGGCCGAAGTGTCTAACGAAGAAAACGTAGAAAACAATGAGTAAGATGGAAAAAGAGCCTTTGTTTTCGGCAAAGAACCTCAAATACCTGACCGGTCCGTTCTCGGCGAACAACCCGGTCATCGTGCAGATCCTCGGTATCTGCTCGGCGCTGGCCGTCACCGTACAGCTCAAGCCCGCCATCGTCATGGCCCTGTCCGTGACGGTCGTCACGGCCTTCTCGAACCTGGTGATGTCGCTGCTGCGCAACGGCGTTCCCTCGCGCATCCGCATCATCGTCCAGCTGGTGGTCATCGCCGCGCTGGTGATTCTCGTCGACCAGGTGCTCAAGGCTTTCGTCTACGAAGTCTCGAAGCAGCTGTCGGTCTACGTCGGACTGATCATCACCAACTGTATCGTCATGGGCCGCATCGAGGCATTCGCGCTGGCCAACAAGCCCTGGGCGTCGTTCCTCGACGGTATCGGCAACGGTCTGGGCTACGGTCTGATTCTGGTCATCGTGGCCTTCTTCCGCGAGCTTTTCGGTTCGGGCAGCCTCCTGGGCTACCGGATCATCCCCGAGAGCTGGTACATGGCCGAGGGCGGCTTCTATTCGAACTGCGGACTGATGCTCTTCCCGCCGATGGCACTGATCATCGTGGGCTGCATCATCTGGGTGCACCGTTCGCGCAACAAGGACTTACAGGAAAAATAGGAGGATAACGTATGGAATCATTGAATATCTTTATCCGGTCGATCTTCATCGACAACATGGTCTTCGCCTTCTTCTTCGGCATGTGCTCCTACATCGCCGTGTCGAAGAGCGTGAAGACGGCCCTGGGACTCGGCGCCGCCGTTACGTTCGTGATGGTGATGACCGTTCCGCTGAACTACCTCTTGTACGAATACGTGCTGAAGGCCAATGCGCTCGTCGAGGGCGTGGACCTGAACTTCCTGTCGTTCATCGTCTTCATCGCCACCATCGCGGCGTTCGTGCAGCTGGTGGAGATGATCGTCGAGAAGTTCTCGCCGACGCTTTACAGCCAGCTGGGCATCTTCCTGCCGCTGATCGCCGTGAACTGCGCCATCATGGGCGGCTCGCTCTTCATGCAGCAGAAAGTCGATGCGCTGGAGCTTACGTCGCTCTGGCAGTCGATCGTCTACGGTCTGGGCTCCGGTCTGGGCTGGTGGCTGGCTATCGTGATGATGGCCGCGATCCGCGAGAAGACGACTTACTCGCAGATTCCTGCGGCGCTCAAGGGGCCGGGTATCGCCTTTATCATCACCGGCCTGATGGGTATCGCCTTCATGATCTTCTCCGGTATTCAGTTCTAACCTTAAAAGAGATTCGGAAAACATGGAATTGACTATTATAGTTGCAATCATTGCCTTTCTGGCTGTAACCCTCCTCTTGGTGGGGCTGCTTCTCTTCGCAAAGGCTAAACTGACCTCGTCGGGCGAAGTGACGATCGACATCAACGACGGCGAGAAGGTCATCACCGCCGAGAGCGGCTCGACGCTGCTTTCGACGCTGGCCAACAACAAGGTGTTCCTGCCTTCGGCCTGCGGCGGCGGCGGTTCGTGCGGCATGTGCAAATGTCAGGTGCTCGAAGGCGGCGGCGATATTCTGCCGACCGAAACCGGATTCATTTCGCGCAAGCTGGCCAAGGACCACTGGCGTCTGGGCTGTCAGGTCAAGGTGAAGGAAAACCTCAGGATCAAGGTGCCCGAAGCCGTGCTCGGTGTCAAGAAGTGGGAGTGTACGGTCGTCTCCAACCGCAACATTTCGACCTTCCTCAAGGAGTTCGTCGTGAAGCTGCCCGAAGGCGAGAACCTCAAGTTCCGCAGCGGCGGTTACATTCAGATCGACATCCCGAAGTACGACGCCATCAAGTTCTCGGACATGGACGTCGATGAGAAGTACCGCGCCGACTGGGACAAGTTCAAGATGTGGGATCTGGTTACGACCAACCCCGAAGACACGTTCCGCGCCTACTCGATGGCCAACCACCCGGCCGAGGGCAATATCATCATGCTCAACATCCGTATCGCCACTCCGCCGTTCGACAAGGCGACGGGCGGCTTCATGAAGGTCAATCCGGGTATCTGCTCGTCGTATGTCTTCTCGCGCAAGCCGGGCGACAAGATCACGATTTCGGGTCCTTACGGCGAGTTCTTCCTGCCGGACGACCTGCCCGATACGCAGGAGCTGATCTTCATCGGCGGCGGCGCCGGCATGGCGCCCATGCGCAGCCACCTGATGCACCTGTTCAAGACCGAGAAGACCAAGCGTCCCGTTTCGTTCTGGTACGGCGCGCGTGCGCTGAAGGAGGTTCCCTATCTCGACGAGTTCCACCAGATCGAGAAGGATTTCCCCAACTTCTCGTTCAATCTGGCCCTCGACCGTCCCGATCCCGAGGCGGACGCCGCCGGAGTGAAGTACACGCCGGGTTTCGTGCACAACGTGCTCTACGAGAACTACCTCAAGAACCACCAGGCTCCCGAGGACTGCATCTACCTCATGTGCGGACCTCCGATGATGATCGCTTCGGTCGTCAAGATGCTCGACAACCTCGGCGTGCCGCCGGAGAATATCTTGTACGATAACTTCGGCAGTTAGTGAGTGCAATGACCACCAAAACGCCGTAGGCGAATAAAAGAGGAAGGACGGAAGATCGAATTGATTCGAAACTTTCGTCCTTCCTCTTTTATTGATCCCGCAGGGATTGTCGGTTCATTGCCGAACGCCGCCGAAGTCACGGAGCGCGGTTATCGCGAGCGGAGGCGAGCGATGCGACGTAACTTGCGCTCGGTGTGAGGATTCATTGCCGAACGCGGCCGAAGTCACGGGCGGCGGGGCGAAAATCGGCGATGACGGAGGCGGGATGGTGCGGCGACGGGATGGTGTACGGCGGATGAGGGCGCGAATGGAACTTTCGGAGCCTCGGAATTTGGCGGATCGGAAATAAAACCGTAAATTCGGATAAACTTCAAATAGGGTGCTATGAGACTTGTCCTGGTGTTTGTCGCATTGTTGCTGTCGCTTCCCTTATCCCCGCAGGCAAGGCCGAAGGAATATGAGTTGGACTATTATCGGGTTCGTCTGGAATCTGTCGAGACCGATGGCGCCCGGGGCGGCGTTATCGGCAATCCCGAGAATGAGCAGGGATTCACCACGCCCGGCTACCGGGATTCCACGATCCGCGTCGTTTTCACCTTCGAGCCGACGCATGTCGATTTTTCCCTGACCAACGAGAGCGATTCCGACTTCGGAATCATCTGGGACGAGGCCGTCTTCGTGGATGGAGTTTCGAATGCCGCAGAGGGGGTGTTTCACCGGGGTGTGAAGCTGCTCGACAGACACGACGCGCAGGTTCCTTCCGTGGTCGTGAAGGGAAGCTGTGTTTTGGAGTCGCTTGCCGTCAAGAACCGGGTTTTTTACAGTCGCGACCTCAAACGGTGGGTATTCGAGAATCTCCTGCGGGATGCGGATAAGCTTACGCAGATAAAAATACTGTTGCCGATCGAAACCGCCGGAGGGCGTCGGGACTACCTGTTCGTGTTTTCCGTCCACTGGGAGAACCGGAAGGTCCGGGCCGAGTTCGATACGGGCCGGTGGTTTTACGTGTCGGAGAAATAGCCGCTTTCGGCCGGGACGCTTTCACGTGCCGACGTTCCCATGGCTGCGTCCGGGGCGTGGCCGGGGCTTTGGGCGGGCGGCGCATGGAAAAACACCCCGCAGGTCACAGGACCTGCGGGGTGTTCGGCTTCGGAAGCGCTTCCGGCGCGTCATTCGATGCCCTCGAACAGATAGGGGGCGTAGTTGTAGCCTTCGGCCTTGTAGACGGCGACCAGTGCCGGAATCCGGCGCACGAAATCGTTGTAATCCTTGCGGTCGTTGGCCCAGCCCGTCTCGGCGAGAGCCGCCATGCGCGGCAGGACCATGTGCTGTGCGTGGCGGATGTCCGCGATGTACTCCGTCCAGAGGTTGCACTGCACGCCCCTGATCCGTTTCTGGTCGGGCAGCGTGAGCCGGTCGCAGGGGTCGAGGCGGTAAGCCTGCCGCACCGAGACGTAGCGGGTGTTGCCCAGCGGTTCGTAACGCTCCGGGTCGGAGGTCTGGCTGTAATCGAAGTAGCAGTACCATTTCGGCGTCATAATCACCGGGTTTCCCCGCTGTGCGGCCTTGATTCCGGGGTCGCTTCCGTTCCACGACATGATGTTCGCGGTTTTCGAAATGCCGCCCTGGAGGATTTCGTCCCAACCGATGATCTCCCGGCCGTGGGCGTGCATCCAGCGTTCGATGCGGTGGATGAAGTAGCTCTGCAACTGGTATTCGTCCTTGAGCCCCTCCTCGCGGATGCGCTGCTGGCAGAGGGGGCACGCCTTCCAGCGTCCTTTGGGACACTCGTCGCCGCCGATGTGGATGAGCTTCGAGGGGAACAGCGCGAGCACCTCCGTGAGCACGTCCTCGATGAATTCGAAGGTCGTCTCCTTGCCCGCGCAGTAAACGTCGTCGCTGATGCCCCAATGGGTCCATACGGCATAGGGACCTCCCGTGCAGCCGAGCCACGGATAGGCGGTCAGCGCCGCCAGCCCGTGCCCGGGCATCTCGATTTCGGGAATCACCTCGATATGGCGCTCTGCGGCGTAGCTGACGATCTCGCGGATCTCCTCCTGCGTGTAGAACCCGCCGTAGGGTTTGCCGTCGTAAACGCCCTCTTTGTTCTTGTCGTAGCGTCCGACGAGCGTTTCCGCGCGCCGGGACCCGATCTGGGTGAGCAGCGGATATTTTTTGATCTCGATCCGCCAGCCCTGATCGTCGGTCAGATGCCAGTGGAATTTGTTGATCTTGTGCAGCGAGAGGATGTCGATGTAGGTCTTCACGTCCTTGACCGGGAAGAAATGGCGGCAGACGTCGAGCATCGCCCCGCGGTAGGCGAACGTGGGCTTGTCGCGGACGACGCAGGCGGGAATCTCTCCTCCGGCGACCAGCTGCTGAAGGCTTCGAAGCCCGTGCAGCACCGCCTGGGGCGTCGATGCCGTGACCGTTATGCGCTGTCTGCCGACTTCCAGAAGGTACTCTTCGGCTTCGTAGCCCGGTTGCAGTTGCAGCGTCACGGCATGTTTTTCGGGTGCGGCGGTGACGGCGGGTTCGGTTCCGGTGAGCTTGCCGACGGCGCGGGCGAAAATCTCCGCGGGCGTGCGCAGTTGTTCGTCCGTGATGACGACGGGCGTTCGGGGCGTCAGCCGGAACGATCCCGGCAGTTCTTCGACCTCGGCGGGGCGGGGTACGATGCGGACGCGTCCGTCGCAGGCTGCGAATCCCGGCAGACAGGCCTGGACGGCGAAAATCAGGAATAGAAGGTATTTCACGGTTTGGATTCTGGTTGAGCGGTTAGGGAAGCCCCGCCTGCAAAACGTTTGCAGGCGGGGTGCTTCCGGATAGGGTTATTTGTTGTAACGTACGCCGATGTAGGAGAAGGCGATCTCTCCGGTGGTGATGATCTGGTCGTCGAACTCGCCGTCTTCCTTGCCGCCGGCTTTCTTGTTCGCGGCCGAGAAGCGGATGCATACGTCGTCCTTGCCGAGCAGTTCGAGCGGCAGAGGTACGTTGATGTACTTGTAGCCGGCGCACTGCCAGTAGAGGGTGTAGTTCCAGTTCACGATGTCGGGGACCTGGAATTCGGTGATCGGGTTCCAGTCGTCGCGGTTGTTGTCGCCGTGCTCCGACCAGTCGACCCTGATGTAGCGGGGGCCTCCGATGCTGCGGTTCTGCATGGCTACCTGCATCGAGAGCACATCGGTCGAGATGCCCTGCGTCGAGAAGTGGAGCAGCCATGCTTCGCTGCGGTCGGTTTCGGTGTTCCACCACTGGCACTTGTTGGTCCAGGCCGAGAATTCCGCGCTCGTCAGGTTTCCCTTGCCGTCGTTGTTGGTTCCGGGGTCAGAACACATTTGTTTGCCGTTTTCGACGACGCCGTTTCCGTTGATGTTGCCTTTATTGGTGCCGCCCCAGGGTTTCTCTTTGTCGGGGTTGGATTCGTTGCCGATGGGGCCGAGGTAGCTCGGGTCGCTCACGCCCCAGCCTGCGTCGCCCGATTTCTCGTCGGGATGGGTGAAGGTCAGGTAGCCGTTGTCGCCGGTCGTGGGGCGGAAGATGTGGCTTTCGAGCTTGCCGTAGCGGTATTCGGTCAGGAGGGCCGAGAAGCTGTTCTCGAAATCCTTCTCCAGCGCGATGTCCTCGCGGGTGAGGTGGCGGATCTGGTAGCGGCCGATGTCGCCCATGTCCTTCGATCCCATCCAGACGAAGCGGTCGTGGGTCTCGTGAACCAGTACGCCCGAGATGTTCCCCGAACCGTAGGGCAGCATCTCCCCGGTACGGCGGTATTTGCAGGTGGTGTTGGTCAGCATGTAGAAGCTGTCGCCGTTCTTGTCGCGCACCAGCATCGGGTATTTCGTTTCGCGGTTGGCATTGGTGCTGCGTGCATAGCCTTCGTTGATCGGCGTCAGGCTGCCTTTGCGCACGGGAAGCTCGCAGTCGGCCAGCGTTACCCAGGTGTATACGTCCATGTCGGTCAGCTCGTTGTAGCGCTTCACCTTCTGCGGAATGTCGGCCGCCGAGCCTGACACCGAGGACATGACCATCGCCGAGGTGACTTTCTTGAGAATGTAGCGTTCGGGGTTCGACTCCGCTTCGACCGTGACGCCTTTGAGCAGGATGCGGACCTTGCTGTAACGTTCGAAGATGTTGTCGTCTTCGGTCACGGTCTTGATCATAAAGCCCTGCGAACCGTCGAGGCTCTGGATGTAGGCCGTGCGGTAGGTCTCGGTGTAGTCGATCGAGGTCTGTCCCGTCATCATGTTCTCGCCGTTGTTGCCGTTGCCGATGTCGCTGATGATGCGTCCCTCGATGTAGACGTCCTTGTTGACGATGCCCACCAGGTCGCGCACCTCGCTGAACGAGATTTCGTGCCCGAACTCGTTCTTGGCGTTGGCCTGCGTGAGGTAGACCGTCGAGGAGATGGTCCGGTTCCACCCGTCGCGGTAGCTGAGGGTGATGCGGGCGTTGCGCAGGGCTTCGGGGTCGGCGTTGGGGTCGGTCTGGAGAATCAGGAACCCGTTGCTGATGTCGAGGTCCGAAATCCATCCGCCCTCGTCGGCGCTCGTGTAGACGATCGACTGCCGGAGGTCCTCCAGTTCGAGGTTGGTGGAGAGCTGCGCCGTCGCCTGTCCGCCGTCGCCGAGCACCATGATGCTGCGGGTCGAGAAGTCCAGTTTCGGGGTGATGAAGCCCTCCTGTTTGATGTATACGGTATCCGCGCGGTTGTGGGTCCAGAGGCGGATGCCCTCCATGCGGGGGAAGCCGTCGTTGGTCGTGGCCTGGAATTTGAAATAGTCGTCGCCCGTGAAATGTGTTCCGCGGCCCTCGGTGTCGAGCGTGAGCCATCCGTTGTCGGGATTGATCAGTTCGATGTCGTAGGGTTGGTTGGCGAGGACCGGAATGCTCCCCGTGCCGCCTTTCCAGGGGGCTATGATCTCTTTCTTGTAGGGGCCGAACTCGGAGACGCGGGTCTCTTCGCCGTTGTCTTTTTCGCAGGCCGTGAGCGCCAGCCCGCCCAGCAGCGGGAGCAGCAGCCTTCGGTACAATGATTTTATCTGTTTCATCGTGGTCTGAATTTGGTTTCGCGCATCGGCGGGGGAGGGACGCGCCCTCCCCGCCTGAGCGGTTTATTTGTTACTCTTTACGGCTATGGTTCCGAAACGCATCGGCGAACGCTTGTTGGCCGCCATGTCGGATGTGATCGTGCCCGTGTCTCCCTGGTCCACCGTGGCGGTGTTCGAGGCGATGCACTGCGTGCTCCGGGCCTTGATCAGCAGCGTGACCTCCGGGCGGTTGCGCAGGGCGTCCGGCAGGATGAACACGCGGTCGGCGTAGCCCGGGACGGCGCAGTAGGAGAGGTCTTTGCCGCCTGCTCCCAGCCAATAGACGAACGGTCGGCAGCAGAAGCCCGATTCGGGCAGCACGGTGAAGTTCACCCCGTCGGTCGAGTACTCCACCTGCCAGTAGACGGGGCCGTAGATGCTCGTGCCGCCGGCGTTGCCCTGCGAGTTGGTGAAGTTGAGCGAGAGGTTCGCGCCGGCGCCCTCGGTCGAGAACTTCAGCGCCACGGCGTAGCCCGTGTTTTCGGCGAAGTCCCACCAGTAGGTGTTCTCGAATTTCAGGGCGTTCTTGCCGTTCAGTCCGGCGCTGGTCGTGAGTCCGTTGTACTCGTTGTCCAGGAGGTATTTGGCTGCGGGGTCGGTGCACCAGAGCGAGCCGTTGCCCCTATCCGGGGCGATCGTTCCGTCGGCGTTGGTCCTGACCTCGGCGTTGTTCCAGTTCCACTCCACGAGCGTCTGGCGGTTGGAGCTCGATTCCGAAGCGGCGAGGTCGATCTCCTCCTTTTCGAGCACGCGGACCGAGTAACGGCCGATGTACCCCTCGTTGGTGTAGCCGTAGCGGGGCTGGAGGTCGTGGACGATGACGCCGCTCAACGTGCCCTTGCCTTTGGGCATGCCGCTGCCGTCGCGCCGCCAGGGAGTCTTGTTGTTGACCAGCATCGAGATCGCGCCGCCGTCCTTGTCACAGAGCGTTCGGGGTACGCAGCTGGTGTGGTTGGCCGTTCCGAAATAGCCTTCGTTGACGTTGGTGTAGCTGCCGTCGGGCAGGGCGAATTCCACCTCCCGGAGCGAGACGTAGGTGTAAATGTCCTCGTCGGTGAGCTGGCCGATCGACTTCTCCTTGCGGATGAGGTCGCTGGCCGTTCCGGGCGTCTGGCTGACGATGTTGGCCGCCGTCAGTCCGCTGAGCGTGTAGCGTTCGGGATCGGCCTCCTTGGTGAGGGTCACGCCGTTGAGCGAAATTTTCACCTGCGAGTAGCGTTTCAGCGTGTTGTCGTCCGCCGCGTCGAATTGCAGGCGGTATCCGTAGCTGCCGTCGAGCATCTGCACGTAGGCCGTCTTGGCGTTCACCGTGTAGTCGGTGGCGTTGCGTTCCGTGTTGGGCGTCGTCTCCACGTTGGCGTTGTCCTTGTCGCTGATCACGATGCCCTCGAAGCTGGCTTCGGGATTGTTGATCACGACCTGTCCGCTCTCGCCCTTGATCAGCGTGCGGTAGTCGGCTTCGTAGGTCTGTTCGACGACGAACGGCGCCGCGGGCGTAAGCTCTCCGGCCGTTCCCGGCAGCGAGAAGGCGATCGACGCGCTGCGCGGGCCTTCCGAGTCGTTCTCCTTCACGTCGAACGACAGCACTTTGTCTTCGAGCGTGATGTTCTCGATCCAGTCGGCCGACGCGCCTTCGTAGACCGGCGTGCAGACCACCTTGCCGAGCAGGCTGCCCAGGTTGTGCTTCAGCTCGGCCTTGATGGTCGTGGCCTTGCGCGTGGTCTTGGCGCGGTCGGGCGCGAAGGTCATGCAGGCCTCTTCGGTCGCCTGCGTGACGGTCAGCGTGACGGCGTGTTTCTTCTCCTTGGCGTCGATATAGGTCAGCGTGATCGCGGCCTGCCGTTTGCGCGGCGAGTTGTTCTTCAGGGTGCTGAACGTGACGGCGTCGGTTCCGACGGTCAGGTTTTCGATCCACTCCTCGTCCGGCTCGGGCGTTTCGTCGTCGTCCTCGTCGGGAATCACCGAATAGACGATGGTGTCCCGGATCTGTTTGTAATCCTCCCGGAGGTTGTTGTCAAGCCCGATGCGGAGGTCCCAGGGGTTGCTGAAAATCTCGATGCGGCTCTTCTCCAACGACAGGATGGGGTCTTCGCCCTCCTGCGTCATGCGTACCGCCTGTTCGAGTCCGCCGCGGGTGAAGATGATGTCCACGGCGCGCGGCACGCCGTAGTTGGCGCCGTATTTGAACAGTACGGGGGTGTTTCCCGAGCCGTTCAGGCGGTTGATGGAGGCCCATTCCACGTCTTCCGACAGACGGACCGACCATTCGCCGGTGGAATAGATCCGCACCTGGGTGGAGCCGGCGTCCGAAGTCAGCGTGTATTTGTTGGAATCCACATTCAGCGGCAGGTCCATGTCCGAATCCATTTCGCATCCGGTCAGCAGGAGCAGCGCCGTGACGAGGGGCAGGATGCCCGTGCGCCACGCTTTGTAGATGCTGTCTGTAAGGTTATTTTTCATCGTTGTGTTTTTTTGTTCGTTCCGTCGGCCTTACATGCCGTATTCGTTATAGGCCTTGTTGTCGAGTGCGCCGCCCGAATAGACGACCTCCTTGTCGGGGATCGGGTAGTATTCGTGGCAGGGGAGCATGTTGTCCTTGAGCGTCGGGTAGTTGGTGTATTCGTAGGTCATCTGATACCAGATTCCCCAGCGTACCAGGTCGAACTTGCGCTGGAATTCGCCCAGCAGTTCGCGTCCGCGCTCCTTCTGGATCTCCTCCAGAAGCGCATCTTTGTTCTTGAAGACGTAGGCGGTGGTTCCGGCGCGTTCCCGGACCATGTTCAGGTAGCGGACGGCCTCGTCGGAGTCCTCCGTCTCGGCGTAGCACTCCGCCATCATCAGGATGGCGTCGGCATAGCGGAATACCTTCTGGTTGGAGAAGTCGGCGGTGTTCTGCATCCCCGGGCACCAGAATTTCGGGCCGAGCCACGGACGGGTTCCCACGCCCGAGAAGGGCTTGCCGTCGTATTCCCACGCCATGTTCAGCGTTTTGCGCTTGTCGTTGCTTTTTTTGGTCTGGAGACCGTCGCAGAAGTAGCTGTTGGGGCGCATGGAGGTCCAGGTGGTCATGCCCGTGCCCATTTCGGGAATCTCCACGCCGTCGTAGATGCCCTTACCGTTGTGGTACGGAGTGGTGATGGCTGCCACGTTGGTCGTGACGGACAGTCCGCCGGGCGTGTAGGTGCGCTGCACCTCGAAGATCGACTCCGGGGTGTTCTTGTTGCGGAACATGATGTCTTCGAGCGGATACTGTTGCAGGTCGCCGTAGATTTTCTCCAGTTCGCCGAGCGCCTTGAGGGCGTCGTCCCAGCGGTGGTTCCACTGCGCGAGCTTGGCAATCATCATCCAGCCCATCGCGGCGCCCATGCGGTTGTCTGCGACCTCCGACGAACGCACCTGGTCCATCGAGGGCACGTAACGCAGCAATTCGTCGATCAGGTAGTCGCGGGTCTCCTTCGCCGACATGCGGCCCATATGGGCGATCTCCTGCATCACCTGTTGGTCGGCGACCTCCTTGGTGTAGAAGGGCACGTCGCCGAAGATGCAGGTCAGCAGCCAGTAGTAGAACGAGCGGATGACGACGCCTTCGGCCAGCAGCGGCAGCTTGTCGGCTTCCGAAGACTCCTTGATGTCGTTCAGGGGCGAACGTTCGATGGCGGCGATGGTCGAGTTGCAGTACATGACGCCCTTGTAGCACTGGGTCCATATCTTCTGGCCGTTGAGCGGCTTCGCGGGGGATATGTCGAGCTGGGCGTCCTTGGTTCCCGAAGCGATGTACATCAGGTCGGTGACGCCTTCGGTCATGATCAGGAAACAGTAGTCGTAGATGCTGTTGATCGGTATGTAGCAGGCGTTCAGGCCCGCCAGGCATTGCGCCCGGGTCTTGTAGTACTCCTTGGGTCCTACGAACGACGTGGGGTGTTCGTCCAGGTCGCACGCGCTGAACAGCAGGGCGGCGGTTGCCGTGGCTGCCAGCAGGTATTTTTTCAGGAAACTGTATGATTTCATGGTCTTGGCTGTTAGTATCTGATCTGGAGGCTGAAAATAATGGTCCGGGGCTTGGGATAGGCGCCGATGTCGACGCGCCGCAGGGCCGAGTTGGAACTCGATGTCGAAACGTCCGGGTCGAATCCGTTGTATTTCTTCCACAGGTAGAGGTTCTCGCCGCTGACGCTTACGCGGATGTCGCGCAGGCGGTTTTTGGTGACCTTGCGCATGTCGAACGTGTAGCTCGCGGAGATGTTCTTCAGCCGCAGGTAGCTTGCGTCGTGCACCAGCCGGTCGCTGGGCAGGGCGTCGTAGCTGCCGGCCATCGGCAGGTTCGAATTCGGGTTGCGGACCGGATGCCAGGAGTTCTGCATGTACTTGTATTGGTTGGTATAGGGCGAACCGTTGCCCATCCAGAGTTCGGCGACGTTGTAGATCTTGCCGCCGATCGAGTAGTTGAAGAAGAAGCTGAATGTGAAGTTATGGATGTTGAACGTGTTCTGGATACCGCCGTAGAGGTCCGGGTCGGCCGATCCGAGGTAGACCAGGTCGTCGCTGTTCAGCGCTCCGTCGTGGTTGATGTCCTGATAGCGGGCGTATCCGGGCTTGAAGGTGTTGCCGCTGGCCGAGGCGTAGGCCTTGGTGATCTTGTTGCGCTCGACCTCTTCCTGGTTGTGCCATACGCCGCCGTAGCGGAATCCCCAGAGGGCGTTGAGCGTGTAGCCCTTCTTGTAGCCGTACATCATGTAGGTGGTTCCCGACGACGACGGCGACGAGTAGGCTGTCACGAAGTCTTCCGAGGCGATGTCGTCCACCATCTGCCTGTTGCGCGACAGGGTGAGGGTCGTCGACCACTGGAATTTCGGACGGACGATGTTGCGGCTTTCGACGGTGAGTTCCCACCCCTTGTTGGTGGTGCGTCCGGCGTTGGCGAAGTAGTTGGTGTAACCCGTCTGCGAGGCTACCTGTACGGTCAGCAGCAGGTCGCGGGTCTTGATCAGATAGGCGTCGGCCGTGACGTTGAGCCGTCCGTCGAACAGCGAGATGTCGGCTCCGAGAGTATACTGGTCGGAGGTTTCCCACGTCAGGTCGGGTGATGCCAGACGCGACGGGTAGACCGCCAGCTGCTGCGTGCCTCCCATCAGGTAGCCGCTCGTCGAGTTGCCGACGGCCGCCAGCGAACGGTAGGCCGAGATGGCGTCGTTGCCGGTGCGTCCGAGGCTGGCGCGCAGGGCCAGTTCGTCGATCCACTTGGCTTTTTGCAGGAACTTCTCGTTGGCGATGTTCCAGCGGAGGGCCGCCGAGGGGAAGAATCCCCATTTCTTGTTGGCGGCGAAGTTCGAGGCGCCGTCGTAACGGGCCGTGAACGTAACGTAGTAACGCTCCTTGTAGTTGTAGTTCAGACGTCCGAACACCGACATCTTGGTCCAGTCCGTGTGGTTGGTGCTGATCGAGGTGTTCTGCTTGTCGGGAACCGCGGCCATGTTGTTCCAGGTGAGTTCGTCGAGCGTGTAGCCGCGCCCGGTGATGCTCAGGTTGTTGTCGTACTTGATCTGCGCGGTGTATCCGCCCAGCACGTCGAAATTGTGGCCGCTCTTGGGGCGCAATTCGTAGTAGACCGTATTCTCGCTTGAGAAACTCGTGTCGTCGTATTCATCACGTTTGGCGTAACCGCCTTCGTTCTCCTTCTTGGCCGGCAGGTATCCCGGCTCGTAGTAGCGTCCGTGGCGCTGGTAGGAGTAGTAGGTGAACTGGCTGCGCAGCTTCAGCCCCTTGACGGGGGTCACTTCGACGAATGCGCTGTTGTTGAGCGAAATGCGCCGGGCGTTCTTGAGGCAGTGGTCGAGCATGATGCGCGGGTTGTTGAATTTCTGTCCCGAGTACCACAGGTCGTTCATGTCGGATGTGGGGGAGAGGAACGGGCTGAGGAACACGGCGGCGTTCCACCAGTTGGTTCCGCCGATGGTGGCCAGGTTTTCGTCCTGATCGCGGTAGGTGTAGCTCAGGTTCAGTCCGGCCTTGAGCCATTTGGCGAACTCGTGGTCGACTTTCAGGCGCGCCGAGTAACGTTTCAGCCCGCTGTTGTCAATGATTCCCTGCGTTTCGTTGAATCCGGCCGAGGCGTAGTAGGAGCTTTTCGCGGAGGCTCCCGAAATCGAAAGGTCGTAATTCTGATAGAGCGCCGTGCGCGTGATGGTGTCGATCCAGTTCGTGCCGACGCCTTTGGCCTCGGGGTTGGGGAAGGGGTATTTCGACATCGGCGAGTCGGGTTCGATTTTATCGTTGCCGTCGGCGCTTGAGAAGAAATAGGCGTAGTCGTTGCGGTAGCGGGCGAACTCCGTGGCGTCCATGATGTCGAGCTGACGCGGGAGCTGCGAAAATCCCAGGTCGGTCTTGAAGGTGATGTTGGGGCGTCCGTCCATGCCGCGGCCCTTCTTGGTCGTGATCACGATCACGCCGTTCGAGCCGCGCGCGCCGTAGATGGCCGTCGACGAGGCGTCCTTCAGCACCGAGATCGACTCGATGTCCGCGGAGTTGATGTCGTTCAGGTCGTGAATGCCGTCGATGACGCCGTCGACGATGATCAGCGGTTCGTTCGATGCCGAGATCGAGCGCGTGCCGCGGATACGGATCGAGGTCGTGGCGCCCGGCTCTCCGGTCGTGGCCATGATGTCGGCGCCGGCGATGCGGCCCTGGAGGGCCTGGTCGACCGAAACCACCGGCACGTCCTTGATGTCGCTCATCTTGACGTTGGCCACCGAACCCGTCAGGTCGGTTTTCTTCACCGTGCCGTAGCCGATCACGACCACTTCGTCGATGGTCTGCTTGCTCTGTTCGAGTTGCACGTCGACCTTCGTGCGCGCGCCGACCTTTTCGGTTTTGGCTTCATAGCCGATGTACTGGAAGGTCAGCGAAGCGCCTTCGGGAACCTGGATCGAATAATCGCCCGTGGCGTTGGTGCTGGCGCCGTTCGTCGTGCCCGTCACCAGTACGGTCGCGCCGATCAGCGGCTCGCCGCTCTGGTCCGTAACCTTGCCCGTTACGGTATGTTTGGTTCCGCTTTTCTGCGCGAAGGTAGGCGCTGCCGTCAGCGCTCCCGAAACCAGCAGGATCAGTAATATGATATATTGTTTCATGCGAATTTTTATTTAAGTGCAACTCCTGATGCTTGCTTCCCGGAGGGGTAGTGGCGGAATTCGATCATCACCGGGTAGTGGTCCGAATGCGTGGCGGTAAATTCGTCGTAGATGATGCGCGAGTCGGTTATTTCACGCATCATGGCCTGCGAGGCGTAGATGAAGTCGATCCGCCGTTGATCCGCCGTCGATTCGCCGTTGTAGGGGGTGGGAACGGTGTGGAAGAACTGGCTGTGGCGGTCGCGCAGGGCGTCGCAGTAGCCGCTCTTGAGTACGATCGAATGCGTCTCGAAATAGGTGCTCGCGGGCATCGCGTCGGCATCCTTGGGCGAATAGGAGTTGAAGTCGCCCGCCATCAGCCACAGCGGTTCCACCGGATAGCGGCGGATGGTGCTGTCGAGGATGCAGTTGATCTCCCGGTCGCGGTAGGTGTTGCCCGTCCCGGCTGCGCCCTGCCCGTTGGGATAGGTTCCGAAGGGATAGAGGTGCAGCACCACGACGTTGATGTCCTTGATGCGGGTGTGGATGGCTCCGTGCCAGAGGGGAACGTCTTCGAGCAGGCGGTTGCGCAGTTCGATGGGGTATTTCGACGTCAGCCCCACCGGAAATCCGCTCTCCTTGCAGAGTATGGCGTAGGGGTGCCCGTAGCGGCCGGCAAGGGCCGTGAGCGACTCCTCGGTGAATGCGTTGCACTCGCAGAGGGCCATGAAGTCGGGGTCCTTCTCCTTCACCCAGTCGACGAAGTTGTCGAAGTTCTGGGCTTTGTCGAGCTTCATGCCCTCGAGAATATTGTAACTGATGAAACGCAGGGTTTCGGGCTGGACGCTCGTTCCCGGATCGGTCGTCAGTTCCTCGTCCGGTGCGGCGGGATCGTCGTCGCAGGCGGGCAGCAGGGCCGTGGCCGTGAGCAGCGTCGCCCCGAAAGCCAGCCGGCGCAGCATCTGTATCGTGTCGTATGTTTTCATGTTGTTCGCTGGTTTATTTGTTGTAACGCAGGGCTGCGTAGGAGACGGTGAATGCGTTGGCTACCTGCCCGTTGGATGCGATGGTCGCGGTGTCGTAGGTCGTCGCCGTGCCGATCTTGTTCTGCACGGGGCGCAGGCGGATCCATGCCACGCTCTGTCCCAGAATCTCGGTGGGAACCTGCATCCACACGTTCTTGTCGCCCGAAAGCTGCTCGAGCTGCATGTTGCCCCAGTTGCCGTTGTCGGGAACCGTGAAATCGGTGAGCTTCTTCCAGTTGTCGCCGTCGAGCGAATATTCCGCCGTCCAGTAGCGCAGTCCGCCCTGTGCCGAGTGGTAGCGGCAGGTGAAGACGAAGGAGCATTGCGTGGAGCTGACGCCCTGCGTCGAGAACTCGAAGATCAGGGAGTTTCCCGTGTTCTTCGCCGTGTCCCACAGCTGTTTGTGGCCCCACGAGGCGTTGTTGATGGTCAGCCCGTTTTCGGCGGCCCGGTAGGCGCTGCCGACGGCCAGCCAGGCGTAGGTGCTCATAAACGAGAGTCCCGAACCCGTCGTTGCGGCCACGCAATGCGCCTGACCGCTGTCGGTTGCCGGATGCGGATACTGCGGGAATGCGTAGGCGCGGGGGTCCTTGCTGCCGTCGGGACTCCACTCCACGGCCACGGCCGAGAAGACGTTGTCGGCCGACTCGTCCAGCGCGATGTCCTCGCGCGTCACGTTGCGGATCTGGTAACGGCCGATGTCGCCGCCCCGCTCGAAGAAGGTGTAAGGCTCGTGTACGATGATGCCTGTGATCGTTCCCTCGCCGTCGGGCATCTCCTTGAAACGCCAGTCGCAGCCGTGGTTGGTCATCAGGTAGATCATGTCGCCGTGACGGTCGAGTACGGCCGTGGGGTAGTAGTTGTTGAAACTGTTGGTGTAGTTGATGTGCACGGGGATGAAACGTCCGGTGCGCACGGCCATCTGGCAGCGTTTGAGCGTCACCTGGGTGTAGATGTCTGCGTCGGTCAGCTGGTCGATGAAGCGCCGCTTCGCGGGCAGCTCTTCGGCCGTTCCGGCCTCTTTGGTGACGATGTGGTCCTGCGTCACGCCGCTGAGCGTGTAGCGCTCGGGGTTGCTCCGCTTGGTCAGCGTGAGGCCCTTGCACCAGAGTTTGAGTTTGTCATATCGTTGCAGGTTGTTCTGCTGGGCGTCGGTCGTGACGAGGGCGAGACCCAGCGAGGCGTCGGCGTTCTGCATGTAGGCTGTGCAGTCGTTGATGCCCAGGTCGGGTTTCTCCGCGGCCTTGGGCATGGGGCTTCCGGCCATGTTGGGCGAGGCCCAGTCGCTGATGACCGTGCCGCTTACGGCGATGTCCTGATCGAGGGTGATCTCGCCTTCCGCCTCCGCGATCAGCCCGCGCAGCTCCTCGAAGGTCATCTCGCGGGTCTCCGCCGTACCGCCCGGGATACCCTGATAGGCTGTGAAATAGGTTGTGTGATCTTCGCCCCAGTCGTCCTGAAATCGGAGCCGGAACCGCGCCGTGCGAGGCTCGAATTTCTTGTTGTCGGCGATCCGGAACCGGAAATATTTGAAATCCTGGGCGTAGCTGACGCTGTCGGCCCACGGCTCGGCAGCGGAATTCTCGTCGTAAACGACCGTCCAGTAGATTTTTTTGGACAGCGGAATGTTGGTGTCGATCGCAACGGAGTCGATCGTGCTAACGGACGAATATTGTTTTCCGATGTACTTGAACTCCAGGAGCGGCGTCGTGCCGTACTGCATCAGGTAAATCGTGTCGACGACCTGCTGGCGGGCCGATGAGACGAGGATGGTTCCCTTGCGGGGAAGCGAGTTGTTGGTCCGGTAATTGAGGTTGAGCGAGCCGCCCGTTTCGCCGCTGTCGGCGCCGTCGACCGAGACCCAGAGTCTGGTCTCGGGCGTGAGCCGCGCCTGCCACGGTCCGGAGGTCTCTACCTTGATGGTGCGGGAGCCTGCGTCGCTGGAGACGAAGACTTCGCTGCTGACGCCTTTCGAGCCGATAGCCGGCTCCGTTTCATCCTCGCTGCACCCCCCCCCGAGCAATAGGGCCGAGGCGGCGAAGGCGCAGATCAGGCTGAAGCGCTTGGTGTAGAATTTTTTCATCGTATGTCGTAGTTTGGGTTTTTAGTGTCGCGGGGCATTCTGTACCCAGGGGAGTTTGCCGAACAGCTCTTCGAAATCGTACCATTTCAGGCGCAGCACGTAGAGGTTGTCGATGAAGATGCGTGTGTTGCCGCTCTCCATCTCGTATTTGCCGGCCATCAGTTCCATGCGCGTGTTGCTCGTAAAGGGATTTTTGGGGTGGGAGAAGATGATGAACTCCTGCTGGGAGTTTTTCCACATGGCCGTCGGAAGCTCCGCGGCCGTGGGATCGAGGTGTCCCACACGGACGGTTTTCTCGGTGGTTCCGTCGGCGAACTGCCCGCCTCCCGTGATCCGCACAGTCAGTTCGTCGTTGTCTTTCGTGCCGTCGGCCGCCGCATAGGCGATGGCGTTGAAACGGACCATGGCGGCCGTGTCGTTCCGGATGCCCGGATCGTACGGGGTCAGCAGGTTGGCTCCGTGTCCGACGTCGTCGCCGAGCTTGACGTAGCCGTTTTTGCCGTAGCAGTAGGCCGTGCCTCCCTCCTGTGCGGGCGTCGATTCCAGCCCCATTTTCTTCTGGTCGGCGGTCCAGCTGTCGATCGGCGTTTCGCCCCGGGTCTCCAGGGGTTCCGCCGAACCGTACTTCAGCCAGTCGAAGTTGCCCTCGTAATCTTTGGTGTATTTCGGGAATCCCTGCACCACGGCGATGAATTCATTGAGAAATTCGACGTCGGTGTGCAGCGAGATGCACCCTTTCCGTTCTACGTAGGACTCCGTGTGCGGGGTGATCAGCAGGACCAGTTCGTCGATTCCGGGCCTGACGCCGCGTTTGATTTCGTCGACGTTGAGCCACTCCTCGGCCGGCAGTTCTCCGGACTCTTCCTTTTCGCCTTCGAATCCGACCTGATAAGCCACATTGCTTCTGATATAGATGGACCTTTTGAACGGAGTGGCGTCCTGCTCTTTCGACGCTCTGACGGGGATGTGCAGGGTTCCCGTCAGCGCTTCTTCGAACTCGGGCGAGTTCGACCACTCGATGTGTTCCCTGCGGGAGTAGTCCTTGTCGTCGTCGCAGGCTGTGCCCAGAGATACCGTGCCGGTCAGCAGCAGTACCGCGATCAGCGGGGTGACGCTCCTCTTCGGGATTTTCAGAGATAGAGTTGTTCTCATAGCATTTAGGTTAATTGGTCTGAAAAAGTTTGGAAAATTTTAGCTAAATTTCGGGTGAATATTGAAAATATTTTCATTACAAAGATAGCCCTTAATAAATATGCGGAAAGGGCCTTGCCCGAAAATGTAAATGAATGTAAATCTTATCTTGTTTATTGTCAGCATGTTCGATTTTTGCACCCCCGTGCGTTATGTAAATGCTGAAACTTTGATATTTTACTTTTTAATACATTTGTAATACGCAGGCCCTTTCTTCTGATTTGCTTTTGTGTTATTAAAACGCTATGTTTGCATTAAACCGAAACCTGAAATGAAAATCCTCCTTCTTGCCGCAGCGTTGTTCTCCGCGCTGTCCGCGGCTCCGGCTTCCCCGGGTGAAAAGACCGACCTGCAGGAGCTGTTCCGCAGTCTCGATCGGGTGATCGCCCGCAGCGGCGAGTACACGGCGCGGCGCGAATCCCGCATTGATTCGCTCAAGCGCGCCCTGGCCCGCGACGGGCTTTCGCTGCGCGAGCGTTTCGACCTGACCGAGCGGCTCGCCGAAAATTACAACTCCTACCAGAGCGACTTCGCGCTTCTCTACCTCCGGCGAACTCTTGCGCTGGCCGAGGAGACCGGCGACAACGACCTGATCATGCGTGCCCGCTCCGGGATTGCGCTCTGTTACAGCCTGGGCGGACGTTTCTACGAGGCCGAGGAGATCTTGAGCGGCATCCGCGACACGGTGCACGTCAGCCGCCGGGCGCTGCAATCCTATTATGTCGCCCGGCATCGCATGAACCGCGAACTCTACGCCCTGACCGAGCCGGGCGAACGCCGCGACCTTTTCCGCCGGCGCGAGCACTATTATGCGGTCAGCGCGGCGGAAATCAGCGAGGACACCTTCACGAGCCTGTACTACGGGTATATGGATGCCATCGTCCGCAAGGACTGGTCCGAGGCTTCGACCCTCTGCGACAGCCTGCTGGTCTCGGTCCCTTCCGATTCCCACTCCTACGCCAAGGCCGCCAACCACAAGGCGCAGCTCGAGGGGAAGGCGGGGCGTCCCGACGAGGAACTCGCCTGGTTCATACGTTCGGCCATGGCCGACATCCAGTCCGCCGTGCGTGACCACGGGTCGCTGTGCGCCGTCTCCGAGGAGCTTTTCAACCGGGGCGACGTCGATCGGGCGATGGATTATATCCGCGTGGCGATCCGCGACACGCGTTTCTTCAACTCCCCGAGCCGCTCGTGGCGCGACATGGCCATCCTGCCGCAGATCGAGGCGGCTTACAGCGAGCGCAACGCCCGCCTGCACACGATGTACATCGTGCTGATCGTCGTCATCCTGCTCTTTTTCGTCTCGGCCGTCGCCGCGGGGCTTTACGTGCTGTCCCGCAACCGGAAGCTCTGCGCCGTGCAGCAAACCCTCCGCGAGTCGAACGACAAACTCAACGGTCTGGCCCGGAGCCTGCGCGAGACGAACGACCGCCTGAGCGCGCAGAACCTCCGGATCGCCGATGCCAACCGGATCAAGGAGGTCTATATCGGGGGCTTTCTCCAGACGATTTCGGAATATATCAACAAACTCTCGGGTACGTATCAGTATGTCAACAAGATGCTGCGCGACGACCGGATCGCCGAACTTCGCCGCGAATACGCCCGCAGCAACGTCCGCAACGACGAGCTGAAGGAGTTCTATGCGCTTTTCGACAAGACCTTCCTCGGGCTTTTTCCCTCGTTCATCGACGAGATGAACGGCCTGCTTGCCGACGAGGCCCGCACCGAGGGGCGTCACGACGGCGAGCTGACCACCGTGCTGCGCATCTACGCGCTGATCCGCCTGGGCATCACCGACACGGCGACCATCGCCGCGCTGCTGCACTGTTCGATCCGCACCGTCTACAACTACCGCTCGTTCACCCAGCGGCACTCGCGGCCCGACATCGGCGACCTGGAACAGCGTGTGCAGCTGATCGGGTTGAACGGGATCGCCGCCCGGTCCTGACGGAGCCGCGTGTGCCGAAAAGCGTAAAATAACGCTGTTCCGGCAATTTTAACCTCCCGGCCGTAACAACGGCCGGGAGGTTTACAGAAGGCTACTCCCCCTTCTTATGGGTGTACTCCTGCAGGACATAGGTCGTGAAGATCGGAAAGAACATCATGCCCAACGACGGAAGCAGCACGCAGAAGACCTTGCCGACGGCCGTGACGGGGAAAATCTCCGCACCGACGGTCGTGACGTTCATCCACGCCCACCAGAGCGCATTGCCGAAGCCGTGGAGCTTGGGATTGACGAGCACCTCGTAGTCGTAGAACACCAGCCCGGAGATATAGGTAAAGATGACGACGGTGAAGATATAGGCGAAAAAGAGCCTCCGCATCCTGTTTTCGGAGACCAGCCACCGCACGATGATCACCATGGCCAGGAAGGCCCGGAGCAGCGGGATAAGCCCGACGAGCACGCCCCAGTCGTGGGTCATGCCGACGCCGCTCCACGCCAGGATGTTCAGGTAGGGTACGGAAAGCAGCAGGAACGGCAGGTTGCGCCAGAAAAAACGGCCCGGACGTTCGGCAGCGGCCCAGCGGACGAAGAAATCGCACAGGAAAACGAGGCAGACGACGAACTGGATCGCAAGATAGGTGCGGGACACGTGGACATGGTCGCCGGCAATGATCTCCCACGAGAGGGCCACGAGGAGCACCAGTCCGGCAATGAGTTTGACAACACCGAGCGCATCACGGATTCCGGCACGCGCCGATTGGGTAAGAGACATAGATTGCGGGTTTTCCGTAGCGCGCTCAAAATCAATGCCACAACCCGGAATCATAAATTTTACGGCGTTTTTTTGCCGAAAGATTTTGCACGATTGAAAATTTCTATTACCTTTGCACTCGCTTTCAGCAATGGCGGGTTAGCTCAGCTGGTTAGAGCGCATGATTCATAATCATGAGGTCCCGAGTTCAAGTCTCGGACCCGCTACGGAAGGAAACGGAGGTCTAAACGATCTCCGTTTTTTCGTTATCCGGAAAAACCGGGCGAATTACCGAAAAAAAAGCCTATTCACAGAAACAGCGGCTATCATGGAAAAGAAAACGATACTGGCGGCCTGCGCGGCCGCAACGCTGGCGTTCACCGGATGCTCCGGAGGGTTCAGCGCCGCAGAGGAGGAGACCATTCACGCCGGGAAGGGAGAAATCATGCGCATACTGACCGTCGGAAACCCGGCCGACTCGCTCGTCCTGCGTCAAAAGGCCGCTCCGGTGACCGGGCGGATGCTGCGGACGGACGACTACGCCGTCCTGCGCCGCAGGATGCTCGCGACGGTGCAGGACCCGCAGAACACGGGCGTAGGCATCGCCGCCCCGCAGGTGGGGATTCTCCGGCGGATGATCGCCGTGCAGCGTTTCGACAAACCCGGAGAGCCGTTCGAATTCTACCTGAACCCGGAGATCGTCGAATCGTCGGCCGAAACCGCCCCGGGACGGGAAGGATGTCTCTCGATTCCGGGATTAGCGGGCACGGTGGTGCGGGCGCAGCGGATCGTATTGCGCTACCGCGACGAGCGGTTCGCCGAAAAAACGGAGACGATCGACGGATTCACGGCCGTAATCTTCCAGCACGAAACAGACCATCTCGACGGAATTCTCTACACCGACCGGACGGACGAAGCCCCCACGCCGGAAGAGTAGTCTCGCCGCACCGGTCAGACCAGTTCGCGGAGGTGTTTCAGATTGCTCGTGGCCGTCGCCACGGGCGCGACGGTCATGTCGTCGCACAAGACGCCGCAGATTTTCAGCCGGCGGTCGGAGGAACGTCCGGTCGGAACGTTCGCGCAGCATCGGAAGCAAGGCCCGCAAGGCGTCCTCCACATCCCCGGCAAGCCCCGGTCCGCCCCGGGCGCGGCGGCCGATGCGCTCGGGACAGCGTACTGCAATGCGGCAGGCAGCATCGTCGCGGAAGCCTCCGGGATCACGACCGAAGCCTCCGAAAAAAAGTTCCGCCCGCAACGCACCGGGCGCTGCGGACGGAATGGCGTCCGGAAAGAATGGATCGTGTTATTCGATCTCCATCAGAACGGCGTCGGTAGCCACGGTCTGCCCCTGACGGACCAGAATCTGCTTGACCGTACCGGCGAAATCGCTCGTGATGGCGTTCTCCATCTTCATCGCTTCGAGAACGGCGACCTCCTGTCCGGCCTTCACCGCGTCGCCGACCTTCACTTTGAGTTCGATGATGCGGCCCGGCAGCGGAGCCGTCACGACGTTGCCCGTGATCACGGCCTGCGTCTCTCCGGCGGGCGTCTCCCCGGCCTTGGCGGCAGGTTCGGCCGGCTTCGAAGCCTCGTAGGCCTTCACCTTCATATTGGTCAGGAACGTCTTGGCGACCAGCGGGAACAACTCCAGCAGCAGCACCTCCTTTTCATCGGCGGCGAGCTTCACGCCTCCGGCTTCGGGAAGCTCGGGATTGGGCTGCATCTGGTATTTCGAGGTGTCGTAGGGAGTCTCCTCGCGCACGCCGCAGATCTTGAACCGGAACTCGGGGTCGATCTTCACCGGCGTCTTGCCGTACTCGCCCTTCACGAGGCCCACGAACTGTGACGACTTGTTGGTGTACATCGGACGTCCGGCCTTCTCGTCGAGGGCGCAGTTGACGGCCTGCGCACCCACGATCTGCGAGGTGGGGGTCACCAGCGGCGGCAGACCCGCGGCCAGGCGCACCGAAGGGATCAGCTCCATGGCGCGGGGCAGGATCTCCTCGGCCTTGAGCTGCTTGAGCTGGGCCACCATGTTCGAATACATGCCGCCGGGAATCTCGGCCTTCTGCACCAGTTCGTTCGGAGCCGGGAAGCCGAAATAGGCCTCGATCTTGCGGCAGGCGTCGATCGTGGCGTTCTCGTCGTCGTGCTGCGCCGCGGCGATCGCCCGGTCGAACAGGGCGTCGATCTCGGTGGGAAGCGTGTCGGTCACCGGGTTGAACGCCTTCGGCTCGGGTTTCTCGACGCCGAAGACCGACTGGTTCAGCTCCTTGCGGATGTCCCGCAGCTGGGTGTTGATCTTGGCCACGGCCTCCATGTTCACGTCCGTTTCGATGCCCAGCTTCTTGCAGAAAACATGGATCAGCTCGATGGCCGGGGCGCCCGTGCCTTCGGCGAAGTACCAGCAGTTGGTGTCCACGACGTCGACCCCGGCGATGATGGCCGAAAGCACCGAAGCCAGTCCGTAGCCCGGCGTGCAGTGGGTATGGAAATCGACGGGAACCGAAAGGTTCTTCTTCAGCAGGCGCACCAGCGTGGCGACGCGGCGCGGCGGAATCAGCCCCGACATGTCCTTGATGGTGATCATGTCGGCGCCCAGTGCGGCCATCTGGCGGGCCTTGTCGAGGAAATAGGCGTCGGTGAAGACCGGTTTGGGGGCCGATTTGCCCGTCAGCCTGGCCCAGAAACCCGGTTCGGGGTATTTCGGGTCCACGGTGTAGCAAACCGCACAGTCGGCGATGCCGCCGTACTGCTTGACGTATTTGACGGTCGATTTTACGTTGTCGACGTCGTTCAGGGCGTCGAAGATCCGCATGATGCCCAAACCGCTCCGGATCGAGTTGCGGCAGAAGCCGTCGATGATTTCGTCCGTATAGGGCGAGTAGCCGAACAGGTTGCGGCCGCGCGAAAGGGCCGTGAGTTTCGAGACATCGCCCACTGCCTTGTGGATGGTTTCGAGGCGCGTCCACGGATTCTCGTTGAGATAACGCATCACCGAGTCGGGGACGGCGCCGCCCCACACCTCCATCGCATAGAAATTGGCATCTTTGTAGAACGGCAGGCAGCGGTCGATCTGCTCCTGGTTCATACGCGTTGCGAAGGACGACTGCTGGCCGTCACGCAACGTAAGGTCTCTGATTTTGAGATTTCTCGCCATTTTATAATATCATTTAAGGGTTCTTTGGCACGAATCCATTGTTATTCGAATAACAAAGGTAATAAACCCTCACGAATATGCAACTTTTTTCCGGGGAATTTTCAGGAAAAACGCCCCGGCCGCTTTCTTTCCGTAAAAAAGACGGGAAACAGAACGATCATCCGCCCGATCTGCCGCCGGGCTGGAACAGTTCCCGGTCGGGAAGCCCGTCGAGGTATCTGCGTTTGAAGACATTGACGCAGAAGACAAACATCGCCAGCATCAGCGGCCCGAAGATGACGCCCATAAAGCCGAAGAGCGATAGACCGATGAAGACCCCGAAAATGGTGATAAGCGGGTGCACGTCGGCCATCTTCTTCTGCATGACCATCCGCACGAGGTTGTCCACCTGCGTGACGACCAGCGTGCCGTACATCACCAGCCCGATGCCCTGCCCCCAGTTGCCGTCGAGGCTCATGTAGGCCGCCAGCGGAAGCCACACGAGGGCCGTGCCGACGATGGGCAGAATCGTGGCGAAGCAGGTCAGCACGCCCCAGAAAAGCGGCTCGGGAACGCCGAAGGCCAGGTAACCGACATAGGCCACCACGCCCTGCGAGACGGCCAGCAGCGGAATGACGATGGCGTTCGAGCGCACGATCATGTGGATTTCGCGCATCACGCTGCGCGCCGCGCGGCGGTCGAACGGCAGGATTTCGCGGCAGTAGGTCTCCATGCGCAGGCCCCCGATCAGCATGAAATAGAGCACGAAGAGCAGCACGACGAGGTTGACGGCGAAATTCACGATGCCGCCCACGAGCCACTGCCCCGCCCTGGGAAGGTAGCCCAGCACCGATTGCAGGTTGCTCTCGGACCAGAGGTCGTAGCCGGTTTTCTGCTGGATGAGTCCGGCGACGTGCCGGACGGGCGTGATGACCGACTGCGGATCGAGGGCCACGCCCTGGATTTTGTCGACGACCATCCAGACGATCAGGCTGATCGGAACGAGGAAGAAGAAGATCGCCTCGCCGAGCAGCAACGACGCCGCAAGGCTCCGCCGCCACCGCCGCCGTTCGCTCAAGAACCACATCTGACGCCGCAGCAGCACGTAGATCGTCACGGCCCCCAGCAAGCCGCCCAGAAACGGCGTCAGCTCGACGAAGATCGTAAGGCCCAGCCCCGCGATAAGCACGAAAAGCGAATAACGCCAGTATTTTTCACGCACCGAAAGCATACCCCGGCCCCGCGCAAGGAACGTGCCGCAGGCTTCCGGACCGGGAGGCCGGAATGTTGAAATATCGTCGACTGAAAATTTGCGCTATTCTATTGCGGCTCACAAATATTTGATATATATTTGCGCCATGGAAGGAATGGCCGAAATCGTCTGCACAGACACCCCGGAAATGAGTACCCGCCATTGGCGAAAAGCTCTTTCAGCACACACATACGACTGACGAGGGACGTTCCCGCAACGGGAATGTCCCTCGCCGTTTTCTCAAAACGGCCGAATCCGGAAACCGAAACGCCGCAAAAAAAACAAACGATCCATCTACAACGAAACCCCAAAAAATCCCTTATTCACAAAAACCAACGTTTATGAAGAAACTTTTCCTTCTCATGCTCTCGGTCTTCGCATTTTGCGCAGCCGATGCGCAGGTGACGACTTCGGGAATGAACGGCACGGTGACCGACGCCGACGGACAGCCGCTCGCCGGCGCCACGGTCATCGCCGTGCACACCCCTTCGGGCACGCAGTACGGTGCTGTCACCGACAAGAACGGCGGCTACAACCTGCAAGGACTGCGCACGGGAGGTCCCTACACGGTGACCTTCTCGTTCGTGGGCTGCCAGAGCGTCGAATTCCCGGGACTGATGCTGTCGCTGGGCCAGACCCTCAAGCGCGACGCATTCCTCAAAGACAGTCAGGAACTCGAAGCCGTGGTCATCACGGCCGACGGCAAGAACAGTTCGATGAACGTCAACCGCGCAGGGGCGGTCACCAGCATCTCCAACGAGCAGATCGAACTGATGCCTACGGTCAACCGCAGCATGAACGACATCATGCGCCTCACGCCGCAGGCCTCGTCGACCACCTCGGGACTGGCCATCGGCGGCGGCAACTACCGCCAGTCGTACGTGACGGTCGACGGCGCGGCGTTCAACAACATGTTCGGCATCGGCGGCAACCTGCCCGCAGGCGGTTCGCCCATTTCGCTCGACGCGCTGGAGCAGGTGTCGGTGTCGATAACCCCCTTCGACGTGCGCCAGAGCGGATTCACGGGCGGAGCGATCAACGCCGTCACCAAGTCGGGAACCAACGACCTGAAGGTCTCGGCCTACCTCTACTCCAAGAGCGACCAGCTCCAGGGCGACAAATACGACGGCGGCAAACTGTCGCTGAGCGAGATGCGGAACAACACGCTCGGATTCAGCGTCGGCGCCCCGATCGTCAGGAACAAGCTCTTCGTGTTCGCCAACTTCGAGCGTGAGTGGAACACCACGCCGGGCAACTCCCGGCTGGCCCGCACGAGCGAAAGCCAGGATTTCGGCAAAGCCCTGCAATACAACCGCCCGACGACCGCGAAACTCGACGAGATGAGCCGGTTTCTGATCGACAACTACGGCTACAACCCCGGCGCCTACCAGAACTATTCGGTGAAGACGCCCGGCTACAAGCTCATGGCACGCGTGGACTGGAACATCAACCGCAACCACGCGCTGAACGTGCGGTTCAGCCGGACGCAGAACAAGTATTCGTCGGCCCCGTCGTCGTCCATTTCGCCGCTCAACGCCGGCAAAGTGTACGACAAGGACGTTTACGGCCGCACCTCGGTCTACGCCATGTATTTTGGGAATTCGCGCTACTATCAGGAGCAGAACTTCACGTCGGTGGCCGCCGAACTCAACTCCCGCTTCATGGACAGCCGCCTGACGAACACGCTGCGCTACACCTATTCGCACCAGTACGAGCCGCGCAGCTACGACGGCGGCATCTTCCCGACGGTGGACATTCTGGAGCCTGCCGAGAACGGCGCGAGCGCCCTGTACGCCTCGTTCGGACTCGATCCCTTCACCGAAGGCAACCTGCGCGAAGTGTCGACGCACATCCTAACCGACGAGATCGGCTACACGCTGGGCAAGCACCGGCTGGTGGCCGGTTTGCAGTTCGAGCACAACCTGACCACGAACGGCTACTTGCAGGGCGGCGCGGGATACTACGTCTACGAAAGCTGGGACGACTTCAAGAACGACAAGGCCCCGCTGGCGTTCCGCATCGCACACGGCAACAACGACGACCTTTCGCAGGCGTTCCCCCAGTTCTCCCACATGCAGTACTCGGTCTACCTGCAGGACGAGATCAACGTGAGCGAGCGTTTCAAGGCGACGGTCGGAGTGCGTTTCGAGGTTCCGGTCTATCCGTCGATCTCGGGCAACGAAAATAAGGACTTTACGGAGATCTTCGCGGAACACGGCGGCTACAAGACCTCGGACATGCCCAAGGCGCGTCTGTCGGTGGCTCCCCGCGTGGGCTTCAACTGGGACATGACCGGCGAGCGCAAGTATATCCTCCGCGGAGGTACGGGCGTATTCAACGGCCGTCTTCCGTTCGTATGGCTCGTATCGGTGGCCGGAAACAGCAACACCATCCAGAACGGACTGACGCTTTACAGAAACGAAAAGGGCGACAACATGCCCAAATTCCACACCAATGTCAAAGACATGCTGGAAGACGTGTACAAGGGAACCTACAAGGGACATGACCTGGCGGCCAACACGCAGCCGACCATTCTGGACAAGAACCTCAAAATGCCTTCGACGTGGAAAAGCTCGCTGGCGCTGGACCTGAAACTTCCGGGCGACGTCAACCTCAATATCGAGGGGATCTACAACAAGGACTTCAACTCGGTGACCGTCACCAAACTCGGCATGGTCGAGAAAGAGGGCGGCATCCGGCTCCCGGGCGAACCCGAGGCGCGCACCTATTGGGAAAGCGGCAATATCAGGAATAAGGACGGCGAGACCGTCAATCCCTACCTGATCAACAACACCGACGACGTGGACGGCTACTACGCCTCGGTCTCGGCGCAGGTGTCGAAAACCTGGGGCTTCGGTCTCTCGCTGACGGCGGCCTACACCTATTCGAGCGCCAAGAACGTGATCGACGGCATCGGCGATCAGGTGACCTCGGCATTCAGCACCAACACGTTTAACAAGAACGGTTCGAACGTGCCCGAACTGGGTTACGCATCCTACGTGTCGCCCCACCGCATCCTGCTCAACGTCGGCTACCGCCTCGCGCACAAGAGCGGCGCGTCGAACTTCGGGCTTTACTACGAGGCGTTCCGCCAGGGATATATCGGTTCGTACTCCTATTCGCGCTACTCCTACACGATGTACGTGCAGAGCGGCAAGTACCAGAACCCCGTGACGAACGACCGCGGCGCGGTGAACCTGATCTACATTCCGACCCGCGAGGAACTCGACGGCATGCCGTTCACGTCGGACGAGAACAGGGAGGAGTACTGGAAATTCATCCGGAACGACGACTATCTCTCGAAGCACACCGGCGAATACTCGAAGCGCGGCGGCGCCGTGATGCCCTGGCAGCACATGCTGAACTTCCGCTTCTCGCAGGACTTCTACGTCAACGTCAAAGGCCGGCGCAACACGATTTCGCTGGGACTCGATGTCAACAACATCGCCAACATGCTCAACCGCGACTGGGGCAACGTCAAACGGATCAGCACGACCAACATCCTGAAATACGAGAACGGCGCCTACACGTTCAACAAACCCACATGGTCGAAGTACGCCGGCACGATTTCGACCTGGTCGGCGATGTTCAGCATCCGCTACACCTTCAACTAATCTCCCGGAAGAGGCTCAAAAAGGAAGAGACCGGTTTGCGCCGGTCTCTTTCTTTTGTTTATATGCAGTCCGATTGCAACAACCGCCGGCGCAGGGCGTCGCACGCCGCGTCGGGATCGCGGTGATCGAAGACGAAGCCGTGAATGCCCAGAGCGGCGGCCGCCTCGATGTTCATCTCCCGGTCGTCGATGAAAAGCGTCTCGGAGGGGGGCAGGCCATAGCGTTCGAGCAGAATCTCGTAGATGCGCGGCTCGGGTTTCACGGTGTGCTCCTCGCAGGAGACCACCTCGCCGTCGAAAAGCCCGTAGACGGGGAAGCGGCGCAGGAAGTCGATGAACTCGCGCGACATGTTCGAAAGCACGTAGAGCCGGTAGCCCGCCGCTTTCAGGTCGCCGACGAGCCGTTCGGTCGGCTTCACGGGTTCCTGCAGGTCGACGGCCAGCCGAAGGACGGCGGCACAGGTCTCCACGGGGCGGCCGGTCATCCCGCTGATGGTGGCGGTCACCTCTTCGAGCGTCGACGTGCCGCGGTCGTACTCCTCCCAGAAGAGCGGCATGCGCGGGGCGCGGAGAAAACTGAAAAATTCGAGCAGTTCGGGGGTGCACTTGCTTTTATCTCGGGCGAAAAGGACTCCGCCAAGGTCAAAAACGATATTTTTCATAGGGACAAAGATACTAAAAAGTCGAATGGGGCGCAACACAAAATCGCGCGCAACTCCGTAAAACCTTCCGACTGGTAAAAGGATCGTTACGACCCCAAAGATACGAAAAATTTTGTTGGTGCGGGATTTGCAGGGTGTCCGGAAAACAATCAAGCCTATGAATCACGGTATAAGCATCCTTTTTCGCGCCATTCCGCTCGCAATGGCCGCCTTCTGCTTCGCTTACGGAGCCTATATTTTCGCGGCCGGAACCGACGCGGCGCGCCTGACGGCAGGTCCCGTCGTCTTCTACCTCGGGTCCATCTGCATCGCGCTCTACTGCACCGCCGCAACGATCATCCGCCAGATCATCGGGACCTACACGGCGGCGGCGAAGTACCTCTTCCCGGCGATCGGCTACACGTTCGCCGTGCTGACGCTCATCAGCGGCGCATTCATCATCGCCTCGCACTGGCCCGGGGCGCTGGTCACCGGACACGTCGTCTGCGGACTGGGGCTGATCACGGCTTGCGTGGCCACGGCGGCGACCTCGTCGACACGCTTCAGCCTGATTCCCAAAAACTCCGCCGACGACTCCTTCTCGGTCAACCCGGCCGGATTCACCCGCGCCGAGTCGTCGCTGCTGATCTTCATCGTCTCGGCAATCGCCGCCATCGCCTGGGTCTGGTGCATCCTGCTCTATGTGCGCGGAACGCTTCCGGCACACATCGTCGCCGGGAGCGTGATGTTCGGAATCGCCTGCGTCTGCACGTCGCTCATCGCGCTGGTCGCCAGCATCGCCCGCCAGGCCCGCGGCAGCTACACGATGGCCGAGAAAGGCAAATGGACGGGCCTCGTGCTGACGATGGGTTCGCTGGCATTCGTGCTGGGGCTGATCCTGATTTTCGCCTATTGGGACCATCCGATCAACTTCGTGGGATTCGTGCTGATCGGTCTGGCGCTGATCTGCTGGAGCATTTCGAGCAAGGTGATTCTGCTGGCGAAAATCTGGCACGCCGACTTCCCGCTGGCCAACCGCATTCCGATCATCCCCGTGCTGACGGCGCTGGCATGCCTGTTCCTCGCGGCGTTCCTCTACGAGGAGGCCGCATTCCAGGCCAAATTCTTCGTCCCGGCGCGTGTGCTGTCGGGATTCGGCGCCATCTGTTTCACCCTCTACTCCATCGTCTCGATCCTCGAAAGCGGAACGTCGAAAAAATAAAAGGACAAAAGACTTTATTCGATTTTGGAGACGCAGATTTGTGCTTAAACGAAGCGGGGCACGGATGGGTAGTATCGGAATACGTCCCATTCGTGCCCTGCGAGCGCAAGTGCGAAGATGCCCTATAAAATCAGAATAAATGGAAGGCGACCGTAAGCCCCGCCATCACGATCGCGACCATCGACATCAGTTTGATGAGAATGTTGAGCGACGGACCCGACGTATCCTTGAAGGGATCGCCGACCGTATCGCCCACGACCGTGGCCCGGTGGCAGTCGGAACCCTTGCCGCCGAAATGCCCCTCCTCGACCATCTTCTTGGCGTTGTCCCAGGCGCCCCCGGCATTGGCCATGAAGACCGCCAGCACGAAACCGGAACTCAATCCGCCGACCAGAAGGCCCATTACGCCCGCCACCCCGAAGACCAGTCCGACAACGACCGGAGCGGCGATGGCCAGCAGGCTCGGAAACAGCATCTCACGCTGCGCACCGCGGGTCGAAATGGCGACGCAGCGCGCGTAGTCGGGCGTTCCCTCGCCCGTGAGGATGCCCTTGATCTCGCGGAACTGGCGGCGCACCTCCTCGACCATGCTCTGCGCGGCGCGGCCCACGGCGTTCATCGTCAGCCCGCAGAAGAGGAACGACATCATCGCGCCGATGAAGACGCCGATCAGCACCGTGGGGTTCATCAGCGACACGCGGTAATATTCCATGAAATCGAGAATCGAGGCGTCCTGCACGAAGCGCATCGTCCCGTCGGACATTTCGAGCATCGTCACCCCGTTGTGGATCAGACCGATGCGGATCTCCTCGATATAGGAGGCCAGCAGCGCGAGGGCCGTCAGGGCCGCCGATCCGATGGCGAAGCCCTTGCCCGTGGCGGCCGTGGTGTTGCCCAGCGCGTCGAGCGCGTCGGTGCGTTTGCGGACCTCGGGGCCGAGGCCGCTCATCTCGGCATTGCCGCCCGCATTGTCGGCGATAGGGCCGTAGGCGTCCGTGGCCAGCGTGATGCCCAGCGTCGAGAGCATGCCCACGGCCGCAATGCCGATGCCGTAGAGACCCATCGACATGTTCTGCGGAGCCATCATGTTCTCGATGTCGAAGCCGATGGCGCAGAGGTAGGCAAGGATGATCGCCACGCCGATCGTCACGACGGGGATGGCCGTGGAGATCATTCCCGAGCCGATGCCGGCGATGATGACCGTCGCTGGGCCTGTCTGGGCGCTCCCGGCGATCTTCTGCGTCGGTTTATAAGAATGGGAGGTAAAGTATTCCGTGGCCTGCCCGATGACAATGCCCGCCACGAGGCCCGTGATGACCGAGAACGAGAGTCCGACCCAGTTCTCGACGCCCAGCAGGCAGAGGATGCCGAACGTGGCGGCGGCGATCAGCAGCGAGCTGAAATTGACGCCCACGCCCAGCGAACGGAGCAGTTCGCGCATCGTGGCCCCCTCCTTCGTGCGCACGAGGAAGATGCCGAGGATCGAGAGCAGGATGCCCACCGCGGCGATCAGCATCGGGGCCATCACGGCCTTGATCTGCAACGCCTCGGAACCGGCCGAGGAGAAGGCCGCGGCGCCCAGCGCCGCCGTGGCGAGGATCGAACCGCAGTAGCTCTCGTAAAGGTCGGCGCCCATGCCGGCCACGTCGCCCACGTTGTCGCCCACGTTGTCGGCGATGGTCGCGGGGTTGCGCGGGTCGTCCTCCGGAATCCCCGCCTCGACCTTACCCACCAGGTCGGCACCCACGTCGGCCGCCTTGGTATAGATACCGCCGCCGACGCGGGCGAAGAGCGCCTGCGTCGAGGCGCCCATGCCGAAGGTCAGCATCGTCGTGGTGATGACCACGAGCTTCTGCGGCCCGGCGACCTCGACGAAATGGTTCAGAATGACGTACCAGAACGAAATGTCGAGCAGGCCGAGGCCCACGACCACCAGTCCCATCACCGCACCGCTGCGGAATGCGACCTTCAGGCCGCGGTCCAGCGACTGCCGCGCGGCATTGGCCGTACGGGCCGAAGCGTAGGTCGCGGTCTTCATGCCGAAGTAGCCCGCAAGCCCCGAGAAAAAGCCGCCGGTGATGAAGGCGAAGGGAACCCAGCCGTTCTGCACCCCGGCGCCGTAGGCCAGCCAGGCGAAAAACAACGCCAGCACCGCGAAGACGATGCCGACGACCTTGTACTGCTGGCGCAGGTAGGCCATGGCGCCCTTGCGCACGTGCGCGGCGATCTCGCGCATGCGCGGCGTACCCTCGTCCTCGCGCTTCATCAGGCGGTAAAACGCCCATGCGAAGGACAGGGCGACGACGGACGCGGCAGGCACGATCCAGAAAATCGAAGGAATGTTCATATCATAAATTATAGTTAGTTGGTTGTATGCCTCTGCAAACTAATCAAGTAAGGTGAAAACAAATATAAGAAAATATCCCGGCCTCAAAAAGCCGGGCTGTTTGGTTCCGGGATTTTCCCGCTTATTTCTTCTGCTCTTTCAGCAGGTCGCGGATTTCGGTGAGCAGCAGCTCCTCCTTCGTCGGTGCGGGCGGTTCGGGAGCGGGAGCCGGAGCCGGAGCCTCTTCCTTTTTCTTCATCAGCCGGTTCATCAGCTTGACCATCAGGAACACGCAGAGCGCCAGGATCGTGAAATCCACGCACTGCTGGATGAATGCGCCGTAGTTCCAGTAGATCGGTTCTGCCGCTGCGGTAGCCTGCGCGGGATCGCCTCCTCCGGTCACCATGTCGCCCACAGAGTGCATGGCGTTCGACGTCACGTCGCGGACTTTCGAGATGTCGAGCCGCAGCTGCGAGAAGTCGGTGTTTCCGATCAGCGCGCCGATGGGCGGCATCAGGATGTCGTTCACGAGCGACGATACGATTTTGCCGAACGCGCCGCCGATGATCACGCCGACGGCCATGTCCATTACGTTGCCTTTGAGGGCAAACTCCTTGAATTCTTTGAGAAATGCCATATCGTTTAAGGGTTTGATGTATAATTAGTAGCAAAAATAACTGTTTTTTCCGGAAATCCAATACGACATACGATCTTCCGCATCCTGTTTTCGGGTTTATAAAATCCGCGCTTACCCGCCTTCGTGTCCGTCTTTTTTTATACCTTTGTAATTCGAACCCAAATACAAGTTATGACTCCTGCCGCCGTTACCGCCACCGTCCTGGGCTACATAGCCGTCCTTTTCGCCGTCGCATGGGCCTCGGGCCGCCGTGCCGACAACGCCGGCTTCTTCACCGGCAACCGCCGCACCCCGTGGTACATGGCGGCTTTCGCCATGATCGGCGCCGCGATGTCGGGCGTGACCTTCATTTCGGTCCCCGGTTCGGTCGCCGCCGACTCGTTTTCCTACATGCAGATGGTCGCGGGCTTCACGGTGGGGCAGCTGATTGTGGCTTTCGTCCTGATTCCCACGTTCTACCGCCTGCGGGTCGTCTCGCTCTACGAGTACCTCGATAACCGTTTCGGCGTAAAGTCACACCGCACCGGGGCGTGGTTTTTCTTCATTTCGAAGATGCTGGGCGCCGCGCTGCGCGTCTATGTGGTCTGTGCCGTGATGCAGCTGCTGGTCTTTTCGCACTACGGCTTCCCGTTCTGGGGCAACGCCCTCGTCACGATGTTTTTCGTCTGGCTCTACACCCGGCAGGGCGGCGTCAAGTCGCTGATCTGGACCGATACGCTCAAGACTTTCTGCCTCGTGGCGAGCCTCGTGCTGTCGATCGTCTTCATCATGCGGGGGCTGGGTCTCTCGTTCGCCGATACGGCCCGCGAGGTTTCCGCTTCGCCCATGTCGCGCATTTTCTTCTTCGACGATCCCGCTTCGGGCCGCTATTTCTGGAAAATGTTCGCCGCGGGTATCGTCCTGCTGGTGGCCATGACCGGACTCGATCAGGACATGATGCAGCGCAATTTGAGCTGCGCCACGCCGCGCGACTCGCAGAAGAACATCGTGCTGACGGCTGTGAGCCAGATTTTCGTGATCTTTCTGTTCCTCGTGCTGGGCGTGCTGCTCTATTTGTACATGGAGCGCAGCGGCATGACCGCACCCGCCAAGAGCGATCAGGTCTTTTCGCTGGTCGCTGTCGAAGGTGGATTGCCGCTTATCGTTGGCATTCTGTTTGTTGTAGGACTTATTTCAAGTACTTATTCAGCTGCCGGGTCGGCCCTCACGGCTCTCACGACCTCTTTCACGGTGGATATGCTCGAAGGCACGAAACGCTATGGCGACGCACGCCTCACGCGCATCCGCCGCGGGGTCCACGTGGCGATGGCGCTCGGGATGGCCGGCGTGATCCTGGCCTTCGAGTACTGGGCCGACGACAGCGTCATCAATCTGGTCTACAAGGTCGCCAGCTATACCTACGGTCCGATTCTGGGCATGTTCGCCTTCGGGATGTTCACGCGTCTGAAGGTCCGCGACCGCTGGATGCCGCTGGTGGCCCTCGCGGCCCCGGCATTGAGCGCGCTGGTGCAGTGGTGGGCGCTGAAGACCTGGGATTATCAGATTGGTTTCGAACTGTTGATTTACAATGCCGCCTTTACGATGATCGGCATGCTGTTGCTTGTGAAACGCCATGAAAAATAAGGTTTTATATATTCTTATCTCACTCTTTGCTTTAGGTAATGTCTCCGCCGCGGAAATCGGTTCCGCGACGCGGCAGGAGATCGGCCGGACCCTTTCGCGCATCGTTTCGCGCGAGGTGACGAGCGGTTACCAGAAACCGGAGCCGATCACCGTGCGCGTTCAGGCCGTCAAGGCCTCGCGCAGCCGGGTGCGGATCTACGCCACGGCGGCGTTGGCCAACTATCCCTTCCGCGAGGAGAACCTGCGGGCCATGCGCGACTCGGTGCGCGCCCTGCTGCCGCATGAGTTCCGCAAGGCCGCCGTCGAACTTTACACCGACGGCCGCGAGGCCTTCGAGTTGATTCCGCTGGCCTGCCGCAACGCCACGCAGCTGCGCAAAGCGGTCGATAAGAAGAAGATCGTGCTTTTCACCAACCGCTCCGGGCGTCCGCTCGTGACGCGCCTTTCGGCTTCCGAGACCCCCGGGCGGGGACTTTCGGGACGCCATATCGCCCTGTGGCAGAGCCACGGGCGCTATTTCGACCAGACGGAGAACCGCTGGAAATGGCAGCGTTCGGCGCTCTGGCAGACCTGCGAGGACCTCTATACGCAAAGCTATGTCTTGCCGTACCTGGTTCCGATGCTCGAAAACGCCGGGGCGTGCGTGCTGCTGCCGCGCGAACGCGACGTGCAGAAATACGAAGTGCTGGCCGACAACGACGCCGCCGGGCAGTATGCGGAGGAGGGGGCGTGGGAGAGCGGCGGCGCGGGCTTCGCGCACCTCCGGCAGGTCTATCATACGGGCGAAAATCCCTTCCGCGACGGCACGACGCGCCGTGTGCGTACCGTGACCGGCGGGGCCACGGGCCGTGCCGTGTGGCAGGCCGACATTCCCGAGCGGGGCGAATATGCGGTTTATGTGAGCTACGAATCGACGCCCGAAAGCGCCGACGACGCGCATTATACGGTCCGCCACCTCGGCGGCGAGACCTCGTTTGCCGTCAATCAGACGATGGGCGGCGGGACGTGGATTTACCTCGGGCGTTTTCCCTTAGCCGCCGGACGGCAGGAGGTCGTGACCCTTTCGAACCGTTCGCGGACGGGCGGGCGCATCGTCTCGGCCGACGCGGTGAAGATCGGAGGCGGCTACGGCAACGTGGCCCGCACGTCCTGCGACTCGCTGCGCCTGCCCGGCGCGGAGCATGCCGGGGAGACCAGCGGTTACCCGCGTTTCTGCGAGGGGGCGCGCTACTGGCTTCAGTGGGCGGGATTTCCGGAAGAGGTCTATACGCCGAAAAACAACACCGACGACTACAAGGACGACTACATGTCGCGCGCCCATTGGGTCAATGCCCTGATGGGCGGTTCGGAGCGTCTGCCCGACTCCGCGGGGCTGCGCATTCCGGTCGACATGGCGCTGGCGTTCCACTCCGACGCCGGGGTGCGCGACGGCGACGGCATCATCGGCACGCTGGGCATCTTCTTCACCCGCGAGAACAAGGGCAAATTCCAGGGCGGGGCCGACCGCTACCGTTCGCGCGACCTGACGGACCTCGTGCAGACGCAGATCGTCGAGGATATCCGCCGCACCTGCGAACCGGCCTGGAGCCGCCGCGGGATGTGGAATCGCGCCTACTACGAAGCGCGCGTGCCGGGCGTCCCGACGATGCTGCTCGAACTCTTGTCGCACCAGAATTTCGCCGACATGCGCCTGGGGCACGACCCGCGCTTCAAGTTCCTCGTGAGCCGGGCTGTTTACAAGGGTATCCTGCGTTATGTCAGTTCGCAATACGATCTGCCCTATGTGGTCCAGCCGCTGCCGGTCGAGGCTTTCGCCGCGGAATTCGCCGGCGCCGGCGAGGTCGCGCTCTCGTGGAGCCCGGCGATGGACCCGCTCGAAGCGACCGCCGCGCCGACGGGCTATGTGGTCTACACGCGCGTGGACGACGGCGGTTTCGACAACGGCCGCTATGTCGACAAACCCCGCCTGACCGTCCGGCAGGAACCGGGGCGCATGTACAGTTACCGGGTCACCGCCGTCAACGAGGGCGGCGAGAGCTTCCCGAGCGAGACGCTCGCGGCCTGCCGCGTGCCCGACGAAAAGGGCTGCGTGCTGATCGTCAACGGGTTCGACCGCGTGAGCGCCCCGCAGAGCGAACGGAACGATTCGCTGGCCGGATTCCGCATGGACCTCGACGGAGGCGTTGCGGACCGGCAGGACATCGCCTTCATCGGAGCGCAGCGCGTCTTCGACCTCGCGCAGGCCCGCTGCAACGTCGACAGCGTCGCCCTCGGGGCCTGCGCGTGCGACTGGGAGACCGACGTGATCGGCGGCAATACGTTCGACTATCCGGCCCTGCACGGGCGTTCCGTCGCGGCGGCGGGCTACTCGTTCTGCTCGGCGTCGGCCCGGGCCGTGGAGCGGGGCGAGGTGTCGCTCGAAGCCTATCCGGCCGTCGACCTGATCCTGGGCAAGCAGCGCACCACGCCGCTGGGCCGCGGTGTGTGCGAGGCGGCCTTCCGGACCTTTCCGCCGGAGTTGCAGGCCGCCCTGCGGCGTTATCTGGCTGGCGGCGGAGGGCTTTTTGCATCGGGAAGCTATGTGGCGGCCGACCTCTGGGCCGAAGGGACCCCGGAGGAGGGGCGCGCGTTCGCCCGGGAGGTGCTCCGCATCGACTCCGACGGGGGACATCCCTCGGAGCGCGGACGGGTGCGGGTCATGACTTCGGATACGTCGTTTTCGCGCGGCGAATACCGCTTCAATACCGAGTACCGCCGCGACCGTTACGTCGTCGAGCGGGCCGATGCGCTGAAGCCCGCGGGTGCGGGGGCTTTCGCCGTGATGCGTTACGACGACAGCGGCCGCACGGCGGCCGTGGCCTGCGATGCCGGAGGACGGACTTTCGTCGCGGGGTTCCCCTTCGAGTCGATCCCCGACGGCGTGCAGCGCGACCGGCTGATGCGCGACGTGCTGCGGTTTTTGTTTTCCGATAAATAAAATGGAAGCAGTGGAACTGAAATTGAGAACCGAACAGCCTGCGGATTACCGCGAGACGGAGAACGTTACGCGGGAGGCGTTCTGGAACCTCTATTCGCCCGGATGTTGCGAGCACTACCTGTTGCATGTCATGCGTGACAGTCCGGCGTTTGTGCCCGAGTTGGATCTCGTGGCCGAGCGCGATGGGCGAATCGTGGGCAATGTCGTTTCCTTGCGCGCGGTTCTCCACGGTGACGACGGAACGGACTGTGAGGTGTTGAGCCTCGGGCCGATTTCGGTCCTGCCGGAGTGCCAGCGTCAGGGCATCGGCGGCCGGCTGATCTCCCGGACCCGCGAACTGGCCCGGGAACTGGGATTTCGGGCCTTGCTGCTCTGCGGCGACCCGGATTATTATTTGTATCAGGGCTTCGTTCCCGCCGAGATGCTGGGAATCCGCACGGCGGATAACATGTATGCCATGGCCCTGCACGTCTGTGAACTGTACGACGGTGCGTTGTCCGGCATTCGGGGGCGCTATGTCGAGGATTCGATTTACGACATCGACCCCTCCGCCGCCGAGGCTTTCGACCGGGAGTTTCCTGCGAAGGGGAAAGTTGTCGGAACGGAGTCGCAGCGGCGTTTCGACGAGATTGTCGTCGTGCGGCGGCCTGCGGAGTGAGAAATTGGTTGTTTAACTTAAAATAAGAAAGTCATGTCGTTGGAACAGCAGATTTCGAAAGGAATCATGGAGGCCATGAAGGCCAAGGACACGGTGCGCCTGAGCGCGCTGCGCAATGCGAAGAAATACATCATCGAGGCCAAGACCGCAGGTCCGGAGATCGCCGAACTGCCCGACGCCGACGTGCTGAAGATCATCTCGAAGCTCGCCAAGCAGGGAACCGACTCGGCGGCGATCTTCTCCGAGCAAAACCGTCCCGACCTGGCGTCGGAGGAGCTGGCCCAGGTGGCCGTTTTCCAGGAGTTCCTGCCCAGGCAGCTCACCCCGGAGGAACTGACCGCCGAGGTCAAGGCCCTGATCGCCGAGGTCGGCGCCACGTCGATGAAGGAGATGGGCAAGGTGATGGGCGTGGCTTCGAAGAGGCTCGCGGGCCGCGCCGACGGCAAGGACATTTCGGCCAAGGTTAGGGAGCTGCTGGCTTAAAATGCACCTGCTGGAACACCTGCACCGCAACGTGAAGACCGTCGCCATGCCGACGGCCATGGTTGTCGGGGCGTTGCTGTGCCGTCCGATCTCGGCGCTGGAGGAGCTGTCGGGGCAGATGATCACCCCGACGCTGATCTTCCTGATGCTGTTCGTCACCTTCTGCCGCGTGAAACCCAGCCAGATGAAGCCTTCGATGCTCCATGTGTGGCTGCTGCTGGTTCAGACGGTGGCCTGCATCGGGGTTTTTCTGCTGCTGCGTCCGCTGGACCTCATTCTGGCGCAGGGGGCGATGGTCTGCGTGCTGGCTCCCGTGGCGATGGCCGCGGTGGTCATCGGCGGCATGCTGGGGGCCAACGTCGCCACGATGGCTACGTACAGCCTGCTCTGCAACATGGCCGTCGCGCTGCTGGCGCCCGTGATCCTGACCTTCACGGGGACGGGGGCGTGCACCTTCGCGCAGATCCTGGCCCGCATCGCGCCGCTGCTGGTGATGCCGTTCGCTGCGGCGCAGTTCTGCCGGCTGGTCATCCCGAAGGCGGCGAAATGGGTCGGCGACCACAGCCAGATCTCGTTCTATATGTGGCTGGCGTCGCTGCTGGTCATCATCGGCCGCACGACGGCCTTCATCATCGACCTGCGCGACGCTTCGCTCGCGACGGAACTGTGGCTGGCCTTCGCCGCGCTGGCTATCTGCCTCGGGCAGTTCAAGGTGGGGCGCATGCTGGGCCGCCGTTACGGCGACGCTCCTGCGGGCGGACAGTCTCTCGGGCAGAAAAACACGGTCCTCGCGGTGTGGATGGCCCAGTCGTTCCTCGACCCGATCTCCTCGATCGCCCCCACGGCGTACATCGTCTGGCAGAACTTCGTTAACTCGTATCAGATATGGAGAAAGGACCGCGGGAAATGAACCGGGCGGGCAGGACGGTCTATCCGATCCTGCTGATGGTCTGCGCCACCCATCTGCTCAATGACATGATGCAGTCCGTCATTCCGGCGGTCTATCCGCTCCTTAAGGAGAAATTTGGCTTCACGTTTGCCCAGATCGGCCTCATCACACTGGTTTTCCAACTAACCTCGTCGCTTCTGCAACCTGTCGCCGGGCGGCTGGCCGACCTCCATCCGCGGCCCTATTCGCTGGCCGCGGGGATGTGTTTCACGCTGTGCGGACTGCTTGCGCTCGCCGCCGCTCCCGGCTTCGCCCTGATTTTGGTGTCGGTCGGACTGATCGGCTGCGGTTCGTCGGTCTTCCATCCCGAATCCTCGCGCGTGGCCCAGCTCGCCTCGGGAGGTCGCAAAGGGCTGGCGCAGTCGATCTTTCAGGTCGGCGGCAATGCCGGAAGCGCCATGGGGCCCCTGCTGGCCGCGCTGATCGTGATTCCGTTCGGGCAGGCTTCGATCGGTTGGTTCGCACTGGCCGCGCTGCTGGCCATCTTCATCCTCGTAAAGATCGGGAACTGGTACAAACGGCAACTGGCTTTGGCAGCCCGCAGGCCCGCCGTTGCGGCGGATACCACGGGGCCCGGACTCTCGAAACGTAAAATTCGGAATGCGCTCATTATCCTGGGCGTGCTGGTCTTCTCGAAATATTTCTACATCGCCTCGATGACCAACTATTTCACCTTTTTCCTGATGGACAAATTCTCGATGTCGGTGCAGGGAGCGCAGTATGCGCTTTTCGCTTTCCTCGCGGCTTCGGCGGCGGGGACCTTCATCGGCGGGCCGGTCGGCGACCGCATCGGACGTAAATACGTGATATGGGGCTCGATCCTCGGTGCGGCGCCCTTTACGCTGATGCTTCCCTATGCCGGCCTGACCGGTACCATCGTGCTGGCCGTCATCATCGGACTGGTCATCTCGTCGGCCTTCTCGGCCATTCTGGTCTATGCCACCGACCTGATGCCCGGCAAGGTCGGCATGATCGCCGGGGTCTTCTTCGGGCTGATGTTCGGACTGGGCGGCCTCGGCTCGGCCTTCTTCGGGTGGCTGGCCGACCGGACGAGCATCGAATTTATTTTCCGGGTCAGCACCCTGCTGCCCCTGCTGGGCATCATCACGGGCTTTTTACCCAACATAGAATTGAAAAGAGATGAAAAATAAGATATATCCCCGCGAGGGGGACCGGCAGACGGTCTATCTGAAAGAGGTCGTCAGCGACCCGAATATCGAGGTGGGGGAGTGGACGATCTACAACGATTTCGCGGCCGACCCCGTCGATTTCGAACGCAACAACGTGCTGTATCACTATCCGGTGAACGGCGACCGGCTGGTCATCGGGAAATTCTGCTCGCTGGCCTGCGGCGCGCGGTTCCTCTTCAACAGCGCCAACCATACGCTCAAATCGCTGTCCACCTATCCGTTCCCGATTTTCTGGGGCGAGGAGTGGGGCATCGACAAGTCGGAGGTGGCTTCGGCGTGGGACAACCGGGGCGACATCGTTGTCGGCAATGACGTGTGGATCGGTTACGAAGCGGTCGTGATGGCGGGCGTTACGATCGGTGACGGGGCGATCGTCGCCTCACGGGCCGTTGTGACGCGCGATGTGCCGCCCTATGCCATCGTCGGAGGCGTTCCGGCCAAGGTCATCAAATGCCGCTTCGATCCGGCGACGGTCGAAAGCCTGCTTGCGATAAAATGGTGGGAGTGGCCTGCGGAGACGATCCGCCGGGCTTTGCCCCTGATCCGCGGCGGGAAGGCCGAAGAGCTGGCGCTATTTGCGGAAAATGAAATAGACGGCTAAAACCAGGCAGAGGAATCCCGCGAGGTGGTTCCAGCGCAGGGTGTCGGATTTCATAAAGACCAGCGCGAAGACGGTGAAGACCGAGAGCGATACGACCTCCTGAATCACCTTCAGTTCCCAGATCGAGAACGGACCTCCGAATTCGGCGCTGCCGATGCGGTTGGCGGGGACCTGGAAGCAGTATTCGAACAGCGCGATGCCCCAGCTCAACAGAACGATGACCGTCAGCCCGAAGCGTTCGAGCCGTGATTTGAAGGCGATATGCCCGTACCACGCCAGCGTCATAAAGGCGTTGGAGACGACGAGCAGCAGAACGGTGGCGAGACCCCGAAACATAGGATACAGATTTTTAAACCGCGCAAAAGTAGCAAATTATTCGATATGATCTCCTCCCGGCAGCAAAAATACGCATTGGTGACCGGCGCTTCGTCGGGAATCGGCCGCGAATATGCCGCGCAGCTGGCGGCAAAAGGGTATGATTTGGTAATGGCGGGCAATCGCGACGAAGAGAATCGCGCCGCGGCCCGGGAAATTGCGGCGCGTTACGGCGTGCGCACGCTGCCGCTCTGCATGGACCTTTCGGAACCGGATGCCGCCGTGAAACTCCATGCCGAAACCTCGGCGCGCGGCATCGAAATCGGGGTGCTCGTCTGCAATGCGGGCGTCCTGCTGTTCGGTCCGCTGGCCGCAGCCCCGCCCGAACGCATCGGCCGCATCGTCACGCTCCATTGCACGACGCCCGCGCTGCTGTGCCGTCTCTACGGGGAGGAGATGCGGCGACGGGGCGAGGGGTATATCCTCGTGATGTCGTCGGCGACGGCGTGGATGCCTTATCCGACGATTGCGGCCTACGCCGCGACGAAAAGTTTCCTGCGCACCTTCGCCCGGTCGCTGAATTTCGAGTTCCGCAAATACGGCGTCCGCGTGACGGGTGTTTTCCCGGGAGCGGTCGATACGCCGCTGTACGATCTCGACGCCGCCTGCCGCCGCCGGCTGCTTCGCTGGGGCGTCATGTCTGCGCCGCAGGAGGTGGCGCAACATGGCCTCCGGGCCTTGTTCCGGGGCCGTAGCAGCTGCATTCCGGGTGTTTTCACGAAAATCTGCGTCTGTGTCTGCCGGCTGGTTCCGGCGTGGCTGATGCGGTGCGTGCTGCGTATTCCCGCCGTCGCCCGGCTGTTTTAGGCCAGCAGGGCGCCGATGTCGTCGATGTCGGCGAATGAGTCGATGATCCGGTCGGCCAGTGGTTCGCGCTCCAGCTCTTCGCGCGGCAGGGTGGTCGTGAGGGCCACGATCCGGCCTGCGCCGGCCCGCCTCGCTGCTTCGAATCCCGCTCGCGCATCCTCGAAGATCACGCAGTCGGCGGGCGAAACGCCCAGCGCCGCAGCCGCCGTGAGGTAGATCTCCGGGTCGGGTTTGCAGCGCGACACCATGTCGCCCGAGATCGCCGCATCGAAATAAGGCCGGATCGCACAGCTGTCGAGCACGAAATCTACGTTGGCCTTGCATCCCGACGAACCCACGGCGCACGGAATCCCCGCCGCACGGAGCCGTTCGAGCAACTCCTTCAGCCCTTCCACCGGGCGGATGTCCGGGGCGTATATTTCGCGGTAGATGGCTTCCTTCTCGTCGGCCAGCGCCGCGAGGCCCTTTTCGCGGATCACCTCCTCGGGCATCACCAGCCGCATGATGTCGTCGTTGCCCATGCCGAACCCGTTGGCGAGTTTCTCTCTCCAGTCGGTGACGCCGTAGCGGGCGCAAAAGATTTCGAAGGCCCGGATGTGTACCGGGGAGTTGGCGACCAGCGTGCCGTCCATGTCGAATATAGCTGCTTTCTTCATCGTCGGTTTCGTTTTCAGGGCCTAAAGATAGGCAAAATCCCCGACACGCACGGCTTGCGCCGGTCAGAATTTGAGTTGCAGGCTTAAATTGACGGCGAAGTTCTGAATCTCCTGTCCGGGTTTGGGACCTCGGTGTGTGAGCCGCCAGATGCAGTCCACGCGGAAGAGCCTGAAGATGTTCTCCACGCCGAATCCGGCCTCGACATAGGGGTCCGACACCGAGGTCATGCCCGCGGGGAAGAGAAGGTCGGCCTGCGTTCCGGCCGTCGACCCGTTGTTTTCGCGCGAAAGCGTGCCCCACACGCCCTTGCAGACCAGCACCTCGCGCCATTTCAGCTTTTTGATCAGCGGCAGGCGGCCCAGCAGCACGCCGTTGAAGTGGTGCTCCCAGAACCACGACACCCATGCGTCGGAGGCGAACTCGTAGAAATTCATGCACGAGAAGGCGTAGGGATCGTAGAAATAGGTGCCGTTGCCCTCGTGGAGTTTGAGCAGCTGGTAGGGGACCTTGCCGAAGATGCGCCCGCCCTGCACCGTGATGTCCGAATACCCCACGGGCGGCAGTTCCGGACGGTAGCGGATGCCGCCTTCGAGGCGGTAGTATTCGTAGCTGCCGTGCAGCGCGTCGGGAATCCCCGCCGAGAATCCGAGCGTCAGGATAGGGTAGACCGAACCCATCGACTGCTTGTCGAAGGGCATGCGGTAGACCGTTTCGTTTTTCGAGAGCCGCAGGCCGACGTGCACCGCGGCGTCGGAAACCGAGTTGACGGGCACACCGTCGGGCCGCAGCATCGGCACGTAACGGTTGGCGAAGATGCGCTGCATGCGCGCGCCGGCGAAGGTGCTCACGCCGTGACACCACTCGTGTTCGTAGACCGCCTCGCCGCGGTTGACCATCGAGAGCCGCTGGTCGCCGCGCGAGAGTATCGATGAGAGGATGTTGCTCTCGGTCAGCGCGTTCTGCCCGGCGCCGAGCTGCATCACGTCGTGCCGTGCCGTGAGGGTCAGTTTGCGCGTGAGGTGGCGGTTGAAGGCCACCTCGACGCTGCCGCCGCCCTTCACGTCCTCGTCGCGCGTGCCGTAGGCCACGTAGCCCCCGACGCGCACCGTGCGGCTCACTTCGGTCGTCGTGCGCCCGCCCAGCTGCATGCGGAAGCCTTCCAGCTTGTTGAAGCTGGCCAGTTTGTAGTAGGGACCGATGCCGATGTATTTCGTATTCCAGTAGCCGACGATCACCGTGTTGATGAGGGTGTAGATGTTGCGGTACAGCGGCACGTGCTGCACCGAGTCGACCATCGCGTAGATGCCTTTCTCCTTTTCGCTCAAACTGTAAGGGCGCACCTGCTCCCAGAACTCCTCCTGGCGGTGCCCGGGTTCCTCGTCGCGCACCACGACGTTGTTGTCCATGCGCAGCACCTCGTCGGGGATCGGCTCGCCGATGCGCACGTCGCTGTAAGCCACCTCGCGCGTGCCGATGAACGAGGTGAGTTTCGACGAATCGGCCGTCGAGACGGAGAATTCCGCCGACACGCGGTCGCGGACGCGAAACCAGCGGCCCTTGTCCGCCGGACGGTTCTCGTTGTCGAGCATCAGGTGTCTGATCCAGTTGACGTTCACGCCCTTGGGCATGCGCGCCGAGGCCGACTGGAGGGCGTAGGACGCCGAGTCGATGTTGACCTCTCCGTCGAGCACCGGGGTGGTGAGGCGCTTGGGATGGAAGCGGATTTTGTAGACCTTGCGCCCCTCGGTCACCATGCTGTCCACCAGGAAATAGTTGTAGAACGCGCGTCCCCCGTCGGAGAGCGGGCTGGCGAAGCGCACGTTGAAGATGTCGATGAAGTTGTCGTAGAAATTCACGTCGCCGTGCATGCCTCCCGTGAACTGGGCCGCGGCGAAGTTGTCCTCGACGCCCGAGATGCGGCTGGCGCGGATCACCTCGCGCTTGAATGCCGGACGGCTGCTGCGGTAGAGGTCGGCCGTGGACTCGGAGATCATCGCCGGGAGATAGGCCTGGCCCGTGAGTGCCGAGGTGTCGACGTAATCGAAGACGAACCCGAAGTTGCGCTGGAGACGGCGGCTCCGGAACTGCGGCCTGATGTTCGTGAGGTCCAGTTCCATCTTGGTGTAGGTGCGGCAGCTGTACGTGTCGTACCGCTCGGGGTCGTTCAGCGGCTTGTTGCGGATCACGCCGTCGAGAATGGGGTAGGCGGGGTTTTCGCCGGGGGTGATGACCACCTGCCCGATGCCGAACTCCACGGCTTCGAGGGCGAAATCCACGTGGTTGAAGGTCCCGGGCGTCAGCGGCAGGGTCCGTGTGGCGTAACCGACCATCGAGGCCTGCACGCGGCTCACGGTGTCGCGGGTTTCGAGGGCGTAGATTCCCTGCTCGTCGGTGGTGATTCCCGTCGTGGTTCCGGGGAATACGACGCTGACGAATTGCAGGGGCTTTCCGTCCGCGGCGTCGGTCACCTGCCCGCGCACGCGCGTGGTCTGCGCCGAAGCGCCTGCGGCCCAGAGAAGTCCTGCCAGAAATATGAGTGTCCGTTGCGCCATGATCGGGCAAATGTAGCAAAAATGCACACATTCGGGTAATTTAAACTACCTTTGCGGCAGATAAGAAGATAAAGGGAACAATATGGCACATCCCAAAGTCGAAAAGACGAATGCCGCGCGGCTGCTCGACCGCGCGAAGATCGCATACGAACTGGTTCCGTACCGGGTGGACGAAGAGCACCTCGCCGCGACGCACGTCGCCGAACAGCTGGGCGAGGATATAGCGACCGTTTTCAAGACCCTCGTTCTGAAGGGCGACCGCACGGGCTATTTCGTCTGCGTCGTGCCCGGCGACCACGAAGTGGACCTGAAAGCCGCGGCGAAGATCTCCGCCAACAAGAAGGCCGATCTGATTCCGATGAAGGAGCTGCTGCCCGTGACGGGCTACATCCGCGGGGGCTGTTCGCCGATCGGCATGAAAAAGGCCTTTCCGACCTACATCCACGCCACGGCTGCCGGCCTGCCTTTCATCTATGTCAGTGCGGGGGTGCGGGGTCTGCAACTCAAGGTCGCCCCTTCGGACCTGGCGGCCTGCGTCCGGGCGACGTTCGCCGAGATCAGCCGCAAAGGGTAGGTTTGATAAATACGGAGTTTTTCGTGGTTTTTTCTGAACGGAGTTATCGCATCTGCTTCCCGCCGCCACAAGCGGAGACTGATCCCGACTCGATGCCGCAGCCGTGAAACGCAGGGCGGCCTAAAAGCGCGAGCGGAGGGGGCGGTTTGTTTACAAACCCGCGAATAGTCGCCCGGAGCCAGCGTTAGGCCGCCCAAAGTAGGCGAAGGCATCTGTCGGAGAGTTTTTGGTACTTTTTGCGATCAAAAAGTACATAAGCACCGGATCGTGAAACGATCCGAAAATATGCGTCTACCGCCCGGTATACATTTCCTGATAGTACCGCTCGTATTCCCCCGAGGTGATGTCGTCCATCCACTCCTGGTTGGCGAGGTACCACCGCACGGTCTTCTCGATGCCCTCCTCGAATTGCAGCGAAGGTTCCCAGCCCAGCTCCTCCTTGAGTTTGCGCGAGTCGATGGCGTAGCGCAGGTCGTGCCCGGCCCGGTCGGTGACGTAGGTGATCAGCTTCTCCGAAGCCCCTTCGGGCCGTCCCAGCAGGCGGTCCACCGTCCGGATGATCACCCGGATCAGGTCGATGTTCCGCCACTCGTTGAAACCGCCGATGTTGTACGTCTCGCCGTCGCGTCCCCGGTGGAATATCGTGTCGATGGCCCGGGCGTGGTCCTCGACGTAGAGCCAGTCGCGGACGTTTTCGCCCCGGCCGTAGACCGGCAGCGGCTTTTCGTGGCGGATGTTGTTGATGAACAGCGGTATGAGCTTCTCGGGAAACTGATAAGGCCCGTAGTTGTTCGAACAGTTCGTCACCACGGCCGGGAATCCGTACGTGTCGTGGAACGCCCGTACGAAATGGTCCGACGAGGCTTTCGACGCCGAGTAGGGCGAGTGGGGGTCGTAGCGGGTCTGCTCGGTGAAGAGCGTCCCGTCGAACGGCAGCGCCCCGTAGACCTCGTCGGTCGAGATGTGGTGGAAGCGTCTGCCTTCCCATGCGCCGTTCCAATGCTCCCGTGCGGCCTGCAACAGCGTCAGCGTCCCCATCACGTTGGTCCGCGCGAAAGTGAACGGATCGCGGATCGAGCGGTCGACGTGGCTTTCGGCCGCGAGATGGATCACCCCGTCTATGTCGTACTCCGCGAAGAGGCTGCGCATGGCGTCGTAGTCGCAGATGTCGCCTTTGACGAACGTGTAGTTCGGACGGTTCTCGACGTCCCGCAGGTTCGCGAGGTTGCCGGCGTAGGTCAGGCGGTCGAGGTTTATGATCCGATAGTCGGGGTATTTCCCGACGAACAGCCGCACGACGTGCGAGCCGATGAATCCGGCGCCGCCGGTGATCAGGATATTGCGTTTCATCGCAGCATGTTTTTCAGACAGTAGAGCATCGACTCCCGCCAGTGGGGGATTTCCAGCCCGAACGTCTCTTTGATTTTGCTTTTGTCCAGCACCGAGTAGGCCGGGCGGGCGGCCTTGGTCGGGAATTCCGCCGTGCGGCAGGGGCGGATGCGGCATTTGTCGTGCCCGGCGGCGGCGGCGATCTCCGCGGCGAAGTCGTACCACGACGCCACGCCCTCGTTCGAGAAGTGGTAGAGGCCCTCGTTCCCGGCGAAATAGCCGCCTTCGACGATCGAGAAGATCGTCATGGCCAGGTCCCCGGCGTAGGTCGGGGTCCCCGCCTGATCGAAGACCACGTTCAGACGCTCCTTTTCGGCCGTCAGCCGGAGCATCGTTTTCAGGAAGTTGTTCCCGTATTCGGAATAGAGCCACGCCGTGCGGAAGGTCAGGTATTTGCACCCCGACTCCGCGACGGCCCGCTCCCCGGCGAGTTTCGTGCGCCCGTAGACGCCCAGCGGTGCGGTCGGGGCGTCTTCCGTGTAGGGCAGGTGTGCCGTGCCGTCGAAGACGTAGTCCGTCGAGACGTGGATCAGCGTCGCGCCGTTCGCCTCCGCGGCCCGGGCGAGGTTCTCCGCCGCCCCGCGGTTCAGCCGGTCGGCCGCCTCCTCGTCCTCCTCGGCGCGCTCCACGTTGGTGTAGGCCGCGCAGTTCACGATCACTTCGGCGCGGGTCTGCGCCACGGCCTGCCGGACGGCCCCGGCGTCGGTGACGTCGAGTTCCGCCACGTCGGTAAAGGTGTAGTTGTTGGGCGACACGGCGCTCAACCGCTGCATTTCACGGCCCAACTGGCCGTTGGCGCCCGTTACGAGTATGTTCATGGTCTGTCGTATTCGAAAAGTTCCGGTGCGTCGGCCAGCTTCGGGTGCCGGCGGTCTTTCTCCGAGAGGAGTATTTCGCCGGCCGGAAGCCGCCAGTCGATCGCGAGCGCGGGGTCGTCCCACGCGATGCCGCCCTCGCTGCCGGGGGCGTAGTAGTTGTCGCATTTGTATTGGAAGACGGCCTCGTCGCTCAACACGGCGAATCCGTGGGCGAATCCGCGGGGGATGAACAGCTGCTGCTTGTTCTCTCCGTCGAGCAGCGCGGCGACGTGCCGTCCGAAGGTCGGCGACCCGCGGCGGATGTCCACCGCCACGTCGAGCACGCGGCCCCTGACCACGCTCACCAGCTTCGCCTGGGCGTATTCCCCCTTCTGGAAATGCAGGCCCCGGACCACTCCGTAGCGCGATTTCGACTCGTTGTCCTGCACGAACCGCACCGGCCCGACCAGTTCGTCGAACCGCCGCTGCGAGAAACGCTCCATAAAATAACCCCTTGCGTCCCCGAACACCTCCGGTTCGAGAAGCACCACGCCGGGGATCTCCGTTTTTATCGCTTTCATCGTTTCGATTCTTCGATTACCTTCAACAGATACCGTCCGTACTGGTTCTTGAGCATCTGCCCGGCCAGTGCGCGCATCTTCTCCTCCGTGATCCAGCCGTTGCGGTAGGCGATGCCTTCGAGGCAGGCGATTTTCAGTCCCTGCCGCTTCTCGATCACCTCCACGAAGATCGAGGCTTCGGCCAGCGAGTCGTGCGTGCCCGTGTCGAGCCATGCGAATCCCCGCTGGAGGGTCTGCACTTTCAACGCTCCGCCGGCGAGAAACGCCTGGTTCACCGAGGTGATCTCCAGTTCGCCGCGCGCCGAGGGACGGATGGATTTGGCCACCTCCACGACCTTGTTGGGGTAGAAGTACAGCCCCACCACGGCGTAGTTCGACTTCGGATGCGCAGGCTTCTCCTCGATCGAGAGGCAGTTGCCCGCGGCGTCGAACTCCGCGACGCCGTACCGCTCGGGGTCCTCGACCCGGTAGCCGAAGATCGTCGCCTTGCCCGCTTCCTCCGCGCTGCGCACGGCCTCCCGGAGCATGCCCGTGAAGCCCGCTCCGTGGAAGATATTGTCGCCCAGCACCAGACAGACCGAATCGCCGCCGATGAACTCCTCGCCGATCAGAAACGCCTGCGCCAGCCCGTCGGGCGAGGGCTGTTCGGCGTACTCGATGCTTACGCCGTAGTCCGAGCCGTCGCCCAGCAGCCGCCGGAATCCCGGGAGGTCGGCCGGCGTCGAGATCACGAGTATCTCGCGGATGCCGGCCAGCATCAACGCCGAAATCGGATAATAAATCATGGGCTTGTCATAAATGGGCAGCAGTTGCTTGCTCACACCTTTCGTGATGGGATACAGGCGCGTGCCCGAGCCTCCGGCTAATACGATACCTTTCATTTTCTTGCGTCGTTGACGTCGCCCGCGGGCCTTTTCTCCGGGTCTTCGGGCGGATAATTTCGATCGAAGGTACGGTTTTTTTGCGAAAATCCGATCTCCGTGCCTGTTTTTTTGCAAAGTATCGCTATCTTTACCGGGACTAATTCAAACCATAGACAGTATGATTCTCGACGATAAACTTCTGGACGAAGTGACCGCCCGGGCGAAGACGAGCGAACGCCTGCGGATGAATTTCAACCTTCACGACTCGCTCGACGCCAAGGCCCAGCGTCTGCTCAACGCCCTGGAGCCGGGCACGGTGCTGCCCGTGCACCGCCATCCCCACACGGATGAAACCTATGTCATCCTGCGCGGCCGCTTCGACGTGATTTTCTGCGACGAGCACGGCCGCCAGACGCAGCGTTTCGCGCTCGACCCGCTGAAAGGCGTCTACGGCATCCACGTCCCCAAAGGGCAGTGGCACACGCTGGAGGTTCTCGAAAGCGGCACGGTGCTGTTCGAGGTCAAGGACGGTCCCTATGCGCCGTTGGCGCCGGAGGACATGGTGCGATGACGCGGGCTGCCGAACGACTGTTCGCCCTCGTGCGGGCGACGCTGCGCAACCGTATGGACGACGCATCGCTGTTCGAGGGGACCGACGCGGCGCAGTGGCGTGAAATCTACGACCTCTCCTCGGTGCAGGGCGTGCTGGCCCAGGCGTGGGACGGGATGCAGCTCCTGCCCGAAGCGATGCGGCCGCCCAGGGCGCTGCGCCTGCAATGGGCCGTCAACGTCGAACGGATCGAAAAGGTCTACCGCCGGCAGGAGCGGGCCATCGCCCGCCTCGCGGCGTTCTACCGCGAGCATGCGATCCCGATGATGCTGCTCAAGGGCTACGGCTTGAGCCTTTTCTATCCCGTTCCGGAACACCGTCCCTGCGGGGACATCGACATCTGGCTTTTCGGGCGTCAGCCCGAGGCCGACAAGCTGGTCGCCCGGGAGTGGGGCGTTCCGGTCGACGTGCACAAGGAGCACCACACGACGTTCGACGTCGACGGCATCATGGTCGAGAACCATTACGACTTTGTCAATAAGGAGACGCACGCCTCCAACGCGCGTCTCGAACGGCTGTTCAAGCAGTATGCCGCGCAGCCCGGCGAGTCGGTCGCCGTTGCGGGCGTAGCCGTCTACCTGCCTTCGGAGCAGCTCAACGCCCTGTTCCTGCTGCGCCATGCCGCCGTGCATTTCGCGGCGATCAACATCGGCCTGCGGCATGTTCTGGACTGGTGCGTCTTCGTCGCGCACTGCCACGACCGGATCGACTGGCCGGCTCTGTACGCCGTGGCCCGGGAGACCCGGATGGTCGGGTTCCTGAACTGCCTCAACGCCCTCTGCGTCGACTGCCTGGGGCTGGAGGCCCCGTCGCTCCCGGATTTCGAACGCGACGCCGAACTCGAAAAGCGGGTGCTGGACGAAATCCTCTCCCCGGCGTTCTCCGGCGAGCAGCCCGAAGGGTTGCTGCGCGTGGTCCGGTTCAAGACCCGCCGCTGGTGGGCGAACCGCTGGAAACACCGGCTGGTCTTCGACGAGGGTCTTGCCGGCGCCTTCGTGCATTCGGCCTGGGCGCACCTGAAACGTCCCCGATCCATCGCACACTGACGGGAGCCGGCTTATGCCGGCTCTTCCGTTTTACCGCATAACCCGATCGCATGATGAAGAAAAAGAGCCACCCGGAATTCGTGCGTGCCCTGAAGGCGCGGAATCTCAAAATCACGGTCGTCGGAACATACGAAAACTGCCTCTCCCGGGTTGCCGTAAGATGCGACGTATGCGGTTGGGAGTGGGCGCCGGTCGGGGGCAGCCTGTTGCGCGGCCACGGTTGTCCCAAGTGCGCGGGAACCATGCGGAAATCCCACGCGGAGTTCGTGGAGGAGCTAAAATCCAGAAGGGATGACGTGATCATCGTCGGCCCGTATGTGAAAGCGCTCGAAAAGACCCGGTTCCGGTTCCTGAAATGCGGACACGAATGGGACGTGACCCCTGCGCATATACTTAACGGCCGGGGATGTCCGCTGTGCGCGCATTCCCGCCGGGGCGCGTCCCAGCGGCTGACGATGGAGCGTTTTTTGAAACGCCTCCATAAAATCGACCGGAATCTCGTCGTCCGGGAGGGCGGGAAATATGTAAACTATACGACGCCGATCCCTCTCCGCTGCAACGCCTGCAAATACGAGTACGAAGTAAAGCCGAGCGATGTTCTGCACGGCGGCGGCTGTCCGAACTGCCACAGGGCATGCACTTCCTTTCCGGAACAGTTTATCCGCCACGCCTTTGTCCGCATGCTCGGCGAATCGGAAGTCCTGTCGCGGGACAAGACTGCGGCAGGTGTCGAACTGGACGTCTGCATTCCCGCCTTGAGGGCGGCCGTGGAACCCGGTTCGTGGTACTGGCACCGGAATCTGGTGGAGAGGGATCGGGAAAAGCGCCTGCTGTGCGAAAGGAAAGGCATCCGGCTGATAACCGTATATGACCATTATGATGAAACGGCCGTTCCTTTCGACGACTGCCTGGTGACTCCCTGCGACCTTGCCTCCCGCCGGAATATGGACAAGCTGGTTGCGGTGACGAAAACCCTCCTCGGGGCGTTCGGGCTGGATTCGAACCTCGCCGCGGGCGAATGGGAGACGATCCGGAGGAGGGCCGAACTGGATTCGCGGCGGATGACCACCGAAGAATTCCGGGCGGAGCTGGCCGGGATCAATGATAAAATCGAGGTTATCGGCGAATACACGAGGGCCTCTGATAAAATCAGGGTGCGGTGCAAGGTCTGCAATCACGAGTGGTCCGTTGCGCCCACGACCCTGCGCCGGGGTTCGGGATGCGCCAGCTGTGCCGGCAGGTTGAAACTCTCGCATGAACGGTTCGTCGAAAGATTGAACCTGTTGCATCCGGAGATCGTCCCTCTGACCGAGTATGTCAACAGCCAGACCCGCATGACATTCGAGTGCAGGGCCTGCGGCCATGTATGGTCGGCGCAGGCGTATAGCCTCATCGCGAAATCCCGCTCTTCCGGCTGCCGGAAATGCTCCGTTAGGGCGATGCTGCGACGACGAAGCCAGAAGGTAAGGTGCATCACCACCGGTGAGGTGTTCGACACGCTTCGGGAAGCCGCCGCCAAATACGGCGTCAGCCGCTCGGCGATCAGCCAGTGTTGCAGCGAGCCTCCGAAACTCAAACGTGCCGGCGGCCGGGAGTGGGAATACGTCGACCTGCTTTCCGGAGAGCGTTGACCTGACGCGGCCGATGCGCGGGAACCGGCCGGATAAAACCGGTCTCTCCTTCCCGAAAACGAAAAAAGGAAGGCCTCGACCTTCCTTTCTCTGGTGATCCCGCTGGGGCTCGAACCCAGGACCCCAACATTAAAAGTGTTGTGCTCTACCAGCTGAGCTACGGAATCTCCGTGTGCCAAAATGAGAATCGTTTCCGTTTTGGTGGTGCAAATGTACGGATTTATTTTTAAAATCCAATACCCGGCCTGCAAATTTTGCGCAAAAGTGTGTTTTTTGCCTTTCCGGCTGCCGGATGCCGCCTGCAGGCGATAGGCGTCCGGGCATCTTCCGGCGGTTTCGGCCGGCCGGGATCGTGAAATTTGGCGTGCGGATTTTGTTTTGCCGAAATAAAAGGATATTTTTGTAGGCGTTAAGATGAAATCTAACTTTTAAAACCGAATAATTCTATGTGTAAAGCGCTGATAATCGGAGCCGGCGGCGTCGGAACGGTGGTGACGCAGAAAATCGCGGCCAATCCCGTCTTCACGGACGTGATGCTGGCCAGCCGTACCAAATCCAAATGCGACGCCGTTGCGGCCGCCATCGGCGGCAACCGCGTGAAGACCGCCGAGGTCGACGCCGACAGCGTGCCGCAGCTGTGCGAACTGTTCCGCGCGTTCAAACCCGACATCGTGGTCAACGTGGCGCTTCCGTACCAGGATCTCACGATCATGGACGCCTGCCTCGAATGCGGCTGCAACTACCTCGACACGGCCAACTACGAACCCAAGGACGAGGCCCATTTCGAATATTCGTGGCAGTGGGCCTACCAGGATCGTTTCAAGGCCGCCGGGCTCACGGCGATCCTCGGCTGCGGTTTCGACCCGGGCGTGACGGCCATCTTCACGGCCTATGCCGCCAAGCACCATTTCGATGAAATCCACTACCTCGACATCGTCGACTGCAACGCCGGCAACCACGGCATGGCTTTCGCCACGAACTTCAACCCCGAGATCAACATCCGCGAGGTGACCCAGAAAGGGCGTTATTACGAGAACGGAGAGTGGGTGGTGACCGAGCCGCACGAGATCCACAAGCCGCTCAATTATCCGGGCATCGGCGAGCGCGAGTCGTACGTCATCTACCACGAGGAGCTGGAGTCGCTCGTGAAGAACTATCCCACGATCCGGCGTGCGCGCTTCTGGATGACCTTCGGTCAGGAGTACCTGACGCACCTGCGCGTGATCCAGAACATCGGCATGGCGCGTATCGACCCGATCATCTACAACGGGGTCGAGATCGTCCCGATCCAGTTCCTCAAGGCGGTTCTTCCCGATCCCAAGTCGCTGGGCGCCAACTATCACGGCCAGACCTCGATCGGCTGCCGCATCAAGGGCCTGAAGGACGGCAAGGAGCGCACCTACTATATTTATAACAACTGCGACCACGAACAAGCCTTCAAGGAGACCGGCACGCAGGCCGTGTCGTTCACCACGGGCGTTCCGGCGGCTTTGGGCGCTTCGATGTGGGCCAAGGGCCTCTGGCGCGGCGCTGGCGTGTTCAACGTCGAGGAGTTCGATCCCGATCCGTTCCTCGCCGAGCTGGGCGAGCAGGGCCTGCCGTGGCACGAGCTGTTCGATGTGAATCTCGAAGTGTAGGTTTTTGAAGATTGCGGCGCAGATGCCGCACATCCCTCAAAATCCCCGGATGGATAGTGCCGAAGTACGTCCCATCCGGGGATTTTTCACGATGCACGACAGATGCACCGCACCGATCGAAAACCGCAGAGGGATTTTCCGCTCCTCCAAAATCAAAACTGTCGTATCGTTTTCCGCAGAACCGCTTTTCCCGAAATGCCCCTGCCGGCGACCGGCTCCGATGCTTATTTCCGGACCGGGTTTCGCAAGCGATAAGTATAAATGCGTATTTTCCCGAAAACCAAGCCTGCGCAGCGTGGTTTTCAGGAGGTTTTTGCTACTTTTGCAACTGTTTTGGACGTTTTCGTTGAGCGAGGGCAGAGCCGGGCTTGCCCGGATTATGCCGAGCGGAGAAAACGAAGGATGAAATCCAACTAAAAACAATTCGATGATTGACTTTCTGAAACTGCCTTCACCGTGCTACGTCCTCGACGAGGAGCTGCTGGACCGGAACCTGGCGACTGTCGACCGTGTGCGCCGGGAATCGGGCGCCGAAATTATCGTCGCCTTGAAGGCCTGCGCCATGTGGAGCATTTTTCCCGAGCTGGCGAAGCATTCCGACGGTGCGACTGCAAGTTCCGCCGCCGAGGCGCGTCTCGTTTTCGAGGAGTTCGGGCGTCCCGCCCACACCTACGCCCCGGTCTACACGGACTCCAATATCGACGAAATCCTCAATTGCAGCGATCATATCACGTTCAATTCGCTGTCGCAGTTCCGCCGCTTCGGCCAGAAAGCCCTTATCAACGGCATTTCCTGCGGCCTGCGGATCAACCCGCAGTATTCGCCCGTCGAGACGGACCTCTACAACCCCTGCGTCCCCGGCTCGCGGCTGGGCGTCACGGCCGAACAGCTGGCGGCGCACGGCGGACTTCCGGCGGGTGTCGAGGGGCTGCATTTCCACGTCCTCTGCGAATCGCGCCCGGAGCATCTGCAAAAGGCGCTGGAGGCCGTCGAGACGCATTTCGGAGCGTATCTCGACCGGATCAAATGGCTCAACATGGGCGGCGGCCACCTGATGACGGCCTCGTGGTATGACTGCGACCGCCTGATCGCCCTGCTGAAGGCGTTCAGATCCCGCCATCCGAACCTGCGGCTGATCCTCGAACCCGGCAGCGCCTTCACGTGGCGCACGGGCTTTCTGGTTTCGACCGTCGAGGACATCGTGGAGAACGGCGGGGTGACGACGGCGATGCTCGACGTGTCGTTCGCCTGCCACATGCCCGACTGCCTCGAAATGCCCTACAAACCCGCCGTCATCGGAGCGCATGAACCTGCCGACGGCGAAAAGCGCTGGCGCATGGGCGGCACGAGCTGCCTTGCGGGCGACTACTGCGGTGACTGGGCTTTCGACCGCGAGCTGAAGGTGGGGGAGCGCGTCGTCTTCGAGGACATGATCCACTACACGATGGTCAAGACCACGATGTTCAACGGCGTACACCATCCAGCCATCGTCATCGCGCGCCGCGACGGCCGCACCGACGTCATTCGCGAATTCGGCTACGAGGACTTCCGGAACCGCATGTCATAGACAATATTGAATTCAGATATACGAAACCTCTTCATGGAAAATTTCACACCTACCCCCTACACGTTGGAATGCGTCGCCACGGGCCGCGAATTCGAAGACGCCGGCTGGATGCTTGCCGACCCGCAGTGCAAGGAGCCTTCGCTCGTGCGCACCAAATACGCCCGCAAACAGATCGACGTGAAACCCGCCGACTGGGGCCTGTACCGTTTCTCGGACTGGATGCCCGTGCGGCGTATCCTCAAAGGTTCGTCGGCTCCCGTGACCTATAAGAGCAAGGGCCTCGCCGCGCACCTCGGGCTGGAAAACCTCTGGATCACCTTCAACGGCTGGTATCCGGCCATCGGGGCCACGATGTCGACCTGCTCGTTCAAGGAGACCGAGGCCTATTCGGTCTGCGGCCGCGCCGCTGCCGACGAACGGCGCGTGCTGGTGGTGGCTTCGGCCGGAAACACTGCCCGGGCCTTCGCCAAGGTCTGCTCGGACAATAACATCAGGCTGCTGCTCTCGGTTCCCTACGACAATATCGGTGCGCTGTGGTTCGACCAGCCGCTGAATCCCTGCGTGAAACTCATTTCGTGCGAGAAGGGCGGCGACTATTTCGACGCCATCCATTTGAGCGACATCGCGCTGAAAAGCCCCGGCTTCTACGCCGAGGGCGGCGCCAAGAACGTCGCGCGCCGCGACGGCATGGCCTGCACGGTCCTTTCGGCCGTGACGACCATCGGCCGCATTCCCGACTACTATTTCCAGGCCGTGGGCAGCGGCACGGGCGCCATTGCCGCCTGGGAGGCCAACATGCGTCTGGTGGAGGACGGCCGCTTCGGGCGGAATACGATGAAACTGATGGTGGCGCAGAACGCCCCGTTCGTCCCGATGTACGACGCCTGGCAGGCGGCATCGCGCAAGCTGCTGCCTTACGACGACGACAAGGCGCGCCGTGACGCGGAGATCATCGACGCCAAGGTGCTTTCGAACCGCCGTCCGCCTTACAGCGTCACGGGCGGTCTTTTCGATGCGCTGAAAGCCACCGGCGGCGAGGTTTTCGTGGCCACGAACGCCATGGCGCGCAAGGCCCGCAAGCTGTTCCACGAACTCGAAGGCGTCGACATCTATTCGGCGGCGGGCGTTGCGCTGGCGTCGCTCGTCAATGCCGTGAACGCGGGTAAAATCGAGAAGGACGCCACCGTCATGCTCAATGTCACGGGTGGCGGCGAGGAGCACTTCAAGGAGGGCAAGGAGCTGTGGTATCTCAAGCCGAGCCACGTCTTCCCGCTCGAACCCGACGAGGCGGATGTGGTGGAGAAAGTCGAAGCGCTGTTCAACTGAATGACAGCGGGTTGACCGATTGCTTCAGTGCGATTTACACAAACGGGCCTGTGTAGCCCGTTTTTTTGTTACCTTTGCGCGTCCGAACCGGGGATCAGCAGCCGGACCCGGTTGGGACGTTTTTTCACTTTTAACCCAAATTTCAAACAAATGGAAAACATCCAAACAAAGCAGTACCCCTGCTTCAAGCGTTGGAGTCGCAAAAACTGGTCGGTTTTTGCCAGCCTCCACCGTTATGTGACTATCGGGGTCCTCTCTGTCGGGATGTCGATCCTGCTGCTTGCGACGCAAGGTGCGTCCGCGCAGACTGCCGACACGACCGCTGTCCTCAAGACATTGCGGATACGGGAAGTCGGCGTCACCGGGAGTCAGACGGCTCCCGCGCGCAACGCCCAGTCGCACACCCCGCTTTTCGACCGGAAAGCCCAGGCCCCGGCGCCTGTCCAGACTCTGGAAGCCGCCCTGCGCCTTGCTCCTTCGGTCGATGTCCGCGAACGCGGAGGCAAGGGAACGCAGGCCGACATCTTCATCCGGGGAGGCTCTTTCGACCAGACCATGGTCCTTCTCAACGGCATTGATTTCACCGATGCCCGCACCGGGCATCAGTCCCACGCGCTGCCCGTCGACCTCGACTGCATTTCGGCCGTCGAACTGATCGACGGCGTTCCGGGCGTCGGAGCCTACGCCGGTGCGGTGAACATCCGCACCGCGCCGCTGCGGCCCACCTACCTGCGTCTCGAAGCCTCGGGCGGCCAGTACGGCTATGGCTACGGGAATCTTTCGGGCGCGGTGAGTGCGGGACGCTTCTCGGTGCTCGGCGCGGCTTCGTACCGCCGCAGCGACGGCTACCGGCACAATACCGATTTCTCCAACTACAACGCATTCGTACGGGCGACCTACGACGGCGGGCGGGCCGGGTTCTTCGACTTGCAGGCCGGGTGGCAGGACCGCGATTTCGGCTCCAACGGTTTCTATGCGGCCTACAATCCCGACCAGTGGGAGCATACCGCCACGGCCCTGGGGTCGCTGCGGTGGCTGAAAACCGCAGGCCGCTTTTCGCTGGGGGCCGCCGCGAGCTACCGCAAGAACTTCGACCGCTACGACTGGACGCGCGGCACGGCGATGAACCGCCACAACACGGACAATGTCGGAGCGAAGCTCTGGGCCGACTGCGACTGGGCGGCGGGTGTTACCACTGTGGGCGGAGACTATGCTTTCAACCACATTTACAGCACCAATCTCGGTGACAAGCTCTCGGTTCCCGAAGGCCATTACACCCATGCCAAGGCGCGCCACACGGGCAACCTGTGGCTGCGGCACGCCAAGCGGTGGCGGCATTTCGACGCGGCGGCTTCGGCGGGCGTGAGCCTCACGCCCTACGGCACTTCGGCCCTGTGGAGCCTTTCGGCGGGCTATGCCCCCGTGGCCGGGCTGCGCCTCGAAGCCGGGGCGTGGCAGTCGATGCGCCTGCCGACCTTCACGGACCTCTACTACACCTCCCCGGCGCAGATCAACAACCTCGATCTTACGCCGGAACACGCAGTCACATACCGACTTGGTGTGGATTACCTCAAGCGTAGCTGGAACCTTTCGGCGCAAGCCTATTACCGCTCCGGGCGCGACATCATCGACTGGGTCTGGCGCGAGGACATGGGCAGCAAGTGGCATTCCGAACAGACGAGCAGCCTCGATACCTTCGGGATTGAACTCGCGGGCGGCTATACGGTTTCGGAAGGCTTCCTGCGCCGCGTGACGCTCTCGTACGGCTACATCACGACCGACCGGAACGCGGACGTCATCGCCAAAAGCGCGATGGATTTCATGCGTCACAAGGCGGCATTGGCCGTGGAGGTGCATTTCCTGCGGCGGATGTCGCTTGCGCTGACCGGCTCGGTCTACGACCGCAACGGCAGCTATACGCATTACCCCGAACCGGGCAACGCCTCCCTTAACGAAGAACGCGACTACAAGCCCTATTTCCTGCTCGACGGACGTCTCCAGTGGGAGAAGGGCATCTGCCGCCTCTACGTCGACGCCACGAACATCACCGACACGCGCTACTGCGACATCGGCGGAATCCGCCTGCCGGGTTTCTGGTGTACGGGCGGGGTGACGCTGACCATCGGCAAATAACCTCTCTTTTCCGGGACCGGGGCGCTTCCGCCCCCGGATTTCGGTCCGGCTGCAATCCTGGCCCGGTGCACAAATGCACCGGGCCTTTCTGTTTTTCGCAAAAAGCCGCCTGTTTTGTTATGGTTTTTTCGGATTTCTCCCGATTATTATTTATCTTTGAAGTATAAGAATTTAAATGCGACGATCCTATGTCCCAAAGAATCATTGAATGCGTTCCCAATTTCAGCGAGGGGCGCGATAAGGCCGTGATCCGGCAAATCACCGCGGCCATCGAGGCCTCCGGGGGCGTCAAACTGCTCGACGTGGACCCCGGCGAGGCGACCAACCGCACGGTCGTGACCTTCGTCGGCGAACCCGAAGCGGTCGTCGAGGCCGCTTTTGCCGGGGTGAAGCGGGCGGCCGAACTGATCGACATGCGCCGCCACAAGGGGGCGCATCCCCGCATGGGGGCCACCGACGTGCTGCCGCTGATACCGATTGCGGGCGTCACGCTTGCGGAGTGCGCCGAACTGGCGCGCGCGCTGGCCCGGCGTATCGCCGACGAACTGCGCATCCCGACCTATTGCTACGAGGCCGCGGCCTTTGCGCCCGAACGGAAAAACCTCGCCGTGTGCCGCGCCGGGGAGTATGAGGCCCTGCCCGAGAAACTGGCGCACACGGCATCCGCGCCCGATTTCGGGGCGCGTCCCTTCGACGAGGGGGTTGCCCGCACGGGAGCCACGACCGTCGGGGCGCGCGACTTCCTGATCGCCGTGAATTTCAACCTGAACACCACCTCCACGCGCCGCGCCAACGCCATCGCCTTCGACGTGCGCGAAAAGGGACGTCCCGTCCGCGAGGGCAACCCCATCACGGGCAGGGTGGTGAAGGATGCCGCGGGAAATCCCGTGATGCAGCCCGGAACGCTTCCGGCCACGAAGGCCATCGGCTGGTTCATCGAGGAGTACGGCGTCGCGCAGGTCTCGATGAACATCACCGACATCTCCCGGACGCCGCTCCACGCGGCTTTCGACGAGGTGTGCCGCAAGGCCGACGCCCGCGGCGTGCGCGTCACGGGGACCGAAATCGTGGGGCTGGTTCCGAAACGGGCTTTGGTCGAAGCCGGCAAATACTTCCTCCGCAAGCAGCGTCGCTCGACGGGCGTCGCCGAGGAGGAAATCGTCCGCATCGCCGTCAAGTCGATGGGATTGGACGACCTGAAGCCGTTCGATCCTGCCGAGAAGGTGATCGAGTACCTGCTTGAAGCGGAGGTTCCGAAGAAGCGGCTTATCGACATGACCTGCAAGGCGTTCGCCGAAGAGACGGCGAGCGAATCTCCCGCTCCGGGCGGCGGCTCGATCGCGGCCTACATGGGCGCGCTGGGCGCGGCCCTCGGGACGATGGTCGCCAACCTCTCGTCGCACAAGGCGGGGTGGGACGACCGCTGGGAGGAGTTTTCCGACTGGGCCGAACGGGGGCAGGCCGTTCTTGCGGAGCTTCTGCACCTCGTGGACGAGGACACGGCGGCGTTCAACCGCATCATGGCGGTTTTCGCCATGCCCAAGTCGACCGACGAGGAGAAGGCGGCGCGCAGCGCCGCGTTGCAGGAGGCGACGCTCTATGCCACGGAGGTTCCTCTGCGGACGATGAAGGCCGCCTCGCGGGTTTTTGAAATCGTGCGCGCCATGGCCTCGGAGGGCAACCCCAATTCGGTCTCCGACGCCGGCGTGGGTGCGCTGGCGGCCCGCAGCGCGGTGCTGGGGGCGTGCCTCAATGTGAAGATCAACGCCGCGGGGCTGAAAGACCGTGCCGTGGCCGATGCGTTGATCGCCGAGGCCGATGCGCTGGCCGCCGAAGCCGTGCGTCTCGAAGCGGAGGTCTTGCAGATCGTCGAATCTAAAATCGGATAATATGACACGCGAAGAGTTTCAGAACGACATTCGCGCGGGCATTCCCGACCGACTGCCCGCCGCAAAACCCTATGACAAACGGATCAACCATGCGCCCAAACGCAAGGACATCCTTTCGGACGAGGAGAAAACGCTGGCTCTGAAAAACGCCCTGCGCTATTTTCCGGTCAGGCACCACGCCGTGCTGGCGAAGGAGTTCGCCGAGGAGCTGCGCCGCTACGGCCGTATCTATATGTACCGCCTGCGTCCCGACTACGAGATGCACGCGCGTCCGATCGGCGAATATCCCGCCCGCTGCCGGCAGGCGGCGGCCATCATGCTGATGATTCAGAACAACCTCGACCCGCGGGTCGCCCAGCATCCCCACGAGCTGATCACCTACGGCGGCAACGGCGCCGTGTTCCAGAACTGGGCGCAGTACCGCCTTGCGATGCAGTATCTTTCGGAAATGACTGAAAATCAAACCTTGGTCATGTATTCCGGGCATCCGCTGGGGCTGTTCCCGTCGCATCCCGACGCCCCGCGCGTGGTGGTTACGAACGGCATGGTGATTCCCAACTACTCGAAGCCCGACGACTGGGAGCGGCTCAACGCCCTCGGGGTGTCGCAGTACGGGCAGATGACCGCCGGATCGTACATGTATATCGGGCCGCAGGGCATCGTCCACGGCACGACGATCACGGTGATGAACGCCGCGCGCAAACGCTTCACGGCCGGCCGCACCGATACGCGCGGGATGCTGTTCGTCTCGTCGGGTCTCGGCGGCATGTCGGGAGCGCAGCCCAAGGCGGGCAATATTTCGGGCGTGGTGTCGGTCGTCGCCGAGATCAACCCCAAGGCGGCGCAGAAACGCCACGAGCAGGGATGGGTCGACGAGCTGCATGAAGCGCTGGATGAGCTGATACCGTGTATCCGTCAGGCTGTCAAGGCGAAAGAGATCGTGTCGATGGCCTATGTGGGCAACGTCGTGGACCTCTGGGAGCGGCTGGCCGCGGAGGAGATTCCGGTAGACCTGGGTTCGGACCAGACCTCGCTGCACAACCCCTGGGCGGGCGGTTACTATCCCGTGGGGTTGAGCTACGAGGCGTCGAACAAGATGATGGCCGAGGAGCCGGGCCGCTTTAGAGAGTGTGTGCAGGAGTCGCTGCGGCGGCAGGTCGATGCCATCAACAAATTGACCGACAGGGGAATGTATTTCTTCGACTACGGCAATGCCTTCCTGCTGGAAGCCTCGCGTGCCGGGGCCGCGGTGACGGGCGAGGGCGGACGCTTCCGCTATCCCTCCTACGTGCAGGACATTATGGGACCCATGTTCTTCGACTACGGCTTCGGGCCGTTCCGCTGGGTCTGCACCTCGGGGAAGCCCGAAGACCTCGAAACGACCGACTCTCTGGCCGCCGAAGTGCTGGAGGAGATCCGGAAGACGGCCCCCGACGACATCCGGGGGCAGCTGGACGACAATATCCACTGGATTCGCGAGGCCGGGCGCAACCGGCTGGTCGTCGGGTCGCAGGCACGCATTCTCTATGCCGACTGCGAAGGGCGCGTGAAGATCGCCGAGGCGTTCAACCGGGCCATCGCCGAGGGCCGCATCACGGCTCCCGTGGTGCTGGGGCGCGACCATCACGACGTTTCGGGAACCGATTCGCCCTACCGCGAGACCTCGAACATCTACGACGGTTCGTGCCTGACGGCCGACATGGCCGTGCAGAACGTCATCGGCGATGCGTTCCGCGGCGCGACGTGGGTTTCGATCCACAACGGCGGCGGCGTGGGCTGGGGCGAGGTGATCAACGGCGGCTTCGGCATGGTGATCGACGGTTCGGAGGATGCCGGCCGCCGCATCCGCGAAATGCTGCTGTGGGACGTCAACAACGGCATCGCGCGCCGCAGCTGGGCGCGTAACGAAGGGGCCGTCGAAGCCATCCGCCGCGAAATGGACCGCACGCCCGGACTGCGTGTGACCCTGCCTGTTTTTGCCGACGAGGAACTTGTCCGCGAGGCGCTGAACGAACAGGGCGGCGCTTCGGATAAATTATGAATTTCGAATTATGAATTTTGAATTTTGAATTGTCATCCATGGAACATCACCATATCACCGCGGAGCACCTTTCGGTCGGGCGCGTCCGCGAAATCCTCGAACGGCGGCTGCCGCTCGCGTTGAGCGACGACGCCCGGGCGCGTATCGTCCGCTGCCGCGAGTACCTCGACCGCAAGATGGAGAACCCCGAGCGGCCGATCTACGGCATCACGACCGGTTTCGGGTCGCTGTGCGATATTTCGGTGGGCCGCGACGAGCTGTCGCGCCTGCAACAGAACCTCGTGATGTCGCACGCCTGCGGAACCGGGGAGCGCGTGCCCTCGGAGATCGTGCGGCTGATTCTGCTGCTCAAGATACAGTCGCTCGCCTACGGCCATTCGGGCGTGCAGCTGGCGACGGTGGAGCGTCTCGTGGAGTTTTTCAACCGCGGCATCCTGCCCGTCGTCTATCAGCAGGGTTCGCTGGGCGCTTCGGGCGACCTCGCGCCGCTGGCACATATGAGCCTGCCGCTGCTGGGGCTGGGCGAGGTGGAGTATAAGGGCGAGGTACGTCCCTCGGCCGAAGTGCTTGCCGAACTGGGGCTGGAGCCGATCCGGTTGCAGTCGAAAGAGGGCCTTGCGCTGCTGAACGGCACGCAGTTTATGAGCGCCTACGGCGTCTGGTCGCTGATCCACGCCCGGCGGCTGAGCGAGTGGGCCGACCGCATCGGGGCGTTGTCGTTAGACGCCTTCGACGGTCGTATCGAGCCTTTCTGCGACGAGGTGCACCTGATCCGCGCCCACCGGGGGCAGCTCGCCACGGCCCGGAATGTCCGCGGGCTGCTTGAAGGCAGCGAACTGATCGCCCGCCCCAAGCACCACGTGCAGGACCCCTATTCGTTCCGCTGCATGCCGCAGGTTCACGGAGCCTCGAAGGACACGATCGACTATGTGGAGAGCGTGCTGACTACGGAAATCAACTCCACGACGGACAATCCGACGGTCTTCCCCGAGGAGGACATGGTCGTCTCGGCGGGCAATTTCCACGGCCAGCCGATCGCTCTGGCGATGGATTTCCTGGCGATCGCCCTGGCCGAGCTGGGCAACATCTCCGAACGCCGCACCTACAAACTGATCTCCGGGGCGCGCGAACTGCCCAAATTCCTCGTGGCGAATCCCGGGCTGAACAGCGGCTTTATGATTCCGCAGTATACCGCGGCGTCGATCGTGAGCCAGTCCAAGGGGCTGTGCATGCCCGCGTCGGTCGATTCGATCCCCTCGTCGCAGGGGCAGGAGGACCATGTGAGCATGGGTTCCAACGCTGCCACGAAGCTCTGGCGCGTGGTCTGCAACACCGAACGGGTGCTGGCCATCGAGCTGTTCAACGCCGCGCAGGCCATCGAGTTCCGCCGCCCGGCGCACACGTCGCCCGAGTTGGAGCGAATGCTGGCCGACTATCGCAAAGAGGTTCCCTTCATCGACAACGACGAGGTGATGTATCCCCATATCGAAGCCTCCGTCCGATTCCTCCGCGGCCTATGAGACTGCTGGTGAAGAACATCGCCCGCATCGTCGGCATCGAATCGACGGGCCGTCTGCGCTGCTGCGGCGCCGACATGAACAAGCTGGGCACGCTCGACGACGCGTGGCTGCTGGCTGAAGACGGCCGTTTCGCGGCGTTCGGACGCATGGACTCTCTGGGCGACATCGCCGCCGACGAGGTCGTCGACGCGGCAGGAGGCATGCTCTTTCCGTCGTTCTGCGACTCGCACACCCACCTGGTCTACGCCGGGAGCCGCGAGCGGGAGTTTCTGGACAAGATCAACGGTTTGTCGTACGAGGAGATCGCCCGGCGGGGCGGGGGCATTCTCAACTCCGCCGACCGGCTGCACGAGACTCCGGAGGACGAACTCTATGCGCAGGCGATGGAGCGCGTGCGCGAGATCGCGGCGATGGGTACGGGGTGCGTGGAGATCAAGAGCGGCTACGGCCTTTCGACCGGGGACGAGCTGAAGATGCTGCGCGTCATCCGCCGCATCCGCGAAAGCGTGCCGCTGGAGGTGCGGGCCACGTTCCTCGGGGCGCATGCCGTGGCGCGTGCCTACCGGGGACGGCAGGGGGAGTATGTCGATCTGGTGTGCAACGAAATGCTGCCCGCCGTGGCGGCCGAAGGGCTGGCCGATTTCGTCGACGTCTTCTGCGACGAAGGTTTTTTCACGGTCGAAGAGACGGCCCGTATTCTCAAGGCCGCGCGCAAACTGGGGCTGCGGGCGAAAATCCATGCCAACGAACTGGCCGTCTCGGGCGGCGTGCAGGTGGGCGTGGCCTGCGACGCCCTGTCGGTGGATCACCTCGAACGCATGGGACGGGAGGAGATCGAGGCGCTGCGCGGCGCGGCGACCATGCCGACGCTGCTGCCGGGCGCGGCGTTCTTCCTCGGGATGAGCTATCCTCCGGCGCGCGCGATGATCGACGCCGGGCTGGGCGTGGCGCTGGCTTCGGACTACAACCCCGGGTCGTCGCCCTCGGGCAACATGCGCATGGTCTGTTCGCTGGCCTCGATCCGCATGAAGATGACCCCCGCCGAGGCGATCAACGCCGCGACGCTCAACGGCGCCTATGCCATGGGGTTGAGCCGCGACTACGGAAGCGTCACTTTAGGTAAGGTCGCCAACTTTTTCATAACCAAACCGATGCCGTCGGTCGAATTTTTCTCCTATGCCTACCAGACGCCGCTGATCCGGCAGGTGTTCCTGCGCGGGCGCAAGATGTGCGGTTTATAGGCAGGGGCTGGCCGATACGCTTCGGAACGGGGCGTCCGCCCTTGTCATAACCCGGCTTTCAGGGGTGCGGGCGGGGCGAAACGGTCCGGACCCGAATCGGCGTTTGGGATCTTCTCCGGAATCCTGCTTTTTGCCCGGGCGGCGCAGTTTTTGATTGGAGATATTTATGAAAACCGTTATTCTGATAATTTGCCTCGCCCTGTGCGGGACCGTAAATGGACAAAATATGAAACCTTTGACACCGGAGGAGAAGCGGGTGATCGTGGACAAGGGGACCGAGGCCCCCTTCACGGGCCGCTATTACAAACACAAGGAGGACGGAACCTACGTCTGCCGGCAGTGCGGCGCGCCGTTGTACCGTTCGTCGGACAAGTTCGACGCGGGGTGCGGCTGGCCGAGTTTCGACGACGAGATTCCCGGAGCCGTGAAACGGACCGTCGATGCCGACGGGCGGCGCACGGAGATCACCTGCGCCCGGTGCGGCGGCCATCTGGGCCATGTTTTCACGGGCGAGGGTTTTACGCCCCGGAACACGCGCCACTGTGTCAACTCCGTGTCGCTGGAGTTCGTGCCCGCGGCGAAAAAGGAGCGGACCGAGACGGCGATCTTCGCCGGAGGCTGTTTCTGGGGCGTGGAGCATCTGCTTTCGAAGGAGCCGGGGGTGCTCGATGTCGTGTCGGGATACATCGGCGGACATACGGAGAATCCCACTTACGAGGAGGTGTGTAGCCACCGCACGGGACATGCCGAAGCGGTGCGGGTGACGTTCGATCCGGCGAAAGTCTCCTACGAAAAGCTGGCGCGGCTCTTTTTCGAGATTCACGACCCCACGCAGGTCGGGCGGCAGGGACCCGACATCGGCGACCAGTACCGTTCGGAGGTCTTCTATACGACACCGGCCCAGCGCGCGACGGCTGAAAGACTGATCGCCGAGCTGCGTGCGAAAGGGTACGACGTCGCCACGCGCGTCACGGCGGCCACGACCTTCTGGCCTGCGGAAGAGTATCACCAGGACTATTACGACCGCAAAGGCGCGCAGCCCTATTGCCACGCCTACACCAAGCGGTTCTGATCGCTGTAAGGGGTCGGGTAGAGGGGCGGGGCCGGCCGTTTCCGGCCCGGTGCTTTTCTGTCCGGCCCGGTGCTTTCTGTCCGGTCCGGTGCTTTTTTGTCCGGCCCGATGCTTTCTGCCCGGTCCGGTGCTTTCTGTCCGGTTCCGCACTTTGGCCCGGGCCTTTGGTTGGGTCCGGGCCAAAGCGCTATTTCAACAGGTTGTCCTCCTCGTCCTTGTATTCCGATTTTTTGAAAAACATTCCGCCGAGGCCTTTCAGCGCCTTGACGGCCCGCACGCGGAAACTGTCCAGCAGCGTGCCGTCCTTCGAGACGGTGCCGTAGCCCGTCACGGCGCGCGCCCGGCGGCTGCGGACGAAGGCGATGCGGCCGTACGGCTTGAGTCCGAGGGCCAGCGATCCGTCCTCGCCGCGGATGATGTCGGTGCGGATGCCCACCTTGCGGGCCAGCTCGGTGTCGTAGGCGAAAACCAGTCCGCGGACACTCAATTCGGGGCGTTGGAACGACTGGAGCCACAGGTGCGTGTCGCGGGCCAGTTCGTAGAACCAAAGTCCGGCGGCGGAGTGGGCTGCGTCGGGAATGTAGCTCCACAGCGAACTGGCCGCCACGACGCCCCGGCGTTCCAGCGCGTCGACCATCGTTTCGACGTAGCGCGGCGGGTATATGGTGTCGGCGTCGATGTTGATGTGGTATTTTCCCCGGGCGCGGTTCAGTCCGCAGAGACGTGCATGGCCGCATCCGGGCGTCGTTTCGCGCTGCCACGGCAGACCGAGGGTTTCGAAAATCTCCGCCGTGCGGTCCTTCGACAGGTTGTCCGTGGCGATGATCTCCATCGGGTAGCGGCATCGCTGTTCGGCGAGCGACCAGAGACAGGCCGTCAGCCGTTTTTCCTCGTTGCAGGCGATGACCGACACGGTCGCCAGCGGCCGGTCCGACTGTCGTTCGGCGAGTTTCGCGCGCACTTCGGCGACGGTCTCCGCGGGGACTTCGGCGAAGGGCTTTTCATAGACGGGGCGGTATTTCGAGTACCATTTCATGCGATCGGGGTTTATACGGCAAAGGTAGCATTAAATTCCGCACGGGCAAGCGATTCGGCGCTGATTGCCGGGCCGGGGGCGGAGGCAGGCCCGGCGGCAGTCGGCCGGGCGGCGGGGAGTTCGGGACGGTCCCGGCGGCGGATTCCGGAACCCCGGCCGGGAAACGGGGAAAACCGCTCTGCGGCGGCGCTTTTCACTCCGGGGCTGTGCGGAATGGCGATATATTTCTTATTTTTGCGGCTCCAAACGAGTTTTTTATGTTGCGTGTCAAAGGCATTCTCTGGGCGGCTCTCTCCTCGTCGACATTCGGACTGGCCCCGCTGTTCACCCTGCTGTTGCTGGGCGTGGGTTATTCGTCGTTCGAGGTCCTGACCTACCGCTGGGGTGTGGCGTCGTTGTGTCTGGGAGCCTACGGCCTGCTGGCGGGGTGCGATTTCCGCCTCGGGAGGCGCGAACTGGGCACGGTGTTCCTGCTGAGCCTGTTCCGCGCCGCGACGTCGCTGAGCCTGGTGATCGCCTATCAGAACATCGCCAGCGGGGTGGCCTCGACGATTCACTTCATGTATCCGCTGGTCGTGGCCGTCGTGATGATGTGTTTCTTCCGCGAACGCGGTTCGGTGTGGACCTTCGCGGCGATCGGCATGTCGATCGTCGGCGCGGTGCTGCTGTCGCTGGGCAACGTCGATTTCTCGCACGGCGACACGACGCTGGGGATCGTTTCGGCGACCGTCTCGGTCGTCGCCTACGGCGGTTACATCGTGGGCGTGCGCCGGAGCCGCGCGGTGGAGATCGACTCCACGGTGCTGACCTGCTGCGTGATGGCCTTCGGTGCGCTGTTCTTCATCGCCGGGGGCCTGCTGACGGGCGGCGTGCGTCTTGAGACCGACCCGCATACGTGGCTCTATATCCTCGGTGTGGCCATTCCGGCGACGGCCGTCTCGAACATGGCGCTGGTGCAGGCCATCAAGAGCATCGGACCGACGCTGACCTCGATTTTCGGGGCCATGGAGCCGCTGACCGCCGTGGTGATCGGCGTCTGGGTTTTTGCCGAGCCTTTCACGGCGAAGGGCGCCGCGGGCATCCTGCTGATCGTGGCGGCGGTGTCGGTCGTGGTCCTGCGCAGCCGGAAAGGGTAGCCGGGGCGGCCGGCGTGCGGCGATACGAAAAATCCCGGAGTTTGCGCTCCGGGATTTTTTCGTGTTCTAAAGTGTGAAGACCATCGCGATGGGGTAGTGGTCCGAAATGTAGGGCGCTCCGTAGTTGCCGTCGAGCGTGGCGAATAGCCGGCATTTGAGCTTGCCGCGGTAGTAGAGGTGGTCGATGACGATGGTGTCGGGAGCCGAGCCGAACCCGTTGAAAGTCCCCTTGTGGTCGGTCGTAGCGGCCTTGGCGCGGGCCGAGACCATATATTTGGTCAGGGGTTTGAAGATCGGGCTATCGACCGGGGTGTTGAAGTCGCCGCCGACGATGGCCGGGGCTTTCTTGCCGGCGATCTCGTGGATCTTTTCGATGAGCAGCTTCACGCCCTCTTCGCGCGCCGCCTTGCCCTTGTGGTCGAGGTGGGTGTTGAAATAGAAGAACTCCTTGCCCGACTTCCGGTCCTTGAGTTCGACCCACGTCACCGTGCGGTTGCAGGCCCCGTCCCAGCCGCGCGACACCTTGTCGGGCGTTTCGCTGAGCCAGAACGTGCCGCTGTCGAGCAGCTCGAAACGGTCGCGCAGGTAGTAGACGGCCATGAACTCGCCCTTCTCGGCGCCGTCGTCGCGGCCCACGCCCACGCGGGCGTACTGCGGGCACTCGGTGTCGATGTAGTGCAGCTGGTCGATAAGTCCTTCCTGCACGCCGAACACGTCGGGAGCCTCCCGGCGGATCATCTCCGGAGTGGCGTGACGACGTTTCATCCAGACGTTGTCGCCGTCCTTGCCGTGGCTGTTACGCAGGTTGTAGGAGATCAGTTTGATCGGTTCGGCGCCGTCGGCGGCGAATGCCGGCATTGAAAAAGAGGCTGCTAACAGCAGCAGAAGTGCGATTTTCTTCATTTGGGTTACAGGTGTGATTAACTTGTGCAAAGGTAGCAATATTTTTCGGAAAGCCAACCGTTTTTCAGGTTGTCAGAACCCTTTTCAGGCGGTCGAGACCCTCGGCCAGCAGTTTGCGCGGGCAGGCGATGTTCAGGCGGATGAAGCCTTCGCCCGCGGCGCCGTACATGGACCCGGAGTTGACGTGCAGGCGGCCTTCGTCCAGCAGCCGTCGGGTGAGCGCGTCGGACGACAGCCCCGCGGCCCGGCAGTCGGCCCAGACGAGGTAGGTCCCTTCCAGCGGAAGCACCGGGAACTGCGGAAGATGCCGCGCGAAGTAGTCCCGCAGGAAAAGGTAGTTTTCCCACAGGTAGCCGTTGAGCGCGTCGAGCCACTCGGCGCCGTCCGTGTAGGCCGCCGTCAGAGCCTCGATGGCGAAGGGGCTGATCATGCCCGTCTCGTTGATTTCGAGCGACCGGGCGATCCGTTCCCGGAGGCCGGCGTCGGCGGCGAAGATGTTGGCCACCTGCACTCCCGCGAGGTTGAACGCCTTGCTGGGCGAGGCGCAGGTGACCGAGCGGCGCGCGAACTCCTCCGAAAGCGAGGCGAAGGGGGTGTAGCGGAATCCCGGCATCACCAGCTCGCAGTGGATTTCGTCGGCCACGACCAGTATGTCGCGGCGCAGGCAGATGTCGCCGATGCGGCGCAGCTCTTCGGGCGTCCAGACCCGCCCCGCGGGGTTGTGCGGGTTGCAGAGCAGTATCAGTTTCACGGCAGGGTCGGCGGCCCGGCGTTCCAGCGCGTCGAAATCGACCGTATAGCGGTTGTCGCCGTAAGTCAGTTCGCACTCCGCGGCGGAGCACCCGCTGTTGTCGATGGCGATGAAGAAGTGGTTGTAGACGGGCGTCAGCACCAGCACCCGGTCTCCGGGGCGGGTCAGCGCCCGGAGAATGGCCGAGAGCGCCGGGATCACGCCCGTCACGGGAAGTATCCAGTCCGCTCCCGGCGCCCAGCCGTGCCGCCGGGCAAACCAGGAGGTGACCGCCCCGTAGTAGCTCTCCGGGACCGTGGCGTAGCCGTAGACGCCGTGCTCCACCCGGCGGCGGAGCGCCTCGACGACGCACGGGGCCGTGCGGAAATCCATGTCGGCGACCCACATCGGGAGGATGTCGGCCGCAGGTTCCTCGTCCCACTTCACCGAGTTGGTTCCCCGGCGCGGGATCAGTTGATCGAAATCGTATTTTGCCATATCGGGATGCACTTTATTTACAAAGATACGAAAAAGTCGGACCGCTGCAATACCGGACCGCCGTGCGACTCGGTGGGACCTGCCGACCTTCGGAAAGTGTCGTTACGACACCGAAGTTACGAAAAAGTCGGACCGCTGCAAAACCTCCGGCTATTTGCTCATCCGGTATGCCGACGGGGTCATGCCCGTGTGGCTGCGGAAATACTTGCCGAAAAACGACTGGTTGGGGAAATTGAGGCAGTAGGCGATTTCCTGAATGCTCATCGTCGAATATTTCAGCAGGTTTTTGGCTTCGAGCACCACGTAGTCGTCGATCCATTCGGCGGCGGTGCGGCCCGAGGTCTTGCGGATGATCGTCGTGAGGTATTTGGGCGTCAGGTGCAGCTGCCCGGCGTAGAAGCCCACCGAACGCTCCTGCATGTAATGTTTGGTCAGTTCGCTCATAAACTGGTTGAAATACTCGTCGTTGCGGCTGCGGGCCGAGGTCTCCGGGGCGGGCTGCGACTCGATGTGCCGCCCGATGATGCGGCAGACCTTGTAGGCCAGCGTGCGGATCATCGAGCGCAGGACCTCCGGCGAATAGACGTCGCCCGGGCGGGGCAGACTCTCGGAGCGGATTTCGGCGAACGAGCCGGTGATGCCGGCCCATTCGGCTTCGCAGAGCCGCAGGCAGGGCTGTTTCTCGACGCTTAAAAAGAGCCTCGAAAGCAGTTTGATGTCGATATTGATGCGCCGGATGAACTCCTCTTCGCAGATCACCGTGTAGACCGAGGACTCCGGCCGGATGGATTCCACTTGCAGAATCGAGCCGGGCAGGAGGACGAACAGCATCTTCGCGTCGAGCGTGTGGCGGCGCAGTCCCGAGGTGAACGAAATCGAACCTTCGGAACAAAAAAGGATCGCGAAGGCATCGAGACGCGTCGGGTAGCGGAACAGGTCGATGTTGACCGTGTCCATGATCTTGACGCGCGAAGCGATCAGACAGCCATCGAAATAGAGGTCTTCCGGGCGCGGTTCGTTGACGGTGAGCAATGTTTCGAGCGAGAAGCTCTGAATCTCCTTTTCGTTCATTTTATCGGTCGTATTTCGGGCAAATATAACGAATTTGCCGAATACGATTTGTCGAAAGGTTGGAAATCGAACCAATCGGCTAATTTAACCGACACGGCGGCCTTTTCCGGAGGGGGCTAAAAGGGGAACTTTGCATCGAAAAATTGAAGAACCGATGAAACGAACTGTTTTCTGTGCCGCGCTGCTGCTGGCCGCCGGCTGTTCATCTCCGAAAAAGAACCGCACGGTCGATCCGCTGCGTGTCGAAACCATCGTGGCCGCGCCCTCGGCCGACGTCGGGGCGGCCGTTTATGTAGGTGCGATCGAGGAGGAGTCTTCGGCCGCCTTGAGCTTCCCCGTCGCCGGGACCGTCGCCCGCACCTTTGCGGACGAGGGCCGGCGCGTCGGCAAAGGTCACCTGCTCGCCGAGCTCGATCCCACCTCGGCGCGCCGGACTTTCGAGGCCGCCGAAGCCGCGCTGAATCAGGCGAAGGACGCCTGCGCGCGTCTGAAACAGCTCTACGACGCCGAGAGCCTGCCCGAGATCAAGTGGGTCGAGGCGCAGACCCGGCTGCGGCAGGCCGAGGCGGCCTTCGGGATCGCGAAGAAGAATCTGGAGGACTGTTCGCTTTATGCGCCCTTTTCCGGGGTGGTCGGCCAGCGGCGGATTTCGGCCGGGGAGACGGCCCTGCCGGGCGTTCCCGTGCTGACGCTGCTCGAAGTCGGACGCGTCAAGGTGCGCTTCTCGGTCCCCGAGCAGGAGATCGCCCGGCTCGGCGCCGACAGCCGGATCGGGGTGGGCGTCGCCGCGCTCGGCGACCGGGTGTTCCCCGCCGGGAAGATCGAAAAGGGCGCCGTGGCCAATCCCGCGGCCCACACCTACGACGTGCGCGCCACGCTGGACAACGCCGCTGGCGAGTTGCTGCCGGGCATGGTGTGCCGCGTGACGGTTTCGCCCGCAGAGTCGGCCGAGGAGATCGCCGTTCCGCTGCGCGCCGTGCAGCAGGCGGGCGACGGGAGCCGTTTCGTGTGGACCGTGCGCGGCGATTCGGCCGTGCGTACGGCCGTCACGACGGGGCGGCTGGTGAACAACGGCATCGTGCTGACCGGGGGCGTCGCGGCGGGCGACCGCATCGTCGTGGACGGCATGCAGAAGATCGGCGAGGGCAGTAAAGTCGTATGGCGATGAGAAGTTCGAATAGCGTAATAGCCTGGTCGATGCGGAATTTTCGCATCACCTTCCTGATCGTGGGCTGCCTGTTCGTGTTCGGAATCTACGCCCTTGCGCGCATTCCCAAGCAGGAGTTCCCCGAGTACACGATCCGGCAGGGCGTCGTCGTGGGCGTTTATCCCGGGGCGACGGCCGAGGAGGTCGAAGAGCAGCTGGCGAAGCCGCTCGAACAGTTCCTGATGACCTATAAGGAGGTGAAGCGTGCGAAGACCACCTCCACGTCGCAGAACGGCATGTGTTACGTGATGGTCGAGCTGAACGACGATGTGAACGACAAGGACGAGGTATGGTCGAAAGTCAAGCACGGGCTGGCGGCGTTCAAGATGCAGCTGCCTGCGGGTGTCGCGGCCGTGGTGACCAACGACGATTTCGGCGACACCTCGGCGCTGCTGATCACCCTCGAATCGGACACGCGCTCCTACCGCGAACTGAAAGGGTATATGGACGATTTGAGCGACCGTCTGCGCCGCATCGAATCGGTCTCCAACCTGCGCCCCTACGGCGTGCAGCAGGAGCAGATCTCGGTTTACGCCGATCCCGAGCGGCTCGCGGCCTACGGCATCGGCGAGAAGACGCTCTCCGCGGCGCTGGCCGCGCAGGGGCTGACCCCGCTGGGCGGCTCGGTGAGCAATGCCGAGACCGAGACCCCGATCCACATCGCGCCGTCGCTGGCCGGGGAGCGGGAGGTCGCCGAGCAGATCGTCTGGAGCGATCCCGAAGGGCACGTCCTGCGGGTGAAGGACGTGGCGCGCGTCGTGCGCGAGTACGACGATCCGGACAGCTATATCCGCAACAACGGCCACCGCTGCGTGCTGCTGTCGCTGGAGATGCAGGCCGGGAACAACATCGTGGAGTACGGCCGCGAGGTCGACGAGGTGCTGCACGCCTTCATCGAAGAGGAGCTTCCCGCCGATGTCAGCGTGCAGCGCATCGCCGACCAGGCCAAGGTCGTCGGCGACTCGGTGCACTCGTTCCTGCGCGACCTGTTCGTGGCCATGGCCATCATCATCGTCGTGATGATGCTCCTCTTCCCGCTGCGGTCGGCCATCGTCGCCGCGCTGACGATCCCGATGTCGACCTTCATCTCGGTGGGCATGATGTACCTCTGCGGCATTCCGCTGAACACCGTGACGCTCGCCGCGCTGGTCGTCGTGCTGGGCATGATCGTCGACAACTCGATCGTGGTGATCGACGGCTACCTCGATTACCTCGGGCGCGGCCATTCGCGGTGGTTCGCCGCCGTGGAGAGCGCCCGGGAGTTCTTCCCCTCGCTGCTGCTGGCCACGATCTGTATCTGCATGATCTTCTATCCGATCCTCTTCACGATGACGGGCATGATGGGCGACTTCCTGACCTGGTTCCCGTGGACGATCACCATTAACCTGATGGTGTCGCTGCTGCTGGCCGTGATGGTCATTCCGTTCCTCGAGATACTGATCATTCCGGCCGTTCACGTGCGCAGGGACGGCCGCAGGTCGTTCACCGACCGGGTGCACGACGTCTACCGCCGCGTGCTGGCGTGGACCTTCCGCCACGGGTGGCTGACGATCTCGCTCGGCGCCGCCTCGGTGGTCGTGTCGCTGCTGATCGCCACGCAGCTCAAGTTCCGCATGGTCCCCTTCGCCGACCGGGACCAGTTCGCCGTGGAGATCTACCTGCGCCCCGACACGCCGCTGGAACGCACCGGGGCCGTCGCCGATTCGGTTTACCGGGCGCTGCGGGCCGACGAACGGGTGAAGTCGGTCACCTCGTTCGTGGGGTGCTCGTCGCCGCGCTTCCAGATGAGCTACGCCCCGCAGATCGCGGGCAAGAACTACGCGCAGTTCATCGTCAACACCACGTCGGTGGACGATACGGAGTCCATTCTCGACGAGTACGCCGACGTGTGGGCCGACCGTTTCCCCGAAGCCTACGTCAAGTTCAAGCAGCTCGACTACCAGAACGTGCCGTCGCTCGAATTCCGCTTCTACGGCAGCGACATCGACTCGCTGCGCGCCGCGGCCGACCGGCTGATGGCCCGCATGCGGCAGATGCCCGAACTGCAATGGGTGCATACCGATTACGAGGACCCGCGGGCGATCGCCGAGGTGCGGCTCGATCCCGTCACGGCGTCGCAGCTGGGCATCACGCGCACGGTCGTGGCCGCCAACATGGCCCTGGCGTCGGGCGACGTGGCCGTGGGTTCGGTCTGGGAGGGCGATTACAGGCTCCCGGTGGTGCTCAAGCGCGACGCCCGGCTGGGCGAACGCTCGCTGTCGGACATCGGGGACACCTATGTCTCCTCGCCCGTGCCGGGGGTGAGCGTGCCTCTGCGGCAGATCGCCGACGTGGAACCCGCGTGGAGCCAGTCTAAGATCGTCCACCGCAACGGCATGCGCTGCATCACCGTGACGGCCGACCTGAAACGCGGCGCCAACGCGATGCGGATGACCTCGCACATCAGCCGGATGCTGAAAGACGAGATTCCGCTCCCGCCGGGCGTCGAGACCGAGCTGGGCGGCGCGCACGAGTTCGACGCCGAGACCCTGCCGCCCATCGCCGCGGGGTTGAGCATCTCGCTGGTGATCATCTTTTTCTTCATCCTCGTCAACTTCCGCAAATTCGGCATCACGCTGGTCGTCATGGCCTCGATGTCGCTGTGTCTGTTCGGCGCGATGGTCGGACTGTGGATCGCCGACTTCACCATCGGGCTGACCTCGGTGCTGGGTTTCATCACCCTGCTGGGCATGATCGTGCGGAACGTGATCCTGATGTACCAGCATGCCGAGGACAAACGCAAGGTCTGCCACTGGTCGGGCAAGCTGGCGGCCTACGACGCCGGAAAGCGCCGCATGGTCCCGATCTTCCTCACGACGGCCACCACGGCCGTGGGCGTCGTGCCGATGATGTTGGGAGGCAGTACGTTCTGGGCGCCCGTGGGTGTTACGATTTTCGCCGGAGGCATCGGCTCGCTGATCCTCGTGGTCACGATCCTTCCGGTTCTTTATTCCAAAATCTACAAGTGATGAAAAAGGCTCTCGTATATCTGATCCTGTGCTGCACGGCCCTTCCGGCCGGGGCGCAGACCCTGACGCTCGACGAATGCCGCGCGGCCGCCGTTGAGCACAACCGTACGCTCCGCGACGGCCGGTTCGAGCTTGAAGCGGCCCTGCAAACGCGCCGCGAGGCGCTGACCGGCTACTTCCCGCAGGTTTCGGCCACGGGAGGCGTTTTCCAGGCCCAGCACGGACTGGTGCAGGCCGATTTCGGCATGACCATCCCGCAGCTGGGGACGATGAACCTGCCGCTGTCGATGGTCAAGCGGGGGATTGTGGGCGGCATCACGGCCGTGCAGCCCGTCTTCGCGGGGCTGAAGATCGTCAACGGTAACAAGCTCGCCCGGCTGGGCGAGGAGGTCGGGCGGTTGCAGTTGCAGAAGACCGAGTCCGAGGTGCGCGAGCAGACCGACGCCTATTACTGGCAGGTCGTGTCGCTGCGCGACAATCTTTCGACCATCGAAGCCGTGGAACGCCAGCTGGAGGAGATTCACCGCCAGGTGGAACTTTCGGTCAAGGCCGGGCTGGTGACGACGAACGACCTGCTGCGCGTGGAACTGCGGCAGCAGGAGATCGCGTCGAACCGCCTGAAGGTCGAAAACGGACTGAAAGTCTCGAAGATGCTGCTGGCACAGCATATCGGCGTCGACTGGCGCGCTTTCGACGTGGCGGCGGCGGAGTTCGGCCAGCCCGAGGCGCCTGCGGCGTTCTACGTGCCGGTCGAGGAGGCGTTGGACAACCGGGCCGAGTACCGGCTCGCCGAGAAGAATGTCGAGGCCCAGAAGTACCGGAAGCGCATGGAGCGCGGCAAACGCCTGCCGACGGTGGGCGTCGGGGCCGGCTACCTCTACTACAACGTGACGGACAAGGATGTGGACGACGGGCTGGTTTTCGCCCAGGTGTCGGTTCCCATCTCCGACTGGTGGGGCGGGGCGCACGCCCTGAAGAAGGCCCGCATCCGGGAGCAGCAGGCCGAGAACGACCGGTTGCAGGCCCGCGAGATGCTGGCCGTGGAGATCGAGCGGACGTGGAGCGAGGTGCAGGAATCCTATGCGCAGATTCTGCTGACGCGGCGTTCCGTGACGTCGGCCGCCGAGAACCTGCGGCAGAACCGCAATTTCTACCAGGCCGGAACGGCTCCGCTCACCGACCTGCTGGACGCCGAGACGCTCTACACCCGGAGCCGCAACGACTTCACCTCGGCATGCGCCGCTTACCGGACTTCGTTGGCGCGTTACATGCGCGTGACGGGGCGATAGCGGCCGTCAGCCGCAAAAACGGGCGTCCGGAACCGACCGGGCGCCCGTTTTTTCACTCTTTCCGGGGCGGTTTCGGTTCGAACATGCTCAACAGCAGTCCGCCCATGACGGCGCCCCACAGCGTGCTGTTGAGCGGCGAGGAGGTGATCGGGCACGTGCCGTCGGCGCACCCCACGAAATACCAGTAGAGATAGCCTCCCAAGGCTCCCAGCGCTGCTCCCAGCAGCGTCGGCCAATGTCGTTTCAGCAGTTTCATCTTATAACGGGTTTACGTTTTCCATTGAAATAACGTTGCGAAAGTATTGATTATTTTCCGATAAAACAAATTTCCTATGGAAAATAAATGGATCGGAGTCGGCGGATGTCGGAGCGGAGGAGGGATGGAAAGGTGAAAGGTGAAAAGTGGAAAGTGGAAAGTGAAGGGGGGGGGTCTGACAAGATGGGGTATAGATAGGATTTCACCCCTGCCGGAGAGATTTCTGACAGGGGTGATTTTCATTTTCGTGGGAACTTTTCCGAAAGTTCCTTTTGTTTCTGCGGTGCGTAGGGGACTCGAACCCCTGACCCCGTGCGTGACAGGCACGTATTCTAACCAGCTGAACTAACGCACCATTCCGGTTATTGCGAGTGCAAAGGTATTACATTTTTTTTAGTCTGCAACTTTTTTTTTGATTTTTTGTGCGGCGCGCCGGCGGCATTCGCACCAATCTGCTTAATTCTTAAGGACAAAAGCATTGAAATTTTTTTTTGTCGCCTTCACGCTGTCTCGCCCTGTGAAGGGTGTTGACCGCCGTTTTGCGGCTGAAGCGTCTGAACGGCGGCGTGCCGGAGGGGCAAACCGGCGGCGGGGTGGGGATTTACCGAAGGTCCCTGGAAGGCCGAGGTCGAGGTCGGCAAGGAGTGGATCAAGCTCAACGGCGTGTTGGGCGGCACGGTGGAGGGATCGACCGGGTCCGAAATCCGCTTTACCTGTCAGCCCGCCGGCACGATCGGCGAAGATCAAAGCCGGTGCGGCATCATCCTGGTCCGCTATCACAACCTGTCGTGCTACCACCACATCTTCGTGCGTCAGGGCTATGCCCCCATCCGGGTGTCCGGATCGGCCAAATGGCACACATTCAACCTGAAATATCAGGATCACGAGGCCGCCGCGCCCTGCGAGGAGGGTTCGCTCTTCCGCTACGGCAATGTCGACCAGCCCATTGACGCCGTCAACAACCAGTTCGACCGGTTTGCCGACCATGCCACGACTCCGTTCCGGCTGGCTCCCACGAGTTCGGGGCTGACGGGAACCTGGAATGCGGTCCCCGGGCAGACCCGGATAACGAGCAAGTCGCGCAGTTCGGAGGGCTTCAGCAACATGCCGCAAACCATCGGCGGCAGGCAGTGCCATGTCGCTGAACTGGCGGATTTCGAGGCGTTGCAGAAGAACTGCCAGTTTGCGTTCGGCGTGCTCTACGACGATGCTTCGACCGAGACTTCGCTGAACCTGTCGGACGTGAACGGCTATGCCTGTTACAATGCGAGCAACACGAACAAGGGCATGCGCGGCTGTTTCGTCTTCAATCCTGCGGGAAGTCTCAATTCGGGCGGCGCCGGGGCCAATATCTTCTTCCCGGTGGGCGTGTCCGGATACGGTCGCCGGAAGCATTGCGCCCAGGAGAATGGAAAGTACGGCGTATTGCGTTACGCCGCCCGCAGCGCACTCTATACCTCTTCCGATGTACGTTATCGTCCGCTTTTCCATACCATCTACACCAATTTCGGGGGACTCTACTGGTGCAACCGGCAGTCGAACGGAACCTCCTCGTGGGACATCAATGTTTCGACATACGATTTCAACCATTTCGGGTCGAATGCGTTTCTGATAAGCGACTGGACTGCCGGCGACGGTCCCAATGTCAGCGACGCCTGCTTCGTCCGTCTGGTGGAGTAGGCGGGGGATAGGGCGCCGGATGCGATTTGCCGGAATTGATGCCCGCAACCGCCTTTTTGTCCGTTTGCCGGGGCCGATCGCATTCGCCTCGGGCATCCGGAATTTCGCGGAGGACGAATCCGGCATCCGCCGCGAACAACGAAAAAGCCTTGTAAACGATCCGTTTACAAGGCTTTTTCGGTTTGTTTCTTCGAACTCTGCGGTGCGTAGGGGACTCGAACCCCTGACCCCGTGCGTGACAGGCACGTATTCTAACCAGCTGAACTAACGCACCATTCCGGTTATTGCGAATGCAAAGATAGTGTATTTTTTTTAATCGGCAAATGGTTTTACGGCTTTTTGAAGAAAGAAAATTGCACGCTTCCGTAACTTCTTAATTGCCAGAACTCATCGAGATCCGAAAAATCCATTTTTTTCGAATGTTCGAAGATCAGGATGCCGCCCGGACGGAGCAGCCCGCGTTCCAGGACCAGCTTCACGACCTGCTCGCTGCCCTCCAGGTCGTAGGGGGCGTCGGAGAAGATCACGTCGAACTGCTTGGCGCAGCTTTTCAGGTAGAGGAAAACGTTGGCCTTGACAGGGTAGAAGTTTTCGATCCCCAGCAGTGCGGCCGTCCGGCGGATGAAATCGTGATGCACGGCGTTGATCTCGACCGCCGTGACGCTCCGTGCGCCGCGCGAGGCGAATTCGTAGCTGATCGACCCCGTGCCGGCAAAGAGGTCGAGCACGTCGCACTCCTCGAAATCGAGCAGGTTGCCCAGCACGTTGAAGAGGTTCTCCTTGGCGAAGTCGGTCGTGGGCCGCGCACGCAGGTTTTTGGGCGGGTTGATCGCCCGGCCCCGGTATTTTCCGCTGACTATTCGCATGTCGTCTGTCTGAATCGTTTGCCGAGCAGTTTGCGCGCCGCTTTCGGGTTGTCGCCCGCAATGCGGAGTTCGTATTCCTTTAACGGGAAACAGCCGTCGAGCCGTTCGAAAAAGTAGGCGGCATCGGTGTCCGTCGCCGCGGGAATCGCTTCGGCCAGCTGCAATTCGCCGCCGTCGTATACCTTAATATATAGAAGTCCCGCCCGGCGGCTCATCCACACGGTTTTGGCCGTATTCGCGGGGGTGTGCAGCAGCGGGGTGGTGAACCGCGCCCTGTCGCCCAGCTTCTCCTCCACCTGCCGCAGCGCCTCGCGGTTTATCGCAGTGACGGCGACGAATTCCGCTTCCGGGTCGCTGGCGACGACGCTCTCCTCCGCCGTCGGCGGCATGCCGTTGGCCGCGAGCATCTCGGCGCCCCGCTCCGCGTCGAAGAGTTCGCCCGGCACGAGCATCGTGCCGGGCAGCAGCAGCTCGACCGTCACCGGGGCCTCTCCGGCAGGCAGTTCCGAGAGTGCAGGGACCGAAAAAGAGTGTCCATCCAACGAGAGCTGAATGGACACCTTATTGCCTGACTGCGGCGTGTTACTCCCAGTTGCCTGCCTCATTGTTACCGGAATCCATTGATCCGAACTTGACGCCGGGATAGCGGTTGAAGTTGTTCTGCTCTTCGTCGATCAGGTTGATTACCTCCTGACGGTAAGCCACCGTGTCGAGGAACGCCTTGTAGGGTGCGCGGCACTCCACGACGGGAATCACGACCTTCGACTCGGTGGTGATGATGCCGGCCTCCATGATGAACTGGGCCTTGTTGCCGGTTCCGGGAATGAAACGGAAGTTCTCGACATCCTGACGCGTCACCTTCTTGGGGGCGAAAATGGTGTCGATTACAGCGATTTTGAACTTTTCAATATTCTTTTTGCCCGACTTCTTCAGCATGGCCATGGCCGCCGAGTCGTCTTCGTCGACGATCTTGCGCTCCAGTTCGAGCGTGTCGGTCAGCACGAAAGCCGACAGCGTATCGAAGCTGGCCGTGAAATGCTGGTACTTGGATTTGAAGGCGCGCTGTGCCGTACGGATATCCTTGATGCGATCGATAACCTGGGCTTTCTTCGCCTTCGTTTCTTTGTCGAACCGGATCGGAGTTGAGATCTGGACGTAGATGACGTAGACCAAACCCACGATTGCTACGGCAAGAATGATTTGAAAGAGTTTTTTCATTTTAAATAAATATTTGTTATTAATTTTGCATCAATTAAAAACCGACGCATGTTCAGCACACGTATCGCGACCCAAATTTACGCTAAAATTTGTTTCGAAACAACTCCCGGACAAAAAAAAATTATAGAAAAGTTGTCCGAATACCTTGCAGACGACGATTTTTCGAGGATTTTCGTGCTGAACGGTTATGCCGGAACCGGAAAAACGACGCTTATCTCCGGGCTTGTCGGCGCGCTTAAAGGCCTGGGAATCAAACCTGTGCTGCTGGCTCCCACGGGACGTGCCGCCAAAGTGCTGGCCCAATACGCTCAAGAGAAGGCACTTACCATCCACAAACGCATTTACCGCCAGCGCACGAATGCCGATTACGAATCGAAATTCTCGCTCAACATCAACCCCGAACGCGGGGCGGTGTTCATCGTCGACGAGGCTTCGATGCTTTCGGACAACACGCAGGGCGGAGCCGTTTTCGGCAGCGGATCGTTGCTTTCGGACCTCGTGGAGTATGTCCGCAGCGGCCGCGGATGCCGTCTGGTGCTGGTCGGCGACAGCGCGCAGCTGCCGCCCGTCGGGGCCGATTTCAGCCCGGCGCTCGACCCGGTGTCGATGGATGCCTACGGCGGCATCGTCTACGGCACGATGGACGAGGTGGTGCGGCAGGAGGCGCAGTCGGGCATCCTCTTCAACGCCACGCTGGTGCGCTGCATGCTCGAAAACGGCCTTTACGAGATTCCCCGCTTCGAGATGGATTTTCCCGACATCGAGGCGGTCGTGGGCGGCGAGTTCCTCGAGAAACTTCAGGATTGCTATGCCAGATACGGCCGCGACGAGACGATCGTCATCACGCGCTCGAACAAGCGGGCCAACCGCTACAACGAGGGCATCCGCCGCAACGTGCTCTATGCCGAGGAGGAGATCGAGAGCGGCGACATGCTGATGGTCGTCAAGAACAACTACTACTTCCCCGAGCACACCGAAGACTGCCCGATGAACTTCATCGCCAACGGCGACATCGCGCGGCTGAAACGCCTCAGACGGTTCGAGGATTTCTATGGTTTCCGTTTCGCCGACGCCGTGCTCGAATTTCCCGACTACAACGATGCGGAGATCGAGTGCAAGATTCTGTTGGATACGATCGCCTCGGAGTCGCCGTCGCTCACCCGGGAGGAGTCGACGCGCCTTTTCTACGAGGTGGAGAAGGACTACACGGACATCAAAAGCAAGTTGAAACGCTTTAAGGAAATTCGTGAGAATCCGCATTTTAACGCCGTTCAGGTGAAGTTTTCCTACGCCGTCACGTGCCACAAGGCGCAGGGCGGCCAGTGGCGGGCGGTCTTCGTCGACCGCTGCCTGTTCGGCGACGAGCCGATGTCGCGCGACATGCTCCGCTGGCTCTATACGGCCCTGACGCGCGCCACCGATAAATTATATCTTGTAAATTTCGATGAAAAATTCTATGAATAGCGAACGGCATCCCCTTGAACCTTTCCTGCCCGAAAACGCCCGCCTGCTGATGCTGGGCAGCTTTCCGCCCAAACGCATCCGCTGGTCGATGGAGTTCTTCTATCCCAACCTGCAAAACGACATGTGGCGGATCGTGGGCTACCTTGCTACGGGCGACAAGATGCACTTCCTGGAACCGGGCGGACGGCGGTTCGACCGGGAGCGAATCGAGGCCTTCTGCCGTGAGCGGGGGATTGCGCTCTACGATACGGCTGTGGAGGTCATCCGGCTGAAGGACAATGCGTCGGACGCGTCACTTCAAGTGGTGCGCGAAGTCGATCTCGAAACCCTGCTGGCCCGCATTCCCGCCTGCCGGGCCGTCGTCACGACGGGACAGAAGGCCACCGACACGCTGCGCGCCATCACGGGCTGCGGCGAACCGGCCGTGGGGGAGTGCGTGCCGATGCCCTTTGCGGGGCGCGACCTGACGCTGTGGCGCATGCCCTCCTCGTCGCGGGCCTTCCCGCGTCCCGTGGAGTGGAAGGCGGAGTTTTACCGCAAAGTGTTCTCCGAGAACGGGATTCTCTGACGCTTGGGCGGAAAGAACCGGCCGGACAGACGAAAAAAATTGGATGTCGGCTTTGCACGGCATTCAAAAAAGGCCTATCTTTGTTGTATAAATTATACAATATTCTATTTTGACTTCCGAAAAGAAAATCGACAAAAAATATGTCGAGACACCCCTGATGAAGCAATATTACTCCATCAAGGCAGTACATCCCGACGCCATTCTGCTGTTCCGCGTGGGCGATTTCTACGAGACCTTCGGCGACGACGCGATCAAGGCCAGCGGCATTCTGGGCATCACGCTCACGCGCCGCGCCAACGGATCGGCGACGTACGTCGAACTGGCGGGATTTCCCTACCATGCCATCGACACCTACCTGCCGAAGCTGGTGCGGGCGGGCGAGCGCGTGGCCATCTGCGAGCAGCTGGAGGACCCCAAGCTGGTGAAGGGACTCGTCAAGCGCGGCGTGATCGAACTGGTGACTCCGGGCATCGTGCTGGGCGACAACATCCTGGCCAACAAGGAGAACAACTTCATCGCGTCGGTCTATTTCGGCCGGCAGACGACGGGCGTGGCTTTTCTGGACATCTCCACGGGCGAGTTCTATGTGGCCGAGGGAGCGGACAGCTATGTCGACAAGCTGATCTCGAACCTCCAGCCCAAGGAGGTCGTCTACCAGCGCGGCTACGAGGACCGTTTTTCCGGTTCGTTCGGGTCGAAACTCTACACCTACCGTCTCGACGAGTGGGTCTTTTCGGAGGACGTCAACCGCGAGAAACTCTGCAAGCAGTTCGGGACCAAATCCCTCAAGGGCTTCGGCGTGGACCACTTCACCAGCGGCATTTCGGCCGCCGGGGCCATTCTCTATTACCTCGAATTCACCGAGCACCGCGAAACGGGCCACATCGCCTCCATTGCGCGTATCGACCAGGACGACTACGTGTGGGTCGACAAGTTCACGATCCGCAACCTGGAGCTTTTTTCGTCGAACGGCGCGCGCGAGAAGTGCAGTTTCGCCGACGTGATCGACCGCACGCTGACGCCGATGGGCGGCCGTCTGCTGAAACGCTGGATCGCCATGCCGATCAAGGACCCCGCGAAGATCAACGAGCGCCTCGATGTGGTGGAGCGGCTGATCAAAGACGCCGATCTGGCGGATGTCATCCGCGAGCAGGTGTCGCTGGTGGGCGATCTGGAGCGTATCGCGGGGCGTATCGCCGCCCAGAGGGTCACGCCCCGCGAACTGGTGCAGCTCAAGAACTCGCTCGGAGCCATCGAGACGCTCAAGGCTGCGCTGGAGTCCACCGACGACGACCGTCTGCATGCGCTGGCAGAGCAGATCGACCCTCTGGCGGAGGTCCGCGAGCGTATCGCCCGCGAAATCTACCCCGACCCGCAGAACAACCAGATACAGAAGGGCGGCGTGATCGCCGACGGCGTCGATCCCGAACTGGACGACCTGCGCCGCATCGCGCTCCACGGCAAGGACTACCTCGCGCGCATCCAGCAGCGCGAGAGCGAGGCCACGGGCATCCCGTCGCTCAAGATCAGCTACAACAACGTTTTCGGCTACTATATCGAGGTCCGCAACGCTCACAAGGACAAGGTCCCCGAGACGTGGATACGCAAGCAGACCCTCGCCAACGCCGAGCGTTACATTACGGGCGAACTGAAAGAGTACGAGGAGAAGATTCTCGGCGCCGAGGAGAAGATGCTCATCCTGGAGCAGCGCATCTACGCCGGGATCATGGCCTATATCTGCGGTTCGCTGGCGCCGATGCTGCGCGACGCCGCCGCGGTGGCGCGCATCGACTGCCTCCAGTCCTTCGCACGCATCGCCTGCGAACGCCGCTACGTGCGTCCCGTGCTGGACGACGGCAAGCGCATCGACATCCGTCAGGGCCGCCATCCGGTGATCGAGACGCTGATGCCCGTGGGGGAGGAGTACATCCCCAACGACGTGATGCTCGACGACAAGCAGCAGCAGATTATGATGATCACCGGACCCAACATGTCGGGTAAGTCGGCGCTGCTGCGCCAGACCGCGCTGATCATCCTGATGGCCCAGATGGGTTCGTACGTACCCGCGAAGTCGGCCCATATCGGCTATGTGGACAAAATTTTCACGCGCGTCGGGGCTTCGGACAACATTTCGCAGGGTGAGTCGACTTTCATGGTCGAGATGCTCGAATCGGCCAGCATCCTCAATAACATTTCGGACCGCAGCATCGTGCTGCTCGACGAAATCGGCCGCGGCACGTCGACCTACGACGGCATTTCGATCGCCTGGGCGATGGTCGAATACCTTCACAACCACCCCTCGGCCCGCGCCAAGACGCTTTTCGCCACGCATTACCACGAGCTGAACGAGATGGAGCAGATGTGCTCCCGGGTGAAGAACTACCACGTCTCGGTCAAGGAGATGGGCAACCAGATCGTCTTCCTGCGCAAGCTCGAGCGCGGCGGCACGGAGCATTCGTTCGGTATCCACGTGGCCCGCATGGCCGGCATGCCGGTGTCGATCGTCTCGCGGGCGGACGAGATTCTGCGTAACCTCGAACTGGTCTACGGCAACAACGAGATCGTGCCGAGCCGCAGCCTCAAGGAGCGGGGCCGCAAATCCGCGGCGCAGGCCGTGAAGGAGGCCGCCGAGAGCGCCGGGCCGCAGAACATGCAGCTGTCGATGTTCCAGCTCGACGATCCCGTGCTGGTGCAGATCCGCGACCAGATCAAGGGCCTCGACATCAACTCGCTGACCCCGATCGAGGCGTTGAACAAGCTCAACGAAATCAAGAAGATAACTGGTATCTGATAAAGCGATACTGGAAGTCGAATATACCAAAGCCCCGAACCTCTTTTCGAGAAGTCCGGGGCTTGTGTTATTATTTGATTAGTGTTATTCTAATTATACACGCCTTCTTTTTCTCTTATTATGCCTTTCTCATATTTGTTGGCACGCTTACCTGAATAAATTACAAGTTGACTGAATTTGGGCCTTCCAATCTGAATTTGTCCATCTGAAAAAACATATAGATAGGCGTTCTTCATAGTCTTATTCCATACTGTTTTGCCGTTAGAGTCTGTTACTTTTACTTTAACCCTGTATTTGTCGCTAAAAAAGCCATCTGGGCTAATGGATTTGATTGCAACTACTACATCGGTATATACTTCACCTTCTATATCAAGAAAACAAACTTTACGAATTAATTCCGCATTTTGCATTGGTGATGCTTTTTCAGTTTCATCGTTGTTGTTTTGAGCAAAGACAAACCAACCAAATGAAAGCGAGAAAATTAAAAGAACAATAAGTTTTTTCATGGTTTCAGCATTTTAAGGCTACTATTTAGATTCCCTATTTGCTGCTCTGGATCAGCGAACGGATGTTCTGGATCAGCATCGCTACGGCCACCGAGTTGAAGCCGCCTTCGGGAATGATCACGTCGGCGTATTTCTTCGACGGCTCGACGAACTCCTCGTGCATCGGCTTCACCGTCGAGGTGTACTGCGTGATGACCGACTGCATCGTGCGTCCGCGCTCGCAGACGTCGCGCAGGATACGCCGCGCCAGCCGGATGTCGGCGTCGGTGTCGACGTAAACCTTGATGTCCATCAGGTCGCGCAGCTCCTTGTTCTCGAAGATCAGGATGCCGTCGACGATGATCACCTTCGAAGGTTTCACGCTCACGCTCTCCGACGTGCGGTCGTGGTCGACGAACGAGTAGACCGGGTGTTCGATGGGCACGTTGTTCTTCAGCGCCTTGATATGCTCCACGAGCATCTCCGTGTCGAAGGCCTGCGGATGGTCGTAGTTGAGTTTCGTACGCTCCTCGTAGGTGAGTTCGGGATGCGCCTTGTAGTAGTAGTCGTGGCAGAGCGTCACCACGTCGTCGCCGACGAACGCTTCCTGCAAACGCTTGACGAGCGTCGATTTTCCCGAGCCGGTTCCCCCGGCGACTCCGATTACCGTTACGTTCATAAGATCAGTAAGTTTTTGATATTATAGACCGTTTCATCGCATCTGACCGTCTTTATTCGCCGCCTCCGGCGTCGTTTGCAAATCCGACCCTCCCCTAAATCCCCTCCTCGGAGGGGACTTTATGGCATCCGTCGTCCGGATTATTCTCAACAATGCGATTTGCGGTGGTTATTAAAAAAAAGGATCACCCTCCTGAAGAGGGCAATCCTTTTTCTGACTGTCGTTTTATGCGTCGATATTCGCGTAATGCGCATTTCGCTCGATGAACTCGCGGCGGGGCGGAACCTCGTCGCCCATCAGCATCGAGAAGATGCGGTCGGCTTCGGCGGCGTTCTCGATGTTCACCTGGCGCAGGATGCGCGTGTCGGGGTTCATCGTCGTCTCCCACAGCTGGTGGGCGTTCATCTCGCCGAGACCTTTGTAACGCTGGATGTGCACGCCCTTGCCGAACTCGGCCGAGATCTCGTCGCGCTCCTTCTCGGTCCAGCAGTAACGCTCCTGCTTGCCCTTCTTCACGAGGTAGAGGGGCGGGGTGGCGATATAGACGTGGCCGTTTTCGATCAGTTCCTTCATCTTGCGGAAGAAGAACGTCAGCATCAGCGTGGCGATGTGGCTTCCGTCGACGTCGGCATCGGTCATAATGATGATCTTGTCGTAGCGCAGTTTTTCGAGGTTCAGGGCCTTGGAGTCCTCCTCGGTTCCGATCGTGACGCCGAGGGCCGTGAACATGTTCTTGATCTCCTCGTTCTCCCACATGCGGTGCTCCTGGGCCTTCTCGATGTTCAGGATCTTACCGCGCAGCGGCATGATGGCCTGGAAATTCCGGTCGCGGCCCGATTTGGCCGTACCGCCTGCCGAGTCACCCTCGACGAAGAAGATCTCGGCGATCGAACGGTCGCGGCTCGAACAGTCGGCGAGTTTTCCGGGAAGCCCGGCGCCCGACAGCACGGTTTTGCGCTGCACCAGTTCGCGGGCGTGGCGCGCCGCGTGGCGGGCCGTAGCCGCGAGGATCACCTTCTGCACGATGGCCTTGGCGTCCTTGGGGTTCTCCTCCAGATAGTCGCCCAGCGCCGAGGCCAAGGCCTGGTCGACGGCGGCCGCAACCTCGTCGTTGCCCAGTTTGGTCTTGGTCTGTCCCTCGAACTGCGGCTCCTGCACCTTCACCGATACGACAGCGGTGAGTCCTTCGCGGAAGTCGTCGCCGTTGATGTCGAACTTCAGCTTGGCGAGCATGCCCGAATCCTCGGCGTACTTCTTGAGCGTACGGGTCAGCGCACGGCGGAAGCCCGTCAGGTGCGTACCGCCTTCGATGGTGTTGATGTTATTTACATAGGAGTGTACGTTCTCCGAGAAGGAATCGTTGTACTGCATGGCCACCTCCACCGGGACGCCGTTCTTCTCGGTGTCGAGGTAGATGATCTGCTCGACGATCGGCGTGCCGCGCGTGGCGTCGAGGTATTTGACGAACTCCTTGAGTCCCTCCTCCGAGTAGAAGTGGTCCTCGCGGGTCTTGCCCTCCTCGTCGGGACGCTTGTCGTAGAGGTTCAGGCTGATGCCCTTGTTCAGGAACGCCAGCTCGCGCAGGCGGTTGGCCAGGATGTCGTATTTGTATTCGGTGGTATGCGTGAAGATCGAGCCGTCGGGCTTGAAGGTGATGATCGTACCGCGGTCCGTACATTCGCCGACCACCTCGACCTGTGAGGTCGGGGCGCCCTTGCTGTATGTCTGGCGGTAAATCTTGCCGTCGCGGCTGTGGATCTCGGCGATCAGCAGCGTCGAAAGCGCGTTGACGCACGAGACGCCGACGCCGTGCAGACCTCCCGAGACCTTGTAGCTGCCCTTGTCGAACTTACCGCCGGCGTGGAGCACCGTCAGCACCACTTCGAGCGCCGATTTGCCCTCCTTCTCGTGGTAGTCGGTCGGAATGCCTCGGCCGTTGTCCTTGACGGTGATGGAGTTGTCCTCGTTGATCGTCACGTCGATGTCGGTGCAGTAGCCCGCCAGCGCCTCGTCGATCGAGTTGTCCACGACCTCGTAAACCAGGTGGTGGAGACCCTTCTCGCCGATGTCGCCGATGTACATGGCGGGACGCTTGCGCACCGCTTCGAGACCTTCAAGGACCTGAATGTTCGACGCGGAGTATTCTTCTTCTTGTTTTTTAACGTTTTCTAATTCGGTACTCATCGTAGTCTTTAAATATCGTACAAATATACGGAAATTTTCCGTATAAAACAAGAAAGATGCGGTATTGGATTTGGTTAAAATGTAATGGATTCACTTTTGTAAAAAAATGCCGTATATATGAAATTTATTCGTATTTTACACTCGGGTAGTTAAAAAAATGGAAGATTATGAAAAATTATTGGAAAAGTTATGCAATTATTGCGTGCTCTGCGATTTTAATTACATGTTCAACCAATGAAGGTATCCGAGATGTGGATTCCGGAAATGTACAAAATACAGGGAATATCGAATCAGAGATAAATGCCAATCTGATTTTGGTAAATTACATGCACGTTGTCGATAGCTGCGTCGTATTGAACCTATCTCAAAAAGAGGCTGAAGCACTCGGGGTTTCTGATTATTATTATCAAAAAGCGCAAAAAACCGTGCTGGAGGTTAATAAAGCGATGAAAGAATCCATAAAGGAGCATCCCGATTGGCCCGTTTACTTGAAAGGACCAAAGGAACTTCGCGAAGAAAATGATTCAATAGCGGTTTCTCAAACCCGCTCTGAAGAGCCGCTGCCTTCCGGTAGATTGAATGCCCCTGATCAGGCAGAGGTATCCAAGGTTTTTTTCGCTCCTTCCACGGTTAATGCGGTGGAGTTCTTGTGCTTGAATCGGGTCGCTCCTGTTTGCCGGTTCGTTTGTAAGACCAAAGCCCAAGGGCAAATCTCAGGTCAACAGGGCTTTGGATATCTTGGGATAAATAAGAAATTACGTGCTATGCTTGCCGCAAGCAATACGAGAGCATATGTATATTTTCAAACGACCGATCCTTTTGGGGGTACATGTTCTTGGAAAAGTTATTATCAAGGTATAGATTGACTTGTTGTTTCGTGTGTTTACGCCAGTTCGGCCTTGAGGTCCACCTCGCGGATTTTGCCCTTGGAGAAGAGCACGGCGCGGGCGGGGTAGTTCTCGATCAGGGCCGTGTTGTGCGTTGACATCACCACGGCGCAGCCCTGCGAGGCGATCTTCTGGAACAGCTGCATGATGCCGTCGGCCGTCACCGGGTCGAGGTTGCCCGTCGGCTCGTCGGCCAGCAGCACCTGCGGGTCGTTCAGCAGTGCGCGGGCGATCACCAGCCGCTGCTGCTCGCCGCCCGAGAGCTCGAACGGCATTTTGTAGCTTTTCGACCCGAGTTCCACCAGCCCCAGCACCCGGTCGATGCGCTCGCGGATCTCCTGCTCGCGCTTCCAGCCCGTGGCCTTCATCACGTAGTAAAGATTCATAAAGACGTTGCGGTCGGTGAGCAGCTGGTAGTCCTGGAAGACGATGCCGATGCGGCGGCGCAGGTAGGGGATGTCCTTGCGGCGCAGGCGGCGCAGGTCGAAGCCCGCGACATATCCCTTTCCGGTAAGGAGTTGCATCTCGGCATATAAAGTTTTGAGTAAACTGCTTTTCCCGCTCCCGACACGTCCGATCAGGTATACGAATTCGCCCGGGGCCACTGACAGGTTGACCTCCGAGAGCACCATCTCGCCCCGTTGCAGGAGTTTCTTCTCCGAGCAGCTGCCGAAGGGATTGTCGGCATGGTAGATAGCCACGTCGCGGAGATTTACGACATATTTTTCATTCATAGCGTTTCGCTCTGTTTTCCGAACAAACAAAGATAAGCAAAATATCCGTATGCCCTTCATCCGTCCGGTAAAAAAGCGTTCCGGCAGGCGTCCGGAGGCGGGTGCGGCGCGGATTTTGCGCAACCCCTCGCGAGCGATGGACTGCGGCAGACGCTCCGCCTGCTGCTTCGGAATGGGCCGGCGGCGCGGTTTCGGCTGCCGAGGCTCCGAATCCGGACAATCCGGCTCCGGTGCTTTCGGTCCGACGGGGCTGCGCCCGGCATTTGTCAAATAAATTTGCGAATGCCCGTGTTTTGTACTATCTTTGTACTGTTTCCGATTGACTTTGCGCGGAAAGACCGGGGGTGCCTGGTTTTGACAGCAGGCAGAGTTTGATTGTAAGCACGCCGAGCGCTGTGTGGCGGCTCGTTAATCCCGATGCTCGATTTACAAATGGCAATAACAGCTATGCACTCGCTGCCTAATTTTCAGAGAAAGTTAGCTTAATCGCCGGGTCCAAGGAGGCTTGGCGACGAGTATCCCGGAGAGTGGTTCCGCTCTTTAACCGCTTTCCATACGGGGTATCATCGATTTAGAGATAGTGCGCCGGACCGTCCCGGCCGGCGTGCGAAATTCAGGGACTGGGACCTCGGTTAGGCGGCCGCCTGCCGGACCGGGGTAGAAGGATCAAGTGGCGGCTAAGCGTGTAGAAAGCTTTCGGGTTCCCTGTTTGGACGCGGGTTCGACTCCCGCCACCTCCACTGAAAACCGAGTGGTTATGAGAAAAATCCTGTAATTCTGCGAATTACGGGATTTTCTTTTTGTGCCCTGCGGGTGCGTGCGGAGGGATGCGGAAGATCTTCCCTTCGGCGAAAGTCGCCCACAGCGAGCCGTCGGGAGCCTCGGTGATGAAGTTCGCCGCCGAGTTGCAGCACTTGACGCACCACAGCGGTGTGCCGTCCTCGCGCACGGCGGCGACGTTGCCCGAGCGGTCGGCGAGATAGGCTATGCCGCCGTTCACGGTCACCGGGCAGGCCGTGTAGTCGTAGCCGAAGCCCGCGGGGGTGATCCACAGCCGGCGGAAGGCGTCCGGGGCCGTGTCGATGGCCAGCAGTTCGCCGTCCATGGTTTTGACGTAGAAGCGTTTGCTGTCGGCGCTCATGCCCGATGCTTCGCGGGCCTTGTAGTCGGTGCAGCGCCATACGACGCTTCCCGAGGCGAGGTCGAGGCAGGTGACGGCGCGGTCGGGCGCGTCGATGAACACGCGGCCTCCGGCGATCCGGGGAACGATGTTGCCCGGGGACAGGAAGAGGCTTTTCGAGCCGTTGGTCCACTTCCAGCCGAGTTTTCCCGTCGCGGCGTCGAGGCAGTGGAGATGCCCGTTCCAGGCTCCGAAAACCAGTTTCCCGTCCGCCAGCGCGGGCTGCCCCTGCGACTGGCCGCCTCCGTAGTCGTAACGCCACAGAATCCGCCCGTCGCGCACCGCGATTTTGGCCATCGTGCCGTTGCCCAGCCCGATGTAGAGCGCCGCGCCGCTGCCGCGGCCGTCGACGAGTCCCTGCCCGACGATCGGCGTCGGGGTGTCGATGTGCCACCTCTCGCGGCCCGTGCGGGCGTCGTAGGCGCGCAGTCCGTCGGTGGTCGTGCCGGCGATGACCAGCCCTTCGGCCACGAGGGGCGTGGTGTAGAGCGCCCCGCCGAAACGCTGACGCCACACCTCGCGGTTGCGGCGCGTGTCGTAGGCCCGCAGCATGCCCTGCGTCGTGCCGTAATACACCAGGTCCTTGTAAAAGGCCGCCCCGGTGTAGATTGTGGCGCTGTCCTGCAACACAAGCTGCGCATGCGCCTTGTAATCGGGAACCGGGGGCGTCGGGTCGGAGGCGAGGGCCAGCGTTTGCGGGTCGTCCTGCATGCGGATCGTGAAGCGGGTGCGCGGCTCCGCGCCCAGCGTCTTTTCGCGCACGCGGACCGAGTCGCCCCAGAAGTCGAGCAGCGTGTAGCCCGCGTCGGAATCGCTCTTGCCCCGCAGGGCGCGTCCCTGAATGCCCGCTATGGAGTCGAAGTTGAACAGCGAGGGTGCGCGGTGGTAGTGGCCGAACAGCGTGAGCGGGATGCCCAGCCGCCGGAGCGTCGCCGTCACCTCCGTGCGGTTCGTGAGGTCGTTGTTCAGCGGATAGTGGCAGAGGCTCACGATGCGCTGGCCGGGCCGGGCCTTGGCGGCCTCCGCGGCCAGCCACGCGAGGTCCTCGGTGCGCACCGCTCCCATGGCCATCTTCATAAAAGGTCCCGAAGCGTAGCCCAGAAAGAGGTAGTCCCCGGCACGGAAGGCGGTGCGCCCGTCGTGGCCGAAGATCCGGGCGAAGGTCGTGCAGGCGCTTTCGGACCACGTGGTCTCGTGGTTGCCCGGCACGGCGTGCCACGGTTTTTCGAGCCGAGAGATCAGCCCGTGGACGTATTCCAGTTCGGCGTCGCTGCCCAGGTTGGTGAGGTCGCCGCCGAAGATCACGATGTCGCACGGCGAGGCGTTGACTTCGTCCACCGCGACGCGGAAGAGCGAATCCTGCACGTTGCCGGGCGTCACGTGAATGTCGGTCAGGAAGGCGACGCGGAGCGTGTCGCAGGGAGCCGGGGCCGGGAATGCCGACGACGCCCACAGCGCGCCGAAGCACAGCAGGATTTTGGAGTATTTCATTGGGCTTGCGCAGTTTTGTCGTTACAAGATACGAAATTCGGCGGAAAAAGCTATCTTTGCGTTGCAAAAAACAGGGGGACTATTCCCGATAAGCGGTGCCCGCATTTTGGTTGACAATCCGGTCGCATGCGATAAGTCCCCTCCGAGGAGGGGATTTAGGGGAGGGTCAGATTTGCAAATGTGGCCAAAGGCCGCAGGAGATTGACCATGAGAACGACTAAACGATACTGTAACTAAACTACATGCTGATATGAAAACCATTCTTCTTCTGGGTTCCGGCGAGCTGGGCAAGGAGTTCGCGATTGCGGCGCAGCGGCTGGGACAGACCGTCGTGGCGTGCGACAAGTATGCGGGCGCTCCCGCGATGCAGGTGGCCGACGCCGCGGAGGTCTTCGACATGCTCGACGGCGACGCGCTGGCCGCTGCGGTCGCAAAACACCGCCCCGACATCATCGTTCCCGAGATCGAGGCCATCCGCACCGAACGGCTCTACGAGTTCGAGCGGGCGGGCGTCCAGGTCGTACCGAGCGCCCGGGCCGTGAATTTCACGATGAACCGCAAGGCCATCCGCGACCTCGCGGCGAAGGAACTGGGGCTGAAGACGGCGCGGTATTTCTACGCCGCATCGCTCGGCGAACTGCGCGAGGCCGCCGCGAAAATCGGCTTCCCCTGCGTGGTCAAGCCGCTGATGTCCTCTTCGGGCAAGGGGCAGTCGCTGGTCAAGGGTCCCGACGAGCTGGAACGCGCCTGGCATTACGGCTGCGAAGGGTCGCGCGGCGACATCCGCGAACTGATCATCGAGGAGTTCATCCGCTTCGACAGCGAGATCACGCTGCTGACCGTCACCCAGAAGGACGGCCCGACGCTTTTCTGCCCGCCGATCGGCCATGTGCAGAAGGGCGGCGACTACCGCGAGAGTTTCCAGTCGCCCGTGATCGCACCCGAACACCTCGCCGAGGCGCAGCGCATGGCCGCCGCCGTCACCGAAGCCCTCACCGGGGCCGGACTGTGGGGCGTGGAGTTCTTTTTGAGCCGCGACAACGGGGTCTATTTCTCCGAACTGTCGCCCCGGCCGCACGACACGGGCATGGTGACGCTGGCCGGGACGCAGAACCTCAATGAGTTCGAACTGCACCTGCGCGCCGTGCTGGGGATTCCCATTCCGGCGGTCACCTTCGAGCGCATGGGCGCCAGCGCGGTGATCCTCTCGGGCGTGGAGACCTCCGCGCCGCGTTACGAGGGCATGGAAGAGGCCGTCGTCGGAGATCCCCGCACCGACATCCGCATCTTCGGCAAACCCTCGGCGCGCGTGAACCGCCGCATGGGCGTCGTCGTGGGCTACGAACCCCACGGCAGCAGCCTCGAAGCCCTGCGCGAACGGGTTTGCGCCGCCGCCGCAAAAGTGAAAGTCACCGAATAACGACAACTCCGGCTTCCCGGCCGCGAGCGACCCGCGAAAACCGCGGGCCGTTCAGCCGGAACCGGACCATAAAACCGATCCATGAAAAAGTACGCAATTATTTCGACCGAAAAGGGGACGATGAAAGCCGAGCTGTATGCCGACGAGACCCCCGGAACCGTGGCCAACTTCGTCGAACTGGCCGGACACAACTTCTACGACGGGCTGACCTTCCACCGTGTGATTCCCGACTTCGTGATCCAGGGCGGCTGCCCCAGGGGCGACGGCACGGGAGGTCCGGGCTACACGATCAAGTGCGAGACGTCGGCCCCGCGCCAGCGCCACGACCGCGGCGTGCTGTCGATGGCCCATGCCGGGCGCGACACGGGCGGTTCGCAGTTCTTCATCTGCCACAACCGCGAGAATACGCAGCATCTCGACGGCCGCCACACCTGCTTCGGGCAGGTGGTCGAAGGGCTGGACGTGATCGACGACATCCGCCCGGGCGACAAGATTCTTTCGATCCGCATCGTCGAGGAGTAACGAATCCCGTCCGATCCCCATGTCTGCGACCGCAACCGGTTACCTGGCCTCGAAGCCGCGCTACGAAATCCTCGACGGACTGCGCGGCGTGGCGGCGATGATCGTGGTGGCCTTCCACCTGCTGGAAACCTACTCCAAAGGCCCTGCCTACCAGGTGCTCAACCACGGCTATCTGGCCGTCGACTTCTTCTTCGTGCTCTCGGGCTTCGTGATCGGCTACGCCTACGACGACCGCTGGAACTGCATGTCGCTCAAGGGCTTCTTCAAGCGCCGCCTGGTGCGTCTGCATCCGATGGTCATCATGGGGTCTCTCATCGGCGCGCTGTTCTTCTACTTCGGGTCCGCGGCCTTCCCGATGATCGCCGGAGTACAGTGGTGGGAGGTGCTGCTGATCTGCCTGCTGGGCTGTACGATGCTGCCCGCGCTGCCGTCGTGGGACATCCGCGGCTGGGGCGAGACCAGCCCGCTGAACGGCCCCGCATGGTCGCTGCTCTACGAATACATCGCCAATATCCTCTATGCCCTCGTCATCCGGCGCTTCCCGAAATTCGTGCTGGGGCTGTTCGTGGCCGGGGCCGCGGTGCTGACGCTGGACCTCACGCTGAATCTCGACCTGTTCGGCCTGCTTTCCGCCGACCGCTCTGCGGCCTACACCGTCATCGGCGGCTGGAGCGTCACCCCGGAACAAATCTACATCGGCTTCTCGCGTCTGCTGTATCCCTTCTTCGCGGGGCTGCTGCTCTCGCGCCTCGGTGCGGCGATCCGCGTGCGGGGCGGATTCTGGTGGTGCTCGCTGCTGATCGCGGCCGCTTTGGTCATGCCCCATGTCGGGAGTGTTTCGGCCCCGTGGATCGACGGTGGCTATCAGGCGCTGGTCATCCTGTTCGTCTTCCCGCTGATCGTCTCGATGGGGGCCGGAAGCCGTGTCGCCGGCGCCCGGTCGGTGGCCGTCTGCACGTTCCTCGGCGAAATCTCCTTCCCGCTCTACATCACCCACTACCCGCTGGTCTATATGCAGATGGCCTGGGTGGCCGGGAATCCCGACGCTCCGCTCGGCACGGGCATTTTCGTGAATGTCGCGATTTTCCTGCTTGCCGTCGGTCTGGCCTGGGCCTGCCTGAAACTCTACGACCTGCCCGTCCGCGAGTGGCTCAAGCGGCATTGGCTGATGAAGTAGGTTGCGGTTCGTTCCGCCATACGGGAAGGTCCCCTCGTTCTGGAGGGGACCTTCCTGTTTTGCGGCGAATGGCTTCCGCCCAACGCGCAGAGATGCCGGGAGAGGCGTGAACGAGAAACAGCCGCCCTTCGGGGGCGGCTGTTTCTGTAAGGCCGTGATTTCGCCTCTACTTGCCGAAAGCGGCTTTGATCTTCTCGGTGGCCTTCTTCAGCAGCGCCTCGGGGCAGCAGAGCGTGATGCGGATGTAGCCGTTGCCCTCCGAACCGAAGATGCCGCCGGGGGTCAGGAACACGTCGGTCTTCTCCATCACTTCGTCCGAGAATGCGAAGCTGTCGCCCTCGTAGCCCTCGGGCAGCTCGGCCCACACGAACAGGCCCGCCTGTCCCTTGCGGTAGCGGCATCCCAGCGCGTCGAGCAGTTCGTAAGCCTGCTTCTCGCGGCCGTAGTAAATGTCGTTCAGCTCCTTGAACCACTCCTCGCCCAGCGCCAGCGCCGTGTCGGCAGCGGCCTGAATGGGGTAGAACATACCCGAGTCCATGTTCGACTTGAACGTGAGGATCGAGTCGATCCACTCCTTCTTGCCCACGACGACGCCCACGCGCCAGCCGGCCATCGAGTGGCCTTTCGACAGCGAGTTCATCTCCAGTGCGACGTCGCGTGCGCCCTCGGCCTCCATGATCGAGATCGGGGCGGCGGCATTGCGGATGAAACTGTACGGGTTGTCGTGCACGATCAGGATGTTGTGCCGGGCGCCGAAATCCACGATTTTCTGGAACAGCTCCATCGTCGGGGTCTGGCCCGTCGGCATGTTGGGGTAGTTGACCAGCATCATCTTCACGCCGTCCAACCCGGCCTTCTCGATCGCCTCGAAGTCGGGGTAGAAGCCGGTCTGTTTGTTCAGCGCATAGGGAACCATCTCGCCGCCCGAGAGGCGCACGGCAGCCGAGTAGGTGGGGTAGCCGGGATTGGGCACGAGCACCTTGTCGCCCTTATTGAGGAACGTCATGCATATGTGCATGATGCCCTCCTTTGAGCCGATCAGGGGCAGTACTTCGTTGTTGTAGTCCAGTTCCGTGCGGTACCATTTCTTATACCAGTCCGCAAAAGCCTTGCGCAGGATGGGTTCTCCCTTGTAAGACATGTATTTGTGTACGTCGGGGCGCTGTGCCTCCTTTGCGAGGCGGTCGATGACCGACTGGTGCGGGGGCAGGTCGGGGCTGCCCATAGCGAGTTTCACGATCTGACGGCCCGTTGCCGCTTCGATTTCGGCGATCTCGCGCAGACGGCGCGAAAAATAGTACTCTCCGATGCCGTCCAACCGGTGCGAACGGGCGATGTTGACTGCTTTTGCCATAGCTTGAATATGTTTGGGATTATGCTTTCCGGGCAAAGATAGGGAAATAATAATAAAATTAAAAATTAAGAATTAAAAATTGAGCATTAATTCCCCGGTCTGCGCTGCAAGGCGAACCGGACATCTCCGTGCCTCGTTTCTTCGCCGCATGCGCACAGGGTCTTGCGTCTAATACAGATATTTCTCCATCAGCGGCATGAGCAGCGCCGTCGCCAGCCCCATCAGGGCCATGGCCAGACCGCTCAAAGCCCCTTCGGCGGCTCCTATTTCGATGGCGCGGGCCGTGCCGATGCCGTGGGCTGCGGCTCCGAGGGCGAATCCCCGGGCCTCGGGGTCGCGGACCCCGCAGCGGCGCAGAATCCATTCGCCGAAGATGCTGCCGAAAATCCCCACGCAGAAGACCACGACCGACGTCACCGAGACGTTGCCGCCCAGCGGTCCGGCGACCGACACGGCGATGGGCACCGTGACCGACTTGGGGGCTATGGAGTTGAGAATCTGCCGCTCGACGCCGAACGCCATGGCGATATAGACGACGCTCAATACCCCGACGACGCATCCCGCGAGTGTGGCCATGCCCACGGGAAGCAGGCTTCCGCGCAGGCGTTCCAACTGTTCGTAGAGCAGATACCCGAGCGCCACGACCGACATGCCGAGGGCGAAATTGAGGATGCCCGTGGCGTCGCGGTAACGCTCGTAGCCGATTCCGGCGCAGCGCAGGAAGACGATCACGGCGACGAACGTCAGCAGCACGGGATGCAGCAGCGGCAGCCGCGTACGGCGGTAGATCATCCCTCCGAGGCAGTAAAGCCCCACGGTGAGGGTCAGCAGAAAGAGGTCCGAGGAGAGAAATGAGGCATCAGGCATCGTGGCGGAGTTGTTTGATGTGCCGCAGGCGGGCGCGGCGGTTCAGGCTCTGGAAGGTCTGGCCGGCGACGATCAGCACGAGGATCGTCGAGACGATTCCCGAGACGAGGATGGCCCAGAGGTTTTCGAGGATCACCCGGTAGGAGTCCATCAGCCCCACCCCGTAGGGCACGAAAAAGAGCGCCATGGCCCCCAACAGGAACCGCGCCGCGGGGCGCACCGTCTCGGCCCGCACCCAGCGCAGGCACAACGCAGCAAAGAGCAGGATCATGCCGATGATGTTGCCCGACACGTAACCTCCGGTGATAAGGCTCAACGCATTGCCCATGAGCCAGAAAAGAAGAATCTGAAAAAGTCCTGTCATCGTCGTTCGACTTTGGCGGCGGGCCTTGAACGTTCGGGATCGGACTTTTCAGCCGGTCCCGGAACCCTGCCGCCGTTTGCGGCGACAAATATAGTGCATGCCGGGTGCAATGCCAAATTTATTTGGAGAATCTCCCCGGCGCAGCCCGTGTCCGGCAAATCAATTCCTGCCGGTGCGCTTCTTGAGCGGGCATTGCGCCGACGCGCACGACGCGCATCCTCCCCGCCGCCGTCCGCGCGCGAAACACCACAGCCGCCTCGCGACGATGGCCGCAACCGCCAGCCCGATGGCTGCGACGATGTAATCCTGCCAGTTCATCGTTCAGAATATCAATGCGATCCGGTATACGATCCACGCCACGAACCAGGCCAGCGTCGTGTTGTAAACCACCGACGCCGCAGCCCATTTCCACCCGGCTTCGGCGCCGATGGCGGCCACCGTGGCGATGCAGGGCATGTAGAGCAGGATGAAGATGAGGAACGCCAGCGCCGAGGACGTCGTGAAGTCGCCGCTCGCGAGTAGCCGCTGCGAGAGCGAGTCCGCCTCCTCCTCTTCCGCGGTCCGGAATGCCTTTGCCGGCGTCGGATCGTCCGTTTTCACGATGATTTCCGTCGCGCCGTCCGCACCGCCGATCACGGCCTCCTCCTCTGCGGGAGCGGTCGCGGCGCCTTCGGAGTAGAGCACGCCGAGCGTCGACACCACGATCTCTTTGGCCGGGAGGCCCGACAGCAGGGACACGCCGGCTTTCCAATTGAATCCCAGGGGGCTGAACACCGGCTCGCAGCCCTTGCCGAGCCGTCCGAGGTAGGAATTTTCGTAGTGCGCCTCGGTTCCGGCGGCGGCGTCCGTGCGGGGGTAGTAGCTCAAAAACCACACGATGACCGAAGCGATCAGGATCATGCCGCCCATCTTCTTGAGGTACTGCGCACACTTGTCCCACATGTGGCTGAGCGTGGTTTTCCACGTCGGGAGGCGGTAGGGCGGCAGCTCCATCACGAACGGCGTCTCGTCCACCGGGAAGAGGAACCGCCGCATCAGCCGCGCCGTAACGACAGCCAGCACGATCCCCAGCGCATAGAGGCCCAGCATCACCGTTCCGGCGTCGGCGGCGAAGAACGTGCCCGCCAGCAGGAGGTAGATCGGTATTCGCGCGCTGCATGACATGAACGGCGTAATGAGTATGGTTATCAGGCGGCTGCTGCGGCTTTCGATGGTCCGGCAGGCCATGATCGCGGGCACGTTGCAGCCGAAGCCCATGATCAGCGGGATGAACGATTTCCCGTGCACTCCGATGCGGTGCATCACGCGGTCCATGATGAACGCCGCGCGGGCCAGGTAGCCCGAATCCTCCATGAACGAGATGAAGAGGTAAAGGATCATAATGTTGGGCAGGAAGACGATCACGGCCCCCACGCCGCCGATAACGCCGTCGACCAGCAGGTCGCGGAGCGGCCCCGCGGGCAGCAGCGCGTCCGCCGCGCTGCCGATCCATCCCACCAGCGCGTCGATCCACTCCTGCGGATAGGCTCCGAGGCTGAACGTGCACCAGAACATGAGCCACATCAGCGCGAAGAAGATCGGGAATCCCCACAGCTTGTGCGTCACGAAGGTGTCGATCATGGCCGTCGTCGTCACCTCCTCGCGCCGTCCGGGGGTGAAGGTCTCCTTCAGCGCACCCTGGATGAATCCGTATTTCTGGTTGGCGAAGGCCGTTTCGACATCCTCGCCCAGCTCCCCGGCGATGCGCCGGGCCTCGCGGTCGCGGATTTCGGCCCACACTCCGTAACGCTCGCAGCCGCGGAGGCTCTCTTCGGCCTGCCGGTCGCCCTCGAGCATCTTCATCGCGTAGTAGCGGGGCGGGAAGTTTTTCGGGAGTTCGTCGCGGAAGGCGCTCATGTCGCCGTTGAGTTTGCGCAGCCCCTCGTCGATCACGGGGCCCATGTTGATATGGATGTGGCGCACGCGCTCGTCGCGGTTCTCGAAAACGTCGATCACCGTGTCCAGCAGAGCCTCTATGCCGCGGTTGTTGCGCGCCTCTACGGGAACCATCGGCACGCCCAGCATGCGGCCCAGACTGTCGTAATCGAGTTTCGCACCGCTGTCCTGCAACTCGTCGAACATGTTGAGCGCCACGACCATGCGCGGGTTTATATCAATCAGTTCGGTAGTTAAGTATAGGTTTCGCTCTAAATTCGAGGCGACTACCGAGTTTATCACCACGTCGGGGGTCTTCGTGGCGAGGTGGTGACGCACGTAACGCTCCTCGGGCGTGTAGGCCGAGAGGGCGTAGGTTCCGGGCAGGTCGGTGACCTCGAAACGGTAGCCGCGGTAGGTGCGATGGCCGATCTTGGCCCCGACGGTCACGCCGCTGTAATTGCCCACATGCTCGTGGCCGCCCGATATGGCGTTGAAAAGCGAGGTCTTGCCGCTGTTGGGGTTGCCCACCAGCGCGACGGCGATGGTGCGGGAGTGGCGCGCCACGACCTCGTCGATGCTTGCGCAGCACGCCTCGTCGGATTCCATCGCGCCGAACTCCTCCGTCCGGATTTCCGCGGGCGCAGTCTCCGCCGCGGGGCATCCGCACTCCCCGGAGTGTGCGTGGCGGTGATGGCGGTGGTGTTCGCGCCGCGCGAGGTACTCCCCGGCTTCGTCGTCGGTGAGCACGACGACCATATCGGCCTCGCTGCGCCGCAGCGAGATGTCGTAGCCCATGATTTTATACTCGATCGGGTCCTTCAGGGGGGCGTTCAGAATCACTTCGACCCGCTGTCCGCGGACAAAACCCATCTCCATGATGCGGCGGCGAAAGCCTCCGTGGCCCATCACTTTGACAATCGTCGCCGATTCGCCGGTCTTCAGTTCGGATAAGCGCATCTTTTCTACTGTATTTTTGCGCCCAAAGATACGATTTTGCGGCGACTTGCGCAATCCCCATAAGTAGGTATATCCTTAATTCTGCATTGCGGCGGCCCATCCTCCGCCCAGCGCCTTGCAGAGCGTGACGTAGTTGATATACTGCTGCACGACGAGGTTGACGTGCGACATCTGCGACTGGTAGAGACTGCGCTCGGCGTCGATCACGTCGAGGTAGTCGGACAGTCCGCTGCGGTAGAGCGCGCGGGTCATCGTGGCGATGCGGTCGTTGGAGAGCACCAGTTCGCCCGTGCGCTCGGTCTGGCTGCGGTAGGTGGCGATGGCCACCAGCGCCTTTTCCACATCGGCGAACGCCGTCAGCACGGTCTGCTCGTAGGTCTTGGCCGACTGGGTGTAGGCCGCCATCGCGGCGCGCTCGGCGTTGCGCAGTTTCCCGAATCCGAAAATCGGCTCGGCGACGGAACCCAGCGCATCCCACGCCCAGGGGTTCGCCGCAGTTAAACCTTTGATTGAACTGGATGCAACTCCTCCTTTGGCAGTCAGCGAGATGGACGGGAATCGCGCGCTCCGAGCCTGCCCGGCCTGCGCCGCCGCCTGCAACATGTTGAAATGCGCCTGGCGGATGTCGGGGCGGCGTTTGAGCAGCTCCGAGGGCAGTCCCACGGGAATGTCCGCGGGGCGGTAGTCGGTCAGCAGTCGCAGCCCCGCTCCGGAAAGCCGCGCCCGGGAGGGCGTCTCGCCCAACAGAATGCCCATCGAAAGCCACGTCTGCTCCACGGCGCGGCAGTACTGCGGAATGTCCGCCTCGGCGGTGTAGACCAGGCTCCGGGCCTGCTCCAGCGCCACGCCGTCGGACATGCCGTAGCGGAACATCGAGTCGATCAGCGCGGCCGATTCGCGCCGCAGCCGGAGGGTCTGGCGGGCGATCGAGAGGTCGCGTTCATACTCCAGCAGCGTGAAGTAGGTCGTGGCGACCTCGGCGGCCAGCGAGAGCCTGACGCCCGCCAAAGCCCACTCCGAGGCCGCGATTTCGGCCTTTGCGGCCCGTTTGGCGTTGCGCAGCGCCCTGAACAACGACAGTTCCCACGAGAGGGTCGGTTCGACGGCATACGACTGCACGATCTTCGTCTCGGGCGTATATTCGCCCTCGGCGGTGGCTTCCGCGCCGATCTGCGGCAGGTATTGCGCCCTTACGGTCTTGAGGTTGGCCCGGGCCTGCTGGACGCGCGCGGCCGCTACGGCCACGTCGCGGTTGTTCGCCAACGCCTGTTCGACCAGCGCGTCGAGCGTCGTGTCGCCGAAGAGTTCCCACCAGCGTTCGCCCACGCCCGTCGTGTCGGACGAGAAGCCCGCGCCGTAGACGTAACTTTCGGGCGTCGCGACCTGCGGCGGGTAGAATTTCGGGGTGCAGGCGGCCAGCGTCAGCACGGCGGCGGCTATCGTAAGTTGCGTTTTCATGCGTTCTCCTCCTGTTTTTTAAGTTCGCGGCGCTGTTCGAAGCGGCCGATCTTCCCGACGAAATAGTAGAGCGCGGGGTAGACGAAAATGCCCAGCAGCGTGGCGAAGAGCATGCCGCCCACGAGGGCCACGCCCATGATGTTGCGGGCCGTGGCGTAGACGCCGCTGGCGAAGACGAGGGGCATGACGCCCAGGATGAAGGCGAAGGCGGTCATAATGATCGGTCTCACGCGCAGTTTCGCGGCTCCGATGGCGGCGTCCATCAGCGAGGCGCCCTGCTCGCGGAACAGCCGGTCGGCGTATTCGACGACCAGAATGGCGTTCTTGGCCGCCAGCCCGATCAGCATGACGAGCGAGATCTGCATGTAGATGTCGTTGACGTACAGGCTGTTCATCAGGTGCGTGCCGCCGACGAACAGCACCGCGCCCAGCACCGCCACCGGCACGCTCATCAGGATCGCCAGCGGCAGCCCCCACGATTCGTAGAGGGCCGCCAGCGCGAGGAACACGAACACGAGGGCCAGCGCGTAGACCAGCCCGCCGGTCTTCGAGGCGTTGGCCTCCTGATAGGAGGTTCCGCTCCACGCCGTGCCGATGTCGTCGGGCAGCGTTTCGGCGGCCGTGGCGGTGATCTCCCGCATGACGGTCGTCGTCGAGGCCCGCGCCGCGGGGGTGACGGTGAGCGAGACGGAACGGTAGAGGTTGAACTGCGAGACGTACTCCACGCCCACGGTGTCCGCCACGTCGATCAGCGATGCCACGGGAACGCTCTCGCCCGAGGCCGAGGTGACGTAGTAGCTGTCCAGCGACCGCCGGTCGAGGCGGTAGTCGGGCGCGGCCTGGATGTAGGTCTGGTAGAGTTTGCCGAAGCGTGTGAAATTGTTGATGTACGCGCCGCCCAGCAGGGTGGTCAGCTCGCCGTAGAGCGTCCCGAGGTCCACGCCGGCGGCCAGCGCCTGCTGCTTGTCGATACGCAGCCGCCGCTGGGGAACCCCGGCGTCGAACTGCGTGGTGACCGAGGCGATCGCGGGATTTTTGCGCAGCGAATCCATCAGCCGCCCGGCGTTTTCCATCAGGTAGGCCGTGCCGCGCCCTTCGAGGTCCTGCACCTCGACCGAGACGCCCGAGGTGACGCCCAGTCCGGGAATCGAAGGCGGGATGAAGGCGTAGCATTCGGCCCCCGGAACCGCGACGTAAAGCTCTCCGGTGAGCCGCTGGGCGATCTGCATGGCCGAGAGCCTGCGGTCGGAGTAGTCGACGAGTTTGACGAAGATGATGCCGCTCGACGTCGAGGCGATGCCGGCCATCATGTTGAATCCCGCGGCGAACGACGTCGAGGCGACCTCGGGAAGCGTGCGGATCACGGCGTCGGCATCGGCCATCGCCTGTCGGGTCACTTGCAGCGACGAAGCTTCGGGCGTCGAGACCATCACCATCACGTAGCCCTGATCCTCCTCGGGGAGGAATCCCGCGGGCAGTTTACGCCACACGACGAAGATCACCCCGAGGACCACGGCCACGAACATGCCCGTGCGGGCGACGTGGCGCATCAGCGTCGGCGTGAAGGCCGTGTAACGGTCCATCTGCCGTGCGAACCAGCGGTTGAAGGCGGCGAAAAATCCCTTTTGCGACGGTTCCCGGCGTCGCAGCAGCAGGGCGCAGAGCGCCGGGGAGAGCGTCAGGGCGTTGAAGGCCGAGATGACCACCGAAACGGCGATCGTCACCGAAAACTGCTGGAACAGCCGTCCCGTGATGCCGCCGGTGAACGACACGGGGATGAATACGGCCAGCAGCACGACCGTCGTGGCGACGATCGGCGAGGCCACGTTGCGCATGGCCTCCAGCGCCGCCTCGCGGGGTTTCATGCCCCGTTCGATATTGACCTGCGCGGCCTCGACGACGACGATGGCGTCGTCGACCACAAGGCCGATGGCCAGCACCAGTCCCAGCAGCGAGATGATGTTGATCGAGAACCCCAGCAGGGGGAACAGCGCGAAGGCGCCGACGAGCGACACGGGGATCGCCACCAGGGGAATGACCGTCGCGCGCCAGTCCTGGAGGAAGAGGAAGATGATGAGGATGACGAGTATGAGGGCGATGACGAGCGTGCGGAAGATGTCCTTCACGCCGGCGTCGATGCTCGTGGTGCTGTCGACGATCGTGGCGGCCTCGACGCCGTCCGGAAACCGCTGCGAGAGGCGTTCCATCGCGGCCTTGACCTTGCCGCCCACGGCCACGGCGTTGCTGCCCGGCTGCTGGTAAATGACGATCATGGCCGTCGGGTCGCTCTCGTAGGACGAGCTTACGCCGTAGGTCTGGCTGCCGAGCGACACCTCGGCGATGTCGCCCAGGCGGATCTGTTCGCCCGAGGAGGTGGTCCGCACGACGATGTCGGCGAACTCCGCGGCGGTGGAGATCTGCGGCGGCATGGTCACCGTATAGGTGTAGGCCACGCCGTCGGGAGCCGGCTCGGCGCCGAACTGCCCGGCAGGGTAGATGCCGCCCTGCTTCTCGATGGCGGCCGTCACCTCGCCGACGGCGATGCCGTAGTATTTCAGCACGTCGGGTCGCAGCCACACCCGCATGGCGTATTCGCCCGCGCCCATGATCGAGACCTTGCCCACGCCGTCGATCTTCAGCAGCTCGTTCTGGAGATTGATGTAGGCGTAATTCGAGAGGAACTCCCCGTCGTAGCGGCCGTCGCTGTGCAGCGAGTAGACCATCAGGAATCCCGTCATGGTCTTGCGTGTCGTGACCCCCTGCCGGGTGACCGTCGCGGGGAGTTCGGCCGTGGCCGACGAGACGTTGTTCTGGGTGAAGATGGCGTCGAGGTCGGGATCGGAGCCAATGTCGAAGGTGACCTGCAGGACCATCGAACCGTCGTTGGCCGAGGTGGCCTGCATGTAGAGCATATCGCTGACGCCCATCACGGCCTGGGCCACGGGCGTCGCCACGGCGTTGTTGACCGTCTCGGCGTCGGCGCCGTCGTAGGTGGCCGACACCTCCACGACCGGAGGCGTGATGTCGGGGTACTGTTCGATGGGCAGCCCCATGATCGAGATCAGGCCGACGAGCACGATGACGATGGCCAGCGAAATGGCGAAAATCGGGCGCGAAACAAAGAATTTTTCCATAGGACTACCGTTTTTCGAGACGCTTGCCCGCCTGCTCCGCAGCGGCTGCCTGTTCAGTCCTCCGCGCAGTCGGGTTTTCGGGGATCACCTTTGCGCCGTCGTGCAGTTTCTGCTGCCCGGCGACCACGACCCGTTCGCCCCGGTCGAGTCCCTCGTCGATGCACCACATCGCGCCGTAGGTGTCGCCCGGGGTGACGCGGCGGTAGTGCACCGTGCTGTCGGCCTCCACGACCCACACCGACGCGATGTCCTGCGTCTGGCTCACGGCCTGCTGGGGCACGACGACGCGCGGCCGCACGGGGCCCACGCTGGCCTCCACGCGGGCGAACTGTCCGGGTTTCAGCGTCTCGTCGGGATTGGGGAACATCACCACCACGACGAGCGTCCCGGTGGTCGACGAGACATCCTTGCGCGTGTAGTCGTAGATTCCTCCGAGCGGGTATTGCGAGCCGTCGGCCAGCACGAGACGGATGTCCGACAGCAGCCCTTCGTTGTCGTAGATCGAAGTCCGGTCGCCCGCATAGCGCAGGTACTGCGACATCGGAATCGCCACGTCGACCGTCAGCGTGTCGATGTTCGACACGGTCGTCAGCACGCTGAACTGCGTGCCGGGACCCACGTAGTCGCCCACGTGCGCCGCCGTGTGCTCGATGATGCCGTCGATGGGCGAGCGCAGCTCGGTGTATCCCACGTTCATGCGGGCATTGCGCAGCGACTGCTCCGCCGAGCGCACCGAGGCCTCGGCAGCCTTCCATTGGGCCGTGTACTGGTCCAGCTGCGACTGGCTGATGGCGTCGATGCGCGCCAGCGGTACGGCGCGGTCGTAGTTGTTGCGGGCCTCGAGGGCCTGCGCGCGGGCCGATTCGAGTTCGGCTTCGGCCGCCAGCATCGAGGTCGACAGCTGGTCGGGGTCGATGGTGAACAGCAGCTGGCCGCGCCGTACGGGCATGCCGTTGCCGTATTGCTTCGACGAGAGGTAGCCGTTCACGCGCGGCTGGATCACGGCGTCGAAGTTGCTCGCGAGGTAACCGATGAAACTCATGCGGTTGGGTACGCTGTCGACGGCGGCTTCGGCCACCCCGACCCGCAGGGGAGGCACCGCCTGTTTCGGCGTATGTTGCGCGCAGCCCGTGAGGAGCGCGGCGAAAAGACATGCGGCGGGAAAAAGTCTGTCCATAAGGGTATGTTTTACCCCGCAGGAAAGGCAAAAAACGTACCGTCAGCCCCTTGAAATAGGGTTTTTCCTGCAAAAAAACTGTTTTTCCCGTTCCGAATGATGTTGTTTAGAATATTTTTATATCTTTGCGTTGATAACAAACCCAATTTAATAAATAAAACTATGAAAGAATTAGTAGAAAAGATCAACGCAGAGTTTGAGGTGTTTGCAGCCAACGCAGCTGCCCAGGTAGAGAAGAACAACAAGGCTGCCGGCACGCGCGCCCGCAAATCGGCTCTCGAAATTTCGAAGCTGATGAAGGAGTTCCGCAAGGTTTCCGTAGAAGCTGCGAAATAATTGAGTTCCGCACAACGATAAAGGCTGTCCTTCGGGGCAGCCTTTATCGTTTCCGGTTTTATAGGGCGTCTCTGCACTTGATCTCACGCGGTACGAATGGGTGTTTTTATACGCCCCATCCGTGCCGCGTTTCGTTCAGGCGCGAATAGGCGTCTCTGAAATCGAAAACGGGGGATGTGCGGAAATAGCCGCCTGAAATCGGAACCTAAAGTTCGATTCCGTACCTCCGGAACACCTCCATGTCCTCGTGCCGCAGGCCCGTCTTGCGGAAGGGCACGGCTTCGTTGTGGTCGTTCAGGTAGCGGCGCGGAGCCGTGCGGTCGAAATCGGGGCTTACGAGCGAGACCTTCGTCGAGAGGAACCGTCCGCGGATCGAAGCCATGTCGGCCATCGTGTGAAACAGCGCGTGGGTCGTCGCGGGAGCCGTCTCGTTGGCCTCGGCGGCGGCGGCCTTTTCGGGGAAATGGGTCCGGTAATCCTCCGAGAACCAGGCCAGCGACGCCACGTAGAGCTGATAGGCCGTCGTCGTGGGCGAGGCGTGCAGGAAGCGTTCGCGGTCGTCGTCGATCAGGTCCTCGCCGTGGTCCGCGCAGTAGAGCAGGGCCGATGAAGTGCCTTTCAGCGACCGCAGGTAATCAATGGTCTGCGCGAGGAAATAATCCGTGTAACGGATCGAGTTGTCGTAGGCGTTGACGAGCATCGGACGGTGCTGCCGGGCGATCGCCACGTCGTTGTCGGGCTGGAAATGGGCGAACTCGCGCGGATAGCGCTGGTGGTAGCTGAAGTGCGAACCGTAGCAGTGGAGCACGAAAAGGAGTTTCTGCGACGTGCTTCTTTCGAGCACCTTGCGCATCTCGTCGAGCAGCTGCATGTCGTGGCGCGGCGAGCGGATGTAGATCACGTGTCTGGCGTCGTGGGCCAGGTGGTCGATCATCGCGCCCTGCGGCGACTGGTTGGAGATGAACCACGTGTCGAATCCCGCCTCGTTGAAGAGCGCCGGAAGGCCCTTGCGGCGGTACAGCTCCTCGTGTTCGCCGGTGGCTACGGACGAGAGGATCAGCGGCACGCTCTTGTGGGTGGTGTTGCTCTGGGTCAGCACGTCGCGGAAAACCACCAGATCGCCGACTCCGGAGAGCAGGGGATTGGTCTCCCGCCCGTAGCCGTAGAGCTGCCAGTTCATCGCGCGCGACGCCTCCCCTATGATATATACGTAGACCTCGCGTCCCGGAGCTTCGGCCGTGCGTTCGGCCTCGTAGGTGAAGCCCTCGGAGGTTTTGCGGAAGTTGTACGACTTGCGGAACTCCGAGCCGCTCAACCCGAGGTTGTACATGATGTTGAGCGGGAAAATCTCGTCGCGCAGCACGTGCCGCTCCTCGCTGACGTGGTAGGCGGGCCACAGGGCCAGCAGGCCCACGGCGAAGAGCGCCGCCCCGGTCAGACCGATGTTCATGCGCGCCGTGCGCGTGATGTAGCGTTTGTGTCCGATCTCGCGGGCCGCGAGCCACAGCAGCGGCAGGTAGATGACGCAGACCAGAACCACCGACGGATAGATGTTGCCCAGCAGTTCGCCCGCCTCGCCCGGATTGGTCGTCAGCAGGTTCGTGAACATGTCCGTGGCGATGATCGAGTTGCCGAACAGGTACAGCAGCACGATCTGGAAGGCGCAGAAGAAGATGAACGGGAAGGCCAGCCAGATCATCACGCCCGAACGCCGCAGCGCCACGCTCCACATCATGTAGAATCCCAGCGGCATGAGGATCAGCGCCTCGACGGTCCACACCGAGTAAGGCTCCGTATTGGCCAGCACGCAGTTGGGGATGATCAGCGCCACGAAGAAGTAGACGGTCAGCAGCGTCGTGAAGCGGCTGCGGGTCTTGACCGTCCTCCGGCGGTTCGTCTTATTCGCGTTATTCAGATCGTCATTCATACAAATTCTCTTAAAAAGCCTCGTTGATGTTCAGCAGGAAACCGCTGGTTTTCTTGCCGAATCCGTAGTCGAGGCGCACGTTCACCCGTTTTTTCAGTTCCCACCGGAGTCCTGCGCCGTAGTTGGGCAGCGTCTGCGACCAGTCGAATCGCGACAGCGAGGGGAAAACGTTGCCCGCGCCGCCCCATACCGCGCATCCGATCCGTCTCCAGATGCGCTGGCGCAGTTCGACCTGCACGGTGATCATGTCGTTGTCCGTATAGCGGCCCTGGTAGTAGCCGCGCATCCGCTGGCCTCCGCCCATGCGGGCGAGCATCGGCCACGGAGTGCCGTCGGAGTTGAATACGGCATACAGATCCGCAGCCAGAACGCCGCCTTTCCAGACCTGCCCGTAAGCGTCGGCCGTGAAGGTCGTGCGCCACAGCGTCTTGCCGCAGTTGCCCAGCCCCTTGGGGAACAGCGTCTCCTGAAAACTCACGTAGACGCCCCGGAACGGGCTGGGGATGAAGTCCCGCGAGTCGTATTCCAGAATTGCGCCGACGCCCGTGGCCGTATAGCGCTGTTTCTGCCCTGCGAGGTAGGCCGGGTCTGAAAATTTCAGCCCCCGCACATGCTCGAAGCTCACCAGCCCTCCGATGTAGGCGTGGGGCAGGAACTCGTGCAGGTAGCGCCCTTCGACCAGATAACGCTTTTCGGAGTAGGTGCTCTCGGGATTGTACCGCCCGGCGTCGTAACCGATTCCCCAGAAACTGCGGGGCGCCGAGGCGAACATCACCGTATAGTTTATGCGGCGTTTGTTGTGCGAGAAAATGTTGTTTCCCGTCACGCCCAGCGCATAGAAGCCCGACACCGAGACGTTGCCGAAGATCGAGACGTCCGACGGCGCCGTGATCGAGTCCGTGCGGTCGAGGCGGTAGAGTCCCGCAGCCAGCAGCCCGATGCCGAAACTCGTGTTCTTCGAGTAGCTGGGACCTCCGGCGAAGGTGAAATCTATCTTCTTCTCGAAGGTCTTGTCGGTGGTCGACTCCCCGAAATAATCGACGACGCGCCGCAGAAAGGGTCTCTTTTCGGGAGCCTGCGGCGGCAGCGGGGTGTAGGAGTAGCGGAGCGAGTCGCCGTCGGAGGAGCGGATGGCGGTCTGCTGGGCATGCGCCGTGAGGTGCATGCCTGCGCTTATGAGGAGCAGAACGGCGGGGCGGCGCAGCATCCGGGCCTATTTGTACTTTTCGATGGTTTCGTAGAAGGCCTCCTTGTCGGCGTCGGAAAGCTCGCCCTTGCGCAGGAACACCAGTTCCCCCTCCTTCGATACGATCATCAGCACGAACTGGTTGTTGCAGTCGCCCAGCGCCCACGCCGTGCTTAAAATGCGGTTCTGGTCGGCGAGGACCGTGGCGCCGTTCTTGGCCGTGCGTTTCTTGGCCATGTTGCGGGCCATGCCGTTGGGGACCATCGGGGCGTCCTTGAGGTTCATCACGCCGAAGCCGTGGATATTGTCGCTTTCGGCGCGGTGGTTCTGCTCCAGTTCGATGGTGAAATCCTCGTTCTGCTTGTGCCGGTCGGGGTCCACGTAGAATATCATCAGGTTCTTTTCGCCGAAATAGGGGAGTTTGGCCGGCTTGCCGTCCAGATCGAGCACCTCGACGTTCTGCACTTTGCGGGGCAGTTCCTGTGCCTGAACGGCCGATGCGGTCAGCGCGAAGGCGGCCAGCATTGCAATCACTTTCATCTTCATTACGTTCTGATTTTGTTGGTTTTTAATGAAAACAAATCGTGACAAAGTTACAATATTTCTCCGAAAATGGAGATTGCGGGGGTGTATATTATTGTTCGATTGGTCATTTTTTTCGGTCGGACGGGGTCAGAGCCGCGTCGAAGGCGTACAGTCCGCCGCCCGAAACAATCAGGAATACGTAGATCCCGAGCCACGCGAATTCCGGCTCTCCGGCTCCGAATCCGCCCCAGGCGAACATCAGGAGGATGCCCAGCGACATGACGAGGGCCGACATCCGCACCCAGAGACCCATGATGATCAGCACGGCCAGCAGCGCCTCGGCGACCGTCACGATGACGAACACGGCCGGCGGATTGATGTAAAGCGGCGATGGATATGAACTGATTATCTCGTTGTAGTTCTGTATTTTGCCGATGTTGTGAAACAGCATCGAAGCCCCCGTGAACAGCCGCAGGTAGAGCACCGCCCAGTCCATGCACCTGTATTGTCCGATCCAGTCTGAAATTCGTTTTCCCATGCCCCGGCTCCCTGCAATTCGCGTTCCGGAAGTTCCGCCGCCCCCGGCGCCGTGACGACATTTTTCACAGGTCGGAAGGTTTTGCCGACCGGGGCGGCCCGATTTTGCATCCATCCGACTTTTTGCTACCTTTGGCGGTGTATTCCAAACGGGACGACGATGCAGGATATGATAGACGGACGCTGCGGTTGGTGCGGAACCGACGGGCTGTATGTGAAATACCACGACGAGGAGTGGGGAAGACCGGTGACCGACGACGGGAAGCTGTTCGAATTCCTCGTGCTGGAGAGCGCCCAGGCCGGGTTGAGCTGGATAACGATTCTCCGGAAGCGGGAGGGCTACCGCAAGGCCTTTTGCAATTTCGACGCCGGGAAGGTGGCGCGGATGACCGATGACGATGTCGAACGGCTGATGCACTTCGACGGCATCGTGAAAAACCGGCTGAAAATCAAAGCGACCATCACGAATGCGCGGCTGTTCCTCGCCGTGCAGGAGGAGTTCGGCAGTTTCAGGGACTACACGCTGTCGTTCTTTCCCGGCGGAAAGCCGATCACCAACCATTTCCGCTCCCTGAACGAGATTCCGGCGTCGTCACCCGAATCCGACGCCATGAGCCGGGACATGAAAAAACGGGGCTTCAAATTTTTCGGCCCCACGATTTGTTACGCCCATTTGCAGGCCTCGGGGTTCGTCAACGACCATCTGACGGGCTGCATTTGCCGGAACGGACAATGACGGCAGGCCATGAACCGCCCTTTTTCCGGCTCCTTGCGGGGTGTCGGTCCGGAAAGCATCTGAAATTTCAACCATATGAAAACGAGAATATTGTTTGTCTGCCTCGGCAATATCTGCCGTTCTCCGGCCGCCGAGGGCATCATGCGCCGCATCGTGGAGCGACGCGGCCTGTCCGGGACGTTCGGGATCGACTCCGCGGGAACCTACGGGGGACACCGCGGCGAACTGCCCGATCCGCGCATGCGCAGCGCGGCCTCGCGCCGCGGCTATGCGCTGACGCACCGTTCGCGGCAGGTCCGGGAGGAGGATTTCGACCGCTTCGACATGATCGTGGCGATGGACGACATGAACTACGAGTCGCTCAACCGGCTGGCTCCGTCGCGCGAGGCTGCGCGGAAGATTTTCCGCATGGCGGAGTTCTGCCGCCGCCATCCCGACCGCACCTACGTGCCTGATCCCTACTACGAGGGCCACGAGGGCTTCGAACAGGTGCTCGACATGCTGGAAGACGGCTGCGAGGGGATTCTGGAATATCTCTCCGAAAACGGAAAATGAAAAGTCTCCCTTTGACGAGGGAGACCCGGAGGGATTGCCGGAATGAATGACGCCGCGTTCCGCGCCCGGCGTGGAGTCGGCAGGTTCGGCCCGGGATGAACCCCGAGCGTGTCGGGCTTGCCGGTTTTACGTCAGAAATCCAACCCGAAACTGATGCTGTATGTGTTGCGCAGCAGCGAGTGCTTTTTGGCGAAGAGATAGGCGAAATCGAGCCGCAGGTGGAGGATGCGCAGTCCCGCGCCGACGGTCCAGTAGCTCGGGTAGTAGTCGCGCCGTTCGCCGTAGTGGTAGCCGGTGCGCAGCTGCACGAGCTGCATCAGGTTGTACTCGGCGCCCAGCGACATCTGGAAACCGCGGACCGCGGAGGGCGAGAAATAGTAGCCCAGGTCGGTTCCGACGGTGATTTCGTGTGCATCGGTGAGGAACGTGTCGAGGGCCGCGCCCACGGTGAAATCCATCGGCAGGGTGTATTCCGTATCGCGGAGATACCCGCCCAGATTGCCCAGCTTGGCGCCTGCGCGCAGCGTCGAGTAGCTGCCGACGTTCTCCAGCGGCCGCTGCCACGCGGCGCTCAAATCCACGGCCAGCGCGTCGGCTGAGATGTCGGGGCGTTTGAGGTGCATGTAGCGGCCGACGATGCCGACGGCCCACCGGTCGCCGATGCGGCGCGCATAACCCAGGTCGACGGCCATGTCGTTGTTGCCGTGTTCGCGGAGGAACTGCCGCCAGCCGGCCTGCACGAGGTTGATGTTGTCGAACCGGCAGAATCCCGACACGGCGTAATAGTCGAAGCTCCGCTGTCCGTAATAGGAGGAGGAGACCTGCGACGGCGTGTGCGAGAAGATGGCCGTCGCGGAGTTGTTGTAGATGGCGTGCGAACCGGAAAGGGTGGTCATCATCACGCCGCCCATGCCCAGCGACTTGGCGTCGGGGCTGGGAAGCGTCGCCTCGATTCTCTGGGCGTATGTCTGGAGCGCGGCCAGTGCCGCGAGCAAGGTTACGAGTCGTTTCATGTTGCAAAGATAGTAAAATGCGGGACGGAAGCAAATCCGGTCCGCAGAAACCTTCCGGTCTGCCGGAAGCGTCGTTGCGACGCCGGAGGGCAGCAAAAAAGATGCAAGTTGCGCAGGCTGTTCAGGCAATTACGGCACACGCTGCGCTTTCGTGCCGTGATTGTTGGCGGCGCTTCGGCCTCGAAAAGAAAAATTTCGACGGAATATTGTCCGAAAACAAAAGCGCCCTTCCAGGTGAACCTGGCGGGCGCTTTCATTTTCAGACGACGCCTTGACTGCATCGTTTTCCGCAACGTTCTCGTTGTCTGTCGTTTTCTAACAGTTCATCGCTCCGCAGCAGTGGATGACCTGCCCGCTGACATACGACGAAAGGTCCGACGCGAGGAACAGCGCCACCTTGGCGACATCCTCCGGCGTGCCGCCGCGGCGCAGCGGAATCTGCTTGTACCAGCCCTCCTTCACCTCGTCGGGCAGTTTGTCGGTCATCTCGGTCATGATGAAGCCCGGAGCGATGGCGTTGGCGCGGATGCCGCGGGGCCCCATCTCCTTGGCGATCGACTTGGCAAGACCGATCATGCCGGCTTTCGACGCCGAGTAGTTGCACTGGCCCGCGTTGCCGCTGACGCCCACCACCGACGACATGTTGATGATCGAGCCGCCCTTCTGACGGGCCATGATCGGCGTCACGGCGTGGATGAAGTTGAACGCCGACTTGAGGTTCACGGTCAGCACGGCGTCCCACTGGGCTTCGCTCATGCGCATCATCAGGCCGTCCTTGGTGATGCCGGCGTTGTTCACGAGAATATCGATGCGGCCGAAATCCTTGACGATCTCTTCGATGACCTTGTGCGTCTCTTCGAAATTCGCCGCGTTCGACGCATAGCCCTTGGCCTTGACGCCCAGCGCCGCGATCTCGGCTTCGGTGGCTTTGCCGTTGTCGTCGATCACGAGGTCGGTGAACGCCACGTCGGCGCCCTCCTTGGCGAATTCGAGTGCGATGGCCTTGCCGATACCGCGGGCCGCGCCCGTGACGACAGCCACTTTACCTTCGAGTAATTTCATAGCTTTCAAAGTATTAAGAATGTTTGCAAAATATTCTGTTTTTCCTTTTTTCGTCCGAAAGACAAACAAAGTTAAGAAAAATATTTTGAAACGCTCCGCCGCCGCCGGAATTTCGCCAAATATTACTAACTTTACCGTCCGTAAACGAATCATCACAAATCCTTAGAGATATGAAAAGAGACACCCAGATTTTCGATCTGATCGCCGCCGAGCGCAGCCGTCAGATGCATGGCATCGAACTGATCGCCTCGGAGAACTTCGTAAGCGAACAGGTCATGGAGGCCATGGGCTCCGTGCTGACCAACAAATATGCCGAGGGTTATCCCGCAGCGCGCTATTACGGCGGCTGCGAAGTCGTGGACAAGGTCGAGACGCTGGCCATCGAGCGCATCTGCCGTCTCTACGGCGCGGAGTACGCCAACGTGCAGCCCCATTCGGGCGCACAGGCCAACATGGCCGTTTTCTTCGCCTGCATGCAGCCGGGCGATACGTTCATGGGACTGGACCTTGCACACGGAGGACACCTCTCGCACGGTTCGCCGGTCAACATGTCGGGTAAATATTTCAAGGCCGTGGGCTATCAGCTCGACGAGGCCACGGGCGTGATCGACTACGACGCCATGGAGCGCAAGGCCCTGGAGTGCAAGCCGAAACTGATCGTCGGCGGCGCCTCGGCCTACTCGCGCGAGTGGGATTACAAACGCATGCGCGAGATCGCCGACAAGGTGGGCGCGCTGCTGATGGTGGACATGGCCCACACGGCCGGTCTGATCGCCGCGGGGCTGCTGGAGAACCCCGTGAAATACGCGCATATCGTCACCTCGACGACCCACAAGACCCTGCGCGGCCCGCGCGGCGGCATCATCCTGATGGGCAAGGACTTCGAGAACCCCTGGGGCCAGACCACGCCGAAGGGCGTCGTGAAGATGATGTCGCAGATCCTCAATTCGGCCGTCTTCCCGGGCATCCAGGGCGGTCCGCTGGAGCACGTCATCGCCGCCAAGGCCGTAGCTTTCGGCGAAGCGTTGGAACCCGCCTACAAGGAGTATCAGACGCAGGTGCAGAAGAACGCCGCAGCCATGGCCGCCGCCTTCGTCGAGCGCGGCTACAAGATCGTCTCGGGCGGCACGGACAACCACCTGATGCTCGTCGACCTGCGCACGAAGTTCCCCGAACTGACGGGCAAGCTGGCCGAGAAGTGCCTCGTGGCCGCCGACATCACCACCAACAAGAACATGGTTCCGTTCGACAGCCGGTCGCCGTTCCAGACCTCGGGCCTGCGCTTCGGAACCCCGGCCATCACCACGCGCGGCCTGAAGGAGGACAAGATGGACTACATCGTCGGGCTGATCGACCGCGTGCTGCACGACCCGGAGAACGAAGCGAACATCGCCGCCGTGCGCAAGGACGTGAACGCGCTGATGGCCGACTATCCGCTTTTCGCGTGGTAAGATGAAGGAGGTCATCGACTTCTTCCGCCGGCTGCACGACGACAACACCCGGGAATGGTTCGACGCCCACCGCGCCGAATGGACCCGTGTGAAGGGACGGTTCGCCGATTTCACCGGACAGCTGATCGGGGGCATCGCGTCGTTCGACCCCGAGGTGCGCGGCCTGCGTCCGCAGGACTGCACCTACCGGATCGCCCGCGACACGCGTTTCTCGCCCGACAAATCGCCCTACAAGACCTATATCGGGGCTTACATTGCGCCGAAGGGCAAGAAGTCGGGCTTCGCGGGATACTATTTCCACATCGAACCCTGCTGCGACTCGCTGGTGTGCTGCAACCTGCTTTCGGCGGGCGCCGTGTGCATCGAGCCGACGGTGCTGCGGTCGATCCGCGAGGAGGTGCTCGACAACGGCGCGCAGATCGAGGCGGCGATCCGGAAGGCCAAAGGGTTCCGGCTGTGCAGCGGCAACAGGCTCAAGCGGGTCCCGACGGGATTCCCGGCCGACAGCCCCTATGCCGAGATGCTGAAGCTGAAGGATTTCTACCTCGAACAGCCCATCGCCGAGGAGTTCCTGCTCGCACCCGACCTGCTGGACCGCACCGTCGAGCAGTTCCGCCGCACGCAGCCGTTCATCGCCATTCTGAACCGGGCGATCCGCTACGCCCACGAAGAGATGCAGTGACATGAGACGTCTGTTTCTGATCGCTGCACTGTTTCTGTGGACGCCGGCCGGAGCGCAGAACGACGATGCGACGCCGCGGAAGATCGAAAAAGAGACCTTCGTCTATGCCGTGCGGGATGCCGACACGCTGCGGCTGGACCGTTATGCGCTCCTCTCGCCCGACAGCCGGGCGAAACCCTGCCTGATGTTCCTTTTCGGCGGCGGCTTTATGACCGGAACGCGGGACAACCGGCGTTTCCGCCCCTTCTTCGACTACTACGCCCGCAAGGGGTTCGTCGTCGTGTCGATCGACTACCGGCTGGGGATGAAGCGGGCCAGACAGGCCGGCCTGCTCGACGAGGAGCATTTCACGCAGGCGTTGGACATGACGCTTTCGATGGCGACGGAGGACCTCTACGACGCCACGGCCTATATCTGCCGGCACATGCCGGACGTCGATCCTTCGCGGATCGTGACGTGCGGGTCGAGCGCCGGGGCCATCACGGTGCTGATGGGCGAGTACTGGCTTTGCAACGGGCATCCGCTGACCGCCGGGAAGTTCACGCAGGACTTTAGCTACGCCGGGGTAATCGCCTTTGCGGGAGCTGTTTGCGATACGCAGGACAGCCTGCGCTGGGCGCGCGATCCCGCGCCGATGCTGCTTTTCCACGGCGACGCCGACCGCAATGTGCCCTACGGCGCGATCGGTGTCGACGGGGTCTGGCTGTTCGGCTCGAAGAGCATTGCCGACGACCTCGCGCGGCGCAGGGTTCCGCACGCGTTCTACTCCGTCGCCGAGACCAATCATTCGATGGCGTGGCGGCCGATGACCGAGAACCGCGGCGAGATCGACTCGTTTCTCGAAAAGTTGGTCTTCAAACGGCAGCGGCTGGTGACCGACGTCCGCATCACGCCGCTCGATGCGCCCGCAGTTCCGAAGGATTTCGGGATTTCCGACTACATCGACGCCAACTACGGGCGTTAGGCGTCCGCCGCAGATGAAAAATCCGCAGCCTCCCCCGGGAAGTTGCGGATTTTCGTTTGCCGTGCGGCGCGTGATCACTCCACCGTCACCGACTTGGCGAGGTTGCGGGGCTGGTCGACATTGCGGCCCTTGTAGACGGCGATGTAGTAGGCCAGCAGTTGCAGCGGGACCGATACCACGATGGGCATCAGGCACTCGGCGATCACCGGGACCTCGATCACGAAATCGGCCGAGCGGCGCACCTGTTCGTCGCCGCGGGCGATGACGGCGATGATCTTGCCGCCGCGGGCCTTGATCTCCTCGATGTTCGAGGCCGTTTTTTCGTAGGTGTGGTCCGGCGTGGCGATGGCCACGGTGGGCATCTCGGCGTCGATCAGCGCAATGGGGCCGTGCTTCATCTCGGCCGCGGGGTAACCTTCGGCGTGGATGTACGAAATCTCCTTGAGTTTCAGCGCGCCTTCGAGCGCCGTGGGGTAGTTGTACCCGCGGCCGAGGTAGATGAAGTTGTGGGCGTAGGTGAATATTTTCGCCAGGTCGGCGACCTGCGGGGCGACTTTCAGCACCTCTTCCATCGTCTCGGGCAGGTGCAGCAGCGCCGCCGAAACCTCGTTGTAATACGCCTCCGTGACGGTTCCTCTCTCGCGGCCCACGGCCAGCGCCAGCATGGCCATCACGGTCACCTGCCCGGTGAAAGCCTTCGTCGAGGCGACGCCGATCTCGGGTCCCACGTGGATATAGGCCCCCGAATCCGTGGCCCGGGCGATCGACGAGCCGACGACGTTGCAGATGCCGAAGACGAACGCCCCGGCCTTGCGGGCCAGTTCGACGGCGGCCAGCGTGTCGGCCGTCTCGCCCGACTGCGACACGGCCACGACGATGTCGTCCTCGCGGATGATGGGGTTGCGGTAGCGGAACTCCGAGGCGTACTCCACCTCGACGGGAATGCGGCAGATCGACTCCACGAGGTGTTCGCCGATCAGCGAGGCGTGCCACGACGTGCCGCACGCCACGAAAATGATGCGCCGGGCGTTCACGAACCTGTCGCGGTGGTCGATCACGCCCGAAAGTTTCACCTCGCAGGTGTCGGGGTTGATGCGTCCGCGGATGCAGTCGACGATGGTCCGGGGCTGCTCGTAAATCTCCTTGAGCATGAAATGGGGATAGCCGCCCTTTTCCAGCTGCGAGATCGACAGCTGGAGTTTCTTGATGTCGATCTTCGCGTCGTGGTTGTCCAGCGTGACGATTTTCAGCGGGGCGTTGCGGTCGATCACGGCGATTTCGCCGTCGCCCACGTAGACGAAATCCTCGGTGTATTCGATGATCGACGCGGCGTCGGACGAGAGGAAGAACTCCCCGTCGCCCACGCCCACGACCATCGGGCTGCTCTGCCGCGCGGCGACGATCCGGTCGTGGTTGCCCTTCTCGACGACGGCGATGGCGTAGGCGCCGATCACCTGCCGGAGGGCCTGCCGCACGGCTTCGGGCAGCGAGCAGCCGCTGGTCGCCCGGACGTATTCGATCAGATTCACCAACACCTCGGAGTCGGTGCTGCTGCGGAAGGTGTATCCGTTCTGTTCGAGGGCGTCCTTCAGCACGCGGTAGTTCTCGATGATGCCGTTGTGTATCAGGGCTATGTTCTCCGATTCGGAGTAGTGGGGATGGGCGTTGGCGTCGTTCGGAATCCCGTGCGTGGCCCAGCGGGTGTGGGCGATGCCGATGTTGCCGCCGAGGTCCTTTCCGTCGAGGAAATGCTCCAGATCGGAGACCTTGCCCTTGCATTTGAATACGTTGAGACGCCCGTCCGGGTTGACCAGCGCGACGCCCGCACTGTCGTATCCCCTGTATTCGAGGCGGTGAAGCCCCTTTATCAGAATCGGGCACGCGTCGCGCCGCCCGACATATCCGACTATTCCGCACATGTTGTTCTGTTTTTTGTTCGGGTCAAAAATAAGAAAAAATTTTAATAAACACACATGTGTAAGGGCGGGAATTTACTCCCGCCCTCATTCAGAATAGGCTGCAACGCTTGCAACGATTTGGTTTTCGGTGAATTTACCGCACGTACTTCAAGATTTCCTTCACGATCGCGCCGTTGCCCGCGACGATCGAGATGCCCCGGTCGCGGCGCAGGTCGCAGACGACGCCCCCGGCCTCGGCGAGGATCAGTTCGGCGGCGCAGACGTCCCATTCATGCAGCGCCAGTTCCCAGTAGCCGTCCAGCAGTCCGGCGGCGACGCAGCTGATGTCGTAGGCCGCAGAACCCAGCCGCCGGACATCCCGCACGTAGGGAATGATCCGTGCGACGTTGTCGCTGTTGTTGTCCGGATTCACGTCCTTGTCGTAGGGGAATCCCGTGGCGATGACCGAGGTGGCGAGCGTCTGTTTCTCCCCGACGCGGAGGCGTTCCGGCTCCCGCGAAGCGTATTGCAGATATGCCCCGCCGTCCTTCGTCGCCGTGAACAGCTCGTTCAGGTAGGGTGCATAGACGACCCCCACGATGGTTTCGCCCCTGTACTGGAGGGCTATCGAAACCGTGAACAGCGGAAGTCCCTGACTGTAATTGGTCGTGCCGTCGAGCGGGTCGACGACCCAGCGCCAGTCGCTCGCGGCGTTGCCCCGGCAGCCGCCCTCCTCGCCCAGAATGGCATGGTCGGGATAACGCTCCGCGATCATGCCGGCAATCAGTTCCTCGCTCTCCCTGTCGGCGCGCGTCACCACGTCGTAGACGTTGGATTTGGTCTCGATCGATAGCTTGTCGCCCCGGAAGTAGGCGAGTTGTATTCCGCCCGCGGCCTTCGCCAGCTGCACGGCGAATTCCAGAAACTCGTCGTACATGCTATTCGGATTCGGCGAAATACTTGTAAAACAGCGGAATGGTCTCCACGCCCTTGTCGAACTGCTCGAGTCCGTAGCTTTCGTTGGGCGAGTGGATGGCGTCCTCGGCCAGACCGAAGCCGATCAGCAGCGACTTGATGCCCAGAATCGACTCGAATCCGCTGATAATGGGGATCGAACCGCCCGAGTAGAAGGGCAGGGGCTTTTTGCCGAAAGTCGCCTCGACGGCCTTTTCGGCCGCCTTGTAGGCCGGCATGTCGGTCGGCGCGACGTAGGGCATGCCGCCGTGGAGCGATTTCACCACGACCTTCACGCTCTCGGGCGCGATGGCGCGGAAATGTTTCTCGAACAGCTCCGAGATCTTGCGGTAGTCCTGATTCGGCACGAGGCGCATCGAAATCTTGGCCGAAGCCTTCGACGGAATGACCGTCTTGGTCCCCTCGCCCGTGTAGCCGCCCCAGATGCCGTTGACGTCGAGCGACGGGCGCACGCCGGTGCGTTCCAGCGTCGTGTAACCCGCTTCGCCCTCCACGTCGCCGATTTTCAGCGACTTCTTGTAATCCTCGAGGCTGAACGGCGCCTTGTTGAACGCCTCGCGCTCGGCGGGCGTCAGCTCCCGCACGTCGTCGTAGAAGCCGGGGATCGTCACGCGGCCGTTCTCATCGACGAGTCCCGCCACCAGCCGCGCCAGCACGTTGGCCGGGTTGGCCACCGCACCGCCGAACAGCCCCGAATGCAGGTCCTTGTCCGGTCCCGTCACCTCGACCTCCATGTAGGCCAGTCCGCGCAGTCCGCAGGTGATCGACGGCGTCTGCATCGAGATCATCGACGTGTCCGACACCAATATAATATCGGCCTTGAGCAGCTCCTTGTTCTGCTCGCAGAAGCCATAGAGGCTCGGCGAACCGATCTCCTCCTCGCCTTCGAGCATGAATTTCACGTTGCAGGGCAGCGAATCGGTGGCGCACATCGCCTCGAACGCCTTGGCGTGCATCCACAGCTGGCCCTTGTCGTCGTCGGCGCCGCGGCCCCAGATGCGGCCGTCGCGGATGACCGGCTCGAAAGGTTCCGTGCGCCACTCGTCGCGCGGGTCCACGGGCATCACGTCGTAGTGGCCGTAGACCAGCACCGTTTTGGCCCCGGGATCGACGGTCTTCTCGGCGTAAACCACCGGATTGCCCTCCGTGGGCAGCACGTCGGCGCGGTCGGCCCCGGCCTTCACGAGCGCCGCCGCGAGAAACTCGGCGCAACGCTGCATATCGGGCTTGCGCTCGGACTGCGCGCTGATCGACGGGATACGCAGCAGGTCGAACAACTCGCTGATAAACCGTTCTTTATTCTCCTTTATATAAACCTTTGCTTTATCCATTTATTCGGTGGTTTTTTGCAGTACGTAATTGTCCGCCAGCGCGCCGGTCACAGGTTGTTTTTCGGCGTCGAGGCGGCGCAGGCGGTTCTCCTCGACCTTGTAGTATTGGGGCTGTCCGCCCTCCGAGGGCGTCAGCGTCAGCAGGTTCTCCTTAACCGTGAAAACGCCCTTCTCGTCGAATTCCGAGTCGCGGTCGATGTATTTCAGATGCAGGGCATAGGAACCGTCGGGCGCGAGCGTCAGCGTCGTCTCGATTCCCGGGCAGTCGGCCGCAGGCAGCGTGCCCTTGTAGACGCCCAGGTAGTCGAGCGAAGTCTCGGCATTGTGCATGTCGGGAGCCGCAGCCGTTGTCTGCTGCGTCCCGGCTGTCGCCGCCTTCTGCTGCGCGTTTCCGCCGCAGGAGACCATCGCGAGGGCTGCGGCGAGGATCAATAAACTCTCTTTCATGGTCTTAAATGTTGCAGATTTCCTTGATTTCGGCAATGAACCGCTGCGCCAGCGCGTCGGCCTCGTCCATCGACTTCGCCTCGGTGTAGACGCGGATGATCGGCTCGGTGTTCGACTTGCGCAGGTGCACCCAGTTTTCCGCGAAGTCGATCTTCACGCCATCTATATCGTTCACGTTTTCACCGGTATAACGCTCCTTCACCTCACGCAGCACTTTATCTACGTCGATGGCGGGCGTCAGCTCGATTTTGTTCTTCGAGGCGTAGTACGAAGGGTAGGTGGCGCGCAGCCGGGTCATCGTCATGCCTTTCTTCGCCAGCCACGTCAAAAAGAGCGCCGTGCCCACCAGCGCGTCGCGGCCGTAGTGCAGCTCGGGGTAGATCACTCCGCCGTTGCCTTCGCCGCCGATCACCGCGCCGACCTCCTTCATCTTCGCCACGACATTGACCTCGCCGACCGCCGAGGCGTAGTACTTGCCGCCATGACGCTCCGTGACGTCGCGCAGCGCGCGCGACGAGGAGAGGTTCGAAACCGTGTTGCCGGGCTTTTCGGAAAGAATGTAGTCCGCGACGGCCACCAGCGTGTACTCCTCGACGAACATCGAGCCGTCCTCCGAGACGAACGCCAGCCGGTCGACGTCCGGGTCGACGACGATGCCCAGGTCGGCTTTCTCGCGCACGATGACCTCCGAGATTTCCGTGAGGTTCTGCGGCAGCGGTTCGGGGTTGTGGGCGAATTCGCCCGTGGGTTCGCAGTTCAGCTCCACGACCTCGCAGCCCAGTTCGCGCAGCAGTTTCGGCATCACGATGCCGCCCACCGAGTTCACGGCGTCGACGACGACCTTGAAACGGCGTTTGCGCACCGCTTCGACGTCGACCAGCGGCAGCGCCAGCACGCGGCGGATATGCTCGTCGTTGAAATCCTCGCGCGACAGCACATGGCCGATGGCGTCGATCGCGGGGTAGTCGTAGGCCTCCTCCTCGGACATGGCCAGCACCTGCTTGCCCTCGGCGTCGTTGAGAAACTCGCCGTCGGAGTTCAGCAGTTTCAGGGCGTTCCACTGGCGGGGGTTGTGCGAGGCGGTGATGATGATGCCGCCGTCGGCCTTCTTGCCGATCACGGCCATCTCGGTCCCGGGGGTGGTGCACAGCCCGACGTTGACGACGTCCGCGCCGCAGGCCAGCAGGGTCCCTTCCACGAGGTTCGAGACCATTTCGCCCGAAATACGGGCGTCGCGTCCTACGACTATGGTAAGTTTTTTGCCCGGATTGCGGCGGGCGATCAGGCGCACGTAGGCCGTGGTGAATTTGACGACGTCGGGAGGCGTCAGGTTCTCGCCCGCGGGTCCGCCGATCGTGCCGCGGATGCCCGAAATGGATTTGATGAGTGTCATGTTTTATTCGGTTTTACGGATACTTATATTTATGAAAAATTCGCTTCGAAGTTTTGATATTCGAGGTAAATATATTACTTTTATGCCAATTATGGAAATTAAAAAACGACAATTATGAGAACCATTCCCGCTTCCGAATTGATTATCAACGACGACGGTTCAATTTTTCACCTGCACCTGCATCCCGGGCAGCTGGCCGACACGGTGATCCTGGTCGGCGACCCCGGCCGCGTGGCCCTCGTAGCCGGATTTTTCGACACGAAGGAGTGCGAGGTTTCGAACCGCGAGTTCAAGACCGTGACGGGCAGCTATAAAGGAAAACGCATGACGGTCCTCTCGACCGGCATCGGCATCGGCAACATCGACATCTGCGTCACGGAGCTGGACGCGCTGGCCAACGTCGATTTCGCCACGCGGCAGGAGAAGGCCGAAAAAAAACGGCTCACGCTGGTGCGGCTGGGCACTTCGGGCGCCATTCAGCCCGACATCAAGGTCGGTGAATTCGTCTTCTCGCGCACTTCGTGCGGCTTCGACGGCCTGTTGAGCTACTACAAGGGCCGCGACGCGGTCTGCGACCTGGCGCTCGAAGAGGCGTTCGTGAAGCACACGGGCTGGTACGAGAAGATGCCGCGCCCCTATTTCGTCGACGCCGACAAGACCCTGTTCGAGCATTTCAGCGACGTCACGCGCGAGGGCATCACCATCGCCGCTCCGGGATTCTACGCCCCGCAGGGCCGATGGGTGCGGCTCGAACCGCACGACGCCCGGCTGAACGAGAAGATCGAGTCGTTCGGCTACAAAGGCCGCCGCATCACCAACTTCGAGATGGAAGGTTCGGCGCTCGCGGGGCTGGCCGCCCTGATGGGGCACCGCGCCGCCACGATCTGCACGATCATCGCCCAGCGCATCGCGCAGGACGTGAACACCGACTACAAGCCGTTCGTGCGGAAGATGATCGAAACGGCCCTCGACAAACTGGCAATTTTAGAGTAAGAAACCATAAACAGACAAAACAGAAACAACGTATGAAATTTTCCGTATCAAGCTCGGCCCTGCTTTCACTTCTGGCTACCACCGGCAAGGTCATCAGCAATAAGAACACGCTGCCCATCCTGGACTACTTCCTCTTGGAACTCAACGGCAACACGCTGCAAGTCACCACGTCGGACCTTGAGACGACGCTCGTCGGGCAGATCGAGGTGGACAGCGTCGAGAGCGAAGGTACGATCGCCGCGCCGGCCAAACTGATGCTCGACTCGCTGAAGGAGTTCCCCGAACTGCCGCTGACCATCGAGGTCAACGACAAGAACTGGGAGATCAAGATCAACTGGAAGAGCGGATCGCTCTCGATTCCCGGAGCCAGCGCCGTCAGCTATCCCGCCGTGCCGCAGCTGAACGCCGAGAAAAAGGAGCTGCGCCTCGACGTCGACACCCTCGTGAACGGCATCAACAAGACGATTTTCGCCACGGCGGACGACGAACTGCGCCCCGTGATGAACGGCATCTATATCAATCTGGCGCCCGACGCGCTGACGTTCGTGGGAACCGATGCGCACAAACTCGTGAAGTACGAGGCCGAGACCGAAAACGAGGTGACGGCGTCGTTCATCCTCCCGAAGAAGCCCGCCAACCTGCTCAAGTCGGTGCTGCTGAAGGAGGACGACGCGATCGAAATGGCGTTCGATTCGAAGAACGCCCTGTTCAAACTCAAGAGCCACACGCTCGTCTGCCGCCTGATCGAGGGCAACTACCCGAACTACAACGCCGTGATTCCGTCCAACAACCCCAACAAGGTGCTGGTGGACCGCATCGAGCTGGTCAACGGCATCAAGCGCGTGGCCGTCTGCTCGAACCCCACGACGAACCTGATCCGCATGGACATCGCCGACAACCGGATCACCCTCACGGCGCAGGACATCGACTTCTCGGTGTCGGCCAACGAGACGATCTCGTGCAGCTACGACGGGCAGCCCATTTCGATCGGCTTCAAGTCGACGTTCCTCGTCGAGATCCTCTCGAACATGGATACCCCGACGGTGGTGGTGGAACTGGCCGACTCGACCCGCGCCGGCGTCTTCAAACCCGTTTACGACGACAAGCAGCCGAGCGCGACGCTCATGCTGCTGATGCCGATGATGATCAACGCATAACGGCCGTCAGATGAAGCTGAACCTCAAACGACCGATCATCTTCTTCGACCTCGAAACCACCGGCGTGGACACCGCCCGGGACCGCATCGTGGAGATCTCGATGGTCAAGGTCATGCCCGACGGCGAGGAGATCACCAAAACCCGGCGGCTCAATCCCGGGATGCACATCCCCGAGGAGGCCTCGGCCATACACGGCATCACGGACGACGACGTGAGGGACTGCCCGACGTTCGCGCAGGTCGCGCGGTCGCTCGAACAGTTCATCCGCGGCTGCGACTTCGGCGGCTTCAACTCGAACCGCTTCGACCTGCCGGTGCTGGTCGAGGAGTTCCTGCGCGCCGGCGTGGACGTGGACTTCAAACGCCGCAAGTTCATCGACGTGCAGAACATCTTCCACAAGAAGGAGCAGCGCACGCTGGTCGCGGCCTACAAGTTCTACTGCGACAAGGACTTGGAGGAGGCCCACTCGGCCGAGGCCGACACGAAGGCCACCTACGAGGTGCTGAAGGCCCAGCTGGACCGTTACGACGATCTGGAGAACGACATCGACAAGCTGGCCGAATACTCGTGCCGCGCCGAATCGGCCGACTACGCCGGGCGCATCCTCTACAACGAGAAGGGCGAGGAGGTCTTCGGGTTCGGCAAGTACAAGGGCCGTTCGGTGGCCGAGGTGTTCCGCATCGAGCCGAGCTACTACGCCTGGATGATGAACGGCGATTTCCCGCTCTACACCAAGAAGGTCATCACCGAAATCCGGATGCGCGATAAAATGAAATGACGATGAAACAACTCTGTGCCGCAGCTCTGATGATCGTGTGGGCTTTCTGCGCCGTTGCGGCGGGGAAGTCCGCAACGATCGTCTACATCAACGGTGCGAAATACTACATCCACACGGTGCAGGCGGGCGAGACGCTCTACGGGCTTTCGAAAACCTACGGGGTGGGCGAGAAGGTGATTCTCGAAAACAACCCCTCGATCGCCCGCGGCCTGAAAACCGCCGAGAACATCAAGATCCCCTTCGTGGCCGACGTTCCCGAACCCAAGTCGGACAAGAAGCTGCGCAAGACCTTCGACTTCCATTTCGTGTCGAAGGGCGAGACGCTCTACGCCATTTCGCGGCAGTACGAGATTCCGGTGAAAACCCTTCTGGAGGACAATCCGAACCTCGACCCGCTGCACATGCGCCTCGGCGAACGCATCCTGATCCGCAGGAAACAGATCGGCTCGGAGGACGAGGCCGGCACGAAGGAGCAGTGGGAGGAGTACCGGCAGTCGCTGAACAGCGTGGCCGAGGAAGGCACGGCCTACCACATCGTCCATCCGGGCGAGACGTTCTATTCGCTCTCGCGCCGCTTCGGGATCACCGAGGCGGAGTTCAGCGCGCTCAACGGCGGGCTGAAACCCGCGGACCTCAAGGCCGGGGCCATGGTCAAGATTCCCGCGCCCGAGGCCGGACAGATTCCGGAGGGCGCCGACAGCCTCCAACGGCAGGACAGCGTGCCGGAGACCGGGCAGCAGGTCGTGCAGATCGACTTCCGGGCGCTCCGGGCCGGCGACCCGCTCGACGTGGCGCTGCTGCTGCCCCTCGCCACGGGCGGCGAGCCTAACGGCAACTACCTGGAGTTCTATCAGGGTTTTCTGCTGGGGCTGGACAGCGTGAAGCTCAAATACGGACGTTCGGTGAACGTGGACCTCTACAACACGGCCCGCGACACGGCGCGCATCCGCGAAATCGTCGAAAGCGACGCCTTCCGGAAAGCCGACCTGATCGTCGGCCCCGTCTACGAGGAGGGGCTGTATCCGGTGATCCGCTTCGCCGAGGAGAAAAAGATTCCCGTGGTGTCGCCGCTGGCCAATATCGAGGGGATGAACAGCGACGTGCTGTTCCAGCTCGCGCCCGACCCTTCGCGCAAGTACGAGAAGGCGGGCGATCTGGTGAACGGCGACAAGCGCGTGACGCTGATCTGCACCGAGTCTGCCGACAAGGAGTTCGAGCGCGAGATGCTCGCGCTGCTGGGCGATTCGGAGTACCGCCGCTATACCTATAAATACGAGCATCCCACGGCCCGCTCGGCCGACAGCCCGAGCGACCTCACGCCGCTGCTGGAGAATACGGACGACAACGTTTTCATCATCCTCTCCGACAACGAGGTGGACATCGACCGCATTCTCGCGGCTCTGGCCTCGGCCGATACGAGCCTTACGAGCCGCGGCCGCACGGCGCCCCGCTTCGTGGTGCTGGGCAACACCCGCTGGAACCGCTACAACACCGTCGACCGCGCGATGTTCTTCAAGAACCGCGTGATCTTCTTCTCGACCTACCACGCCAAACGCGACTCGGAGACCGTGCGGGCGTTCGACGACGCCTACATCCGTTCGTTCGGCGCGCTGCCGACCCTCTTTTCCTACCGGGGCTACGACACGGCGATGATCTTCGCCCCGGCCATGTACGGCGACATCGAGTACGACCTCGAAGACCGCCGCTACACGCCGTTGCAGACGACCTATCGGTTCGGGCAGAACGAAGGCCGCGAGAACCACGTCAACCGCAACTGGACGCGGGTCAACTACAACAGCGACTTCACCATAACCATCGAATGACAGAGCCATGGCAACTTTGACGAATACGATTCCCGAGAAAACCATCGAGCGATTGAGCGAGTACCGCCGCACGCTGCTCGCCAGCCATCGGCAGGGCATCACGCATATCTTTTCGCACGTACTGGCCGGCATCCACGGCATCACGGCCGTGCAGGTGCGCCGCGACCTGATGCTGATCGGCTTCTCGAGCGACACGAAGAAGGGCTATGACGTGCAGGTGCTGATCGAGTACATCAGCCGCATCCTCGACAGCCCCTCGCCCATGAACATCGCCGTGCTGGGCATGGGCCATCTGGGCCAGGCCATCACCAAATATTTCAACGGCAAGGGGCTCAAGCTGAAGATCACCGCGGCGTTCGACGTCGACCCCGAAAAGGTCGGCAAGACGATCGACGGCATCCCGTGCTACCATATGGACTCCTTCGAGGAGGTGGTCGAGGACAAGGACATCTCGATCGTCATCGTCTCCTCGCCGACGAAGGTGGCTCCGAATCTCGTGCTGCCGATCATCAATGCCGGCATACGGGGGGTGCTGAATTTCACCTCCACGCCGCTGAACTTCCCGCAGGGGATCATCGTCGAGAATTACGACATCACCACGCTGCTCGAAAAAGTCGCCTACTTCGTCAAGGAGAGCGACGGGAGCAATTCGTAACCGTGTGCCGGAGAGGGAGAGAGATGAGGGTATTTCACGGTTTCGACGCACTTCCGCACTTCGTCCGTCCGGCGGTCACCGTCGGGTCGTACGACGGCGTGCACCTGGGCCACCGCGCCCTGATCGGGCGGCTGATCGCCGAGGCCCGCGCCAACGGCGGCGAAAGCATCGTGCTGACCTTCGAGCCGCACCCGCGCATCACGCTGGGAAAGGCCGAAGGGCTGCGGCTGCTGACGACGCTCGACGAGAAAACGGCCCTGCTGGAAGAGCTGGGGGTGGATAACGTGATCGTCATTCCCTTCGACAGGGCGTTCAGCGCCTTGTCCGGAGAGGAGTTCGCGGACGATTACCTGATCGGAAAGGTCGGCGCCGAAACGCTCGTCGCGGGCTACAACCACCGTTTCGGCCACGACCGGATCGACTGCGACACGCTCGCGGCGTCGGGACGGCTCCGCGTCGTGAAGGTGGGTCCGTGCAGGGTCGACGGCGTGCATGTCAGTTCGACCGTGATCCGCCGGCTGCTGGATGAGGGGAAAACCGCAGAGGCCGAATTGTTACTTGGATATTCCCTGCAAACCGAAAAATAAAAAAACATGTTAAGTCACGATTGTCAGATACGCGTGTGGTACAAGCACACCGACCAGATGGCCATTTGCCACCATTCGAATTACATCTGCTACTACGAAGCCGCCCGCAGCGAGTTCCTGCGCGCGCTGGGCATGTCGTTCGCCGAGGTCGAACGGCAGGGCATTATGATGCCGATCCTCGAAGTGCAGTCGAAATACCGCAAGCCGGCCTATTTCGACGAACTGCTGACCGTGCGCATCATCCTCCGGGAAATGCCCTCGACACGCATCAATTTCTTCTACGAAATCTACAACGAGCGGGGCGACCTGCTCAATACGGGCATGACCCAGCTGGGCTTCATCCACAGCGATTCGCGGCGTCCGTGCCGCTGTCCGGAATGGTTCCTGGAGCTGATCCGCAGCCGCTGGACCGAATAAGACGCCCCGTTTCGGGTCCGATTCATGCCGCTTCGCCCTGCGAAGCGGCTTTTTCTGCGCCGTGACGGCATTTTCATCGCCCGGAAAGTCCCTCCCCGCAGTCCGATTCCGGAACCGCTCCGTCGGGGCGGAAGCAAACCGGCGTTCGCTTCTGCGCCCGACGTTTCGTACCTTTGGATACTCCCGCTCGGCAATGTTCAAGTAAATTTGACATTGCCATCGCTTATTCGTACCTTTGCGGCTCAATTTGCGACAACTTATGATTTCAATAGACGGCCTCACCGTAGAGTTCAGCGGCACGACGCTTTTCAAAGACATCTCCTTCACGATCGGCGACAAGGACCGGATCGCCCTGATGGGCAAAAACGGAGCGGGCAAATCGACCCTGCTGAAGATCATCGCCGGAGTGCGTTCGGCCACGCGGGGGCGCGTGACCGTGGGCGAAGGCGGGAAAGTGGGGTATCTGCCCCAGCACCTTCAGGTGGAGGACGGGCGCACGCTCGTCGAGGAGGCGTCGCGGGCCTTCGAACACCTGTTCGAAATCGAGCGGCGGATCGCGGCGCTCAACGAGCAGCTCACGACCCGCACCGACTACGAAAGCGAGTCGTACATGCGGCTGATCGAGGAGGTCACGGCCATCTCCGAGAAGTTCTATGCCGTGGACCTCACCAACTACCAGGAAGACGTGGAGCGCATTCTGCTGGGGCTGGGCTTCGAACGGAGCGACTTCACGCGCCAGACCTCCGAATTCTCGGGCGGCTGGCGCATGCGCATCGAGCTGGCCAAGCTGCTGTTGCAGAAACCCGACCTGCTGCTCTTGGACGAGCCGACGAACCACCTCGACATCGAGTCGATCGAGTGGCTGGAGGATTTCCTGATGAACAACGCCAAGGCCGTAATGGTCATTTCCCACGACAAGGCTTTCGTGGACCACATCACCACGCGCACCATCGAGATCGCCCGCGGACGCATCTACGACTACAAGGTCAACTACTCCCATTACCTCGAACTCCGCAGGGAGCGTCGCGAGCAGCAGCAGGCGGCCTACGACAACCAGCAGAAGATGATCGCCGAGACCCGCGAGTTCATCGAGCGTTTCAAGGGGACCTATTCGAAGACCAATCAGGTGCAGTCGCGCGTGCGGATGCTCGAAAAACTGGAGCTTATCGAGGTGGACGAGGAGGACCGGTCGGCGCTGAACCTGCGCTTTCCGCCCGCCCCGCGTTCGGGTTCCTATCCGGTCATCACCTCCGAACTGGGCAAGGCGTACGGCGACCACCGGGTGTTCAGCGACGTGTCGATCACCATCGGGCGCGGCGACAAGGTGGCTTTCGTGGGGCGCAACGGCGAGGGCAAGTCGACGATGGTCAAGGCCATCATGGGGCAGATCGACTTCGAGGGCGAGATCCGGATCGGCCATAACGTCCGGATCGGTTACTTCGCGCAGAACGAGGCGTCGGGGCTCGACGAGTCGATCACCGTCTTCAAGACCGTCGACGACATCGCCGTGGGCGACATCCGGACCCGTATCCGCGACATTCTGGGGGCCTTCATGTTCGGCAAGGAGGCCAGCGAGAAGCTCGTAAAGGTGTTGTCGGGCGGCGAACGGACGCGTCTGGCGATGATCAAGCTGTTGCTGGAACCGGTCAACCTGCTGATCCTCGACGAGCCGACCAACCACCTCGACCTGAAGACCAAGGAGATTCTCAAAGAGGCGCTGATGGCTTTCGACGGCACGCTGATCGTCGTCTCTCACGACCGCGATTTTCTCGACGGGCTGACATCCAAAATCTACGAATTCTCCCACGGCCGCGTCACCGAGCACCTCGACGGGGTCTACGGTTTCCTCCGGAAGAAGAAAATTGAAAATATCAGCGAAATCGAACGGCGCAAGGCGTAGACGCCGCGCCTGTGAAGTCCCGGACCCTCGGGATTCCGTGCCGCCCGTCCTTGACGCAGACAAAACGGCCGCCCCTCGCAGGGCGGCCGTTTCCGTTATTCGATCATCTTTTTGAGCGTCTTTTTCAGCTTGTCGTGGTTGCGCAGGTCGTTGCGCAGTTTGCTGTTGCCGTCCCGGTCGACGAGCACGTAGGAGGGGATGCCGTCGACTTTGAACTTTTCGCACAGGTATTTCCATTGCTCCTCGTTCAGCCGGTAATGCTTGCCGGCGATTTTGCCGATCTGGGTCTTGTAGGTCACCAGCGGCGAGGTCTCGTTGGCAAGGTAAATCCACACGATGTCGTCCGATTTCAGTTCCCCGGTTTTCAGCGGCTCGTTGGCCTTGATCGCTGACTGGCAGGGCCCGCACCAGGTGTTCCAGAAATCGACCAGCACGACCTTGCCCTTGCAGGGCGCGACGATGGCGTCGAAAAGCTTGTTGGGGGCCACGTCGGGCGTCTCTTCGATCTTCACCTTGCCTTCCAGCGCCGCCAGCTCCCTGCGCACCCTGGCCTGAATAGCCTCGCACGCCTCGGCGTAGAACGGATTCTTCAGCGAACGGAGCGAGGCGAGGTCAGCCTCGGTGAGTTCGCAGTTCGCGGCTTTCGCGGCCATCGGAACGGCTTTGCGCAGCTCTACGACAAGACCGTTCTCTGCATGGATAATATCCGCCCAGTCGAAAGCCGAGTAGCTGATGGCTGTCCGGTAGTCGGGTTCGAACTCGCCCATCAGCAGTTTCGGGTCATTGATGTCGAACAATCCGCAGACAGCGGCATAATGTTTCGGCTCCAGTGTGGTGAATTTGTAGTCGATCTTTGCATTGCGGTCCCAAAGATTGTTTACCGAGCGGTAGTTGTGTTCGAGAAGACTGCTGCACGTTACCATGACACAGAGAGCCTCCTGCTTGAGCGAGAGCAGGTTCAGTTCCTTCATCATCTCCGACATGCCGCTGCGGGCGACGCTGTCGGTCAGCATTTTGTATTTGGATACGATCATCTGCGCATATTCGTCCGCCGTCATCCGGTAATCCGCGAATTTGCCCGTATAGAAATCGAACCCGATCTGTTTTTCGGCCCTCATGTCGTACAGCATATTCAGGTCGGCATAGGTTCCCGTCGCATACAGCTTACGGTCGTGTGAGGCTTTTCGTTCCTTGCCGCGGCGCTGGACGATGGATTTGCCCTTCTCTGTGAGGTCAACGTAAATATCCGCGGTTTCCCCGGGAGCCGTCCAGAAATTCAGGTGCATCGAGCTGGGACCGGCCGGATTGCCATAGATCAGCGACGGGCCGTATTGCCCGAATTTAAAGGTCGCAACGCCCGTCTCGGGGTCGATGGGAGCGTCTTTGCGCTCGTGACCGGTCAGCATCGAATTGATATAAAGCGTCATGTCCTTGTACATCCCTTCGCGGAATCCTAACAGGTGGATGTTGACCCTCGTTTCGCCGACGGCGAAGATCGGATCGGGAACCGGACCGTCTTTCGGAGCCTTGCGCAGCTCCCGGGGCAGCCCCTCGGGAAATTCGGGATACTCCGTTTTGCCCGTCAGATCCACGCCGTAGATCTTGAAACAGTCGTCGCAGTCCGACTCGATGAAGTCGAACGATTTCGTACCGCGGGGCAGGGGCGGGAACCGCAGCACGAACGACGCACGGCCCGAATCGGGCATCCAGAACAGCGAGTCGGGCGTTATGCCTTCGGCCCCGGTGAGCATGAATCTCCGGGCGGGGATTTGCAGGTAGCTGTCCGACGAAATGACGATCCAGTTTTTGGGCCGGTGGTAGGCGTTCATGTGGAGCACGGTGGCCGTGTCGCTCAATTCGACTTTCACGATGTCGAGCGTCCGGGTGTTGGCCGTGGCGATCAGCGGGTTTTCCACGACCCGGTTAGCCGGGGTGCAGGACGGCAGCAACGCACCGAGCGCCGCTGCGATCAGGAACAGAAGGTTTCTCATGGCAGGTTGGTTGGGTTTGTAGTAACAAACAAATGTAGCCTTTTTTTGTTGTTTTTGCAACTATTTCTGCAAAAAGCGGTTGGGTGGCTCCAAACGGAAAAGGGGCCGCACTCCGAAAGTGCGGTCCCTTCTCTGCAAACCCTTCAAAAATTATTTTCCGATCAGCGAAATCGAACGCTGGATGAAATCCGTCAGGTTCTTGCCCTTGAGCATGCCGTTGGTCAGCAGCGCCAAGTCGATGATCTGCTTGACGAGGCGGTTTTCGCCGCCGATCTCGCGCAGACGCTGGTTGCGCTCGTCGCGCAGGGTGACGATCTTCTTCGACAGCTCCTCGCGCGTGGATTTCTCCTCGGACGAAAGCTCCTCCTCCTTCTTGCCCTTCACGACCTCGTCGAAACGCTTCTCCTCGGCCACCGCGGCGTCGATCTTCTTGGTGATCGACTTCAGTTTGTCGCCGTAGGACTTCTCCACGTCGGCGAGGATGTCGATGACGATGGGGTGGTTGGCGTTGACCGCGATGGTGAAGTTGTCGGGCATCTGTCCGTAGAACTGGCTCATGCCCCCGCCGCCCGTCTGGGCCATCTCCTTCATGCGGCGCATGAACTCGTTCTGCGTGATCACCACCGGAGCCTCGTCGGGCGACATGGCCTCGAACGAGATGTTGTAGTGAATCTTGTCGTCCTTGGGCATCTGGCTCTCGAAAACGGGCGTCAGCACCTCCTGCTGGCCCTCGGTGAGCGACATCTTGACATTCTCCTCCTTCTGGATCAGCTTGTCGACCACGTCGCTGTCGACGCGCACGAAACGCGACTCCTTGTTCTTCGACTCGTACCAGTTGATGTAGTGGCTGTCCAGCTGGCCGTCCATCACCAGCACGTCGTACCCCTTGCCTTTGGCCGCTTCGAGGAACGTGTGCTTCTCCACGGGATCGTCCACATAGAGGAACACCTCCGTCTTGTTCTTGTCGGTCTGGTTCTCCTTCACCTTCTCCGCATACTCCTTGGGGGTGAAATATTTGCCTTCGACGTTCTTCCAGAGCATGATCCCGGCGGCCTTCTCGGCGAACTTCTCGTCGGTGAGGATGCCGTACTGGATGAAGATTTTCAGGTCGTCCCACTTCGCCTCGTAGTCCGAACGCATGGTCGAGAACAACTCCTGCAAGCGGTCTGCGACCTTGCGGGTGATGTAGCTCGAAATCTTCTTCACGTTGGCGTCGCTTTGCAGGTAGCTGCGCGATACGTTGAGCGGAATGTCCGGCGAGTCGATCACGCCGTGCAGCAGCGTCAGGTACTCCGGCACGATGCCCTCGACCTGATCCGTCACATAGACCTGGTTCGAATAGAGCTGGATCTTGTTCTTCTGGATCTCGAAGTTGTTGTGAATCTTCGGGAAGTAGAGGATGCCCGTCAGGTGGAACGGATAGTCGATATTGAGGTGGATCGAGAACAGCGGCTCGTCGCTCATCGGGTAGAGTTCGCGGTAGAACTCCTTGTACTGCTCTTCGGTGATGTCGGCGGGCTTGCGGGTCCACAGCGGCTCAACGTTGTTGATGATGTTGTCCTTGTCGGTGTCGACGTATTTGCCGTCCTTCCACTCCTTGACCTTGCCGAAGGCGATGGGCACGGGCAGGAAGCGGCAGTACTTCTTCAGCAGGGCCTCGACCTGCGCATCCTCGGCGTATTCGAGCGAATCCTCCGAGAGGTGCAGCACGATGGTCGTGCCGCGGTCGCGCGCCTCGTCGGTCTCCTCCATCTCGAACTCGGGCGACCCGGTGCAGCTCCAATGTACGGTTTTAGAACCCTCTTTATAGGATTTCGTGAAAATCTCGACCTTGTCCGACACCATGAATGCCGAGTAGAATCCCAGTCCGAAATGTCCGATAATGGCCTGGTTCTTATACTTCTCCATGAACTCCTCGGCGCCCGAGAAGGCGATCTGGTTGATGTATTTGTCCACCTCCTCGGCCGTCATGCCGACGCCGCGGTCGGTCACGGTGAGCGTTTTCTTCTCCTTGTCGGCGGCGACGCGGATCGTCACGTCGCCCAGATCGCCCTTGGCCTCGCCGATCGACGAGAGGGTTTTCAGCTTCTGGGTGGCGTCCACGGCGTTCGAAATCAGCTCGCGCAGGAAAATTTCATGGTCCGAGTAGAGGAATTTCTTGATGACGGGGAAAATGTTCTCCGTCGTAACTCCGATTTTTCCGTTTTTCATAGTGCTATCGTTGTTGTTGTATTTGATTTCCTGCCCTTCCTGCAACAAACGGTGTGCCAGTACTTTTTTTCTGCCATTCTGTCAGCCGGACCTGCCAAAACGGAGCGCCCGGTTGTATAACGGTGCGAATTTTTATACCTTTGGAGGCGTAACGGCCCTTTTTACCGGTCGGGAGGTTTCGAATCGCCCGGCCTGTTCGTACCTTTATATAATTAAAACCTTTGCAAATGGATTTTCTGAAACTGGCGAAAAAGCGGTACGCCTGCCGCAAATACCTCTCCAGGCAAGTGGAGCCGGAGAAACTGGAGCTGATCCTCGAAGCGGGCCGCGTGGCCCCCACGGGCGCCAACCGCCAGCCCCAGCGACTGGTGGTCGTGCAGTCGAAGGAGGGCATGGAACGCCTTGCGCGCTGCACGCGCGATTTCGGCGCCCCGACGGCCGTCATCGTCTGCGCCGACACCTCCGAGGCATGGACCCGCAAGTACGACGGCAAGAACATTTCGGACATCGACGCGTCGATCGTCACCGACCACATGATGCTTGCCGCCGCGTCGCTGAACCTCGACACGCTGTGGATCTGCATGTTCAAACCCGAAGCCGTGCGCGAGGAGTTCGCCCTTCCGGCGAACGTCGAACCCGTGAACATCCTGCTGATCGGCTACGGCGACGGCCCGGCGGCCGATCCCAACCGCCACGACACGCTGCGCAAACCGCTCTCCGCGACGGTCTTCCACGAACGTTTCTGACGCGTCCGGCCGCCGTATCCCGACTTCTTTTCCGCGGCGGCGGTTCCGGCGGCTCCCGGCTTCATCCTGTTCGGCAGGCGGCGGAATCCCGCCGCCTGCAATCTTTTTACGGCGTTCTACATTTGGTTCACCGGACGGTTTTCAACGCCGCCGGGGCCTCCATGGTGTTCGGATATCTTGGTTTCGCACGGATAGTTAACGACTCCGACACCCTTCACCCACAAAGTCGTAGTCCCTCCTCCATTCAGGTTCAGGGCATATTCCGCACCCAAAAGTTTCTTTAGAAATCAATTTGGAATGAGGTCTCTCCCCTCGCATTGACCCGCTGCTACGTCTCTCGCTTTACGGGCCTGCCCGGAAGTCGTTTCCCGCACGGAAGGCTGGCTAAACCGAACCTTGCACTTATTCAGATTCACTTCCAGCACCGCCGGTTGCTGCGGACGGCCGTATAGAGCTATCTCCCGTCCCTTTTCCCTGTTATTGTTTTACAATATAAAATTACATTATTTTTTTGTAAAATAAAAAATGATTTTTATATTTGCGATAACTCAAAGTTAAATAGTCAAAGAAAATGAAAAAGCCTTTCTGTTTGACATTCTATGCGCTGATGTTCGCTCTCGCCAATCTTCATGCCCAGGAAACGCCGCGACCCAATCCCGATCTTCTCGCAATGATCGAAGCTTCGGGCAACTTTGCGCCCATGTTTCCATTCCAGCCGACCCACAATGCGCCGGAGAATATCACAAATGTCGGAACCTGGACCGCTGTGGGCCGGAGTGTGGGGCCGAAGGGTTTCATAGCTCCGGCAGGAGAATTTTTCGTCGACGAAACCGGTCGGCCGGTTCGCTTTATCGGCACCAACATAGGTATGACGGGATGCTTCCCCGACCATGCCTCCGCCGATAAATTGGCCGGGGAACTCACCCGCTACGGAATAAACATCGTGCGTATGCACTACGTCAGCCACAGAACGCCAAAAGGAGGCTATCCGGTTTTCGACTCTTTTATCGAACCGGTGCAACTCGAACGTTTCGACTATCTCTTTGCGAAACTGAAAGAGAAAGGCATCTACGTCTATTTCCAACTGAATATCGCAAGAAAGTTCGGATGGCTGAACGGATTTGTGAATGCGAATCTGCTTCCTTATTATAAAAATGGCATTGACAACGTCGATGAGAGGATGATCGAGCTTCAGAAAAGGTTCCACAGCGAGATCCTCAATCACGTAAATCCCTATACCGGCATTGCCTATAAGGATGATGCGTCGATCGGCATGATGGAGCTTGCCAACGAAAATTCGATCGTCTATTCGTGGTTCTCTCCCAAACATAAGTTCACGGCTTTAGTCGAGCCTTACAAGAGCGAAATGATCGAGAAGTGGAACGGCTGGCTTCTCGACAAGTACGGCGATACGGAGACTTTGAAAAAAGCATGGGCCGAAGGAGCCGAAGCCGATGTGGCTCAAATTCTGCCCAGGTCGAAGAGTCTCAAGAAAGGAAATGTCGATTGGCCCTACAAGTATAATTGGTCTCTGTTTCCGCAGCGCGCAAATGATTTCACCGAGTTTCTGGCGCTATTGGAGTCCGGATATTTCACGGGGCTGTACGACAATACGAAGGCGAATCTGAAAATCCGGCAGCCGGTGACCGGTACGCAGCTGGGGTACGGATTCAACCGAGTTCAGGCCGCAATGGATTATTGCGATATTCACGGTTACTGGTGCCATCCTGCGTTTCCCGGCGGCAAGTGGGACACAACCCATTGGAATTTGAGAAACGGCTCTGTGGTCAACAGCTACGGACATCCGGGCAATACCTTTACCAAACTGGCGCAAGCGCGTATTCTCGGCAAGCCATTTACAGTCAGCGAATATGACCATCCGAACCTCAATTTCTATTGCGCCGAAGGCAATGTGATGCTGGCCGCCATGGGGGCATTCCAGAACTGGTCGGCACTCATGCAGTTCGCATGGATACTCGATACGGACTATGAGAGGGAGTACATTTGGCCTATGTTCGATATGTGTTCCGCACCCCAGAAACTCGTCCACTTCCCAGCCTGTTGGGCGATGTTCGTGCGGGGCGACGTGAGAAGCGGCGACGACCGTCTGGTTTTCGCTTTTCCGTCGAAAGAGGAGGACGATATACGGAAAGTGGCGAAGAGGCAGGCGGCGGATGCTCCCGGACGACATGGTTCGGATCTTCTGAACAGTCTCCCGTTAGCCGTAAAGTCGGGGACCCGGGTCGAGGAGTGTCCCGATCTCTTTTCGGGCGAGGGCCGCACCGTGATTCGAAGCGAGGAGGATGTGCCGTCGTCGATAAAAGATGCCTATAAAAATAAATTGATGCAGAGCAGCACGGGTGAGCTTACGTGGAATTGGCAGGAAAAGGATGCGGGATTCTTCATGGCAGACACCCGGAATACCAAGATTTTCTCGGGGTTCGTAAAGGGGCGCACCTTCATGTATCGGGGGATGCGACTTATTCCGGGCAGGACAAGGCTCGACTGGCTGACTTTGTCGTTGACCCTTGCATCGCCGATAGGCGAATCCGCTCCGGGTAATTTGCTGCGGCCGGGACGCTACCTGCTTGCCGCGACGGGGCTTGTCCACAACACCGATGCGAAGATCGTCGAACTCGGCACTCCGGGCAAAATCTCCTGCTCCGAACCCGACGGCGGAAGATTGGGTACGGCTCCTGTGCTGTGCGAAGGAATCGAGGCGCGGCTCGCTTTCGCCGGTCTCGGCGGAAAGATAACGTGTTATGCTTTGGATTCGGAAGGGAAACGCACCGAAGAGGTTCCTGTCATTGAAAACGAATCCGGAGAGGCGCTCCTTGAAATCAATCCGGGGTACAGGACCTTGTGGTACGAGGTGATCGTAGAAGAACGCAACCAAACCAAACAATAACCATGAATCACAAACAAACTATTGCAGTTATCTGCCTGTTGTCGATCTGTTTACGCACACAGGTTTCCGCCAAGGTGGTAGTGACGGATTCTCTCTGTGTCGGGAAAACAGTTGCGATGAGTCCGGCAGAACTGATCAGAGGAGAGGTTTCCGGCGCGAGGGTCTCGTCTGTCGACGGCAACCCGAATGGAACCTTCAATGTCAACATCCGGGGCCTCAATACGCTGCGAGGCGATTCGCAGCCGCTGTGGATTGTCGACGGAGCGGTGATCGGATCATCCGTGAACCACAACCTGAATGCCTTCTATCTCAATGGAGGTTCTACCGCAAAAGGGGATGTCCTTCCCGACTATTCCGGACGGAGCTATACCTCTCCCGTCAGTAGCTTCGGGTGGCTCAATCCCGGTGACATTGCGTCGATAGAGGTCATCAAGGACCTGTCGGCAGCCGCGTTGTACGGCATGTCGGGAGCCAATGGCGTCATCGTCATCAAGACGAAACGCACCTCTTCAACTGCCCGTAACATCTATCTTTCGTCGCATGTCGGCGTCGATTTCTCCTCCGAAAAAGGGGATGCTTTCAGAACCGGCGTCAACCATGTGCACAAGTTAGGCGTCAACGGTTCGATCGGAAATAATTCCTACTATAATATATCGGGCTTTCTGCATCAGAGCAACGCGGCCGTAAAGAGCGCCAATTCAATTGTCGGCGGATTGGCTGCCAATTTTGAGACGATGGCCAACAAAGTCTTCAAATTCGGTCTTAACACGAACTTGAGCTACGGAAAACTGCTCTCGACCGGCGGCGCGAACTATATCGGGGCGCCTTCCACGATGATAAGCGCACGCTATCCCGACCTGTTTCCCGACGATAAGGTCGCAGGGTGGTTGGATTCCTACGACGATGAGGTTTTGGATTACCGCGTTGTCAACTCCGTGTGGTTGCAGGTCGATATCATTCGCGGTCTCAATCTCAAAATGACGGGAGGCATGGACTACCAGAATCAGTCGCGTTACATCTGGTTTGGCGACGGCACCTCTTTCGGCAAGGATTTTTCAGGCGCTGCCGGCATTCTCAATAATTTCCTTTTCGCGTACAATGCCAAGGGAGAACTCAACTTTAACAGGAATTTTGCCGTGAAGCACCGCCTTAAAGCGTCTCTCGCTTTCGACCTGAAAGGCAACATGGACAAGACCAATGCCATGTGCGGCACAGATTTCGATCTGCCTTTCTTGAGAGGTAAGGGGCTGTCGGCTTCGGCGAGTCAGCACGCCATCCGGAGATTCGACCGTAAGTACAGCCAGTGGGGCGCCTACGCATACGTCGGTTACGACTTCGACGGTTATGCCGGGATCAGCGCTGCGGCGCGTTTCGACAAGACCGGCCGGTTCGAGAGCGATCCGACATTTTTCCCCGCAGTCGACGCTTACGTGGATTTCAAGAGACTTCTGCTCGCGGACAACAAGGCCGTGTCTTCATTGAAGATCATCGGAGGATATGGCGAGGCAGGGCGTGAAACGGTTTTGCCCTACGAGTTCCTTGCAAACTATATCGCCAATGTTCCGGAGGTTGAAACCGGTACGGAACTCTATTTCGACGGCATCAACCGTCTTATCAGCAAGGAGTATAACGTAGGGTTCAACATCGGATTTATGAACGACCGGTTCAATCTCGCGTTCAAGTATTACGACAAGAAGACCGACGACAACTTCAAGATCTGCAATTTCGGGAAAGTATTGGCAGGCTTGTGGGTCGAAACCGCCAACTGGTCTGTTTTGGAGGAGAGATGCTCCGCCATCGGGAACAAGGGCTTTGAAATCGACGTCGATTTCCGCATTATCCAGCACAGGAACGTGGTGTGGACACTCTATGCCAATGCTTCGTTCAACACCAACAGCGTCGCCTCGCTCCACGAGCTGGACCGCCGCACGCCCGGTCTTACGAATGGCAAATATACAGCTGCAAACGAGGAAGGCAAATCGGTATCCCAGGCATATGGCCGCAAATCGGACAAGAGGGGAGAGGTTGCATCCGCCGACCTCGACATTCTTGGCAACACCCTTCCGGAATATGCCGGAGGGCTCGGAACCACGCTCCGCCTGTACGGTCTTACCGTCGATGCCAGATTCTCTGCCGCCGGCGGATTCAACATCATCAATGCCAACAAGCTGGTTGAAAAGGGGCGTGATTATATCTCTTCCGACGACTTGGAAAAGGGCGATTACCTCCGGCTCGACTGTCTGTGTTTCTCTTACGACATTCCTGTCAGAGCCAAATGGATCAAGGATTTCAAGGTAAATCTCGCAGTCCGAAACCTCTTTACCATTTCCGGATACAGCGGTTGGAATCCCGATGTCAACAGCTTCGGAGTGACGGTGCGGGGCAACGGTGTCGACTATGGCTCTTTCCCTCTTATCCGTTCTGTCGCTCTTGGTGTAAGCCTCAAATTTTAACAGCCAATGACCATGAAAAATATCATACATCATATATATGCCTGCATCCTGACAGGATTACTCTTCATTTCAGGAGAAGCCTTCGCCCAGAACAGCATAACCGTCAAAGGGACTGTCAAGGATTCCAACGGAGAGCCTGTCATCGGTTCCACCGTAATGGTCGATGGCAGCAATACGGGTGTTGTAACCGATAAAGAGGGGAAATATTCCATAACCTTCAGGCCCAAAGCGGGAAAAGCTTCGAAACTCGTGTTTTCCAGTATCTCCTACGTCACTCAATCCGTCGAGGTGGGAAACCGCACCGTCATTGATATTGTCCTCGAAGAGGACAGCAAGCAGCTCGACGAGGTTATCGTAGTCGGTTACGGAGCTATGCGAAAAAGCGACATCACGGGTTCGGTAACTTCGGTGAAGATCGACGAGAACCGGGCTTCGCAAGTCTCCTCGATCGACCAACTCCTTCAGGGGCAGGCCGCCGGCGTGCAGGTCGTATCGAATAGTGCGGCTCCGGACAGCGGAGTAAGTGTCACGATCCGCGGTGCAAGTTCGTTCAACTCCTCGTCGCAGCCTCTTTATGTTGTGGACGGCATCATTATGAATACCAACGGATCAATCTCCGTAGGCTCGCATGGCGGCGGCGATTCCGGCGTGTCTGAAGCCAATAACGGTTTGATGGGAATCAATCCCCAGGACATCGCTTCGATGGAGATTCTCAAAGATGCATCTGCGACTGCGATCTATGGCTCGCAGGGCGCCAACGGCGTGATCCTCATCACGACGAAGTCGGCCAGCCGGGAAAAACCGGTTATAACATTCTCCAGCGGCGTGAGCATCAGCAATATATACAAAAAGTTCGACTTGATGGATGCCGACGATTATGTGAAGTATCTTGATCTCAAGGGCGTTGATCCCAGCTCGACACTCTATACTGTCTTTACGGACAAGGTGGACAACGGCACCTATACTCCGGTGGATTGGCAGGATTACTCGACTCGCACGAGCATAACGCAGCGCTACTATCTTACAATTGCGGGGCGGCCCCATAATACGGATTACCGTTTTTCAATCGGTTACTACGACAACGAGGGTGTCATCAAAGGTACGGGATACGAGAATCTGACACTTCGCCTCAATCTCGACAGGACTATCGGCAAGTTCAAAATCGGAACCCGCACCTCCTTCTCCTATCTCAAGTCCTATATGACCCAGGGGGCGGGTGCGACCATTGCGCAAACTCCGGCCTCTTCGATGGTGTTGAGCATGCTTATGACAAGGCCTTTGCGCCATATCGTCGAATATGACGATGAGGGTACGGAGGTCAACGATGACGGCGCCCCTGTCACCGGTCCCGACAGATGGCTCAGCGACTATCAGAGTGAGAGAACCGAGATGCGTGTTACTCCGAGCCTGTACGGACAGTATGAGATTCTTCCGTGGCTTACGTTCAAAACCACCCTCGGCGCCGACTTCCGGACCAACGAACGCCTGATGTTCAAATCAAGCAGAATCAACACGCAGGCAACAGGTTCGAACGGTGCCGTCGCCCATGCCGATCTCCTTAATTTGAATTGGGACAACCTTCTGATCGTTAACAAGAAATTCGGGAAGCACTTCATTTCCGGCACTTTGGGACAATCGGCCTCGCAAGCCATCACCAGAACGCAAAGCGTCGAGGGGACGAATGTCGATCAGTGGAAAGGCATGTCCTCCACGCTCAATTCGGCCCCCTATACATGGCTCGGATATGGGGAGTCGTACAATCAGCTGATGTCTTTCTTCGCCCGAGCCGTATACAATTATGACGAAAGGTATATCCTTACCGCAACCTATCGTTTCGACGGCTCGTCGAAGTTCGCCGCCGGAAACAAGTGGGCGCAGTTCCCTTCGCTGGCCTTCGCATGGCGTCTGAGCGAAGAGAAATGGTTCCATATCCCTGCCGTTTCGTCGGCAAAGCTTCGTCTGGGGTGGGGTATGGTCGGCAACCAGGGAATTCCGTCGTATCAGACGATTAAAAGATATTCTACCAGTGCGGTGTCGACACACGACAACGATACGCACAAACTGATTTCGCTCGCTTCGCTCAATCTTCCGTCCAGGGATCTGAAATGGGAAACCACTTCGCAGTATAATGTGGGGTTGGATTTGAGCCTTTTCGACGGTCGTCTCTCTTTCACGGCCGACGCATATTACAAAAAGACGGAAGACCTTCTCCAGACCAAGATACTTGCGGGATCGGCCGGAGTTACGAATCCTTATGTGAACATGGGGTCCATCGAGAACAAGGGCTTCGAAGTCACTCTTGACGCCGTGATTCTCGACAAGAAAAACATTGGATGGACAATTGGCGGAAACTTTTCCTTGAACCGCAACAAGATCCTGTCGATAGATCCGAGTGGAGCGAACAAGGCGAAGATGTACGTCTACCCTGATCAGCCGATACAGGAGGTGGAGTATTTCTCGGGAAACTTACTCTCGCAAGCAGCCGTCTGCCATGATTACATCAATGTTTTTATCGTTGGACAGCCGATGTGCCTCTTCTATGCGATGCCGACCGACGGGCTGGTTCCCGCCGGAAAAACCGGCGTCCCGCTCGCTGACGGCGAGGTGCGCGGCGAGGGTTCCGTCAACTTCGTCGACACAAACAAGGACGGAGTGATAACCTCCGACGACAGAGTCGTTGTAGGCGATCCCAATCCCGATTTCACCTACGGTTTCAATACGGCATTTCATTACAAGAACTTTTCGCTTTCCGCGTCGTTCATCGGTTCGTATGGCAACGACGTCTACAACCAGCAGCTGGCCGCCCTCAGCGACCTGTCGACCAACAGCCAAAACAGGCTCCGGGCCGCGGTGTTCGATACATGGAGCCCTGAAAATCCGAATGCCGGATTTCCGGCAGTTTCGGCTTATAGAACGACCGATATGAGTTGGTGCACGGATCGTTTCGTCGAGGACGGTTCCTATCTCCGACTGGCCAACCTATCTCTTGCGTACAATATTAAAATCAAAAGCAAACGCTCCATACTCAAGAACATATATGTGGGCGTTTCGGCAAAGAACCTCTTTTGCTGGACCAACTATTCCGGCTATGATCCCGATGTGAATATCTACGGAAACGTTTTAAGATACGGTATCGACATGGGAGCTTATCCCGCAGCACGCACTTATATGTTTGACCTTAAGCTAACATTCTAATTATGAAAAGCATAATAAAATACACATCCGTCTTTCTGGGCATATTCCTGGTGAGTTGCGTGGATTTTCTCGAAGAGAAAATAACGACTTCGTACGACGGTTCCGTGATGGTTTCTTCGCCGGAGGCGCTTGAAGCCAATGTTCTCGGCATCCACCGACAGCTCGCCTCCAGCGGGTTCAAATCGGGTACTTTCTGCGAGTGGCTGGCCCCGGCCTCGGGCCTCGCACATTGGAGCAATACCAGCGCGCTGACCAATCCGCTCGAAAGATGGGCATGCTGCCTGAAGTTCACCCGATTCTCGCAGCACCCCGAGGCCTACGACTCCTTTACGAGCTTTTACAGGTCGATCTATCTCTGCAACTCGCTTCTCGCAGCGATGCAGTCAAGCCCGGTGGATGACGCTTACAAGAAAGAGATCGAGGGCGAAGTCTATTTCCTGAGGGCGATGGCATATTTCTATTTGGTGCGCCTTTACGGCGATGTTACGTTTCATACCGAAGCCCCTACGTCGTTAAGCGAGGTTTATGGTCCCAGAGCGGATTTCTGGGTCGTATATTGCCAGATAATCAAGGATCTCAATCTTGCCGTGGCTCAAATGCGCGATTGGAACAGAATGGTCGAAATCGCGGGAGGCAATGCTTCCGGCAGAGTTTGCAACTATGCGGCCGTAGCCTGCCGTTCCCTTGTTTATCTCACGATCGGAACCCTCCTCGCCCATCCGGATGACAATTTTTGGGTCGATCGCACCCCTGATTTTTCGGAGATCGAAATTGCCGATGCCGGAGACGCTTTCCGGAAGGCTCTTTCCGATGCCGAAGATGTGATCGATCATGGTCCGTTCGAACTTTGTCCCGACTATCGGCAGTTGTTCCGATGGACCGAGGCCGGGGATTGGCAGCTCAAAGAGCGCATTTGGGTCATGCCTCGCTCTCCGGAAGCGGGTGACGCGAATAGCGGACTGACTATGTGGGCTTTGCCCAATCGTTATATGGGAACCTCCAATGTGGATAATTTCGGACGTTGTCGTCCCGATCGCTGGTTCTTCCAGAAGTGGTGCGAAGATTACGGCGGGCAGAAAGGCACCGGCTCCTATAATAAAAACGTCTATGTCGGCTGTCCCGATCCCCGGTTGAGTGTCAATCTGATCTATAATTCCTATCCCGGACAAAACAAGACTCTCTACAACTGTTATCCTGCGGACAATCGGATTTTCCCCGGCAATGAGACCATGATGAAACACTACGGACTTCCGTATTACAAGAAATATTACGATCCGACCTACGACAACAGCGTTGGCAATGCGGATCTCTACGTGATGCGTCTGGCGGAGGTTTATCTGATTGCCGCTGAAGCTTGTGCGAATTTATGCGAGTCCGCTTCGGATGCCTACGGAACGAAGGCCGTCGACTATGTGAACGTAATTCTCGAACGCGCCCGCAATTCCGTCGACGGAGAGCCTGCCGCAGAGCCCCAGGCCTGGACAGCTTCGAAGTTCAACAACTCTAAAGAAGCGTTGGTCAACGCCATCTTTTGGGAGAGATGTTACGAGATGCCTTTCGAACACCATGAATATTTCGATACCCATCGTATGGGAGCGCGATGGCTTGCCGAGAACATTGCCAAACCTAAAAACGCCTTCCTTTATCTCAACGAACAGGAGGACTACACCCGGGATGGAACCGATTATAGCGGCTATCGTACGATCTATTATGGCCGGGATTTCAGGTACGACGAGGACCCGGCCCTCGTGCGCAAAGGATTGATCAGCTCCTATCCCTACGATGAACTCATATATAACACCTGTTTGGATGTGAACAAGTCCGATCCGAATTTCGGACAGAATCCTGCGGAAGTATACTGGAGATAACGTTTATGATATGAAAAAATTATTTTTTGCCTTTTATTTTCTGGTAGCTTCGCAGCTGCTGATTGCCGCGAACATCGAGGGGCCTTTCCTCATCCTTTCGACTCCATACCATGCCGACGGGACGGTCGATTATCCGAGTTTGATCAAGGAGGCGCGCTTCGCCGCCCAATGGGATACGGCCGGAGTGATATGGCCTCAATCGAACGACTCGGTGGACCTTTTGACAAAGGAGGAACGTTTCGCCGGCATGGCGGCTTTAGTCGGGGAGTGGCGGAAAAATCCGACGAAGACCGTTCTCGCCCTCGGGGTCAACGGAGACGACACCGAGGAGATGCTCGTCTTCGCCCGTGAGGCCGAGAGACTTGCTGCCGAATCGGGCGTCGATATCGTCCTTGCGGCGCGTCCTCCCTATTATGGCGCCACCGAATCCGAACAGCAGGCCTATTTCGATGCACTCGCCAAGGTGGCCAGGAGACCTGTCATTATCCAGACATACGTGAACGACGCCTGTCCGACGCCGAGTGTCGACTTTCTTGTGGGACTTGCCCGAAAGTATCCCGACATCTATGGCTGGATCAAGGAGGAGTCCGACAAATTGGAGGCCAACGCCCGGCAGCAGAGCGAGCTCGAAGCCCGCGATGCGATTAAAACCGTATTCTCGGCATGGGGCGGGTGGCAATGGCTTTACCAGCGGCGTCAGATCGGTACGGCCGGTCTCATCTCGGAGAGAGTAGCTTATGCTCCGATCGTCTCAATGATCTGGAAGTCGATGAAGGAGGGGGATAAAAAGGGGCGTCTCACCGAAGCATATGCGCTTTACCGTCTTTTGATAGACCAAAGGTTCCTGCCCTACGACAGTCTTCGCGGCTATTCGCTCTATTACCTCGTGCGCCTCGGGCTGTTCGGCAATATGCTATCCAGAACCTATGCGGCGGAACCCGACGGTGCGCATGGGACATACACGAAAGAAAATAAATCGAAGTGGGTACTCCGCGACATCGAGCTTACCGGGATTCAGAAGGCTGAACTCGACAAATGCTATGACGATATGATGAAATTCGTAAAGAAATACTACCGATAATGAAAGAGATTGAATTTGGCGGCAAGCTTGTCGTAGTGACAGGCGCCGCAAGCGGAATGGGGCTTTATGCGTCGAAAGAATTTGTACGGCTCGGCGCGAAGGTCATCATGTGTGACGTCAACGAAGCGATGTTGAAAGCGGAGGCCGAAGCCATCGGCGGGGCCGCTGTCCCCATGAAGGGGGATGTCCGCGATTTCGGCTATGCAATGGAGGTTGCCGCCGAGGCTGAAAAACTGGGAGGCGCCGATTGTCTTGTGGCGTGTGCCGGAGGATACGAGGCTCGCTGCCTGAACAGCATGGTTCCCTTTTACGAACAGCCGATAGAGGTGATCGACTGGGGACTGGACGTGAACCTCAAAGGCCCCGTCTATTTTTCGAGGGCGCTGATGCCTCAAATGGTTGCGAAGAAGTCCGGCGTCATCGTCATTCTCGGTTCCGTGACCGGGTTTGAGGGCGACGGCACGGGTGCGATGTACGGCACCGCCAAATCGGGCCTTTTCAACTTCGTCAAGGGGCTTGCCATCGCAGGGGCCCCTCATGGGGTGAGGGCGCTCTGCGTCACTCCCGGTCCCGTACTCTCGCGTGCGGCCATGTCCGGAATGCCCACGCTTCTGGGCCGTGCCGCCGAGCTGGATGAATTGGTGGATGTAATCCTCTTCATGTGCAGCGAAAACGCTTCGTTCATCACCGGCTCCAACCATGTGGTCGACGGCGGACGTCTCTGTATGTATCAAAAAACCTACTAATACTCCTTGAAAATGAATATTCTGTTAGCAACTATGTTGGCTGCGACGATGCATACTCCGGGCGTCGTGATTGACGACAGCCCTACCAGAGTCCAGACCGACATCAAGATCGATATGGAGATCATGGGTACTCTGCGACCGAAATCCGTGTCGGAAATCTCCTCGTCGCGCTGGACGCTCGACTGCGGCGGCATGGACCGAGAACATGCCGATTGGCGGGCTGTTCGCGGTTATGTCGCCCCTCTGGGCATCGCGCGCATCCGTCAGCAGGCGGGATGGGCACGCTGCGAAAAAGACCCCGGAATGTATGATTTCGCATGGCTCGACCAGTGCGTGCTGGATGCCAAGAGAATGGGCGTGGACGTGTGGATGGAGTTAAGCTACGGCAACCCCGCCTATGAGGGCGGCGGCGGACGCCATCTCAACGCCGGGTTCCCCTCGTCCGAAGAGGGCCTTGCCGCCTGGGACAGATGGGTTCGGGCAATAGCGGAACATTACAAGGGCGTGGTGATCGACTGGTGCATTTGGAACGAGCCAAACGGCAAGACTTCGGGCAACACCATAGAGCAGGCGACGGACTTTGCCGTCCGCACAGCCGAGATTCTGCGCGGTATCATCCCCGACGCCAGGATTGCGGCATTCGCCTTGACGGAGGCTGATCCGAAGTGGATCGAGCCCTTTGTCAAAGAGCTTGAAAAACGGGGTAAAGCCTATCTTTTTAACACCATCGCCTATCATCACTATAAACACAATCCCGATACGGGATATGAGGAAGTCGAGGAGAGCCGCAGGATTGTGGCCCGACACACTCCGAATATAAGGCTCATGCAGGGAGAGGGCGGCACTCAAAGCGAATGGTGTCGGAACGGCGCTCTTTCGAATGTGTTCTGGACCGAGCTGACTCAAGCCAAGTATGATTTGCGCCGGTCGCTCGGCGATCTGGGTCACGGTGACGATACCGAGGTGTTCCATCTTTGCGATCTCGAATACAGAGCCGTGAAGCGGCACTACGGATTGCTCCGATACGGCCTTTTGAAGACTGCGGGGCAGGCCGACGGTTTCCGCGTGCTCAAGGTGAAGACGGCATATTATGCAATTCAGAATGCAGTGTCGGTCTTCAACGACGCCTTGGAATGCCTCTCTCCCGAACGGACCGGCTCTACGCTGCAAGGGGTGGAAAACTGCGTCGTTTATGACTGGAAGGATCGTGAGACCGACACGCCGGTCGTCGTTTTCTGGGATGCTTCCGCCATGCCCTCCAATGACAACATTACCAGGCAGGCAACCGTGTCGGTGGCAGGGAATCCGATTCAAAATCCCGTTTGGGTCGATCTGCTCACGGGCAATGTATACAAGATCGAGGAATCGCATATTGAGCGTTCCGAAGGAAGAACCGTCTACACCGTTCCCGTATATGATTCGCCGGCATTCATTACCTCGCAGGATATTCTGGCTCTTGATCAGTCGTGGTTTGTCCGCGAGGGTAAAAACATGAAGAGATACCATTGAGCGCCATGAAAAAGTTCCATGAAGGCAAAATGTATAAGTGGGAGGTATTGTTCCTGCTGTGGATGGCTTACCTGCTGAATCAGGGAGACCGTCAGGTGTTCAATACCGTTTTACCCGCCATACGGGATGCTCTGAACCTGACGGATACATCCGTTGGCCTCATCGCCACGATATTCAATCTTGCCTTTGCGGTTGTGGTGCCGATCGGAGGATGGATGGGCGACCGCTTCTCGCGCAAATTCGTCGTTACGTTCAGCGTTCTGTTTTTCAGCGTTGCAACCATGTTTACGGGCTATGCCAACAGTTTCGTGATGCTGATACTGCTGCGTTCCATCGCCACGGGCGGAGGCGAAGCCCTTTTCGGTCCTTCCAACTATTCGATACTCGCCCAGTATCACACCGATACCCGGGCCCGTGCGATGTCGATTCATCAGACCGCCTATTATGTCGGCGTCATTCTGGCAGGCTGGCTGGCCGGTCTGATCGCCGATAAATTGGGATGGCAGTACTCTTTCCTCATTTTCGGCGGAGTGGGTGTGCTGTGGGGCATTCTGATGATCATCCGGCTTGACAACAAACCGGCCGAAGCTTCCGCCTCTGCCGCGGAATCGAAACCCGGCTTTCTGGATGGTTTCAAGACGGTGTTCACCACTCCCACCGCTTTGGTGCTGACAATCGGCTTCAGCGGGTTGATCTTCGTGATCACGGGATTTATGACATGGGTTCCGGCCTACCTTCAGGAGGAGTTCGGGCAGACCCAGGCCGAGGCAGGTTTCAATTCGATGTTTTGGACCTATGTGGCTGCTTTTATCGGTGTGCTGCTTGCAGGTTCGCTGTCCGACAGGCTGGCGCTTAAAGAGAGTAAATACCGCATGTACCTTCAGGCTTTCGGCCTGCTGTGCGGCGCGGTGTTTTTGAGTTTCATGGGCGGGGATTCGTCCCTTGCGATAGTCTATTGCTGCTTCGCAGGGTGGGGGCTTTTCCGAGCTTTCTTCGATGCAAACACCTATTCTGTGCTGTATGACGTTACGCCTGAAAGGCTTCATGCCTCCTGCGCGAGCGTAATGGGCATGACCGGTTTTGCAGTCGGGGCCTTTGCCCCTCTGATTCTTGGCTGCATCAAACAGAGCATGGGCTCTCTCAATTCGACATTCCCTATACTTGCGATTATCTGGGTAGGCTGCGGCATACTGATGTTCGTGGTGGCGAAGATTAGCTATAAGAGAGACCGTGAACGTGTCCGTAATTGATTTGATATATAAATTCCCAAAATCTGATATTATGAAAACTGGATTTTCGATGATTCTTCCGCTCGTCGCTCTGTTTGCAACCGCTTGCAACGAGAATGTCGATGAGGGCACAGTATGGGACAATCCGAATTTTGTTCGTATCACCGTTACTTCAGAACCGATGAAGACCACGGACGGCAACAGTTCAATAAGTTGGTCCAGGAGGGATTCGCTCCTTGTCTTCGACGAGAATAACGCAAGGTTCAAACTCGGTACGACCGATAACGGGACCAAAGCCATATTCTATTCGCACAAATGGGGCGGCAACAGGCCGAAGTATGCCGTTTTTTCCACCGGTTCCGACGGTATCACGTGCACTTCGGATGGTATCCTGCGTGTAGCGCTGGATAATGTTCAACGGGTTGGAACCGTAAATTCCTACGCCGAGAATGCGATAATCTCTGCGGGTAAGATAAACGGCAACAAGACAGCTTACAAGATTAATCCGATGAAAAATCTCTCGGGGCTTATCAAGGTCGCCATGAGCGATTCGACGGCAAAATCAATAACTGTCGAGTCGATAGGCGGCGAGTTCATGTCCGGCCATGTCGATGTGGATTACGCCCGGCTCGATGCCGGCGAAGCGTTCTGGACTGCGACGCCCGGTAAACAGCAGTCGTCTTCCGTTACGATTGCCCCTGTGAGCGGATCGGATGCAGAGACCCTCGACGGATGTCTGAAAACGGGTTCCTATTATATTTCCGTCTTGCCTCAATTCTACGCCGAGGGCCTGCGCATCACGGTCGATTATGGCGACGGAAATACCCTTGTCCGCACCCTTGGAGAGACGGATGGCATCACCGTCCCCCGCAGCGATTTCAACGCATTCGACGGAACATTGGATGATACGCTGCCCGATGTTATAACGATCGGGCTTTCGTTCTACAACGAGAATGACGAGAATCCTTTGGGCGCCTTCGTACCCGTTGCCGATCAGAATGTCGACGGTGAGGAGTACTCCTATACCTACAATTATACGCTCGACGGCGCTCCCGCCGGCAAGGATTTCATTTTCACGATAAGCAAGGGCAAGAACAGCGCGACCTATCAGCACTACAAGGCTTCCGGACTGGATCACAACGTGTTGCTTTTCGGCGCCAAGAATAACGCCTGGATCAAACTTCCCGGAATCCCCGGAAGATACCTGAAATCCGTATCCATGAGCCACGGCAATACGACGGCCAAGAGATTCCGGGTGCAGGAAAATCCCCAGAGTCCGGTCGGGAAATATTTTTCATCTCCTTCGCTTAAAGCGCCCAGCCTGACTGCGCCGGTTACGGAGACTGTGACTTTCCCTACGACGGCGACGCAGGATGCCCAAATCATCAACACCGTCGAAGGAAAGTCCTATACGATGGAGTTTACCGAAGGAGCTTCGTTGAGGGTGTTCGACATCACGGTCGTCTACTCCAAAACACTCGGAGATTAGACGACCGACGACTCTTTCAACGAGTGCAATTACAGCGGCTGCAACCGGACTCGATTCGCAGCCGCTGTAATTTTTAAGCTGTCTCAACCTGTTTTCAGGAAAGATTGACAAAATTTCAAACAGGGCCTTAAAGAGATTTCAAAAAAATAAGACTAACTTTGTACGTTAAAAATAAGCCAATTAAGTACCGATATATGATACAGGTCATAGGGAGAGTCGAAGAAATACTTGTCTATCTTTCAAAAAACAGAAAACGTGAGGTCCCCTTGTCGGAGATAGCCGATACGCTGAATATGAACAGAGCTACCTGTGCAAATATTCTCAAGGCTCTCAAAGAGATCGGCTTCATCGAACAAATGAGCTATCGCAAAGGTTATGTTCTGGGCGAGAAACTTTTTGCCATTGTAGGTGTAAACAATGATCCCGACCGGATCGTGACGCTGCTAAAACCTCTTATCGACTCATTGTGCAAAGAGGTCAACGAAAATGTCATGTTGTCGGTTATTAAGAACGACAAGCGTATAAATCTTTACAGCGTAAAGGCCAACCATCCGATAGAGGCGAAAATAATCTACGAGATGAAGGCATGGCAGGCCACAACGGCAAAGGTCATAATCGCCCAATACAGTTCCGAGAAACTCAACAATTTCCTTAAACTGGCAGGCATGCCGGGGAAAGATTGGCCCGAGGTCAAGACGAAAGACGATCTGCTGAATTCCCTTTCGGAGATCAGGGCTAAAAACTGTTTTACGGTGATCAATCAGCACTTCGCCTGCATTGCGGCTCCCGTCTTCAAGAACGGGGAGGTGATAGCTTCGATCGGATGTTATCTTCCCGATATGCGCCTCACGAAGGTCACGCATAAAAAACTTGAAGATAAACTGAACGAAACCGTTCAAAAAGCGGAGATGCTTCTCGGCTGATCCGGGTGCGGGCTTCAACCACAGAGCGGCCGACGGGGCGTTTGGCCGGATGTCGCGCAGCGCAGGGCAATTCGGAGATACGTTTCCGAATCATCGCCTCGCTCAAAAAACAACGCTGTAACCTGAAAGTTACAGCGTTTTGTTTGAAAAAGAGCGGTTTTCCACGAGAGGTTTTGAGACAAAAAAGAGGATCGCCGGTGAAGTGCACCCCAAATATTGGACGGATTAGTATTTGTTTAGATGGCATGAGTT
>ENA-UOJL01000039-UOJL01000039.1-human-gut-metagenome-genome-assembly--contig:-P47-NODE-39-length-203597-cov-18.064503_pt1 | contig 203597 bp, 138 predicted proteins | sample MGYA00242347_ERZ723894 | MGnify/ENA metagenome assembly ERZ723894
ACCTTTGATATTATTCAGTTCTGATTATCAGATCTATATACTAGATTCGCACTTTCGGTGACAAAAGGTGGTAAACCTGCTCCTCGCAGAAAAAACAAATCGGAGGTGCGGGATGCTTCCCGAAGTAAAAATCGATTTTTTCTGCGGAAGAAGCGCATTCCCGCAGGCCGGAACCCGCTAAAATACGATTTTAAAAGATTCGCTCTTCGGCCAAAGCCCGAAGAGCCGCAGCCCGCACTCCGGAAACAGCCCTGACGCACGGTAAAAATCCGGCCGCAAACCGATATATCGGATTAAATTCGTTACCTTTGTCGTCGGAATCGCGCACGTGCGCGACACAACCAAGTTTTACCCTGTTCGTCACCCATGATTTCGCTCGATAATCTCACGGTAAGTTACGGCGGCTGGACGCTGTTCGACAATATCTCGTTTCTGATCAATCCCAAAGACCGCATCGGCCTGGTGGGCAAAAACGGCGCGGGCAAAACCACGCTGCTCAAACTCATCGTCGGCGAGCAGCAGCCTACGTCGGGCGCGGTCTCCAAAAACGGCGAATGCACGGTGGGCTACCTGCCGCAGCAGATGAAGGTCGCCGACACGACGACGCTCGTCGAGGAGACGGCATCGGCCTTCAAGGAGGTGCTGGCGCTCGAAGCCGAAATCGCCGCCCTGACGCGCGAAATCGCCGAGCGCACCGACTACGAATCGCCCGCCTACGAAGCGTTGCTGCACCGGTTGAACGACGCGCAGGATCACTACCACATCCTCGGCGGCGAGACGCGCGACGCCGACATCGAAAAGACGCTGCTGGGACTGGGTTTCAAGCGGTCGGATTTCGGCCGCGCCACCTCCGAGTTCTCGGGCGGCTGGCGCATGCGCATCGAGCTGGCCAAACTGCTGCTGCGACGCCCCTCGATCTTCCTGCTGGACGAACCGACCAACCATCTGGACATCGAGTCGATCCAGTGGTTGGAGGAGTATCTGAAAAGCTACAACGGCGCCGTGCTCGTCATTTCGCACGACCGCGCCTTTCTGGACAACGTCACCACACGCACCGTCGAACTGTCGCTGGGCAAGATTTACGACTACAAGGTGCCCTACTCGAAATACGTCGTGCTGCGCGCCGAACGGCGTGCGCAACAGCTGGCCGCCTACGAGAACCAGCAGCGGATGATCGAGAAGACCGAAGAGTTCATCGAGAAGTTCCGCTACAAGCCCACCAAGTCGAACCAGGTGCAGTCGCGCATCAAACAGCTCGAACGCATCGAGCGCATCGAGGTCGACGAAGAGGACGCCGCCACGCTCAACATCAAGTTTCCGCCCGCGCCCCGCTCGGGACAGATCGTGGCCGAAGTGAAGGAGGCCGGCATGTCGTTCGGGGCGAAACACGTCTTCTCGGGCGCAGACTTCACCATCGAACGCGGGCAGAAGATCGCGCTCGTGGGCCGCAACGGCGAGGGCAAGACGACCTTCGCGCGAATGCTCATCGGCCAGCTCGCGCCGACCGAAGGGTCGATCCGGCTGGGCGCCAACGTCCGCGTCGGGTACTACGCCCAGAATCAGGACGACCTGATGGAGGGTGAATTCACCGTCTACGACACGCTCGACCGCGTGGCCGTGGGCGACATCCGCACCCGCCTGCGCGACATCCTGGGCGCCTTCCTCTTCCGCGGCGAAGAGATCGACAAGAAGGTCAAGGTGCTCTCGGGCGGCGAACGCTCGCGGCTGGCCATGGCGCGCCTGATGCTCGAACCCTATAACCTGCTGGTGCTCGACGAGCCGACGAACCACATGGACATGCGCTCGAAGGACATCCTCAAACGCGCCTTGCAGAAATACGACGGCACGGTGGTGGTCGTTTCGCACGACCGCGAGTTCCTGGACGGTATCGTCGACAAGGTCTACGAGTTCCGCGACGGCGGTGTGAAGGAGTACCTGGGCGGCATCTACTACTTCCTCGAAAAGCGCAAGCTCGATTCGCTGCGCGACGTCGAGCGCAAGGAGGCGCCCGCACCCGCCGCCGCACCGAAAACCGAGGCGCCGAAGCTGACCTACGAGCAGAAAAAGGAGCAGGAGAAGCTGCTGCGCAAACTGCGCCGTGCCGTCGAAAGCATCGAGACGGAGTTGGCCGAAACAGAACGGCGGATCGCCGATTACGATGCCCGCTTCGCCGCCGCGACCGCCTACGACGAAGCCGACTACAAGGCCTACGACGACCTCAAAGCGCACTACGACCACCTGATGCACGAGTGGGAGAAGGCCTCCTACGAACTCGAAATCACCGAAAACGGCTGATCTCCCCGATGAACGTACTGCTGCTCAATGCATCGCCCCGCCCCGCGGGGATCGTCTCGCAGGCGCTCGACGCAGCGGCCTCGACAGCCCGGCAGGCCGGAGCGGAAACGGTCAAGGCCGAGCTCTACCGTGCGCCGATCGCCCCCTGCACGGGATGTATGCGCTGCCGCGCGACCGGCGTCTGTCCGCTGCCGCACGACGCGGCGCACGAGTTGGGCGAAGCGATCCGCCGCGCCGACCTGCTCGTCGTCGGGACTCCGACCTACTGGGGCGGAATGGCCGCGCGGCTGAAATTGCTCTTCGAACGGCTCGTGCCGGTCTTCATGGGCGAATCCCCGCGCGGAATTCCGCAGCCGCGTCTCAAAGGGCGGCAGGCCGTCGTCATTGCCGCCTGCACCACGCCGTGGCCCTTCAATCTGCTCTTCCGCCAGAGCCGGGGCGCCGTGCGCAGCGTGCGCGAAGTGCTCTCGACGGGAGGCATGCGCATCCGCTCGGTCGAGATCGCAGGCACCAAAGCGCTCGACGGTCATCTGCCCGAAGCCGCCAGACGCAAAATCGAACGGCTCGTGGAGCGGGCCCTGAAAACGAAATGACATTACGCTATGGATAACAACCTGATTTTCGGCATCCGCCCCGTGGTGGAGGCCATCGAAGCCGGACGGGAGATCGAAAAACTCTACATCCGCAAAGGCGCCGAAGGGCAGCTGATGACCGAGCTGCGCGACCTCTGCCTGCGCCACCGCGTGCACGTGCAGGAGGTGCCCGTCGAGAAGCTCAACCGGCTCGTGCGCGGCAATCACCAGGGCGTCGTGGCGCAGATCGCCGCGATCGCATACGTGCAGCTCGACGATATCCTCGAACGTGTCCCCGACGACGAGACGCCGCTGGTGGTGGTCTTCGACGGCGTGACCGACGTGCGCAACTTCGGCGCGATCGCCCGCTCGGCCGAGTGCGCCGGCGCGCACGGGCTCATCGCGCCGCTCAAAAATTCCGCGCCGGTCAACGCCGAAGCGATCCGAGCATCGGCCGGCGCGCTCACGACGATCCCCGTCTGCCGCGTCGGCTCGATCCGCAACACGCTCAAAACGTTGCAGGCCGAAGGGTTCCAGGTGGTCGCCGCCACCGAAAAGAGCCGCAAACTGCTCTACGACGCCGACCTGCGCCGTCCGACAGCGCTCGTAATGGGCGCCGAGGAGACAGGCATCTCGAAGGAGGTGCTCAAACTCTGCGACGAACGACTGGCCATTCCGCTCATCGGCCGCATCGAATCGCTCAACGTCTCGGCCGCAGCGGCCGTAATGCTGTTCGAAGTCGTCCGCCAACGCATCGGCGCAGCGACCGAGTGAACCCTCGTCCGGAAACACCCTAAATCCGCAATAACCATGAACCGCCTGAAAAAATTCCTGACCGACACGGCCGACTCGCTGCTGCGGGTCGCCCTGCGCTATCCCGTCGAAGCGGCGCTCTGCATCTACGCCTGCATCCTCGGTGCGATCCAGATCGAATGGAGTTTCGACTACCATATGCTGCTCGCGGCCGACGGCGCCGCCACCGAAATGCGACAGTTGCCCGACGGCGTCTTCACGATGCTGCCGCTGACGATGCTCGCGACGCTCATTGTCCACACGCTCGTCGGCCGGGCCTCGCGGGCATGGCGCACGCTCTACCTGCTGGTACCGCTGCTGCTGACGATCGCCTCGTGGCTGCTGGGCAAGGAGTGGTTCGGAACGAGCCGGTTCTTCATCACCTCGGCCGTTCTCGCGCCGCTCGGACTGCTCATGGCCCGCCGCACCCTGCCCAACGGCCCGTTCGTACGACAAACGTTGGGCTACATTCGCGCTGCGGCCGTCGGCGGGATCTTCGCGCTGACGGCCATGCTCTCCGCGATGGCCATCTACCACTCGGTCATCTACATCTTCAATATCCCGGCATCATGGGAAGTCCGTAATCTCGTCGACTCCTACATCGTCCTCTTCTCGTGGGCTCTGCTCTGGCCCCTGACCGCATTGGCTCGACTCGACGGCTACCTGTCGGATGAACCGCAGGGCACGAAAACGACCGACACGCTGCTCAACTGGATTCTCGCGCCGGCGCTGCTCGTCTACGCAGCGATCCTCTACCTCTACTGCCTGCAAATCCTCTTCACGTGGTCGCTGCCCAAAGGGGGCGTCGCCTATCTGGTCTTCGGCTTCACGATGGCCCTGTTCACGGTCAAGGCATTGCAGGAACTCGTCGTGCAGCGGCGCTACGACTGGTTTTTCGACCGCATCAGCATCTTCGCGCTGCCGCCGCTCGTCCTCTTCTGGGCCGGCGTCATGCAGCGCGTCGGCGACTACGGTCTGACCGACTGGCGCGTCTACCTCATCGTCTGCGGCGCGATCATGACCGCAGCCGTCGCACTCTTCGCCGCACGCCGCACCGGACGTTACTACTACATCGCCGCAACGGCCTTCGTCCTCTTCTTCCTGACGGCCTACATTCCCCGCTTCTCGGCCACGGCGTTCTCGCTGCGGTCGCAGACCGCGCGCGCCGAGCGGCTGGCCGGCCAAACGGGGCTGCTCGACGAATCCGGCCGACTCGATCTGTCCCGCATCGACGAACGCGACACGGCGCAGCTCAAACGTTATCGCGAGCTCTACGCCTCGCTCGACTACCTCGACGACCACGATACGCTGCTGCTGGCCGACCGCTTCGGCATCGCCCGCTCCCGCGAACTCCTCGGCTGCTTCCATAGCGACCGGATCAGAGACTATATCCAGTGGGGCTACGAACTCGATACCGCCGAAGCGGCAGCCCTCACAAGCTCCTACTCGAACTCGGAACTCCGTGCACCGCTCCGCATCGACGGCTACCGGTACTGCTACGCCCCCGTCTCCTTCTCCTACAACAACGGAAGCTCGCGTTATACAACCTCGGGCGACACGCTGCGGCTCTACCTGCCCGACGGACGGGAGCTTTTCCGCCGTTCGTTCGACGAGCTGTTCACGGAGCGTTGCGACCAGCTACTCTACTGGCCCGACGACGAGCCGCTCTACACGGCCGACAACCTCTTGTTCTACCGCACCGATTCGCTGCTCATCTCGTTCAGCTGGGCCGAGGTATCGCGCGGGAAGCACCGTTATGTCGCTCTGAACGTCGACAAATTCTATACGAAATAGCCCGTATTGGAAACCAAACTGCAACACCCCCTGCTGGGTGAAATCGTCCTCTGCCAGACCCGCCGTGCACGCCGCATCTCGCTTTCGGTGCGCAGCACAGGCGGCGTGCGGCTGAGTTTTCCCTGCAACGTACCGCGCGCACGCGCACTGGCCTTTCTGGAATCGAAAACCGACTGGGTGATCCGGACGCGCGACCGGCTCGCGGCACGCGCTGCGGCGCATCCGGCACCCGACTCGTGCGACATCGAGGCATTGCGCAGCGCCGCCAAGGCCGAACTGCCCACGCGCGTCGAAGAACTGGCACGGCTGCACGGGTTCCGCTACGGACGGGTGACGATCCGTGCGTCGCGCACCAAATGGGGCTGCTGCACGGGAGACAACAACCTGTCGCTGAGTCTCTTCCTGATGACCTTACCCCCGCATCTGCGCGACTTCGTACTGCTGCACGAACTCTGCCACACCGTCCACCACGACCACTCGCCCCATTTCCACGCACTGCTCGACCGGCTCACCGGCGGCAACGAAAAACTCCTCAGCCGTGAGCTGAGGAGCTATTCGATACCGGCCCGGTAGCCGCGCTATTCGTACTGGCCGCTTTTGAGACGCATCACCTCCTCCTTGGTCAGGAAGCGCCATGCGCCGCGTTTGAGATTCTTCTTCGTAAGGCCGGCGTAGTAAACGCGGTCGAGTTTGCGCACCGAGTAACCCAGCGACTCGAAGATGCGCCGCACGATGCGGTTGCGCCCCGAGTGGATCTCGATGCCGATCTCGCTCTTGTCCTCCTTGACGTAGGCGATCTCGTCGGCGTGGATCTCGCCGTCCTCGAGCGTGATGCCCTCCGCGATACGATCCATGTCGGCCCGCGTGAGCGGCTTGTCGAGCGACACCTGATAGATCTTCTTCTTGCGGTACGACGGGTGCGTCAACTGGCGCGTCATGTCGCCGTCGTTGGTGAAGAGCAGCAGCCCCAGCGAATTCTTGTCGAGCCGCCCCACCGGATAGATGCGCTCCTCGCAGGCGCCCTTCACCAGATCCATCACCGTCTTGTCGGCGTGGGGATCTTCGAGCGAAGTGACATAGCCCTTGGGCTTGTTGAGCACCAGATAGACCTTCTTTTCCCCCTCGATGCGGCTGTCGTTGAACTTCACCTCGTCGGTCGGCTTCACCTTCGATCCCAATTCGGTCACGATCACGCCGTTGACCGAAACCAGTCCGGCCTGGATATAGTCGTCGGCCTCGCGGCGCGAGCAGAGTCCCGACTGGGCGATGAAACGGTTCAGGCGGATTTCGCCCGTCTGCACGTTGGGATTATAGCGGGGATAGCTCTTGGGCCGCACCTCGCCGCGGCGATCGTCGCGCTTGAATCCGCCCGCAGACTTCGGACCGTAACGTTTCGGCGCCCCCGCACGTTCGCCGTGACGGAAATCCCCCTCCTGCCCGTCGTAGGGACGCTTGGGCCCGAACTTGCCGGCGGATTTACGGCCGTAGGCAGGCTTGTCGCCGTATTTCGGCGCACCGAAGGGTTTCTTCCCGTAGGGACGCGGACGATCTTCCGCCGCGGAACGCTCGCCGCCGTAGCCGCCCGAACGATCCGAACGGGGCCCGTCCGGACGGCCCCGGTAAGGCCCCGAAGGCCGGCCTTCGCCATATCTGGAACCGCCGGACGGACGGCGCGGGCGCTCGTCGACGGGTCGGTTGTCTTCCGTGAAGTGGGGATTGTACGAAGCACGCCGTGGGGCATGTTCGCGCGGGGTGTCATCGGCATCACGCCGGGGACCGGGGCGACGTTCGATACGTTCGGCGGTCGTCGTGCGCTTGCGCTTGTCGCGTGCGAAACGGTCGAGAACCACCGTCGAGTCGCTGTTGTAGTCTTTCATTTCGATTCAAATTAATTCGTGGCAAAGGTAATCTAATTTTCGCAGATTGTCCGCACAAATCGCACCAAATCAGCCGCCACGGCGAAAGATTCAGCATCCGTCCGTAAAAATGCCTCGCGCGTATCTCCGCGGGCATTCCTAAGGCCGGTCGTCCTCCGCCGGAACGGCGCGGAACCGCATGGGTTCCCACCCGCACAGCCGGCCGTAAATCCGCGGCGGGCTGCCGGCATCGCACCGTCATGCAAATATATTTGGTTCTGCCCGCGGCTTGCACTATCTTTGCGGCACGTTAAACCCCTCGTTTATGAATCGGGAAATCCTGCGGCTCGCGCTTCCGAACATCGTTTCCAACATCACCGTCCCCGTCATGGGTATCGCCAGCACGATGATCGCCGGCAATCTGGGCGGCGGCGACACCACACGCGCGATCGGATCGCTGGCCGTCGGCGTTTCGATCTTCAACTTCATCTACTGGAACTGCTCCTTCCTGCGCATGGGCACGAGCGGACTGACGGCGCAGGCCTACGGCGCGAAGAACCACCGCGAATGCACCGCTACGCTGGCGCGCACGCTGCTCGTCGCGGCCGTATTGGGCGCACTGATCCTGCTGCTGCAATACCCGCTCGGCCAAACGGCGATCTGGGCCATGAACGGCGACGAACTGGTCGCCGAATACTTCTACGCCCGCATCTGGGCCGTACCGGCGGGCATCATGCTCTTCGGCCTCAACGGCTGGTTCATCGGGATGCAGAACGCCCGCATCCCCATGTGGATCGCCATTCTGCAAAACGTCGTCCATGTCGGCTGTTCGTGGTTCTTCGCCTTCCGCTGCGGGATGGGCATCGCCGGCATCGGTTACGGCTCGGTCGTCGCCCAGTATCTCGGCGTGGCGCTGGCCGCCGTGCTGATCGTGGCCAACTATCGGGAGTTCATCACGCGCATCGACTGGTCGGCGGTCTTCGACATGCGGCCGATCCGGCGCTTTCTGGTCGTCAATCGCGACATCATCGTCCGCACGCTCTGCATCGTAGCCGTCTACACCTTCTTCACCGGCGCATCGGCCCGCATGGAGGATCGGACACTGCTGGCCGTCAACACCATCCTGTTGCAGCTGTTCACCCTCTTCTCCTACATGACCGACGGTTTCGCGCAGGCGGCCGAGGCGCTCACGGGACGGTTCATCGGCGCACGCGACGGGCGGTCGCTGCACCGCTGCATCCGCAACTCGATCTTCTGGTCGCTGGCCGTCGCGGCGGTCTTCGTCGGCATCTACCTCGTCTGGTGGCGCGACCTGCTGCACGTCTTCACCCTGAACAGCCCCGAATCATCGGCCTACATCATCGCAACGGCAGGCGATTACATCGGCTGGATCATCGCCATTCCGATCGCCAGTTCGCTCCCCTTTCTGATGGACGGCATCATGGTCGGCGCGACCCGCACGCGGGTCATGCGCGACTCGATGATTCTGTCGACGATCATCTACTTCGCCATCTTCTTCGCCTTCTCGCCGCTGATCGGCAACAACGCGTTGTGGTGCGCCTTCCTGCTCTACATGCTGCTGCGCGGCGTATTGCAATACTTCATGACCCACCGTTTGAAGGACATCTACCGGCAGGCGGACGCCGCCTGACCCCATACGGAATCCGCCCCTGCGATGCACGAGCCTTCGCAGGGGCGGACTTATCCGGACAAGAGGGGGCTATTCCTTCATGCAGCGTACCTGCGCACCGCAACTGCGAGCGGCCGATCCCAGTAGTTTTCTTTGGTTCGATTCCAGCACGAACGCACCCGCCTTCGGACTGTCCGGCGCATAAGGCGAAGCACTCCAGACATACCAGCCGTTCTTCGTAAAGCGCGCGGCACCTGTCGTCCCCAGCAACATGCCCGCAGCCGGATAATAGATCTCCTGCCCCTCGACCGTAAAGACCAATCCATCTTTGGCGGAGACGCTCGTTCCCTGCTTGTACCACTGGGAGAAAGGGGCATCGGCCGTCGGAGCGAAGGCCGTCCAGACGAAGCGATGCGACACCCGGTAACCGGGCGGACAAGGATCGTAGATGCTCTTCGCCCCGACATCGGACAGCGCATCCGTGCAACCCCACAGGTCATCTTTCAGGCGGTCGCCGGCAGCGACGTAATACCAGTTGGGATAGGATGCGCCGGTGCTTTCCGGAATTTCGGTGATGAAATTCATCGGATAACGCACCGCAGCCTCCATCGTAGCGGCTGCACCCAGCCGTTCCCCGTCGGCCAGGTGCCAGCCCGGAGCGGCATCGAACGCCGCCGAAGCCGCCGAATCATCCGCAAGTTCGGCGCCCGCCGCATCGTAGACGGCCATACGCTCCTGCGACGAACGGAACGGCACGAACGGGTCTTTGCGGCCCCACTGGTAGAACATGCCGTAGCTCGACACATTGTCTGAGCCCTGCCAGGCGGCAGCGAGCGCTCCCAGATTGCGATCCATGACCGCCGCTGCGCCGAGACCCTCATAGGGAAGCGCATACCGATGCAGCGACCCTTCCAGATCGGCCGACGTCAGCCACAGATGCCAGCTCCATAGAATCGCACCGTCGGCGTCGCAGGCCGCAACGACGGCATTGCCCTCCACGAAGGGATCGGCCGTCGTAAAACGGATGCGTCCCTCCTCGCCGAGCGAAACCTCCCCGATCAGATTCGGCGCCGTCTGCCACAGCAGCTTCGCGGTCACTGGCCGCAGCGCTTCGGGAGCGATTCCGTCCGCCTTCCCGCAGGTCGAACCCGCGGTGTAGGCCGCATCGGGCGGCGTCACCGCACCGTTGCCCATCGTCGTGGCATCGAACTCGTAACGTCCCGCCCGCGCCACGACGTAGCAGTTGGCCGTCGCCGAGGCATCGAGCGCCACGGGCGCCGGTTCGGTAGCCGCATAAGCGATCGGATTGTAGGTCTTGATATGGTTGGCCGCAAGCACGACCTCCGCCTGCGACGTCTCGCGCACCATCTGTCCGCCCTCCGTATCGGTGATCGTGAAGCGCCAGCCCCGGTAGCTGCCCGGCGGAACGACCAGACAGAAGACGACGGGATCGCCTCCGGAGAGCGCTACGCCCCCGGCACCGCAGTCGAGCAGGATCGACGGATGTCCGGCATCGACGGAACGTATCGTCCACCCGCCGGCGGCCGTCCATTCGAACCGCATTCGTCCGGCAAGCGGCGCACCGTCGAGCGTCGTCAGACGGATCGAGCGGATCGTCGCCGTTCCGGTGAGTTGCAGCCGCACCACGCCGCAGACCGACGTGAAGCGGAGATCGTCCGCACGTGTGCTTCGGGCGGTCATCGGGCTGATGCCCGCAGCGAACGTCCCCGAACCTCCGAAGGGCTGCACCGCAGGAAGCGTCGTCGTCACGCCCGCACCTTCGGCGACAGCATCCGGACGATAGGGATAGCAGGCGTAATAGACCGCGCTTTCGAAAGCCTCGCCGGTGAAATCGGCAGACGTCCCGCCCGCAAAACGGTCGTCGATCGCATAACGGCGGCACGCCGGCGAATCTTCTCCCCACAGCGCGATCGCATCGCCCGCCGACCACCGCACCTCCATGCCGCGCGGGCCGCCCAGCGACGTCCGGGTCTCGTCGACCCGGGCATGTACCTTCATAAGCGCCGGCGTCTCCTCCGACGGACGCAGCGGCGACTGCGCCTCGTCCGGTTCGATCCGCTCGCAACCGACCGATGCGAGCAGGATCGCAACGAGATAAAACCGTCTCATCGTCCCGACCCTATAAATCCTCCCACGGGTCTTCGACCATCGGCGTGTTACCCGATTCCGACGACGCTGCGAAACCGCGTTCCGCGACGCACTCCGTCGACCGTACTTCCGGAGGCAGATAACCCGCCGCCAACGACAAATACTCCCGACCGGTTCCGGTACAGGTTGCCTGCAACGTATACCGAGCGTGGAAAACGACTGGTGAAAACGAATGTTCGCACATAACTTCTTTCTGTTAAAAGTTGAATTTTCTCGCTTTGTTTTCTCGCCTCGGCATAGCCTGAACAAGTTCGGCTCTGCGCTCGGCTTATCGAAAACGTTGATATTTTCTTCGTTTTCTCGCCTCGGCATAGCCTGAACAAGTTCGGCTCTGCGCTCGGCTTATCGAAAACGTTGATATTTTCTTCGTTTTCTCGCCTCGGCATAGCCTGAACAAGTTCGGCTCTGCGCTCGGCTTATCGAAAACGTTGAACAAAACAAAGATAATAAAATTAACAGAAAAAAAAATCTTTTTAGATTATAAAACAACCTTTTTATTTTATTACAAACGTGCGATACGAAAGCTCCGCTTCGGACACTCGCGGAAGCGTGTACGGGAAAAGCAAGGCCCCGAAAAGCCGGAGAGGGGCTGCGGAGCCTCGAAACGGGATCGACGGATTGCCGACCGCGCCCGTCGCCCGCCACCCCTCCGCCAGAAGGCTCCCGGTACAGATACGGCGAAGGCCGGAGACGGGATGTGAGATCCCGTTCTCCGGCCTTCTGTCGGAAGACGAAAGAGTTTCCCGTTATTCGAGACCCTTCATCTTTTTGAGCAGCTCATTGTACTCATTGTACTTGTCCATCATACCCGGTTCGTCGCGCAGACGGAAGCTGATCGACTTGATGTAATCGACCGTATCCACGTCGTCGGGTTTGAGCTGATGCGCCTTCTCGAAGTAAGGCAGAGCCGCCATGTAAACGACGTTCACCTCTTTCAGGTCGGCATCGTACTCCGACTGGCTGCGGTAATTCTTCTGCCCCATCTCGGTGTTCATGGCGTCGGCCTTGACCGTATAGAACAGGCCCAGATAGTAATTGCCCTCGTAGAGGTCGGGCTTCAACTCGACGACCTTCTTGAACGAATTGATCGTCTCGTCGTAGTTCTTCAATTTGTAGAAGACACGGCCGCGGCCGAACCAGAGGTCGACGTTGTCGGGATCGCTTTCGAGCGACTTGTCGATCATGCCCACCAGGTCGGCGGGATCACCCACGCCCTCCTCCGAGGTATAGAGCTGCATCAGGCCGTCGAGAATCTTCTCGTTCTTCGGGAACTTCTCGATACCTGCCAGCAGTGCGTCCTTCGCCTTGATGAGGAAGGCCGCATCCTTGTCTTTCTGGCCGTAATAGCTGTGGAACAGATAGTAGTAGACATCGCCCGCCTCGTCGGTATAACCGGCGGCCAGCGCGTCGTTGAGCGCCTGTGCACCGCGCGCGAACGATTCGGGATGGTTCGCTCCGTCGACGGTCAGCAGATAGCCGGCATAGTAGAGGAGCGCCGGATCGGCCTCGCCGAAAGCGGGGCACTGCTGCGCCTTGTAGGCGGCCAGATAGGCCTCGGCGCCCGTAAGGTATTCGCCCGCTTCGATCGAGACATTGCCCAGAATCGAAGCGTAATTGGATATCTGCTCCAAACCGTTCTTGATCTTCGACGCCTGCTTGGGATCCAGCTCGTAGGCCTTGTTATAGGCTTCGATCGCCGTATCGAGGGCGCCTTCCTTGATCTCCTGCAACTGCTTCCATGCCACGATCTTCCCGTCGCGCTCGTAGGCGATGAAATAGGGATAGTTCCATGCAATGGCTTTCGAACCGTTGAGCGTCACCTCCTCGGTGCTCGTGGGATCGCCCACCGAAAGTTTCAGCAGCGTCGTCTCCATCGGAGCGAACAGGTTGGCCGTCGGTTCCGCTGCGGCGTCGTAATAGACCCTGCCGCGATTGATCCACGTGGCGGCCTTGGCGTTCTTCTTGGGATTCGCGATGTCGGCATCGCTCTTCTCGAGTTTGGACAACGTCGCCTCCTTATTCACTTTCTGCGCTTCGGCAGCCGGAATGGCCAGCAACGCAGCGGCTGCGGCCATCAAAATGAATCTTTTCATACTCGTTTTAACTAAAATAATTGGTTTATCTCCTGATGTATCTCTTTATTGCTCGGCGGCGGGTGTTTCGTCCGTCGCTGCGGGAGCGGGATTCTCCCCGCCTTCGACCGCCGCCAGCTCCTCCTCCTCGCTGCCCGGAACGGCCATTACCGAGGCGATGGCGTCGCCCTCGCGCAGGTTGATGATCCGCACGCCCTGCGTAGCGCGGCCCGCCACGCGGATCTGCGACACCGCCGTGCGGATCGTGAGACCCGACCGGTTGATAATCATCAGATCGTTGTCGTCGGTCACGGCCTGGATCGAGATCAGTTTTCCGGTCTTCTCGGTAATATTGATCGTCTTGACGCCCTTGCCGCCGCGGTTCGTGATGCGGTACTCGTCCAGATCGGTCCGTTTGCCGTATCCGTTTTCGCTGAGCACCAACACGTCCTGCCCGCTGTCGGGTTCGACACAAATCATGCCGACCGCTTCGTCGCCCTCTTCGAGCGAGATGCCGCGCACGCCGGCGCCCACACGGCCGATCGGACGCACCGTCCGCTCGTTGAAGCGGATCGCCTTGCCCTCGCGCGCCGCGATCATCACCTCGGCCTCGCCGCTGGTGAGCTTCGCCTCGATGAGCTGGTCGCCCTCGCGGATGACGATGGCATTGACGCCGTTGCTGCGCGGCCGCGAATAGGCTTCCAAACGGGTCTTCTTGATCGTACCGTCCTTGGTACACATCACGATATAGTTGTTGTTGACGTACTCCTCGTCGTCGAGGCGCTTGACGTTGATGTAGGCGCGCACCTTGTCGTCCGGTTCGATCTGGATGACGTTCTGGATGGCGCGTCCCTTCGACGAGCGCGTTCCTTCGGGAATCTGGTAGACCTTCAACCAGAAGCAGCGCCCCTTCTCGGTGAAGAAGAGCATCGTGTTGTGCATCGTGGCCACGTAGATGTGCTCGATGAAGTCCTCGTCGCGCGTCGCACTGCCCTTGGCGCCCACGCCGCCGCGGTTCTGCGTGCGGTATTCGGCCAGCGGCGTGCGCTTGATATAGCCCATGTGCGAAATGGTGATGACCATTTCGTCGTCAGCGTAGAAATCTTCGGGATTGAACTCCTCCGAGGCGTAGACGATCTCCGTGCGGCGTTCGTCGCTGTATTTCTCCTTCATTTCGAGCAGTTCGTCCTTGATGATCTTCATCTGCAACGGTTCGCTCCGGAGCACCTCGTTGAAGTAGGCGATCTGCTTCTGCAACTCGTCGCGCTCGGCCGTCAGCTTGCCGTGTTCCAGCCCCGTCAGCGCGCGCAGGCGCATCTCGATGATCGCCGAAGCCTGCAACTCGCTCAGGCCGAACTTCTCCATAAGCGCCGTCTTGGCCTCGTCGGGCGTGCGGGCGGCGCGAATGGTGTGGATCACCTCGTCGATATTGTCCTGCGCGATCAACAGACCCAGCACGATGTGCAGCCGCTCCTCGGCCTTTTGCAAATCGAAGCGCGTGCGGCGCACCACCACGTCGTGCCGGTGCTCGATGAAGTGGCGGATCATGTCGCGCAGGTTGAGCAGGTAGGGACGGCCGTGCACCAGCGCGATGTTGTTCACGGGGAACGACGTCTGCAACGGCGTATTCTTGTAAAGCGTATTGAGCACCACGCTCGCCACGGCATCCTGTTTGAGGATGATGACGATGCGGAGTCCCTGACGGTCCGATTCGTCGTTGATGTAGGAGATGCCCTCGATCTTCTTGTCGTTGATCATGTCGGCGATCTTCTTGATCATCTCGGCCTTGTTGACCATGTAGGGAATCTCCGTCACCACGATGCACTCGCGGCCCGACGCCGTGTGTTCGATCTCGGTCCGGGCGCGCATCACGACGCGCCCGCGGCCCGTCATGAGCGCCTCGCGGACGCCCTCGTAGCCGTAGATGATGCCTCCCGTCGGGAAATCGGGGCCCTTGACGTACTGGAGCAGCTCCTCGCACTCGATGTCGTGGTTGTCGACATAGGCGCAGCAGGCGTCGATCACCTCGCCCAGATTATGGGGCGCCATGTTGGTGGCCATGCCCACGGCGATGCCGCTCGCGCCGTTGACGAGCAGCAGCGGAATCTTGGTGGGGAGCACCGTCGGCTCCTTCATCGTATCGTCGAAATTGTTCGTCCAGTCGATCGTCTCCTTGTCGATGTCGGCCATCACCTCGTCGGTGATCTTGCGCATACGCGCCTCGGTGTAACGCATCGCCGCAGGCGAGTCGCCGTCCATCGAACCGAAGTTGCCCTGACCGAAAATCAGCGGATACCGCAGCGACCACTCCTGCGCCATGCGCACCATGGCATCGTAGACCGACGAGTCGCCGTGGGGGTGGAACTTACCGAGCACGTCGCCCACGATACGGGCCGACTTACGCGTCGGTTTATCGGAATAGAGCCCCAGTTCGGCGCTCATGTCGTACAAAATACGGCGGTGCACGGGCTTCAGACCGTCGCGCGCGTCAGGCAGGGCGCGCGAAACGATGACCGACATCGAGTAGTCGATGTAGGCCGATTTCATCTGCTGCTCGATGTTGACGGGGATGATACGCCCCTCCAAACCGGCATTCTTTTCTTCTTCAGTCAGCATGTCTTATCTATTCGTTTTCAACTGTCGTTCTCCGTGTCGGCAGACGGTCCGCAGGGATGCGGAAATCCGCATCCGCAGATTTTCCGAAAACATCTCCCGTCGCGCCCCGATCCGGCTTGCCGAACCCCTATTAATAACAAGCAAAAATACGATTTATTTCGCAAACGGGCAACTTTTAGGGGTAAAAATTCAATCTCTCGACATGTCTTCCGACCGAAAACCTCCGTTTTCGGCAGGTTTCAGCCGATCTGAGCGCATTCGGCATCCGCCCCCGACAGGAGGACGCGGGAAACCGGCTCTTCACCGGCCGGCAAAGCGGCGAATTCCCGTCCGCAGGAGTTGCGATTGCACGGAAGATTTCGTAGTTTTGTTCTGCTAACCTACGACGAACCATGAACCGATTCTTTTCTACGCTGCTGCTTTGCGTCGCCACCGTGCTCTGCGTCGCCGGCGCAAATCCGTCCGCAGGCGGTCTGCCCTGCCTGTGGCATTTCGACAAAGCCCGTCACGCCGCGCACGCCGCGACCTTCGTCGACGAAGGATACCTGACGGCCGACGGCCGCCCCGGAGCGACGCTCCGCTACCTCCGCGCCGACGGCAACGCCCCCGGCGGCTTCGTCCGCACGCTCGGCAAATCGCATAACCCCGCCGTGCGGGGCGGAGCGGCGGGCGACTGCTGGCTCTTCGCCGTACCGGTCGACTCGCTCGGCCGCGGCGAACGCATCGGCATCGACTTCCTCTTCGGCAACGACGCCTCCGCCCCGAAATACTACCGGCTGGAATATTTCGAACGGGGACGCTGGCTTCCGGCCGCGCAGCTGCGGCGTGCGGCGGAAGATCCGGACATCCGCTACACCCACCGCCTCTTCGCCTCGGGCAAAGGCAACTCCTACAAGGTCTTCGGCACGATCCGGCTGCGCGACGCCCTGGTGCGCGACACGCTGCGCATCCGCTGGGTGCAGGCTGCCGACCTGCGCGCCGACGACGGGCGTCCGATCCCCTCCGACAGCATCGGCACCAGCGGATTCTGCAACGCGCACGGACTGGGCGCCTGCATCCGCCGGTTGGGCGCCCGCCCGCTCTCCCGCCCGCGGAGCGTCCTCTTCATCGGCAACAGCTACACGTATTACAACCTCGCGCCGGGGATCGTCCGCGAACTGGCCTCCTTCGAAGGGCGCGACCTGCGCGTCGAGATGTTCACCATCGGCGGCTGCACGATGGAGCGCCACCTCGAACAGGCCGACTGCCGCGATCTGATCGAACGGGGCGGTTACGATTTCGTCGTGTTGCAGGATCAGAGCCTCCACCCGGCGCTGATCGGCACCCCCGACGACCAGGGGATCGCTGGCCGCATGGAGGCGATCGTCGCCCACATCCGCACCCACAACCCGAAGGTCAGACCCTACGTCGAGATGACGTGGGGACGGCGCGACGGTTATACCGAGCGGAAATTCGACTACGACTTCCTCCGAAGCTACGCATCGATGCAGGAGCGCATCCGCGTCAACACCCTCGCCGAAGCCGAGGCCGTCGGGGCGGGCTGCATACCGGTCGGCGTCGCATGGAGCCGCGTGCGCACCGAACGGCCCGACATCGAGCTCTACGCCGCCGACGGTTCGCACCCCTCCTACGCCGGCTCCTACCTGGCGGCGGCCGTGATCTGCACGACACTGACCGGAGCGCCCTTCGGCGCGACGCCCTCCGACGGCCTGCTCGATCCCGACACGGCGGCCTACCTGCGCCGCGTGGCGGAGCAGACCGTACTAGGCCGCGACTAACCAAACGGCAGCGGGGTTCCGGAACGTTCCGAAACCCCGCTGCCGTCTCCCGCACGCCTCAACGAAAATCGATCAGCTCGTAACCGGCGTAGTCCGCCGCATCGAAGCGCCGCACCTCGGCCGACGGTTCGATCCGCCGGATCTCGATACGCATCCGCTCGCCGTCGAGATCGTAGATCACCGCACGCGGCGATCCGTCGGCGGCGACGTCGACCGTGATCGAACTCATCGCCGCCCCCTTGTCGACCGGCGTGAGCCGCAGACGGCGCACCTCGCCTTCGGAGGGCAGCAGTTCGCTGCGGAAGGCGTCGTCCAAGAAATCGAACGCCCGCGTCGGGTTGCCCAGCAGGCTGCGGCTCTGCGTGTCGACGACGTCGACCACCACCTCGCGCTTCGAGGGATCGACCTCCCATTTCGAAACGCCATCGGAGTAGGCCTCGGCATCGCCCACGCGCATGTAATAGCGGTCGCCCTCGACGGCATAACTTCCTTCGGCGGCAAAGTCGTCGCCTTCGACCGCAAAGGTCACCGTATAGGCCTTCATCGCCCGGAAACGGGCCGCCAGCTCGCCTGCGACCTTCCACGCAGGCGCATCGTCCGCCGCACGCAGCGGCAGCAAGGATACCAGCGCCGCCAGACACAGCGCCCACCGGAGCAGACCGCCGGGCCGGACTATCGTATTCGATCGTGTCGTCATCGTCAGAAAACACCCAATTCCTGCAACTTCGCTTCGAGGCTCGGCAGGTCGTGATAGAGAATATCGCGCGGTTTGGCGCCCTCCTGCCGCCCCACGATGCCCGCCCGTTCGAGCTGCATCATGATCCGGCCGGCACGGTTGAAGCCCACTTCGTAGTTGCGCTGGATCATCGAGGTCGAGATCTGCCCCTGCGACACGGCGTCGCGGGCGATCTCGGCGAATTTCGAGTCGTATTTCACCGGTGCGGAGCTCTCGCTGCCCAGCGCCGCCTCGCCGCCGCCCGAGTCGGGCGTATAGTCGGGCAGGTTGTAGGCCGACGTATAGCTCTGCTGCTTGGAGATATACTCCACGATACGCTCCACTTCGGGCGTATCGACCAGTGCGCACTGTATGCGCGTCAGTTCGCCGTTGTTCGAGAAGAGCATGTCGCCGCGGCCGATCAGCTGCTCGGCGCCCGGACGGTCGATGATCGTGCGCGAGTCGATCATCTGCATCACGCGGAAAGCGATGCGCGCCGGAAAGTTGGCCTTGATGCCGCCCGTGATGACCTTCACGTCGGGACGCTGCGTGGCGATGATGAGGTGGATGCCCACCGCACGCGCCTTCTGCGCCAGCCGCATCACGGGACCCTCGACCTCCTTGGCCGTCATGATGAGGTCGGCGAACTCGTCGACCACCACAACGATGTAGGGCAGGTAGCGGTGTCCTTTGAGGGGATTGAGCCGCCGCGCGGTGAACTTCTCGTTGTACTCCTTGATGTTGCGCGCACCGGCGTCCTTGCACAGCGACAACCGGTTCTCCATTTCGATGCAGAGCGAGTTGAGCGTATAGACCGCCTTGCGCGGATCGGTGATGATGGCCTCCTCCTCCGACTCCATTTTGGCCAGGAAGTGCCGTTCGATCTTGGCATAGAGCGAAAACTCGACCATTTTGGGGTCGATCATCACGAACTTCAACTGCGCCGGATGCTTCTTGTAGAGCAATGAGGTGATAATGGCGTTCAGTCCCACCGACTTGCCCTGTCCCGTGGCACCGGCCACCAGCAGGTGTGGCATTTTCGCAAGATCGAAGACGTAGTTCTCGTTCTGGATCGTGCGGCCGATCACCACCGGCAGTTCGGCTTTCGCCTCCTGGAATTTCATCGAGCGCACGGCCGAATACATCGACACGATCTGCTTGTTGCGGTTGGGCACCTCGATACCGATGGTCCCCTTGCCGGGGATCGGTGCGATGATGCGGATACCCAATGCTTTGAGGCTTTGCGCAATGTCGTTCTGCAAATTCTGGATACGCGAAATCTTGACCCCCTGGGCCTGTACGATCTCGTAGAGCGTCACCGTGGGGCCCGTCGTGGCCTTGATGCGCTGAATGGGGATACCGAAATTTTTGAGCGTCTCCTCGATGCGCGACTTGTTCTCGTAAATCTCCTCGTCGGTCACCTCCGAGTCGGAGAGGTAATCTTCGAGCAGCGCGACCGACGGACGGCGGTAATTGACCAGATCCTTCAACGGGTCGTAGGCTTCGGTCGTGATCCGGTGTTCGTCCACCAGCGCATCGTGGTGCTCCTCGACGGTCACCACCACCCCTTCGGGCGCATCGCCGGCCGCCGCGGGCGCACCCGCATCCTTCACCGTGAAAGGTTCGTCGTCGTCCAGGAAAGGATTCTCCTCCGCATCGGCATCCTCCGCCCCTGCCGGAGTATCGGCCGGCACCGCACCGCCCGTATCGTCCGTGCCGTCCGAAAGGTCGATCTCGACGAATTCGTCCTCCTCGCCCGCCAGCCGCGACGGCAGCGGCGCTGCGTCCGCACCCTCCGGCTCTTCCGCGCCGAGCGTATGTTCCTCGAAGGGATCGTCGTCCGTGACGCGGTTGCGGGCATAGTAGTCGTTGACGGTCTGCACGCCGCCCGAAACGGGAGCCACGCCCACAGGGTGCACGACGAAAGGATCGTCCTCCTCGCCGTCGGCCGCGACCGCGGCCTGCGCCCCACCGGCAGCAGGGCTGACGGCCCGCTCCCGCTGCGGCTCCTCCTCCGCGACGGGCGCGGGCGGAGGGGTCGGCCGCACTTCGCGCACGTCGCTCTCCGCAGGCGCCGCCTGCTCGTCGTCCTCCTCTTCCCGGGGACGGGAGACGACGAGCGACTGCAACGACGGCACCTTCTGCGCCACCGTTCCCACCAGCTTGCCGCTCTTGTCGACCAGCACGTTGCCGGCACGGTTGACCGTATTGATGAAATTGCGGTTGATGAAGACGCCCGTCAGAATCCAGCCGCCCAGCAACACGATGAAGCACCCCACCATACCGATGCTTCCGCTCAGCAGGCGTCCCATTTCGATGCCGCAGGCGCCGCCCCAGCCGCTGTTGAACATTCCCCACCCGTCGTCGAAGGCGACGCCGAGCGTCAGCGACCCCAGGATCAACACCAGCAGCGAGCTGAGCACCGAGTGGTGGAAAAGGACGGGCCGCCGGCGCAGGATGCGCGCGCCCATCATCGTCACGATGATCGGGACGACGATCCCGAACAGACCGAACGAACGGCCCACGAGCATCTCGGCCGTCCATGCGCCCAGACGGCCGCAGGGGTTGTCGATCGAATCGTCGAAATTGGGATTCTCGCTGCCGATGCCGTGCAGCGCACTGTAATCGCCGCGCCAGTCGAAGTAGTAGAAGACCACCGACGCCACCAGAAAGATTCCGGCAAAGAGCAGCAGCAGGCCGAAAATCCACCGCGCGCTCTCGCCGTCGGAGCGCGTTGCGGAGGCCTTTGCCGATTTGGATTGGGTCGATGCCATGTCAGTGTTCGTTTATCGATACAAAAGTAACGATCATTTTCCATTTATGCAACGTCGCAGGCGAAAGCCTTGCGGCGCAACCGTTCGCCGTAGGCCGCGTCGGCGAAGGTCAGGAAGCCGTATTCGGGACGATGCCCCGCCTCCGCACGCAGGCCGCGGGCGTCGAGCAGCTGGGCCGTGCGGCGCGCCACGGCGGGCGCAGGATCGATGATCGTCACGCCGCGGCCGGCCGCAGCCCGGCGGATCGCCCCGATCAGGAAGGGATAGTGCGTACACCCCAGCACGATCTGGTCGGCGCCGCGCGCCAGCATTCCGGCCATCGCCGCCGCTACGGCGCGATCCGCCTCGGGCGTCTGTTCGAGGTCGTTCTCCACCAGTTCGACGAAGCCCCGCCCCGGCTCGGCGATGATGGTCACGTCGCGGCCGTAACGCGCCGCCGTGCGGTGGAACAGGTCGCCTTCGAGACTCCGTTCGGTCGCCAATACCCCCACCACGCCGCTGCGCGTATTCCGGCAGGCGGGTTTCACGGCCGGCTCCATACCCACGATCGGCAGCGCCGCATAGTTCGCCCGCAGGAAATCGATCGCGGCGGCCGTCGCCGTATTGCAGGCCACGACGACCAGTTTGCACCCCTCCTCCACGAGCCGCGCGACGGCTGCATCCGCAAGCGCACGCACCTCCTCGCGCGGGCGCGAGCCGTAGGGGCAGTTCTTGCCGTCGCCCAGATAGAGCAGCGACTCCTCCGGCAGCAGACGCCGCACCTCGCGCCAGACGGTCAGTCCGCCCAGTCCCGAATCGTAGATTCCTATCGGAGCGTTATTCATTCCCTTCGAGATAATGTATGATCCGTTCCACGGCCTCCTCGTCGCTCAGCGTGTCGCAGTCGAGCACGAGCGCCGCCTGCGCGTAGTAGGGTTCGCGCTCGGCGATGCTGCGCCGCATGAACTCCACCAGCTCGGCATCGCCGAGCCCCTGCAATTTGGGGCGTTTCGCCCGTCCGTAGGGCGTCAGCCGTGCGGCGATCCGCTCCGCCGAACGGCGCAGATAGACCGTCGTACCCGCCTTCGACAGCATCTCCATGTTGTCGCTCCACGTGGGCAGGCCGCCGCCCGTGGCGACGATGCAGGCCTCGCCGGAAGCCGCCACGCGCTCCACCACCGAACGTTCCAGTTCGCGGAAGCGCTCCTCGCCCTCGTAACGGAAGATGTCGCCGACCGACGCCCCCTCCATGCGTTCGACCTCGGCGTCGGTATCGACGGCGCGCACCCCTGTACGGCGCGACAATTTACGCGCCAGCGTGCTCTTGCCGCACCCCATATACCCCACCAGAAAGACCTTCGTCGTCATTTCGGCCGTTTTTTTCGGATTCGTCCTTTCAGAACAGGTTGAGCTGCTCCACGTCGATCACGTCGTCCTGATCCCCGCGCGGGCGTTCGATCGTGAACTCCACGTCGTCCGTCTGCGGCGGCACCGCCGCAGGCCCCTCGGGCAGTTCGATTCCCGACGCTGCGCCGACCTCATTCGCCGCAGCCGCTCCCGTCGCAACGGCCGGACCGCCCGCAGGCGCGTCACCGGAGCGGTCATCTCCCGTCGCAGGATCGGCCGGCTCCTCTTCGGGTTCTTCGGGCTCGACGAAGTGCAGCGACGCCACCTCGAAGGTCGTCACCCGCTTGCCCTTGGCACGGTGGCTCTTGACACCGACGAAACCGTCGACTTCCATGCGCTCCGCAGGCCGCGATGCCTGTGCTCCGGCATAGGTCACTTCCAGTTGCGCTCCGGCACGTCCCGTGCGGCAGACGAAATCGCCCGTTCCCTCCTCGTCGAGGAAGAACTGCGTCTTGTCGCTCGATTCGATCGGGAAGCGTTTCAGATAGTAATAGTTCTGCTCGCGGTCGAAATAGCAGACCGCATAGACCCGCTCGGGACGGTAGCGTTCGACCAGCACCGTATCGTCGGGAAAGTGCTGTTGCAGGTCGTAGCCCGTGATATAGTAGGTGCGGGGCGTCCATACCAGCAACTTGTCCTCGCCCTTGAAGGCGCCCAGCGCATAGCCCCGCCCTTCGGTGTTGAGCCGGTGCACGTCGTCGTCGAACCAGATTTCCTGGCTGCCGAGCGTCGACGTGCCGCGCTCCTTCATCACGATCTTGTGGATGCCGTAGCGCGAAAAGAGGTTGCCCTGGCTCTGACGCCCCTTGATGGCCAGCGTCGAGAAGTCGAGATCGACGATCACCTTCTTCAACCGCGGGCGCGGCTTGAAGTAGACTTTCAGCACCTCGGCCTCGCCGTTGGGGTTGACCGTCATGTAGAGGATTTCGCTTCGGGGCGTTCCCTTCGTGATGTCGTACTCCTTGTCGCGCGTGATGCCCTTGATCGCGCAGCGCTTCATCAGGATCGGGCCGTTCTTGCCGTCGCGGTAGAGGACGTTGTAGATCGTCCGCTCGTCGTTGCGCTTGAACACCCCGATATAATAGATATTCTTGTCGAAAAAGGCTTTGTCGCTCACCTTCGTAATCACATAGCGGCCGTCTTTGGTGAACACGATCACGTCGTCGATGTCCGAACAGTCGCACACGAACTCGGAATCCTTCATCGACTTGCCGATACCGAAGAAGCCCTCCACACGATCGACGTACAGTTTGGCATTGGTGACAGCTACCTTCGTCGCTTCGATCGAGTCGAACTCGCGCAACTCGGTACGCCGCTCGCGGCCCTTGCCGTATTTGTCGCGGATACGTTCGTAATAAGCAATCGTATAGTCGGTCAGATGCGCCAGATGGTGCTGCGTCTGGGCGATATCCTCCTCGATCTGCCGGATCTCGTTGTCGGCCTTGTCGCTGTCGTAACGCGAAATACGGATGAACTTCAGCTCCGTCAGACGCTGGATGTCCTCGGTCGTGACCGCACGGCGCAGCACCTTGGTAAACGGTTCCAACCCCTTGCCGACGGCTGCGTAAGCCTCCTCGCGGGTTTTGCAGCCCTCGATGAGCTGATACAATTTATTAACGATGAAAATCCGCTCCAGAGAAGCCGCATGCCATGCTTCGTTGAGTTCGTTCAGGCGGATTTCAAGCTCCATTTTCAGCAGCTCGCGGGTATGCTCCGCCGAACGGCGCAGGATCTCGCTCACCCCCAGGAAATGGGGTTTGTCATCGCAGATCACGCAGGCATTCGGGGCGATCGACACTTCGCAGTCCGTAAAAGCGTAGAGCGCGTCGATGGTCTTGTCCGACGACTCGTCGGGCGCGACCTGCACGATGATTTCGACCTTCTCGGCCGTATTGTCGTCCACCTTGCGGATCTTGATCTTTCCCTTCTCGTTGGCCTTGACGATCGAATCCTTGATAGACTCGGTGGTCGTGGTGTAGGGAATCTCGGTGATGGCCAGCGTCCGCTTGTCGATCTTCGAAATGCGGGCACGCACCTTGACCGTACCGCCCCGCAGTCCGTCGTTGTAGCGGCTCACGTCGATCATGCCGCCCGTCGGGAAATCGGGGTACAGCACGAAATCCCTCCCCTGCAAATGCGCGATCGCCGCATTGATCAGCTCGATGAAGTTGTGCGGCAGAATCTTCGACGCCAGACCGACCGCGATACCGTCGGCACCCTGCGCCAGCAGCAGCGGGAATTTCACGGGAAGCGTCACCGGCTCCTCGTTACGGCCGTCGTAGGAGCGCATCCACTCGGTCGTCTTCTTGTTGAAAACCACGTCGAGGGCGAATTTCGACAGGCGGGCTTCGATGTAACGGCCCGCAGCGGCTTCGTCGCCGGTGAGGATGTTGCCCCAGTTGCCCTGACAGTCTATCAGCAGGTCCTTCTGTCCCAACTGCACCAGCGCATCCTTGATCGAAGCATCGCCGTGCGGGTGATACTGCATGGTCTGGCCCACGATATTGGCCACCTTGTTGTAACGACCGTCATCGACGGCTTTCATGGCGTGCAGAATACGTCGCTGCACCGGTTTGAGTCCGTCCTGCACGTGCGGAACGGCTCGTTCCAGGATGACATACGAAGCGTAATCGAGGAACCAGTTGCGGTACATACCCGTCAGCTTGCGCACGCCGCCCTCCTCGGAGAGCAACTTGCCGTATTTGCCCGTCGGAGCGGCGGACTCTTCGGCCCCGACACTCCCCGCAGCGTCATCCGCCGCCGCAGGAACCTCGCTGGGCAGATCGTCCCGTTCCGTCATATCTTCTCTTTGTTCGCTCATAGTCTATGTTCTGTTTTCGGTTTCGCACCGGCACCGCACAAGAAAACCGCACCGGCCGACAAGAAACGGCGGTTACCCGATCGCCAGGTCGCTCTCCACGATATCCTCCTCGATACGCAGATTGCCGATAATGAAGCCCTGCCGTTCGTAGGTATTCTTGCCCATGTAGAACTCCAGCATATCGTGGATCGGGTCGTCCTTCGTAAGCCGCACCTTATCCAGGCGGATATCCTGGCCGATGAACCCCCGGAACTCGTCGGGAGAAATCTCGCCCAGACCTTTGAATCGGGTGATTTCGGCGTTGGCGCCGCATCGTGCGACCGCCCGATTTTTCTCCTCCTCGCTGTAACAGTAATGCGTCTCCTTCTTGTTACGCACGCGGAACAACGGTGTCTGCAACACGTACAGGTGTCCGCCGCGGATCACGTCGGGAAAGAATTGCAGGAAGAAGGTCATCAGCAGCAAGCGGATGTGCATGCCATCGACATCGGCATCGGTGGCGATCACGACCTTGTTGTACCGCAGGTTGTCCATATCCTCCTCGATGTTGAGCGCCGCCTGCAACAGGTTGAACTCCTCGTTCTCGTAGACCACCTTCTTCGTCAGGCCGAAGCAGTTGAGCGGCTTGCCGCGCAGCGAAAAAACCGCCTGCGTGCGCACGTCGCGGCTCGTGGTGATCGAACCCGAGGCCGAGTTGCCCTCCGTGATGAAGATCATCGACTGCTCGGCCAGGTCGTTCCTGTCCGTAAGGTGTATCTTGCAGTCGCGCAGCTTCTTGTTGTTGAGCGACACCTTCTTGGCCGTCTCGCGCGCCTTCTTCTGAATGCCCGAAATCGCCTTGCGCTCCTTCTCGTTCTCGACGATCTTCTTCTGCAACACCTGCGCCGTCTCGGCATGCTTGTGCAGGTAGTCGTCGAGGTGCTTGCCGATGAAATCGAGCACGAAGTTGCGCATCGAGACGCCCGGCTCGATCTCCTTCGACCCCAGTTTGATCTTGGTCTGCGACTCGAACACGGGGTCGGTGACCTTGACCGAGATGGCGGCGATGATCGACGTGCGGATGTCCGACGCATCGTAATCCTTGTGGTAGAACTCCTTGACCGTTTTGGCGATCGCCTCGCGGAAGGCCGCCTGGTGCGTACCGCCCTGCGAGGTGTACTGCCCGTTGACGAACGAGTAGTAGCTCTCGCCGTAGCCCGACCCGTGCGTGATGGCCACCTCGATGTCGTCGCCCGAGAGGTGGATCGGCGCATAGAGCGGCGCATCGGACATCTTCTCGTTCAGCAGGTCCAGCAGACCGTTCTTCGAGACGTAGGACTGGCCGTTGAGCTTGAAGGTCAGGCCGAGGTTGAGGTAGGTGTAGTTCTTCACCATCTCCTCGACGTACTCCATGTTGTAGGCGTAGGCGCCGAACACCTCCTCGTCCACGCGGAACGAGATCAGCGTGCCGTTGCGCTCCTCCACGCCGCTCTCCCAGCGGTCGCTCTGCTCGATGCCCTGCGCGAAGGTGACCGTGCGGGCCTCGCCGTCGCGCACCGAACGGGCGGTGAACTCGCTCGAAAGCATGTTGACGGCCTTGACGCCCACGCCGTTCAGGCCGACGGTCTTCTTGAAGGCCGTACCGCCGTACTTGCCGCCGGTATTCATCTCGCTGACGGCCGCCGCGAGCGATTTGAGCGGAATGCCGCGCCCGTAGTCGCGCACCGTGACCACGTTGTCGGCCACCGTGATCTCGATCTGCTTGCCGGCGCCCATGATGAACTCGTCGACCGAGTTGTCGACGACCTCCTTGATGAGCACGTAGATGCCGTCGTCGGGCTGCGAACCGTCGCCCAGCTTGCCGATATACATGCCGGGGCGCAGGCGGATGTGCTCGCGCGGAGTGAGGGTTACGATCGCGTCGTCGCCGTAGGAGGCGGGGGTATTGAGTAAATCTGACATAATTGCGTCGTGCGGAGTCCGGCGGCTCCCGCTTCCGGCGGCGGACCGCCGGCGATACCGGAAACTCCTTGTCTATAAATTGTTAGTTACGATTCGGCCGCGCCTGTCCGCGCACCTCGGCCAAAGCTGCGGCCATCCGCTCGCGCACGCCGTCCATCAGGACGTGGGTCTCGGTCGCCGCGATCTCGGCCGCCGGCACGGGCGGCAGCACCTTCACGGTGATGCGGTTGCGCCAATTGAAGAGGCGGTTGCGGCCGATCACCCGCTGCGTACCGTCGAGCACGACCGGAAGGATCGGCACACCGGCCTCTTTGGCCAACGTGAAAGCCCCGGCCTTGAATCGGTGGATCTGACCGTCCTTCGAGCGGGTTCCCTCCGGAAAGATCGCCACCGAAGCCCCGCGCGACAACCACAGCCCGCCGTCGCGGAGCAGCTGCTCCAACGCCTCGGCGGCACGTCCCCTGTCGATGCAGATGTCGCCGTGGACGAGCAGGAACTGCCCGAAGAAGGGGATGCGGAAGACTTCGCGCTTGGAAACCCAGCGGAAATTGAGCGGCACGTGGTAGAGCGCGCCGATGTCGACCATGGCCTGGTGGTTGAGTACGATGACGTAACGCTCGCGGCGGTCGACGTTCTCCAACCCCTCCACCCGACGGGGGAAAGGCAGCAGAAAACTCAATGCCAGATACCGCGACATCTCGTGAACGATGCGCCGCGACTTCTGGAACGGGTACGTCAGCGCCAACACCGCGACCGACAGGACGAGGACTACCGTACAGATCGCTGCCAGCCAGATGTAGTACAAAATACTCAACATGCTTCGTGTCAATAGTTTTAATTGTCGGTTCCATCCTGCGGCGGACGGTTCGACACAGCGGGTCGGCCGGCGATGCACGCCGCCCGACCTTCCGCTCTAATTTTGCAAAAGTACAAATTTTTCCGCAATTAATTCAATTTTCGGGCGACGAAAAACAAAAGAAAAACCAGTGACCCGAAGCGGGTGCGGCCCGGCGGGAGGGACGTACCGCGCCTGCACACCGGAAACGGCCCCCCGCCCCGAAACGCATTGCTGCAAGAGCGCTGCACAAGGAGTCCGGCACTTCGCCCGAGAGAGATCGTTTCGCCCCGACGCCCGCTCGATTTCGGGTGCGGACGGATCGGCCCCTCCACTCTGCAATCGACTTATCCACAAGGCATAATCCCGCGAAAAGACGATCCGCCCCGCTTCGGATGCAGTCCGCCGACAGCGGGCGGAACCGCACGAACACCGGCGAAGTGCACACCGCCGCATCGCCTTCGCACTGCGACCGATCCGGCAACGAAGGCTAAAAACACCGGAACTGCCCGCACCCATCCAAACCGAGCGCAATCGCATCATCCCGCCGCCCCACGCATGCCGAACCCGTCGGCGGCCGGTTATGGCGGCCGCCGACGAGCCTCTTTCGCATGGAAAGCCGAGGGGCATCCCTGCCCCGCCGCAATACGCGCCGCTCCGCCGCCGTTTCCGGCGCACCTCTTCCGCACTTTTAAAATAGGTGACAAAAATATTTTGAAAAAATCACTACTTTGCAATACAAACTATATTCGTTTATATATATATTTGCAGCGTAAAATAGCAATCGAAACATACAACCACCGGAAAATGAAACAGTATCTCCTCCGTATGCCGCTGCTCCTGCTCTTCGCCGCCCTCGCCGTCGACGCCTCGGCCGCCCGTCAAACCCCGACGACGGGACGGGTCGTCGATCCGGACGGCACGGCCGTCGCCTACGCCACGGTCGTGCTGCTCGACGCCGAAACGCAGTTGGCGGGTACGGCAACCGCGGCAGACGGGTCGTTCTCGCTCAAAGTCCCGGCTGGCCGGTACCGCCTGACGATCCAATACCTCGGCTACGAAACGCTCACACGCGACGTCGATACGCCGGGCGATCTGGGCGAATTCGTACTGCATCCCGCGTCGGTCGAGATGCAGGAGGTGGTCGTCAAGACCAGTCTCGTCCGCCGCGAAGCCGACCGGTTCGTCATGGAGATCGCAGGCTCGCCCGTCGCGCTCGGCAAGGACGGCACCGAACTGCTCAAACAGGCGCCCGGCGTCTGGCTCACCGACGACAAGATCGCCATCAACGGCGCATCGGGCGTCAAGGTCTACATCAACGACCGCGAAGTGCGCATGTCCACCGAGCAGCTGCTCAACTACCTGCGCGGGCTGAAATCGGAGGAGATCCAGCGCATCGAGGTCATCCCGCAGGCCGGTGCCGACTACGACGCCGACTCGGCGGCCGGCATCATCCGCATCACGCTCCGCCGCCAGCGCGACAACGGGCTCACGGGCGACCTTTCGTTCTCGACGCGCCAGAGCCGGCAGATCGAAGGCTACAACCCCTCGCTCTCGCTCAACGGCCACGCAGGACGCTGGACCTTCAACGCTTCGGGCTGGGCGAGCGTCGTGCCGCTGCATGTCACGAAAACCGCCGAACACACCGAATACCGTGCGGGCGGCGCACTGCTCGACGCCTCCTCCGAAATGCGGGGCCGCGACAACTGCGGCGGCGGACGCGCCGGCGCGATCTTCGACATCTCCGAACGGCACAGCATCGGCGCCGAGGCCGACTTCTACATCGACCGCGACCGCTCGCCCAACCGCTCGTCGACCGACTTCCGCGAAGCGGAGCGGCTGACCCGCAACGAAAGCCTCTACGACGGTTCGGAGCGCGTCAATACCTTCTCGGCCACCTTCAACTATATCTGGCGCATCGACACGCTCGGCTCGACGCTCAAAGTCATGGCCGATTACAGCCGCAACAACCGCCGCCACGGCAACGACAGTTTCGTCCGCTCGACCGCCGCCGGCATCGTGCGCGACTCGACCTACGACGACCGCACGCGGGGGCTTTACAACGTGGCGGCGCTCAACGCCGCACTCGAAAAGCGGCTCGGCGAGGCGTGGCAGCTGCGCGCCGGCGCGAAGTACACCTACAACGACATGCACAACGAAGCGCTCTACCGCTACCTCCGCCCCGAGGGGTGGCAGACGCTCGACGCGTACAGCTACGTCACCGACTATACCGAACACATCACGGCCGCCTACGCCGCCGCGACGCTGAAAAAGGGGCATTGGAACGTCGTGGCGGGGCTGCGCGGCGAATATACCCGCACCACGGGTTACGGCAGCGACGTGCGCCAGCGTTATTTCAGCCTCTTTCCCAACGCCAACCTGACCTATGCGTTCGATGCGGCGGGACTGTGGTCGCTCACGGCGCAGTACGCCCGCAACATCTCGCGGCCGGGCTTCTGGGCGCTCAACCCGATGCGAATGCAGATTTCGGACTACACCTACCAGTCGGGCAACCCCGACCTGCTGCCCGCCTACACCGACAACCTCTCGCTCACGGCCGTCTTCGCCGGAAAGTATTCGCTCAGCGCCGGCGCCCAACTCCACCACGACGAGATCGCGCAGGTCTTCGGCAGCGACGCCGCCGACGCATCGATCACCAACCTGCGTTTCGAGAACCTCGACCGCACGGAGCAATACTTCGCCGCGGCGAATATTCCCCTGCAACTCACGAAGTGGTGGACGCTCAACGCCAACCTCACGGGCATCTGCCGCCGCGACCGCATCACCGCCGACGCACCGCTGCGAACGACGTGGGCCGCCTTCGCCAACGCCGCGACGACCTTCACGCTGCCGCGCAAGTTCTTCATCGAAGCCGAATACTACGCCATGAGCCGCTTCCGGCAGGCCAACCTCGACATGAAGAGTTACCACAGCGTGACGCTGAGCCTCAAAAAACGCCTGCTGGACAACCGTCTGACACTCACGGCGCAGGTAGCGAACCTTTTCGACCGTTCGCAGCGGTTCGTGGCCGAGACCGAAACCTTCGTACGCGACCTGCGGGTATCCAACGACTGGCAGCCCCGCCGCTTCGTACTGACGGTCAACTACAACTTCAAGACCGGTAAGTCGTTCAAGGCCCGCAAGGTCGAGAGCGGCGCCGGAGACGAAAAGGGACGGATGTAAAAGAAGCCGACATCGGAAACCGAAACGGCACGGGAATTTTTCTGAAAAGCTCCCGTGTGTCGTTTTGCGGCCGATTCCGTTCGCGATCGTCGAAAAATCCCGCCTCGTTCTTAGGTGTTTTTATCCGCCGGCGTGTATATTCATAATGAAAACCTTTCGACACATCGAACCTCAAACTACAAATTTATGAAACGAGAAGAGATCAAAAAGCCCGACTACACGGCAGGAATCCGCCACTCGACGGTCGGCAGCGACAGACACGACGTTCGCAGAGAGGACTTCCGAAACAAGACCGTCCGGACAGCAAAACGCCGGAGCGGTCTTATCGGAAGGCTGTTCGCCTGTTCTGCGACGCTGGCACTGGCACTCGGCGCCTGCACGGACGACGCCCCCGTCGAACAACCGAAAAGCGGAGGCGTTGACCTGACCTGCATCGTCGAATCCGACCTGACGGCGGCTCTCGGATCGTCGACGGACGACAGACACCCGTGGGAAAGCGGCGACAGGATCGGGGTCTACGCCGTATCGTCGGCACCGACGCTCAATGCCGAAGCCTCCGTCACAACGAACGATGGCACAAGCTCGATCGCATTCCACGTCAACCGCGCCGAAACCGGCGACAAGCTCCATGCCTATTTTCCCTACACGAAAGACAATTCGTCCAACGATGCGAAAAACGTGGCGCTGTCGATCGCTGCCGTACAGTCGCAGTCCGAAGCCGGCGCATTCGACATCGCGAACCTGCCAATGGTCTCCTATCCGCAAAGACTCGACGCCGAGTCCCTCTCTGAGATACCCGCCATGCAAATGCACGTGCTGGGAGGAATTCTGCGCGCAAAGGTCTTCGCAGACGGACAGTACGGAGACGAGAAGGTGCAATCGATCGCTTTCGCCGACGAGAATACGCCGATGGCCGGTGCGTTTAAACTGGATCTGACCGGGCTGAGTGACGAGGCGTCGCTGATCGTGACAGGACTCGCCTCCCGCACGGCAAAAACACAGCTCTCCATTCCTTACGCCGTCCCGTCGTCGCAGGCGAGCGCCAAAGACATTTACATGATACTCGCTCCGGGCACCTACGACGGGACCCTCTCCGTAACCACCGAAAAAGCCGTGTACACGCAGCCGTTCCAATGCGAAATGAAACGTAACGCCTGCTACGATGCGAGCATAAACCTTTCGACCGCAGCCAGAGAATCCATCGACGGCTGGAACGGCGAAGGAACCGCCGAAGCCCCCTATCAGGTGGCGACGACAGAAGACCTGCAACGACTGATCGCTCTTTGCAACAGCGACGGCGGCGAATACGCCGAATTCGCCGACAAACATTACCTCCAAATCGCCGACATCGACATGGCTCAGATCGCGATCCAACCGATCGGACTCAGCGAACAATCGCCGTTCCGGGGCGTTTACGACGGCGGAGGCCACACGATCGGCAATTTCACGCTGACAAACTGCGAATCCGGCGCCTGCGGTCTGTTCGGTTATCTGGACGGAGCGACCGTGAAGGACATCCATCTCGAAGAGTGCGAATACTCGGCTTCCGGACTCCATGCAGGCGGTGTGGCCGGCGTGGCGAAACAAAGCGTGATCCGCGGCTGCACGTTTGAAGGATCGCTCGTCGGAACGGCCGAAACGGAGTTCGACGGATATGCCGTCAGCGACGTCGGCGGTATCATCGGCTACGCGCTCGACTCCGAGATCGCAGGCTGCACGTTGAAAGGCTCTATTCGCGCGCTGGCACAGATCGGCGGCATGGCCGGCTACACGAGCGGGACGAAGATATCGGACTGCACGGTCGACGCCGCGGCCACGATCGATGCCGAAACTCACTTTCTCGGCGGCATCGTCGGCCGCGCCCGTCGCAATTCGACGATAGAGAACTGTACGGTGGGCGGCAAAGCGTCGGCCTACAACGGCAATTATGTCGGCGGAATCGCGGGACATCTCACTTCGGGCAAGATCTCCGGCTGCACGATCGCTGCCTCGGCCTCGCTCTCGTCGAAGGGCGATCACACGGGCGGCATCGTCGGGGCGCTGCAAGCCAACGAGGAAAACGCCGACGACGGAAGCAATATGACGGCCGTCGTCGAAGATTGCGAAACCGACATCATGGTATTCGGAGCCGATAACGTCGGCGGCATCGCCGGCTATCAGGGAACCGCCACAGCGGAGCACATATCGATCGTGCGGAACTGCACGTCGCGGGAATCCGTCACGGGATACGGCTACAATACAGGTGGTATATCCGGTTCGATCACCTCCTACGGCGACAGTTTCATCGAGAACTGCCAGAGCTACGGCGACGTCAGCTCCTCATTGCATCAGGTGGGCGGTATCGTGGGCTACATCGTATCGAAAGGCGAAACCGCCGTCGACGGCTGCATCGCCTACGGCAACTGCCGCGGACAGCACAGCGTGGGCGGTATCTGCGGATACGCCAAATGCAACGACGCGGCCTGCATCGTCGACATCGTCAACAGCATCTACGCCGGCCGCGAGGTCGAGGCGACGGGCAACAACGGTTCCAACGGCTATACGCTCGCAACCGGTCTGGTCGGCTGGCTGCAAGTCGGAACGGGCAAAGCCCACATCGTCAACTGCGCATCGCGCGTCCAAACCGTCAAGACCGTAGGCAAGGCAGGCGGTTATCCCTCGGCCAACAACACGCTGTCGGGTATCCTCGGTTTCCAGAACGGCTCGCCGACAGCCGCCGAACTCTACGGACTCTACTCGACCATCGGCCACGACGGCTTCCTGACCGACGGCGAACCCTCGACCTCCATCTACTGCGGCGGCATCTACGCCAAAATCCACAGCGGCAGCTATACGATCACCTCACTCAAACATTGTTATTTCGACCCGAGCACGCAGGCCGGTCCGGGAATTTCGAATCTCACCAAGGCGGACGCAGCGACCGTCAAGGCCTACGGAGAGATGTCGACGCTGCTGGCCGACCTCAATGCCGCTGTCGCCGCTTACGAGGGCACTTGCGGCCGCACACTGAAAAACTGGACGCTCGACGCCGACGGATACCCCGTCATCGAAGGCATGACCACCCTGCTGCCCGTGAGCAAGACCAAGCGCATCAGCGTTATCGGCGACTCGATTTCGACCTTCCGAGGTTTCGTACCGTCGGGTTATTCATGCCACTATCCGACCTCGGACCACGATCTGACCTCCGTGTCGCAAACCTACTGGTACCGGCTGGCCCACGACCTGATGTCCGACGCCCGCATCGAGCGCAACATCTCCTTCTCCGGCACGGCCGTCGCCCGCACGACCGATCCGGCCTACGCTTCCCAGGCATGGTACGGCAACGACTTCTGCACCCGCTTCATCGCACAGGGCGGCGTGGGGCAGCCCGACATCGTGCTCATCCACGGCGGCACGAACGACTACGCGCACAACGTCGACCCGCTCGCTCCGGGCCTTCCGATCCAAAGCGCCGAGGCACCGTCGGAGGCGGCGCTGGCCGAATTGTTCGCCGCAGCCGACGCGGCCGCGACGCGCGCCGAGATCGAAGCGCTCGACGACACGACCTTCTGCACGGCCTACATCAAACTGCTTCGCTTGCTGAAAGAGCGTTATCCCGACGTCAAGATCGTCTGCATCATCGGCGACTACCTCTCGACGGGCATCGAACGCTCGACGCTCGCCATCGCCCGCCACTACGGCGCCCGCTGCGTCGACCTCTACGCCGTGAACGGCTTCAACGACCAGACCTACATGCCCAAGCACGACTACAATCCCGCCACGGGCAAGGGGTGCCACCCGAGCTCCGAGGCGATGAAGTTCATCGCCGACAAGATCTACGCCGAGCTGGGCAGCTGGCTCGAGGAGTGACGCACCCGACCGTACGAATGCAAGGGGGGGGGCGTCCGATCGCCGGACGGCCCCCCCCCTTCTGTATCCCGTACCGCAAACGATACGAGGAGCGCTTTCGGGCGCTCCTCGTATCGTCGGTCGGAGATTACTGCACCCGTTCGAACTGCACGGCGTAACCGCCGCCGGGGGCCATCGCCATCGCAAGACTGTCGGCCGCCGTCACCGTCCGCTCCTCCAAGAGGTAATCCTCGCCGTAGCGGTCGGCATTCACGCCGTCGCGGAAGATGCGCGCCTTCCACCGGCCGTCGCCCAGGAAATCGAGTTTCACCTCCACCTCGCGGGCATCCCAGTTCGTCAGCGCACCCAGGTACCAGCGGTCGCCCGCACGCCGCGCCGTGACGATGTAGCGGCCGATCTCGCCGGCGGGAATCAACGTCTGATCGAAGCGCGTCGGGAAGCGCACGATGTAGTCGAGCGTCTCAGGCTCCTTCTCGTAGGCCGTCGGCGAATCGCAGAGCATCACCAGCGGCGAATCGAAGACGACGTAGGTCGCGACCTGATGGGCGCGCGTGCCCTGGCTCATCGGATGGTTGTTGACCGCACGGAAATTCTTGCGCGAAGCGTTGCGCATCGCCCCCTGCGTGTAGTCGACCGGGCCGGCCACCTGACGGATGAAGGGGAAGGTGCAGTCGTAGGCCGGCATGTCGGCGTCCGTCCTGTCCGTCCATTTGAGCTGTTCCAGCCCGAAGATCCCTTCGAAATTGACGACGTTGGGATAGGTGCGCTGCAACCCCGTGGGCTTGTAGACGCCGTGGAAATCCACGATCATGCGGTAGCGCGCCGCAGCGTCGGCGATGCGGTAGACACGCTCCACGGCCGCCTGGTCCTGCCGGTCGATGAAGTCGACCTTCCAGCCCGCGACGCCCAGCTCCGAATAGTAGCGGCACGCCTCCTCGAGCTTGTCGTCGAGCACCTTGGCCACCACCCACAGGATGATGCCCACCTTCTTCTCGCGGGCGTAGGAGACGATCTCCGGCAGGTCGATCTCCGGCACGACGTGCATGACGTCGCCGTCGCGCACGCCCCACCCCTCGTCGAGCGCCACGTACTCGATGCCGTTGGCGGCGGCGAAATCGATGAAATACTTATAGGTTTCGGTATTGATGCCCGACTTGAAATCGACGCCGTAGACGCCCCAGTTGTTCCACCAGTCCCATGCGATCTTGCCGTCGCGCACCCACGAGGCGTCGGCCACGCGGCTCGCTTCGGCCGTCTGCCAGACCATGTCGTTCACGGGCAGTTCGGTCGCCGTCGCGGCGTAGGCCACGATGCGCCACGGATAGCTGCGCCGGCCGTCGACGCGGGCGATGTAGTCGGCACTCCGCTCCACGACGTCCTGAAAGCGTTTGGTCAGCGACGTCTCGGTCGGGCACTCCGCGAAACGGGCCGCAAACCCCTTGGCCTCCTTGTCGTAGGTAAGGTAGACGCCCGGATAGGCCTCGACGTCCGATTCGGTGTAGAGCACGTAACCCCGCTCTCCCAGATCGACAAGCACCGGCATGAAGGCCACCGTCTGCGTCCGGAACTTGCTCAGCGGCGCGTACTCGTAGGTATTTTCGAACGACGTCCGCATCGGAATCTCCGTTTTGGAATAGGGAATGTAGGCCGACGGATCGCCCTCGAAATTGAGCTGCGCCGTCTCGTCGACGATCGTCAGCTCGCCGTCGCGCTCCGTATAGAAGCGGTAGCAGACGCCGTCGTCGTAGGCGCGGGCCAGGATGCCGTAATCGCCGCGCAGGCGCAGGTCGAGTTCGTTGTAGGCCGCATCGAAACGGCTCTGGCGGTAGAGCGGCGCGTCGATCGTCTCGGTCACCGCACGCCGCCGTGCCGAGCGCACCCGGGGCGACTCGCCCAGCACCTCGCCCGTCGAGAGCGTCAGCGCCATTTCGGAGGGGGCGACCAGCGTCTCCCCGTCGCGGGCGACCGTAAAGCTCAGCCGTTCGCCTGCCGTGAGCACGAGGGCCAGACGACCGTCGGGACTCTTCACTTCATAGGTTTTGACCGGTGCGGCCGAAGCGCCGAGAAGCGCCGCCGAGGCCAGTGTCAACAGAAAAAATCGTTTCATATCGAATCAGGGTTAGTAGTTTGTCGTATCAGAAGGCGACTTCGGGCGCCTGCGCAGCGCTGTCGTCCGCCTCGAAATAGGGTTTCTGCCCGAACGAGAGTATTCCCGCCACCAGATTGGCCGGAAAACGGCGGACGGCGACGTTGTAGGCCTGCGTCTTCTCGTTGAAGGCCGTGCGGGCTACGGCGATGCGATTCTCCGTCCCCTCCAACTGCGCCTGCAACTCCTGAAAATTGCTGTTGGCTTTCAGATCGGGATAGTTCTCGGCGACGGCGATCAGACGCCCCAGCGCCGAACGCACGCCCTCCTGCGCCTGCTGGAATGCCGCCAGCCGTTCGGGCGTCAGGTCGTCGGCGTCGACATTCATCGAAGTCGCCTTCGAACGCGCATCGACCACCGCCGCGAGCGTCTGCTGCTCGTGGGCGGCATACCCCTTCACCGTATTGACAAGATTGGGAATCAGATCGGAGCGGCGCTGATACTGCGTCTCGACGTTCGACCACGCACCGTGTACGGCCTCCTCCTTTTCGACCAGGCCGTTGTAGACCGAATACCCCCAGACGGCGAGCACCGCAACGACCGCAAGGACAATCCAAAGACTCTTTTTCATGTTGTTCACTTTCATGCTCCTTTTCTCGCCTCGGCATAGCCCGCACAAGTGCGGCTCGGCGCTCGGCCTAACGAAAAGGTTCGTTTTCGTTGTTAAATACGTTAATTAATACGGACGAACGGACAAGGTTACTAACCTGCCCGCCGCTTTTTTGCTTTTCACCATTTCGAACCGGCACCGCCGCCTCCGAAGCCACCGCCCCCGAAGCCGCCGCCCCCGAAGCCGCCGCCCGCATGTCCTCCGCCGAAACCTCCGCCGAAGAGACCCCGGCCTCCGATCCACATTCCGCCGCCGCGGCCGCCGATGTCGCTGCCGTCGGCTTCCCTGCGGCGACGCCGGATCGTCTCGCCGCAACGGCGGCAGACGAGCGTCTGTTCGACCATGCGCCACCCCTCGGCACGCAGCACGATCCGCTCGCCCTGCGACCGCAGCGCGAACCACCGCTTGCAGCGCGGACAGCGCAGCATACGCACGACGGCCACCAGCGGCACGGCGACGCATCCGCCCACGATCAGCGCGATCACCCACCAGGGTGTGTCGTCCTCCTGCGGAACGGCGTCCGGCACGCCCGTTTCGAGTTCGCTGCCCGCGAGCACGGCCGCCACGGCTTCGACGCCGCGCACCATGCCGCGGTCGTAGTCGCCTTCGCGGAAGGCGGGCAACATATAATTCGTCTGGATGCGTTTGCAGAGCGCGTCGGGCAGCACGCCCTCGACGCCGCGCCCCGTCACGAAGCGGATTTCGCGCTGCTCCCTCACAAGCAGGATGCCCACGCCGTTGCTGTCCTCGCGGCGGCCGACGCCCCACTTCGAGAAGAGCTCGTAGGCGAACGTGAAGGGATCGCCGCCCGCAATGGCGTCGACGGCCACCACGGTCACCTGCGCCGCACCGCGCTGGCGCAGGCCGTAGCAGATCGAGTCGATGCGCGCCACGGCCGCCTGCGAAAGGATCCCGTCGGGATTCGACGTGAAGCGCGTACGGTCGGCCGACTGCACGTTTTCGATCTGTTCCACCGTGTAGGGATGCGCCGCGGCGGGCAGCCACGCGCACAGGCAGACCAACAGGAGGAGATTGCGTATCATCGTCTCAAAGATAGCTCGAATTTTCCGAACCGCCAAGCCTCGCGTACAATTCCGATGCCGCCCCCTGCTCCGACACCGGAAAACGCCGGATGTCTCCGCCCGTCGATACGCTCTACACGGGTGTCAGGCATCCTTCACCCACCGGCCCGACCTGTCGATATAGCCAGATTTTCCGTCCTTCTTGACGTACGCCAAATTCACGCGGAAAGAGTATGCGTCATCGTAAATAAATGGAATTACCGTCTTGCCCGACTTATCGATATAACCCCATTTTCTGTCCTTCTGGACACACGCCAAACCCACGCGGAAAGGACCTGCGTCATTGTAAATCAAAGGAATCACCGTCTTGCCCGACTTGTCGATATAACCCAATTTCCCATCCTTCTTGACCTTCGCCAAACCCTCGCTGAAAGAGTAGGCATAACCGTAATTAGCAGGAATCAGAAGTTCGCTATTCTCCCGATCTGAAAAACCGTATTTGCCACTGTTATCCTTGAACGTCACGAATCGTTCGTCGGGCAGTTGCAGCAGATAGGCTTCGCGGCGCCGGCGCTCCTCCTCAGCACGGGCTGCTGCTTCCCGTTTTTCCCGCTCCTCGCGCTGCCGCCGGACGGGCGCCAATGCCACGACGTACAACTCTTCGACATCCTTCTCGATACGCCATGTCTGCTCGACCGCATCGGCGGGGTTTTCGACGCTCACGAACCGCAGGAGATAGCTCCCGCCCCGCAGCGGCAGGCGGAAGAGCGACCCCGCGCGGGCCGTGCCCCGCTCCTCGTCGTCGACGAAGATGCGGCAATCCGTGTCGCTCTTGATCTTCAACGTCGAACTTCCGGCGGCAGGCTCGCCGAAGGGCGCCGCAGCCCGCTCGACCGGACGGGAATCGAGAAAGCGCAGCAGCTTCGCATAGAAAGCGTCGAAATAGTACTGGTCGTACTTCGGGCCATTCTTGCGCTCGACGGCGGCGATGTCCGCAGGCAGATTGTCGGGAAACTCGGTGAACCCGCTCAACATCACGGGGATGATGTTCTTGCCCTTGTCGAGGGCATAGGCCAACTCGATGCGCATCCAGTCCTTGTTGCGGTCGAACGCGGGGTCGAGCGTGCGGTCGAAGGCCTCCCGATCGAGAATCAAGATGAAGTCCGTGCACTGGTCGATACGCCGCAGCAGTGTAGTGTCGAAGTCGCCCGCACGAAGCGTATCGATATCGAAACTGACACTGTAACCGTCGCGCGTCAGCAGGTCGAAAAGATGTTTCGCGGTCTCGAAGCCGCCTCGGCGGCGGTAGCTCAGGAAAATGTCGTATCGGTCGGTATCCATAGGTCAGCGTATACAGTTTGCCAAACGGGTATAAAGGTAGCGAAAAAGATCCGTTCCGGCAAGAGGTTTGCCCGAACGAATCGTTACGCCGCCACAGGAAAGCGCCGGCTTTCGCCGCACCCCTCCCGACAAGCCCCGGACCGGATCACTCCCGAATCAGAATCCGGTAACTCCACGGCGCCATATCCTGCTCGACGCGATAAGGCACGACGATCCGGTTGCCCGTCAGCGCATCGGCGTATTCGCCCTGATAGACGCCCGTATTGAAATCGGCGTGGATCGCATAGGGCGAGAGGTTCATCACACAGAGTACGCGGTTGCCCTCCACCTCGCGCACGAAAGTCATCAGGCAATCCTTGGCGTTGTTCTCGATCTCGACGAACGAACCGCCCCGCTCGCCCGCCTGCAACGCGCGGTTGCGGTGCTTCAACAGACACAGCAGCCGGTACAGCTCCGTGAAGCGCCCCGGACGGGGATCGACCATCGGATCGCGGTCGAAGAAGGCGAACGAATGGTCGTAGCCGAACTCCTGCCCCGTATAGACGAGCGGCATCGACTGCGGCAGCACGAACGTCAGCGCGGCCATGATCCCGGCCGCATCGCCCAGCCGGCGGAACTCGCTGCCGTTCCACGAATTCTCGTCGTGATTGGAGGTGAACATCAGCCGCATGGCCGAACGCGGATAACGGTCGCGGTCGGCGTAAAGGTAGTTGCGCAGATCCCACACGCGGCGGCGTCCCTGCGCGATGTCGTTGACGATATGGTGGAACTCCCACGCATAGCAGGCGTCGAACGCACGGTCGAAAAGATCCGCCTGCTCGGCTTCGGCCAGCATGAAGAGATTGTGCTTCACTTCGCGCAGCTGCGCCGCAGCCTCCTGCCAGAAGGCCGTGGGCACCAGCATGGCCATATCGCAGCGGAACCCGTCCACGCCGTGCTCCGCGAGCCAGAAGCGCATGGCGTCGATCTGCCCCTGCCACACGGCGCGGTTGGCGTAGTTGAGCTTGGCCGTGTCGTCCCAGCCGTTGGGCACGACCGGCTCGCCCGCCGCGTCGCGCTCGTACCAGTCGGCCGGACGCTCGGTCACCCACCGCGCGTCGCGCGCCGTGTGGTTGGCCACCCAGTCGAGCAGCACTTTCAGCCCCAGCCCGTGCGCCGTCGACACGAAGCGGTCGAAATCGGCCATCGTCCCGAATTCGGGATTGACGCCGCAGTAGTCGCGCACGGCGTAGTAGGAGCCCAGCGTCCCCTTGCGGTTCGTCTCGCCGATCGGGTGGATCGGCATCAGCCACACGGCGTCGATGCCCAGCTCGCGCAGGCGGGGGAGATGTTTTTCGGCGGCGGCGAAAGTCCCTTCGGGCGTCAGCTGCCGCACGTTCAATTCATAGATCACCGCAGGATAACTCCATGCGGGATGCGGAATATGTGTCGTTTCGTCCATTTTTATCCGATTCAGACCGCAAAAATAGGAAAATTCGGCAACATCCGAAATATTTTACTTTTCAACCCTTCCCGCGGCGGATTATCGGAAAAAAAGTAATATCTTTGCGCAACCATTCAAAACATTAAAGATTAAGTCGACATAAAACCCATGAAACATCTCGGGATTTTCATACTCGGCGCATTGCTGCTGGCATCGTGCGCCACCAACAAACGCGCGGCCTACATCCAGCAGGTACAGACCGACATTCCGACCGCCATCGAACAGGACTACCAGATCCGCATCAAACCGCTCGACCGGCTCACGGTGACCATCAACAGCAAGGACCCCGAACTGGCAGCCCCGTTCAACGCGGCATCCTCCTACAACTCGCTCAACGGACTCTCCTCCTATTCGAGTTCCTCGAACGGAAACCTCCAAATCCTCACCGTCGACAAAGAGGGCAAAATCCAGCTGCCGATCATCGGCGAGATCGATTGCGACGGACTCACGCGCAACGAGCTTGCCAAAAAGATCGAAAACACGATCCGCGAAAACGGGATGGTGCACGACCCGATCGTCATCATCCAATTCGCCGACGTGAAATTCTCCGTCCTGGGCGAGGTCGCCCGCCCCGGACAGTTCTCCATCACCAAAGACCGCATCTCGCTCTTCGACGCCCTGGCCATGGCCGGCGACCTGACGATCTACGGCCAGCGCGAGAACGTGGCGCTGATCCGCGAAGAGAACGGCATGAGGACGGTGCACTATTTCGACCTCAAAAACCCGGACATCCTCACGTCGCCCTACTTCTATCTGCAACAGGACGACGTCGTCTACGTCACGCCGAACAAATACAAGGCGCAGGCGGGCGAAATCAACCAGAACCGTTCGTTCTACATCTCGCTCGTTTCGGTAGCCGTCTCCGTGGCGACGCTCCTCGTCACCATCACCCGCTAATAATCGCCAGTTTTTCATGGAAGAAAATCGCAATGTAAACAACGTCCCTGCGGAAGGGAACGAGGACAGCATCAACTTCTCGATCCACGACCTCATACAAATGGTCATCGGCAACTGGTTCTGGTTCCTGTTGTCGACGGTCGTCTGCCTTTCGTGCGCGCTTTTCTATATCTACACGGCGCCGAAAGTCTACAACCGCACGGCTACGATCCTCATCAAGGACGGCAAGAAGGGCAGCGAAACGGATATCGCCGCCTTCGGCGACCTGCTGGGAGCCACGGCACGCCGCAACGTCGACAACGAGATCATCGTGCTCAAATCGCGCAACCTGATGACCGAAGTGGTACGGCGGCTCAACCTGCACGTCAACTACGTCGTCAAACACGGGCTGCGCACCGAGAACCTCTACCGCCGTTCGCCGATCGACGTCACCTTCATCGACGACAACGAGCGGCAGGCGCTGGCGTTCGAACTGACCCCCGTCGACAACGAGAAGTTCTCGCTCACGAAGTTCGTCAACCGCACCTCGGCCGATTCCGACAAGGACAAGGATTCGGAGATCTACGAGGTCGAGATGACGGGGCGGTTCAACGACACGATCACCACGCCGTGCGGACTGCTCGTCGTGACGCCGACGCTCTACATGTCCGACGACTACTTCGGCGACCCGATTTCGGTGAGCAAACAGATCGTGAGCAGCGTGGCCTCGGGTTACAACAAGCGAATCGCCATCGAGTTGGTCGAGAAGCAGGCCAACGCCATCTCCATTTCGCTCGACGACAACATTCCCCGCCGTGCGGAGGACGTCATCAACACGCTCATCGCCCGCTATAACGACGAGTCGATCAACGACAAGAACCGTATCGCCGACTACACGGCCGACTTCATCGACAAGCGGCTGCGCATCATCGGTTCGGAGCTGGACGCCGTAGACCGCAAGATTTCTACCTATAAGAAAGACAACGAGATGTACGACATCACGGCGCAGGCCACGCAAAGCCTGACCGAGAGTTCGCAATTCAAAACCGCAGGTCTTTCGGTGGAGAACCAGATCAGCATGGCGCAGTACATCCGCGACTATCTGCTCAACGACACCAAGCTGCGAGACCTGATCCCGGCCAACGTCGCCATCACCAACGTGTCGATCTCCGACCAGATCAAGAACTACAACGAGCTGATGCTCCGCCGCGACAAACTCGCCGGCAACGCATCGAGCAACAGCCCCGTCATCCAGGATTTCGACAGCGAGCTGGCCGCGCTGCGGCGGGCGATCATCGCCTCGCTCCAATCGCATATCTCGACGCTCGAAATCCAGCTGAACAACATCCGCCGCGAGGAGAGCCTCGCCCGCACGCGCATCGCTTCGGCGACCCGCCAGAGCACCGAACTGCTCGACAATACCCGCCAGCAGCGTATCAAGGAGGAGTTGTACCTCTACCTGTTGAACAAGCGCGAGGAGAATGAACTGACCAAGGCCATCGCCGACAACAACGCCCGGATCATCGATCCGGCCTACGGCAGCAGCACCCCCGTGGCGCCCCGCTCGGTCATCATCCTCTTCATCGCACTGCTGTTCGGTCTGGCCACGCCGTTCGGCATCATCTACCTGATGGAAATTCTCGACACTACCATCCGCGGCCGCAAGGACATCGAGGACAAACTGAGCATTCCGTTCCTCGGCGACATCCCCGAATACCACGGTTCGACCCGGCAGGGATCGGTGGTGGTGCGCGACAACGGCCGCGACAGCGTCTCGGAGGCATTCCGGCTGATCCGTTCGAACCTGGGCTTCATGAGCGTCAAGTCGGGCAAGTTGCAGATCATCATGGTCACCTCTTCGAATCCCCATGCGGGCAAGACCTTCGTCACGACGAACCTGGCCATGACGCTCGCCCTGGCCGACAAGAAGGTAGTCATCGTCGACCTCGACCTGCGCCGCCGCACTCTCTCCAAACAGATGGGTCAGCGCGACAACCGAAACGGCGTCTCGGGCTACATCTCCGGAACGATCGCCAACCTCAACGACATCGTCTTCCAGAGCGGCCTGCACGAGAATCTCGACATCATCTTCGCCGGTCTGCAACCGCCCAACCCGGCCGAAATGCTCCTGTCGGAGAAGTTCGACGAATTCATGGCCGACCTGCGCAAACGCTACGACTACGTCGTCATCGACAGCGTGCCCGCCATGGCCGTGGCCGACGCGCTGATTACCGACCGCCTGGCCGACCTGACGATCTACGTGATCCGCGAAGGACTGCTGGACCGCCGGCAGCTGCCCGACATCGAAAAACTCTACCGCGAGAAGAAATTCCACAACATGAGCATCGTGCTCAACGGTTCGACCGGAGGCGCACGCCGCGGATACGGTTACGGATATGGCTACGGATACGGGTATGGTTACGGCTATGGATACGGCTACGGCGAAGACGAAAGCCAAAAGTCCTCGGCCGTCATCGACAGCCGCTACAACCTCACGCAACGGCTGAAAGATTTCTTGGGTCTGAACGATAAAAAGTAATACCGCAATGGCTATCCGGGATGCAATTATCGCCGTCGACTTCGACGGTACGGTCGTTACGCACGCCTACCCCCATATCGGCAACGACATCGGCGCCGTTCCCGTGCTGCGGGAACTGATCGGCAACGGTTGCCGGGTGATTCTCTACACGATGCGCAGCGGGAGACTGCTCGACGACGCCGTAGCATGGTTCGCCCGCAACGACATTCCGCTCTACGCCGTCAACGAGAACCCCGCACAGCGGGAGTGGACCGACTCGCCCAAGGTCTTCGCCGACCTCTACATCGACGACAGCGCGCTGGGATGCCCGATCAAGTTCGAAGACGGCATCAAACGCCCGTTCGTCAATTGGGTCAAGGTGCGGCAGCGTCTCGTCGAAGAGGGCTTTCTCGACTGAGCCGGCCGGCATGCGGGAAACCCGCAGGGTACCCGTCTCATCTACGCCGAGGGTGTTCGTAACGAACGCCCTCGGCGTATTTCGTAAAATCCTCCCCGATGCAGACGAACTCCCGAAACGGACGGAAACCGACTTTTCCCGGAGGTATTCCCTTCAAACTTTCAGCCCGCAGCCGATGATATTCTCCGCCGGCTGCGGGCTGTCGCCTTCCGGTTTTGCCGAAAGGCGACAAACCATGCTCGACGACACAACAAAATGATACCGTTTTTTTCGGCCGAGCACCCTATTTTTCCGATTTCTCCGTTATTCAGGCAGCGCCGCAGATACGCTCTCCGGACAAAATGCGAACGAGCTTGCTTTTGCCTCCGGCTCATCCGCCTTTGGCTGACGCCTCGGATACTCGCACCAGGCAAAATGCAAATAAATTTGCTTTCGCGCCCGACTTTTTCGTATCTTTGGCTGCGCCTTAGATACTCCGTCTCGGTAGAATCAAGCTGACGCTTGCTTCTGCGCCCGACTTTTTCGTATCTTTGGCCGATGCCGAAGATACTCCGTCTCGGTAGAATCAAGCTGACGCTTGCTTCTGCGCTCGACTTTTCGTACTTTGGCTGACGCCTTAGATACTCCGTCTCGGCATAATCAAGCTGACGCTTGCTTCTGCGCTCGACTTTTCGTATCTTTGCGAAGATGTAGCGGCCGGGACGCGACGTGCAATCGCAGCGGGACGACGAGCCACACGCCGCCGCGTGCGGTTCGCGGTCCGTCGCCGGCGCTCAAAACTTGCGGAACATGAAAGGATTCTCGCCGATCTCACGGGCATACAGGCGTCTGGTGCGCAAACACCGGTTGACGCTCCAGAACGAGGTGGACAACGCCGAGGAGTGGCACATGCACATCTCGGTCGTGCGTATCTTCGCAGCGTTACTGGCCTTCGTCCTGCTGCTCTTCATCCTGATTCTCTCGCTGGTGGCCTACACCCCCGTGCTGGAATTCCTGCCGGGCTACGAGGCCAACCGCTCGCGCGAAATGCTGCTGCAAAACATCATGCGGCTCGACTCGATCGAGCGGCAAATGACCCAGATGCGTACTTACAGCGACAACATCGCCCTCATCATGGAGGGCAAGACGCCCGTGGTACGCAACGTCGGCGGTCTCGACAGCATCAAGGCCGACAAGACGCTGGTGATGCCCTCGCGCGAGGATTCGCTCCTGCGCATCCAGATGGAGGGCGAAGGCCCCTACGGACTGGGAAAATCACCGTCGCGCAAGACGCTGCGCGAAGCGATGGCCATGACCGCGCCGGTCGAAGGCATCATCACCGAAAAGTTCGACACCAAACTGGGGCAGTACGGCATCCGGATCGCCGCGGCGCCCGGATCGCAGGTATCGGCCGTCGACAACGGCACGGTCGTGCTGAGCCTGTGGAGCCCCGAGGAGGGCTACGTGGTGCAGGTGCAGCACGCCGACAACGTACTCTCGATCTACAAAAATCTCGCGCAGTCGATGGTCTCGACGGGCCAGCGGCTCCGCAGCGGCGAGGTGCTGGGATACAGCAACGACCCGCAGGCCGAAGGCACCGACTCGAAACTCTTCGGCTTCGAACTGTGGAGCGACGGCAAGCCCGTCGATCCCGAAGGTTACATCGTATTCTAATGGAACATTCCGCCGGAAAGGCCCCACGCATGAAACAACGTATCGCCCTGCTCGGTTCGACCGGTTCGATCGGCGTCCAGACGCTCGACATCGTCCGCGAGAACTCCGAACTGTTCGAAATCACCACGCTCACCGCGCACCGCAACTGGGAGGCGCTGGCCCGTCAGGCCGAGGAATTCGCGCCCGATTCGGTGGTCATCGCCGACGACTCGAAATACGACGCGCTGCGACGCGCGCTGGCCGACCGCCCCGTCAAGGTCTACGCGGGTGCCGACGCGATCCGGCAGGTAGTGCAGGCCGACACGGTCGACACGGTGGTCAACGCGCTGGTGGGATACGCGGGTCTGCTGCCCACGGTGGCCGCCATCGAAGCGGGCAAGAAAGTCGCGCTGGCCAACAAGGAGACGCTCGTCGTGGGCGGCGACTACGTCATGCGGCTGGCCGCCGAGCGACGGGTGCCTATCCTGCCGATCGACTCCGAACATTCGGCCATCTTCCAATGTCTGGTGGGCGAAGCGTCGCCCGCGCGGCGGCTGATCGTCACCTGTTCGGGCGGTGCACTGCGCGACGTACCGCGCGAGCGGCTCGCCGAAGTGACTGTCGAACAGGCCCTGCGACACCCGCAGTGGCGCATGGGAGCCAAGATCACGATCGATTCGGCGACGCTCGTCAACAAGGGATTCGAAGTGATCGAAGCCCGCTGGCTCTTCGGGATGCCGGCCGAACGAATCTCGGTGCTGATCCACCCGCAGTCGGTGGTACACTCGATGGTCGAGTTCGAAGACGGCGCGATCAAGGCGCAGCTCGGCACGCCCGACATGCACCTGCCCATCGGCTTCGCGCTGCTCTTCCCCCGCCGCGCCGCACGGGCCGCGGAGCAGTTCAGCTTCGCCGACAACCCGACGCTCACCTTCGCGGAACCCGACCGCCAGAAATATCCGGCGCTCGACATGGCCTACGACTGCCTGCGGCGCGGCGGCACGGCGGCCTGCACGATGAACGGCGCCAACGAAGTGGCCGTCGCCGCGTTCCTGGTCAAACGGTGCGGCTACCTCGACATCGTGCGCACGATCGAACATGCACTCGAAGAAGCGACCTTCGTCGCGCGGCCGACGCTCGACGACTACGCCGCATCGGACGCCGAGGCGCGCCGCATCGCACGCGAATTTCTGAAAATCTAACACATCGATAATGGACATTCTCATCAAAGTCATTCAGCTTTTCCTCTGCTTCACCCTGCTCGTGGGCATTCACGAACTGGGACACTTCCTCATGGCGCGCGTGTTCGGCATCCGCGTCGAAAAGTTCTACATCTTCTTCGATCCGTGGTTCTCGCTCTTCAAGTTCAAGCGCGGCGGCACGGAGTACGGCGTGGGCTGGCTGCCGCTGGGCGGTTACGTCAAGATCGCCGGCATGATCGACGAAAGTCTCGATACGGAGCAGATGAAGCAGCCCGTCCGGCCCGACGAGTTCCGCGCCAAACCGGCGTGGCAGCGTTTTCTGGTAATGATCGCCGGCATCGTGATGAACATCCTGCTGGCCGTGGCCATCTACTGCGGCATCTGCTACACGTGGGGCGAAAAATATTTCGCCAACGAAGACGCCGTCTACGGCTACACCTTCAACACGGCGGCACAGGGGCTCGGCTTTGAGAACGGCGACAAAATCATCTCGATCGACGGAGAGCCGATCGACGACGTGAACGCCATCGCCATGACGCTGCTGCTGACCGAGAGCGACCGCACGGTCGTCGTCGAGCGCGACGGCCGCGAAGAGCGCTTCACGATCCCCTTCGAGCAACTCGTCGACTTCCGCCGCTCGAAGGGCTACGAAGAGATGCTGATGCTGCGCACGCCCTTCCGCATCGACAGCGTAGCCTCCCCCGCCGCCCTCGACGCAGGGCTGCGCGCCGGCGACGAGGTGGTCGCCCTCAACGGCGAACGCCACATCGAATTCGCGGAGTACGTCGGGCTGCTGGCCGACCACAAGTCGTCCGACGTGCAGCTTACCGTCGTGCGCGGCGATTCGACGGCCGTGTTGACCGTACCGGTCAACGCCGACGGCAAGATCGGCGTCACGGTAGCCCGCCACGACTACCGCCTGCGCACGAAGGAGTACACCTTCTGGCAGTCGATCCCCGCCGGCATCCGGCGCACGGGCAGCGTGATCGCCAATTACTGGGAACAGCTCAAACTGATCGTGCAGCCCAAAACCCAGATGTACGAGGAGCTGGGCGGATTCATCGCCATCGGCAGCATCTTCCCCTCGGCGTGGAACTGGCAGGATTTCTGGTCGAAGTGCGCCTTCATTTCGATCATCCTGGCCATCATGAACATCCTGCCCATTCCGGGGCTGGACGGCGGCCATGCGATCTTCACGCTGTGGGAGATGATCACGGGACGCAAACCGAGCGACCGCTTCCTCGAAGCGGCGCAGTACGTCGGACTGGCGATCATCCTCGTGCTGCTGGTCTACGCCAACGGCAACGACATCTACCGTTTCTTCATCAAATAACCAGGATCCTGCACCGAATTTTTCGGCCGTCCTCCGCCCCTTTAAGGCGGCCGAACGGGTTGCCGTCGGCAATCCGTACTAAAACGCAAAGAGATGGCAAAGGTCAAAAAAGCATATTTCTGCAAGGAGTGCGGCTACGAGGCGCCCAAATGGATGGGACGCTGCCCCGCCTGCGGGGAGTGGAACACCTTCACCGAAGAGATCGTCGCAAGGGAGAGCGGTTCGGTCCCCGCCGTGATGACCTCGGCGCTGCCCCGCAGCACCCCGCAGCGCGTCGGCGAGATCCGCTCGAACGACCGGCCGCGGCTCGACCTGGGCAACGCCGAGGTCAACCGGGTGCTGGGCGGCGGTCTGGTTCCCGGATCGCTCGTGCTGCTGGGCGGCGAACCGGGCATCGGCAAATCGACGCTCAGCCTGCAAATCGCACTGGCCGACAACGGGTTGAAAACCCTCTACGTCTCGGGCGAGGAGTCGGCCGAGCAGATCAAGATGCGCGCCGACCGTATCGGCATCGGCAACGACGCCTGCATGGTCTACTCCGAGACGCTGCTCGAAAACATCATGGCGCAGCTCGAAGAGCAGCGCCCCGACCTGGTGATCATCGACTCGATCCAGACGATCTACACCGATCTGATCGAGTCGTCGGCCGGCAGCGTGTCGCAGATCCGCGAATGCGCCGCCACGCTGCTCAAATACGCCAAAGGATCGGGCACCTCGATCTTCATCATCGGCCACATCACCAAGGAGGGCGCCATCGCCGGCCCGAAGATTCTGGAACACATCGTCGACGTGGTGTTGCAGTTCGAGGGCGACAACAATCAGGTTTACCGCATCCTGCGCGGCATCAAGAACCGTTTCGGCGCGACGTTCGAGATCGGCGTCTTCGAGATGCTCGACGCCGGCCTGCGGCCGGTGGGCAACCCCTCCGAAATCCTGCTCACGCACTACGACGCACCGCTGAGCGGCATCGCCGTCGGCGCCTCGGTCGACGGCATACGCCCCTACCTGATCGAGGTGCAGGCGCTCGTCTCGAACGCCGCCTACGGCACGCCCCAGCGCACGGCCACGGGCTTCGACTACAAACGCATGTCGATGCTGCTGGCCGTGTTGGAGAAGCGCGTGGGGATGAAGATGTACACCAAGGACGTCTTCCTCAACTTCGCGGGCGGCTTCAAAGTAGCCGATCCGGGGCTGGATCTGGCCATCATCGCCGCCGTAATTTCGTCGTACTACGACCGTCCGATCGGCGAGGGCATCTGCTGCGCGGGCGAAGTAGGCCTTTCGGGCGAGGTGCGCCCCGCCCCCCGCACCGAGCAGCGCATCAGCGAGGCGGCGCGGCTGGGCTTCCGCCGCATCGTCGTCTCGGGCTACCTCCCCAAAGGCGCCAAACGCCCCAAAGGCATCGAGGTGGTGGCGATCAACAGCATCGACCAGCTGCCCCGGGCGCTCTTCATCAACGAGGAGTAACAAAAACGAACGCAGCGATCGATAGATCCGACCGCTGCGTTTTTCGTGAAAGACACCCCGCTCAATCGAGCAATCCCGCCGCCTTGCGGTATTCCAACCAACGCAAATAACCGTCGATACGCGCCTCGACCTCCGTCTGGTGCGCCTGCTGCCACATGGCCTGCGCTTCGAGGTGATCCGACAGCGTCTCCACGCCGGCCTCGTACTGGCGGCGGCTCAGCCGCAGGTTCTCGTCGGCCGCGGCGAGCGACGACTCGGCCAGCCGGATTTCGAGCTGCGCTTCGTCGAGGTTGTTCGCCGCCTGCGTCGCTTCGAGTTGCAGCAGCTCGCCGCCGTCGAGACGCTCCGCCTGCGCCTGCTCGAACCGCGCCCGTGCCGACCGTACCTTGTTCGAGCGGCCGCCGAAGTGGAAGATCGGCACCGACACCTGCACGCCGGCCGTGAAGGCCCAGCCGCCCAACAAGTTCTGTCCGTTCAGTTCGACGCCGTGCAGGTAGCCGTAATTGCCCACCAGCCCCACCTGCGGCAACCGCTCGCTGCGCGCCAGGCGCAACTGTTCGCGCGCCAGCTCGGCCTTCCGGTCGAGAAGCCGGTATTCGGGACGCGCCATAAGGTCGACGGCGGGCACCGGCGTCGACGGCAGGTCGGGCAGATCGTCCGCCACCTCGATCCGGTCGGTCAGCGGACGGCCGATCAGGTGGCAGAGATTCATCGTCGCCAGCCGCAGCGCATTCTCCGTCCGCCGCAGGTTCAATTCGCTCTCGTTGAGTTTCACCCGCACCTTCAACACGTCGTTCTGCGGTTTGAGGCCATGCTTGCGTGCACTCTCGACCGAACGCAGCAACTCCGTGAGCAGCGCATGGTAACGTTCGGCCACCTGCCGCATCTCACGCGCACGGATCACCGAAGCGTAGGCCCGCGACGTCGAGACGATCACCTCCGATCGGGTCAACCGCCGGTTCTGCTCCGCCATTTCACTGCCGATCCGCGCCATGCGATAACCCGTGCGCACCTTGCCGCCCATGTAGAGGGGCTGTTCGAGCGTTATGCCGCCGCCGTAGACCCAACCCACCTCGTAGGCGAGGTTCAGGCCAGGGAAGAGCGCCGTACCGCCCGTGGGCATCCCGTCGACACCCAGCACGGGCAACGCGCCGCCGGCAATGTCCAGCCCGCCGTCGGCCGTCGAATAGAGCCCCGTCCCCGTCGCCGAGAACGAAGGAAAGAAATTGGCCCGTGCGCTGCGGAAGTCGAACTGTGCCGCCGCCAACTGCCGGTCGGCCGCCGCCAGCGCCTTGTTGTTCGCCTCGGCCTGCTCGATGCAGGCGTCGAGCGTCAGCCGCGTCTGCGCGAAGGGAGCGCAAGGCAATCCCGCGAGTGTGAGTATGATAAGAAGACGTTTCATCGATCTATCCTGATTTTAAAGAACAACGCATAGAGAATCGGCACGAAGAAGAGCGTGGCGAAGGTGCTGAATAGCAGTCCGCCCATGATCGTCGCGGCCATCGACCCGAACATGGCGTCGCCGAGCAGCGGAATCATGCCCAGAATGGTCGTGAGCGAAGCCATCATCACCGGCCGCAGACGGCTTTCCGAACTGGAAACGAGCGCCGAGGCGGGATCGGCGCCGGCGGCGATCTGCGCGCCGATCTCGTCCATGAGCACGATGCAGTTCTTCATCATCATGCCCACGAGCCCCAGTGCGCCGACAATGGCGCAGAAGGTGAAGACCTTGCCCGTGAGCAGCATCGCCCCCACCACGCCGATGCCCAGCAGCGGAATGCAGCAGAGAATAACGGCCGGCTTGCGGTAGTCGCCGAAGAGCAGGATCAGGATGGCGATCATCAGCACGACGCCGAGCGGCACGTTCTTGAAAAGGTAGCGCATCGTCTCGTCGCTGGCGCCCTTCTCACCCTCCCACGACAGTGCGTATCCGGACGGAAGCGGAATCGCCTCGATCCGTTCGGCGACAGCCAGCCGCGCCGCCTCGGTCTCGATGCCGGGCGCAGGCGAGCACATTACCCGCTGGGCGCGCTGACCGTTGTAGCGCGGAACGACGGGATCCTCCCACTCGACCTGTACGCCGCGGCTCACCTGTTTCAGCGGCACGGTATGCAGGACGGATTCCAGCAACTCGCTGCGGTCGATCGCTCCCGATTTGAGTTTGAGGAGCAGCTCCTCGTCGAACAACCCCGCCAGATTGGGCATCATCGGGAAGACCGGCACGTTTTCCAGGTTGTCGACCGGCTTCCCGTCGGCCTCCGTACATTTGAGATAGATCGTATTCTTGTGCGTCCCCTCGTAGAAAGCCCCGACCGGAATACCGCCCGCAGCCGACAGCATCGAGACGGCGATATCCTGCCGGCTCAACCCCATGCGCCGTGCGGCCGACTGGTCGTAGTCGATGTTCAGCACCGGAATGCGCGACTCCCAGTCGGTCGTAATCAGACACACCTCGGGCGTGCGCTCCATGATGCAGCGCGCACTGTCGGCTAACCGGTGCAGCACGGCCGGATCGGGCCCCGTGAACTGCACCTCGATCGGGTACTTCTTGAACATCAGGTTGTAGCGCTTCAACTTGACGTAGGCATCGGGATAGCGATCCGAAAGCGTCTGCTGGATGTCGTCGATATTGCGTTCCAGCGCCTCCGGAGACTCGAAATCGATAATCAGCTCGCCGTACGAAAGCGACGGCGTGGCGATGCTGCGCACCAGATTGTAGCGCGCCGGCGTGCCGCCGATCGAAGCGGCCACCGAGCGGATCTCCGGACGGCTCTTCAAATAACGGCGGATCTCCTCCAAATCGGCCTTCACGCGGGTCGAATTCGTCCCCTCGGGCAGTTTGTACTCCATATAGAGCTGGTCGTAGACCATATCGGGGAAGAAGCCCTGACGCATGTAACCGTAGCCCCAGACGCTCAGCCCCACCAGCATGAGCGCCACGGCGATCGACGACCAGCGATGCCGCAGGCCGAAGCCGAGCGCCGCACGCAGCCAGCGGTAGACGGCGCTGTCGTAGAGCGTCGCGCCGCCGGCCGGAGCAGCAGGCTGACCGAGCCATGCGTCGGCCATGAGCGGCACATGCACCAGCGCCAGCACCCAGCTCAGCAGCAGCGACACGGCCAGCACGATGAACAGATCGCGCACGTAGACACCCGCCGTATCGGGCGAGAGGAAGATCGGCAGGAACGAAAGGATGGCGATCAGCGTCGCGCCCAGCAGCGGCATCGCCGTCTTCCGGCCGATGGCCGTCATCGCCTCGCGGCGCGGTTTCCCGAGTTTCAGGTCGATCAGGATGCCGTCCACGATCACGATGGCATTGTCGACCAGCATTCCCATGGCCAGGATGAACGCCGCCAGCGACACGCGCTGCATCGTTCCGTCGGCCATCCCCAGAATCAGGAACGATCCCACGACGGTCACCACCAGACTGATGCCGATGATCATTCCGCTGCGGAAACCCATCGTAAGCATCAGAATGGCCACGACGATCACCACCGACTCGATCAGGTTTATCAGAAACGTCCCCAGCGCATCCTTGACCCGCTCGGGCTGGTAGAAAATCTTGTGGCAGGCGACTCCCGCAGGGAAGCGCTCGGCCTGCAACTCGGCCAGACAGCGTTCCACCTCGGCCCCGACCTTGACGATGTCGCTGCCCGAAGCCGCCGCGACGGCGATGCCGAGCGCACGCTGGCCCTCGTAGGACATCTCGTTGCGCACGGGTTCGGCGTAGCCGTGCTCCACGCGCGCGATGTCGCACAACCGCAGCTGGTCGTCCTCGTGCCCCTGGATGACCATGCTCTCGATCTCCTTCACGGCGCGGAACTTGTCGGCGACGGCCACGCGGATGCGGTCGGGCCCGTTGTCGTAATATCCGGCATAGTAGACGTTGTTCTGCCCGTTGAGCGTCGCCAGCGCCTCGGCCGGACTGACGCCGAGCATCGCCATCTTTTCGGGCAGGATCGAAATGTCGATGCACTCTTCGCGTTCGCCGTAGATCTCGACACGCGCCACACCGTCCAGATCGCCCAGCTCGCGTTTGAGCAGGCCGGCATAATCCGACAGCTGCCGCTCCGTAAGACCGTCGCCCGTGAGCGCATAGAGCATTCCGTAGACCAGTCCGAAGTCGTCCTGCACGACGACCGACGTTCCCGACGGCAATCGCCGCTGGACGTCGGAAGCCTTGCGGCGCAGCATGTCCCAGCACTGTTCGACGTCGGCGTCGCGCACCGTGCTTTTCAACTCCACCTCCAAAATCGCCAGATCGTTGAACGACGAGCTGGTCACGCTCTCCACCTCGCCCATGGTGCGGATGTTCTTCTCCAACGGATCGGTCACCTCCAACTCCATTTCATGCGCCGAAGCGCCGGGGCGCGTCGCTATGACCATCGCCAGCTTGACCTTGATTTCGGGGTCTTCGAGCTTCGACATGTCGTAGGCCGAGAGGATGCCGCCGACCAGAAGGACGGCGACGACGAAATAGACGAGCTTCCGATTGGCGAAAGCCCATTTCCCGAAATCGATCATAGCAATCCTCCCACGTTTGTTTTCGTCACACCCGGCAGGGGCGCCACCTTCTCGCCTTCACGCAGCCGGTGCACGCCCGACGTGACGATCCGCTCGCCGGCCGCAAGTCCCGCTCCGACGACCGCTTCGCCGCCGGTCTGCAACCGCTCGACCCGTACCTCGCGGCTCACGACCGTACTGTCCTCCCGGCAGATCCAGACGCACGTCCGGTCGCCGTCGTCGAAGAGCGCGACGGCCGGCACGGCCACCTGCGCAGCCCCTGAAGGCCGGCATACGATGGTCACCATCGTATTCATACCCGGCGACGGGAGCGGCCGCAAATCGGCCGGAACGCCCAGCCGCAGCGTATAGAGCTGGTTGGCGTTGGCCTTCGGGCTGATGCTCCGCAGCCGCAGCGGAATCCGCTTACCGGGCCAGAAGTCGAAGGCCGCCTCGAAGCCGTCGAATTCGCTGCGGCGGACATACTCCGAGCCGGGGATATTGATCTCGATTTCGGGAGCCTCCGCCGACACGACGGTCAGCACGGGCATTCCTGCCCCGACGACGGTCGAAGGGTCGAACAGCCGCTTCTGCACATACCCGTCGAAAGGCATACGGATCTCGGTATCGGCGAGCTGGTTCCGACTGTTTTCGTATTTGGCCGTGATCTGTTGCAGTCCGTAACGCGCCTTGTCGTAGGCGTCGGGCGTAGCGGCTCCGTCGGCATAGAGCGCCATTACGCGCTCCGCTTCGGCCTTGACGCGCTTGTACTCGGCCTCGGCGGCTTCGGCTTGAAGCCGGTAATCGCGAGCATCGAGCGCCGCGAGCGGCGCCCCGCGCCGGACGAACTCCCCCTCTTCGGCGAAAATCGTTCGGAGCGTCCCGCCGACCTTGAACGCCGCATTGACCTCCTGCACCGCCCTGACGCAGCCGGGAAACTGCACCGTCCGCGGCGTACCGTAGACACCCACGGTATCGATGCGTACGATAGGCAGCCGCACCGCACCCTCCGGCCGGCCCGAACAGCCGCAACAACAGGCGAGCAGGCAGACCATCCCCATGAATTGATTTCGTCTTTTCATACCTCACTGAATTTGATGCAAATGTACCGAAGCGCGCATCCATCGAAAAGAATGATATGGATGCAGCATTGTCCGATCCGTACGATTTTCGTAAAAATAAGCAAAAAATCGGTCGATATGAACCGGATTATTCGTTATTTTGCACGAAATTGAAACAAAAATGGACACACCTGTTACTCCTTCCATCGGATTGTTCCATGCCGACAAGCAGACTGTCGAAGCACTGGGGCCGGTCGTTCAACTCGCCAAAAGCGGATTTTTCTACTGCACCCAGGGAGAGATGAGCCTGGTGTTGGGCAACCGCGCTTTCGAAATTCACCGGGGCGACATCTATATCTACCCGCCCCTCTCCAAGACCTATATCCGTATGCTCAGCGACGATCTGCACGGCACGGTGGGCGTGGCGGACTTCGATTTCGTCTTCACGCTGGCCAACTCGATCTCCAACACGCAGAACCACCTCTACATGCGGGAAAATCCCTGCATCTCGCTCAACGACGAGCAGCGCCGGCGCATCGAAGAACTGATCGAACTGATCTGGCGCCGCGAACGGTCACAGGGCTCTCGCAGTACGAATGAGAATAACCGTCTCATCTACAACCAACTGCTCTCGTCGCTCGGCAAGGCGCTCTGCTGCGAAATCGCCGAGGCCTACTTTTTCAACCATCCGATCCAGCCGCTCAAACAGGATCGCAAGGACCGGATTTTCCAGAGTTTCATCTTCTCGCTCTCCCAGAATTTCCGCACGCACCACAGCGTTTCGTTCTACGCCGCGGAACAGTGCCTCACCCCGCGCTATTTCTCCACGATCGTCCGGGAAAAATCGGGCCGCAACGCCCTGCAATGGATCATGATGTTCATTATCGCCGAGGCGAAGAAGCTGCTCTCCGATCCCGATCCGAGCATCAAGGAGATCGCCGAAACGCTGGGATTCTCCAACCAGTCCTTCTTCGGCCGCTATTTCAAGCAATACGTCGGCCTCTCGCCGATGGCTTTCCGCTCCTCCGGTACAAAAGAGTAACGCACGAACGAAGCAGGGGGCAGACCGAAATGCGGTCTGCCCCCTGTATTTCGGCCCTCCCCGCACGGTCGTGCGGCCATCCCGTCAAAGAATCATCCACGCCAGCTCGTCGCGCAGATAGGCACCGCCGCGCGAGTCGGGAAGCCGCTCGATCATCCGTGCGAGCCGCTCCGGTGCGATGCGGGCCGACGCCGACTGAACGAATGCCGCCGCACCGCGCGCCAGTCGCAGATCGTCGGGACAGGCGGCCACCGCATCGGGCACGGCCTCGACGACCGCCGCCGCGTCGAACTCCTGCACCCGCGCACGCGCCAGCGCCATCAGCGCCGCATAGCGTTCGGCACCGCTTCCAGCCCGCAGCCATCGCCCGCACAGCGTATCCAGTACGGGACGGCCGCAGCGGCTCAGCAGACGCAGCGCCAGCTCTTCGATCAACTCCTCCGGCATCCGCCCGACGAACCACTCGTCGACATTGTCCGGCGTCACCGAAACGGGATCGGCGATCGTCGGCGCAGCCATCCGCAGTTCGCGGACATCCTGCCGGTAAAGGAATCGCGCGAACGCATGATCCGTCCCTACCCGACCGGCGATCGCGCGGATCGTAGGGATACTGACGCCGTAGTTGAGACCGTAGCCGCCCTCGCCGCGCTGCATCGACTCGACCACCGCGCCGTTCATCTCGCGGCGCAGCTCGCCGAGCAGCGCCGCCATGCGTGCCGTATGGTTCGTCATTTCTTGGACGGAAGCGCCAGTTCCACGTCGCGGCCGAATTCGAAGAGCGGCAGCGTAGCGCGCGTCAGCTCCTCCGTCCCGCAATAGACCGTGCAGACCACGTCGGCCGCCACGCGGTAGGTCGCCGTGCGTGCCGCCTTGGGCGAAGCGGGCGTAAGGGTGAACGAACCGTCGCTCTCCTTGTCGAGCTGCAACAGCACCACGTCGCCCGTCAGGTCGTTGCCGGGCAGCAGCCCCCGATCGGGCGAAAAGCGGCAGAGGATGTATTTCTGCTTGCCGGCATCGGGCACGACGGTGATTCGTTCGACGGATGTCGTCGTCACCCGCTTACCGAGGAACAATTCGGTATAGGCCTGCTCCTGCCGGTCCAGCTCCGCCAATGCGGCTTGCAGGCCGGCGCCGAAGACATGCTCTCCCGCCTCGCTGGTAATCAACTCCATGCGGTGACGGCGAATTGCGAAGAGCGTGTTGGCGGCATTGCGTGCCGCCGTTTCGAGCGACTCGTCCACGAGCGAACGCTTATCGAAGGGAACCCGCGAGAAGGTCTCGGCATCGCCCAGATAGGAGGTGGCGCGCACCTCGCCGGCGGGAACTTCGGAGGCCGTCGTCGCGTCGCGGTCGAGCAGCGCTACGCGCGCCGCCTTGACCGAATAGAGCGTCTTGTCGCTCAGCGCGCCGCGCACACCCAGGAATTTCTGTGCGTAACGGGCGTAGGGCCCCACGGTGACGACCTCCTTCTCGACGGTCAGATCGACCGCCAGCGGCGAGGTCGGAATACCCACCTCGACACGGCCGTTCTCCTCGAAAGCCCCCGCACGGGCCACGCGATAACTCTGCGCCGAGGCGCTTCCCACGGTGAGCGCGGTGCAGCACAGCAGCGAAACAAGTGTTTTCATAACCAATTCAATTTGTCGATTCACAAATATAACCATTTTCCCGCCCCGATCAAAATTTGAGGTAGAAATCCCCCGTCAGCCGCCGGTACTCCTCCGTGAAGCGGCCGGGCGCCTCCTCGATCACCAGCTGGTCGGTGCGGAACTCCGCCGCATCGCCGCGGACGAACTCCATCAGGCAGCGCTTCACCCCGCTGCGGGGTGTCGACCACACCTCGGTCAGCCGCCGCAACGCCAGCCGGCCGCGCGCCTGCTCGCGGAACCGCTGTGCCTCGACCGCCGGCAGGATGACCGCCAGACGCCCCTCGGGCGCAAGCAGCCGGCAGGCGGCGGCGATCAGCTCGCCGTGCGTAAGCGCGACGGTATGGCGTGCCGCGGTGCGCCCCGCGTCGGGCGGCAGCAGCGAACGGTCGTAATAAGGCGGATTGGAGACCACCAGATCGAACGGCTCCTCCGGCCGGTACTCCTGCACCGGCGCGCAACACGTCGTCACACGCCCGCCCCACGGCGAACGGTCGGCGTTCGCCCGCGCCTGCTCCGCGCAGGCCGCATCGATGTCGAGCGCCGTGACGCCGGCCGCAGGCGACCGCTGCGCCAGCATCAGGGCGATCACGCCCGTGCCCGTGCCCACGTCCAACAGCAGCCGGTCGGCGGCGCCGAGCGCGACCCACGCCCCCAGCAGCACGCCGTCGGTGCCTACCTTCATCGGGCAGGCGTCCTGTTCTATCGTAAATCGTTTGAAACGAAACATATCCTCATTTCAGAAATCCGTCGATCCCCGCGCCGAACAGCGCGAAGTCGTACCGCACAGGGTCGTCGGCGTCGAACGTGCGCAGCGCCGCGGTGATCTCCTCCACGGCCCGCCAGTCGTTCTGCCGCCGCGCGAGCAGCCCCAGCGCACGGCCCATGTTGCCGGTATGCAGGTCGAGCGGCAGATAGAGCGCCGAGGGCGGAATCGTGCGCCACAGACCGAAATCCACGCCCCGGTCGTCGTGCCGCACCATCCAGCGGAAATACATGCACAAACGTTTGCAGGAGGCGCCCCGCTCGATCGACGAAACGTGTTTGCGACACCGTTCGGGGTGTTCCGTGCGGAAAAACTCCTCGCGGAAGGCCGCCAGCACGCGGCGCATGTCGCCCGTGGAGGCATAGCTCGCCTCGACGAAACGGCCCAGACCGCCGTGCCGTTCGCAGATCGCACGGATCGAACGAACGAACTGGATGAGATCGCCGCCGTTGAAAGTGCGGTGGACGAACCCGGAGAGCTTCGCCAACTCGCGCTCGGAGGCGTTGCGGACGAAATCGTGCGGCGCATCGTCGAGAAAGTGCATCATGCGCAAACCGTTGCGCACGATCATGGGACGGCTGCCCCACGCGATCGTCGCCGCGAGGAATCCCGCGATCTCGCGGTCGTCGCGCGACGCAAAGCGGTGCGGCACGGCGATCGGGTCGGCCGAGATGAACTCCTCGCGGTCGTACCGGTCCCAAAGCCGTTCGAGCAGATCGTGCAACTCTTCGCGTTCCATCGTCATCCTACGATCCGGCCGTCGCTCATCGTGATCGTCCGGTCGGCACGCGCCGCCAGACTCTCGTCGTGCGTGACGATGACGACGGTCTGTCCCAGCCGCTCGCGCAGCTCGAAGAAAAGCCGGTGGATCTCCTCGCGGTTGTGCGTATCGAGATTGCCCGAAGGTTCGTCGGCCAGCAGCACCGAAGGCGAGTTGATCAGCGCACGGGCAATGGCCGCGCGCTGCTGCTCGCCGCCCGACAACGCGGCGGGTTTGTGGTCGCGGCGTGCCGAGAGCCCCATCAAATCGAGCAGCTCCGCCGCCCGCGCCCCGACTTCGCGCCGGTCGCGCCCGCCGATCAGCCCCGGCAGGCAGACGTTTTCGAAAGCGGTGAACTCGGGCAGCAGGTGATGGAACTGGAAGACGAAGCCGACACGGCGGTTGCGGAAACGCGACAACTCCCTGTCCGACAAAGCAAACGGATCAACGCCGCCGAGCGTGACGCGCCCGCCGTCGGGGCGCGTGAGCGACCCGATGATCTGCAACAGCGTCGTCTTGCCCGCGCCGCTGGCGCCGACGATCGATACCACCTCGCCGCGCGCCACTTCGAGCGACACGCCGCGCAACACCTCCAACGCACCGTAGCGTTTGCGAAGCCCTTCGGCCCGGATCATCACCTCGCGCTCCGTCATGCCTGCATGAATTGATCGAACATCCGTACCACCTCGACGGCTTCGCGCGTATCGTGCGCCCGCAGAATCACGGCCCCCTGCCGCAGACACTCCCAGTGGAGCGCCGTCGTGCCGTTGAGCGCCTCGGCGGGCGTCGTACCGAGCAACTTGTAGATCATCGACTTGCGCGACACGCCCGCCAGCACGGGATAGCCCAGCTCCGCGAGGCGGTGCAGGCCGCGCAGCAGTTCGTAGTTCTGTTCGAGCGTCTTGGCGAAACCGAAACCGGGATCGACGACGATGCGGCGAACCCCCCGCTCGCGCAATTGTGCCGTCCGTTCGCGGAAATAGTCCACCACCTCCGCCACGATGTCGCGGTAGTCGGTCATCGACTGCATCGTGCGGGGGTCGCCCTTCATGTGCATGGCCACGTAGGGCACGTCGTGCTCGGCCGCCACGTCGACGATGAGCGGGTCCAGCTCGCCGGCCGAAATATCGTTGATGATCACCTTGCCGTATTTATGGATCGTCCGCGCGGCCACGCTCGAACGGAACGTATCGATCGATACCGGCAGATCGGGCGAGAGCGACCGCACGGCCCCGACACCCAGATCGACGCGCCGCCACTCCTCCTCGGGCGACACCTCGTCGGCACCCGGGCGCGACGAATAACCGCCCACGTCGATCACCGAAGCGCCCGCCTCGACGGCGTCGCGCACACGGCGTTCGACATCGAGCCAGTCAGGCGTGCGGCTGCCGGCGAAAAAAGAGTCGGGAGTGACGTTGACGATGGTCATCACCTGACGACGTGAAAAATCGAGATTAATTTCCTGCTGCTTCATAACGGAATCGACGGTCGCACTCGGCCACATCGGCGGCCAAATCCTCCCTGTTGATATTGACAATGGTATAATCGGCCCGTGCGCTCAGCACGTCGTCGGAGAGCTGCGCGGCCATGCGGCGGCGAATCTCCGCAGCCGAAGCGCCGTCGCGGGCGTTCACACGCACGAGCCGCAGCTCCTCCGGCGCGACGACGGCCACCACACGATCCACCGCAGCGTCCATGCCCGACTCGTAGAGAATCGCACATTCGAGCACCACGTAGGGCTCGGCAGTCCGTTCGGCGACCCACCGCTCGAAATCGCGCTTCACGCAGGGGTGCACCAACGCTTCGAGCCGAGCCAGGGCGCGCCGGTCGCCGAAGACGGTCGCGGCCAGGTAACGACGGTTCAGCACGCCGTCCCGGAACGTCTCGTCGCCGAACGCCTCGACGAGCGCAGCACGCAGCGAAGGATCTTCGCCCATCAGGCGCTTGGCCTCGCTGTCGCTGTCGTAGACCGGCACGCCCCGTTCGGCGAAGAGCCGGCAGACCGTCGACTTGCCGCTCCCGATCCCCCCCGTAACGCCTACCCGGATCATTCCTCGACAGGCAGTTTAATGGGCGGGATATTGCGCACGGCGACGACCTTCACGTCGCTGTAATGCACCGAAATGGCATTTTGCAACGACTGCGGGTCGATGACGATGTACCCCTCCTCGTCGGGCGAAGGGGCGTAATCGAGTTCCGAGAGCGGAATGCGCAGCGAATTGCGCATGTAGACCATGCGGCTGAAAAGGTTCGTCCCCAGCCCCTCGATCACGCAGACGACCTCGAACTCCTCGCCGTCGACATTCACCTGAACCGTTTTATCGGTAGTATAGGTATAGTTCAATTTGGCGATATACCACAACACGAACGACGCCACGAGCATCGCGACGAAAACCGGCGAGATGTACTTCCGCAACCACTGCCTCAGATTATCGAACATAACTCTTTATCTTGGCTCGGACGAAGCGCGCGTCGGGAAGGAAATCAGGGATATCCTCTCCTGCCGAAGCGAACCCGCCGAGCGGGAACTTACTTATGGGCAAAGATACGAATAAGCGAGGGCAATGTCAAATTTATTTGAACATTGCCGAGCGGAAGTATCTAAAACGGAGTTAAAGATACGAAAAGTCGGGCGCAGAAGCAAGCGTTAGCTTGATTATGCCGAGACGGAGTATCTTCGGCGTCAGCCAAAGATACGATTAAGCCGAGTGCAATGCAAATTTATTTGAACATTGCCGAAGCGAAGTATCTAAGACGAAGTCAAAGATACGAATAAGCGAGTGCAATGCAAATTTATTTGGACATTGCCGAAGCGAAGTATCTAAGACGAAGTCAAAGATACGAATAAGCGAGTGCAATGCAAATTTATTTGGACATTGCCGAGGCGGAGTATCTAAAACGGAGTTAAAGATACGAAAAGTCGGGCGCAGAAGCAAGCGTAAGTTCGATTATTCCGAGACGCAGCCTTCGATAACGACAAAAAACGGACTGCATAGATTGCAGTCCGTTTTCAATCGAAAGTCCGCTTCCGCGGGGATGTCGGCACCCTACTCCTTACCCTTGTTCTTGATCGACTCGGGCATCAGATCGAACGAGAGCGGAGTGGCGATGAACCACGACGAGTAGGTACCGATCGCTACGCCGCACAGCAGAGCGAAGATGAAACCTCGGATGGTCTCGCCGCCGAAGAGGAAGATCGCAAGCAGCGTGACGAGCGTCGTACCCGACGAGTTGAAGGTACGCGCCATCGTCGAGCTGGTGGCGTTGTTGATATTGTCGCGCAGGCTCCGTTTCGGATAGAGCGCGATGTACTCGCGGATGCGGTCGAAGATCACCACCGTGTTGTTGATCGAATAACCGATCACGGTCAGGATCGCAGCGATGAAGGCCTGGTTGATCTCCAGGTTGAACGGCATGACGGCATACAGCATCGAGAAGAGACCGATGACGATCAGCGCGTCGTGCGCCAGCGAAAGCGTGGCGCCCGTCGCCCACTGCCATTTCTTGAACCGCAGGGTGATATAGAGTCCGATGGCGATCAGCGAGAAGAAGACGGCATAAATTGCGTTGTAGGTCATGTCCTTGGCGATCGACGGGCCGATCTTGTCGGCCGAAACGATACCGTAGGGGCTGAGCTGCGTATTGCGGAAATCGGCGAAGGTGACGGCCGTCTTGTAGTACTTCTTCACGGCGTCGTAGAGCAGCCGGTTGATTTCGTCGGTCGCCTCGTCCGAAGCGTCGTCGTACTTGTACTGCGTCACGATACGCACCTGGTCGCCGTCGCCGCCGTACTGCTTGATTTCGAGGCTGACGTTGGCGTTGTCGGCGTTTTCGATCTGCGCGAACTGATCCTCGACGGATGCACGCACCTGCTCCACCGAAACCGGCTGGTCGAAGAGCACGACGTACGAACGGCCGCCCGTGAACTCCACGCCGCGGTTCAGGCCGAAGACGGCGAACGAAATGAACGACAGCACGATGACCGTACCCGAAATGGCGTAGGAATACTTGCGCTTGCCCACGAAGTCGAAATGGATGTTGTTGAGCCAGTTCTCCGACCACTTGCGCGAGAAGGAGATATGGCCGAACTTCGCCACGATCGCCTCGATGAGCAGACGCGTGATGAAGATCGAACTGAACAGCGAAGTGAGGATACCGATAATCAGCGTCGTGGCGAAGCCCTGTACGGGGCCGTTACCGAAGACGAAGAGGACGATACCCGTGATGATCGTCGTCAGCTGACCGTCGATGATGGCGGAGTAGGCGTTCGAAAAACCGTCCTTGATCGCCAGCGACAGCCCCTTGCCCGCACGCAGCTCCTCCTTGATGCGTTCGTAGATGATCACGTTGGAGTCGACGGCCATACCCATCGTGAGGACAATACCCGCGATACCGGGCAGCGTCAGCACGGCGCCGAACGAAACGAGCACGCCCATGAGCAGGAAGACGTTGAACAGCAGTGCGAGGTCGGCCATCCAGCCCGCCGTCTTGTAGAAGGCGCCCATGTAGAGCAGTACCAGCAGGAAGGCGATGACGAACGAGACCATACCGGCGTTGATCGACTCCTGACCCAGCGAAGGACCTACGACCGTATCCTGAATGATGTGCGCCGGTGCGGGAACCTTACCCGATTTGAGCACGTTGGCCAGGTCTTTGGCCTCCTGAATGGTGAAATTACCCGAAATCGACGAATTGCCGCCCTCGATCTTCTGGCGCACCACAGGCGCCGAGTAGACGTAACCGTCGAGCACGATGGCTACGCAACGGCCCACGTTGTCGGCCGTCAGACGCGCCCATTCGGAGATGCCGTTGGAGTTCATCGACATCGAGACCTCGGCCTCGGCACCGCGCTGCGCATAGGCTTCGCGGGCGTCGGTGATGACCGAACCGTCCAGCGGAGCGCGGCCGTCGGGACGCTCGACCTTGATCGCATAAAGGTAGAAACGGCCGTCGACCGGCTGCTGCGTCTCGCCCTTGATCGCCCACTTGAAACGCAGGTCGGCCGGAAGCATCTCCTTCACGGCGGGCAGCGCCAGGTAGTCGTTCACCGCAGCCGTATCGGCAGCCATGACAGCACCTACGGCAGCGCCGCCTGCGAACTGCGGGTTCAACAGCGCCAGCAGCGGGTTCTGGTCGCGGTCGTAGTAGGAACCCGTGGCCTCGGCCGCCGTTTCCGTTTCGGCGGTAGCCACTTCGGCGATCAGGCCGCCGTCCGCGGTCGAATCGGCAGCCTCAGCGACAGCGGCCGTCTCCTCGACGGCAGGCTTCGTGTCCGCGAGATATTGTTTTACCACCTGGTCGGCACGCATCAGCGTCGGCACGATCTCGCCGGCGTTGTAGGTCGTCCAGAATTCGAGCGAAGCCGAACCTTGGAGCAACTTGCGCACACGCTCCGGCTCCTTCACGCCCGGCAGCTCGACCAGAATACGGTTCGAGTTGGGCAAGCGCTGGATATTGGGCTGCGTTACGCCGAAGTGGTCGATACGGCTGCGCAGGATATTGAACGACGCGTCGATCGCATCGTCGGTCTCCTTGCGCAGGATCTTCTCGACCTCGGCGTCGGTGCTGTTGGGCGTGATGTCCTTACGGTCGGGGCTGACGAAAATCGCTGCCAGCGGCGCACCGTTCGTAGCGGTGCGATAGCTGCGGACGAACTCGCCGATGAAGTCCTTGCCCGTGCGGAGTCCCTCCTTGGCCTGCGCCATCGCTTCGATGAAGGCGGGATCGTTCTTGCTGTCGCCGGCCAGCGACTTCACGACGTCCTCCACCTGAATCTCGAGCATGACGTTCATACCGCCTTTCAGGTCCAGGCCGAGGTTCAGCTCCTTCTCCTTGATCTCCTTGTAGGTGAACTTGCGGAAACCCAGGTTGTAGACGGGCTGATTCTGAACCGAATCGAGGTAGTACTGCTCCCGTTCGGAACGCTCATCCCCGTCGTAAGCGGCCGCATACGCCGCCGCCTTCTTCTCTACGCTCCGCGTCTTGAACGAGAACGAGAGCTGGTAGATACAGGCAATCGCAAGTAGAATCGCCAGTAATTTAATAGCACCTTTGCTTTGCATTTGAGTTAAAAATTATTGTTGTTATCTTGTTGTTTCTTCGGTCGTTAGTCCGTCGCAACACCTTCCCGGCGCAACATAGCGTGCCGATAGCTCGCAAAAATAGACATTTTTTTCCGAAAAAACAACAATAAAATCCAATTAACGATTGACAATTAATAATTAACAACATTCCGTCGCAGGGCCTCCGGAATACCAATTACGGCATCGCCGTCCCGAGGAGGAAGCCCGAAAGGCATCCGACGCGAGAATCGGCCGCAGCTCGTCGGAAGGACTTCGCCGTATCGTCGTTCGGCAGTCCGCAGCCGGCGGAGGATACGGCCCGCACGGCGCAAAACGCCGCAGATTTCCACTCCCCTCCCGCTCGGACACGCTGCGCGGCGACAAAGGCGAACGAGATTGCGCCTGGCCTCCGGAACGACACTTTACACCGCACTATCCCGAAACAGCCTACGAGGCAGACCGCCGCAGGCAAAGAGGCCGGTTCGCAAGGGGCATAAAAAACGCAGGGTTCGGACTGGTGTCCGAACCCTGCGGCTCTCTGTCGGCGGCCGGTTACTTGACCTCCTCGAACTCGACGTCTTCGGGCTGCGAAGAGTCGCCGGCGGCGGAACCCGCACCGGCGCCCGCCTCTGCTCCGGAAGCACCCGCTCCGGCGTTGGCATTGGCGTTGGCATTCGCACCGCCCTGCGCCTGCTGCTGGGCATAGATGTCCTGCGAAGCGGCCTGCCATGCGGCATTGAGCTCCGTAATGGCGGTGTCGATCGCCATGACGTCGGCGTTCTTATGCGCCTCCTTCAACTTGCCGAGCGCAGCCTCGATGGCCGACTTCTTGTCGGCGGGCAGCTTGTCGCCGTACTCTTTGAGCTGCTTCTCGGTAGCGAAGATATTCGAGTCGGCGGCGTTGATCTTGTCGATGCGCTCCTTCTCCTCCTTATCCTTCGCCTCGTTGGCCTTGGCCTCGTCGCGCATACGCTGGATCTCCTCCTCGGTCAGACCGCTCGACGCCTCGATACGGATCTTCTGCTCCTTGCCCGTACCCTTGTCTTTCGCCGATACGTTCAGGATGCCGTTGGCGTCGATGTCGAACGTCACCTCGATCTGCGGCACGCCGCGCGGTGCGGCGGGAATGCCGTCGAGGTGGAAGCGGCCGATCGACTTGTTGTCGCGGGCCAGCGGACGCTCGCCCTGGCAGACGTTGATCTCCACCGAAGGCTGGTTGTCGGCCGCCGTCGAGAAGACCTCGCTCTTGCGGGTCGGGATCGTCGTATTGGCCTCGATGAGCTTGGTCATCACGCCTCCCAACGTCTCGATACCCAGCGACAGCGGGGTCACGTCGAGCAGGAGCACGTCCTTCACCTCGCCCGTAAGCACGCCGCCCTGAATGGCTGCACCGATAGCGACCACCTCGTCGGGATTGACGCTCTTGTTGGGCTCCTTACCGAAGAACTCCTTGACGATCTGCTGGATTGCGGGGATACGCGTCGAACCGCCCACGAGGATCACCTCGTCAATCTGGCCCGCTTCGAGTCCCGCGTCGCGCAACGCCTGCTTGCAAGGCTCGATCGTCTTGTGGATCAGATGGTCGCACAGCTGCTCGAACTTGGCGCGCGTGAGCGTCATCACCAAGTGTTGCGGAATCCCGTTCACCGGCATGATGTAGGGCAGGTTGATCTCGGTCGAAGTCGACGACGACAGCTCGATCTTGGCCTTCTCGGCCGCCTCCTTCAAACGCTGCATCGCCATCGGGTCCTGACGCAGGTCGACGCCGTGCTCGGCCTTGAACGCCTCGGCCATGTAGTCGATCAGCACGTGGTCGAAGTCGTCGCCGCCCAGATGCGTGTCGCCGTTGGTCGACTTCACCTCGAAGACGCCGTCGCCCAGTTCCAGAATCGAAATATCGAACGTACCGCCGCCCAGGTCGTAAACGGCGATCTTCATGTCGGCGCTCTTCTTGTCCAGGCCGTAGGCCAGTGCCGCCGCCGTAGGCTCGTTGATGATACGGCGCACTTTCAACCCTGCGATTTCGCCCGCCTCCTTCGTCGCCTGACGCTGCGAGTCGGAGAAGTAGGCCGGCACGGTGATGACCGCTTCGTCGACGGTCTGCCCCAGATAGTCTTCGGCCGTCTTCTTCATCTTTTGGAGAATGATGGCCGAAATCTCCTGCGGACTGTACTGACGTCCGTCGATCTCCACGCGCGGCGTGTCGTTCGGGCCCTTGACGACCTTGTAGGGCGCGCGCTCGATCTCCGAGCGCACCTGATCGTATGTCTCGCCCATGAAACGCTTGATCGAGAAGATCGTGCGCATGGGGTTGGTAATGGCCTGACGCTTGGCCGGATCGCCCACCTTCCGTTCGCCGCCCTCGGTGAATGCGACCACCGAAGGAGTGGTGCGGTGACCTTCCGAATTGGGGATAACGACAGGTTCGTTACCCTCCATAACCGCTACGCAAGAGTTCGTAGTACCCAAATCAATACCGATAATCTTTCCCATAATCTTAAATTATTATTTCGTTTTCAATTTATTATTTATTCTTTCTGTCCGGTCTCCCGACGGAGCCGTCACGTGCCCCGAAACGAGCAAAGGTTATACCAAACGGATTTTCGGACGGAAATATCCGGCCGGCCCCGCCGCAGCCTGCCAAAAACGCACCTCCGACTGACAAAATGACGGTCGAGAGGTCGTCTTCCGACCGCCGGAATGACAGTCCGCACGCCAAATCCGCACCGGCCGAAAAACCGCGAAAAGCTCCGGAGGCCGCACGCCGGACACCGATCCTTCCGCCGACGGATATCGCTCCGTCCTCCCGCGCTCCGCCGGCGTCGGCGCCTGCAAACGGAGACGGGAGCGGCGGAATTCCGAAAAAAGTGGTCGTTTTCCGAAATTTATGCACGGATATTGCCTCCGGAATTTGTAAAATTCAAATTAATACCGTAATTTAGTAGGTGAAATATCAACTCTAAAACTTATAAAGCTATGGTTATCACATTTAATGAGTTGCGCCGTATCAAGGATAAACTGCCCAGCGGCAGCTCGCAACGGATAGCGGACGAACTGGGAATCGACGTGGACACCGTCCGCAACTATTTCGGCGGGAAGCATTACGATGCCAAAGGAAATGTCGGCATCCATGTGGAACAGGGTCCCGACGGCGGAGTCGTGACGCTGGACGACACCACGATCCTCGATGCGGCGATGCGCATTCTCAACCAACAATAATACGACCGGCACGTCAGATTTAACGGCTCCCTCGCGGGGCCGTCTTTTTTTTAACGTCCGTCCGGCATCGGCGTATCGCGCCGCATTCGGCAATCCGCCGTCCCGCGCGGAGGACTTCATTCGGTCGCAGCCGGAGCGATCCCGCCCGCAGGCAACAAACGGCAGGTCAGCCAAGAAAAAGAGGAGTCTTTGTCTCCATCCGGACTTGACGGCCGGCGGCCCGCATCGCCCGCCGAAGCGATCCGCACACGGCGATAGACCGTGCCGGATAGAAGACCTCCCGCCTCCGATCCGGCATATCGTTCCGCACGCAACAGAAACACGGCGGCTTCCGGTCGTTCCGGCGCGTCGAGCCGCTTTTCCGCGCCGCCGCCTACCTACCTACGGATTTCCGGCAGGCTGCGGCGGTGCGTGCGACGATGCCCGTCGGAAGCGCATCGGACGAATACCGGCCCGCCGCGGCACCGGACAAAAAAAGGGCGGAAGAGTACTCCTCTTCCGCCCGATCCGATCCTGCCGGACGACTCACTCCTTGGGTTCGATATAGATCTCGAACAGCAGCGGAGAATAGGCCGGAATCTCCGTCGTATAGGTCGTCGTCGTGCTGCCGCTCGACGAATAGTCGTCGTAATAGTAGTTGTTGTAGTAATAGCTGTTGTACAGACCGCCGTAATAATTGTTATAGTAGCTGTCGTAGTAGGAGTTGCCGTACAGACCGCCGTAATAATTATTATAGTAGTTGTAATAATTGTAGTAGTTGTAGTAATCGAGGTAGCTGCTCGACGACGATCCGCCCGAGGTCGACGATCCGCCGCTCTTGCCCGAAGCGCCGTAGCCGAAACTCGACGTGGTGACGATCGTCGCCCACTGTCCGTAGCGCAACTGCGGAATGCTGTAATACCACGCATAGATCGTCTCCAACGTCGACGTGTCGCCCTCTTCGGGAACTTCGTACTGGTAGGCGCTGCCTTCGCTCTGCACCTCGCCGTAGATGAGCCTCTTCACTTCGTCGATATTCGTGTCGAAGATGAATCCGTCGAGGAAACGGCCGATGTACCAGATCGAAGCCGTCTCGCCGCTCTTGATCGAATCGCCTTTGTAGGTTCCCGCACCGAAACGCTCCACGAGCACGTCGTTGATCTTCTTGTCGAGTGCGGCCATCGATTCGTTGTAGGGGAAATAGGGCACCGAATAGGTATTCTTCCAGTTGTAGGTAGTCGCCGGTTCGCGGCCGGGTGAAAAGACATGCGAGATATAGAGCTGCGGAACCGTATCCACGGCCTGATACCACGTATATTTGTAGGGATCAACGCTCGTGTCGGGCAACTCCGGCTCGTCGGTCTCGGCATCGCGCAGCGACCGGCGGACGGAAGCGAGTTTCGGATCGTCCTTGTCTTCCTCCTCCTCGACCGGACAGACCGTACCGTTGTCCTCGACGAAGGCATCGACCGTCTCTCCCTCGTATGCCAGCGGATTGGAGACGCGGCCCGTCACCTTGATGTGAAGAATCGCGGGACGGTTGGCGTCGAGTTCGTACTGCCCGCCGTAACCCGCGTCGCTGCTGGCGCCCGACGACGAATAGGCCAGCGACGAAGGCAGATAGAGCATCAGCTCCGTACCGCGCCGAGCCTGCATCCCGTTTTTCAACCCGCGATCCGGATGTTCAGCGATATACTCCTCGCTGAGCGTCAGCGGCTCGCGCAGCGCATAATAACTGCCTTCGAGCAGCGTCGTATAGTCCGATCCGCTGTAACGGAAATAGGGCGAATAGTAGGTGTAGCGGGTGAAGGTCCCCTGCTGCTTGGCCTGCACGGCGTTGCGCGTCATGCAGACGTTGCCGTTCAGGTCGCGGGCCGTGAACTCGTACTGCACCCAGCAGTCGGTCTCGGCGATCAGCGTGTCGGCCTTGTCGGTCGAACCCGCGTCGAGCACATCGACGTAATAGGAGAATCCGCGCGCCTCCTGCCTGTTGCCGAGCAGTTCCGGACGATGCAATTTCATCCACGCATCGAGCGAGCGCTGCTCGATCCCTGCATAGGACTCGCTCGTGTCCTTGGCACACGACGCGAAAACGAGGAGGCAGACCGCAGCCGCCCATATCTTTCCGAAAGAAAAACGCATAATACTGTTGTTCACCTATTTCGTTACTTTGTTTATCGTACAGAAAAACGCTACGGGACACTGCTTGGTCATCAATCCCATGATGAGCTTCTCCCCGTAAGCCTGATTATAAGTCATGTAGAGTTCCACGACATCCTTTTCGCGGCAACCGACGAGCGCCGCCTGCAACCCGCTGAGCGTCGCCCCGCCGCCGATCTGCAACGTCTGCCTGAGCGGCACGAACTGCCCGAACTCGTCCCGAAGCGGCACTCCGTAGAGGTCGCACTCCACCCAGTAGCGGGGATTCAACCCTCCTTCGACCAACCGGTTGATGATCGTCGTATCGTTGGAGTAGAGGCATTCGTTGGGCTTGGGCGTCGAGTAAGCCGTGAAGTCGTAGAGCGAGAAGGTCAGTTCGACCCTGCTCCCTTCGCTCACCTCCGGCCGCGTCAGACGCTCCTCGTCATAGACATCGGCGATATAACGGTAGGTCGTATTGCCGAAAGTCGAGTAATACGGCGGGTCGTTGTCGAGCGACTGGGCGGCATCCTGCTCCGAGAGCAGCGTCGGGGTGTGCGACCGCGTCAGGTACGAAACGATCTTCTCCTGCTGCTGAGGCAGGATATCCTCCTCGTCGCTGCACGAAACCAGCGCGGCCAGCGCCAGCGCACCCATATACCACCGGACTCTCATCGTTATATAATCGTGCAAATTTACAAAAAATTGCGCAACAACCCTATTTTATTTGCATTTTTCCTGCCCGCAAGCCGGCAAAACGCACGGAAGGGAGGGGCCGCGACGACGCAACCCGCTGCGACGCGTCACTTTTTGGAGATCAGGTATTTCTGCAAGACAGCACCCAGCCGGTCGGAGGGGATGTTCAGGTTGATGCGGCCGTTGTTGGCGATCGAGATCGCGCCGGTCTCCTCCGAGACTACCAGAATGATCGCGTCCGAAATCTCGCTCATGCCGATCGCGGCGCGGTGGCGCGTACCGAACGACTTCGGGACGTCGCTCTGCGTCACGGGCAGGATGCAGCGGGCCGCCACGATGCGGTCGCCCTCGATGACCACGGCGCCGTCGTGCAACGGCGAATTCTTGAAGAAGATATTGTGGATCAGCTGCGACGAAATCTTGGCGTCGAGGCAGATGCCGCCCTCGGTGATGAGCGACAGATCGCTCTGCTGCCCGATGACGACCAGTGCGCCGGTCTTCGTATCGGACATTTCGCGGCAGGCCACCACCAGCGGCTGCAAATTGGTTTCGGCTATCTTCGAGCCGTGGTTGAAAATGCGCGAAATGAAATTGAACCGCTTCTGGCTCATGCCGATCTTTTGCAGGAACCGGCGTATTTCGGGCTGGAAAACCACGATCAGCGCGATGGCGCCGACGCTGATGATGTGCCCCAGGATCGTCGACAGCAGCTCCATGTTGAGCGTCTTGACGATCACCCACAACAGATAAACGACGATGATGCCCGAAATGATGTAGGGGGCGTTCGTTCCCTTGGTGGTACGGTATATCCAATACATGATATACGCCACGAACAGAATGTCGATCAGATCGATGAATGTAAACGGTACGAATCCCATAACTGCAAACGAGCCTTAAATTACGATGACAAAAATAAGAAAAAATACCGACTTCCCGCAGGGCGTCGGTATTTTATCGCTCCGATAAACGCTCGCGTCGGCCGCCGGCCGTCTACTCCTTATCGGCCTTCTTGTCGGCAGCGTACAACTCGTTGACCTTGGCCAGCACCAGCGGCGTGATGTCGAGCAGCGAGTCGGCGTCGACGAGCGACGTGGCGTTGAGGATGAGCTTGTACTTCTTGTCGGCGTTGAGCTCCTGCACGGCGCGGTGGATCAGATCCTGCGCCCGGTTCGTGAAGACGTAGTTCTCCTCGTCGAGCGTCTGCGCCTCCTTCTGGGCAACGGACTGATAGTTGGCGATCTGCCGCTGGATCTTCTCCTGTTCGGATTGCGCGTTGGCCGTAGTAATCAATCCTTTCTGATACTTCTCCTGCAACTGTGCAGCCTTCGATTGCAGATCGCGCTCCTTCTTGGCCCAGCCCTCCTGCGCTTTCTTGGTCTTCTCTTGAAGCGCGGCGCCTTCGCTCTGGAACAGATCACTCTGCGCCAACACGGCCTCCACCTGTACGAAAGCAATGTCGCTGCTGCCTACGGCCTGCGCCGGAGCGTTCTCCGCCGGCTGCGTCGCACCATTGCCCTTGCAACCCGCAATCAGAAACATTGCAGCGGCTGCGACATACAAAATTTTCTTCATACTCCGTCTTATTATTCGTAATTAAAAATGCCAGAATGCTATCAAAAAGCCTATAATGGACACAAAGATAAGAAAAATTTTCGTACTTTTGTATCCGTTAAACGATTTCTCGAAAAGAATGTACGAATATATCCAGGGGAAGCTCGCCGAACTGGCGCCCGCCTACGCCGTCGTCGAAACCGGCGGAGTGGGCTACCTGCTCCATATTTCGTTGCAGACCTATTCGGAAATCGAAGGCCGGAGCGAGGTGAAGCTCTTCACCCATTTCGTCGTGCGCGAGGACGCGCAGCTCTTTTTCGGCTTCTCGACGAAGACCGAGCGCGAACTGTTCCGCCAGCTCATCAGCGTATCGGGCGTGGGCGGCAACACGGCACGCATGATTCTCTCGACCTATTCGCCGCGCGAACTGCAAAGCATCATCACCACCGAAAACGCCGTCCTGCTCAAAAACGTCAAGGGGCTGGGACTGAAAACCGCCCAGAAGATCATCGTCGAGCTGAGCGGCAAACTCACGGCCCTGTTCGACGGCGACGCCGGTCCGCTGCCCGTCGCCGGCAACGGCGACGCCGTCTACGACGAAGCGACGGCGGCCCTGGTGATGCTCGGCTTCCCCAAAGCGGCTTCGGACAAGGTCGTCCGGGCCATTCTCAAAGAGCAACCTGACATCTCGGTCGAAGAGACCGTCCGCATGTCGCTCAAACGGCTCTGAATTTGCAACTAAATCCCGAAACACACACAACATAATTATAATATATATAATTATCATGGCTACATTTCTCTTCATCATGATCGTCCTGGCCCTGCTGGCGCTGGTCGTCACGCTGGTCGTCTTCACCCTCTCCCAACGGAAGAAGGCCCGGCTGCAAAATCCGCACGACAGCTACCACGGCCGCTACCGGGCATAACCGGATTCCATACCGATTTCAACCGCATTACCCTCCCCTGAAAGAGACAGCGTTTTCGGGGGGGGGTAATGCGTTGTTTTACAATATCCTGATACAATAAAAAGGCGCTTCGGCCGCCGTATCGGACAACCGACCGGGATTTCGCGGCAACCACTCCGCCCGCCCCCTCCGCTGCGGAATCCCGCTGCGGCAAAACGGCCGCCGGCATCGCGACACAGCCGTTCCGTTCCGACGCCGTCCGCCCGCTCCCGTACCGTTCGACGATGCGGACGCAGCGCGTCCGACCCCGACGAACCGGCTGAAACAACACCGCAGACCGCAAAAAAACGGCCGCAAGGCGAAAATTACAAATTCGCTACAAAATCGCCCCCGACCTTTGTTCCGCAAACAAAAGACAAAAGAGATGAAACGAATCCCGATTCCACCCTTCCGGCCGCTCCGCACGGCCCGCTTCGGACGGGGCAGACCGCCCTCACGGTACCTCTCCGGCAGGCTCCGCTTTCGGATTCGAATGCCGAAGATTTTGAAATCCGCGATATTTTCGTTACTTTCGCAAGATTATCGTTGACTTTTCCTTACTTTTTCATATCCAATATATCCAAAGAAAATGAATCTCCTTCGTCTCTTCCGACAGTCGCTTTTCTCGTCCGGCGCAGCCTGCAAACGCACGCTCGCCCGGAACACCCGCCGTCTCCTTCCGCTCGCCGCAGCCCTGCTGTTCGCCGCGACGGCACAGGCGCAGGAGCGCCGCACGACGCATGACAACGACTTCCGCGCCCGCTTCTCGTTCGCCCTGACCAAACAACTCGGCCAGCGGCATTCGATCACGCTCGACGAGGAGCTGCGGCTCAAAGACAACTGGTCGCAACTCGACCGCATCTATACGACGCTGAGCTACGCTTACGACGTCCGGCCGTGGTTCAAGGCGGCGGCCTTCTATGCACTGATCGCCAACGACCGGGGAGCCGACCGCTCGATGGAGATGCGCCACCGCTTCTACCTCGAACTGACGGCCAGCTACAAGACGGGGGCGTGGAATTTCTCGCTGCGCGAACGTCCGCAGGCGACTCTCCACACCGCCTACGTCGATCCGGCCGTCGCAGCCAAAACCGCATGGGTGCTGCGCCACCGCCTCATGGCGGAGTACGCCGTAGCAGGTACCGGACTCAAACCCTATGTCTTCGTCGAGTTGACGCAGACGCTCAACGCCCCCGAAACGGTAGGCAACTATCTGGAAAAGGTGCGCAGTTCGCTGGGTGCGAAATACGCCTTCAACAAACGTTCGTCGCTCGAATTCTACTACCGCTTCGACTACAAGATCAGCGACGAACCGGTTTTCGACGACTTCCCCACGGTAGACTACATCTCCTCCGAACGCGAAAGCCACCACATCATCGGCCTGGAATACGGCTACAAGTTCTGATCCGAACATCCGGAACCCGCACGAAACGGGAGACGGTACGGAAAGCGTGCCGGAGGCGGCGAAGCCCTGCCTCCGGCACGCTTTTCTGTCCTTGCAGCCGCGGCTGCAAGGACAGATCCCCTATTCCGTCTTGTGTTCGAGGAAATACCGCTGCGATTTGACCAGGTTTCGCGCCTGCAACACCATCGTTTTCGTCTCGTTGAGAATCGTCAGGTAGAGCAGGCTGGCCTTGGTCGACGACTGCTTGTTCTTGATGCGTTTGAGCTGGCGCTTGATCGCGTCGGCGATCGATTCGAACAGCTCGTCGCGCAGTTCGAGAATCAGGTCGATGTCGGCGAAATCGTTGTTGCGCAGCATGACGTTGATGCGCGTGAAGATCGTCTCCACCTCGTCGTTGATCTTCATCAGATCCTCGATCTGCTCCCGGGTCATCCCCTCGTGGTTGTTGTCGATATGGTCGAAGCAGGGGCGCGTGACGTGGAGCAGCGACTTGGTGATCTCGTTCATGTAATCGACCACCTGCACATAGTAGTGTCCCGAATCGATCTCGTTGTCTTGCAGGCGCAGCAACAGCGGCATCACCTTGTATTTCCGCTCGCGCGAGCGGTAGAACAGGTCGTTCGACTGCTGCACCATTTCGCGCAATACCTTGCGGTTCTCCTTGAAAACGGCGATCAGCGTGCGGTCGTAGATGCGGGTCACCTGCCCCATCGTGTAGCAGACCTCGGCGATGCACTCCTCGATGACCCCTTCGGTGTCCTTCGCACGGCTCGCGGCGGGTTGCTGCGTCTCGACCGCGGCCGCCCTGTTCTTCCTGCGGTTGCTGCGCACGAGCATCCAGCCGCACAGCGCCGATACGATCAGAACGGCCGCATTGCCGCCGTACATCAGCGTCAATCCCACCAGAAAGGCGATCGTAAAGGCGCCGAAGCCCGTCACGAACCACCCCGACACGACGGTCAGCACGCCCGTGATGCGGTAGACGGCACTCTCGCGACCCCACGCACGGTCCGCCAGCGACGAGCCCATCGAAACCATGAAGCAGACGTAAGTGGTCGACAGCGGAAGTTTGAGCGACGTGGCGATCGAAATGAGGATCGACGCCGTAGTGAGATTCACCGTGGCGCGGATCAGGTCGTACGATCCGCCTTCGCGCTCCTCCTCGGGCAGTTTCTCGAAACGCGCCGCCACCGCCCGTTGCAGACGGGCGGGCATGATCCGTTCGTAAAAGGCATTCACGTTCATGGCCGCGCGAACCAGGCCGCGCGAGACGACCGACGAACCGTAACGCTCCTCGCCCTCGTTCTGGTTCGACAGCGACAGCTCCGTCTTCGAAACCGACAGCGCGCGGCGCGACGTCCACAGCGTCACGATCATGATCGCTCCCGCCGCGAGCAGCAGCAGGATATTGGCCGAAGCGTCGGTCGCCAGTCCGCCCATCGTCATGGCCGCATCGCCCGACGCGCGCGCCATCATGTAGGAGTCGTAACCGGCCACGGGCACGCCCACGAAATTCACGAGGTCGTTGCCGGCGAAGGCCAGCGCCAATGAGAAAGTTCCCGCCAGAATATTCAGTTTGAGGATATTGACGCCGAACATCTGCAAGAAGAAGAGCAGGATGCTGCACAGAATCCAAAGCACGAAGAGCGAGAGGGCCAGATGCGAATCGATGTAAGCGAACAGCGCCGAGCCGTTCATCACCCCCTGCAAACCCTTGAACAGTGCGAAATAGACGATCGCGGTAAACGATATGCCGCACCACAACGCCCCGTAACGGCGGAAAAGCGTATGGTAGCGGAACGAGAAGATCGCACGCGAGACGTACATCACCAGCGTGCCCAGCGTAAAGGCGAGGATCACCGACAGCAGGATGCCCGCCAGAATGGCCATCGCCCGCGTCGAATTGATATACCGGCCGATTTCGACCAGCGAAATCTCGTCGTTGGAGGTGATGACCACCGTCGAAACGGCCAGCGCCGCGCCCAACAGGCAGAAGACCAGCGCCACGGTAGTCGACGTGGGAAGGCCCATCGTGTTGTAGACGTCGAGCAGGATGATATTGGCCAGCATCACCGAGAAGTAGAGGATCATCACGTCGCGGAACGTGAATCGCGACGGATCGAACATGCCGCTGCGCGCCACCTCCATCATGCCGGTCGACGTGACGGCGCCGACGATGATTCCCACCGACGCGACGGCCATGATCACCCGCACGGGGGCCGCTTTGGAACCGATGGCCGAATTGAGGAAGTTGGCGGCATCGTTCATCACTCCGATGAAGAGACCGGTCACGGCGAGAAGCGCCATGGCGGCCAACATAAACGTATATATAGGTTCCATTCTGTCGAATTCGGGCAAATGCGGAACAAAGATAGCTTTTTCACCCGCCGGTAACAATTCGGTAACCTATTCTTAACGATAAATTAACACGAACGACGCGCGCCGACCGCCGGCTCCGGAAAAACGCCTCCCGCATGAACCATGCTCCGCCCCTCCCTCCTGCCTTCCGAAAAACATCCGCGGAACACGGATACGCTCCGGCGCCTGCTACCCGCACGGCGCCGGAGCGCATCGGAAATGCGCCCACCGTCCGGGATGCGAGGGATCAGGAAAAGACGATCAGACTGACGGCCATCAGGGCCATGCCCGTCACCACGCCGTAGATCGAGATGTGGTGCTCGCCGTACTCCTCGGCAGCGGGCAGCAGTTCGTCGAGCGAAATGAAGACCATGATGCCCGCAACGAATCCGAACAGACACCCCAGCAGCGTCGGCGAGAGGAACGGCAGCAGCACGGCATAGGCCAGCAGCGCGCCGACCGGTTCGGCCAGACCCGACGACAGCGAAAGCAGGAAGGCCTTGCGGCGGCTACCCGTGGCGTAGTAGATCGGGACCGAAACGGCGATGCCTTCGGGGATGTTGTGGATGGCGATCGCTGCGGCGATGGCGATACCGAGCGTCGGGTTGTCGATCGCCGACATGAAGGTGGCGATCCCCTCGGGGAAGTTGTGGATACCGATGACCAGAGCGGTCATCAGCCCCATGCGCATCAGCTTACGGTCACGGGGGCGGCGGTTCATCTCCTCGACCGAGTGCATCTCGTGCGGATTCTCGAACGAGGGCACCAGCCGGTCGATGACGCCGATCAGCAGGATGCCGCCGAAAAAGCAGGCGACCGTCGCCGAGACGCCTGCCGTGGCACCCCACTGGGCCGTGAGCAACGTCTGCGACTCGGCGAACAGTTCGACGAACGAGACGTAGATCATCACGCCGGCCGAAAGGCCCAGCGAAAAGGAGAGGAAACGTACATTGGTGCGGTGCGCGAAAAACGCGATGGCGCTGCCGATACCGGTCGCGAGACCGGCCAGCAGCGTCAGCAGCAGCGGAAAGGCTATCGATGAGTTCATAGGCTACAACGAGATTCAGCGGACAGGCTGCGATGCGCCGCCGCAACGGCCCTGTTCCATATCGCAGTCGGCATGTTCGCCGCAAGGCTGCACGTCGCTCTCGAATTCGAGCGTGGCGTGATCGATCCCCATTTCGCGGAGCCGTGCGCGGAGCGCCTCCTTCAATTGCGGCATCCGCTGCAAATCGTGTACCGCTACGTGCGCCGTCAAGGCGTTCTCAGTCGTACTGAGCGCCCAGACGTGGAGATGGTGCACCCCGCTCACACCCGGCTGCGACGCCACCGTGCGGAAGACCTCGTCGTAATCGATCCCCGCGGGAACGCCGTCCAGCGACAACCGCAGGCTGTCGCGCAGCAGCCCCCACGTCGACCAGACGATGACGGCCGCCACGAGCAAGCCGACCAGCGGATCGATCAGATACCAGCCCGTCGCCATCATGACCGCCCCCGACACCATCACGCCCACCGACACCAGCGCGTCGGCGGCCATGTGCAGATAAGCACCCCTGACGTTCAGGTCGCGGTCCTTGTCGCGCAGGAAGAACAGCGCCGTGGCGAAATTGACGACCACGCCGATGCCCGCCATCCAGAGCACCACCTCGCCCCCTACGGGTTCGGGATGGAGCAGCTTGCGAACGCTCTCGACGACGATGGCGCCGACGGCGACCAGCAGGATGACGGCGTTGAGCAGCGAAACGAGAATCGTGCTGCGGCGGTAGCCGTAGGTATAGCGGCTCGTGGGGCGTACCTGCGCCAGGCGGAACGCCAGCAGGGCGAGCAGCAGGCTCGCCACGTCGCTCAGGTTGTGCCCCGCGTCGGAGAGCAGCCCCATCGAATTGGAGAGGATGCCCGCCGTGAACTCCGCGGCGACGAAAACCGAGTTCAGCAGAATGCCCGCGATGAAAGCGCGGTTGAGCGACGAGAGCCGCCGAACGTGTTCGTGGGAGTGATCGTGATGCGAATGCGCCATAAACTTCGATTGACTATTAATCCGTGCGGCGGCGTCCCCGACGCAGTTTTCCGTTACCTGCCCTGCCGCCCCGCTGCCGCAGACAAACTGTTCGGACACGGAGACGACGGCCGAAAAAGCAGGTTCACACCGGCAAATATACACACCCTGCCGTCGATATGCAATACCTATTTATCAGGATACCTGCCGCAGCCACAAAAAAAGCCGGACTTTCCGTTCCGGCTTTTCATTCGCAGGGTCGCTGCACGTTACTGCTGCTGATCCGCGGCAGGCTGCTCGGAAGCAGGGGCCTCCGCCGGCACGGCCTGCGGCATGACAGGAGCCTCCTGGGTCATCTCGATCAACGCATTGGCATCCTTTTCCAGATCCTTATTGCTGGCAGCAACCGTACCCTTGTCCATCGACAGCGTGGCCACAAGGCTCAGCACGACGATGACGAGAGCCATCGCCCACGTGAATTTTTCCAAGCCGTTCGCCGCGTCGCGCACGCCCATCACCTGATTCGCCGCACCGAAATTGGCAGCCATTCCCCCTTTGGGACTTTGCACCAATACCACGAAAATCAGGCTGACGCTGGCCAATAAAATCACAACGATACAAAATGTGTACATACTGTTCTATTCTTTTATTTTAACGATTCTTCCCCTCGGACGCTATTTCGTCGATAAGTTCGGCAAAGTAAACACTTTTTTCCGGATTTCGCAAACTTAATTTGCGATAAATCGCGCATGCCTCGTCATTTAACCCCTGCTGCCGGTAGATCTCGGCCAACTCCTCGGTGACAAGGTCGTCCTCGTCGTCGAAATCGGCGACGGTCCTCACTTCGTCGTCGGCTTCGCCCTCCTCGGCCACGATGCGGTAGTCGCCCGCCCGCAGGAAATCGTCGATCAGATCGTCCGCGCAGAGCGCCGTCAGCCGCTCCCTGTCCACTTCGGGCGCCGTCCCCGCCGCCCTGTCCTGCACCGCGAAGCCGAGCCGGCCGTCCTCCGACGGATCGCCGCCCCGCTGCCGCAGGCGGATGAGCCGTGCGAGGGCAAACCATTCGTAGCGTCCGAGCAGTTCGTCCAGCTCCGCCTCCGGCACCGCGCCAGCCGCTCCCAGCGAAGCGATATACTCCCTGAATGTCGCCATCGCCGTTACCAGTTGGAGGCCGCAGCCTGGAAAATATCGTTCACCAGCTGATCCACGATTTCGGGAACCAGCTCGCCGGCCACCTCCGTGAGCAGCTTCGTGGAGTCGTAGTCGGCATAGGCCGTGAAGGATTTGTTGAAGGACATCGCCTCGTCGAGCACGTTCGTAAAACGCACCTTGACGGTGATCGACAGGCGGTTCAACAGCGCGTAGTCGTCGCTGGCCACCGACGCCGTCGTCGAGGAGTAACCCGTGATTTCGCCCTCGAACGCGAAGTCGCCTCCCTCGTCGACCTGCGCCAGACGGGTCTGGCGCGTAAACTTGTCGATCAGCGCATCGGTGAGCGTCGTACTGAGGATCGGCTCCACCATCGGCGCGTTGTTGGGGAAATAGGCCACCGAGAAGGTCTTGGCATCGGGCGGAATCGACGCACCCGACAGCGAGTACTTGATCGTCACGCCGCAGCCCGCCGTCACAAGCGCCGCCAAAAGCAGCGCACAACAGATTATCTTGTTTTTCAGCATCATCTTATCTCATCATCGGTTCTCCGATACACCGCGACGGCCGCCGGACCGCCGTTCGGACCGGAATCGGACACCCCGCAGGCATCCGGTCCGCATATTCGTCTTTTTCGATCCCGTACCCGCCGCTGCCGTCCCTCGGCTTCCCGTGAGGCGCCGACAGGAGGGATCGTCAATCGTCCTCGATGCCCAGCTCCTTGATCTTGCGGTAGAGCGTGCGCTCGGACATGAACAGTTCGGCGGCGGCTTCGCGGCGACGGCCGTTGTTGCGGCGCAGCGCGCGGATGATCTGTTCGCGCTGGACGTCGGCCTTCGTCAGCGCCTCGTGCGGCTCCTCGACCACCTCGGCGTTGACGGCATACTCCCGATTGCGGCCGTGCGACGTGCTCCCGGCCGTCGTGGGCAGGTAACCCGCCACCTCCTGCTTCGCCTCGGACGTCGCCGCACCACCGCGCAACAGCTCCGAGACCATGCGTTTGAGGTCGTTGATGTCCCCCCGCATGTCGAACAGGATCTTGTAGAGCAGTTCGCGCTCGCTCGCCGAATCGCCCGCCACGCCCGCCGCCGTCACCACGGGCGTCGAAGCCCCCTGCTGCTGCGGAAGGTAGCGCGACAGAATCGCCGCCGTCACCACACGGTTCTCCTCGATGGCCGAGATCTGCTCGGCCACGTTCTTCAACTGGCGGATGTTGCCGCGCCAGTAGTAGCCCTCCAACATCCGGCGCGCCTCGTCGTCGAGCGTGATGGGCGGCATACGGTACTGTACGGCCACGTCGGAGGCGAACTTGCGGAACAGCAGGAAGATGTCCTCGCGCCGGTCGCGCAACGCCGGCACCGCGATGGGCACCGTATTGAGCCGGTAGTAGAGGTCTTCGCGGAACCGCCCCTTCTCGATGGCCTCCTGCAAATTCATGTTCGTCGCCGCCACGACCCGCACGTCGGTGCGCTGCACCCGGGCCGAACCGACGCGCATGAATTCGCCCGTCTGCAACACGCGCAGCAGGCGCACCTGCGTCGAGAGCGGCAACTCGGCCACCTCGTCCAGAAAAATCGTCCCGCCGTCGGCCTCCTCGAAATAGCCCTTGCGAGCTTCGACGGCACCCGTGAACGACCCCTTCTCGTGGCCGAACAGCTCCGAATCGATCGTGCCTTCGGGGATGGCACCGCAGTTGACGGCAATATATTTATTGTGCTTGCGGGCCGAATAGGCGTGGATGATCTGCGGGAAAAACTCCTTGCCCACGCCGCTCTCGCCCGTCACCAGCACCGACAGATCGGTCGGTGCGACGCGCACGGCCACTTCGAGCGCCCGATTCAGAAGCTCCGAATTGCCGATGACGCCGAAGCGCTGTTTCAATGAGACTAAATCCATAGGGTTTCTTTCTTTTTCGTTTGGTCCCCTTCCCTGCCGCTGAGGAAGGGTCACTCGGCGACGGACTCCGCAGCGGCTTCGCCGGCGGCGGCGCTCTGCGAAACCTCCTCCATCAACTCCGCCTGCATCTGCTTGGCGCGGCGGTCGTTGACATATCCGTAGACGATCACGCCCACGGCCAGCAGCGCCGCCACGATCGCCACGATGAGGAACGCATCGATCCGGCGCGCCGGCTTGCTGCCGACGAAGGTATAGGCATCGGTCGTCTTGACCGGCCGGCCGTAGGTCAGACCCTTCACGCAGGGATCGGGTTCATAGCGCGGCGTCCGTCCGCGGCCGACGGCATCCGACCCGACCGATCCGCCCGCGCCGGATGCAACGGTCCTGTCCGCAGCGGGTTCGCCGGACGCTTCCGTCTCCACGGCGGAACCCGCCGGCGCCGCCGATGCAGGCCCCGCCGCGGCACCGGCCTGCGGATCGTAGGCGAACGCCAGCGTCCCGTTGGCGCCGGCGGAGAAAGTCCCCAGCCCCGCGACGAGATACACGCCGCCGTGCTGCACGGCGTGGCGCAGATCGAAAATCAGCCGGTCGATGGCGCCCGCCGCTTCGATCTCGCTGGCGCCGGCGGCCGTCAAAAGCCCTCGCAGCACCCCGTCGTCGCGCTTGAACAGCTCCGAAAAGAGGATCTCCCCGCCGGGCGCCTTCACGATGAAGGCCCCCAACTGCGGCACGACGAGCCGCTTGTGCGTGCGAAGGAATTCTGCGATCAAAACTTTCACGTCCGTTGTCATAACATCCCGTCGATTTTACCCCTCAAAATTACAACATTTTTCCGTGATATGCAGAAAACGCCTGCAAAAATCGAGATATTGCACCGAATCGTTGCGCATATCAAAAATAATTAGCTACTTTGCACCGCGAATTTCGAGAAAAAGTAATCGAGCTACTTCGCCGGATTTCGACCGATGTAGCTCGGACGGATTCCCGGAAACGAACCGGACAAAGCATGAAAAACAAGTACAAAGACCTGATCGAACAGACGTTCGATTTCCCTCAGGACGAATTTTCGGTCGAGGACAACGAGCTGAATCTGTACGACATTCCGCTCATGGAGATCATCAAGCAGTACGGTACGCCGTTGAAGGTCACCTACCTGCCGAAGATCTCCTCGCAGATCGCACGTGCCAAGCGCATGTTCAACGTGGCCATGGCGAAGGTCGACTACAAGGGCGCCTACAACTACTGCTACTGCACCAAATCGAGCCACTTCTCCTTCGTGCTCGAAGAGGCGCTCAAAAACGACATCCACCTCGAAACCTCGTCGGCCTACGACATCCACATCATCAACGCCCTCTACGACGGCGGGATCATCGACAAGGACCGTTACATCATCTGCAACGGTTTCAAACGTCCTCAGTACGTGGAGAATATCGCGCAGCTGGTCGACGACGGATTCGAAAACACCATCCCCGTGATCGACAACAAGGAGGAGGTCGAACTGCTGGACGCCGCGATCGAGAAAAAGTGCAAGGTGGGCATCCGCATCGCCTGCGAGGAGGAGCCGAAATTCGATTTCTACACCTCGCGTCTGGGCATCCGCTACAACGACATCGTCGACTTCTACAAGCGCAAGATCAAGACCAACAAGAAGTTTCAGTTGAAGATGCTCCACTTCTTCATCAACACGGGCATCAAGGACACGGCCTACTACTGGAACGAATTGGGCAAGTGCCTCAACGTCTACTGCGAGTTGAAGGCCATCTGCCCCGAACTGGACAGCCTGAACATCGGCGGCGGCTTCCCGATCAAGAACTCGCTCAACTTCGAATACGACTACGAGTACATGACCGAGGAGATCGTGGCGCAGATCAAACACATCTGCGAGATGAACGGCATCGAGGAACCCAATATCTTCACCGAGTTCGGATCGTTCACCGTGGGCGAAAGCGGCGCGGCGCTCTATTCGATCGTCAACCAGAAGCAGCAGAACGACCGCGAGAACTGGTACATGATCGACTCGTCGTTCATCACCACCCTGCCCGACACGTGGGGCATCAACCAGCGTTACATCATGCTTGCCGTCAACAACTGGGACAAGGAGTACCAGCGCGTCTTCCTCGGCGGGCTGACGTGCGACAGCGAGGATTTCTACAACGCCGAGTCGCACACCAACGCCATCTTCCTGCCCAAACTCGAAGCGGGCAACACGCAGTACATCGGTTTTTTCCATACGGGCGCCTACCAGGAGTCGATCGGCGGCTTCGGCGGCATCCAGCACTGCCTGATCCCCGCGCCCAAACACATCATCATCGACCGCGACAAGGGCGACAACGAATACTACACGCGTCTGTTCGCCAAGGAGCAGAGTTACCGCGCCATGATGCGTATCCTGGGCTATTGATCCGCCGCACCGGACACGAACGGGGGCGCGTATCGGTCGATACGCGCCCCCGTTCGCGGTAATCCTTCTTTCAACGCGCCGTCGACGCCCGTTCGCGGATACAGGCGGTCAGCGTGACGGTGCGGTCGGGCGCCGACGGATCGGCGATCTTTTCCAGAATCAGTTCGGCAGCGCGGCAGCCCATCTCGTCGAGCGGCTGCTCGACGGTCGTGAGCTGCGGATTGACGATCGTCGAGAGTACGGTTCCCGAATACCCCGCCACCGCCATCTGCGCCGGAACGCGGATGCCCAGTTCCCGCAACCGGTTCATCGCGCCGATCGCCACCGTATCCGTCCACGCGAAGAGGCCGTCGGCATCGGGCATCCGGCGCAGCAACTCGTCGGCCGCCGCACGGCCGTCGTCGAAGGTCACGCCTGCCGGAATCACCGACCGGCCGTCCGACACGAACCCGAACTTCCCCAAAGCATACCTGAACCCGCGCAGACGCTCCCTCGCATTCGGGATATGCGCCGGGCCGCCGAGGTGGACGATCCGGCGACATCCCCTGCGGACGAGGTGTTCCATAAGGAAATAGCTCGTCGCAAAATCGTCGACGATCACCCGCGAGGCATCGACGCGCAGCGGCGCACGGTCGTAAAAGACCAGCGGCACGCCGCGCTGCCGGATACGCCGGTAGATCTCGCCGTTACGGGTCGCGTCGCACGGACAGGCGATGACGCCGTCGACCATGAAGCGCTCCATCAATTCCAGATTCCCGCATTCGGTCTGCGGATTCTCGTCCGACTGGGCGATGATGACCTTCAAGCCGCGCCCATACAACACCCGCTGGATACCGCCGATGACCGTCGCGGCGAAAGGCGTGACCATCTCGGGCACGATCACCCCGACCGTATTGCTCCGCCCCGACCGGAGGTTCACAGCCACCGGATTGGGACGGTAACCCAGTTCCCCTGCCAGTCGGGAAACCCGTTCCCGCGTCTCGCGGCGGATGTTCCGGTCGCCGGCCAGCGCCCGCGACACGGTCGACGGCGACAGTCCGAGCCTTTCGGCCAACTCTTTGATCGTGATTCGTTTCATGCTCGCTGGGGTTGACAGCGACAAAACTACGGATTTTGCCCTGCTTTTGCAAACGGAGCCTAATGGCGGACATCCCGCCCCGCGGCAGAAGCGGACGCTCCGGTAAAGTCCGCCGCCCGCTACGCGATCAGCAGCACGATCACCACGCCCCAGATGATGAGCAGCGTATTGCCGATGGCATAGGTGATTGTGTAGCCCATCGAGGGGACGTTGCTCTGGATCGTCTCCTCGACGGCGCCCAGCGCCGCCGTGGTGGTCCGCGCCCCCGCGACGCACCCCAGCGTCAGCGCATCGTTGAACCGGAAGAGGTAACGTCCGATGAAGATGCCCGCGACGAGCGGAATCGAGGTCGCGGCCGCGCCGATCAGAAAGAGACTCCACCCTACCTCCTGAAATCCCTGAATGAAGGTCGGGCCGGTCGAAATGCCGACGATGGCGATGAAGGTGTTCAGGCCGACGTTATTCATGAACCACAACGTCGGCTGCGGGATATTGCCCACGTGGGGATAACGGGCATGGAGCCAACCGCAGAAAAGGCCGGCGATCAGCACGCCGCCGCTCACCGTAAGGCTCAGCGGCACGGCCCCGATACGGGTCATCAGCAACCAGCCGAAGAGCAGTCCGCCCAAAAAGATGCCCAGCCCCACCAGCGGCATCCCCGTCTTTTCCGAGACCGGATCGCTGAACCCGAGCGTCGGCGCGGCGCGGCGCACGTCCTGCGGCAGGCCGACCAGTTCGAGCCGGTCGCCGGCATCGAGCTTGCCGCCGGCCAGCACCGGAATCTTCACGCCGGCACGCAGGATAGAACGGATATTCACACCGTGCATTTCTTTCCTTTTCAAAATATTGCGCACATACTGCCCCGCCGCTCCGCGCTTGCTCACCACCACGGGCAGGCTCTGCACCGAGAAGTTCGTCAACTCCGCGTCCTCGACCTCCGTACCGATCCAATCCTCCTCCTCGATCACATACTGACGGCGGCCGCTCACCACGAGCGTATCGCCGGGATAGATCGTCGTGCGGGGCGTCACGTCGTCGACGATGCGCCCCCGTTGACGCAGCCGCTCGACGAAAATCAGTTTCTTCTGCGACTGCATGTAGCGTTCGAATTCGGCGACGGTGTGCCGCTGCCCGAACCAGTCGTTTTCGGCCTTGTAGGCGCGGAAGACGATGGCACGCGCCGCAGGATCGAAGCCCGCCGTGAAACTGACGTCGTCGCCCAGCTTCGATTCGAGGTCGAGCGCCGCCTTGTGTACCTTCTCCACCCCGCCCAGCAGACGCGGGCCGAGCGTTCCCAAGATCCACGCCGACCCCGCCGTACCGAAAATATAGGTCACGGCATAACAGACGGGCATGGCGTCCAGATCGATCGCCTGTCCGTCGGGCAGCTGGCGGATGGTGTCGGTCGCCACGCCCAGCACGGCGGACATGGTCTGCGAACCGGCCAACAGTCCGGCCGCCTGCGCTACGTCGTAGCCCATCAGCGTGGCGCAGAGCCACGTCGACCCGAGGCACAACAGGCAGACGACCACCGCGAACCCCACCTGCGGCAGCCCGTCGCGTTTGAGCCCGCGGAAGAACTGCGGGCCCACGGCGTAGCCGACCGAAAAGAGAAAGAGGAGAAAAAAGAGGGTCTTGGCCGGTTCGGGAATCTCGATTTTCAACTGCCCGACCACGACGCCCACCAGCAGCACGCTCGTCACCGTGCCGAGCGAGAAACTGCGCCAGCGCAGTTTGCCGACCAGAAAACCCAGCGCAAGGGTGACGAAAACGGCCAGCGCCGGATTGGCGCGCAAAAAATCGATGAAATGAATATCCGCAAACATAGCTTTCGGGGGTGTTTTACACTCGCCCCATGCGCAAAGTGCGTGCCGCAAACAGGTTCCGGACTTTTCCCGCCCTTCCGCAATGCCTCCGCGCGGGCCTGCGGGCCGCCGAAACCGGAATCGGGAACATACGTCGCACGAAAGCCTGCCCACCGATGATTGCTGCAAATGCGCCGGCAATCGATCCTCACGCAGGAAGCCCCGCAGGATTCCTTCTCCGAATGGCAGTACCGGAATCCGACGACCCGGGCCGAAACCCTCGTTCCGGACGCAGCGAAACGGAGCGCGGAAATCCGACCGCCCGGAAAGCGAGCCTTCCTGAAACGACCTTCCCCCGCCGCAACGGCAGGGGAAGCGATGAATTGCGATCGGGCTGCGATCAGAAGCGGTAGCCCAATTGCAGCTGGAACGTCTTGTTGCGAACCGTGACGTCCGACACATCGGAGAGATTGAGGAATCCCGCATCGTAGCCAAAACGGAACGAATAACGACGGTACTCCACCCCGATGCCAGCGCGGACGCCCATATCGAAACGGTCGAATCCCCCGTCGCCGAACGTATCGGCCTTTGCCGATCCGGACTTCACCTTGCCGGCGAAGCCGACGCGCATACTCAGACCCAGATAAGGAATCAACGAGACGTCTTCCGTCAAACCGAAACGCCAGTTGACCAGTGCCGGCGCCTCGAAATAGTAGGCGTTGAGCTTCACCGCACCGTCGCTGACCGAGGTGCCGTAGCCGGCGATACCCAGCCCCGTTTCGAAATAGAGCGGCAGGGTGTGCATCAAGCTCTTTTCATAGGAGAAGGCCACCAGCGGGCGGACTACGGAGTTGGGCGTAGCGCTCACGCCGCCCGCTTTGAAGGTCATGTTGGCGATGTTCATGCCGACACGCACGCCGAAGATGTGATTGGGATGTGCCGCTGCGCCGCACACGACGGCCGACAGCACCGCGAGGAGAAAGAGTTTTTTCATAAAATTGAATAGATAGTAAGGTGTTCGGGATAAGTTCGCATCGTCAAATATACGAATTTTCCGGAATCCCGTATTTTATTCCGGAAGATTTACAGCCGTTTTGGAATCGATTTTGTAATTTGCAGGCCAAACAGAACGTTTTCGATAAGCCGAGTGCAGAGCCGAACGCTGTTCGGACTATGCCGAGGCGAGAAAACGAAGAAAGAAACTCAACGTTTTCGTCAAGCCGAGCGCAGAACCGAACGCAGTTCGGACTCTACCGAGGCGAGAAAACGAAGAATGAAATTCAACGTTTTCTCCGAGTCGAACGGGCAGAGCCGCGTCGCGCGAGCTGCGCTTCGGCAAGAAAACGACGGTTGAAAACAACGATATTCTATGGAACGATACATCCTCAAAGACAACGAAGCCCGCAGCCGTTACGAGTTCGACCTCGGAGGGCATACCGCCTATATCGACTATGAAAAGGACAACGGGACGATCGTCCTGACGCATACGTTCGTCCCCGAAGCATACGAGGGGCGTGGCGTAGGCGCACAACTGGTCGCCGCCGCACTGGCCGACATCCGCAGGCAGGGGTTGAAAGTCGTTCCGCAGTGCTCTTTCGTCGCCGTCTACATCAAGCGGCATCCGGAGTGGAGCGATATGGTGAGAGAAACGGCCGGCGCCGAACGCTGACCGGTATCGCAGGCCGTCGCACCGTTCGCAGTGCAAGCCGCATCGCCATCGGGCAGGCCGCTATTCGGTCTGCGGCGAGGGTTGCACCCCGGGATAGGCCTGCCGCAACCACCGGCCCAATCTCTCGCCGCGCAGATCGGAACCTTCGGCCACGATACGTCCCCGGGGATCGATCAGATAGAGTGTCGGATAAGCGTCGACGCGATAACATTCGGTAATACGCCCTTCGGGCCGGTCGGCCACCACCGGCCATGCGATCCCGAGGTCGGGCAAATTCCCGCGCAGATCTTCGTCGGTATTCCTCGCCACTCCGAGAATCTCGAAACCGGCCTCACGGTATGCCGCGTAGTCCCGCAGATAGTGGTCGCGGATATCCATGAGGCAGGGCGGGCAACTCAGCGACCAGAAGTCGAGCAGGACGTAGCGGCCGGCGAAATCCTCGGGGAAGCGCACTCTGCGGCCGTCGGTCGTCGTCGCCTCGAACGGGATCGGGCGGAACCCCACCTGCGCGGAGGGACGATCGAGAGCGTCGGGCGTCGGTGTCAACCTAAGTTCGCGGCCGTCGGGCCGCAGGCTGTCGATGCGGTAGTAGCTCCCGCCCAACCGCACGAATTCGCCCACACGGTGCCGCAGCGTCGTATCGCCATCCGAAAAAACGATCTCCGCCGAATCGGCGTCGTAGTTCCTGACATAGGGCTTCACCGTCACGGCATACCGCCCGCCGGCCACCGCCGCCTCGCCGGAGCAGCACTCGGCGCAATACAGCAGCATGTCGGAGTTCCTGCAAGCCGGATAGACATAGGCCGAATCAGGCAGGACGACGCCCCCGCCGCCGTAGCGTTCGACGTAGACGGGCGTCACCTCCACGGCGACGGAATCCGCACCGAAATAGCGCACCGTTTCGTCCGACAGGTCGTCGTCGCCGTCCGTATCGAACAGGTAGGCCGGACGCCCCTCGGCCGTCACGCCCGCCGCCATGGCGATCACGCTACGGATCGGACGGGCGGAACGGGAGGCCGTATCGAGGCCCCAAACGTTGAAATAGCCCATGCAGAACTTTTCGTCGGCAAGCCCCTGCCGATAGCCCTGGTAGAGCAGCTGCGGAAGATCGGTTTCCGCATAGTAGACGGTCGCATCGCGCCACGAGTCGGGCACGCCCCGCACGACGGGATAGAGTGCATCCCACGGCCGATGCGGGTTGGATTCCATGTAGACGGCCATTTTCCCGCCGAGCGGAAGAGGGCTTTTTTCCAGACGGAGCACCTGCTGCGACGGCGCGCCGCAGCAGGCCAGCGACAGAACGCCGAGCAGCGTCCCCAGGTAGAAAGGTTTCATTTTCGGATGGTTTCGGTTTTCGTAAAGCGAAGATAGGAAATTGCGTCCGAAAATACAACTTCTCGGACGGATAATCGCATCGCCGGCCGCTACTTCCTCCCGATGAGCCGTTTGAAAAAGCGCCGGATGCGTACCGGCAGGTTGATCCCCTGTTTGAGCAGTACGGCGCCGCTCAGGAGTTTCCAGTCCCAGCGGCGCAATTCGGCATAACGGATCAGCACATAATCCAGATAGGGCGTCTCCCAGTCGAGGTGGTGGAGCATCTCCACGCAGTCGCGCCGGCTCAGGTTGCGGCGGAAGGCCATGCGGTTGACGTCGATCAGCGCGAAATTCCACGCACCGTCCTCCCGGTAATAGAAGATGTTGCCCGGATTGTAGTCGTAATCGAGCACACCCTTTTCGTGGAGGCGGACGGTGAAGGCCGCAAAGGCATCGAGAATCTCGAACTGCCGTGCCTGCGGTTCCCGATCCAGCTGTTGGAGCGTCGGGTAGGGAAGCCGTTTGGAAACATAGTAGCCCGTATGGAACAGCAGCCCCCGCCGGCACTCGATGTAACCGACCGGATCGGCCACGGCGATGCCCGACCGCCGGAGCCGCAGCGAATAGTCATAGGAACGTCGGGCTTTGGTCGGCCGGAAAAACGTATAGACCCACCGGTTCAGGCGCAGCGGTACGGCGAAACGCTTGACGACAAACTCCTCGCCCGCCACCCGCTCGCACCAAAGCGTATTGCGGTCGTCGCGCAATACCTCCCCGCAAACGCCCTGCGCAGGCAATTTCCGCATCCACGAAGCCAGACGGCCGTATTTTTCCGACAAGATGATTTTCATTCGTTTTTCGTCTTTTTCCTGTAATTCGTCATAAAAATAACGATCGGAGGATGCGCTTCTTGTCCATATGGCGGGCAATAACATTCAATAAGTCGAATAAAGGAGCTCAATCCTCCTATTATGCGAGAAAAAGTTATTACTTTTGGCGAAATCCAACATTATTATGGAAGAAATCCTCCAACAAATTCCAGTGACTCCTCAACAGGATTCCGAACGGCCGAACTCCGCTTCGTTCCGGCTGCTGCATCTCACGAGTTCCTCGATGGAATTCACCGAATCCGACTATCTGCCGCACGAGTTGAATACCGGAGGGTTCTGTATCTGCCTGCGAGGGAAAAGCCGCGTCACGCTCAACCAGCACCGCTGCTACATCCAGAAGGGCGACCTGTGCGTCTTCTTCCCCCGAATGCTCATGCAACTCGACGACCACAGCGACGATTTCGAGGCCTACTGCATCGTCTCCGAGATCGACGTCACACGCGAAGTGCAGGTCCCTTCGGCGACCTCGCTGTTCCTCTACATCAAAGACCATCCCTGTATCTCGCTCGACGATACGACTTTCCGGCGGATGCTCAAATACTGCCGCATGTTCAGTGAATTCGAACGGAACGGCCACCCCTACCGCGACCAGATCACCCTCCACATGTCGATGATGCTCTACTACGAAATCTTCCACATCTATCAACACGGCAAACCGCTGGCCATGAGCGCCCAAACGCGGCAGGAGAGCATGTTCCGCGAGTTTCTCTTTCTGGTCTCGCAGCACTACGTCCGCGAGCGCGAAATCGGGTACTACGCCGACCAGATCTGCGTGACGCCCAAATACCTCTCGTCGGTAGTACGGACCGTATCGGGCAACAGCGCGGCGTGGTGGATCAACCACACGGTCATCATGCACGCGAAAAACCTGCTCAAAACCAATCACCAGCTCACCATTCAGCAGATCTCCGACAAACTCAATTTCCCCAATCCGTCGTTCTTCGGCCAGTATTTCAAACGCCGCGTGGGAATGACGCCCAAAGAGTTCCGCCGCAAAGCCTACTGACGGCGGCACCGCATCTTCCGCCGGCATTCATGCGGATACCGACGAAAAAAGAGAGCCGGACGAATCGGATTCGTCCGGCTCTCCCATCCCAAGCAGCACGCTACTTCTCCTTCACACAGCGTACCGAGTTGCCGTAAGCCGTCGCCCCCTGGCGGTAACGCCCCCAGTCCGACGTCACGTAGACCTCGTAGCCGTAGCCGTTGGAAGCGTCGGCCGACGCCGTCCAGTAGACGCCGATATGGCCGCAGTTCGTCAGCGGCGTGTTGATCGTCAGAATCCCGACGAAGGGGAAGAAATCGCCCGTTCCGCCGATCCACGCGCGGCCGTTGCCCTCGAACGGGCCCCACTGAGCATCGACGTTCACCCCCGTCGACATGTCGCCGGCAGCCGTCGCAAAAGCCCCGTCGGGCGGCACCATGTACCCCAGCGGACAGGGATCGAAAATAGTCTTGTAACCCGACGACATCTTATTTCCGCCCCACAGGTCGGCCTCCTTCAACGCATCGTTGGTCGGCGTCACGTACCACGACGAACCCGAATACTGGTAATAGGTTTTCAGGAACTGCGTCGGATGCCGTACGGCATTCTCGATATTGCCCGGAGCCTCCGTCAACAACTGCTGTCGGACGCCCGTATAGGCCCACTCGGCCGTGCCGTCGCCCACCTGGTGATTCTCGACATTGGCCTCCGTCACGTTCCCTGTCGTATAGGGCGCCGACGAAGGCAGGAACGGATCCTTGCGTCCCCACTGATAGAAGAGACCGCGGTTGGCCACGTCGCCCGGCGTATTGTTCAGCGCGCCGAGGTTGCGATCCATCCACTCGTAGCCGTTGGCGGCCGTCAGCGTCACCTCGCGGTCCGTCACCCAGATATGCCAGCTCCAAACGATCTCGCCCGAAAAATCGCGCAGCGCGATCACCGCATTGCCCTGCTCACGGCCCGTCGTGAACCAGATACGGCCGTTGCGGTAAACCGGTTCGCCGTCGATCACGTCGCGGCTGCGCGTCTTGTCAGCATCGAAAACCGCCTCCCACAGCAGCTCGGCCGCCACCCCTTCGTCGAGCAGCAGGCCGTGCTTGTCGATGTATTCCGAATTGCCGTCGCCCAAGCCGTTGCCCTTGATCGAGGCGTCGAAGACGTACGACGCACCCGTCGACGCCATGTAGCAGTTGGCCGTACCGAGTGCCGACAGGTTCGTGGCGCCGGTTCCGTACTGCATCACGCGGATTTCGCACGTCAGCGACGGGTCGTCGATGCTGGAAACCGTCACCACGGCCGTCTGCGCTTTCGTCGACAACGACTCTCCGGCCGTTATCGTCAGCAGGTTCCCCTCCTTCCGGTTCGACAGCCAACCTGCGGCGTCGGTCGTAACCTTCCACTCGCCGCAGTTGGTGTCGATCACCACGGTTCGCTGCCCGCCGTCGGCCGACAGGGCGAAGATCCGCGTCGAGGCCGTCAGGTAGAGCTCGGGCTCGGCGGCGCGGTATTCATCGTCCGTGTCGCAACCCGCCAGCAACATGCCGGCCGCAAACGATGCGGCATATATCCACGTTTTCGCCAGTCCGACCGGCCTGCGCCGCGCTTGTACGGGCTGCGCCGCGGCGGGAAACGGACGAACGATATTCGACCTTTTCGTCAAGCCGAGTGCCGAGCCGAGCTCGCTCGAACGCTGCCGTGACGAGAAAAGGAGCTTGATAATGAACTTTTTCATCTTGCTTTCCATTAACTGTTTCACTTATTTCCACGCCGTCGGCATCGCATCGTAATCGCTCAGGCCCGTGCAGCCCGCGAAACAATCGGTGGCGTTGGTGTTCGTAACGGCCGTGAAGCCGAGTGCCGCGGTACGTTCGTAAAGGTGTATCTTCCGGCCGTCGATCTGCGTGAAGGGCGACTCGCCCGTCAGCGCCGAACAATTCTTGAAGGCGGTCTTCGCGGTCTTGATCTTCTTGTTGTTGTCGAACAGTCCGGCCGGAATCGACGTAAGCCCCGTACAACCCGAGAAAACCGACGTGATCGTCGCCAGCTCGGCGTTCTTCGCAAAGAGTCCCGCGGGCAGCGATTTCAGTCCCGTACAGTCGATGAAGGCCGACGACACGGAAGTCATGGCCGCACACTCCGCGAAGAGCCCTTCGGGCAGCGATTCGAGTCCCGTACAGCCGTTGAAGGTGTTCGAGAAGCTCTTGATCTTGGTTTGTCCGGCGAACAGGTCGTCAGGCAGCGACGTCAATCCCGTACAATCGGTGAAGGTGTTGGCGAATCCGGTCGCCGCGACGGTCGCGAACAACCCCGAAGGCAGCGACTGCAACGACGTACACCCTTCGAACGTACTCGTGAAGGTGAAGTTTCCCGTGGCCGAGAAGGTGGCGAACAGGTCGTCGGGCAGCGTCCGCAGCGAGGAGCAGCCCTCGAAGAGGTTGTTGCCGTTCTTGATGCTCGTCGTGTGGCCGAATAGTCCGCTCGGGATCGAGGCGATCGACGCGCACTCGGCGAAAATCGACGCGACGTTGGAGACGTCGGGACAGGAAGCCAGCAGATCGGAGGGTATGGATGTCAGTTTCGTGCACCCCTTGAAAGCCTGCGAGAAATCGGTACACTTGGTCATCGTCGAGAAGAGTCCGCGCGGAATCGAGCCGATCGGGCAGTCCTGGAAAACGGCCGAACAGCTGGTCACGCCGACTTGCCGCGCGAAGAGACCGGCCGGAATCGTCTCGATCCCCGCACCGCTGAACGCCCCCTTGAAGGTCGTCACCAGCGTATTGTTGAAGAAGATCAGTTCGGGTATCGATTTGAGCGCCGTGCACATGCGGAATACCTGCGAGAAACTCGTCACCGCCGGGCACCCGCCGAACAGGTCGGCCGGAACGATCTCCAACGCCTTGCAACTGTCGAACAGCGAGGTCATGACCGTCACGTTCGGGCAATTCTGGAACAGCGTGGCCGGAACCGACCGGATGGCCGTATGGCCGAATACCGAGAGGAACGTCTGCGCCTTGGTGTTCGTCTCGAACAACCCTGCCGGAATCTCGGTCAGCAGCCCTTCCGCCTCCTTGTTCACCTGCGAACCCACATAATAGAAGGTCTGGCTGAACGAAGTCGCTTCGGTATTGTAGTAGAAGAGTTTTTCGGGAATCTCCGGTATGCTGTGGCAGAAATGGAACGTCGAGGTGAAGTCGGTCGCCCGGGTAGCGTTGTCGAACAGCCCCGCAGGAATGGCGCCGAGCGTCTGGCAATCGTAGAACGCTTCGTTGAAAGTCGTCACCCCGTCGAACGAATGGGCCGTATCGGAGGGAATGCTTTTCAGGTTCATGCAACCGTTGAAGGCATCTTCCATCGACGTGAGCCCCGTCTGTCCCCATTGGAGCACCTCTACCACATAGCTCTTCTCACCGGCCGATTTCAATGCCGTCACCTTGCCGCTCACCTCCACGTCGTAACTGCCGGCCGTAGCGTAGACGTGCGTCGGATTCGCCGTCGTGACGGTCTCGACCGTACCGTCGCCCCAGTTGATCTCGGCATCGACCTCGCCGGCGATCATCGCCGTGGCCGTCGCATTGTCGGAAGGAATCTCGAACTTCCAGCGCAGATATTTGTCGTTGACGCCCATCTGGGTGATCGCCACTTCCAGCGACGCCGTATTCTCGCCGACGCCGGTCGTCAGGCTGATGTTCTCCGTCCGCCCCTGTTCGCCGTCGTAGGGGTCGACCGTGACGGTCAAGACGTCGTTCTCGCGCGTGACGGCGAACCACTTCGCATCGGCCGCATGGTTCCACTCGAAGTTCGAAGATACGGCGATCGTCTTCGTGCCGCCCCGATAGTCGAACGACAGAGCCTCCGGCAGCGCCCTGACGAAGGCCCTGCCGTCCTGCTCGACGACGACCGTCTCGCTGATGCTCCGATCGCCGTAGCCCGCCGTCAATTTCACTTCGACCTGCCGCGACTCCGACGAAGTATTCTCGTCGGCCGTAAAGACCAGCTTGTCCTGCTGGCGCTCGACCAACATCCAGCCGCACGACTGGGTGAACTCCCAATCCTCATAGTTGCAGGCGATTTCGGTCGAAGCGCTCAGCAGCGATCCGCAGGCCGGAATCAGCACCCGATTGGGCGTCGCCACGATTTCGGGCGTTCCGGCCGCGTTCTGCACGACCTCCACCGTCCACGTCCGCGCGCCGGACCCTTCGCCCGCCGTCACGACCACCTCGGCGGCGGGTTCCGACGCCTCCTCGTTCCGCTGGGCGCAGAGCGTCAGCGTACCGTCGTATTCGTTCTGCTCCACTGCGAGCCACGCCTCGTTGTCGTTGGTGTAGCTCCATGTCTCGGCATTGGTCTCGACGGAGAATACGACCTCGCCGCCGGGCGTCTTGAAGCGCAACGTTCCCCTCCCCTCCTGTGCCGAATAGAGCGGGGTTGTCCGACGTCACGCTGAGCGTCGTAGCCTCCGGTGCGACGGGATCGGCGTCGAGCACGATCGTATCGCCCTCGCATCCCGCCAGCAGCAGAACGCCGCCCGCCAAACCACTTATAACATGATATAATCGTTTCATCTGCTCTCTGTTTTAGCGTTTCTGCATCAATTGAACTGCTCGATCCGGTTGATCCGGCCGGTCGTGTGGGCGCGCAGCCGCACGACGTCGCCCCGCTGCACGGAACTGAACGCCACCGGAAGCGATGCCGGCGACGCGGATGCCGCCTCGCGCGCGAGCACGATCCCTTCACCGCTCGGATAGTAGATATCGCCGAACATGCCGACCTGCGACGTATCGGATATTTTCCGCGAAATAAGACCCAGCGTCTGATACTCTTCGGGCAGCCCGTGGAGCGTGATCGTGCGGAAATCGTCGGACACGACGCCCGTCACGGCGCCCGAACCGGTGGTGAAGGTGGAGTTCTTCACGTTGATGGCCACCAGATAGACCATCATGTCCTTCTCCTCGAACGTGGCCAGCAACTGCCCGAGCGGAATCGACACGTAACACTCCTCGCGGTTGTAGGGCAGATTCAGCGCCAGCGCCTCCATCCGCATCGGTTCGCCCTGACCGTCGAACGTCAGCGCCGAGAGGTTGAAATACTGGTTGTAGAGATCCTCTTCGATCACGCACGATCCCCGGGTGCCGGCTCCCTGATCGACGCCGCGCAGCATCCAGTGGTCGGCCGTGATCGAAAAGGCGCCCGGAATGCGGAAATAGGGATTCTCGCCGCGCATCTGCTGCGAGAGCGAAAAGGTCTGTTTCGCGCCGTTGACCTCCGTACCCGCCTCGACGGTGAGCGTCGCCGTCAGCGTCTTGTCTCCGGTATTGGGTTCGGCGACGGTCAAAGTCGCCAGTCCTTTCTCCGGGTCGGTCGAGAGCACGCACCACGTCTGATCGACGGAAGCCGTCCACGCAGCGTTGGACGCGACCGAAAGCAGGATTTCGCCCCCTTCCGAATCGAAGACATAGCTTTCGGGCCCCTTCACGTCGAGCGTCACGGGCTCGGCGGGTTCCTGCGCGACGTCGATCGTCGCGGTATAGTCTCCGGTGGTAACGACCACTTCGGCCTGCCGTACCTCGGGCGACGGATTCGCCTCGGCATGAAGCCGCATCGACGTCGCGTCGTATTCGACTTCGAGCCAGCCGGCTTCGGGCTGCGCCGCACTCCAAGCGCCGGCCGCATCGACGTTGATCGAGACCGCTCCGCCTCCCGCACCGAATACCGCCGTCCGTTTCGAGAAGGCCAGCTTCACCTGCCCGCCGTCATCGTCGTCCGAGCAACCGGAACCGACGAACGCTACCGCCGTCAGTAAGCACCATGTAAACCATTTTCTCATAAAGGATGAAATTTAAGTAAATAAAAAGTCTGAGGATAGCCTTCCGAAGCGAAACCGCCGCCCGGGTATCGTCCTCTCCCTGCGCGACGAGGCGCATCGCCGTTTGTCCCGCGACAAACGAATGTTTTCGATAAACCGAGCGCAGAGCCGCGCTTGCACGAATATGCCCCGATGAGAAACCGACCGCGGAAACCGAACAATGCATTTCGTCCAACTAACCAATGGCGAAATTAAGTAAAAATCGCTGCCGTTATTCTTTCTGTCCGTATTTTTTTTATCGGAACTCCAATAGTACCAGCCTGATAGAACGGCTCCGCACGAAAGAATCGAAACCGGAAACACCTTTTTCGGAAAAACATTTCGGCCGATGCGGGATATTTCCCGAAATTTTGTTACTTTTGTGCGCAACAAAAACCCCAATCATTATGTCTTTTATCGATGAGAGGGTACAGCCGACCGGACTCACGTTCGATGACGTCCTGCTCGTACCCGCCTATTCTGAGGTGTTGCCGCGCGAAGTAAACGTCACCAGCCGCTTTTCGCGAAATATCAAACTCAACATTCCGATCGTCTCGGCCGCAATGGATACGGTCACCGAAGCGCCTTTGGCGATCGCGCTGGCTCGCGAAGGGGGCATCGGGGTCATCCACAAGAACATGTCCATCGCCGAGCAGGCCGCGCACGTGCGCCGTGTGAAACGCGCCGAGAACGGCATGATCTACGACCCGATCACCATCTCCAAGGAGCACACCGTGGGCGACGCGCTCGCGCTGATGCAGGAGAACAAGATCGGCGGCATCCCCGTGATCGACGCCGAGCGGCGGCTGATCGGCATCGTCACCAACCGCGACCTGCGTTTCCAGCGCGACATGCACCGCCTGATTTCGGAGGTGATGACCTCGGAGAACCTCATCACCACCCATTCGTCGGAGCTGGCCCATGCGGCCGACGTGCTGCTCAACAACAAGATCGAGAAGCTGCCCGTCGTGGACAACGAGGGGAAACTCGTCGGACTGATTACCTATAAGGATATTACCAAAGTACAGGACCACCCCAACGCCTGCAAGGACAGCAAGGGCCGTCTGCGCGTAGCCGCCGGCGTAGGCGTCACGGGCGATTCGATGGAGCGTGTGGATGCGCTCGTCGGCGAGGACGTGGACGCCATCGTCCTCGACTCGGCGCACGGCCACTCGGCCAACATCGTGGCGCTGCTGCGCCGCATCAAGGCCAAATACCCCGAACTGGACGTGGTGGTGGGCAACATCGCCACCGCCGAGGCGGCCAAATTCCTCATCGACGCCGGCGCCGACGGCATCAAGGTGGGCATCGGCCCGGGATCGATCTGCACGACGCGCATCATCGCCGGCGTGGGCGTTCCCCAGCTCTCGGCCATCTACTCGGCAGCCAGCGCCGCGCGCGGCACGGGCGTGCCCGTGATCGCCGACGGCGGACTGCGCTATTCGGGCGACATCGTCAAGGCGCTGGCCGCAGGCGGCGACTGCGTGATGATCGGCTCGATGTTCGCCGGCACGGAGGAGTCGCCCGGCGACACGATCATCTACAACGGCCGCAAGTTCAAGAGCTATCGCGGCATGGGTTCGATCGACGCCATGAAGGCGGGTTCGGCCGACCGCTATTTCCAGAAAGGCGAGGTCAACATCAACAAACTCGTTCCCGAAGGGATCGTGGCGCGCGTGCCGTTCAAGGGTTCGCTCAGCGAAACGGTCTACCAGCTCGTCGGCGGCATCCGCGCCGGCATGGGATACTGCGGCGCGGCGGACATCGAGACGCTCAAACAGGCCCGATTCATCCGCATTACCGCCAACGGCGTGACCGAAAACCACCCGCACGACGTGACGATCACCAGCGAGGCGCCCAATTACAGCAGCGAACACTGATCGCCCCGTCGATCCGAAACCTACGATACTCAGACGCTATGCAGGAAAAAATCCTAATCATCGACTTCGGCTCGCAGTACACGCAGCTCATCGCCCGCCGCGTACGCGAGCTGAGCGTTTACTGCGAAATCCACCCCTTCAACCACCTGCCCGCCATCGACGCGTCGGTGCGCGGCGTGATTCTCTCGGGCTCGCCCTTCTCCGTGCGCGATGCGGGAGCCCCCCGCATCGACCTCTCGGCGATCAAGGGCCGGCTGCCGCTGCTGGGCGTCTGCTACGGCGCGCAATACCTCGCCCAGCACTTCGGCGGCGAGGTGACGCCCGCCCCGAGCCGCGAATACGGACGGGCGATGCTCACCGTAGTCGAACCCGACGACCGGCTCATGGAGGGACTGCCCCGCACCACGCAGGTGTGGATGTCGCACGGCGACACGATCACCCGCGTGCCCGACGGCTACCGCATCGTGGCTTCGACGGCCGAGGTGCACGTGGCCGCCTACCGCATCGAGGGCGAACCGACGTGGGCCATCCAGTTCCATCCGGAGGTCTACCACTCGACCGACGGCGTGCAGCTGCTCCGGAATTTCGTCGTGGGCATCTGCGGCTGCGCACAGTCGTGGACGTCGGAGAGCTTCGTCGAGACGACCGTCCGCGAACTGCGCGAGAAGATCGGAGACGACAAGGTCGTGCTGGGGCTTTCGGGCGGCGTGGACTCCACGGTTGCCGCCGTGCTGCTGCACCGCGCCATCGGCGAGAACCTGCACTGCATCTTCGTCGATTCGGGTCTGCTGCGCAAGAACGAGTTCGAAAGCGTCCTCGATTCCTACAAGGGCATGGGACTCAACGTCAAGGGCGTCAAGGCCGGCGACAAGTTCCTGGGCGACCTGGCCGGAGTAACCGATCCCGAGGCCAAGCGCAAGATCATCGGCCGCGACTTCGTGGAGGTCTTCAATGCCGAGGCGCAGCAGCTCGCCGACGTGAAGTGGCTGGCGCAGGGTACGATCTATCCCGACGTCGTCGAATCGGCATCGGTGAACGGCCCTGCGGCCAAGATCAAGTCGCACCACAACGTGGGCGGACTGCCCGAGCACATGCACCTGAAAGTCGTCGAACCGCTGCGCCTGCTTTTCAAGGACGAGGTGCGCCGCGTGGGCCGCTCGCTGGGTATCGGCGAGGAGCTGATCGGCCGCCACCCCTTCCCGGGGCCGGGGCTGGCGATCCGCATTCTGGGCGAGATCACACCCGAGCGCGTCGAGATCCTGCAAAACGTGGACAAGATCTACATCGACGCCCTGCGCGAGCACGGGCTCTACGACCAGGTCTGGCAGGCGGGAGTCATCCTGCTGCCGGTCAAGTCGGTGGGCGTCATGGGCGACGAACGCACCTACGAAAGTTGCGTGGCGCTGCGCGCCGTCGCATCGACCGACGGCATGACGGCCGACTGGGTGCACCTGCCCTACGAATTCCTGGCCCGCGTGTCGAACGACATCATCAACAAGGTTCGCGGCGTCAACCGCGTCGTCTACGACATCTCCTCTAAACCGCCCGCAACGATCGAGTGGGAGTAATCAAAAACAGCGGCCCGAACGATGACGTTCGGGCCGCTGTTTTTGCATGGCACCGCGATCAGTTCCCGCCGGCCACGATGATGAGACCCAGCCCCGCGATGAAGAGGGCGAACATCAGCGCCAGCAGGCCGTTGACCGTCCGTCCGCCGCCGCGGAACTCCTTCCACACGAAGACGCCCCACACGGCCGCCACCATCGGCGCGCCCTGTCCCAGCGCATACGACACCGCAGCACCGGCCTTACCGGCCGCAATGTAGCTGAACGTCGTACCCAGACACCAGATCGCACCGCCCAGCATTCCGACCAGATGGGTCGAAAAGCTGCCCTTGAAGTAGTCGCGGTAGGCGACGGGCTCCCCGTCGAAGGGGCGTTTCATCACCCACGTATTGAAGACGAAGTTGCTCGCCAGCACGCCCAGCGAGAAGATGAAGACCGCCGAATAGGGCGTCAACATGCCCGGCGTCGGATTCTCGAAATGATCCAGATCCATCGCAGCCGCGACGAAGCGGTAGAAGAGCGACATCAGCACGCCGGCCACGACCGCCAGCGCGACGCCCTTGCGGAACTGCGCACGCTGCGTACCGCCGCTCTGCACCCGCTGCGAGGCGATGCCGTTGCAGACGATCGCCGCAACGATCAGCGCCACGCCCAGAAACAGGATGACGGGATCGCCTTTGGGCGCACCCACGTAGTTGACGACGACACCCAGCACCAGTGCCAGTCCGACACCCAGCGGAAAGGCGACCGACAGCCCCGCCATGGCCACCGACGCCGAGAGCAGGATGTTCGAGGCGTTGAAGATCACGCCGCCCAGCACGACGCTCCCCACACCGCGCGCATCGGCCTGCGCCAGATCGGGCAGGAACGAACGCCCCTCGGAGCCGATGCTGCCCATGGTGAACCCCACGACGAGCGTAAAGAGCACCATGCCGATGACGTAGTCCCAATAGAAAAGTTCGTAGCGCCAGCTCTTCGAAGCCAGCTTCTGGGTGTTGCCCCACGATCCCCAGCACATCATCGTGATGAAGCAGAAAAGCACTGCGAGGGCGTAACTGTTGACGATAAACATAGGTTGTAGTTTTAAGATGAACGCAATTCGTTCGCACTCGTTCTCCGAAACCGGCAAAAACCGCATTACAAGCCTTGCGCAAACGTTTGTACAAAAATAGATAAAAAATCCGAACTTCCAACATTCCGCCCGATTTTCCCTCGGCGGAACGCTGAAAATCCGGCTACGGGAAACCGCCTGCGAAGTGCGAATCCACCCCGACGAATGCCGCCGGCAACGAAAAGCCGCGGGAACGAATGTTCCCGCGGCCGTAACCGGAAGACGGCGGTTCGAGACCGCGGATCGTCCCCTATTTCTTGAAGTAACGGTTGTAAAGGCCCTGGAAGCCTGCACCGTGACGCGCCTCGTCCTTGGCCATTTCATGCACCGTGTCGTGCACGGCGTCGAGATTCTCCTCCTTGGCCATGCGCGCCAGACGCATCTTGTCCTCGCAGGCGCCCGACTCGGCGTTCATGCGCTTCATCAGGTTGGTCTTGGTGTCCCAGACCACCTCGCCGATCAGTTCGGCGAACTTCGAGGCGTGCTCAGCCTCTTCCCAAGCGTAACGCTTGTAGGCCTCGGCGATCTCGGGATAGCCCTCGCGGTCGGCCTGACGGCTCATCGCCAAATACATGCCCACCTCGGTGCATTCGCCCATGAAGTGATTCTGAAGTCCCTCCCAAAGCTCCTTCGACGCACCTTTGCCGTCGCCGATCACATGCTCCGTGACGAACGTGAGCCCTTCCTCCTGCTCGACGACCTCGACGAACTTCTCCTTGCCTACCTTGCACATCGGGCACTGATCGGGTGCCTCGGGACCCTCGTGGATATAACCACAGACGGTACAACGCCATTTCTTTGCCATAATCTTTCCGTTTTATTAAGTGTGAACGTATTTTTTACAGAAGCAAAGATACGAACTTTGCGGACGGCTCCAAGCGATCGCCCGATCATATTTTCCGATACCGGCATCAGTTTTTCCTATCGTCGTGGTCGATGGCCCACTCGATCAGCCCCACGTCGACGGCGTCCTTCACCATCACCCGCTTGTCGCGGTCGAGCAGGTAGAGCGCCGGAATGGCTTTCAGGTCGTAGAGCTCCCGATCGCGGACGACACACCCCTTGTCGTAGGCATTGATCCAGCGTGCGGGAATCTGCGGACGGTATTCCTGCCACTCGGTGAGGTCTTCGTCGGGGAAGAGGGCCAGCACCTTCAACTTGCCGCGCTCGATCAGTTCGTTGAGCATCGGCGATGCCGAAATGGCCTCGCGCACCGTCTTGCACATGTTGCACCCCGGATTGTTGATGAACAGCAGCAGGTATTCGGCGCGGATGTCGTACATGCGGCGGGTCGCCCCGTCGGCCGTCGTATAGCGGAAATCGTTGGCCGGTCGGCCGATCCGGTTCTGGGAGGCCATGCGCAGATCGTGCTGAGGCGCGATGCGCTCCCAGCGGTCGAGCCACGGACTCGACACCAGCGCTTCGAGCACCGGAATGTAGAGTTCGTCGTTGCGTGCGGGCGAATTGGGATCGTGAAGCACGCGCTCGGCCAGCATGGCGAAATATTCGGTCATCGGCTTCGAAGCCGAGGCGCGCCGCATGAGCGTGTCGATCGCCGCCCGGTCGTCGGGCGCGACGAAATTGGCCACATAGGCGAACAACGCCCGCACCATCGCCACCGTATCGACTTCGGCGAGCAGCGTGGTGTCGCGGAAATCGAAGTTGTCCCAATAGTGATCGCGCAGATAGGCTTTCCGCTCCTCGGGCGGGACGGTCGAAGGAACGGTCACGGCGCGGAACGTGCGCGGCGCCGGACGGGCGGACGACTGCGCCGGTCGGCTCTTTTTCCCGCCGCAGGCCGCCACGAGCAATGCGGCCAGTGCGATCCACAGAATGCGTTTCATCGGAATACGGATTAAAATAACTACCGCAAATGTAACAAAATCCCCGCAATAACCCCGCCCCGACGGGAGAATCTTCGCACCTGCAGAGCGATTTGCACAATAGTTGTACCTGTCGGGGAGGTGTTTCGCCGCAGCGCCGCACCTCTTCACCGACGCTGCGACCCGATCCGGCGGAGAGCGAACGCTCCGAAGCGGATCGGAACGCGAACGTCCGGACGCCGCCGGCATGCAGCCCGTTCGACGGTCACGCCGGACACCGGAGATGAAGACCACAGGAAACCATTCTTTAAATCATAAATGCGTATGGATGCAAAAAAAAGTACGGGATTCAAGCTCAGCGTAGCGACGCTCGCCATCATGAACGTCACGGCGGTCGTCAGTCTGCGCGGCCTGCCGGCAGAAGCGGTCTACGGCCCTTCATCGGCCTTCTACTACCTCTTCGCGGCGATCGTCTTCCTGATCCCCACCTCGCTGGTGGCGGCCGAACTGGCGGCGATGTTCGCCGACAAGCAGGGCGGCGTCTTCCGCTGGGTGGGCGAAGCCTACGGAGCGCGCACGGGCTTTCTGGCCATCTGGCTGCAATGGATCGAATCGACGATCTGGTACCCCACGGTGCTGACCTTCGGCGCCGTGTCGATCGCCTTCATCGGATTGAACCAACATGCGGACATGATCCTGGCGTCGAACAAGATCTTCACGCTGGTGGTGGTGCTGGCCATCTACTGGCTGGCCACCTTCATCTCGCTCAAAGGTCTGGGCTGGGTCGGGAAAATCAGCAAATGGGGCGGTATGATCGGCACGATCATACCCGCCGGACTGCTCATTCTGCTGGGCATCGTCTACATCGCCTCGGGCGGTCACAACCAGATGGACATGTCGCAGGGCTTCTTCCCCGACCTGACGAAGTTCGACAACCTGGTGCTGGCCAGCAGTATCTTCCTCTTCTACGCGGGTATGGAGATGATGGGTATTCACGTGATGGACGTGAACAATCCGTCGAAAAACTACCCGAAAGCCATCATCATCGGTTCGCTCGTCACGGTCTGCATCTTCGTGTTGGGCACCTTCTCGCTGGGCTTCATCATTCCGGCCAAGGACATCAGCCTGACGCAATCGCTGCTGATCGGTTTCGACAACTACTTCAAGTACCTGCATATGTCGTGGGCGTCGCCCATCATCGCCATCGCGCTGATGTTCGGCGTGCTGGCAGGCGTGCTGACGTGGGTGGCAGGCCCTTCGAAAGGTATCTTCGCCGTGGGCAAGGCGGGTTATCTGCCTCCCTTCTTCCAGAAGGCCAACAAGAACGGCGTACAGCGCAACATCCTGCTCATTCAGGGTGGCGTCGTAACGCTGCTGGCGCTGCTGTTCGTGGTGATGCCTTCGGTGCAGTCGTTCTATCAGATCCTCTCGCAACTCACCGTGCTGCTCTACCTGATCATGTACATGCTGATGTTCTCGGCCGCGATCGTGCTGCGCTACAAGATGAAGGATCTCGCCCGTCCGTTCCGCCTGGGCAAGGGCAACGGCCTGATGTGGCTGCTCGGCTGCATGGGTTTCTGCGGCGCGCTGCTCGCCTTCATCCTGAGTTTCATTCCGCCTTCGCAGATCTCGACCGGCAGCAATACCGTATGGTTCTCGGTACTCGTCATCGGCTGTATCGTCGTGGTGGGGGCTCCGTTCCTGATCTACGCCGCCCGCAAACCGTCGTGGCGCAATCCGCAGGCGCAGTTCGAACCCTTCCACTGGGAACAGGCCGCACAGACGCCCGCTAACATCGCCGCAGCGAACGCAGCCGGCACGAACGCCGCCGCCAAACCGGCCGACGGCCGCAAATAACCGATGGCAGCTACATACGACTTTACACCCCATCGGATTTCCGATCCGCTGCACACGACCGACTGTCGGAGCACTCGCGGCAGAGCCGCGTTTACAGATCGGCCCCACCCCGAAGCCCCACCTCGGCGGGGGCTTCGGACAAGACCCGCTTCGGTAGTCGGGCTTCGGCGGAACGCCGGTGTAAAACAGGAAATAGTTACCCTACCAATTGACCAATTTCAAAAAAAGACGACGCTATGAAACGCATCATTACCATCGAGGCCGTAAAAGAGGCGGTGGAAGCCGCCCACGCCCATTTCCGCGAGGAGAAGGGCGGCAAAAACGCCGACTACATCCCCTATCTGAAAAACGTGCCCTCCGACCTTTTCGGCATCTCGGTCTGCCTCGCGGACGGCCGCAGCGTGACGGTCGGCGACACCGACTACCGCTTCGGCATCGAATCGGTGTCGAAAGTCCCCACCGCCATCCTGGCGATGAACCAGTACAGCGCCAAAAAGGTGCTCTCCCAGATCGGCGCCGACGCAACGGGACTGCCCTTCAACTCGATCATGGCGATCCTGCTGGAAAACGACCATCCTTCGACGCCGCTGGTCAACGCCGGCGCGATCTCGGCCTGCTCGATGATCAAACCGACGGGCAACGCGGAGGCCAAGTGGAAGGCGATCGTGGATTTCATTTCGGGACTTTGCGGCAGCAAGGTGTCGGTACTCGACGAACTCTACCGTTCGGAGAGCGAAACCAACTTCAACAACCGCTCCATCGCATGGCTGTTGAAGAACTACAACCGCATCTACGACGATCCCGACATGTCGCTCGACCTCTACACGCGCCAGTGCTCGCTGGGCATCACCGCCAAACAGCTCGCCGTCATGGCCGCCACGATCGCCAACTGCGGCACCAATCCGGTGACGTGGGAGGAGGTTTTCCATCCCAATCTCACCCCGCACATCGCTTCGCTCATGGCCACCGTCGGCTTCTACGAGCATACGGGCGACTGGCTCTTCAACACGGGGCTTCCGGCCAAAACGGGCGTCGGCGGCGGCATTATGGCCGTCATCCCCGGCGTAATGGGCCTGGCGGCGTTCGCGCCTCCCCTGGACAGTGCGGGCAACTCGGTCAAGGCACAGAAGGCGCTCGAATACATCTCCGTGCGGCTGGGTCTGAACATTTTCAGCCCCGCGCGCGTCGAACTGGCGGCGGCCGAACCCGTCAGGGAGGGCGTCTGCAAATAACCGCCCGTGCGCATAACGAAAAGCTCCCGACACTCGGTGTCGGGAGCTTTTCGTTCGTCGGGACCTACCGCAGCCGGCGTTTCACCGTCGCCGGATTGCCCGCCGCCAGCGAATCGGCGGGAATATCGCGCACGACGACGCTGCCCGCCGCAACGACCGAACGGTCGCCGATCGTGACGCCCGGACAGACGACCACCCCGCCGCCGAGCCAGCAGTCCTCGCCGATCGTGATGCGAAAACTCGTCTCCACCGGACGGCGGCGTTCCAGATAGTCGACGGGGTGCTGCGGCGTATAGAGCTGGCAGTTGGGGCCGAGCTTCGTGCGGGCGCCGATCCTGACGCCGCCGCAATCGAGGAACGTGCAGCCCATGTTGACGAAGACCTCTTCGCCCAGTTCGATCCGCCAGCCGAGGTCGCAGTAGAACGGCTGCACGACCTTCGCCGAGGCGGGGATGCCCGGGATCAGCGCCCCGAGCGCAGCGGCATACGCGGCCGCATCGTCCGCCGGCGTGCGGTTGAAACGCTCCACCCGCCGCCGGCCCTCGCGGAAATGTTCCGCGAGTTCGGCATCCGAAAAGTCGTACAGCCCGCCGGCCAGCATTTTTTCCAGTTCGGTCACGATTCGGATCTGTTTTTTCGGATCAGGTAAACGAACAGGGCGAAGACTCCGCCCAGCACCGCGACGCCCGCCGCCATGAGCGGATAGTTGTGCGCCGCCCCCGCCCGGACGATCCAGTAGAGCAGACCGGCCGGCAGCAACACGCAGAAGGCGATCGTGAAGAGGAGGAACAATCCCGTAAAGAGCCTGAACGTCCGTCTGTTCCGCCGCACCAGCGGTTCCAGTTCGGCGATCCGCGCACGGTAACGCTCGGGCTCCTTTTCGGCGAGCCGGCGGAAGATCGCCAACGCCTGCGGCAGGTAATCGAGCATGTCGGGACGGTTGTGAAGCGACGCCAGCCGGCCGAGTTCATAATACGTCTCGCCCAGTTCGGCCTGCTGCCCGTCGGTCGGTTCCGGCACGGATTTCAATGCCGAGATCCGTTTGAGCAGCTGCGTGACGTAGGCGTCTTCATCGCCCCGCTCCTCGGGCTTCGTCTCCAAAAAGTCGCTTTTCAGACGGCGGTAGAAATCGTCGAAATAGTAACTGTCGTACTTCGGCCCGTTCTTGCGGACGACCTTGCGGATGTCGTCGGGCAGATTGTCGGGAAAAGCCGTGAATCCGGCCAGCATGATCGGGACGATATTTTTGTTCTTTTCGAGCGCATAGGCCAGTTCGCACCGCACCCAGTCCGCCGACGCTACGGCCGAAGGATCGACGCAGCGGTCGAGCGCCCCCTCGCTCAGGATGAGGATGAAGTCGCGGCACTCGTCGATGCGGCGCAGCAGCTCCGTGTCGAAATCGCCGTTGCGGAGCGTGTCGATGTCGAAACTGACGCGGTAACCGTCCTTCGTCAGCAGGTCGTAGAGGTGCTTCGCCGTCTCGAAACCGCCGCGGCGCCGGTAACTGATGAAGATGTCGTAGGCCATACCCCGTTCCCTCCGTCCGGTTACTCGATCTCCCAGTCGAAGCCGTCCTTGCGGTCCTTGACGCGGATACCTATGGCCGTCAGTTCGTCGCGGATACGGTCCGACGTCGCCCAGTCCTTCGCGGCCTTGGCCTCCATGCGCATACGGAGCAGCATCTCCACCAGCGGCGTCACCCGGTCGCGGCCGCCGCCCGCCGACGCGGCCTTCTCGTCGCGCAGACCCAGAATATCGAAGACGTACCGTTTGACGGTGGCCGTGAGCGCCGCCAGGTCGGCCGCCGTGATGCGCTGCCGCCCCTCGGCGATCTGGTTGATGATCCGCACCCAGTCGAAGAGCGCCGAGATGACCATCGGCGAGTTCAGGTCGTCGTCCATCGCCTCGCGGCAGCGGCACTCCAACTCGGCGGGATCGACCGTCGAATCCTCCGACGGGCGGAGCTTCGAGAGCGTCTCGACGCCCTTCATCAGGCGGTCGAGCCCCTTCTCGGCGGCCTGCAACGCATCGTTCGAGAAGTCGAGCGTCGAGCGGTAGTGCGCCTGCAACACGAAGAAACGGATCGTCATGGGCGAATAGGCCTGCGCCAGCAGCTTGTGGCTGCCGGTGAAGAGCTCTTCTAGGGTGATGAAGTTGCCCAGCGACTTGCCCATCTTCTGTCCGTTGATCGTAATCATGTTGTTGTGCACCCAGTACTTCGCCGAATCGTGTCCCAGCGCGGCGGTCGACTGCGCGATCTCGCACTCGTGGTGCGGGAACATCAGGTCCATGCCGCCGCCGTGGATGTCGAACCGTTCGCCCAGATACTTGGTGCTCATGGCCGAGCACTCCATGTGCCAGCCGGGGAACCCGTCGCTCCACGGCGAAGGCCAGCGCATGATGTGTTCGGGCGACGCCTTTTTCCACAGCGCGAAGTCGCAGCAGTTGCGTTTGTCGCACTGCCCGTCCAGCGCGCGCGTGTTGGCCACGATGTCTTCCAGATTGCGCCCCGAAAGGACGCCGTAGCGGTGGTCGCGGTCGTACTTCTCCACATCGAAATAGACCGATCCGTTCGACTCGTAGGCGTAACCCGCATCGAGAATCTTCTGCACGAAGGCCTCCTGCTCGATGATATGCCCCGAAGCCCGCGGCTCGATCGAGGGGCTGAGCACGCCCAGCGCATCCATCGCCCGATGGTAACGCTCCGTGTAGTAGTGCGCCACCTCCATCGGTTCGAGCTGTTCGAGCCGCGCCTTCTTCGTGATCTTGTCCTCGCCGTCGTCGGCGTCGTGTTCCAGATGCCCCACGTCGGTGATGTTGCGCACGTAGCGCACCTTGTAGCCGAGCGCTTGCAGATAACGGAACAGCAGGTCGAAGGTCACGGCCGGACGCGCGTGCCCCAGATGAGGATCGCCGTAGACCGTCGGCCCGCAGACGTACATGCCCACACGGGGCGGAGCCAGCGGCACGAACTCCTCCTTGCGGCGGGAAAGCGTATTGTATAAAACGAGTTTCGATTCCATAATCGCTGAAATTTCCGCAAAAATAGGAAATATTCTCTACAATTCCGCGATTTGCGGAGGTCGAATCGAAATTTGCATCCGGCCCTCCGTGCCGTGCGCGCCGGCGAAGCCGGTGGCGGGGACGAAACTCCTCGTTCGCCACCGCGCCGCGAAAAAGCGGACGGAAAGCGGCGAAAAGAATTTTGCGATCGGCTTGCCGGTTTGCGGAATTTATGCTAATTTTGTCACAGAGAATCCTGCGAAATGAAGAAGTCGGCATTCATACTCCTCTTCCTGCTGGCCTCCCTTCCGGCATTGATGAGCCGGGGAGCGGAAGCCGGCGCGGCGGCCGCTTCCGACCTTCGTCAGACGGTAAAGAATTCCTCGATCTCGGCACAGCACTCCGACTTCGTGGCCACGGAGACATTCCAACTCTCCGTGCCGGCTCCTTCGCGCGCCCTGCGCAAGTCGAACGAACGGTCGTCGCGTACGATCCACGAAATGCCGGTGCTCTATTGCGAACGGTACTTCGCATCCGTGCGCCACGACTTGTCGCAGTCCGTCGCCTCCTTACGGCCGGACGCGCACCGTCCGCTGCCGTCCCACAGCGCCGACTATCTCAAATTCGGCATTCTGGTCATTTAGCCATCTCTTTCCACTTCGACGACACGACACGCCCGCTCCCGAAGCAATCGTTCGTGTGTGCATCTACGGCTACCTGCGGGTCGGACTCCACCCGTCAGGCGGAATCTTGCGGGGCCGAACCTTCCCGACCGGAAGCGTCCCTCCCGCAGAGGAGGGGTTGCGGTCTCGGACGGAAACATGCGCCCCTGCGACAAATCCATTTTCACATCCATAAATACCGAACAGAAATGAACTTATCCTATATAATCGGAGAGACGCTGCTGATGGCGGGATTCACCTTCATCGTGGGAATCGCATTCGCCTACGCGCTTAAACTGACGACCTTCTTCTTCTCCCGCCTCAACGGGCACGACCTTCCCGTCCTGCTGCGGAAAAGCCGCATATGGGAACGCGCCTACCGCATGAACGTCGCCCACACCTACCGATACATCCGCTCGATCGCCCGCAACGACGACCCTCAGAAACGGCCTGCGGCGACGGACGCCTGCATGATCCGCACCATGCAGGAACTGGCCGAATACCATTTCGGTAATTCCGGAGAATCGAGTAAAGAAGACGGGAACATGAACGGTTTATACGAATTCCACCATGGAAAAATTTGATCTGAACAATATCTTCCAAGGCATTTCGACCCTGTTGCAGTCCGACCCGTCGATCATGTACGCCCGCATCGGACTGATCCTGCTCGGCATCCTGCTGGTCTATCTGGGACGCCGGGGCATCCTCGAACCGCTGGTAATGATCCCCATGGGACTGGGCATGGCAGCCGTAAACGCCGGCGTACTCATCATGCCCGGCGGCGTACAGGGCAATCTGTTCCTCGACCCGATGGTCACCGACACCGACCAGTTGATGAACATTCTGCAAATCGACTTCCTCCAACCGGTCTACACCTTCATGTTCAGTAACGGTCTGATCGCCTGCCTGATCTTCATGGGCATCGGGACGATGCTCGACATCAACTTCCTGCTGGCCAAGCCACTGCAAAGCATGTTCCTCGCGCTGTGCGCCGAGCTGGGTACGTTCGCCGTCGTACCGATCGCCTTCGCGATGGGGCTGAGCCCCAACGACAGCGCCTCGATCGCCATGGTGGGCGGCGCCGACGGGCCGATGGTGCTCTTCGCGTCGCTCAACCTCTCGAAAAGCATCTTCGTGCCGATCACCGTCGTAGCCTACCTCTACCTCGGACTCACCTACGGCGGCTATCCCTACCTGGTGCGTGCGATGGTTCCCAAACGGCTGCGCGCCATCAAGATGCAGCCGCCCAAGAAAGCGCCCAAACAGTACTCCGCAGCCACCAAAATCTCGCTGGCCGTGGTCATGTGCGTGATTCTCTGCCTGCTCTTTCCCGTGGCCGCTCCGCTCTTCTTCTCGCTCTTCATCGGCATCGTCATCAAGGAATCAGGACTCAAACACGTCTGCGACTTCATCAGCGGGCCGATGCTCTACGGCTCGACCTTCTTTCTGGGAATCCTGCTGGGAATTCTCTGCGACGCACATACGCTGCTCGACCCCACGGTGCTCAAACTCCTCGTGCTGGGCATCCTCGCCCTGCTGATTTCGGGCATCGGCGGCATATTGGGCGGTTATGCCATGTATTTCCTCAAACGGGGCAACTTCAACCCCGTCATCGGCATCGCCGCCGTGAGCTGCGTGCCCACGACGGCCAAGGTCGCCCAGAAGATCGTCTCGCACGACAACCCCACGTCGTTCGTCCTGGCCGATGCGCTCGGCGCCAATATCACGGGCGTCATCACCTCGGCCATTATCGCCGCGATCTACGTGACCGTCGTCCCGCTGCTGTAAAATCCGACGAAACCCCTACATCATCAATATTCATCCGCGAGGCGGGGCCTGATTTCGGGCCCCGCCTTTTCCCACCCGACAGACAGCCGAAAAAACCGCCTCCGCCTCCCTGTACGGCGGGAGAAAGACGACAACCCGAAAATTCGTCGGACAACCTGCCGCGCCCAGCCATCCGCAAGCCGAAGTCTCCGCCTCGCGAAAAATCGGGAAGAAGAACGGGCGGCGGATGCGCCGTAGACACTCCGCCCCGGCAATCGCAAAATAAATTTGCATCGCACCCGGCTTATTCGTATCTTTGGCTGCGCCGAAGATACTGCCGCACGGCAATGTTCAAATAAATTTGACATTGCACTCACTTATTCGTATCTTTGTCCGATTATATGCTTCATACCCTAAGACGATCCGCATGAAACGTTACAACCGTTGGAACAACATCGTGGGATGGGCGGTCTTCGCCGTCGCGGCGCTGACCTACCTGGCCACCATGGAACCTTCGGCAAGCCTCTGGGACTGCTCGGAGTTCATTGCCACCTCCTACAAGCTCGAAGTGGGACATCCGCCCGGAGCCCCGCTGTTCATGATGATGGCGCGTCTGGCCACGATGCTGGCACCCTCGACCGAGTACGTGCCGCTGATGGTCAACGCCATGAACTCGCTGGCGAGCGCCTTCTGCATCCTGTTCATGTTCTGGACGGTCACTCACCTCGGCCGCCGCATCTACTCGGCGCAGGGCCGCGAGCTGACCGACGCCAACATGTGGACCGTACTGGGTGCGGGCGCCGTCGGCGCGCTGGCCTACACCTTCACCGACACCTTCTGGTTCTCGGCCTACGAGGGCGAGGTCTACGCCCTCTCGTCGATGTTCACGGCGCTCGTGGTGTGGCTCATGCTCAAATGGGAAGACCAGGCCGACGAACCCCACGCGACGAGGTGGCTGATCCTGATCGCCTACCTCATGGGACTCTCGATCGGCATTCACATCCTCAATCTGCTGACCGTTCCGGCGCTGGTCTACATCTACTATTTCCGCAAATACGCGACCGTGACCTTCAAGGGATTCTGCATCGCATCGGTCATCGCGCTGGCGATCCTCTGGTTCATCAACGGACTGATTATCCCCTACACGGTCTACATCGGGGCGATGGTCGACGTACTGTTCGTCAATACGTTCGGTCTGCCGGTCAACTCGGGCATCACCCTCTTCGCACTGTCGCTCTTCGCCCTGCTCGGGTGGAGCGTGTGGTACACCCACCGCCGCGGCCGCGTGGTGTGGAACACGCTGCTGCTGGCCACCACGATGATCCTGCTGGGATACAGTTCCTACGCTACGGTCACGATCCGCGCGGCGGCCAATCCTCCGATGAACAGCAACGACCCGTCGAATCCCCATGCGCTCTTCTCTGTGCTCAACCGCGACCAGTACGGCGGCCGGCCGCTGCTCTACGGCGCCTACTACTCGGCGCCGGTCGAAAGCGTCGTCGAGTCGACGCGCTACTACATCGACGACGAAGGCCGCTATGCCACGGCCTCCTTCCCCACGGGCTACACCCACCCGCAGCAGTTCATGCACCTCTTCCCCCGCATGTGGAACTACGCCAAGAGCCCCGACGAATACAAACAGTGGGCAGCCTACCGCACCAAGGTGGAGACGCTGCGCGACGAGCAGGGCAACGTCCTGCGCGACGAGAAAGGGCAGCCGCTGCGCGGCGAGGTGCTCGACTACGGCACGAAGCGCACCTACGACGACGGCTACTCCGAGCCGCGCGTCATCACGGAGCCGACCTTTTTGGAGAATCTCAACTACTTCTTCTCTTACCAGCTCAACTACATGTACTGGCGCTATTTCCTGTGGAACTTCGTCGGCCGCCAGAGCGACATCCAGCCCGCCGGTTCGACGACGATCACCGACGGCAACTGGCTGTCGGGAATCGACGCGATCGACCGCATCTACCTGGGGCCGCAGGAGAATCTGCCGCGCGAAGTGGCTGACAACAAAGCGCGCAACACCTACTATTTCCTACCCTTCATCCTGGGCCTCATCGGGTTGATCTACCAGCTCAACCGCGACCCGAAGAACTTCCTGATCGTGCTGTCGCTCTTCGTGATGATGGGTATCGCGCTGGTGGTCTACTTCAACACCTCGCCCGGCGAACCGCGCGAACGCGACTACGTTTACGCCGGATCGTTCTACGCCTTCGCCATGTGGATCGGGTTCGGGGTGATGGCGTTCAAGGACCTCATCGTGCGCCTCACCAAGCGCGACGACCGCACGGCCGCCGTGGCGGCGACCGTCATCGGTCTCGTGGTGCCTGGCATTCTCTGCGCCGAGAACTGGGACGACCACGACCGTTCGGGCCGCACCTACGCCCACGACATCGGCTGGAACTACCTGCAATCGACGCTTCCCAACTCGATCATCCTCAACTACGGCGACAACGACACCTTCCCGCTGTGGCTCAACCAGGAGGTCGACGGCCTGCGCCCCGACGTGCGCATCATGAACACGAGCTATCTGGGCGGCGAATGGTACATCGACGAGATGAAGACCCGGGCCAACGAAGCCGCCGGCGTGCCCTTCACCCTGCCGCGCAGCAAATATTGGTACCGCAACGACTACGTGCCCGTCTACGAGCGCGTGAACCGTCCGGTGGAGGCGCGCGAAGCCATCGAGTTCTTCGCCAGCGACGACCAGCGCACCAAGGTGCAGCTGTCGGACGGTTCGTCGAGCGACTACCTCCCCTCGAAGACGCTCATGCTGCCCGTCGACAAGCAGAACGTCCTGCGTTCGGGCATCGTCGCCGAGAAGGACAAGGATCTGATCGTCGACACGGTCTATATCAAGCTGTCGGGCGACTACCTCAACAAGGGCGAGCTGATGATCGTGGACATGCTCTCGAACTACGACTGGACGCGCCCGATCTACCTCACGCAGCCCTACATCTTCCAGAAGTTCGGGCTGGTCGACTACCTGCAATTCGACGGCTACGCCTACCGTTTCGTGCCGATCCTCACGCCCTACCGTCAGGCGGGCGAAGTGGGACGCATCGACCCCGAATATGCCGTGCCGCTGCTGCTCGACGTCTTCCGCTACGGCAACCTCGACGACGAGAAGGTCTACTCCGACTACTTCACGCAGTACAACCTCTCGGCCGCCCGCGCCCGCGAAGCCTTCGCCCGCGTGGCCAAGGAGCTGATCCGCCGCGGCGACGAGAAGCCGAACTTCCCCGACAGCCTCGGCATCACCGAAGCCACCAACCGCGAGCTGGCGATCCGTCTGCTCGACGAGGGGATGCGCCGTATGCCGCCCGCGCAGGTGCGCTACACCTCGAACAACACGCTGCCCTTCATCGAAGCCTATTATGCGGCCGGCGCCGCAGACAAGGGCGACGCCCTGATGCTGGACTACGCCCGCAACCTGATGGAGTACGTCGACTATTACTTCCAGTTCGACGGCTGGCAATACGATTCGATCACCGACGCACTGGACGAGAAACTCGACCTGCTGGGCAATCTCTACTCGATGGCCGGTTACCTCAAACGCGACGCCGTGCTGACCGAGCTGAACGCCTACTACCGTTCGCTGGGCGTCACGGAGGAGGAGCTGATCCAGCCCGATTCGGCCCACCTCGACTACGAGGTCTCCGACACGGCCGCGGTGAATTGACGCTGCCGTAAAGCGATGCGGGCCTCGTCTTTCGACGAGGCCCGCATCATTCGTTCCCGTGGCCGTACCGCGTCACTCCCGCCGCGTAAGGAACGACAGCGCACGGCACTGCCCCCGGCGGCCGCCGCCGACCTCGCGCTCGACGATGCCGGTCACGACGTCGGCGGCATCGTGCCAACGGTTCGCGCGGAACTGCCGGCGGTAGGTCGTCAGGTGGGCGTAGAGCTCCGGCCAGCGCAGGTTCCAGCCGCGCGGCATCCGCAGCGTGTGGAGCACCGTGGCCGAGTTGGAGAGGATGCGCGCCTCCTTGTTGGCGCTTTGGTGGAACCACTCGACACGCACCGCAGGGGCCAGCCGCTGCACGGCGCGGGCGAATCCGCGGCCGCCGTTGTTGCTCTCGACAGCGGCCGTGCGCGTATCGCTGCGCAGCAACAGATCGGCCACCAGTCCCTCGGTTACCTCCATGCCCTCGCGCGAATAGACCAGATCGGTGACGTAGATCGTCCCGTCCGTATCGACGGCATATGACATCGAGCAGAGGTAGTCGTCGCCCGTGTCGGCCGTATCGGTATAGTTGGCGCGGCGGACGATCTCGCGCGGCAGGGCGTCGTACTCGGCGAACTGGTCGCCGTAGAGCAATCCTTCGCGCATGGAGGGACGCCCCTGGTACATGCACTCGAAACGCAGCGGATCGAGCGCCCGCTTGGCGTGGAGCAACGCCGCGTCGTGCCGCGCGGGCCATAATGCCTCGCCCGCCGCACGAGGATCGATCGCGGAGGGCGGGGTCGTTTTGAGCGCTTCGAAATTGAGCGCCAGCCAGCCGTCGGCGGACACTCGTTCCAAATCCTCCCACATACGCAGTTCGACCACCGGCTCGCGCTGTCGCAGCATCCCGATCAGATCCTCTTCGTGCCAGCGCGTGAAGACCAGCAGCTCGCGTGAGTCGTTGTGCATCCGCGTGCGCACCACCGAAGTGTACCACTCCCAGCAGTTCTCGCGCACGAGCGGCGAATTGGCCTCCATGGCATCCTTATAAAGGTCGTCGAGCAGGAAACAGTCGACGCGGTTGCCCGTGAGCGAGCCCTCGCGGCCGACCGACAGCAGACTGCCCTCGTGCCCCACGATCTCGACTTCGTCGGCCGTGCGGATGTATTCGGGCGGTTTCGAGCCGCGCTTGATCGTCGTGTCGGGAAAGAGTTCGCCGTATTCGGCCGAGCAGAGGATGCGCTGCACGCGGCGGTTGAACTTCGACGCCAGCGACGCCGAATAGGAGGCGATGGCGATCCGCAAATCGGGATCGAGTCCCAGCAGATAGGCCGGCAGCAGCGTCGTCGCCCCGACGCTCTTGCCGTGCTGGGGCGGCATGGAGATCATCAGGCGGCGGACGCGCCCTTCGGCAAAGGCTTCGAGCACGCGATAATAGGTGCGGTGGAACCACTCCAATTCCAGAAACGGATAGACCGCAAGTGCATAATCGGTAAAAGAGATCATCGACGAGAAATGAAAAATTAAGAATTGAAAATAATACTTTGCCGAGACGTTACGACATCCGTCCGCAACACTGCGGCGCCTTAGCGCCGCGCGGGCCGAAGCCTCCGCCCGCGGAGGTCCGCAATATGCGTGCTCCGCAGTCTTCGGTCCGCAGATAGGACAGGCCAATTCGCAAGCCGGTATCTTGGGGAAATAAATCATCCTGTTTGCGCGCAGCGCACCGCAAACTCCGCCAGGCGAAATACAGTTTTGAAAGTCTCGCTCTTCGGTCGCAGCCGAAGAGCGGCAGCCCGCAGCCGCCCCATGCGGAGGGCTGCATCGTCCCGCCTATGGCGTCCGACGCGTCCTTCGCCGGCTGCGGACTGACAAAGGAGGGCGCCTATCATCCGTAACGCGTAGGTATCGCGCGGGCCGAAGTCTCGCCCACAGAGCCCACTCCAAAGGAAGCACTCCGCAGTCTTCGTCCCGCAACGCATCGGACAAACAGCCCAGCGCTTCCACATCGTTTGATCTCCACATCGGAACCCTCAGAAACTAAACATTCCGCCGCCGGCATCCCCGCCCCCTACCGGACGATACGTCAAAACCGCCCGATCGGACGAGCGCCATTTGACCGAGAACAGGATAAAAATCCGGCAGCCTCGACCGGATGTCGAAGCTGCCGGCGGCAGACCTTCGGGACGACGGCCCCGACGGGCGGTCTGCACAGGAACCGGTTTCATCGGGCCGGGCGCACCCCTGTACGGGCGGGCCGGACGAGAACACGGCACCGAAGGCGAAGGTCGGGAGCCGTCGCTCCCGGAGCGGGAACAGCGACCTCCGCCGATGAGACTACACGAGCAGGCTGGGCCGCAGTTCGGCGAACGAAAAATCGTTGGGCACCTCCCCGTCGGCTGTCACGGTATGGAATTCCCACCACACGGGAACCACGTCCGTGAGCCGTCGGCGACACCCTTCGGGCCAACGGTCGTCGCTGCGGTAGAGAACGAGCGACGCCGTCAACCTGCACAAGGTCTCCCCGACCGCACACTCGACGCTTCCCGAATAGAAACCGCCGCCGCCGAACGCTTCGCGCAACCGGATCGCAATCTCATCGTAAAGTTCGGATGAAACTTGAAACATGGCAAGGAAAAGATTTTAAGGTGTTTTTTGTTTTTTATGAATAAATAGTTTAACTTTGCGAAGACAAATATAGGTTCAAATATTTGATTTTACAATAAAAAGTTCAATTATTTGTATCGATTTTTCTAATAAAATTGCCATGAATCAACGGGTAAAACTGATACGGAAAGAGCTCGGAATGACGCAAGAGCAACTGGCCCAACATCTTGGGATCGGGAAAGCCGCACTCTCGATGATCGAAACGGGCAAGGCGGCGCTCTCGTCGCGCAATCGCAACATTCTGGTTCAGGAATTGAACGTAAACCCCGACTGGCTCGAAACGGGCAAGGGCTGCATGTTCAACGCCGAACCCGACCTGACCTCCTACCTGCACCGCACGGACAACTCGCTGCCGTTGCAGAGCGTGCCGCTCTATTCGATCGAGGGGACGGCGGGGCTCGTGCCGCTGTTCAGCGACCAGGCGCAGCTCAAACCCGTCAATTTCATCCACATCCCCAACCTCCCCAAATGCGACGGCGCGATCTACATCGTGGGCGATTCGATGTATCCGCTGCTCAAAAGCGGCGACATCGTCCTCTACAAGCAGCTGCACGACATCGGCGACGTCTTCTGGGGCGACATGTATCTGTTGTCGATCGACATCGACGGCGAGGAGTACGTCACGGTGAAATACATCCAGAAATCCGACCGCAAAGGCTACGTGAAGCTCGTCAGCCAGAATCCCCACCACGCCGACAAAGAGGTCGAGATCGCCCGCATCCGTGCACTGGCGCTCGTCAAGGCCAGCATCCGGATGAACTCCATGCGCTGAGACCCGAACCGTCGGGCCGAACGGCGACGGATGCGGAGCCGCACCGAAAGACGCGGCTCCGCATCGGACACCGGCACCCGCAGCAATCCGATGCGGAATGCTGTTCCTCGCTGCGACGAAGAAGTCCCGGAACTTACGACACGCGAAAAGACGAACCCGCAAAAAGAGATATGCCCCGAATATTCGGGGCATATCTCAATTATTGCCGGACGGAGCGTTATTTCGCACGGACGCAACGTACCATCATCGAATTGGCCTGGCTCGTACCGCCGCTGGAAACCATAGGCTTGCTGGTCGCGGTATTCGACCACGCCAGATAACGGGCCTTCCCTGCATCGCCCGCGTCCGACGACCACATCAGCGAGGCTGTGGGAAGCATCAGGGATGATCCCGTACTCTGTCCGCTCGGTACGAGGTAGACATCCTGCTCGCCGTCGCTGCACAACCGGTAGGTATCGACAACGAATTCCTTCGAACCTTCGGATGTAAGTTCGATCAATTCATCGGCTGTCGGCATCCGCCACGTGCCGGCGGGAGCCACCAGCGAGCAGGGATCGGTATCGCCATACGGAATGTCGGCATACGCCATCTCCGTCGCAGTCGGCCCATACACCACACCGCCATATTTCGGTTTGGATTCAAGCGGGTCAGGCAGGGCGAAACCGTACTGACTCTTATACTTGAAATACATTCCGCGCTCCTTCGGGGCCGCAAAGACATAAGCGCCGTCCCTGACGGTCAGATACCCTTCGCTCCATACGACCGAGTAGACCAGCGGTACGACCTGTTTTCCCTGCTTCACGGTCTTCTTCGTATCCACGCCGTTGACCCAGATCGAGAGCGTGCGCTCCTCGCCGGTATTCTCCGGAATGGCGATTTCGACGGTCGGATTCTCCTTCGAACCGGTGCCCGACCACTCGCCGCCGTCGCTGCCCTTGACCACGACGGGGAACGAAGCCATGTCGCTGTCGCAGGTCACGCTCAGCGTGAAGGCTCCGTATTCGGCCGAAGCCGGCGTATGGGAGACATAGAGCGCATAATCGGTCATTGCGGGCTGTACGAATTCGACGCCTGTATAGATATGGTTGACGAAGAGGCGCAATGTCCGGTCCTGCTTCGTATCGTTCTTCGGGATACCCACCGACACCTGCGGCCGGGCGTCCGTAGCCCCCGTCTGCGTAAGGGTGCCGTCGTCGCCCCATACGGTGACATCGTAGTAGGTGAAGGCACCCGGATCGGTCTCCACGTTCAGCGAGAAGGCCTTGTAATCGACCGTTTCGGGCAGGGTGTGCATGACGTACTTCGGCTGCGGAACGTTCCGCACGCAGCGCACCATGGCCATGTTGGTACCGACCGCATCGTAATCCAGGAGCGAATATCCTATCTCGCCGTTCAGCGAATAGATCACGCCGTTGCCGTGGAAATCGCCGCCCAAGCCCCAATAACCGCCGAACGTCGACTTTCCGACGGACGTACCGGTTTCGGTGCTCATGACACCGCAATAGGGCAGGAAGAGCGATACGCCCGTATAGCCCATTCCCGTAACGCCGTCCTGCGTGCGCTGCACGTCCTCGCCGTAGTAAAGTTCCGTAAGTTCCGCGAAAGTCGGCATTCGCAGAGCGGGATCGATGAGGCTGCAAGGATCGACGCCTTCGTTCTGGGGAATCGCGTCGATCGCGATCTGCACCGGAGCGGGCGTATAGGCCGTCCCGGCATAGGTCGCTTCGTCCGACGGCACGCCGTAACCGCTCTCATGACGGAAGAAGAGGCCCGAATCCGACGGTTTGTCGGCCAGTACGAACCGGTCGTTCTTGACCGAGACATTGCTCTTAGTCCAGTAGAAACCGCCGAGCAGCTCCATGCCGGCCTGCTGCTTCGCCTCGACGACCTTCGTCCACACGGGCGTCTGCGACGCAGCGGCCGTCTCGAAGATCACGTCGACCTCCTTCTCCGAATAGTTGGCGCCGATATGCACGGCCACGCTCTCCGTGGGTTCGTCGACGGCAACCGGCTCGCCCACCGCTTCGCCCACCGTCAAGCGGTACTGCCACGGTTCGAACTGCGGCGTGGCACGGGTCTCGATCTTCGTGCGGAACTTCACTTCGTAGTCGCCGCCGGCGAAGGGTACCGACGCGGGAATGGTCGTCGACTCGAACTCCGTCACCTCGTATTCCTTCCTGCCCGCCTCCTGCGTCGCCTCGACGATCTTCGTCCACACGGGCGTCTCGGCCACCTCGGCCATCTCCACGATCACGGCACGCTCCTCGACGCTCTCACTGGCGTCGATATGTATGCCGATCTTCTCGGTCGGTTCGGTCACCTCGACCGCATCGCCGACCGCATCGCCCAGCGTCACGCGATACTGCCATGCGACGAACAGCGGCGCAGCCGCACGGGTCTCGACCTCCAGCCGGAACAGCACGTCGTAATCGCCGCCGCCGGCAGGAACCGTCGCCGGAATAGTCGTCGACTCGAACTTGGTCACCTGGTAATCTTTCAGCGAACCCTCCTGCGTCGCCTCGACGATCTTCGTCCACGTCTCGGCCTTCACCCCGGAGGCCATCTCGACCGCCACGCCGCGCTCTTCCTTGCTGCGGTTAGGCGGAATCGTAATCGCGATTTCGGTCGTGGGCTTGGTGACCGTCACCGCGTCGCCCACCGCGTCGCCGAGCGTCAGGCGATAAGCCCACGGTTCGAAGGTCGCGCCCGTCGAGCGCGTCTCCGTCCTGATGACGAAGGTCAGTTTATACCCCCCCCCTTCACCGGGAATCGAGGCCGGAATCGTGCTCGATTCGAACTGCGTGACCTGATAGGCCTGCGGTTCCGGCTGATCGTCGGTCTTGTCGTCCGAACAGGCGGCGAAACCGCACAGCGAAACGCAACACAAAAGCGCCGATAGTCTGAAATTTTTCATAGGCTTCAACATAAATTTTGATGATTGAAATTCATTTTCCCTCTTCCGCGTCCGGCATACCGCAGCCTGCGAGCGTCCCTGCCCGAAACGGAACCCGCCCGCCGTTCCGGACTCGAAAAGAGGGAGTTGTTAAATGTACGACAAATTATCCGGCCCGACAACGATATAAAGATATATCATAAAAACGCATCCGCTATCTAAACGGATAATACATCGGCCGAACGGCCGTTTTAAAGGAATATTCTCCCGAAAAGCGCTCCGCTCGTTCCGAATCGTAAGCGGAATAAGGAAGATCCGGTGAAAACCGCCCGTCCCGAATCCGGAAAGTTTCGGACAATCAACGGCTTCGGATCGCTTTCGAATTACGGAACGGACCTTTTGCAATCCGTGCGCCGAAAGGAAGTTCGTCTGCGGCAATCTTTCTCCGGCTATGGCATTGGCATGGCCGGAGAAAGCGCAATCCCATACATCTTAACGAAAAACATGCGACCCGAGCCACACCCGTTCGCCAAATCCATAAAAACGAAATCACGATAAATAAATATCGTGCTAAAAAATCGCAAATTTGCAGTCGGACGGCTCATAAAGCCTTCCGAATAAATAAAAATAATCAATAATTATTTCTCCGTGGGCAGGAGGGCCGGACAGAGGAATTCCCGCCGGAAAACACGCCGTTTCCCTTTCCAGGCCGACGCGAACGGTGCGAATCGCAAGCGAATGAACCGGCCGATATATTTTAAATAATTTAACGAACAAAAGACTCGATAAAAAACCGAGGCAGGAAAAGAGCGTCCGTTTTTCAGTTTCGCCGTGCCAATATGCCGGAAATTTTATATATTTGCCCACGGTTTACCCATCCTGCAACAAGGCCGGCGGATACCGTTTCCGGCCGGAAAACCTCGTCGAAAGAGGCGATTCCCGAAGAGGCGCCCCTCCCATTCGACGCCTTCCGGAAAGGAACCCCGCCGGAAGTGCCGGATACAAAACGTGAAAACAAACCATTCATTTAACGATAAAGCGATGAATCAAGAGCATGTACAAGAGCTTCAAAACGTCGTCATCCGCTTCTCGGGCGATTCGGGCGACGGAATGCAGCTCACGGGGACGCTTTTCTCCGACACCTCGGCGCTCATGGGCAACGGCATCTCGACCTTTCCGGACTACCCCGCCGAGATTCGTGCGCCGCAGGGAACCGTGGCCGGAGTATCGGGCTTCCAGGTCCATTTCGGCGCACGGCGCGTCATCAACCCCGGCGACTACTGCGACGTACTGGTAGCGATGAATCCCGCGGCGCTCAAAGCCAACCGCCGTTGGCTCAAAGCGGGAGCGACGGTCATCATCGACGGCGATTCGCTCACCGAAACCAATCTGCGCAAGGCCGGTTTCACGACCGACGATCCGATCGCGGAGCTGGGACTCGACGGTCACAACCTCGTCGTGCCCGGCATCACGACCATGACCCGCGAGGCGCTCAAAGAGCTGGAACTGGACAACAAGTCGGTGGTCAAGTGCAAGAACATGTTCGCGCTGGGCATCTGTTTCTACCTCTTCCACCGTCCGGAGGACCACGCCAAGAAGTACCTCGACTCGAAATTCGCACGCAAAAACCCGCTCATCGCCGAGGCCAACAAACGGGCTATCGACGCGGGCTACAACTTCGCAGCCAATACCCACCAGTTCGCCAACACCTATGCCGTACCGGCCGCACCGCTCGAAAAGGGCACCTACCGCTCGATCAACGGCAACGTCGCCACGGCATGGGGACTGATGGCCGCCGCCGAAAAGGCGGGGCTACCGCTCTTCTGCGGCTCCTACCCCATCACGCCGGCCACGGTGATTCTCGAAGAGCTGGCCAAGCACAAGGAGCTGGGCGTGAAGACCGTGCAGGCCGAAGACGAGATCGCCGGCATCTGCACGGCCATCGGCGCCGCCTTCGCCGGCAATTTCGCCGTCACGACGACCTCCGGCCCGGGACTTTCGCTCAAAAGCGAAGCGCTCGGTCTGGCCGTCATGGCCGAACTGCCGCTGGTGGTGGTCGACGTCCAGCGTGGCGGCCCGTCGACGGGTCTGCCGACCAAGACCGAACAGAGCGACCTGATGCAGGCGCTCTACGGCCGCAACGGCGAGTGTCCCGTGGTGGTGCTCGCAGCCTCGACGCCCGGCGACTGCTTCCGTTTCGCTTTCGAAGCGGGCAAGATCGCCATGGAGCACATGACGCCCGTGATCCTGCTCACCGACGGATTCATCGCCAACGGTTCGCAGCCGTGGCGCATCCCGCAGATGAGCGACTACCCCGCCATCTGTCCGCCCGTGGTCGAACCGCACCCCGAGGGCGAGGCGTTCATGCCCTATGCCCGCGACGCCCGCCACGTCCGCGGCTGGGCCTTCCCGGGCAAGGCGGGCCTCGAACACCGCATCGGCGGCCTCGAAAAACACTGTCTGAAAGGGTGTATCTCCTACGAACCGGCCAACCATCAGGAGATGGTGCGCACCCGCGCCGCCAAGGTAGCGGCCGTGGCGGACGACCTGCCGCGTCAGGAGGTCATGGGCGCGGCCGAAGGCGACCTGCTGGTGATCGGCTGGGGCGGTACGCGCGGCAACGTGCAGAGCGCCGTGGAGCAGTTGCAGGAGGAGGGCAAGCGCATCTCGTTGTGCCACTTCAACTACATCCACCCGCTGCCGCACGGCGTGCGCGAGATCCTCGGCGGTTTCCGCCGCATCGTCGTCTGCGAGCTCAACGAAGGGCAGCTGGCCTCCTACCTGCGCCAGCAGTTCCAGGAATTCCGCTTCGGGCAGTACAACAAGTGCGAGGGCCTGCCCTTCACCGTCGTGGAACTGAAAGAGGAATTCAACCGGATTTTGAACGAGAAATAGATAACAAGCTCTTGGCAACATACAACTACACACCCGCCGCAGAAGCCTCCCTTTTCAAAGGGAGGTTTGGAGGGTTTGTCGATATTCAAGCGAAGCGGTTTGAAATCGGCTCGATGCTGCCGACCGATAAACGTACAATCCGAAAATAACGATTATGGCAACATACAACTACACACCCGCCGATTTCAAATCGGATCAAGAGGTCAAATGGTGTCCCGGATGCGGCGACCACGCGGTGCTGAACGCCGTGCAACGCGCCATGCCCGAAATCGCCGATGCGCTCGACACGCCGCACAACCGTTTCGTCTTCATTTCGGGCATCGGCTGCTCGTCGCGCTTCATCTACTATATGAAGACCTTCGGGTTCCACACGATCCACGGCCGCGCCAATGCCGTGGCCACGGGCGTCAAGGTCGCCAATCCCGACCTGAGCGTCTGGGTCTGCACCGGCGACGGCGACTCGCTGGCCATCGGCGGCAACCACTTCATCCACGCCATCCGGCGCAACGTCGATCTCAACTGCATCCTCTTCAACAACGAGATCTACGGACTGACCAAAGGGCAGTACTCGCCCACGACCAAACTGGGCAAGGTCACCAAGACCTCGCCCTACGGCACGATCGAAAAGCCGTTCAATCCCGGCGAACTGGCCATCGGCGCCAAGGCGACCTTCTTCGCCCGCACGGTGGACGCCGACGTCGAGCTGACCAAGTCGTGCCTGCTGGCCGCCGCACGCCATCAGGGGATGTCGGTGGTCGAATGTCTGGTCAACTGCGTGATCTTCAACAATAAGACACACGCCGATTTCGCCGGCGACAAAGCCACCCGCGCCGAACGCACGATCGTGCTGCGCCACGGCGAGAAGATGCTCTTCGGCGCGAACCGCGACAAGGGCCTCGTGCGCGAGAACGGCAAGCTGAAAGCGGTGACCGTCGGCGAAGAGGGATACACGATCGACGACGTTCTCACGCACGACGCACACGAGCGCGATACCTCGCTGCATCTGATGCTCGCGGCGATGAAATACCCCGACATGCCGGTGGCCGTCGGCGTGATCCGCGAGGTGGAGGACACGCACGTCTACGACCGCAAGGTGGCCGAACAGGTCGCCGAAGTCCGGAACTCCAACCCGATCCGCTGCATGGACGACCTGCTCCACGCGGGCGAGACGTGGGAGATCGGATAAACGCGCAATCACCGATGAAAAACGGGGGCGGCGGACGACGGATGTCCGCCGCCCCCGTTTTTCTGCGAACAGTTCCGGCCTGCGGCGCGCCTCCTGCCGAAGAGAAAGAATCCACAGACCCGTCCCAAAGAGCGGAAAAACCGGAAGTTACGATTTATAACCGGCCGTACCTGCCTCCTTCCGGCCACTCGTTCGACGACGGACGTACCGCTTCCGCCGCTGAAGAATATTCCGGCACGCCCGCTTCCGGCACGCTCGCCGGAGACGATTTCCGAGGCCGACCTCACAACGACTCCAATACTTGCTATAAATCAATAAAATAACACCCAATTCCAAATTAGTTCCGATTACGAGAAGATACCGCGGGAGGGATATTCTCCCACGGCATTCCACCCCCGTCCGCCGCCGAAATGCTGTCGACGCACGACGTTCGTAGGCCGGATGGATTCGGTGCCGGAAAGAAAACAGACGGAATTTCGTCGCACCGAAACGGGATCGTATTATTATTCGAAACTTCACGGAAAATATTTTTGAAATTCTTGAACAATTTATATATTTGCAAATGAATGAATGGATTACGAAACTATATATAGTTTCATTTCGTGCCTAAGCAGGATGATATTTTATAAATTTAGCATCTGTTTCACCCGTTTCAGTTACGAATCGTAATCAAAATCCGCCAAACCGGCCATTTCGCACGCCGGCGACGAAAGATCGGGCGACAAGGTTCACCCTTTCGGAAATACATGACATCCGGCCGGGGCCAGCTGCGGAGATTCCGGCAGGCTTCGGCTCCTTCGCAGCGGAAAGAGCGGACTCCGACAGCGGGAGGCCCAGCGGATACGGGCGGACACACGGCTTTTTGCAGGAAAACACGGATTCGGAGCGATCGAACGATCGCCCGACATCAGAAGACCGACAGAATATGAGTGAGAGATTGTACATTTTCGACACCACGCTCCGCGACGGCGAGCAGGTTCCCGGCTGCCAGTTGAACACGATCGAAAAGATCGAGGTCGCCAAGTTGCTGGAAAGCCTCGGCGTGGACATCATCGAGGCGGGATTCCCGATCTCCAGCCCCGGAGACTTCAACTCCGTGCTCGAAATTTCGAAGGCCGTCTCCGAGCCGACGATCTGCGCGCTCACGCGCGCCGTACGCAAGGATATCGACGTAGCGGCCGACGCCCTGCGGCTGGCCAGGCACAAGCGGATCCACACCGGTATCGGCGTCTCGCCCCAGCACATCTACGACAAACTGCGTTCGACGCCCGAAAAGATACTCGAAACGGCTGTCGACGCGGTGAAATACGCCAAACGCTACGTCGAAGACGTGGAGTTCTACGCCGAAGACGCCGGCCGGGCCGAACCCGAATACCTCGCCCGCGTGGTCGAAGCGGCCATTGCGGCCGGCGCCACGGTGGTCAACATCCCCGACACGACGGGCTACTGCCTGCCGCAGGAGTACGGAGCGAAGATCCGCTATCTGGTCGAACACGTCGCCAACATCGACCGTGCGATCATCTCCACCCACTGCCACAACGATCTGGGCATGGCGACGGCCAACACGCTGAGCGCCGTTCTCAACGGCGCCCGACAGGCCGAGGTAACGATCAACGGCATCGGCGAACGGGCGGGCAACACCTCGCTCGAAGAGGTGGTGATGACGCTGCGCTGCCACCGCGAACTCGACATTGACACGCGCATCAACTCGCAGCTCATCACCAAGGCCTCGCATCTGGTGTCGAGCCTGATGAACATGCCCGTGCAGCCCAACAAGGCGATCGTCGGACGCAACGCCTTCGCCCACTCGTCGGGAATCCACCAGGACGGCGTGCTCAAACACCGGCAGACCTACGAGATCATCGACCCGCAGGACATCGGGCTCAACGAATCGGTCATCGCCCTGACGGCCCGCAGCGGCCGCGCGGCGCTGGTGCACCGGCTCGAACTGCTGGGTTACGACCTCACGCCGGAAGAACTGAACGCCACCTACGACAAGTTCCTTGCGCTGGCCGACCGGAAAAAGGAGATCCACGACTACGACCTGCTCTACCTGGTAGGCGACATCGACCGCATCCGCAAACAGTCGATCGCGCTCAAATTCCTGCAAGTGACCACCGGAACCCTCGTTCCGACGGCCACCGTCGTACTGAAATTCGGCGACCACGAACGCATGTCGATCGCCACGGGCAACGGACCGGTCGACGCGGCCGTCTCGGCCATCAAGAAGCTCGTCAACGAGCGGGTCACCCTCTCGGAGTTCCTGATGCAGGCCGTCACGCGCGGCTCGGACGACGTGGGGCGCGTCCACGTACAGGTCGAATGCGGCGAACGCACCGTGCACGGCTTCGCAGCCCACACCGATACGACGCGCGCGTCGGTCGAGGCATTTCTCGACGCGCTGCGCGTGCTGAACGTCACCGAACGCAAAGAGAAGGAGGAGTAGCATGGGACGCACGCTTCTGGACAAAATCTGGGATGCGCACACGGTGCGCACCGAGGAGGGCGGCCGCACGGTGCTCTACATCGACCGGCAGTACATCCACGAGGTAACCTCGCCCGTGGCCTTCGCCGGACTCGCGCGGCGCGGCGTCGGCGTGGTACATCCCGACCGCATCACCGCCACGGTCGACCACAACATCCCCACCGTCGACCAGCACCTCCCCATCGCCGAGCCTCAGTCGCGGCATCAGGTCGAGACGCTGCGCGCCAACTGCGCCCGCTACGGCATCGAGCACTTCGGCATGGGCGATCCGCGGCAGGGGATCGTACACATCATCGGCCCCGAACTGGGGCTCACGCAGCCGGGCATGACGATCGTCTGCGGCGACAGCCACACCTCCACGCACGGCGCGCTGGGGGCCGTCGCCTTCGGCGTGGGAACCTCCGAAGTCGAAATGGTACTGGCCAGCCAGTGCATCCTGCAAGGCAAGCCGCGCGCGATGCGCATCACCGTCGACGGCACGCTGCCCTCGGGCACGGAGGCCAAGGACATCATTCTCCACATCATCGCGCGCATCACCGCTTCGGGCGGAACCGACCATTTCATCGAATTCGCCGGCGAGGCGATCCGCTCGCTCTCGATGGAGGGACGCATGACGGTATGCAACATGAGTATCGAGTGCGGCGCCCGCGGCGGCATGATCGCCCCCGACCAGACGACCTTCGACTACCTGCGCGGACGCGAACGCGCGCCGCAGGGGGAGGCGTCCGACGCCGCCGTAGCGCGGTGGCGGGAACTTTACAGCGATGCCGACGCACGTTTCGACCGCGAATACCGGTTCGACGCCGCCGAGATCGCGCCGATGATTACCTACGGGACGAATCCCGGCATGGGAATGGCCGTCGATGCGGCGATTCCCGCCGACGCCGATCCCAAAGCGCTGGAATATATGGGATTCGATGCCGGCGAACGGCTGCTGGGCAAACCCGTCGACTACGTTTTCGTCGGCAGTTGCACCAATGGCCGCATCGAAGACCTGCGGCGTTTCGCCCGTCTGGTCGAGGGACGGCGCAAAGCTCCGGAAGTGACGGCATGGATCGTCCCCGGCTCGAAGGCCGTGGAGGCCGCTGCGAAGGCCGAAGGACTGGATCGGATTCTCGCCGCCGCAGGATTCGAACTGCGCCAGCCGGGCTGCTCGGCCTGTCTGGCGATGAATGCCGACAAGATTCCCGCCGGCAAGTACTGCGTCTCGACCTCCAACCGCAATTTCGAAGGGCGTCAGGGGCCGGGAGCACGCACGCTGCTGTCGGGCGTCGCCGTAGCGGCGGCCGCCGCCGTCAGCGGCCGGATCGCAGACCCGCGGGAGCTGTTCGGATTCCCGCCGGACGATTGAAAACGAACGTTGCAAACGAACCTTTTCGATAAGCCGAGCGCAGAGCCGAACGAAGTTCGGGCTATGCCGAGGCGAGAAAAGGTGCACGAATGTGAACCTTTTCGTTAAGCCAAATGAGCAAAACCGCGCTTGCGCGAGCTCTGCCGAGGCGAGAAAAGGACTGCTGAAAAACAAACGCGTAATACAATGGCTATTCCCAAATTCACGACCTTCACTTCGGGGGCGGTGCCCGTCGAGGCAGAGAACATCGACACCGATCAGATCATTCCGGCGCGCTTCCTGAAAGCGACCGAACGCAAGGGATTCGGCGACAATCTTTTCCGCGACTGGCGCTACGACGCCGAGGGGCGTCCGATCGCCGCATTCCCGCTCAACGACCCGCGTTACGAGGGGCGGATTCTCGTCGCGGGCCGCAACTTCGGATGCGGCAGCTCGCGCGAACATGCCGCCTGGGCGCTGGCCGACTACGGCTTCCGCGTGGTGGTGTCGAGTTTCTTCGCCGACATCTTCCGCAACAACGCCCTCAACAACGGCCTGCTGCCGCTGCGCGTGAGCGACGACTTTCTCGCCGCGATCTTCGACGACCTGCGCCGCGATCCGGCATCCCGCTTCACGGTCGATCTGGAAGCGCAGACGCTGACCGCCCTCTCCGACGGCCGCAGCGAGCGGTTCGAGATCGACGCCTATAAAAAGAAATGCCTGCTCAACGGCTACGACGACGTGGACTACCTGCTGAGCATCGCCGACCGGATCGAGGCGTTCGAAGCCTCCCGACGATAACATCCTCACGAGACCAAACAACCTGCAACGACTATGGATATCAACATCGCTCTTTTGCCCGGCGACGGCATCGGCCCGGAGATCATCGCCGAAGCCACGAAAGTACTCGACCGCACGGCGGCGAAATTCGGCCACCGCATCCGCTACACCGAGGCGCTGGTAGGCGCCGCGGCGATCGACGCCACCGGCAATCCCTACCCCGACACGACCCACTGCATCTGCCGCGAGGCCGACGCCGTGCTGTTCGGCGCCATCGGAGATCCTAAATACGACAACAACCCCAAAGCGAAGGTTCGTCCCGAACAGGGGTTGCTGCGTATGCGCAAGGCCTTGGGGCTCTTCGCCAACCTGCGTCCGGTGACGGTCTACGAACCGTTGGTCGACCGTTCGCCGCTCAAAGCCGACGTGGTGCGCGGCACGGATTTCATCTGCGTGCGCGAGCTGACGAGCGGCATCTATTTCGGACGGCAGGGACGCGACCGGCACGACACGCGCGCCTACGACACCTGCACCTACACGATCGACGAGATCGAACAGGTGCTTCGCGTCGCCTTCCGGCTGGCCGGGACACGGCGGCGGCACCTCACGGTAGTCGACAAGGCCAACGTATTGGAGACGTCGCGCATGTGGCGCGAAACGGCCCAGCGCACCGCCTGCGAATATCCCGACGTGACGGTCGATTTCATGTTCGTGGACAACGCCGCGATGCAGATCATCCGCCGGCCGACCGATTTCGACGTGATCGTGACCGAGAACATGTTCGGCGACATCCTGACCGACGAAGCCAGCGTCATCAGCGGTTCGCTGGGAATGCTCTCGTCGGCGAGCATCGGCGCGAAGTGCGCTCTGTTCGAACCCGTCCACGGATCGTATCCGCAGGCGGCAGGCAAGGACATCGCCAACCCGATGGCCGCCGTCCTCTCGGCCGCCCTGCTGCTGGAACACCTGGGCCTCGGAGCCGAAGGCAGGGCCGTGCGCAAGGCGATCGACCGCACCCTCGCCGCGGGTGTCGTCACCGAGGACCTCACCGCCCCGGGCCAGCGCAGCTACCGCACGTCGGCAGTCGGGGATTTCATCGCCGCGCAGATATGAGCGCCCCTTCCGGCAGCGACCGGACGACGGATCGTAATCCCAGAATCGGAACCGGCGGAGTTCCCGTGCGGCACGATCGGCCTAAAAAGGGTTTAACCGGCTCCGTACGCCGGTTACGGATTGTAACCAAACGAGCGAAATAGGAATAAAATAAAAACCTCCGTCGAAAACTTTCCGATTGATTGTTATGTTATTATATTTTTTTACGAATTAGCTTGGTAATGTAATTTTATATTCCTACTTTTGCTTCGTAACCAGCAATCGGATTACGGTACATGCACACGTTGAACCATACATATATCCACGTCATTAATTTGCTGCTCGTCGTCACGGAATCATGACGGGAGAAGGGTGGTTTATATGTATATGAATAGACGAAGCCTTTCTCCCCCGAGAGAAGGGCTTCGCCGTTTAAAAGGGAAACACGAAAAAAAAGGAGCCGTTTTCGTCAAGCCGAATGAGCGGAGCCGCACTTGCGGAAACCGCGCCGCGGCGGGAAAACGACTGTTGAAAACGAACGGACAACCATGAAACATCCACTCAGAAGCGCCGTGACGACGACCGGTCGTCGGATGGCCGGAGCCCGAAGCCTCTGGCGCGCCAACGGCATGCGCGAGGAACAGTTCGGCCGGCCGATCATCGGCATCGCCAATTCGTTCACGCAATTGGTCCCGGGCCACGTGCACCTGCACGAGATCGGCCAGCAGGTCAAACAGCGCATCGAAGCGTGCGGCTGTTTCGCCGCCGAGTTCGACACCATCGCCGTCGACGACGGGATCGCCATGGGGCACGACGGGATGCTCTACTCGCTCCCCTCGCGCGAGATCATCGCCGACAGCGTCGAATACATGGCCAACGCCCATTGCATCGACGCACTGGTGTGCATCAGCAATTGCGACAAGATCACGCCCGGAATGCTGATGGCCGCCATGCGGCTCAACATTCCGACGGTCTTCGTTTCGGGCGGGCCGATGGAAGCGGGCCGTTTCGGCAACCGCGACGTCGACCTGATCGACGCGATGGTGATGGGCGCCGACGACCGTTGCAGCGACGAGGAGGCGGCACGCATCGAACGCTGCGCCTGCCCGGGCTGCGGGTCGTGTTCGGGGATGTTCACCGCCAACTCGATGAACTGCCTCACCGAAGCGCTGGGACTCTCGCTGCCGGGCAACGGCACGATCGTCGCCACGCACGTCGCGCGCCGCCGGCTGTTCGAAGAGGCCGCCGCGCTCATCGTCCGCAACGCCGAACGCTACTACTTCGAAGGCGACGACTCGCTGCTGCCGCGCTCGATCGCCACGAAGGCGGCCTTCGAGAACGCCATGTCGCTCGATATCGCCATGGGCGGCTCGACCAACACCGTGCTGCACCTGCTGGCCGTGGCCCACGAGGCGGGCGTGGACTTCACGATGCACGACATCGACCGCCTCTCGCGCAAGGTACCCGTGCTGTGCAAGGTCGCACCCAACTCGCACTACCATATCCAGGATGTCAACCGCGCCGGAGGCATCCTCTCGATCCTGGGAGAACTCGACCGCGCGAAACTCGTCGACACCTCCGTGCGGCGGATCGACGGCCGCACGCTGGGCGAGGCGATCGCCGCCTGCGACCTGCGCAGCGCGACGGTGGGCGACGACGCCCTCGGCCGCTGGCGAAGCGCCCCCGCCGGCAAGGGCGACCGGCAGCTGGGCATACAGGACACCCGCTACGAAACGCTCGACACCGACCGCGCGGCGGGCTGCATCCGCGACACGGAGCACGCCTATTTCCGCGACGGAGGGCTGGCCGTGCTGACGGGCAACATCGCCCGCTGCGGCTGCGTCGTCAAGACCGCCGGCGTCGACGAAAAACTGCTGCTCTTCCGCGGGCCGGCCCGCGTCTACGAATCGCAGGAGCAGGCCATGGAGGGGATTCTCGGCGACGAGGTACGGCCGGGCGAGGTAGTCGTCATCCGCTACGAAGGGCCCAAAGGCGGCCCCGGAATGCAGGAGATGCTCTACCCCACCTCCTACCTCAAATCGAAACGGCTCGACAAGGTATGCGCGCTCGTGACCGACGGACGTTTCTCGGGCGGCACGTCGGGGCTTTCGATCGGGCACGTATCGCCCGAAGCCGCCGCAGGCGGCGAGATCGCTATCGTGCGCACGGGCGATCCGATCGAGATCGACATTCCCAACCGTTCGATCCGGCTGCTGGTCGACGAACGGGAGATCGCCGCGCGCAAGGCCGCCGTGAAACGGTATGCGCCGGCCGCACGCGAACGCCGCGTCCCGACCTCGCTGCGCGCCTACGCCCTGCTGGTCAGCTCGGCAGACAAGGGCGCCGTGCGCCTGATCGATACACCCGACAACGCATAAAACCGATTGGATATGAATACGACCGAACCCTTCCGACCCGAAGAACGGCAAACGGCCGAAGCGCCGCTGCTCACCGGATCGCAAGCCCTGATCGAATCGTTTCTGCGCGAAGGCGTCGAAACCCTCTTCGGCTATCCCGGCGGCGCGATCATCCCCGTCTACGACGCGCTCTACGACTATCGCGACCGGCTGCGCCACATCCTCGTGCGCCACGAGCAGGGCGCCGTCCACGCCGCGCAGGGCTATGCCCGCGTAAGCGGCCGCGTGGGCGTCTGCCTGGTCACCTCCGGCCCGGGTGCGACGAACACCGTGACCGGACTGGCCGACGCGCTGATGGACTCCACGCCGCTGGTGCTCGTCACCGGACAGGTAGGTTCGACACTGCTGGGAACCGACGCCTTTCAGGAGACCAACTTCGTCGGGATCACGCAGGCCGTCACGAAATGGAACTGCCAGGTCAAATACCCCGAAGAGATTCCGGCGGCTATCGCCAAAGCCTTCTACATCGCCCGTTCGGGGCGCCCGGGCCCCGTCGTGGTCGACATCACCAAGGACGCCCAATGCGCGACGGCGCCCTTCCGCTACGAACGGATCACCTCGATCCGCAGCTACGCACCCGCCCTTACGCCCGACGCAAGACGCATCGAGGAAGCGGCGCGGCTCATCGACGAAGCCCGGCGGCCGCTGGCGATGATCGGCCAGGGAGCGATCCTGGGCAACGCCGAAGCCGAACTGCGTGCCTTTCTCGATCGCAGCGGCATGCCGGCCGCCTCGACGCTGCTGGGCCTCTCGGCGCTGCCGAGCGACGACCCCCGCAACGTGGGAATGCTGGGGATGCACGGCAACTACGGCCCCAACATCAAAAACAAGGAGTGCGACCTGCTCGTCGCCGTCGGAATGCGTTTCGACGACCGCGTAACGGGCGACCCCGCCGCCTTCGGCCCCAACGCCCGGATCATCCATTTGGAGATCGACCCCTCCGAAATCGACAAGATCGTCCATGCCGACGTGCCCCTCGTGGGCGACGTCAAGCGCACGCTCCCGCTGCTGACCGAACGCATCCGCCCGCGCGACCACAGCGCATGGATCGAGGAGTTCCGCGCCTGCGACCGCATCGAGTACGAGCGTGTGGTGCGGCGGGCGATCCGTCCCGACGGAGGGCGCATCCGCATGGGCGAGGCGGTCGACGCCGTGGCACGCGCCTACGACCGCGACGCGGTGATGGTCACCGATGTGGGGCAGCAGCAGATGTTCGCCGCCCGCTACTTCGGGTTCCGCCGCAGCCGCAGCGTCGTCACGTCGGGCGGTCTGGGAACCATGGGGTTCGGCCTCCCGGCCGCCATCGGCGCCAAGCTGGGCGCTCCCGACCGCGAGGTCGTCCTCTTCGCGGGCGACGGCGGGCTGCAAATGACCATTCAGGAGCTGGCGACGATTTTCCAGTCGCACGTCTGCGTGAAGATCGTCCTGCTCAACAACTCCTTCCTGGGCATGGTGCGCCAGTGGCAGGAACTTTTCTACGACCGCCGCTACTCGTCGACCGAGATGGTCAACCCCGATTTCGGGTTGATCGCCCGCGCCAACGGAATCGAATACCGCTGCGTCGAGCGGCGCGGGGAGCTGCCGCAGGCCGTCGCCGCCATGAAGGCCCATGCGGGCGCCTATCTGCTCGAAGTGCGGGTCGAAAACGAGGAAAACGTCTTCCCGATGGTTCCGGCCGGCGCTCCGGTCTCGGACATCCGGCTCGAATAACAACGACAGTATGGAACAGGAATACATCATCACCGTCTTTTCGGAGAACAAGGTGGGTCTGTTGAGCCAGATCACCACGGTCTTCACCTGCCGCAACGTCAATATCGAGAGTCTGACCACCTCCGAATCGGCGCTCGCGGGCATCCACAAATTCACGATCGTCGTGCGCACCGATCCCGAAAAGATCGAAAAGCTCGCGCGACAGGTCGAAAAGCGCATCGACGTGCTCAAAGTCTTCGTCTTCACCTCCGACGAGGTGGTGCAGCAGGAGATCGCCCTCTACAAGGTCACGCGCAGCCGCAACGTCGAACAGCTCGTCCGCCGGCACAACGTGCGCATCCTCGAAATCGACGACGACTACATCGTCGTCGAAAAGACCGGCTACAAGAGCGAAACGCGCGAACTGTTCGAACTGCTGCAACCCTACGGCGTACAGCAGTTCGTGCGCAGCGGCACGGTGGCGATCGTCAAATCGCGGCGCGAACTGCTCAACGAATATCTCGAAGAACTCGCACGAAACGACAGAAAACTTTCATAAAAAACAGTTACGACTATGGCACAGATCAATTTCGGCGGTGTAAACGAAACCGTCGTCACCCGCGAAGAGTTTCCATTGGAGAAGGCACGCAAAGTCCTCGAAAACGAGACGATCGCCGTCATCGGCTACGGCGTACAGGGCCCCGGACAGTCGCTCAACCTGCGCGACAACGGCTTCAACGTCATCGTAGGCCAGCGCGAGGGCACCCGCAGCTGGGAACGGGCCGTCGCCGACGGCTGGGTACCGGGGCAGACGCTCTTCGGCATCGAGGAGGCGGCCGAGCGCGGCACGATCATCCAGTACCTGCTCTCCGACGCAGGCCAGATCGCCGTGTGGCCCGCGCTCCGCAAACACCTCACGGCCGGCAAGGCGCTCTACTTCTCGCACGGGTTCGGCATCACCTACAAGGAGCGCACGGGCATCGTCCCGCCGGCCGACGTGGACGTGATCCTGATCGCCCCCAAGGGATCGGGCACCTCGCTGCGGCGGATGTTCCTCGAAGGACGCGGTCTCAATTCGAGTTTCGCCGTCTTCCAGGATGCGACGGGACGCGCCTTCGAGCGCGTGGTGGCCCTCGGCATCGGCGTCGGTTCGGGTTATCTCTTCGAGACCGACTTCAAACGCGAGGTCTACTCCGACCTGACGGGCGAACGCGGCACGCTCATGGGCGCCATCCAGGGCATCTTCGCCGCCCAGTACGAGACGCTGCGCGCACACGGCCACACCCCCTCGGAGGCCTTCAACGAGACGGTCGAGGAGCTCACGCAGTCGCTCATGCCGCTCGTGGCCGAAAACGGCATGGACTGGATGTACGCCAACTGCTCGACCACGGCGCAGCGCGGCGCGCTCGACTGGTGGAAACGCTTCCGAGACGCTGCGAAACCCGTCTTCGAACAGCTCTACGAAGAGGTGGCCACCGGTCGCGAGGCACAGCGGTCGATCGACCTGAACAGCAAGCCCGACTACCGCCAGAAGCTCGAAGAGGAGTTGCGCGAACTGCGTGAAAGCGAAATGTGGCAGGCCGGCGCCGTCGTGCGCAAGCTGCGCCCCGAAAACAACTAAAACCTACTGTTATGTGCGGCTTTGTCGGAGTGTTCGAAATCGGACGAAACGGTGAGAACCTGCGTGCGCAGGTGCTGCGGATGTCGGGAAAAATCCGGCATCGAGGGCCCGATTGGTCGGGCATCTACTGCGGCCCGCGCGCCGTGCTCTCTCACGAACGCCTCTCGATCGTCGACCCGCAGTCGGGCGGGCAACCCCTTTACAGCCCCGACGGCAGGCTGGTGCTGGCCGTCAACGGCGAGATCTACAACCACCGCGAACTGCGGCGCGAGCTGGCCGGCGAGTACGACTTCCGCACCGGTTCGGACTGCGAGGTGATCCTCCCGCTCTACCGCAAATACGGCGCGGGGCTGCTCGACCGGCTCAACGGCATCTTCGCCTTCGCGCTCTACGACATCGAGCGCGACGAGTACCTCATCGCCCGCGACCCCGTCGGCGTCATTCCGCTCTACATCGGCTGGGATGCCGACGAACGGTGCTACGTCGCATCGGAGTTGAAGGCGCTCGAAGGGGTGTGCAACGTCATCCGCCCCTTCGAGCCGGGGCACTATCGGTGGAGCCGCGAGGGGAAGACGACGCGCTGGTACACGCGCGACTGGTTCGACTACGAAGCCGTCGAGCAGGGCGACGCCGACCCTGCCGCGCTGCGCTCGGCGCTCGAAGCGGCCGTTCGACGACAGCTGATGTCCGACGTTCCCTACGGCGTGCTGCTGTCGGGCGGACTCGATTCGTCGATCATCTCGGCCGTAGCCAAACGCTTCGCCGACCGCCGCATCGAGACCGAAGGACGCGACGGTGCGTGGTGGCCCTGCCTCCACTCGTTCGCCGTCGGTCTGAAAGGCGCTCCCGACCTCCGTGCCGCACGCAAGGTCGCCGACCACATCGGTACGGTGCACCACGAAATCCACTACACCGTCCAGGAGGGGCTCGACGCCCTGCGCGACGTGATCTACCACATCGAAACCTACGACGTGACGACCGTGCGCGCCTCGACGCCGATGTACCTGCTGGCGCGCGTCATCAAGTCGATGGGCGTCAAGATGGTGCTGTCGGGCGAGGGTGCCGACGAGATTTTCGGCGGCTACCTCTATTTCCACAAGGCCCCCGACGCCCGCGCCTTCCACGAAGAGACGGTGCGCAAGATCGGTCGCCTGCATCAGTACGACTGCCTGCGCGCCAACAAGTCGCTCGCGGCGTGGGGGATCGAAGGCCGCGTGCCGTTCCTCGACACGGAGTTCCTGGACACGGCCATGCGTATCGCCCCCGAAGCCAAACGCCCCCGCGACGGACGCATCGAAAAGTGGATTCTGCGCAAGGCGTTCGAAGACCTTCTGCCGCCGGAGATCGTCTGGCGGCAGAAGGAGCAGTTCTCCGACGGCGTGGGCTACGGCTGGATCGACTCGCTCAAAGCATTCACGGAGGCCGCGGTCTCCGACCGCGAAATGGCGCAGGCGGCCGACCGCTTTCCGGTCAACCCGCCGCGCAACAAGGAGGAGTACTACTACCGCACGATCTTCGAGGAGTGTTTCCCCTCGCAGACGGCCGCACAGTGCGTGCCGTCGGTGCCTTCGGTGGCGTGCAGCACGGCCGAGGCGCTGGCGTGGGACGAATCGTTCCGCAATCTCGACGATCCGTCGGGACGCGCCGTGCAGGGTGTCCACCGCACCGCCCGGGACGAATGACGACGGGACGGACGGAAAACTCCGAGTATTTACGACTGCTCCGGCAGTAAAACAACGAAACAGATGAAAGTATTGAAATTCGGCGGATCGTCGGTAGGTTCCGCACAAGGTCTGCGACAGGTGCGCAGGATCGTCGCCGCCAACGACGGCCAGATCGTCGTGGTCGTTTCGGCGCTGGGCGGCATCACCGACCGTCTGCTGGCCACGGCGGCCGCAGCCGCGGCCGGAAAGCCCGACTACACCGACTCGCTGGCCGAAATCGTGGCCCGCCACCGCACGACGATCGACGAAACGGTGGCGTCCGAGCGGCGCGGCGCGATCCGCCGGCGGACGGACGAACTACTCGACGAACTGGCCAATATCCTGCGCGGCGTCTACCTGATCCGCGACCTCTCGCCCCGCACGGGCGACGCGATCGTCAGCTACGGCGAACGACTCTCGTCGGGAATCGTGGCCGCCGTGCTCGAAGGCTCGCGGCTCTACGACGCGCGGGAGTTCATCCGCACGAAGACCGACTTCGGAAAGCACATCGCCGAACCGGATCTGACCGAAAAGCTCATCAGGGAGCGTCTGGCCGACCGCCCCCGCGTGTCGGTAGTGCCGGGCTTCATCGCCTCGGACTGCGCCACGGGCGACGTGACCAATCTGGGGCGCGGCGGATCGGACTACACCGCCGCACTCATCGCTGCCGCGCTGAACGCCGAGACGCTCGAAATCTGGACCGACGTCGACGGTTTCATGACGGCCGACCCGCGCGTCATCAGCGATGCCTATGTCATCGACCGGCTGAGCTTCGAAGAGGCGATGGAGCTGTGCAACTTCGGCGCGAAGGTGGTCTATCCGCCCACGATCTTCCCGGTCTACCACCGCGACATCCCCATCCTGATCAAGAACACCTTCAACCCCGAAGCGCCGGGCACGTTCATCTCCCGCGAGCGGGTGCAGGGGCGCGACAAGGCGATCAAGGGGATCTCCTCGATCAACAACACCTGTCTGGTGACCATTCAAGGGCTGGGCATGGTAGGCGTGATCGGCGTCAACCACCGCATCTTCCGCACACTGGCCAGGGCCGGCATCAGCGTCTTCTTCGTGTCGCAGGCCGCCTCGGAGAACACCACGTCGATCGGACTGCGCAACGAGGACGCCGATCTGGCCATCGCGATGCTCACCAGGGAGTTCGCCCCCGAAATCGAGATCGGCGAAGTGGGCAGCATCACCGCCGAACACGACCTGGCGACGATCGCCGTGGTGGGCGACGACATGAAACATACGCCCGGCATCGCGGGCAAGCTGTTCGGGACGCTGGGACGCAACGGCATCAACGTCATCGCCTGCACGCAGGGCGCCTCGGAGACCAACATCTCGGTGGTCGTGACGCTCGAAAGCCTTCCGAAGGCGATCAACGTGATCCACGACTCGTTCTTCCTGTCGGAGTATCAGGTACTCAACATCTTCGTGGCCGGCGTCGGACAGGTGGGGCGCGACCTGCTGGAACAGATCCGCCTGCAACGGCGCACGCTCATGGCCGACAACGGACTCCAAATCCGCGTCGTGGGAATCGCCAACTCCCGCAAACGGCTCATCGACGCCGAAGGCATCGCCCTGAACGACTGCCTCCGGCGGCTCGAAGAGGAGGGAACGCCCTCGACGCCGGAGAGCCTGCGCGACGAGATTCTCGCCCTGAACATCTACAACTCGGTCTTCGTCGACTGCACGGCCAGCGCGGAGGTGGCGGCGCTCTACCGTTCGCTGCTCGACCACAACGTCTCGGTGGTGGCCTCCAACAAGATCGCCGCGTCGTCCGACTACGCCCTCTACCGCGAGCTCAAAACCGTCTCGCGCAAACGCAACGCGAAATTCCTCTTCGAGACCAACGTCGGCGCCGGTCTGCCGATCATCAACACGATCTCCGACCTGATAAACAGCGGCGACCGCATCCTGCGCATCGAGGCGGTGGTTTCGGGAACGCTCAACTACATCTTCGACCGCATGAGCGCCGAAATTCCGTTCAGCCGCGCCGTACGCATGGCTCAGGAGGCAGGTTATGCCGAACCCGATCCGCGCGTCGACCTGAGCGGCACGGACGTCATCCGCAAGCTGGTGATCCTCACGCGCGAAGCGGGCTATGCCGTCGAACAGCGCGACGTGGAGCGGCGCACCTTCCTGCCCGAAAGCTGCTTCGAGGGGAGCATCGACGAGTTCTGGCATCGCCTGCCCGAAACGGACGCCCGCTTCGAAACATGGCGGCGACGGCTCGAAACCGAAGGGAAACGGCTGCGTTTCATCGCCCGCATGGAGGACGGACGCACCTCGGTCGGGCTCGAAGAGGTCGACAACGAAAGCCCGTTCTACCACCTTTCGGGCAGCAACAACGTCATCCTCATCACCACCGAACGCTACCGCAAATACCCGATCCAGATCAAGGGGTACGGCGCCGGCGCGGAGGTGACGGCCGCAGGCGTCTTCGCCGACATCATCCGCATCGCCAATATCCGATAGACCATGAAGTACCTCATCATCCTCGGCGACGGAATGGCCGACGAACCGATTCCACGGCTCGGCGGCCGCACGCCGTTGCAAGCCGCCCGCAAGCCGACGATCGACCGCATCGCAGCGCTCGGCGCCTCGGGCATCCTCGACACCGTGCCCGAAGGGTTCGCTCCGGGCAGCGAAATCGCACACCTCTCGCTGCTGGGGTACGACGTTCCCTCCGTCTTCGAAGGACGCGGTTCGCTCGAAGCGGCCGGCATGGGCATCGAAATCGGGCGCGGCGAAATGGTCATGCGCTGCAACCTCATTACGGTCGAGCAGGAGCGCATCCGCAACCATTCGGCCGGCCATATCTCCACGGCCGAAGCGGCCGAACTGATCGACTTCCTCCAACGGCGGCTGGGCAGCGACGACGTGCGGTTCCACACGGGCGTCTCGTACCGCCACCTGCTCACGATCCGCGGCGGCGACAAGCGGTTCCACACCGTCGGGCCGCACGACGTACCCGACCGCCCCTTCGCCGAAGTGCTGCCGTCGGCCGCCGACGCTGCCGCCGAACCTACGGCGCGACAGCTCCGCGAACTGATCTTCCGTTCGCAGGAGTTGTTGGCGGATCATCCCGTCAATCGGGCGCGCCAGGCTGCCGGAAAACAGCCGGCCACGAGCATCTGGCCGTGGTCGCCGGGCTACCGCCCCCGTATGCAGACCTTGCAGGAGCGCTACGCCCCGATCCGCAACGGTTCGGTCATCTCGGCCGTCGACTTGATCCGCGGAATCGGCGTCTGCGCCGGACTGACGCCCGTCGAAGTCGAAGGAGCGACGGGGCTCTACGACACCAACTACGAAGGCAAGGCCGAGGCCGCGCTGCGGGCGCTGCGCGACGAGGATTTCGTCTTCCTGCATATCGAAGCGAGCGACGAGGCGGGCCACGAAGGAGACGCCGAACTGAAAGTACGGACGATCGAAGCGCTCGACGCACGGGTGGTGCGGCCGATCTTCGAAGCGGTCTCCGCATGGGAGTGTCCCGTCTCGCTGGCCATCCTTCCCGACCACCCGACGCCCTGCCTGCTGCGCACCCACACCGCCGCGCCGGTCCCCTTCACGATCTGGCGGAGCGGCTGCCATCCCGACATGGTGGGGGCCTACGACGAACAGAGTGCCCGACGGGGCCGCTACGGCCACCTGCGGGGCGATGCCTTCATCGACCTCTTCATCCACGGTACCGAATAACGGACGAAAAATACAAGTTTCCACACGATGAGATATTACAGCACAAACCGCCGCACGCCCGAAGTCTCGCTCCGCGAGGCAGTCGTCGCCAGCATGGCGCCCGACAACGGGCTCTACATGCCCGAACGGATCGAGCGGCTGCCCGACGCATTCTTCGACGGGATCGCCCGTCTGGACCTCCACCGGATCGCCTGCCGCGTGGCCGACGCCTTTTTCGGCGAGGAGATCGAACCCGAAACGCTGCGGCGCATCGTTCGCGACACGTTCTGCTTCGACATCCCGGCTGTCCGGGTCGACGACGGCATCTGGGCGCTCGAACTCTTCCACGGCCCGACGATGGCCTTCAAGGACGTAGGCGCGCGCTTCATGGCACGCATCCTCTCCCACTTCATCGAAGGCCGCGACGACGAACACCCCGTCACGGTGCTCGTCGCCACGTCGGGCGACACGGGCGGCGCCGTGGCCAACGGGTTTCTCGGCGTCGAGGGCATCGACGTGGTGGTGCTCTACCCCAAAGGGCGCGTAAGCGACATTCAGGAAAAGCAGTTCACGACGCTGGGACGCAACGTCACGGCGTTGGAGATCGAAGGCACGTTCGACGACTGCCAACGGCTGGTCAAGAGCGCCTTTGCGGATACGGAGCTTAAACGACGGATGCGGCTCACATCGGCCAACTCGATCAACGTGGCGCGGTTCCTGCCCCAGACCTTCTATTTCTTCCACGCCTATGCGCAATTGCGCGCACAGGGCGTAACCTCGCCGATCGTGGTGAGCGTGCCGAGCGGCAACTTCGGCAACCTCACCGCAGGGTTGTTCGCCCGACGCATGGGGCTGCCGGTCGACCGCTTCATCGCCGCCAACAACGCCAACGACACCTTTTACGAATACCTCCGCACGGGCAGCTACCGCCCCCGGCCGTCGGTTCCGACGCTGGCCAACGCGATGGACGTGGGCGACCCGAACAACTTCGCCCGCATCCTCGACCTCTACGGCCGTTCGCTCGACGCGCTGCGCGCCGACGTCGCGGCGTTCCGCTGCGACGACGACCAGATCCGCGCCACGGTGGCCGACACTTTCGCCCGCACGGGCTACCTGCTCGATCCGCACGGCGCCTGCGGCTACCGTGCGCTGCGCGACGGACTGCGCGACGGCGAAACGGGCATCTTCCTCGAAACGGCCCATCCGGCCAAGTTCCTCGATACGGTGGAAAGCATCACCGGCCGGCCGGTCGAGATTCCGCAGCGCTTGCAGGAGTTCGTCAAGGGGAAGAAACGCACGGTCGCGCTCGGCGCCGAGTTCGAAGCGTTCAAGGAGTATCTGCTCAGCCGATAAACATCATGGAGAATCCGGACATCGCACCAAACGCGGCACGCTGCCGCTTCCGGCGCATCGTCGTAAAGGTGGGCAGCAACGTGCTGACCCGCGCCGACGGCACGCTCGATACCGACCGCATGGCGGCGCTGGCCGACCAGATCGCAGCCCTGCACCGTGCCGGCGTCGAGGTCATCGTCGTGTCGTCGGGCGCTGTCGCCGCAGGGCGCGGGGTGATCGCGGCCGGCCACCGGCTCGACGCCGTGTCGGCCCGCCAGCTCTACTCGGCCGTCGGGCAGGTGAAGCTGATCCGCCGCTACTACGAACTCTTCGACGCACGGGGAATCGTCTGCGGGCAGGTGCTCACCACCAAGCAGGATTTCGAGACCCGCCGCCACTACCTCAACCAGCGCAACAGCATCCGCGTGATGCTCGAAAACGGCGTCGTCCCGATCGTCAACGAGAACGACACGGTGGCGGTCACCGAATTGATGTTCACCGACAACGACGAACTTTCGGGGCTGCTCTCGACGATGATCGGCGCCGAGGCGCTCGTCCTGCTGACCAACGTGGACGGCATCTGCGACGGTATGCCGGGAGCGCCGGGCGTCGAAGTGATCCGCGAAATCGCACCCGGGCAGCGCGACCTGCCGGACTGCATCCGCGACGCGAAGTCGTCGTTCGGACGGGGCGGAATGCTCACCAAGAGCCGCATCGCCCGCAAGGTGGCCGCCGAGGGAATCGAGACGATCATCGCCGACGGCCGCCGCGACGGCATCCTGCCCGACCTGCTGGCCGAGGGAAGCCGCACCCTCTGCACACGCTTCCTCCCCTCGCCCCACCCCATCTCGGGCGTCAAGAAATGGATCGCCCACTCGGAAGGATTCGCCAAAGGGGAGGTGCACGTAACCCGCGAAGCTCTCGATGCGCTCGGCGGCCCGCGCGCCGTGAGCCTGCTGCCCGTCGGCGTGAGCCGCGTGGAGGGTGTCTTCGAGAAGGACGACATCGTGCGCATCGTCGCCCCCGACGGCCGGCCGATCGGCGCCGGCAAGGTCTCCTGCGACAGCACGACGGCACGCCGCAATATCGGCCGCCGCGGCGCACGGGCACTCATACACTACGATTACCTCTATCTGGACTGACCCATGGAGACGCAACACACTTTTCGACGCGCCCGCGAGGCCGCCCGCGCGCTCAACCGCACCGCCTCGGAACGGATCGACCGCCTGCTGCTGGCGCTGGCCGACGCGGTGGAGGCCGGCACGGAGGAGCTGCTGGCGGCCAATGCCCGCGACCGCAGCCGGATGAACCCCGCCGATCCGGCCTACGACCGGCTGCTGCTCGACCGCGGGCGGCTGCTGGGCATCGCCGCCGACCTGCGCAACGTGGCGGCGCTTCCGTCGCCGCTGGGACGCATCCTCGACCGCACGGTGCGCCCCAACGGCATGGAGATCCGCAAAATCTCGGTACCGTTCGGCGTCGTCGGCGTCATCTACGAAGCACGTCCCAACGTGGGGTTCGACGTCTTCGCGCTCTGCGTCAAGTCGGGCAACGCCTGCATCCTCAAAGGGGGCAGCGACGCCCGCGACTCCAATGCGGCGATCGCCGCGCTGATCCGCCGCACGCTCGCGGCGCACGGCTTCGACGAGAACACCCTCGCCCTACTGCCTCCCACGCACGAAGCGACGGCCGCGCTGCTCGGTGCCACGGGGCTGGTCGACCTGGTCATTCCGCGCGGCGGGCGGGGATTGATCGACTTCGTGCGCGACCACGCCCGCGTACCGGTGATCGAAACGGGCGCCGGCGTCTGCCACGCCTATTTCGACCGGTCGGGCGACACGGAAAAGGGCGCGGCGATCGTCCTGAACGCCAAGACACGCCGCGTAAGCGTCTGCAACGCGCTCGACACGCTCGTCGTCCACCGCGACCGCCTGACCGACCTGCCGCGCCTCTGCTGTCCGCTGGCCGAAAAAGGGGTCGAACTGCAAGCCGACGAAGCGGCACGGACGGCGTTGCACGGAAACTATCCCGCAGCGCTGCTGCGCGCGGCCGACACAGCGAGCTTCGGGACGGAGTTTCTCTCCCTGCGCCTTTCGATCCGCACGGTCGCCTCGCTCGACGAGGCGCTCGCCCACATCGCCCGCTACTCCTCGCAGCACAGCGAGACGATCATAGCCGAAGACGCGGAGGCGATCCGCACGTTCCAGCGCGAAGTCGACGCCGCCTGCGTCTACGCCAACGTCTCGACGGCCTTCACCGACGGCGCGCAGTTCGGCATGGGCGCCGAGATCGGAATCAGTACGCAGAAACTCCACGCGCGCGGGCCGATGGCGCTGCGCGAACTGACCTCCTACAAATACCTGATCGCCGGCGACGGGCAGACGCGGCCGTAGCCCCGCCCGTGGCCGACAGACAAAAAACGACCCGAAATTTTGTTTTCCGGAAATTAAATCCTACATTTGCGACAGACGAGTTATCGAAAAATGACGAATTTCAACCATATCCATCATCATCACCACTTTCACCGAAGGGGCGAATCGATCGTGTATATGCGTTGATATTCCGGCAAATACAAAAGAAGCTCACCCCTTGCGGGCGGGCTTTTTTTCATGTCTGCACGCCGGGGTCGGGCGGTTGAAACGAAAATTCAAACCAAACGACTTATGTTAAGAATAGCCATTCAAGCCAAAGGCCGGCTCAACGAACAGAGCCTCGGCCTGCTCCTCGAAGCGGGAATCGCCGTTGCGGAGGGCAAACGCAGGCTCATCGCCCGCGCCGAAGGATTTCCGCTCGAAGTGCTCTTCCTGCGCGACGACGACATCCCGCAGGCCGTCTCGATGGGCGTCGCCGACCTGGGTATCGTCGGCCAGAACGAGGTGGCCGAAAAGGGATACGACGTCGAACAGGCGATGCCGCTCGGATTCGGCGCCTGCCGCCTCTCGCTGGCCGTCCCCAACGCGGCCGACTACACGGGCCCCGACTACTTCCGCGGACGGCGCGTCGCAACCTCCTATCCCAACATCCTGCGCGGATATTTCGCGCGGCAGGGCATCGAAGCCGAGATCCACACCATCGAGGGATCGGTGGAGATCGCACCGGCCGTAGGGCTGTCGGACGCGATCTTCGACATCGTTTCGTCGGGCGGGACGCTCGTTTCGAACGGCCTGCGCGAAGTGGAAACCGTTCTCCGCTCCGAAGCGGCGCTCATCGCCTGCCCGTCGCTCGACGCCGACAAACGCAGCCAGACCGAGCAGCTCGTCTTCCGCTTCCGATCGATCCGCGAAAGCCGCGACATGAAATACGTGCTGATGAACCTTCCTGTCGAAAAGGTCGCCGAAGCCACCGCCCTGCTCCCCGGAATGCGCAGCCCGACGATCCTGCCGCTGGCGCAGGAGGGGTGGTGCTCGCTGCACGCCGTGATCGGCAAGGCGCAGCTCTGGGAGCGCATCGAACGGCTCAAAGCCATCGGCGCCGAAGGCATTCTGGTGCTGGCGCTCGAAAACATGATCCGATAGAAAACAGCGAACGATATGGAACCGATCAGAGTTTACGACAACCCCCCGCGCGACGCGTGGCCTGCGCTGACGGCCCGCATCACCCGCGACGACGCCGAGATCGACCGCCGCGTGGCAGCCATTCTGAACGAGGTGCGCACCGGCGGCGACGAGGCGCTGCGCCGCATCGCCCGCCGCATCGAGGGCTTCGCGCCCGAACGCTTCGAACTGCCGCAGGCACAGCTCGACGAAGCCGCCCGCAACATCTCGCCCGAACTGAAAACGGCGCTGGCGACAGCCAAGGCCAACATCGAAGCCTTCCACCGCGCACAACTGCCCCGCCCCGTTGCGGTCGAGGTCATGCCGGGCGTCCGCTGCTCGCAGCGCGCCGTGGCGATCCGCCGCGTGGGGCTCTACGTCCCGGGCGGCTCGGCGCCCCTCTTTTCGACGGTGCTCATGCTCGCCGTGCCGGCCGCGATCGCCGGCTGCGCCGAAATCGTCCTCTGCACCCCTGCCGGCCGCGACGGCAGCATCGCCCCCGAAATCCGCTATGCCGCCGCGCTGTGCGGCGTGCGGCGCGTCTTCGCACTCGGAGGGGCGCAGGCCGTCGCCGCCATGGCCTACGGCACCGAAAGCGTGCCGCGCGTCGACAAGATCTTCGGGCCGGGCAACCGCTACGTCACCCGCGCCAAGCAACTCGTCGGCGCCGAAGGCACGGCCATCGACCTTCCGGCCGGACCGTCGGAGGTGCTGGTGCTCGCCGACGAAGGGGCCTCGCCCGACTTCGCGGCCGCCGACCTGCTCTCGCAGGCCGAACACGGCGGCGACAGTCAGGCGGTGCTCGTCTGCCGCACCGTCGCGTTCGCACGCCGCGTGAACGACGCCCTCCGCCGGCAGACGGCCGCGAGTCCCCGCAATGCGATCCTCCGCGAATCGCTCGCGCAAAGCCGGATCGTCGTATTCGATACGCAGGACGACATGCTCGACTTCGCCGAAGCCTACGCCCCCGAACACCTGATCGTCTCGCTGCGCGACCCGTGGCCCGCCGCCCGCCGCATCACGACGGCCGGCAGCGTCTTCGTGGGCGACTATGCCCCCGAAAGCGCCGGCGACTACGCCTCGGGGACGAACCACACACTCCCCACGGGCGGGTGCGCCCGCGCGTACAGCGGCGTGAACATCGACAGCTTCCTGCGCCGCATCACCTATCAGGAACTCACGCGCGAAGGGCTTCGCGCACTCGCCCCGACGGTCGTCGCCATGGCCCGGGCCGAGGGACTGGACGCGCATGCCGAAGCCGTCCGCATCCGGCTGGAAGGAGGTGTGCGATGAGACCGCTCGCAGAACTCGTCCGCCCCAACATCCGCACGCTCGCCCCCTACTCCACCGCACGCGACGAGTACGGCGGCCAACGCATCGACGTGTGGCTCGACGCCAACGAAAGTCCCTACGACAACGGCGTCAACCGCTATCCCGATCCGCGCCAGCAGCGGTTGCGGGAACTGCTCGCCGCACGCAAGAGCATCGCCGCCGACCGTATCTTCATCGGCAGCGGCAGCGACGAGGCGATCGATCTGGCCTACCGCATCTTCTGCCGGCCGGGCATCGACAACGCGGTCTCGATCGCACCGACCTACGGCATGTACCGCGTCGCGGCGGCCGTCAACGACGTCGAACTACGCGAAGTGCCGCTCGGCGACGACTTCTCGCTGCCGGTCGAACGGCTGCTCGCGGCGGCGGACGAACGGAGCAAACTGCTGTGGCTCTGCTCGCCCAACAACCCCACGGGCAACGCTTTTCCGGCGACGGAGATCGAACGGCTGCTGCGCCGCTTCGACGGCATGGTCGTCCTCGACGAAGCCTACGTCGATTTCGCCGACGGGGCCGGATTCCTGCCGCGGCTCGACGAATTCCCGAACCTGATCGTGCTGCAAACGCTCTCCAAGGCGTGGGGCATGGCGGGACTGCGCATCGGGCTGGCCTTCGCGGCACGAGAGGTCGCAGCGCTTTTTTCGCGCGTCAAATATCCCTACAACATCCCCGGCCCCACGCAGCGGGCCGCCGAGGAGATGCTCGGCCGCGACCTCGCGCCGCAGATCGCCGAGATCCGCAGCGAGCGCCGGCGACTGGCCAGCGAACTGGCCTCCTGTCGCTGCATAGAGCGGGTCTACCCCTCGCAGACCAACTTCCTGCTGGTGCGCACACCGGCGCCCGACGCTCTCTACGACGCATTGATCGAAGCGGGCATCATCGTCCGCAACCGCTCGCGCGCAGCGGGATGCGAAGGGTGTCTGCGCCTGACCGTGGGAACGCCCGCCGAGAACGACCGCCTGCTCCGAACCGTCAAAACCTTCCGCCCATGAAAAAAGCACTCTTCATCGACCGCGACGGCACGCTGATCGTCGAACCGCCCGTCGACCGGCAGGTCGACAGCCTCGAAAAACTCCGCTTCGTACCGGGCGCCATCTCGGGGTTGCGCGCGCTGTCGGGACTGGATTTCGAACTGGTACTGGCCACCAACCAGGACGGGCTGGGAACGCCGTCGTTCCCCGAAGCGACCTTCCGGCCCGCCCACGAACGGATGCTCGCGACGCTCGAAGGCGAAGGCGTCCGCTTCGACGACCAGCTCATCGACCGCACCTTCGAAACCGACGACGCCCCCACGCGCAAACCCCGCACGGGGATGTTCGGCCGCTATCTCGACGGAAGCTACGACCTCGCGGCCAGTTACGTCGTCGGCGACCGGCCGACCGACATGCTGCTGGCACGCAATCTCGGGGCGCGGGGCATCCTGCTCGCCCCCGACGAGGAGGCGGGCCGCCGTGCGCTGCGCGAAGCCGGCGCCGAAGCGGCCTGCGCGCTGGTCGCCCCGTCGTGGGAACGGATCGCCGAGTTCATCCGCCGCGGCGAACGCAGCGTCACCCTCACGCGCCGCACGGCCGAGACGCAAATCACGCTCACGCTCGACCTCGACGGCCGCTCCGGTGCGGGACGCATCGCCACGGGAATCGGATTCTTCGACCACATGCTCGCGCAGATCGCCCACCACGGCGGCGTCGCGCTCTCGGTCGAGGCGACAGGCGACCTGTGGGTCGACGAGCACCACACCGTCGAGGACGTCGGCATCGTGCTCGGCGAAGCGGTCGACCGCGCGCTGGGCAGCAAGGCGGGCATCGCCCGCTACGGCTTCGTCCTGCCCATGGACGACTGCCGTGCCATGGCGCTCATCGACTTCGGGGGCCGCATCGGCTTCGAATGGGAGGCCGAATTCCGCCGCGAACGCATCGGCGAACTGCCCACCGAGATGCTGCGTCACTTCTTTCATTCGTTCGCCTGCGCCGCGCGCTGCAACCTCCATGTCGCCGCCCGCGGCGACAACGAGCACCACAAGGCCGAAGCGATCTTCAAGGCCTTCGCACGGGCGCTGCGCATGGCCGTGGCCCGCATCCCCTTCGCCTACGATATTCCCAGCAGCAAAGGAGTCCTATGACAGCGATCATCGATTACGACACGGGCAACCTGCGCTCCGTGGCCGAAGCCCTGCGCCGCGCAGGCGCCGAATTCACCGTCACCGCCGATCCGGCGACGCTGCTCCGAGCCGAGCGGGTGATCCTGCCGGGCGTGGGCGAAGCGTCGTCGGCAATGGCCCGACTTCAGGAAAAGGGGCTCGACACGCTCGTTCCCGCGCTGACCTGCCCCGTGCTGGGCATCTGCATCGGGATGCAGCTGCTCTGCCGGTCGAGCGAGGAGGGCGACGCCGCCTGTCTGGGCATCTTTCCCACCGACGTGGTGCGGCTTCCCGACCGTACGGCCGACGGGCCGCTCAAAGTCCCCCACATGGGCTGGGACACCGTCGATATGCTGCGCGGGCCGCTCTTCGAGGGAATCGACGCGCAGACCTACGTCTACTATGTCCACTCCTACGCGCCGCGGCTCTGCGACGCCGCGATCGCCACGACCGACTACAGCATGCGGTTCAGCGCGGCACTCGCACGCGACAACTTCTTCGGCACGCAGTTCCACCCCGAAAAGAGCGGGGCGGCGGGCAGCCGGATTCTACGCAACTTCCTAACACTGAAATGAGATGAATATCGAAATCATTCCCGCGATGGATCTGATCGACGGCGCCTGCGTGCGACTCGCACAGGGCGACTACGACCGCCGCACGACCTACGGCCGCGACCCGCTCGACACGGCCCTGCGCTTCGAAGCGGCGGGGCTGCAACGGCTGCACATGGTCGATCTGGACGGCGCCCGGGCGCAGCGTCCGGCCAACCTGAAAGTGCTCGAACGCATCGCCGCACGCACGCGGCTCGAAATCCAGTACGGCGGCGGCATCAAAAGCCGCACGGCGCTCTGCGACGTCTTCTCGGCGGGAGCCAGACGCGCCGTCTGCGGCAGCGTCGCCGTGCGCGAACCCGACTGCCTGGCCGCGTGGCTGGCGGAGTTCGGCGGCGAACGCCTGATTCTCGGCGCCGACCTGCGCGACGGACGGATCGCCATCGCAGGCTGGTCGGAGGAGACGCCGCTGGGAGCGGCCGAACTGATCGGCCGCTTCCGGAAGCAGGGATTGCAGCAGGTCATCTGCACCGACATCGCCCGCGACGGAATGCTCTGCGGCCCCGCGACATCGTTCTACGCCGCCCTCCAAGCGGAATTTCCCGACGTGGAGATCACCGTCAGCGGCGGTATCGCAACGCTCGGCGACCTCACGGCTCTCGACCGCGCGGGGCTGCGCAGCGTCATCGTCGGCAAGGCGCTCTACGAAGGACGTATCACCCCCGAAGATCTCGGACGATGCTTGCCAAACGAATAATCCCCTGCCTGGACATCCGCGACGGCCGGACGGTCAAGGGCGTCAATTTCACCGACCTGCGCAGTGTGGGCGATCCGGTGGAGCTGGGCGCCCGCTACGCCGCCGAAGGTGCCGACGAGCTGGTCTACCTCGACATCAGCGCCACGGCCGAAGGTCGCCGCACCTTCACCGGACTGGTGTCGCGCATCGCCGCACGCATCGACATCCCCTTCACCGTCGGCGGGGGCATCGCCTCGGTCGACGACGCCGGACGGCTCCTGGACGCCGGCGCCGACAAGATCACCGTCAACAGCGCCGCCGTGGCCGATCCCTCGCTCATCGACGCCGTGGCGGCGAAGTACGGCTCGCAGTTCGTTACGGTGGCCATCGACGCCCGAAGAATCGACGGCCGCTGGCGCGTCACCACCCACGGCGGGCGCCGCCTCACCGACCGCGAGCTCTTCGCATGGGCCGAGGAGGCCTGCCGGCGCGGCGCGGGCGAAATCCTCTTCACCTCGATGGACCACGACGGCACGCGCAACGGCTATCCCTGCGACACCTTCGCGCAGTTGTCGCTCCTGCCCGTCCCCGTCATCGCCTCGGGCGGCGCGGGATCGGTGCAGCACATCGCCGACGTGCTGACGCTCGGACGCGCCGATGCGGCGCTGGCAGCCAGCATCTTCCACTACGGCGAGATTCCGATCCCCGTGCTCAAACGCGAACTCCGTGCACGCAATATTCCCGTAAGATTATAACAACCCGAAAAAAGAAACCGCCCATCCGCAAGACATCCCTCTTCGGCACCCGATGCGCCGCCCCATGCGGCGGACCGCCGACATCGAAACAGGACGACAGACGACCATGCGGAGAAGCATAAACGAGAAACACCATGAAAATCGAAGCCATTCCCTTTGAGGAACTTGCCGTCGGCAAGCAGGCCGACGGACTGATCCCCGCCATCGTGCAGGACGACCGCACCCTGCAAGTGCTGATGCTCGGCTACATGAACCGCGAAGCCTACGAAAAGAGCCTCGCCGAGGGGCGCGTCACCTTTTACAGCCGCACGCGGCAGTGCCTCTGGACGAAGGGCGAAACCAGCGGCAACCGGCTCGACATCGTCTCGGTGGCGGCCGACTGCGACCGCGACACGCTGCTAATCCGCGCCGTTCCCCACGGCCCCACCTGCCACACGGGAACGCAGAGCTGCTTCGGCGAGGCCGTCCCCGAAACCGAGGGGTTCATCCGCCGCCTGCAAGCCGTCGTCCGCCAGCGCCACGCCGCGATGCCCGAAGGCTCCTACACGGCGCGGCTCTTCACGCACGGCGTGAACAAGATCGCCCAGAAGGTCGGCGAGGAGGCCGTCGAGACGGTCATCGAGGCCGTCGCCGGCAACCGCGAGGCGATGATCTACGAAGCCTCCGATCTGGTCTACCACCTGCTCGTCCTGCTCGAAGCCACGGGGTGTTCGATCGCCGACCTCGAACGGGAACTATCGGCACGCCACGCATAGTCGTCCGCCGAAAGCCCCCCGCGACCCTCCCGACTGCACGCATCGCACCGCCCGGCAGGAAAGCCGCCGCCCCGTGCGGCAGCCTGCAACCCGCCGAGGCCCGTTCCGCTCCGACCGCCGCCGAACAGGCGGACAAGTCCATACGGGAATCCGCCCCTTCCGCAAAAATGCGGAAGGGGCGGATTTTCTGTTCGGCGGCCCGTCGCTTCACTCCTGCGGCTGGACGACCGACTTCACCTCCGACTTGTTCTCGGTCACCACCAGCAGCTTGTCGCCCACGCGGAGCACCGAATTGCCCTTGGGGACGAAAAACGTCCCGTCGCGCGCCACCATCACCACCAGCGTCGCCGCAGGCAGCACGATGTCGCGCAAGTGGTGTCCCGGCTCCAACATCGCTTCGGTGACGGTCAGCTCGGTCGTCGCATCGTCGAGCATGCGGTTCATCACTTCGTCGTTGAAAATGCGTTCCCGTTCGGGATAGGCCAACCCCAGCCATTCGGCCATCAGACTGACCGTCGTACCCTGCACGACCAGCGACAACAGCGTCACGAAAAAGACGATGTTGAACAGCAGGCTCGAATCCTCCACGCCGGCCACGACGGGATAGGTGGCGAAGATGATCGGCACGGCGCCGCGCAGCCCCACCCACGAAACGTAGAGGCGGGCGCGGGTGGTGAACTTACGGAACGGCAGCAGCGAGAGGAAGACCGCGGCGGGACGTGCGACGAGGATCATGAACAGACCCGTCAGGCCGCCCAGCAGCAGCACCTCGGGCTGCAACAGTTCGTCGATATTGACCAGCAGTCCCAGCGTGACGAAAAGGATCACCTGAAACAGCCACGTGAAGCCGTCGAAAAACGTTCCGAGCGTCTTCTTGTGAACGATCGGATAGTTCCCCACAACCAGTCCCGCGACATAGACGGCCAGATAGCCGTTGCCGCGGATCAGGTCGGTCACCGAGAAGGTCAGGAAGACGAACGCCAGCAGCAGTACGGCGTAGAGCGACTGGTTTTCGATATTGATCCGGTTGATCGTCCAGACGGCCAGACGGCCGAACGCATACCCTGCCACGACGCCGAGCGTCATCCCCACCACGAAGAGCAGCAGGCTCGTACCGAAGCCCATGCTTTCGCCCGGCGTCAGCAGCCCGACCAGCAAAATGGTCAGAATATAGGCCATCGGGTCGTTACTGCCGCTTTCGAGCTCCAGCAACGGTTTCAGATTCTCGCTCAACCCCTGCCTGCGGCTGCGCAGGATCGAGAAGACCGACGCCGAGTCGGTCGACGACATGGTGGCGGCAAAGAGCAGCGCCAGCAGGAACGACATCCCGGCATTGCACCACGGCGCCACCACATAGACGAACCCCGCCACGATCAGCGCCGTCAGCGCCACACCGACGGTGGCCAGCACCACGCCGGGCCCGATCACGGGGCGAATGGCGCGGTAACGAGTGTCCATACCGCCCGAAAAAAGAATGATGCACAACGCCACCATGCCCACGAACTGAGCCACGGGAGCCGAATTGAAGGAGATGAGCCTCAACCCGAACAACATGCCGACGCCGAGAAACAGCAACAGGGCCGGAGCGCCGAAACGGTAGGCCACTTTTCCGGCAAAGACGGAAACCAGCAGCAGCAACGCCCCGATCAAAATGATATTCTCAGTGGTTAACAACATATCTATTTCATTTATTTCCAACAATCCGGCCGGCTCCCGAAATCGCGGGGAACCGGACGATGCCGCACACCGTCCGGTTCCGCTGCATAGCGACGTACTCCGCTACGCCTCGTGGCCGGAACGCACGATGTGCAACTCCGTGAGGGGCCGCTCCTCCAACTCGACGTATTCGAACGCCTGGCAGGCCACGAACCCCTCGTCGGGCGTATGGTAGGCCACGAGCCGGATGGCAGGGACCTGGCTCTGCGCAATGCTGCGCAGACGCGCCCAGTCGTGGCGCGTCAGGCAGTCGGCCACGGCGGAGGCGGCCGATTTGGGATAATAGCGTTCCGACCAGACCAGCGGCACGCGATTCTCGCCGTAGAGCGGCACTCCGCTGTCGCCGAAGAGCCGGACGAGCAACAGCAGTACGCCCGTTGCAAAGATTACGCCGCCGAAAAGCACCAGTGCCGATTTCAGGTCTTCATACCCCGCCGTTGCGGGCAACAGACCGTTTACGACCAACAATACGACGCCCGCAAGCGTCAGACAAAGGGGTACGACTTTCGATTTGCGTCCTTTGACGACGACCCCGTCCGGCAGCGCATAAAGCAGCTCCGCCATTTGATTCTTATTCATAACGATACTACTTATTTAACCTTTTCGATAAGCCGAGCGCAGAATCACGCTTGTACGGATTATGCCAAGGCGGGAAAAGGTGCATGAAAATGAACCTTTCGGGAAAGAGGGACGACTTCTGCGGCAACACCCTTCGGGGGAATCCGCCGGATCGCTCCGCACTTCCCGACAATTCGAAAACTCCCTGCGTTTCAGGGAGCGCATCCCAATCCGTCGACCGATAACGAACGGGAAAGGTCAAATAAGCAGCCGACGCATACGGAAGACGTAATAGTCCACCGGATGCAGTACGGCACAAGGTATCCGCGTGTTGAAATGAGAAAAGATACGGCACCGGACATCGTCCGACGAAACCTCGGACAGACCGCCGCAACGCATGAAATGGATTCCGGAAGGAGCGGTTACGGGACACCGCAGCAAACGGCCGAACGTCTCAGGCCCGCAGTCGGAATGCGCCGGATTGGAAGCGTACTCCGCAATCGAGTCGACGAGCCTCTGCCTGCCGACCCTGAATTCACGCTCCTGCGACGCCGGCTGTGAAGCGACCGCCACCGACCGCTTCACAGCGGACGATGCGGAGGCCGTAACCTCCCCGCCGCCCGACAGGACGGCGATACAAGCAAGCAATATGGTGAGCCATTTATGCATCGAGAGCAAAGATAACGAAAAAATCCGAACCGTGAAACTTTTCCGCCCCCGTATCGGGGCACCGGAAGACGAAAGACCCAATCCTACTAATAAAAAGTCCCAATCGGATCCGACCGGCCCGTTCCGCCCTCGAAACGAAGTAAAATATTACATAACAACAAATTAATCAAATCGCAGGAGACACCGGAATGCCGCACCGCGCCCCGCCCCGTCCGGCCGCCGCGATCCGATTCCGCAGCCGGACGGGGCGAATATTCGCAAAAAAACGATATATTTGAGACGACAAACCCTCCGCGTAATGAAAACGCACCTACTCGCACTCCTGTCGCTGTTCTGTATCGGGACCGCCTCGGCGCAGACGCCCCGCGACGAACGCATCGCCCGCGCCGTCGAACGGATGGACGACGGCGACTACGACGAAGCCGCACGGCTGCTGGAATCCGTGCTGGCCGCCGATCCGAAAAACTTCCTGGCAAATTACGAAACGGGCTACCTGCTCTACATGCAGGAGCGCTATGAAGAGGCCGTCGAAGTGCTGCGCCGCATCAAGCGCAAGGACTACCCGCCGCTCTACCAGCTGCTCGGCAACGCCTACGACATGGCAGGCGACCGCAAACGTGCCGTCAAGACCTATGAAAAGGGGCTGCGTGAGAACCCCGACGCCGGACGGCTCTACCTCGAACTGGGCAATATCGCCTACGCCGAACGACAGTACGACCGCGCCCTCGCCTGCTACCGCCGCGGCGCCACGGTCGATCCCGCCCACCCGTCGAACTACCGCAGCCTGGCCCTGCTCTACGCGATCTCGACCGAACCGGTCTGGACACTCGTCTGGGGCGAACTGTTCATGAACCTCGAACGGGGCTCCGGACGCACCTCCGCCATGAGCGAAACGCTCGCGCGGACCTACCGCGACAACATCCGCATCGAAGGCGACACGGCCGTACGCATGACTTTCAGCCGCAACGGCCGCGTCGCACGGGAGGGACTGCGCCTGCGGATTCCGTTCGGGACGGCCGTCTTCGAAGTCGCCGCACGGGCGGCACTGACGGCAGACGGCATTCCCGACAGCCTGACGCTGGACGTGCTGAGCGACATGCGCGAACGGTTCGTCGACCGTTACTTCGAGAAATACGACCGGATGCTTTTCGACGACGACGCGGCACGGCCGCTGATGGATTACCAGCGGCAGGTCAAAGAGGCGGGCATGATGAGACCCTACAACTACTGGGTGCTTTCACAGGGATTTCCCGACGAGTTCCGGCAGTGGCGGGACGAACACGCCGTACAATGGCAGGACTTCATCGCGTGGTTCGCCGCGCACCCGATGTCCGTTCCCGACCCCGCTGCCGGACGGCGGAACCCTTGAACCGCCGGAGGCGCCCCGCCTCTTCGGAACGGGATCGCCGGCGGAGGAAATACGGCCCCGCTTCCGCACCGCAATCCGCACGGTTTGCATGGAATTTGAACGAAACAACCTAAACCCCTGTAAAATTATGAAAAAAGCGATTCTGTTATCGACGATCGCCGCCCTCTGCTGCGGCCTTCACCGGACGAGCGCCTGCACCGGCATCGCACTCTCGGCCGCCGACGGCAGTTACGTGCAGTCGCGCACGATCGAATGGTCGCGCGGCGTTCTCCGAAGCCAATACGTCGTCATCCCGCGCGGCCAGCAGCTCCGGTCGTTCACCCCGACCGGTGCGAACGGACTGGCCTTCACCGCCCGATACGGCACGGTCGGGCTGGCCGTGGAGCAGCAGGAGTTCATCGCCGAGGGAATCAACGAGGCGGGACTCTCGGCCGGTCTCTTCTTCTTCCCGCAATATGGAGGCTACGAATCCTACGACCCCGACCGCAACGACCGCACGCTGGCCGATTTGCAGGTAGCGGCATGGATGCTGACGCAATTCGCCACGATCGACGAAGTGAAGGCCGCCGTGGCATCGGTGCGCATCGTCGCGCTGGAAAAAAGTTCGGTCGTGCATTGGCGCATCGGAGAGGCTTCGGGACGGCAGGTCGTGCTGGAAATCGTCGACGGCGTGCCGCATTTCTACGAGAACGAGGTCGGCGTACTCACCAACGCTCCGGGCTTCGAGTGGCAGCTCACGAACCTCGACAACTACGTGAACCTCTATCCCGGCGATGCTCCCGTCCGACAACTGAGCGGCATCACGCTGCGCCCCACCGGCAGCAATTCGGGATTTCTGGGCATTCCGGGCGATGCGACGCCGCCTTCGCGTTTCGTGCGCGCCGCCTTCTACCGCGCCACGGCGCCGCAGCGCGCCACAGCCTTCGGAACGGTGCTGCAATGCTTCCACCTGCTCAACTGCTTCGACATCCCCATCGGCATCGACCACCCGCAGGGCGACGCGCCCGACATCCCGAGCGCCACGCAGTGGACTTCCGCCATCGACCTGACCCACCGCAGGGTCTACTACAAGACGGCCTACGACAATTCGATCCGCTGCATCGACCTCGCGGAGATCGATTTCGCACGGGTGAAATACCAGTCCCACCCGCTGGACGAGGTGCGCGAACAGCCCGTCGTGAAGATCTCGGTCACGCACTGAGACGCACGGGTCACGGTTGGAGGAGCGCTTCGGCCGTCTCCCCGACCGCCTCTTCGTCGGCATCGCCGAGGCTGAACTCCCTGTCGGCGAAGAGTGCGGCCAGCCCCGTGATCTGTTTGAGCCGCAGCAGTTCGTCGCGGTCCATCCCGATATGGCGCATGATCCACTGGTCGGACATCTGCGCCCGCGTCAGTTCGGCGACGATCTCGCTCATCAGCTCGATGTTGTGCGTGCCGCGCGCCCGATTGTGGCGAATGGTCGACGCCATGCGATCGGACAGATCCTTGTCGATCACGGCCACGGGCAGCAGTCCCCGTTCGCGCTCGTAGATGCGCTTCGAGGTTTTGAGCACCAGGTAACGATGATAGCCGTCCACGAGTTCGTAGCGGTCGTTCGCCGCATCGTAGTAGCAGACGCACGGCATCGTATAGCCGTCCTCCCAGATCGACAGTTCCAGCAGCCGCATTTCGGGCGGCGCAACGACGTTGGGGTTGTAGCTGTTCGCCACGACCTTCTCCACCGGAACGGCCCGGACGCCGTAGACCGGACTCCGGTACTCCCCGTCCGGTTCAGATTCGTAACAACGCTTCATATTTCTCCATGATTTTCTTGCGGCGCAGCCTCTCGCTCTTGTTGGGCGAGAATCCCATATATTTGCAGGCGTGGTCGTTTTTGAGGATGCAGATGCAGATACGCTTGAAGGTCGGCAACTGGCTGAACTCGGAAATATCCAGATCGTCGAGATACTCCATGCGCACCTGCCGCTTGTCGGTGCGGTAACCGCTTCGGCCGCCGACCTCGATCGGAACGCCGGCCTTGCGCAGTTTGGCGATGGTCGTCTCGGCGAGGCATCCGCCCTTCTCGCGCCAGAAACGGATGCTTACGGAGAGCTTTTCCAGATAGTTCCGGCGGGTTTCGGCGGGAAGCGTGGCGAGCAGGAAGTGCATGTAACGCTCCCACGTCAGTCCCTTCGGCAGGCGTGCGGACTGCCAGCCGAGCGCCGACGTCCGTCCGTACAACGCCGCGAAATTGACGCCGTTGACCCGCCCGATCATACGCCCCCACATGTCGGGGTCGATCGCCTTGTAGAGGTGCAGGCTCGACAACGCCTGCGAAATGAAGGGGCTGGCCACGCGCTGGGTGTCCAGCGGTACGCCGGCACGGTGGAAGAGGTCGTACAACCGGTTATAGGGCCACCCGAACCGTCCGTTGGCCGTCCACACGTCGGTCGTCAGCCAGTCGTAGATCGGATAGGCGTTGCATATTCCCGCGTCGGCCCATTGGCGTATCCAGCGCCGCCCCTCGAAACGGTGGTGGTTGCGGTCGCTGTATATCGTGCGCCAGCGGTTGAAACTCTCCTGCGTGCGAATGCCGATCAGGCAGCAGGTGCGCGTCGCGCCGCACCGCCGGTGCAGCCACTCGGCGAACCGGTTCTGGAACTCGTAGTCCCACATCTCCTCGCTGAAAAAAGGGAAACTGCCGCGCGTGTAACTTCCGGCCGGCATCGCGCGAACCCACAACTCCCGCTTGCCCTCCTCCCACGGGCGCCAGTAACGCTGGAACATGGAGGCGCAGGTAGGCACCTTGAACGGGACGCAGACCCGATAGACGTCGAGGATGTCGGGATTCGACGCCAGCATCCGGTCCACGTAAGAGAGCGTGTCGCGGTACTGGATCTCGTAATCCATGTGAAATACGCCGATGCGGCGTTTCAACCCGTACCGCCGGATGTAGTCGATGCAGAGATTGAGCAGCACGCCGCTGTCCTTGCCTCCGGAGAAGGAGACGTAGACGTTGTCGAAGGCCTCGAAAACGGTTTTCAGCCGCCGTTGTGTCCGCTCGTAGACGTTCATGGCCGGCGGTTTTTCCCGTATTCCATGGCCACGTACTCCTTCCACTCCCGCACAGGCACGAACCCTTCGGCCCGGAACACCTCCGCATGGCGGGTCAGCGTAACGGAACGGATCGTATAGTCGCGGTGGTAGCAGCGCACGATCTCCTGCAAAAAACGGGCGATCAGCCGCGGATCGTCGCCCGACACGTAGTAGTTGTTGATTTTGGCGATTCCGCCGTCGGTAATCTCCACCGGCACGAATCCGAAGACGATCTCCCCCTCCCAGGCGACGAACCACGTGTGCGAACGCGACGTCCAGAACGGATAGTTGTTGTTCTGGCGCAACACGCTGCGCCGCATGACCAAAGGTGCGACGAGCGCATAGAGACGCGGGGAGGTTCCGTCCAGTTTCTCGACAGTCATATTCGGGAATCCACTCTTTTAGACCGAATGTTATATATTTACGACTGAACAGGTTGTATCCGTACTTGTTCACCACAAATATAAAAAATATCGTCCGTTTTCTCAAATTTTCCGACGGGATAAATCCTTCCGTACAGCCGGCGACATCGCAGAAACAGGCCGAATCCCCGTCTGCGGCTTTCGATTCGAATCCGAATCCGATCGAATCGACAGGAGATGAAAAAGCACCGGCAACCATACCGGAGCGCCGTTTCCACCGGATCAGGCCCCGAAAAGGGAGATATACTTAAATCTTTTAATATCGTTTCCCCTCCCCTTCTCTGCCGGCCTCCGCACAGTCGCCGCATAATCGGCTAACCGACAATCATCCCCTGCCATATTCTGCATTTCCGAACGGCTCGGGAATCCGCGAACGAGATATTAAAAAATAATAAATACTAAAAATATCCCGCAAATTTGTTTTTTCAAACAAATAATTTTAATTTCGTAAAACAGTTTCAATACGAAACCAAAACAGGAAAGACAGATAATATCGAGCAAAACACTAATTATCAGAATAATTAACCGTTAATATTCCATGTAATCATCCATCAACCGAAAAACTAAGTTTCAAAATGAAAGACACGATCAAGTACTTAGTATGGATCTTCGCCATCGTCCCGTTCCTGATCGCCTGCGGCGACTCGAACACCGACGACGCCCCGACGGACGACTTCGACGTGCGGTTCGAACTGCCTGCAACGGTCGACGTCGCCAAAGGCGGAGAACTGACCTTCACGGTAAAGGAGGGGAAATCCCCGCTGACTACCGATTCGTTCCTCTTGGAGGGGGGGGGAATTTCCTACCTCTGCCCCATCCTCAGAACATCTTCTGAGAGTTTTACCGTCCGCTTAGCCGACGAGTGCGAATCCGGTTCCTACACAGCCTACCTCAAACGGGACGCACGCAAGAAATCGATCGGCAAAATCTACATCAACATCGTCGACAAGATCGACTTTGAACCGAGCGCCGGCACCACGGTCTTCGGTCTGGTATCTTCGGAGGAAGGTCCCGTCGCGAACGTCGTGGTATCCGACGGCACCGAAGTGACCGTCACCGACGACAAGGGCATCTACGAACTCAAATCGGCCAAGAAGTGGGGCTATGTCTTCATCTCCGTCCCCAGCGGCTACGAAGTAGCGGCGGAGGGCGTGTTCCCGCAGTTCTACCAAACGCTGAAAGGAGCAGCCGACGTCGTGGAACAGAAGGACTTCAAACTCACGAAGGTCGACGGACAGGATCGCTACAAGCTCTTCCTGCTGGGCGACATGCACCTGGCCAACCGCACCAACGACGCCGCCCAATTCACCCAGTTCACCACCGATCTGAACGCCTACATGGCCCAGCACAGCGGCCAGAAGATGTACGCCCTCACGCTGGGCGACATGACGTGGGACCTCTACTGGTACAAAAACAACTATGCGCTGCCCCAGTACCGGGAGACGATCAACCGCCAGGTCAAGAACCTGCAAATCTACCACACCATGGGCAACCACGACAACGACTTCATGACCACGTCCGACTACGACGCGGCCGTCAAGTACGTGGACTGCATCGGCCCGACCTTCTACTCGTTCAACATCGGTCAGGTGCACTACGTCGTCATGGACAATATCGATTGCAGCGCATACGACGGAACCGACTCGCGCAACTACGTCAAGAAGCTCTCCAACGAACAATTGAAGTGGCTCGCCAAGGATCTGGCGTACGTCGACAAGTCGACGCCTCTGATCGTGGCCATGCATGCGCAAATATACAAGCCCACGAGCACGGGCTTCGCCTTCGACCACGACTCGGCCAACACCGAGGCGCTGCTCGCGGCGCTGGACGGCTACGAAGTCCATTTCGTGACGGGACACACGCACAAGGTCTACAACATCACCCCCGACGACGACGTGGTGAAGGGACGCGATATCCACGAACACAACTCCGGCGCGATCTGCGCATCGTGGTGGTGGTCGGGCAACCTGACTCCCGGCGTCCACGTCAGCATCGACGGCGCCCCGGGCGGCTACGCGATCTGGGATATAGACGGAACCGATTTCGCATGGCTCTACAAATCCACCGGCTGGCCCGAGGAGTACCAGTTCCGCAGCTACGACCTCAACAACGTATCGTTCTCGATGGACGACGTCCCCAACATTCCCTCGAACGTACTGATCCAGCTCGCCTACAAGAAATACGTCAACGCCTACCCCGAAAACTCGGACAACGAAGTGCTCATCAAGATCTGGAACTGGAACAGCAACTGGGAGCTGAGCGTCGTCGACGAGCGGGGCAAGACGCTCGAATACACGCCGGTATGGGCATACGATCCGCTCCATATCGCAGCGCTCTCCGTGCCGCGCTTCAACAATTCCGGCATCACCTCCACGCCCTCGTTCGTCACGGAATCGGCCACCAACTTCTTCAAGGTGAAGGCCGACGACGCCGACGTCGACCTGACGATCACCGTCAAGGACGAATTCGGGCACACGTGGACCGAGGAGATGCAGCGCCCGAAAGCCTTCTCGACGGATGCCTACAAACTCAGATGATACATAACTAACCTTTCACTAACCAAACCTTACTTCTTATGAAAGTATTCAGACTATCGGTTCTGTCTCTGGTTCTGACCGTGTCGGGAGGTATCCTGGCCCTGGCCGCCCAGAATAGAACGGTATCGGGAAAAGTCCTCGATGCCCAGCAACAGCCGATCGTGGGAGTAGCCGTTCTGGTCGACGGAACGACCCGGGGTACTACGACCTCCGAAAACGGCAGCTTCACGCTCGACATTCCCGCCGGCGAAGTCGTCCTGAACGCCACCTATCTGGGCTACATCCCCCAGAAAGTGACGGTGCCCTCGTCGAAGAGCGAAGTCACGATCTACCTCCAGGAGGACGCCATCCAGCTCGAAGAGGCGGTCGTCATCGGTTACGGTACGCAGAAGCGCGTCAACCTGACGGGCGCCGTCTCGACGGTGAGCAGCAAGGAACTCGAAAACCGCGTCACCCATTCGGTGACCAATATGTTGCAGGGTTCCGTAGCGGGCCTGAACATCACCACGTCGTCGGGTAAACCCGGCAGCACGCCCTCGATCAACATCCGCGGCGTGAACTCGGTCAACTCGGCCGACCCGCTCGTGCTGATCGACGGAGTCGTGGGCGACCTGAACCGCGTCAACCCCAACGACGTCGAGTCGATTTCGGTCATCAAGGACGCATCGGCCGCCGCCGTCTACGGCGCCCGCGCCGCATTCGGCGTCATCCTCGTGACGACCAAGTCGGGGTCGGCCAAGGACGGCAAGGCGACCGTGCGTTACAGCGGCCGCTTCGGCTGGGAGGAAGCTACGACCTCGACCGATTACGAAAACCGCGGCTACTGGTCGGTTTACGAAGTCAACCGCTTCTGGCAGGTCGAGAACGGCGGCGCCAAGTACATCAACTACACCGACCACGACATGCAGCAGTTGCTGGCACGCGTGAACGACAAAACCGAGCATCCCGACCGCCCGTGGGTCGTCGAAGATGTGCGCAACGGCCGCAAGCAGTGGGTCTATTACGGTAACTACGACTGGTGGGACATGCTTTTCCGCGAGAAGCGCCCCGTTCAGCAACACAGCGTCTCGCTGAGCGGCGGAACGAAAGACATCAAGTACCTCGTTTCGGGCGCCTACGACCGTCAGGCCGGTATGCAACGGGCTTTCCCCGACATCTACAACAAGTACAACCTGCGTTCGAAGATCGATTTCCGGATCAACAAGTGGGCGACGTTCTCGAACAATACGTCGTTCTTCAGCTCGAACTACAACTCGCAGGGCGACAGCGGCATCGACAATACGCTCCGCTACGGCTCCGTCCACGCGCTGGCCTGCTATCCGATGCAAAACCCCGACGGGTCGTGGCTTTACAGTTCGCCCTATCAGAACTACAAGGTCGCCAACGGCCGCCATATCATGCTCAACGAGGGCACGCACCGCAACGTCGATCGCCGGAGCGACTTCTCGAACACTTCCCGATTGGTCATCACACCTTTCAAGACACTGAGCATTACGGCCGACTTCACCTACCGCCTCTATCAGGAACGCAACACGAGCAGAAGTTCGCCGCTCTCTTATCGTGAATATCCCGACGGCCCCATGCTGGAATACAACACCGGCGCCGGCCTGAACCGGCTCGACGAAGAGGTCAATACACGCAACTACTACTCGACCAACGTCTTCGCCAACTACGACGAAACTTTCGGCGGCGTGCATCACCTCTCGGGAACGTTCGGCATGAACTACGAGACATGGGCCAGCAAGAACATCTCCGTCGGGGCCGAGCAACTCTCCTCCGTGGATCTGGACGACCTGAATCTCGCCACCAAGGTCGGCTCCAAAAACGCCTACGGCGGCGGTCAGAACGAATACGCCCTGCTGGGATTCTTCGGCCGTATCAACTACGACTACAAGGGCCGTTATCTCGTCGAAGTGAGCGGTCGTTACGACGGAACGTCACGTTTCGAAAAGAACAGCCGCTGGGGCTGGTTCCCCTCGGCATCGGTGGGTTGGCGCATCTCGGAAGAGCCCTTCTTCGGCCGTGCGAAGAACGTGGTCGACAACCTCAAACTGCGCGCCTCGTTCGGTTCGCTGGGCAACCAGAACGTATCGTCCTACTACACCTATCTGCGCCTGATTACGAACCACGATTTCGCCAGTTTCACCTTCGGCGACGGCAGTGTGGGCAAGTACTCCTCGCTGGGCGCGCCGGTGGCCTCCGACCTGACGTGGGAGACCGCACAGCAGTGGGACCTGGGTCTCGACGTATCGATGCTGGGCAACCGGTTCAACCTGACAGCCGACATCTATATGCGCGACACGAAGGACATGCTGACCGAAGGTATCGCACTGCCCGGCGTCTACGGAGCCGATTCGCCCGACATGAACTCCGCCGACCTGCGCACCAAAGGATATGAGCTCACCGTCAACTGGCGCGACCAGTTCCAGTTGGCCGGCAAACCGTTCGAGTACAGTATCGGATTCAACATCAGCGACTACAAGAGCGTCATCACCAAATACGACAACCCCGAACGTTCGTTCGCCAAGGACTATTACGAGGGCATGGAGATCGGCGAAATCTGGGGCTTCGTCACCGACGGATTCTTCAAGACCGACGAGGAGGCCAAAGCCTACGCCAAGGAGGTCGACCTGAGTTACAGCAGCGGCCGACTGACCGGAGGCTGGCTGGCCGGCGACCTGAAATTCGTCGATCTGGACGGCGACGGCATTTGGGGCATCGGCGGCGACACCGTCGACAATCCGGGCGACCGCAAGATCCTGGGCAACTCGCGCCCGACGCTCTCCTACGGTTTCAACGCCAGCATCCGCTGGATGGGCTTCGACGCTTCGGTCTTCTTCCAGGGTACGGGCAACCACTATTGGTACCCCAACGGACAGACGATGAACTTCTGGGGCTGCTACTCCGCCTCCTACCTCTCCTTTATGCCGATCGATTTCCACGGCAAGGTATGGTCGGAAGACAATCCCGACGCCTATTTCCCGCGTCCGCGCGCCTACTCCGCAACGGGCGGTTATCTGGCCAAGGTCAACGACCACTATCTGCAAAACATCCGTTACCTGCGCCTGAAAAACCTGACCGTGGGTTACACCATCCCCGTGAGCCTCACGAAAAAAGCCGGCATCGACCAGATCCGCGTCTACTTCTCGGGCGAGAATCTCGCCTACTGGTCGCCGCTCAAAAAGAACACCAAATACGTCGACCCGGAAGCCGCTATCAACCGTTCGAGCCATGCCGAGTTCAACCGCGTTTACTATCCGTGGCCCAAAACCTTCATGTTCGGCATCGATGTCACTTTCTAATTCTAAATTTCGAATACAATGAAACGATTAATCATATTGGCCCTTACGCTGACCGTAGGATTGTCGGCCTGCGACGTACTCGATCTGGAGCCTAAAGACCGCGTCACGCAGTTCGACTACTTCAAGACCGCCAATGATCTCGAACTGTTCTCCAACCCGTTCTACAACAACCTGCTGGACAAGGAACCCTTCGACGAACAGAGCGATCTGCTCGTCCAGAACACCCTCTCCGCCATTCTCTTCGGCGGCAGTCATCGCACCGTGCCCGAATCGGGCGGAGGATGGTCGTGGACGGATCTGCGCCGCATGAATACCTTGTTGGAATACGCCGACATGTGCGAAGACAAGGAGGCCGTCACCAAGTACACCGCCGTGACGCGCTTCTTCCGCGCCTTTTTCTATTTCGAAAAGGTAAAGCGTTTCGGCGACGTACCCTGGTACGACATCCAGCTCGGTTCAGCCGACGAGTTGCTCTACAAGCCCCGCGACTCGCGCGAACTGATCCTGACCAAGATGCTCGAAGACATCGACTACGCCATCAACAGCGGCGGCCTGACCGAATCGGCTGCCGACCCGTACCACGTCAACAAGTGGGCGGCACTGGCGCTCAAAGCGCAGTTCTGCCTCTACGAGGGAACCTACCGCAAATACCACAACCTCAACCTCGACGGCCACGATGCGAACTACTACCTCGATCTGGCTGCCAAGGCCGCCCTCGAAATCATCGAAAAGGGCCCCTACAAGCTCTATCAGACCGGACACCCCGAAAAGGACTACCTGACGCTCTTCGCCCAGAAGGACGCCAGTCCCGAAGAGTACATTCTGGCTATCAAGTTCGACTACGCGATCGGCGCGCGCCACAACGCATCGGCCTATACGCTGCTGCCGACGCAGGGACGGCCGGGCCTCACCCGCAAGTTCATCAATACCTATCTGATGGACAACGGCACGGCCTTCACCGACAAACCCGGCTGGCAGGAGATGCAGTTCATCGAAGAGACGGACGGCCGCGACCCGCGTCTGGCGCAGAGCATCCGCACTCCGGGCTATACGCGAATCGGACAGACCAAAGTCGAAGGGCCCATGTTCGACGTCACCGTCACCGGCTACCAGCCCGTCAAGTTCGTACAGGACCCCACGTCCAACAGCAACAACAACGACCGTGTGGACTCTTCGGACTGCGATATGCCCGTCTACCGCTTCGGCGAAGTGCTGTTGATCTATGCCGAAGCCAAGGCCGAACTGGGCACGCTCACGCAGGACGACCTCACGATCTCCATCAATAAGCTCAGAAGCCGCGCGGGCATGCCCGACCTCGACATGGCCAAAGCCAACAGCAACCCCGACTGGTATCTCTCCTCGGCTGAGTACGGCTATCCCAACGTGACGGGAGCCAACAAGGGCGTGATTCTCGAAATCCGCCGCGAGCGTACGATCGAGCTGCTGCAAGAGGGACATCGTTTCGAAGATCTCGTCCGCTGGAAGGCCGGTACCTGCATCGATCAGGCGATCACCGGCATGTATTTCCCCGGCCCGGGCGAGTACGACCTTACGGGCGACGGCAAGGCCGACCTGATACTTTACGCCAAAGGGTCGGCCAAACCCTCGGCCGACGAAGGCGTCTATGTCTACGAACTGGGCACGGATATCTTCCTTTCGGAGGACACCAAGGGATACATGGCCTTCCATAAGGATGTCGAGCGTACCAAATTCAACGAGGGAAGGGACTATCTCTATCCGATCCCCAGCGGCGAACGTTCGCTCAACAAGAACCTCACGCAGAACCCCGGCTGGAACGACGGTCTCGGTTTCTAAGACGATAATCACCAAAAACGCAAAACTATGAAATTCCTGAAATATTTTTGTGCAGCCTCGCTGCTGGCGGCATCCGCAGGCACGCTGTGGAGCTGCGACGACGATGACGACAAGAGACTCTCGGATGCGGTGCTGGCCAGTGTCGGTTCGCTGACGTTCGAGGCACAGGACACGTCGGAGAAGATCATCACGGTCTACGCCGACGCCGACTGGGTGACGGAGATCCCCGATTGGGTGACCGTCACCCCCACCGAAGGAACCGGCGTCATGGACGTCACGGTTTCGGTCTCCGAGAACATGCGCGACGGCGCAATGGACAATCCCCGCAAGGCGAAACTCGTTTTCAAGGGACGGACGCTCGCCAGCCGTGCCGAGGTGCTCGTCTCGCAGGTCGGCAACAAATTCCGCGACATTCCCGAATATCAGAAGATCAGCGACGTGATCGCACTGGACGACGAGGCCGCCGTGAAGATTCCTTCGGCGCTCGTAATGGCCGTGACGAACAAGGGATTCATCATCAGCGACGACCAGCAGTCGGGAGCTATTTTCGTCGAAGACACCGAGAAGGTGGCAGTGGGCGACAAAGTCTGCGTCTGGGGCACCAAGTCGAGCGACGGCGCCAAACTTTCGATCATCTCCTGCGCGGAAAAATCCGACGATCCGAACAGGGAGGGCGACAAGGTCGAAGTCCTGTCGTCCGGCGCGACGGTGACCTACCCCACCCCGACGGACCTCACCGAACAGATCGACACCTACACTTCGGCCGAACGCAGCTACGTCACCGTGACCGGCTTCTTCAACGGCAGCACCGTCTCCGTCGCCGACGACGCCAAGTATTCGGTGAGTGCCCTGGATATTCCCGAAGAGATGGGTCTGGCCAAGCTGAACGGCCACAATATCACCGTATCGGGTTACTACGCCGGTCTGGCCGAGCCCGTACACCGGATCATAGTGACTACGATCGTGGACAAGGGCGCAGTCGAAACCGTCTACTGGACCGAAGATTTCGAGTGGCTCGAACCCTGGGCTATCGCAGGCGACAATAAGGGCAAACAGGCCGGTCAAACGGTGGAGAAAGACGACCTCGATGCCTACTGTCCGCAGCTTCCGACCTCGATAGTTGACGGAGTATCGACTTTGCAGGCGCTCGAAGCCAAAGGGTACGAGTTCCTGCGCGTATGGGATCCAAGCAAGGACGAAGACGAATGTATCTATCTTCAGAAGAACTATCTCAAATTCGGCAAAACCGCTTATCAGGCCGGTATCGTTTTGTCGAATATCGAAGGCGTTCCCGAAGGGGAAAAGACAACCTTCTCGTTCGACTGGTGTCCGATGCGACAAGGTAGCGGCAAGATCGATCCGGTCAATCTGATCGTTATCGTGCAGAACGGCAGCAACCAACAGCAATTCGAAATTCCCACCCACGGCTGGGAAAGCGGTCATAAGCTCGAATGGATCAAGGCTGAGATCGATCTGGCGGGCATCACGATCGACAAGAATACGAAAATCACCATCAAGCAAACGCAATGGCCTGCTAAAACAGCGAATCGCTGGTTCCTGGACAACATCAAGATCACCAAGGCCGAATAAACTCCGGTCAACTCTCTCTTCACGGCAGACGGCCGTCGACCTGCACGAGCAGCGTCGGCGGCCGCTGCTTTTCCGTTGTTCCCGCACTCCGAGAGGTGCCGGAGAAGCACCTTCGCAATTTTATCTCCGGAAATATTTTTCTATCACTAAAAAACTTTCTATCTTTGAATAGCGAGTCGTATCAAGGCCGAGCGAAAAAACACAGGACTTCATGAAATTCACCTTTGGTAGACAGCAAAGCGACAGCTCCCTGATCTCCGCAGTCAAAAAGGGCGACAAGGGAGCCTACGAGCAACTCTTCGTACGCTACTACCCCACATTGTTGCGTTTCATACACGGTATGCTCAAAGATAACCACATGGCCGAGGATATCGCCCAGAATATCTTCATGAAACTTTGGATTCACCGCGAAAAGCTCGACAGTACGCAATCGCTCAAAAACTACCTATTCGTATTGGCCAAACATGAAATATTCAACATTTTCAAGGCCAAGCGTACGACCATGCTCTCCCTGCTGCCCCAGCTCAACGACCGCGATATCGAAGATCGAGGCTATTCGATCGAAGAGCAATACAACTATGCCGAACTGAACGAGCTGCTCATCCAGAACATCTCAAAAATGCCGCCCCAACGGCAATTGATCTTCCGCATGAGCCGCTGCGAACATCTCTCCAACCGCGAGATCGCCGAACGGCTGGGTCTCTCGGTGCGCAGCGTCGACAAACACATCGAACTGGCTCTGAAAGATCTTCACAACTCCATCTGCTGATTCTCCCCCTCCTTCCTTCGTTTTTTCATTTTTTTTCGCCATTCCGATTACGCAATCGGGAGCGTTCGGTTGTTCTTATTATAGCAGGACGTCCGGAAGAGGCACGCGTCCGGCGAATAACAAGGGAAAAGGGTCATGACCAAACTAAACGAATATTTCGAAAACAAACTCTCCGCACAAGAACAGCTCGAAGTGCAAATGTGGCTCGCCGAGAACGGATACAATCCGGATGCCGAAGCACAACTGGAAGAGCTTTTCGACAAGCTGCACGTCGACGACGAAGCGGCAGCCAGAGCCGCCTTCCAACAGGTCGCCAGCCGGCTCGGCATTACCGAAGAAGCACGAAACACGACTGCCTGCCGCTCGCGTATCGCCGCATGGAGCCAACGAATCGCCGCAATCCTCATCGTTCCGCTCTTGTGCGCAGTCTGCCTGCTCTACGCCACCCGTCAGCCGGAAGTAGAGTGGTTCGAGAAACAGGTACCCTACGGAGAAATCGCCTCTCTGACCCTTCCCGACGGCACGCATTTGCACCTCAACTCCGGCAGCCGCATTACCTATCCGTCGGCCTTTACCGGCAAGGAGCGTCGCATCTTCGTCGATGGCGAGATATTCGCCGATGTGGCGAAAGATCCCCACAAACCCTTCATCATTCGTTCGGGCGACGTCGGCATTCGCGTTCTGGGCACCAAATTCAACTTCAAGTCCTATACGAACACCGACTGCATCGAGCTGTTGCTGGTCGACGGGGCGGTCCAGTTCGACATCGACACCGATACCCGCAAACAGCAATTGCGGATGGAGCCGGGCGATCTCGTACTCTACGACCGCGTCTCGAACGACATCAACCTCTCGACGTTCCAACCCGAACATTTCAAATCGTTCGCGGACAACAGGGCCATCCACTTCTTCAATCTGCGTATGCATGACATCGCGTTAGACCTCGAACGACTGTTCGGCACCCGCATCGTCATTCTCGACGAGGCGCTCGCTCAGACACGTTATTTCGCCTATTTCACCAATAACGAAACGCTGGATCAAATTCTCTCGGCGATCAATTCCGACCGCAAGATGAAGATTTCCCGTCGCGACGGAGTCGTCTACCTTTCGTTGAAATGACAAACCCGAATCCTGCCGACAACCCAAACCGAACGCCTATGAAAAACTGACTATCACTACCTTCCGCTTTTTCCTGATCCTTTTCCGTTATTCGTCCGGATGCCGCCGACCCCGGCATCCCTGCCTTAAATTTGAACCTTAAACCAGCCTAATCATGGGAAAAGACTGCAATCGTCGAGGATTTCGCTCCACGAATTTCCTCTATGTAGTTATTCTCTGTTTGTTGCTCAGCCCTGCCACGGGTTTTGCTCAAACAAAGAGAATCAATCTCGAATTGAAGAACGTAACCGTTCAGGAGGCCGTGACCTCGCTGAACCGTACCGAAAACTACTCCATTCTCGTCAGTTCGGACGAGGTAGATCTGAACAAACGCATATCCGTTTCGGCCCAAAACGCCACCATCCGCGAAATTCTCGATCAGGTATTCGCGGGGCAGGAAGTCAATTGCACGATCAACGGAAACCGCATCATCGTCACCAAGCGGCAATCCGCGCCCATGGCCGAAACGCCGACCGCCCCGGACGACTCCGTATACGGCCGAGTGACCGACACCAAAGGACAGCCGATTATCGCTGCGACGGTCACGATCGAAGGATCCCAAAAAGGCACACTGACCGGAGCCGACGGGACTTTCGAATTGACGGAGGTGACCTTTCCCACCCAACTCAACATCTCCTATCTGGGTTACATCACACAAACCGCAACAATCGAGCAAGGGGGGGGGAATCTTCCGCTCAACATCGTCCTGAAAGAGTCTGACAACCTGATGGACGAAGTCGTAGTCGTCGGCTACGGTACACAGCGCAGAGCCAACCTGTCCGGAGCCGTGGCGACTATCAGCGGCAAAGACCTCAATGCCCGTCCGGTCGTCTCGGCAGCCAACGCGCTGCAAGGCGCCGACCCTTCCGTGAACATCACCTTCGGAACCGGATCGCCCGAATCCTCCTATTCGATCAATATCCGCGGTTCGATTTCCCTCAATAGCGGTTCGCCGCTCGTACTGGCCGACGGCGTGGAGGTGAGTCTCAGTCAGATCAACCCCAACGACATCGAATCCGTATCCGTGCTCAAAGACGCCTCGTCATGCGCCATCTACGGCGCCAAGGCTTCGGCCGGCGTAGTGCTCATCACGACCAAAGCGGGCAAGAAAGGCCAACGGGCCCATGTCACCTACAACGGGCGCTTCGGCTGGGCCAAGAATACCACTTCGACCGACTTTATCGATACGGGTTACGACCACGTGCGTATCGTCAACCAGTTCATGAACGACTCGTCGGACGGCACGATGGACATTTTCCGCTACACCGAAGAGAACGGAGGTCTGCAAAAACTCTACGAGCGTCGCAACGACCGTACGCCGCACCCCGATCGTCCATGGGTCGAAGTCGGCAACGACGGCAAGTACTATTACTACGGCAACTTCGACTGGTACGGCTATTTCTACAACCGCGTGCGGTCGCAGCAGGAACACAACCTCTCGCTCTCGGGCAGTACGGACAAAGTATCCTACTACGCAAGCGGCCGTTTTTACCAACAGTACGGCATGTTCAACATCAACAAGGACAAGTTCAACGACTATGCCTTCCGCACCAAGGTATCGGCCCGGATAGCTCCGTGGCTGAAATACTCGAACAACACCAGCTTCGACACCACGGACTACAAGTACGGCGGCCATCAGGACTACGAAGGCACGATCAACGCCCTGCAATCGAACATCTGCGCCGCATTCCTTCCCTACAACCCCGACGGCACGATCGTACAATACGTCAACCAACTGGGCAAGAACTCCCCGATCGGAGCCGGCCGCGGAGGACAGATGACCGCCGACCGTTCGAAAAACACGCGCGAGAAACGCTACCTCACCTTCTCGAACCAGTTCGACGTCACGCTCTTCAAAAAACTCGTCCTCACAGCGGTCTACGACTACCGTCAGCGGGACAATCTCTTCAAATACCGCAACAACACGTTCGAATATTCGCGCCAGCAGGGCGTCGTGGAGACGTTCACGTCGGGATCGGTCGAAAATTCCTACCGCGAGATACACCAAACCTACAAAGGACATAACGTCAACATCTACGGAACTTACGAGAATTCGTGGGGCGGCCACAATCTGAAAATCACAGCCGGAGGCCAATACGAAGACTACCGCTCAACCTCGCTCGACGCAAAACAGACCGACCTGTCGAGCGACGACATCGACTCCTTCACGGTAGCGACGGGCCCCATCACCCTCTCGCAATCGATCACGGCCTACCGTACGCTGGGATTCTTCGGACGAGTGAATTACGACTACAAGGGCCGCTACATTTTCGAGGCGAGCGCCCGCGGCGACGGTTCGTCGCGCTTCGAGTCCGACCATCGCTGGGGCTTCTTCCCCTCTGCGTCGGCCGCATGGCGCATCAGCGAGGAGTCGTTCTTCACCCCGGCACGGGACATCGTCGACAACCTCAAATTGCGTCTTTCGGTAGGCAGTCTGGGCAATCAGCAGGTATCCGACTATGCCTACATCGAGCAGATCAGCACCGACAATCAGATGAACTATACCTTCGACGGACAGGAAAAAGCCTTTTATGCCAACGTCACGGATCCGCTCTCGTCGGGTCTGACGTGGGAAACCGTAACCACCTACGACGTCGGACTCGACGTAGGCCTTCTGAACAATCGTCTCAATTTCACCGGAGACTATTATATCCGCGATACGAAGGACATGCTCACCACTTCGCTCACGCTGCCCAGCGTCTTCGGCGCCAATACTCCGAAAGCCAACTGCGCCGACCTGCGCACAAAGGGCTGGGAGATCTCGCTGAGTTGGCAAGACGAATTCCAACTGGCGGGGAAACCCTTCTCGTACCACGTATCGGCTTCCGTGGGTGACTACATTACCAAAATCACCAAATACCACAATCCTGATCGGGTGATCTCCGACCGCTACGAAGGTCAAACGCTGGGCGAAATCTGGGGATACCACGTCGAAGGTCTGTTCAAAACCGACCGCGAAGCCGCCGAATACCAGGCCTCGATCGACGACAAGGCGGTCAATAACCGCGTCTATCAGAACAAAGGGCCTGCCGGCAACCGTCTGCGCGCGGGCGATGTCCGTTTCGCCGACCTCGACGGCAACAACATCATCTCCGAAGGTTCGGGCACCGTGGACGATCCGGGCGACAAACGCATCATCGGCAACTCGCTGCCCCGTTACAACTACTCGTTCCGGCTGGGTTTCAACTGGATGGGATTCGACATATCGGCCTTCTTCCAGGGCATCGGACGTCGCGACTGGTATCCGGCTGCCAACCAAGCCTCCTTCGACTTCTGGGGCCCCTATGCCTTTCCGCCCACTTCGTTCATCCACAAGGACTTTTATTCGAACTGCTGGTCGGAGGATAATCGCAATGCCTACTTCCCCCGTCCGCGCGGCTACAATGCCTACTCCGGCGGTGCGTTGGGCGAGAAAAACGACCGCTATCTTCAAAATCTCGCCTATCTGCGTCTGAAAAATCTCACGATCGGCTATACCGTACCCGAGAATCTCACTCGCAAAATCGGTATCAGCCGCGCCCGCATCTATTTTTCGGGTGAAAACCTCTGCTATTGGTCGCCGCTGAAAAAACACAACAAGACCATCGATCCCGAGCTGGCCGGATCGAGCGGTACGAACAAGGCCAACTCCGGAACAGGATACGCCTATCCCAAAACGCTTTCCATAGGCGTCGACATCAGCTTCTAACGCATAAAGAAAACGACAGATGAAAACACTGCAAAAAATATTGGCAACGATCCTGCTGGGCGCCGCATGTTCCAGCTGCGACCTGACCCTTATTCCCGAAGATACGGTCACTCCGCAGACCTTCTTCAAGACGGAAACCGATCTGCGGCTGTGGACCAACCAGTTCTATACGATGCTCGAATCACCCGACAACGCCGCCGGCCTCAATGCCGACGATATGGTCGACAAGAGCATGGGCGACGTAATATCGGGAACCCGCATGGCCTCCAACGAAAAAGGTTGGACCTGGACCGCCCTGCGCAAAATCAACTACTATCTGGCGAATTCGCATAACTGCACCGACGAAGCCGTCCGCACCAAGTACGACGGCGTGGCCTACTTCTTCCGCGCCTATTTCTACTACGAGAAGGTACTCCGCTACGGCGACGTACCCTGGTACGAGCAGGTCATCGGCTCCGAAGAGGAGGAGTTGCTGAAAAAGCCCCGCGAAGATCGCGGCATCATCATGGATCACGTGATGAACGACCTCAAAAACGCAATCGAAATGCTGCCCCGCGAAAAGGATGTCGCCCGCGTAACCCGTTGGTCGGCCCTGGCTCTCAAATCGCGTATCGCCCTCTACGAAGGCACGTGGCGCAAATACCGGAATCTGCCCGATGCCGACAAGTATCTGCAACTGGCCGCCGACGCCGCATCGACCTTCATCTCCGAAAGCGGCTACTCGCTCTACAAGGAGGGAACGGAACCCTATCGGGATCTCTTTTGCAGCGACGACGCCAAACAGGAAGAGGTCATTCTGGCCCGCATCTACAACTTCGAAGGACTGAATCTCTCCCACAACGTGCAGTTCAACATCCGCAACTCCGCAGCAGGTTTCACGCGCCGTTTCATGAACCATTACCTCATGGCCGACGGTTCGCGCTTCACCGAAAAAGAGGGACACGAAACGATGTCCTACACCGAAGAGACCGCCGGACGCGACCCCCGTATGGCACAGACCGTACTCTGTCCGGGCTACATCGCCAAAGGCGAGGAGTCGGTCACGGCGAACGACATGACGGCGATGACAGGATACGAACCTATCAAGTTCGTCTCGACGGCAGCCCACAGCGGAGCGTCGAAAGGCACCTCCGACTGGCCGTTGTTCCGTACGGCGGAGGTCTATCTCAACTACGCCGAAGCCAAAGCCGAACTGGGAACGCTGACGAAAGACGACCTGCTCATTTCGATCGACAGAATCCGCGACCGGGCCGGCATGAAGGGGCTCGACATGGCCGCTGCCAACGCCAATCCCGATCCCTTCCTCCTGGCCTGCTATCCCAATGTCACCAAAAGCGAAAACACGGGAGTCATCCTCGAAATTCGTCGGGAGCGCACGATCGAACTCGTGATGGAAGGGCTGCGCATGTGGGACATGTTCCGCTGGAAAGAGGGTGCGCAACTGGTCAACGAAACCAACCCCTACTACGGAATCTATTTCTCCGAACCGGGACTCTACGACATGGACGGCGACGGCAGGAACGACCTCGAACTCTATGTCGACAAGCAGACCAGCAGTCCGGCCGACGGATTGACGGTACTGCGCATCGGATCGGACATCATTCTCTCCGACATGGCGGAAAACCGCGGTTACGTGGTGGCGTGGAGTACGCTGAAATACACTTGGAACGAGGAACGCGACTACCTGTGGCCCATTCCGGCCGACCAGCGCGTACTGACGGGCGGACTGCTGACCCAGAATCCCGGATGGACCGACAGCACCGATTTCGACTGACGCTTTCGCAACCCGATAAAATCAAAAGACAATGAAACGAACTCTGATAACATCACTTTTGGCATCGGCTCTTCTTTTCGGCGGCGGATGCAGCGACGACTTCGACGACTCCGCCCTGTGGAAAGGGGTCGACGAGATATACAACCAACTCACGGAACTCGAAAAACAGGCCGATCAACTCAACGACCAGATCCGGCTGCTCTCGTCCATCGTCAACGGCGGAGCCATAACCTCGATCACGCAGGACGCCGAGGGCAACGACGTCATCCGGTTCAAGGGGGCCGACAATATCGAACACAGCGTCACCGTCGCCACGAAGGACGACGTCTCCTCGGCACCGATCCTCGGTACGAAAGAGGAGAACGGCGTACTCTACTGGACGACTACCGTCGACGGAAACACCGATTTTCTGAAAGACACCGACGGCTCGAAAATCCCCGTTGCGGGGCGTACTCCCGAAATGGCCGTCGATCAAGAGGGTTACTGGATCCTCAACGGCCGGCGATTGACCGATGCGTCGGGAAACCCGGTGAAAGCCGAAGGAAAGCAGACGTCGCTCATCACAGGAATCTCGCGCGACGACAACGGCAACGCCATCTTCACGCTGGGCGACGGATCGACCGTATCCGCACCGATATTCGACGCCTTCAACATCGTCTTCAAGATCGGCGACACCGCCTTCGACGACGAGTACACCGTCGAAGACGTTTCGCAGCCACTCACGATCGGTTACGAGATCGCGGGCGAAAAGGCCGACGAAGCGATCCTGAAAATAGTGCGCTGCGAGCAGCTCGCGGCCGTAGTCGACACCTCGGCCGAAACCGTCGTCGTAACCTTCGAAGCGCCTTTCGAAGAAGGATGCTTCGCCCTGATGCTCTGCGACCTGCAAGAGAACGTGCTGATCCGCATGGTGCGTCTGGCGTCGGCGAGCGCCAAACCCGAATATTACGGTATCAAAACCGCGGACGACCTGCGCGAATTCGCCCGGGCCGTAAATACGGGGCGCAACTATGACCGCTATCGCGATGAAACCGGCGACGTCGTTCTGCTGGACGATGTCGACATGAACGGAATCACCGAATGGACCGCCATCGGAACGACCGAACACCCCTTCTCCGGCAAGTTCAACGGCAAAGGCCATACGATCCGCAACATCGCATGGACGGCCGATGCCGCGAAATCGACGGCACACGGTCTGTTCGGCGTACTGAATCAGGCCTCCGTCCGGAATCTCACGGTCGGCGGCTCGGGCGATCGGATCATCGTCCGGGGGACTGCCGCAGCCGGTACTGCCATCGCGGGCGTAGCGGCGTTCGCTACGGAATCGGTCATCGAAAACGTCGCCAACAACGTCTCGATCTCGTTCGAAGGCGAAGACCCCGCCGACACGCCGGTGATGCTTGCCGGCATCGTCGGACAGATGTCCGGAACGACTCTCGGCGGACAATCCGCCGAAGCAGGGTGTACTAATAACGGCGACATCACCTCAGGAGCGATCGCCAACACCGGAAACGGAGGCAAAGGCATGCAGGTAGCCGGCATCTGTGCGTACATCAAAAATACAGACGGCAACTTCATGGGTCACTGCACCAACAACGGACGCGTGAACGCACCCTCCGGACGCGGCGGAGGGCTGGCCGGAACCTTCGAGAAGGGAACCATCGCCAACTCGACGAACGCCGGACTCGTCGAAGACGACGCAGTCGGACAGTACGCCGGACAGAAGGACAAATACGGCATCAAACGCATGGGCGGTCTGGTCGGAGGTTCGACCTCGGCGGAGTGCATCATCGAGAACTGTACCAATTCCGGAAACGTCATCTCGCACCTCGGCTGCCGTACGGGCGGATTCGTGGGGCACAATGCCGGCACGATCCGCACCTGCAAGAACACCGGCGCCATCATCGGCAACGTGACCGTCGCCGGTTCGGACTATCACGGTCCCGGATGGGCCTGCGGCTATAACAAGAGTGCATCTCTCATCTCGGACTGCATCGGACACGGATTCGTCGGCGATTACGACACGTACAAAGACTCCCCGACGACGGCTCCCGCAGCCATGCACACCTCGGCCGTCTGTCACAAACGTTCGAACTACGACACAGAGGAAAACACCGTGGACTGGACGCTTCCGTCCTACTACGATTGGGAGCTCAAACAGACCGTCGCACTTCACCCCGGAGTGAAATACACCTACTACGAATTCACCAACCTACCGCGCAAAATGCACGTACTGGAACTCGACCTGACGAACGACGCCGTGGAGATATCCACCTCGATGGCCGACGACCTCGTACCCAATCCCAACGGCAACAACAACAGCAACAACGGCAAAAACATCCGCGAGACACTCTCGGAAAACTGCAACCGGAAGCGTGCCGAAGGACAAAACATCATCGCCGGCATCAATTCGGGCTTCTTCAATTCGCATGACGGATTCCCCCGCGGACTGCACATCGAGGAGGGACGCCCCGACTTCGTCAACAACAAGAGCGTCCGCACGTCGCTGACCAACCATGCGAATGCCTTCACTTTCTTCAAGGATCGTACGGTGAGCTGCGGCAAAAAGACCTTCTCCGGCAAAATCGAAGTCGGCGGTACGGAATACGAATACCACTCGATCAACGACACGATCCTGCGTTCGGGCAGCACGTTGCAAGAAGCCAACCTCTATACTGCACGGTACAAGAAAATACCCCATCCCGACGCTCCCTCGCTGACCAATACGCTCTCCAAAAAGGCGCTCTACGTCGTCGCGAAAAACAAGTCGGGCAATCCCGTGACGGTCAACGACGGCTGGTTCGAAGCCACTGTAACCCAGATCGCGGACGGTCGTTCGACGGAGCTCGCCGAAGCGCCCTATCTGACGGCCCTCGACGAGTGGGCCGTACAGCTCACCGGCGCGACGGCCGAAACGCTCGCCGGAAAACTCTCCGTGGGTTCGACGCTCCGCATCCGCGCAGACGTGACGGTCAACGGAATCTCGACCCCTATTCTGACACAGAACTCCACGATGTATCAGTTCATGGTCGACGGCGAAGACAAGAGTTTCGACACAGACAAATACGACCCGATGACTTACGTGGGCATCGACAAGGCCGGAACGAAAGTCTGCTTCTTCGTCATCGACGGCCGTCAGGACTGGATTTCGATGGGCGTAAAATTCTATGAAATGGTCCGCATCGCCCAAAAATTCGACTGCTGGAACGTAACGAGATTCGACGGCGGCGGTTCGACGGCCATGTGGCTCTACACCGACGGCGCCGGCAAGGTGGTCAACCAGCCGTCCGATGCGAAAGGCGAACGCTCGTGCATGAACTACCTCCACGTGCGGATCAAACAATAATCCCATAAACAGCAAGAAAAATGAGAAAGTTTTCGAACATCATATCGCTCGCCGCATGTTTCGTTCTTCTTTGGGGATGCGACGAATACGACGACGGAGAGCTGCGGCAAAACATCGATGCCATCGAGCAGGAACTCACGGAGACCGAAAAGCGTGTCGAGCGACTGAACGAAGAGATGAATTCGCTTTCGGCGTTGATCAACAGCAGCTTCATCTCCTACCTCAAACAGGACGACGAGGGCAACTACGTCATCAGCTACCGCGACCACGGCGGCGAAACGAAGACCGTTACCCTCGCCACGCAGGACGACGTGGTAACCGCTCCGATCGTCGGTGCCGGCGAATTCACCGACGGGAAACTCTACTGGCGTACGACCGCCGACAACGGCAAGACCTATCAGTGGCTGCTCGACAAGGAGGGCAAGATGATGCCCGTGGGCGGTGTACCTCCCGCGATGGACATCGATGCCGAAGGATTCTGGATCGTCGACGGCCAGCGTCTCACGGACAAGGAAGGCAATCCCATACTGGCCAACGATGTCAGCAACACCCTCTTCCAGAAGGTGGAGACCGACGAAGAGAGCGGTATGGTCCGCTTCACGCTCGCCGACGGAAGCACCTTCGAGATTCCAGTGTTCGAAGCCCTGAGCATCCGGTTCGATGCAGCTCCCGTAACGGCCGTCCCCGACCGTTCGATACCGGTCGAAATCGAATACACCGTAGCGGGCAGCGAAGCCGAAACGGCGTATGTCGACTACTTCACGGCATGGAACGTAACGGTGAAAATCGACAAATACACCCATACGATCTCGGTGAAGCTGGACGAAAATGCCGAAGAGGGCAATGTCGTCGTCATCGCCTCGGCCGGCGGCAATACCGTTCTCAAACCATTATTCTTCACCTATGGAACGGCCCAGATCGACCCTCCGACGTGGGATCCGCAGTTCGGAACGGGAGCGGAGGTCGCTCTCGAAGGCGAATTCACGGAATTCGACATCAGGGTGTCGGCCAACATCGACTATGAGGTAACGATCGCAGAGGAGTGTCAGTCGTGGCTCAAACCCGCCCCCAAGACACGCGCGGAGACGGTCACGACGACCCACTCGTTCGTAGCCGACTACTATGAAAACGACAGCGGCGCTGACCGCAAAGGCTCGATCACATTCTCGAATCGCCCCTACGGCATCACCGTAACGCTCGGCGTCCGCCAATCGCCGGTCGTTCCCGACACCCCGACCGAACCGGGCATCGCAACGGGCGCAGACCTCGTGGCCTTTGCCAAGGCCGTCAACGCCGGCGGAAGCACGGATCGTTGGGAGAACGCTTCGGGAGAGGTGGTGCTGCTCAACGACATCGATCTGACGGAACTTACCGAATGGACTCCGATCGGACAGGGCAAGGCCACCGGATCGCCCTCCTACAATACGTTGACAAACCCCTTCACGGGCGTGTTCGACGGCCAGGGTTTCACGATCAAGGGAATCCGATGGACCTTCAACGTCGAGAACGAGACGACCCATCTCCACGGCCTGTTCGGAGCGATAAAGGACGCTACGATCAAAAACCTCAAACTGGGCGCCGCAGGGGATCAAATTACCCTCGCGGGTACGAGTCAGAACGTCGTATCGGCCGGTGCACTGGCGGGTTACGCCGAAGGATCGACGATCGTCAACGTCACCAACAATGTCTCGGTGATCCTCACGGGCGACAATCCCGACGCCACGCTGATGATGCTCGCCGGTATCGCCGGATGCATCAAGTCCACGACCATCGGCGGCGAAACGAAAGACGACGCCGTCATCAACAACGGCGATGTGAAGACCGGTCGCATCACCAACACAGCCAACGGGGGTACGGGTATGAACATCGGAGGCATTTGCGCCTTCACGCTCGGTGCGGGAACCAAGCTCAACTACTGCACCAACAACGGCGAAATAAGCGCTCCCACAGGACGCGGCGGCGGTCTGGTCGGCACGCTGGGCGGCAGTACGACCGAAGAGAACGGCACGGTGATCGCCAACTCGACCAACAACGGAACGATACAGGACGATGCCATCGGTCAATACGGCGGCAGCAAGGACTACTACAACTATAAGCGCATGGGCGGTCTGGTCGGCGGTACGGTTACCAACAACAACCTCCGCATCGAATACTGCACCAACAACGGCAATGTCTTCTCGCAACTGGGATGCCGTACGGGAGGTTTCGTGGGCCACAATCAGGCGACGATCGTCGGTTGCGTGAACAAGGGAACGATCCTGGCCAACATCACCTACGCCTCCGGCGAACCGCAACACGGACCCGGTTGGGCCTGCGGTTACAGCGGCAAGAAGCTCGTCACACAATGCGCCAAGGGAGGTCGTGTCGGCGAATGGGATACCTACAAGGACAATCCGGGCAGCGCTCCCGAGGCCACGAACGACAACGCCCTGTGCTACAAGAACGGCGATTATTTCGATCCGTCGCAGAACTACTAACGCTTAATTCAGACATCCATGAAACGATTTCTATATCTCTTGCTCCTCACGGCGACAACCTTCGTCTACGGATGCAGCGACTACGACGATTCGCAACTCAGCGGACGTCTCGACGACATCAAGGAGCGGATCGCAAAACTTCAAGACCGCATCGCCTCGCTCAACAGTCAACTCGCCGACCTGAGCGAACTGACATCGGGCAACGTCATCACGGAGATGACCGAAGACTCCGAAGGCAATTATATCATCACCTACAAGGACAACAAGAACGAGGAGAAGAGCATCGTACTGGCCACTGTCGACCAGATGCTCAACGTCCCGCTGCTCGGTGTCGAACTCGACCCGCAGAACAATCTATATTACTGGACCGTAACGGCTGACGGCAAGACTTCGCCGCTGCTCGACAAAGCCGGCGAAAAGGTGCCCGTAAGCGGATACACGCCCGAAGTATCGGTCGACGCCGAGGGATTCTGGACCGTCAACGGCGAACGGTTGAACGACGCCGAAGGAGATCCGATCGAAGCCAACGACGGCGAAAGCTGCCTGTTCAAGGATATTGCCCGCGACGCCAACGGCAACCTGTCGCTGACGCTCGGCGACGGGAAGGTCATCACGCTCCCCATCCAGCAGGTACTGAATCTCACGCTCTCGACAGCAATCAACACCACCGTCGTCGACCCGACGGTTCCCGCAACCATCGAATATGAACTCCACGGCGAACATGCCGCGGAAGCACTGGTCGGCATCGCCGAGGCCGAAGGGGTCGAAATCGTCCTGGACAGGAAACAGCAGCGGATCACCGTCACCTTCCCGACCGGATTCGACGATGGATACATGATCGCAATGGCCTACGACATGCAGGAGCATACGGTACTGCGACCGGTATTCTTCACCAAGGCGACGAGCGATCGGATCGAGATCCGAACGGCCGAAGAACTCGTGCAATTCGCCGAAAACGTCAATGCCGGAACGGGCGCACAGCGAATGACCGCCGTATTGATGAACGACATCGATATGACGAAGATCGCGTCGTGGATTCCCATCGGCAACGGTTCGTTCGTCGCCACGGCTTCGGAATCGAAAGTCGAGGGTGCGGCTTTCGAAGGGACGTTCGACGGTCAGGGCCACGCGCTGCTGAACTGCAAGATGACCGGAGCACTCACCTCGGACAATCAAGTCTACGGACTGTTCGGCATCCTCAAAGGCGCCACGGTACGGAACCTCGTATTGGGTGCCGAAAGCGGCGACACGGGGTCGTTCACCGTTTCGGGCAACGGAACGACCTCGACCGGCGTCATCGCCGGCGCCTGCGTCGACTCGAAGATCGAGAAATGCACCAGCTATCTACCGATGATTTGCGAAGGCAACAACTCGGCAAACAAGCTGATGACCATGGGGCTCGTCGGCTTCGTCTACGGCGCCGGCACGAGCGAGGATACCGTTTCGCAACTGACCGATTTGACAAACTACGGTGCACTGAAAGCGGATCCGGGTGCCGCCAACGCCAACGGATTCACCTCGACTCAGGTCGGAGGCATCGCCGGATTCTCGAACACCTCCCGCACATCGACCTTCGCCAATCGGTTCCTGCGCTGCATAAATCACGGAGACATGACCGTTTCGACAGGACGCGCTTCGGGCATCGTCGCCGCAGCCAACACCTTCACGCACATCGTCGAATGCGAGAACTACGGCGACATGATGAATACCTATGCGGGCTCCAAGGGCGGACGTCTGGGCAACATCACCTGCATCCTCGGCACCCAGTCGATCATAAACGGCTGCACCAACCACGGCGACGTCGTGACGACCAACTCCCAATCCCACGCCGGAGGACTGCTCTGTCTGTCCAATGCCACAGACTGCGAAATCATCAATTCGGCCAACTACGGCAACGTAATCTCCGACCTCACGACCTACCGCGGCACGCTCGTAGCCAATATCAACAGCCTCGGAAAGATGGACAACAACATCGCAGGCGGCGGAATAGGATCCTACAACGGCGGCGACTACGAAATGGTCGCCATCAACGAAATGAACTTCATGGATTATATCGGAAAGATCAAGGCCGGCAACGAAGAGCGCGTGACCAATACCAAGTACGGAGGCGAGGTCTCGACGGCCAAAGGCATTCGCACGGCCGACGATCTCGTGGCTCTCGCGGCTGCGGTCAACTCCGGCAAGCCGCTCGGTGAATGGCAAAACGAAAACGGAGAGATCTGCCTGCTGACCGACATCGACATGTCCGAGGTCGCCGAATGGACACCCATCGGCAAGGCGACCTTCGTCATCGCAAACAACAAACTCACGGTCTCCGGAACCCCCTTCGCAGGACATTTCAACGGCCAGGGCTACCGGATCCGCAATCTGAAAATGGTCGCTGCGAACAGCGAGGAGGGGGCTACATACGGATTGTTCGGAACTTTGGCACCCGGCGCCGTGATCGAGAATTTCTCGTTCGACACAGGCTGTTCGTTCACCGTCGCGTCCACAGCCGGTTCATCGAACGGCGTAGTGGCTGGACTGGTTTACGACGCTACGGTGCGTGACATCACGAGCAGCGCTCCGATGCTTTTTCAGGGTGCGGCGGGCAATGTCCGCATCACGATGGCCCTGATAGGAACGGCCTTTGCCGAAACAGCCAACGTCACGATCGACAACGTGAACAACAACGGCACGATCACGGCCGAAAACCGAGACAACAATACGAACGGAGGCGCCACGGGCTACCACATCGCCGGCATTGCGGGATTCACCACCAACGACGGGGCTTCGCAGCAGAAAGTCATCATCTCCGACTGCATCAACTACGGCGACATCACCTCCGCGACAGGACGCACCGCGGGCATCGTCGCAGCGGCCAACCGCTATACCCAACTGGCCAACTGCGTAAATCACGGCAAGCAGCTGAACACTTGTCCGAAAAACGATGCGGGACGTTTGGGTAACATCGCCTGCAACATGGGCGCAGGGTCGTCGATGATCGGATGTTCGAACTACGGCGATCTCACCTCGACGACCGGTTCCCGCTGCGGCGGCATCACGTCGGCGGCAGGCGACGCGACCTTCGAGAACTGTGCCAACTACGGTACGATCCTGACCGACAGCCCCTATCGAGGTGTATTCTGGGGGTATAACAACGCCGTGGCACAATGGACCGACTGTACGGCCGGCGGCAAGGTCGGAACCTACAACGCCAATGCTCCCGTTTTCGACTCCTATGCCGATGCCGAGCAAGCCAACTACCTGGGGAAACAAGGAGCGAACCAATCGGCCCTTACGAATATCGCCTACCAAATCGGAAACTCGGGCGGAGGAAGCGCGGGCGGCGACGCGGAACTGCGCATTCTCTTCATCGGGAACAGTTTTACGAAAGATGCCGTGGAGCATCTGCCCGGCATTCTGAAAGCCATGGGCATCGACAAGGTGAAGATGACACACATGTATTACGGAGGGCGTACGGTTCCCGAATACAACAACGGCTTCGCCACCGTGAACGACTACCGTTGCTACGAATGCAATCCGGGAGCGGCCGGCTGGACCGAATCGATGAACAAGACGATCAAAGAGGTAGCCGCTTCGGAGCAGTGGGACGTCGTGACCATCCAGGAACACACGGGCAAGGTCAACGCATGGAAGTGGACCTCGGCCGAGAAAGAGGCTTTGCAGGGACTCATCGACAACGTCAAGTCAACGCAAACCGGCGCCATGCCCAGGTTTTACTATATTCTGTCGCAGGCCTATGCCGATCCCGCACTCGTCAGCTATTCGCAACAGACGGTGATCGTCAACAACTTCGCCTCGTCGCAGACGGACATGTACGCCGCCATCGTCGCACAAGGCCAAAAAGTAATGAGCGAAGTCGCGTTCGACGATGTGATCGCCACGGGCACCGTCCTGCAAAATCTCCGCACGTCGAAACTCCAAAACGCGATGGACATGACCCGCGACGGGTACCACATGGACTACGGCATTTCGCGTTATGCCGCATCGTGCGCCGTATTCGAAAAACTGATCTCGCCTGCCTTCGGAGGTGTGACGCTCGACGGAAATCCGTTCCGCTATACGACATCGAACACCACCCACGGCAGCTATTCGACCCCTGTTACCGAGGCGAATGCCCCGATCGCCCTGCAAGCAGCGCGCTATGCCCTGACTACGCCCTACGCCGTCACCGACATGTCCCACATCGGGCAGGAAAGCCCCGATAACGGCATCGAGGACACGGAATTCGAGGAGGACCAGAACAAAGAATAATTTTGCAGAAAAAATGAAAAAAACATATATCATCCTATTCGGCGCAGCATTGCTGCTCGGAAGCTGCACCCGAAATCCCGAAACCGACGAACCGACTCCGCCCCACGCCTCATCAGGACTCGTCATCAAGGCCTCCTGCACTCCGGCAACGCGAACCGACATCATCGAAGGAAAAAGCACATGGGAAGTCGGCGATCGCATTACGGTCGTCTACGACGGTACGGCCTATGTCTACACGGCTACCGAAGCGGGTGCCACGACCACCTTCGCCAGCGATACGGGGATCACGGCCTACGACCCCTCGAAACCGCTGACGGCCTACTATCCCGTCACGACCGTCGAAGGCACCGTTGCGGTGGAACCCCAGCGTACAATCACCCTGCAAGGCACGGAGCAGACCAACACGGCCTGCGCACCGCTGGTCGGGACACCGCTCGATAAGAATCTTGCGGAGGGTGCACTCCATGTCTCGTTCCGCAATATCTTCTCGGTCATCGAACTGCGCATCGATGCCGGCGAATTGGATAGTCCGGCGCAATCGCTCGCCGTGGAACCCGCCTCGCAGGAGGACTTCGACGGCTATCTGACCTTCACAGGTACGGTCGACCCTTCGACCCTCGCCCTCACGCCGGCCCCCGGCGGAACGGGATCGAAACTGACGTTGCATTTCCCCGATAACGCCGACCTGACCCGTCCCCAGACAATCAAGTTCCCCGTAGGGCGCTTCATCTCCGAGACCGGTCTGAAACTCACGCTCACGACGACCGACGGCAGAACCTACACAAAAAACATCTACAAATCGGGAATACGCACCTACAACGAGAAGAACGGTATCTTCTCGGCCCGACATCTCGCCAAAGCGCTCTACGCCTTCGCGTCTCCGGGCGGTATCGAGACGGCCGACGATCTCATCGAATTCGCCGCGGCAGTCAATGCGGGCGAAAGTCTCGCCCCCTGGCAAGATGAACGAGGCTTCGTCGTACTGCTCAACGACATCGACATGACCGGCATCGAAACGTGGACACCGATCGGCGATGCGGTCTGTCCGCTGACGGGTACCAACGCATTGACGATCGAATCGGGACGTCCATTCACGGGCTTCTTCGACGGGCAGGGGCACTCGATCCGTAATTTCCACATGGTATGCGACAACTCGACTCCCAACCGCGCATGGGGATTCTTCGGCGCATTGGGCCCCGGAGCCGTCGTCGAAAATCTCGTCTTCGACGCCTCCTGTTCGCTGGCGGTCAAAGCCTCGAAAGGCACCGACTGCGGCATTCTGGCCGGCGTGGTCTACGACGCTACCGTGCGCAATATCGTCAACAACGCCCCGATGTCGTTCGACGGCTCGGCAGGCAACGTCCGCATGACGATGGGCATGGTCGGACTCGCCTTCGCCAGCAAAGGCGTCGTACTCGACCGCCTGACCAACGAAGCCGCCCTCACGTCCGAAGACGGCGGCAATACCGGCAACGGAGCGACGGGCATACACGTCGGCGGCATCTGCGGGTTCAGCACCAACCTCGCCAGTTCGGCCAACCCCGTAATCTTCAACGGATGTATCAACCGCGGCGACCTCACGACAAAGGTCGGACGTGCTTCCGGCATCGTCGCCGCAGCCAACCGCTACACGCACCTGACCGACTGTACCAACTACGGACTCAACGACAACGCCTTTCCCAGATCGGGATACGCCCGCCTCGGCAACATCACCTGCATCACCGGACCGGGAATCAAATTCACCAACGTCGTGAACCGCGGCGATCTAATCAGCCGTACGAAGGGGGCCGCCGGCGGCATTCTCTGTCTGGTAAACCACAACGACAACGAATTCATCGGATGCGAGAGCTACGGCCGTGTCATCTCCGACCGCCCCGACAACGACTACAAGGGAACCTTCTTCGGACAGTGTAAAAAAGCCGCGAAGTTCCGAAACTGCATCGCACAAGGTGACGTGGGAACCTACAACGGAGGCGATTGCATCATGACGGGCGTCAACGCCGACAACTACATGGACTATCTCGGCGCCTACGACGCCTCGGCAGTCGACGTCACTCCGGCGAACATCCTCTATCGTCCTGCCGGAAACTGATATAAGAAAACGAAGTCTTCATCCAACGATAACCTATGAAACGAAAAATCACTCATCTGCTGATTCTCGCCGCTGCTCTCACCGGAGCAGCGTGCGGAGAACAGACCGCCCCGTCGCAAACCGGCGGCCGGGCCGAAGCGATCGTCGCCGAACTGCACGATCCCGCATCGAAAAAAGTGTTGGTCGCCTCACACCGCGGCGACTGGCGCAACTGGCCCGAAAACTCGATTCCTGCTATCGAATCCGTAATCCGCATGGGAGTCGACATCATGGAACTGGATCTCAAACTGACCAAGGACAGCGTGCTGGTGCTCTGTCACGACAAGACGATAGACCGTACGACCAGCGGAAAAGGCCGAGTCTGCGACATCACCTACGACTCGATCCGCCGCTGCGTGCTCCGTACGGCGCACAACCAGAAGACCGATCTGCGGATGCCGACCCTGCGCGAAGCGTTGGAGGTCTGCAAAGACCGCATCGTGGTGAACATCGATCAGGGGTACGAATATTACGACCTCGCGCTGGCCGTCACCGAGGAGCTGGGCGTCACGGATCAGGTGCTCATCAAGGGCAAGCGTCCGGCGGAGGTCGTGGCGGCGAAGTTCGCCGCCTATCCGCACAACATGATGTACATGCCGGTCATCGACATCCTCAAACCGCAGGGACGCGAACTCTTCGAGGAGTACCGGAAATCGGAGAACCAGCCGTTGGCCTACGAGGTCTGCTGGGACGAATATACGCCCGAGGTGGAAGCCTGCATGAAACGCATCGCGGACGGCGGTTCGAAGCTCTGGGTGAACTCGCTTTGGAGTTCGCTCTGCGGCGGATTGGACGACGACAGGGCCTTTGAAGGCGGCCCCGCCGCAATTTACGGAAAACTGATTGACATGGGCGCGACCCTGATCCAGACCGACCGCCCTGAATTACTGATCTCGTATCTCCGCAGCCGGGGGTTGCACGATTGACTCGCTGAAACTTATGAAAAAATTACTGATTCTGCTACTGTGCAGTGCCCTTTTCCACTCCGGTCCCGTCTTCGGATGGGGACGCGAAGGGCACGAGACAATTGCCAAGATCGCCGAACGCAACTTGACGAAGCGAGCGAAAAAACGCATCGAAAAATACCTCGGAGGGCACTCGATCGTCTACTATGCCAAGTGGATGGACGAATACCGCAAGACCCCCGAATATGCCTTCACGGACGGCTGGCACACGGCGCCTGTCGATGCCCGTCTCCATTACTCGGACGAATTGCTCAACCCGAAACGCGGCAATGCCATCTACGGACTGGAATCCGCCATACGCATCCTCGAAAATTACCGGGAGCAAAGCGATTCCACCGTGGCCGTCAACCTCAAATACGTCATTCATCTGGTGGGCGACATGCACTGCCCCGCGCACATCAAGTACGCGACCCACGACATGAAATACGACGTACTTTTCGAAGACAAATATCGCAAAGCGCACAAGTTCTACGTCCACAGCGTCTGGGACAACGAGATCATCACCGTCTCGCGTATCTGGTCGGTCAGCGAATGGGCCGATGAACTGGACCGTCTTCCGAAAAGCGACAAACAGGCCATCGCTGCCGGAACGCCCCGCGACTGGCTGCACGATGCCGCCGTATGCTGCGAAGTGCAGTTCGAATGGGCCAAACCCGACGCCCGACTGGGACAGGACTTTCTGAACAAGGCCCTGCCTCTGGTCGAAAGTCAAATCCGAAAAGCCGGATACCGGCTCGCCCGTTTGCTGAACGGTCTTTTCGATTAACGGACTTCGGAATTCATGAATCGGATCAAGGAATTTTATCGCATCAGTCGTCCGGCTCCCAAGCGGGAGCTGGACGACACTGCGTGCGACAGATACTACCGCCGTCTCCGGCTGCAAGCATTTACCGCCGCGACACTCGGATACAGTCTATACTACGTTTGCCGAACGAGTCTCAACGTCATGAAAAAGCCGATACTCGACAGCGGTTCGCTCGATGCCTCACAACTGGGCGTCATCGGGTCGGCGCTCCTATTTGCCTATGCCGTCGGCAAGTTCGTCAACGGATTCATCGCCGATTACTGCAACATCAAACGCTTCATGGCCACGGGTCTCGTCGTTTCGGCCTCGGCAAACGCGCTGATGGGCGTACTGGGCCTCGCCCAGTCGGTCATCCCCACGGCCGTCGTCTTCGTCGCCTTCGCCGTAATGTGGGGGCTCAACGGCTGGGCGCAATCGATGGGCGCACCTCCGGCAATCATCTCCCTCTCACGCTGGTATCCCCTCAAAGAACGCGGAACCTACTACGGATTCTTCTCTGCAAGCCACAACCTCGGAGAGTTCTTTTCATTCCTCTTCGTAGGGTCGATCGTGACCTTCGCCGGATGGCAGGCCGGCTTTTTCGGATCGGCAGCAGCGGGAGCCATCGGGGTAATCGTCATCCTCTGCTGGCTCCACGACACCCCTGAATCCAAAGGATTGCCTCCGGTCGAGACTCTGGCGCATGAAAAGTCCCGGTCCCAAGCCGACAGATCCGTGAAGGAGATCCAGAAACAAGTACTCAAAACCCCTGCGGTATGGATATTGGCGGCTGCCAGCGCCTTCATGTACATCTCCCGCTACGCCATCAACGGATGGGGCGTACTGTTTCTGCAAGAAGCCAAAGGGTTCTCCGACAGCGAGGCCATCTCGATCGTATCAATCAACGCCCTGCTCGGAATTCTCGGAACCGTACTTTCGGGTTGGTTCTCCGACAAACTCTGCAAGGGAGACCGAAAGCTCCCCGCCCTGTTATTCGGCATACTGAATTCCGTCGCACTGACATTGTTCCTGTACGGCGGTACAGAGGTGTGGGTGAATGTGCTGGCGATGGTACTCTTCGGAATCGCCATCGGCGTACTGATTTGTTTCCTCGGAGGTCTGATGGCCGTGGACATCGTCCCCCGCAAGGCTACCGGCGCCGCATTGGGCGTCGTGGGAGTAGCATCTTACTGCGCCGCCGGCATTCAAGACGTAGCCTCAGGATGGCTCATCGACGCACACATAACCGTCGCCGCCGACGGCACGAAAGTCTATGACTTCGCCCCCGTGGCGTTTTTCTGGATAGCAGCATCCGTCATCTCATTTCTGCTCCCGCTGCTCAACTGGAAATCGAACGTCTCCGACAAGCAGGCGGAATAGGGCAATTGATCCTCATCTTCTTCGGCTCGCTTCCGAGAAGCGAGCCTTCTTTTTGCCGCTCCCGCTCCGAAAGAGCGGACGCTCAAACCCGCGACGAACCGGCCTTCTCCATCGCTTTTCGGAATCGGCGACTTCTCCCAGACAGAGTTCGCCCCGGCAGGGCCATACGCACGTATGACCCTGCCGGGGCGAACCGAGGAGGACGGAAAGCCTCCTCTGAAATCCGAAACTACTTCTGCATGTAACCCTTGATGTAGTGGTGGTGCGAACCGAAACGCTCGAACGCCGCACGATCCAACGCCTCCTGTGCCGAGGGGTGGGCGATCGAGATCACCAGACGGGCGCGCTCCTGCAACGTCTTGCCGTAGAGGTCGACCGCACCGTTCTCGGTCACCAGCCAGTGGATATGGTTGCGGGTCGTAACGACGCCGGCTCCCGTATCGAGCACCGGAGCGATCTTAGATACGCCCTTGGTGGTGATCGAAGGCATGGCGATGATCGCCTTTCCGCCCTTCGACAGCGAAGCGCCGTAGACGAAATCGACCTGACCGCCCACGCCCGACCAGAACTTCGTACCGATCGAATCGGCGCAGACCTGACCCGTCAGGTCGACCTGGATGGCCGAGTTGATGGCCACGAAGCGGTCGTTCTGCGAAATGACATAGGGATCGTTCGTATATCCCACGTCCATCATCAGCACGCCGGGGTTGTCGTCGATGAAGTTATAGACCTCCTGCGAACCCATCAGGAACGTCGAGACCATCTTGCCCGGATCGGTTTTCTTGGCCTCGCCGTTGATAACGCCCTTGCGTACGAGCGGCAGCACGCCGTCGGCGAACATCTCGGTATGGATACCCAGGTTCTTATGGTTGCCCAGCTGCGCCAGCACGGCGTTGGGAATGGCTCCGATGCCCATTTGCAGCGTCGCGCCGTCCTCGATCAACTCGGCGCAGTGCGCGCCGATAGCCTTCTCCACGTCGCTCGGTTCGGAGAACTTCGCCTCGACGAGCGGCTGGTCGTCCTGCACGAACAGGTCGATCTTCGACAGGGGAATCATCGCCTGACCGAAGGCACGGGGAACGTACTTGTTCACCACGGCGATCACATGGTCGGCGCATTCGATGGCCGCCAGCGTAGCGTCGACCGACGTTCCCAGCGAAACGTAGCCGTGCTTGTCCGGCGGGCAGACCTGAATCATCGCCACGTTGCAGGGCACCGCACCCGACCGGTACAGCTTCTGCGTTTCGCTCAAAAAGATCGGAATGTAATCGGCGTAGCCGCTCTGCGTCACCTTCCGGACATTCGCGCCGACGAAGAGCGAATCGAGCTGGAAGACACCCTCGAACTTCGGGTCGGCATAGGGCGCCGGCCCTTCGGTGTGCAGATGGTGCACGTGGACGTTCTTCAACTCGCCGGCCTCGCCGCGGGCGCACATGGCCTTGATGAGGCACTGCGGGGCCGAAGCCACCGAACTCAGATGGACATGATCGCCCGACTTGATGACCTTCACGGCCTCCTCGGCCGTTGTGAATTTGATCGGAGTATTCATTACTGCCTTTTTAAGTTTGAGATTAGGTATTTAAACAATCGATATTATTTGCGTTTCACTTCGACCTGCTCGTACCCCTCGACGATATCGCCCACGCGGATATCGTTGAACGACTCGATATTCAGACCGCAGTCCTGTCCCGTGGTCACCTCCTTGACGTCGTCCTTGAAGCGTTTGAGCGATCCGAGCTTGCCGGTGTAGATGACGATGCCGTCGCGGATGACGCGGATCGGCGTCGAGCGCTGCAACTTGCCCTCGCGGACGATACACCCGGCCACCGTGCCGACCTTCGTGATCTTGAAGATTTCCAGCACCTCGACCGAGCATACGATCTCCTCCTTCATCACCGGTTCGAGCATACCCTCGATCGCGTCCTTGATGTCGTTGATCGCGTCGTAGATGATCGAGTAGAGACGGATTTCGATCTCCTCCTTCTCGGCCGTCTTGCGCGCCGCGGCCGACGGACGCACCTGGAACCCGACGATGATGGCGTTCGACGCGGCGGCCAGCAGCACGTCGGACTCCGAAATCTGTCCCACGGCGGCATGGATGACGTTGACCTGCACGGTCTCCTTCGAGAGCTTGATGAGCGAGCCGGCCATCGCCTCGACCGAACCGTCCACATCGCCCTTGACGATGATGTTCAGCTCCTTGAACGATCCGATGGCGATACGGCGGCCGATCTCGTCGAGCGTCACGTGCTTCTGCGTCATGATGCCCTGCATGCGCTGCAACTGCTCGCGTTTGCTGGCGATCTCACGCGCCGAACGGTCGTCGTCCATCACGTTGAACGTATCGCCCGCCTGCGGAGCGCCGTTGAGACCCAACACCTGCACCGGCGTCGCGGGCCCCGCTTCGGTCACCTTCTTGCCGTTCTCGTTGAACATCGCCTTCACGCGGCCCGTATGGATACCCGACAGCAGAACGTCGCCCACATGGAGCGTGCCGTTCTCCACGAGCACCGTAGCCACGTAGCCGCGCCCCTTGTCGAGCGTCGACTCGATGACCGTACCGGTCGCCTTGCGGTCGGGGTTGGCTTTCAGATCGAGCATGTCGGCTTCCAGCAGCACCTTTTCGAGCAGTTTGTCGAGATTGAGCCCCTTCTTGGCCGAAATATCCTGGCTCTGGTACTTGCCGCCCCACTCTTCGACCAGATAGTTCATCTGGGCCAGCTGCTCCTTGATATGGTCGGGATTGGCGTTGGGCTTGTCGATCTTGTTGATCGCGAAGACCATCGGCACGCCGGCGGCCTGCGCGTGGTTGATCGCCTCGACCGTCTGCGGCATGACGCTGTCGTCGGCCGCCACGATGATGATCGCCACGTCGGTGACCTTCGCGCCGCGGGCACGCATGGCCGTGAAGGCTTCGTGTCCCGGCGTATCGAGGAAAGTGATCTTGCGGCCGTTGAGCACGACGCTGTACGCGCCGATGTGCTGCGTGATACCGCCCGCCTCGCCTTCGATGACGTTGGTCTTGCGGATATTGTCCAGCAGCGACGTCTTGCCGTGGTCGACGTGTCCCATGACGGTCACGATCGGCGGGCGCGGCACGAGGGATGCCTCGTCGTCGACTTCGTCGTCGGCGATCGCCTCCTGGATGTCGGCCGATACGAACTCGACCTTATATCCGAACTCTTCGGCCACGACCACCATCGCCTCGGCGTCGAGACGCTGGTTGATCGAAACCATCAGGCCCAGGTTCATGCAGGCCGAAATCACCTCGTTGACCGAAACGTCCATCATCGTCGCCAGCTCGCTGACGGTGACGAACTCGGTCACTTTGAGGATCGAACGCTCCTTCTGCTCGCGCTGCATCTCCTCGTTCAGGCGTTCGGCCACCAGCTCGCGTTTCTCCTTGCGGTACTTGGCGCCCTTCGACTTGGCACCCTTCGAGGTCAGGCGTGCCAGCGTATCCTTCACCTGCTTTGCTACCTCCTCGTCGCTCACTTCGGGACGCACGACGGGTTTCACCACACGGGCGCCCTTCTTCTTGTTGCGGCCATCGCCCGGACGCGGCTGACCGCCGCCCCTGCCGGAGGCATTGCCGCCGGCCTGTGAACCGCCGCCGTTACCGCCTCCGCGGCCCGCAGGCTGCGCGCGGTTGACGTCCACCTTCTCCTTCGACAGGCGTTTGCGTCTATGCTTGCCGCCCGGCACCATGGCCGAAACGTCGATCTTGCCGAGCACCTGAGGGCCCGTCAGCGTCTCGGTCGCCGGACGGAAAATATCGTCTTTCTTCTCGGCCTGCCGCTCGTCGTAGGTCTTCTGCTGCGCCTCGGCCGAAGCCATGGGCCGTACCGGTGCGGGCGTCGGCGTCACCGCAGGCGCCGCAGGGGCGGGCTTCCCGACCGCCGGAGGCGTCACGGCCGGCGCTGCCGGCTGCGGCTCGGGAACCTCGACGGGCGTCGGCACGACCGGTTCGGCCGGAGCGGGAACCGCCGCAGGAGCGGGCGCCGGCGTCGGAGCAGGTTTCGCCGCAGGGCGCGGAGCCGGGGCCGGCGTTGCAGCCGGAGCCGCCTTCGGGCCTTTGCCCGAGAGGTCGATCTTGCCCAATATCTTGGGACCCATGCTCGCCACCTCGTCCTTCACGCTGATGACGTTGCTCTTGACCAGCAACTCCTCGTCGTTCTTTCCGCCCTTGCCCTTCGCGTCGTCGTCGAGGGTGACGGTCGCCTGCTTCTGCGCGATGCGCTCGCGGATATTGACACGTTCGCTGTTGACGGCACGGCCCGCGCCGAACTCTTTTTCGAGAAGGGCATAAGTCTCCGCATCGACCAGCGCATTGGGCGATCCGTCGCTCTTGACCCCCTTCTTTTGCAGGAAGTCCGTGATGGTGTTGATGCCCACATTGAACTCCTTTGCAACCTGGATGAGTCTTATTCTTCTTTCATTTGCCATATTGTCTGTTCTCCTTTCTTTGTCTCGTTATTCGAATTCGGCTTTGAGAATCTCCACCACCTTCTGGGCCTGCTCCATTTCCAGATCGGCGCGCGAAGCGATCTCCTCGACCGAAAGTTCCAGCACGCTCTTCGCCGTATCGCATCCGACGGCTTTCAGCGCGTCGATGATCCACGCATCGATCTCGTCCTTGAATTCGTTCAGGTCGACGTCCTCCTCCTCGACCTCGCGGTAAACGTCGATGTCGTAGCCGGTGAGCATCTTCGACAGGCGGATGTTCAGACCGCCCTTGCCGATGGCCAGCGACACCTGATCGGGTTTGAGATAGACCGAAGCGGTCTGCTTCTCCTCGTCGATGGTGATCGACGAGATCTTGGCCGGATTGAGCGAACGCTGGATCATCAGCTGGGTGTTGGTCGTATAGTTCACCACGTCGATGTTCTCGTTGCGCAGCTCCTTGACGATGCCGTAGATGCGCGACCCCTTCATACCCACGCAGGCGCCCACCGGATCGATCCGCTCGTCGTACGACTCGACGGCCACCTTGGCGCGCTCGCCCGGTATGCGGGCGATCTTCTTGATCGTAATCAGCCCGTCGGCGATTTCAGGCACCTCCTGCTCGAAGAGCCGTTCGAGGAACTGGTTGGCCGTACGCGAGAGGATGATGCGCGGCTGGTTGTTGTTCATCTCCACGGCCTTGACGATCGCCTTGATCGTATCGCCCTTGCGGTAGAAGTCGTTGGGAATCTGCTCCGCCTTGGGCAGGATCAGTTCGTTTTCGTCCTCGTCGAGGATCAGCACCTCCCTTTTCCAGACCTGGTAGACTTCGCCGGTGATGATCTCGCCCACCTGCTGCGAATATTTCTCGTAGAGGCTGGCCTTCTCCAGATCGAGGATGCGCGACGCGAGATTCTGACGCAGCGACAGCACCGTGCGGCGGCCGAACGACGAGAGCTTGATCTCATCGGCATACTCGTCGCCCACCTCGTAGGTCGGATCGATGGCCTTCACCTCCGAGACGGCGATCTGCGCGTTGGGATTCTCCACCTCGCCGTCGGCCACCACCGTGCGGTTGCGCCAGATTTCGAGGTCGCCCTTTTCGGGGTTGATAATCACGTCGAAGTTTTCGTCCGTCTCGTACTGCTTTTGCAGGGCGTGGCGGAAAACGTCCTCCAACACGCCGATCATCGTGCTCTTGTCGATGTTTTTCAGCTCCTTGAATTCAGCGAAGTTGCTGATCAGATTCAGATTATCCATGTTGCGTTATCTTATTTTTATTATTTTGATCCGTCTACTTGAAATCCAGGTACTCCTTCGTATATTTCACCTCGGAGAAGGCGTAGCGTTTGACCACCTTCACCAGCTGCTTGCGCTTTTTGCCCTCGACCGCCTGCTTCTCCTCGTAGGAGAGCGTGATTCCCCCGGCATCCGCCGCATCGAGCAGCGCACGGATCTTCGTGCCGTTCAACAACAGCACTTCGACCGGACGGCCCACCAGCTTGCGGAACTGCCGTTCGCATTTCAGCTCTTCGCCGATACCGGCCGAAGCCACCGTGAGCGAAAAATCCTCTTCGTCGTCGGCCATCGCTTCGTTGACGGCGCGGTTGACGGCGGCGCAGGTTTCGAGCTGCACGGAGGTGTCGCTGTCCAGCAGCAACTCCACCTCGTTGGAAGGGGAGACCTTGCAGCTCACCACAAACACATCGGTACCAACGAGTTGCTGCTCGGCAAGCGCCTTGATTTTCTGACAATCGATCATAATCGTTTCGGATATATTTACGAAATAAGGGGACTCCTGTCCCCTTACTGCTTCTTTTCACGCCACAAATATAGTAAAATTTTCTTCTACCACAAATATTTACGAAGAAAAATCGTTCCTACGCTCCCTTCGGCCGCCGCGAACGGCTCGGAAAGCCTCCGATACGGAGCGGTTTCGGGTCAACGGCGCGTCTCCGGGATCGGAGTCGGAAACCGTACTCCCCCGTTTCCTCGGAATTCCGCACCTCCTTTCGCCGGAACGATGCCGATCCGCCCCCTGACCGGAACACGAAGGAACCGTACCGCGCGGCAACCGGAAATTCCGCACGGTACGATTCCCCAAGATTTCGGCTGCGCGCTATGCGTGCGAGCGCTTCGACACGCATAGCGCGAGGATGAACGAAAGGGCCGAGGCCGCGA